>Ga0207789_1000002_pt1 | contig 504860 bp, 486 predicted proteins | sample HigsolmetaGSP12D_FD_184840 | JGI IMG/M metagenome (GOLD analysis project Ga0207789, IMG submission 184840) | High solid enriched microbial communities from the Joint BioEnergy Institute, USA - SP1-2-D (SPAdes) | ecosystem: Engineered > Bioreactor > SSF (Solid state fermentation) > Aerobic >... | reverse complement strand
GCCGCCGAACTTCGTCGACAGAACCGTCGTGATCGCCGCCGTCAACGTCGTCTTGCCGTGGTCAACGTGACCGATCGTGCCCACGTTCACGTGCGGCTTGGTACGCTCAAACTTGCCTTTTGCCATGGCTGACTCCCGCCTCTGGATGCCTGCTAGAACTGGATCAAACTATGTATTGGTGCCCATGACGCGGATCGAACGCGTGACCTCTCCCTTACCAAGGGAGTGCTCTACCACTGAGCCACATGGGCGAATTCTGTACTTCTACCGAATCATCCGGCAACCACCGGAAGCCCGGGCGCCTGCGACGACCTCGTTGGAGCGGGTGAAGGGAATCGAACCCTCGTCGTAAGCTTGGAAGGCTTCTGCTCTACCATTGAGCTACACCCGCCTAACCTTCACTGCCGTTACCACTGCGGACCCCACCGCGCCCACCCTCCGGCCAAAATTTTGACCAGCCGCTTGAGTTGACATGCTTCAAGCCACTGGTCGCGCCCTGCGGCAAGGCCGCAAAATCTTTACCGGAAAGAAAGCTAATTGGTGGAGGGGATTGGATTCGAACCAATGTAGGCGCAAGGCCAACAGATTTACAGTCTGCCCCCTTTAACCACTCGGGCACCCCTCCGCCAGGGAACGAAAGATTATGAAGGAGTTTGAACTGAATGTCAATTCGCACCCCTTGAATCTTCGATTGCAGCTCCAAGGCAGTTCGCTAATATAGTCGAAAACCCTAGCGTTACGCCAATTGCCCCTCACCTAACTCGGATATTTCATGCTCCAAGAGACCATCGTCATCTCCCGCGCAGGCGGACCCGAAGTCCTCGCGCCAGCGCAGCGCCCCGTTCCCACCCCCGGCCCTGACGAAGTGCTGATCCGCGTGGAATGGGCAGGCGTCAACCGGCACGATTGCGGTCAACGCTCGCGGGGGCCGAACGATCACGAATCCGACATCCCGGGCCTGGAAGTGGCCGGGGTGGTCGAAGCGGTAGGAGAGGGGGTTCGCGACCTCACCCCCGGCGCCAAAGTGTGCGCACTGACCAACGGCGGGGGCTATGCGCAGTTCGCGATCGCCCACCGGGCGCTCGTCCTGCCCATCCCCGAAGGCATGACGACTGAACAGGCGGCTTGTTTTCCGGAAGCGGCCTTCACAGTCTGGTACAACTTCTTCTCGGTCGGCGCCATGCAGCCCGGGGAAACGGCGCTCATTCATGGCGGAACCAGCGGCATCGGCGTGTTTTCGATACAGCTGCTGCGCGCGCTGGGGCACACCGTCTACGCCACCAGCGGCAGCGAGGAAAAAGCGGCTTTCGCGCGCTCGCTCGGGGCCGCGCGCGTCTTCAACTACCGCACCGAATCCTTTGCCGAAATCATGGGCCGCGAAGGGCTCACCGCCGACGTCATCCTCGACATGTCGGGAGGTCGCCACACCGAACAAAACCTCGCGGTGCTCGCCTACGGCGGCCGCATCGTCCACCTCTCCGGCGGCTCCGGCGCTCCCTTGCAGGCCCCTCTGCGCCTCATCATGCAGAAAGAGGCCCGCATCACCGGCTCCATGATGCGGCCGCTCCCCCTCGAGCGGAAAAAGCGCGTTGCCGAGGCACTCCGCACTACCGTCTGGCCGTTGCTCGGCAACGCGATCCGGCCCGTGGTCCACCGCACCTACCCGCTGGCCGAAGCCGCCCAGGCCCACCGCGACATGGAAGCCGGGGAACATATCGGCAAGCTGCTGCTGCGCGTCGCATAACCCCGCCCGCCCTACCCCGGCGCCCCCCAACCGCGGGAGGTCCAGGCCGAACCAAGCGCCCCCTCATCGCGCGGGGGCCAGGGGAAGCTCCACGCCGGGGATCGATTCCTTGATGGTGGACAAGGCGAAGCTGGATCGCATGTCCACCACCGACGGATGTTTCATCAAGGTGTCGAGCGCGAACTTCGAGAAGTGCGCCAGGTCCCGCACCTGGACCCGCATCAGGTAGTCCATGTCGCCGGTCATCGCGTAGCAGGCGACGACCTCCGGCCAAGACTGGACGTCCCGCGCAAACTGATCGATCGGCGCGTGCCCGCCGTCGACGTGTTTCTGCAGCCTCACGCTGACATACGCCAGTAGCCCCAGCCCAACCTTTTCCGCATCCACGACCGCGACGTATTGGCGGATGACGCCCCGCTCTTCCAGCCGCCTGACGCGCCGCAGGCAAGGACTCGGCGAAAGCGCGACGCGCTCGGCCAACTCTTGGTTGGTGAGCCGTCCGTCGCGCTGCAGTTCCGCCAGGATGCGCCAGTCCGTCCGGTCCAGTTCAGTTTCAAGCATATTCTTCCGATCAATCGATTTTTTGGGAAATTTTATTGCCTAATAGTTGAGTTAGTGGGCAACATTTGAAATCTATTGCCCCGGCTCACTTCCTACAATCTCCCTTTATCACCCTCGACGCGCTTGCACGGGAGACCGACATGAGCTCGACCTTCCAACCTTGGGACAACCCCATGGGAACCGCGGGATTCGAATTCGTCGAATACGCCGCACCCGACCCGGCCGCCCTGGGCAAAGTATTCGAAAGTCTCGGATTCAAGGCGATCGCGCGGCACCGCCACAAGAACGTGTTGCTCTACCGCCAGGGCGGCATCAATTTCATCGTCAACGCGGAACCGGACTCTTTCGCCCAGCGCTTCGCTCGCCTGCACGGGCCGTCGATATGCGCCATCGCCTTCCGGGTCGAAGACGCGGCGGCGGCCTACCGGCGCGCGCTGGAGCTTGGGGCATGGGGCTTTGACGGCCGCAGCGGCCCCATGGAGCTGAACATCCCTGCCATCAAAGGCATTGGCGACTCGCTCATCTATTTCGTGGACCGGTGGCGTGGCAAGAACGGACGCGCAGGAGGCATCGGCGACATCGACATCTACGACGTGGATTTCGAGCCGCTGGACCTCGAGAACGCCAGCCGCGACGCCACGCACCGGGGCGTAGGCCTGACCGCGATCGACCACTTGACGCACAACGTGCACCGGGGCCGCATGGCCGAATGGGCCGGGTTCTACGAACGGATCTTCAACTTCCGCGAAATCCGCTATTTCGACATCGAAGGCCAGGTGACCGGCGTCAAATCCAAAGCCATGACCTCGCCCTGCGGGCGCATCCGCATCCCCATCAACGAGGAAGGAAAGGACGAAAAAGGCCAGATCCAGGAATACCTGGACCGGTATCACGGGGAAGGCATCCAGCACATAGCCCTGGGCACCGACGACATCTACGAGACCGTCGAAGCCCTGCGCCGTTCGGGCGTCGTGTTCCTGGATACCCCGGACACTTACTATGAGCTGCTGGACCAGCGTCTGCCCGGGCACGGCGAGGACACGGCGCGACTCGCCAAGAACCGCATCCTGCTCGACGGCGCGCCAGGCGGCGGGCTGCTGCTGCAGATCTTCACGCAAACGGTCATCGGACCGATCTTCTTCGAAATCATCCAGCGCAAGGGCGACGAAGGCTTCGGCGAAGGCAACTTCAAGGCGCTGTTCGAATCGATCGAGCTGGACCAGATGCGCCGCGGCGTCCTGCCTGCCAAGGCCTGAAGCCCTGCCGGGGCCCGGTCAGCGAGAGACGGCGACGCTGCGGATCCCGTCTACCGGCGGCAGCTTGGCCGCCTGCACCTCTACGCGCTGGCCGGCCTGGTCGAGCACCACGCCCGTCCCGCGCACCTCGGCCAGCAACACCCCGGGAGCCACTTCGGCGCCGACGGGGTAAGCGCGCGCCGGGCGACCGTCCACGGCAAGCACCGCCGAACCGCGCGGGCCTGCCGCAATGAGGCCCGCAACCACCACCTGTACGCGTGCGCCGGCCCCCGTTCCGAACCAGTTCGCCACCGGCGCGGTATCCGCTTGCAGCGCACCCTCCGCCACTGCGGTCGGGGGGGCGGGAGGCGGGGACGGGGCCAGCAGGATGGCACCCCACACGCCCACGCCCGCCGCGAAGAGCAACATCGCAACGATGGCGACCACCTTGGGAAGATTAGGGGTTACCCGCATCGGACACTCCGGCTGAAACCGTGAAAACACGGCAAATCATGACTTTCACGCGGTGCCCCGCTTACGACAGGGATACCCACACCATGAATTGTCACGCAAAGCGGCGATAATAGTGCCGCCAAATTACGATACGGAGTTTACGCTGTGACACGGTCACACTCTATTCGGCCCCGACGCCAAGCGGGTTTCACCCTCATCGAAATCATGGTCGTCGTGGTCATCCTGGGGATTCTCGCGGCGCTGGTGGTTCCGCGGGTGCTGGACCGCCCCGACCAAGCACGCGCAGTGGCCGCCAAACAAGACATCTCCGGCATCATGCAGGCGCTCAAGCTCTATCGCCTGGACAACGGCCGTTACCCCACCACGGAACAAGGCCTGCGGGCACTGGTGGAACGCCCCACTACCGGCCAGGTGCCCCCGAACTGGAGGCAGTACCTCGATCGCCTGCCCACCGACCCCTGGGGCAATCCGTACCAATACCTCAATCCCGGCGTACATGGTGCCGACGTAGACGTATTCTCGCTGGGCGCCGACGGGCAGCCCGGCGGCGAAAACGCCGATGCGGACATTGGCTCCTGGGATCTCTGAACTCGCCGCCGAGGGCCGGGCGGGGGAAAGCCGCGCGCCCGCCCGACGTGCGCGCGGATTCACGCTGATCGAGCTGATGGTAGTGGTCGTGATCATCGGCATCGCCGCAGCGGCCGTCACCATCCGCGCCTTTCCCGACCGCCGCAAACTGCTGCGCGACGACGCGGAACGCCTGGCGCAGCTGTTTTCCGTGGCGCAAGGCGAAGTGCGCGCCGACGGCCGGCGCATCACCTGGGAAGCCAACGAAGAAGGCTACCGCTTCGTGCGCCGAGCACGCGTACTGACTCCCGGCTCCCTGCTGGCCCGGGGCACATCGGTCTATACCCTCGAGACGTTCGAGCACGACGAACTGCTCAAGCCGCGACGCTGGACCGACGGCCCCGTGACCGTCCAGGTGGACCCTCCGGGCCCGCCCGTATTCACTTCCGAATGGATCCCCGGCCCCATGGTCGTCCAACTGCGCAACGCCGATGCCATCGTGACCATCCTGCGCGACGAGGCGGGACGCTATGCGGTCCGATGAAGCCGGCTTCACCCTGGTGGAGGTGCTCGTGGCGCTCGCCATCGTGGGCGTGGCGCTGGCTGCCTCGGTACGGGCCGTCGGCATGATAGGCCAGAACAACGCGGCGCTGCGGGCCAAGTCGCTGGCCTTGGTCGAAGCCGAAAACCAGCTGGCCGAGCTGCGCCTCGCCCGCGTCATGCCGAGCCCGGGGCGGCAAACGGAAGCCTGCCCCCAGGGCCCGCTGGCGCTGCAATGCGAACGGGTCTTCACCAATTCGGAGAACAACAACATCCGCCAGGTGATGATCCGCGTCTATCCGGAGGGCGAGCCGGACAGAGTGCTTGCCCAGGTCAACGGTTTCCTGAGCACCTTGCCATGAAGCGCGCGCAAGCCGGCTTCACCTTGATCGAGGTCCTGGTGGCGATCGCCCTGATGTCGGTGGTCGCCATTATCTCGTGGCGAGGCCTGGAGAACGTCAGTGCCTTGCAGCGGCGGCTCGCCTCGGACGCAGATGAGGTGGAAAGCACCATCCGCATGTTGGGCCAGATCGAACGGGACCTCGCCATGCGGGCGCCTGATACGCTGCTGGATGACGGCGTCCCGAGCAACGCCAAACGGCCCGGAGCCCCCACGCTGCCGCAGAGCCTGCGCATCACGTTCAAGGAAGCGGCGGATGCCTCGGCCACGCTCGAGATCATCCGCAGCGACGCCGGCGACCCCGCGGCATGGCAGCGCGTGGTGTGGTTCCTGGACGGCGCGATATTGCGCCGCGCGGCCGGCAAGTCCGCCCGCCAGTATCCGCTGCCGCCCGCCGGCGACGGCGCCGCGATTCTCGACGGCATCACGCGGTTCGCCATCCGCGCCTGGGCGCCCGGGCAAGGCTGGGTCAACCCGCCGTTTCCCGCAACGGGCACCGCATTCACCGGCCTCGAGATTTCCGCCGAGCGCCGCACCGCGGCACGCCTGGAGCGTTATCGCCGGGTGGTGGTGCTGGAATGAATGCGCGCACACACGCTCCCCGCCGCCAGCAGGGCATGGCCGTCGTCAGCGCCCTGCTGATCGTCACGGCCGTCGCGGTCTTGGTCACCGGGCTGTTCCAGCGACAGGCCGCCGCGGTACGCGCCGTGGAGAACGAACAGGCCCGCATCCAGGCGCGCTGGCTGCTCCAGGGCGGCCTCGACTGGGCGCGCCTCGTACTGAGGGAAGACGCGCGCCGCAATAGCACTACCCGCCTCGGCGAACTGTGGGCGACCCCAGTGGCCGACACCCGGGTCACTCGCCCCGGCGACGACCGCGTCGCGCTTTTTTCGGGGCGCATCGAAGATGAACAGGGCAAATACAATCTGCGCAACCTCGCGAAAGATGGCGTGCCGCAACCGACGGAAGTCGCGGCGCTGGAGCGCCTGTGCACGATGCTTGGCCTGCCGGCAAGCCTGGCGCCCCGCATCGCTTTGCGGATCGCCAGCGCCCAGGCGGCACCGGCCACGTCGGAGACCTCCGGCGGCGCCTCGCCCACGGGCGCCGATGCCAACGGGGAGCCGGTCGGCGGCCATGGGCCCAGCGCTCCCATGATCCGGTCGGTGGACGACCTGGAAGGCCTCGCCGACATCACCGAAGAGACCATCGAGGCATTGCGGCCCTATGTCACCGTCTTGCCCGAAGCAACCGCCGTGAATGCCAACACTGCCCCCGCAGAAGTACTCGCGGCTGTCGTCCCGGGCCTGTCCCTGGGCCAGGCGAGGGCGATCACGGAACAACGCAATGCTGGCAGCTGGTTCAACGATCGTGCGGATTTCAGCAACCGTTTGGCCAATCCTGACATTACTATCACCGACTCGCAGATCGTCACGGTCAGCAAGTGGTTCCTCGTCTCGGGCTCCGTGACGCTGGAACGCGCAACCGTCACAATGCAAGCGCTGGTATCGAGAGCCAACGCCAACTCTCCGGCGGTGGTCTGGAAAAGGGAGACGAATTGAAGACAACGTTGCGGCTGGAGCTTCCCGCCCTGACCTCGCTGCATGCCGATTCGCGAGTGGCTTTTGCACTGCTCGACCGGCAGCACGCGGTCCAGCGCACGGGCGAGCTGCCCCTGGCCGAACTCGCCGCCGCGCTGCCTGCCAGCAGGGTCGAAGGCATATTGCATCCGGCCGACTGCGTCGTGGCCACGGTCACCGTGCCGCCCGTTCCCGCGCACAAGCTCCAGGCCGCTGTCGAAGGGGCGGTCGAGCCCATGCTGCTGGGCGACATCGAGACCCTGGCCGTAGCCCATGGCGCGCGGGCGAGCGACGGCACCGTCGCCGTCGCCTGGGCCGCGCGCGACCCCGTAGCCCGCGCCCTGCGCCTGTTGGCCGATTGCGGCCTGCCGGCCGACGCGCTGGTACCGGCGCCGCTGGCGCTGCCGCCCACCGACATGGGGTGGACAGTACTCGTGCGGGGCGAATACGTCGTGGTCCGCACCGGCCTGCAAGACGGCCAAGCCTGGCTCATCGATCCCTTGGCCACCACCGAGACCGACCCGGCCGTCGCCGCGCTGCTCCCGGCCCTTGAGCAATCCGCGCCTGCGGTCGTGAATTGGATCGATCCGCCTCCCGCGGCCTGGCCCGACATACAGGGAACCGAAAAGCGGTCGCTGCCGGCCATGGCACGGTGGCAAGGCCCCGCGCCGGCGTGGTCGCTGGCGCTGCCCGCATTGCAGCCGAACCGCAAAGGCCGGACTCCGTGGCGCCGCCCGGCGGCCTGGGCGGCAGCGGCAGCCGCCGTCTGGATCCTGGGGCTGAACGTCCATGCCTGGCAACTGGGCCGGGAAGAGGCCGCACTGCGCCAGCGCATGGCCGCCCAGGTCAAGGCGGCATTCCCCGACATTCCGGTCGTGCTCGACCCCGTGCGACAAGCAGAACAACGCCGCGATGCCTTGCGCGCGGCAGGCGGCGAGTTCGGTTCGTCCGATTTCCTACCCCTTGCCTTGGCGGCAGCGCAACTGTTGCCCGCCGCCTCGAACAATGTGACGGCCCTGCGCTACACGCCAGGCGAGCTGCGCCTGCGCCTCGTGGATGCCGACATCGGCATGGTCCAGAAGGCCGAGGCCGCTCAGGCGCCCGCCAAGCCTCAACCATCCCAGGGCCTGCGGCGGCTCGCCACGCGCCGGGGATCGACACCGCCCGCTCCCCCTCCCGCCAATACCGTGCGCAGGGAAATCGACCCGGCCATCTTGCAGCGCGCGACAAGCCTCGGTTTGCACGTCCACCATGACGACGGCGAATGGATCATCCGATCGACGGCGGCTGCAGAACCGGACAATGCCGCCCGCCCGCCCAGCCAAGGCGGGGTACGCATACAACAGAACTCTTCGCCGCGATGAAGTTGCCCGCCTTCAACCCCTCTCTTCCCCCGGCATTGGTCCGGCTCGCTGCCGAAGCCGAGCGGCGCTGGAACCGGCTAGCCCCACGCGAGCGGCGGCTGCTCCTCGCAGCCGGCCTCGTGGCGGGAATCGCCCTCGTGTTCCTGCTCTTCGTAGAGCCGGCCTGGACGCGCTACTCGCGCCTGGAAAGGCAATTGCCGCTGCTGCGCACGCAAGCGGCGCGGGTCGATGCGCTCACGGCCGAAGCGCGGAGCCTGCAACGCGTGCGCAGCGGCAAGATGACGGTGGAAGAAACGCGCCGCACGCTCGCGGAGAGCCTGGAGCGTGCTGGCATCGTTGCGGAAGTCACCTCTGCCCCGCCGCCAGAGGGCCAGACCAGCGAAGCCATTCAGGTTTCGTTCGACGAAGTACAAGCCAGCAATCTGATGCAATGGCTGGCTTCGGTACCGGGGCAAACCCGTTTGCAATTGGCGGAAGCCGAACTCGAGCGACCCGCCGATGAAAACGGCCGCCTGCTGACGGGCAAGGCCTCCGGCGTGTTGATATTCGTCCCGGCCGACGCCGGACAGGGCCGGTAATGCGTACCTGGCTCAAACTCCTGCTATGCGTCGCGGTGGCGGCCGCCGCCGCGCTGGCCGTGCTTCCCGCACGCTGGTTGATCGCGTTCGTCCCGCAGCAATGGCCGGTAGCCGTGGTCGATGCTTCCGGCACCCTCTGGCGGGGCAGCGCCCTGCTGGCGCTCGGCTTCCCGGAAGCGCGCAGCACGCTGCCCGCCCCCATCCAGTGGCAAACGAAGTGGTCCGGAGGGCCCGCGATCGAAATCCGCCATCCGTGGCTGGACGCAACGCTGAGCCTGCGACTGCAGACGAACGGCTTCCTGCTGTCGGCTGGCACGTTGAAACTGCCGGCTTCCACGCTCGCACAACTCGGGGCGCCCTTCAACACGCTGCGGCCCTCAGGCGAACTGCGTTTGAAATGGCCCTCGCTGCGGCTGAACGGCAACATCCCCTCCGGCGAAATCATCGTCGCCGAATGGAGCAATGCCGGGACGGCCCTGTCGTTGTTGCGTCCCATCGGACATTACCGCGCCCGGGTAACCGGAGAAGCAGGCAACGCAGTATCGCTTGCGCTCTCCACGGTGTCCGGGCCGCTGAACATGGAAGGGAACGGCCGCTGGACCGCCCGTTCCGGCTTTACCTTCAAGGGGGTAGCCCGCCCCGTACCCAATGCATCTCCCGAAGTCCGTGCCGCGCTGCAAAGCACCTTGTCCGCACTCGGCCGCCGTTCGGGCGACGACTCCATCCTGCAAATCGGCCGATAAGATCATGCCTATGCTCAACCAAGCCTTCTTCCGAAACCGCGCCGCCCGCACGCCTCTTCTGCGTAGGCTGGCGGCGGCGGTTTCTTCGGCCCTGCTGGCTCTTGCCGCACCGCCATCCTTCGCGGCTTCCGCGCCCGGCGCGAGCAATGCGGCTGCCGCAGACGGCGTCGTGCTCAACTTCGTCAACACAGAGCTGGAAGCCGTCGTGCGCGCGCTGGGCCAGTTCACCGGCAAGACTTTCCTCATCGATCCGCGGGTCAAGGGGCAGCTTACCCTCGTGTCCGAAAATCCGGTCAACCGCGACACCGCGTACCGGATGTTGCTGGGCGCGCTGCGCATGCAAGGCTTCGCGGTAGTGGAGGTCGACGGCGTCAGCCGCGTCGTCCCGGAAGCCGACGCCAAGCTGCAAGGCAGTCCCGTGACGAGCGCGACTCCGTCCGGCAGCGGCGGGCAGCTCGTTACCCGGGTCTTCAAGCTCAATTACGAGAACGCCGCCAACCTGGTGCCGGTCTTGCGCCCGATGATCGCGCCCAACAATCCGATCAATGCTTACCCGGGCAACAACACGCTGGTCATCACCGATTACGCGGACAACCTGCAACGCATCGCCAACGTCATCGCCAGCATCGATACGCCGTCGGCCATCGCTACCGACCTGATCGAGATCAAGCATGCGATCGCCACGGACGTCGCCGCCATGGTGAGCCGGCTCCTGGACCAAGGTACAAGCAGCGACGCCACCCAGCGCGTCACCGTCGTGGCCGACCCGCGTACCAACAGCGTGCTGGTACGCGCCAGCAGCCCGGCCCGCACCAAGCTCGCGCGGGACCTGATCGCCAAGCTCGACAACCCCTCCGCGCGCAACTCCAACATGCACGTGGTCTATCTGCGCAACGCCGAGGCAGTCAAGCTGGCCGAGGTGCTGCGGGGCGTACTGACCGGCCAATCGGGCACCGGCACGCTGGCGGGCACGAGCAGCCTGAGCGGAGGCCTCTCCGGCAGTTCGACCGGCCTGGGCGGGACTTCAACCGGCAGCGGCCTGAGCTCCAACTCCAGCACCACCACCGGCACGTCGACGACCTTGGGCAGCAATACGGGGCAAGCGGGTTTGTCGGGCTCGCTCGGCACGAGCACGCTGCAGTCCGGCTCCACCGTATTTTCAGGTGGCGGAGCGACCGTGCAGGCGGATGCCACCACCAATACCCTCATCATCACGGCGCCTGAACCGCTGTACCGGAGCCTGCGCGAGATCATCGACCAGTTGGACGTGCGCCGGGCCCAGATTTTCGTCGAAAGCCTGATCGTCGAAGTGTCCGCCGAAACAGCGGCCGAGTTCGGCATCCAATGGCTGACGGGCTTGGGCAACCTCAACGCGGGCAACGGCACTTCCGTGGTGGGCGGCACCAGCTTTGGAGGCACCGGCTCCAACATCATCAGCACGGCGCAAAACATCGGCTCTATCGGCAAAGGCCTGAGCATCGGCATCGCCAAAGGTTCGGTCAACATCCCAGGCATCGGGCGGGTGACCAACCTCGGCTTCCTGGCCCGGGCCCTCGAAACCCAGGCCGGCGCCAACATCCTGTCTACGCCAAACCTGCTGACCCTGGACAATGAGCAGGCGAGCATCATCATCGGCCAGAACGTGCCCTTCATTACCGGCCAATACGCCCAAACGAGCGGCACGTCCACCGTCAGCCCGTTCCAGACCATCGAGCGCAAGGACGTCGGGTTGACGCTCAAGGTCAAGCCGCAAGTTTCGGAAGGCGGCACGGTCAAAATGGCGATCTACCAAGAAGTCAGCAGTGTCGACGACAGCCGGAGCAACAACGCGGGCATCATCACCAACAAACGGGCGATCGAATCGCACGTCCTGGTGGACGACGGACAGATCATCGTCATCGGCGGCCTGATCCAAGACCAGGTCACCGGGGGTGTGGAAAAAGTGCCCGGCCTGGGCGATATTCCCGGCATCGGCTCGCTGTTCCGCTACGACAACCGCAAGCGGACGAAAACCAACCTGATGGTGTTCCTGCGCCCGTATGTCGTACGGGACGGCGGTTCCAACAGCAACCTCATGGTAGACCGCTACGAATACATGCGCGCGCAGCAAGCAATGGCGCAACCGGGCTCGCACTGGCTGTTGCCCGACATGCAGGCGCCACAGCTTCCGCCGCGCATACCGGGCGCGGGCGATCCCATCCCCAACGGCAACGCAGGGGCCGGCCATGTTCCCCCCACGGTCGTCCCACGCGACATCGCTGCGCTGCAGGCGGACGACCCCACGCTGGTGCTACAGGTGATCGGGGCACCGTCCGAGATCGAGGCACAACTGGCTGCGCGTCGCATTGCCGATGCGGGCATGAACGCCTATGTGGTGCAGAATGACCCGAACCGCTGGGACGTACGCATGCGCATCGCCCGCGACCGGGTCACGGTGGACACTACGCTGGCTGCGTTGAGGCATCTCGGTTACGCGGCCGAGATCGTGACTCGGTGAAGGCAACGACAAGCACGTGATATGAATCCATTGCCTTACTCCTGGGCGCGGGCACAACGAGCGCTGCTCAGCATACGGCCGGAGGGCAACCTCTTGACGGTCAGCCCGCGCACGCCGGCATGGGCCATTGCGGAAATCCAGCGCCGCCACGGAGCGGTGCGGATTACGCGGATTTCCGATGCCGAACTGGAAACCCGGCTGACGGCGGCGTATGCCGATACGGGAGATGCCGCCGCCGTAGTCGGCGCCGCCGAGAACGAAATCGACCTGGCGCGGTTGATGCAGGACATTCCCGAAGTCGAGGACCTGCTCGAGACCCAGGATGACGCCCCGGTGATCCGCATGATCAATGCACTGTTCACCCAGGCGGCGCGGGACGGGGCGAGCGACATCCACATCGAGCCCTTCGAAACCCATTCGGTCGTGCGCTACCGCGTGGACGGGACGCTGCGGGATGTCGTGAGCCCGCGCAAGGCGCTGCATGCGGCGCTGATCTCCCGCATCAAGATCATGGCGAACCTCGACATCTCGGAAAAGCGCCTGCCACAGGACGGCCGCATTGCGCTGCGCGTGGGTGGGCGCCCCATCGACGTCCGGGTTTCCACGCTTCCCACGGGGCACGGCGAGCGCGCCGTCCTCCGCCTGCTGGACAAGGAGGCAGGACGACTCGAACTCTCGCGCCTGGGCATGGCCCCCACTTTGCTCGCGCAGCTGGACAAGCTCATCCACCAGCCTCACGGCATCGTGCTGGTCACCGGCCCGACCGGCAGCGGCAAGACGACCACGCTCTATGCCGCCCTGGGGCGGCTCGACGCCTCGACCACCAACATCCTGACCGTGGAAGACCCGATCGAATACGACCTGCCCGGCGTCAGCCAGACTCAGGTTAACTCGAAAATCAACATGAGCTTCGCGGTCGCGCTCCGAGCCATCCTACGGCAGGACCCGGACGTCATCATGATCGGCGAAATCCGCGATCTCGAAACCGCACAGATTGCGGTGCAAGCGTCGCTGACGGGCCACCTCGTGCTCGCCACCCTGCACACCAACGACTCGGTGTCGGCAGTCACCCGGCTCACCGACATGGGTGTGGAGCCCTTCCTGCTATCCTCGTCGCTGCTGGGAGTGCTGGCACAACGCCTGGTTCGCCGGCTCTGCCCCGACTGCAAACAGCCGCACACTGAGCCCGATGGCCGCGTCGTGTACCGCCCCGTGGGTTGCGCGACCTGCAGCCATACCGGCTACTTGGGCCGGACCGGCATCCATGAGCTCTATACGGTAGACGATACGCAGCGACAATTGATCCACTCCGGGGCGAGCGAGCACGAACTGCGCAATGCCGCCCTAGCCGCCGGCATGCGCACCATGCGCGAAGACGGCGAACGCTGGATCACCGCGGGCGAGACCTCGCCCGAAGAAGTGGTGCGCGTCACGCGGGACGTATGAATAGGAAACCGGCGCACGGGTGCCGCGGCGCAGGCTGGCGAAAACATAAGTCGTAGGGAAAAAATCTGACATGCCTTCGTATCGCTTCGAAGCCGCCGACGCGTTGGGCAAGCTCGAGCGGGGATACATCGATGCCGACAACCCCCGCGCCGCACGCGCCCAGCTTCGGACGCGAGGGCTCACGCCGCTCGTCGTCGAAGAGTCCGGGACACAGCGCGGCGGTCGCGGATCCCGCGCGTGGTTCAGCACCCGGATGTCGGACGCGGAACTGGCCTGGGCGACCCGGCAACTGGCCAGCCTGCTGGCCGCGCGGCTTCCGCTCGACGCTGCATTGACCGCCACGGCGGAACAGGCGGAGAAGAAACACGTCGCCGAAGTCATGACGAGCGTACGGGCCGACGTGCGCGCCGGCCACCGGCTCGCCGACGCCCTGTCCGCGCGGCCGCGCGACTTTCCTGAAATTTATCGGGCGCTGGTTGCAGCGGGAGAAGAGTCCGGGGATCTCGCCCACGTCATGGAGAAACTCGCCGGCTACATCGAAGAGCGCAATGCCTTGCGCACGAAAGTCCTGACCGCCTTCATCTACCCGGCCGTCGTGGCGCTGGTATCCGTAGGCATCGTCATTTTCCTGCTGGGCTACGTCGTGCCCCAAGTCGTCAGTGCCTTCTCCCAAGCGAGGCAAGAACTGCCAATGCTGACCCAGGTCATGCTGGGCCTGAGCGAGTTCGTGCGCGGCTGGGGATGGCTGGTCGCCCTTGTCCTTGCCGCCGCCTACGCGGGCTGGCGCATGATGCTGCGCTCACCCGCAACGCGGCTCGCCTGGCATGAGAGATTGCTGAAAATGCCGCTCGCCGGCCGGTTCATCCTGGGCCTGGATGCCGCGCGCTTCGCCTCTACCCTCGCCATCCTCACCGGAAGCGGCGTGCCATTGCTGCGCGCCCTGGACGCGTCCCGCCAGACACTGGGTAACGACAGGCTGCGCGCCAGCGTCGACGACGCCACCTCGCGCGTACGCGAAGGGGCGCCGCTCGCTTCCGCCTTGCAAGTACAGAAAACATTTCCGCCGCTGCTCGTCCACCTCGTGGCCAGCGGCGAAAAAACGGGTACGCTGCCCGAGCTGCTCGAACGCGCCGCCCAAACCCTGGCGCGCGAAGTCGAGCGTCGGGCAATGGCCCTGACGGCACTGCTGGAGCCCTTGCTGATCCTGATGATGGGCGGGTTCGTGTTGCTGATCGTCTTGGCAGTGCTGATGCCGATCATCGAGATCAATCAATTGGTGCGTTAGGGCTTTGACGGAGCCGGGAGGGCATTACCTCGACCACATACCGGGGCAGCCGCAACTTGCGCGTGACTATGGCAGATGCAGATTGTGCACGCCTCCATTGTCGGAGAACGTGTCAAAAATCACCGTGCGCAGCCATTTGTTGGCCGGATCGCGGTGAAACTTGGCGTGCCAAAACACGTTGATGTCAATGGCCGGCAAATCCAGCGGATGGTCGACGTATGTCATGCCGAACGGCTCCACGCACTGGCGCGCATAACTCTCTGGCACCGTCGCAATTAAGTCCAAGCCCTGCGACAGGATGTGTCCAACGGGAACATAGTGGGGTACGACCAACCTTACCTTACGCCGATAACCTCGCCGTTCGATGGATTCATTCACTTGCGCGTGCCCGGAGGCGGGAGGCATGACGACCAAATGCTCGGCGGCGCAGAACTCCTCTACCGTTATTGAGCCTTTGTCGAGAGGATGCCCGGCGCGAAACATGCAAACGTAGCGTTGTTTGAACAACCGTCGTTGAAAGTAGCCGGCCTTGAGTTGGGGCAGCAATCCCATCGCCACGTCCACTTCGCCGCTCTCCATGGCTTCCTGCAAAGTATTGACGGCGCTACGCAGGGTACTGATCGAAATGCCCGGCGCAAGCCTGCGAAAAACATGGAGCAGCTGGGGAAGAAAATTGATCTCGCCAATGTCGTTCAGCCAAATCGTGAACCGGCGGGTGCTTCGTGCAGGATCGAATTTCTCCTGCTCGCTCAGCGTTTGCTGGATGGAGCTAAGCGCATATGCAATGGGTTCGGCGATATGCAACGCGAAGGCTGTGGGCTCCATGCCCTTCGCAGTACGAACGAAGAGTTCGTCGTTCAGAAGCTTGCGGAGCCGATTCAAGGAGCTGCTTACCGTCGGTTGCGTCAGCCCCAACTTTCTTGCCACGGCCGAGACGCGCTTTTCGACCATCAGGTGGTTGAAGACCACCAGCAGGTTGAGGTCAATCTTCTCCAGGTTCATATAGGTTTCATCGATATCGAGAATTAACGGGTTTCTATATCCAGCCCCTTCCCCCATTTCTATACTTTGCATCCAGCGTCACCGTCGGACAAGGCCGGCAAGAGCGGCTCCGCATCGGTCCTTCCGGCCAGGCCGTCTTGACATCATGCGGAAAGAAGGGGGAAAAAGTGCCTCAACCCACCGCGCGTACCGGCGCCCAACTTCTGGTGGATCAACTGCGGATTCAAGAGGTGAACCGCGTCTTCTGCGTCCCCGGCGAAAGCTATCTCGCCGTACTCGATGCGCTGCACGATGCACGCGACATCCGTCTCATTACTTGCCGCCAGGAAGGCGGCGCCGCGATGATGGCCGAGGCCTACGGCAAACTGACTGGCCGGCCCGGCATATGCATGGTGACGCGCGGCCCAGGTGCCACGAACGCTAGTGCCGGACTGCACGTCGCCATGCAAGACTCCACGCCGATGATTCTGTTCGTCGGGCAAGTTGCCCGCACCTCTACCGAGCGCGAGGCGTTTCAGGAACTGGATTACCGGCGCAACTTCGCCCAACTGGCTAAATGGACGGCACAGATCGACGATCCGGCGCGGGTACCCGAATTCGTCGGTCGCGCATTCCGCATCGCAACGTCCGGCCGGCCGGGCCCGGTGGTGCTGGCAGTTCCCGAAGACATGCTGAACGAGCCGACCACTGCTACCGACGGGCAACGGGTCGAACCCCTGCGTACAGAGGCCGGCCCACAAAGGGTCGCGCGGCTCGCCGAACTCCTGAGACGCGCGCACCGCCCGCTCGTTCTGCTGGGAGGCAGCGGATGGACAGAAGCGGCAGTCGAGGCCATGCAGTGCTTCGCGATGCGCAACAGCCTGCCCGTAGCCACGACGTTTCGCCGGCAAGACCGGTTCGACAACACGCACCCCTGCTATGCCGGCGACGTCGGCATAGGCATCAATCCAAAACTCGCCCAACGCATCCGGGAAAGCGATCTGTTGTTGGTGGTGGGGGCCCGACTCGGCGAAGCAGCCACCAGCGGATACCGGTTGATCGATATTCCCGTACCACACCAGGTGTTCATACACATTCACCCCGACGAAGAAGAACTGGGCAAGGTATACCAACCGTCTTGGGCCATCCATGCCGACGTAGCCTCTGCTGCGCAGGCGCTCGCCGACCTCGACCTGGGCGAAACCTGCAGGCAGCGCTGGCGCCCTTGGGCCGAGGCCGCGAATGCGGATTATCTCGCCTTCCTGGAACCGCTCCCCGCCCCCGGAGGACTCCATCTGGGACGAATGATTCGGTGGCTTAGCGAGTCTTTGCCTCAAGACGCAGTGATCTGCAACGGCGCCGGCAATTTCGCGACCTGGGTCCACCGGTACTACCGCTATCGGCGGCTCGGAACGCAACTTGCACCGATCAGCGGATCGATGGGATACGGACTGCCGGCGGCAATCTCTGCGGCGCTTCAGCACCCGGAACGCACTGTCGTGTGCGTGGCTGGAGACGGCGATTTCATGATGACCTCCCAAGAGCTTTCCACCGCCGTCCAATATCGGCTTCCCGTCGTCATCCTGATCGTCAACAACGGCATGTACGGCACGATCCGGACGCACCAAGAGCGTCACTACCCCGGGCGCACGATCGCTACGGACCTGGTCAATCCGGACTTCGTTTTGCTCGCGCATGCACACGGTGCTCATGCTGAGCGCGTCGAGCGCACGGAGGATTTTCCTGCAGCATTCGAACGCGCGCGCAGCAGCCGGCGTCCCGCGGTATTGGAGTTGGCCGTCGACCCTGAGGCCATCACTATCGGGCAGTCTCTGTCCGAGATCCGGAAAGCGGCCATGTCCGCCCAACGGCCTTGAGTCATTGCCCCTTCCCATCAGGAGCCTGTTATGTCTGTCGAAAATCGACTGAAAGAACTCGGACTTGTCCTGCCTCCCATCGGCACGACCATCGGCACATTCGTCCACGCTAAACGCCATGGAGACCTGCTGTTCATGTCTGGCAAAGGCCCTCTTTACGATGGCGTGCGCCCGAAAGGGAAACTGGGCGCCGACATGAGCTTGGAGGAAGGATACAAACATGCCCGGCACGTCGGCCTCTTACTCATTGCCGCCATGAAGGAAACCCTGGGCGATCTCGACCGGGTCGACAACATTCTCAAAGTGTTCGGCTTAGTCAATGCCACTGCGGATTACGTCGATCACTTCAAGGTCATCGACGGATGCTCTGATCTGTTCATCGAGGTATTCCGCGAGCGGGGTACACATGCGCGTACCGCGGCAGGTGCGAACTCGCTCCCCAACGGCATTCCCTGCGAAATCGAAGCCATCGTCGCGGTTCGCTGAACTGCCCAATTTACAGGGCCGGCAGCTTGCCCTCCCCTCCATGAGGGATGGCGCGTTGCGGAAGGGGAAGACCCGGCCGCAACCCGCCACATGGCCCCGGCCAACTCCCGCATCCGCTTCGCCCCCATCGTTGCTCAAGACGCCGTGCGTTCAACCTCGTCCTGCCGGTGTATCATCCGCCAGAGCCTCATCGGGCTAAGCGGTAGCGAATCGGGACGCACCCCGAAACTCCGAAGCGCGCTCGCGACCGCATTGGCGACGACTGCCCCAACCGGCACGATGCCCCCCTCCCCGCACCCCTTTGCACCGAGAGGATTGTGCGGCGTGGGTGAATTCTCCAACTCCGTCGCCCGGATAACCGGAAAGTCTGTCGCAGTTGGCGTCAGATAGTCCGCAAAACTTCCCGCGAGAAACTGGCAATTTTCGTCATAAACCAGCTCCTCCAGGAATACTCCACCCAGCCCTTGCGCAATACCTCCAATGGCCTGTCCGCTCGCCGTAAGGGGATTGATGATCCGACCTATGTCCTCGACCCCGAAATAGTCGACCAGCGTCACCTTCCCGGTCTCGGGATCCACCGTCACATGCGCCGCGGCTGCACCGTATGCGTACGTATGGTGATGGCTGGCGAACTCCGACTCCACCTTGATTTCCATGGCGCCGAGCTCATCATCCCCAACCCTGCGCCCCCCAGCCGTCACTTCGAGGCCCGGGCCGATATGGATCTCCTCCGGCGAACAGTCATACCGCTTGGCGCAGTGGTTGACGATTGCCTCTTTGAGCTTGCGGGCTCCCAACAATACTGCTGACCCGCCCAAGGCCGTCGAGCGGGAATGAAATGATCCGAAACCCTGGGGCAAATATGTCGTAGAGCCGTGGCGCACGCGGATTCTTTCCATGGGGACCAGTAGCTCGTCCGCTGCGATCTGAGTCAAGATGGTCACTAACCCCTGCCCCAAGTTGGTAGAGCCCACATATATGGTGATCGAGGCATCCCTCTCCAGCTCCAGCCGAGCGCACTCGCGGATGCCGCCCCCCCCTCCCTCAATGAAACATGTCGCCGCAACGCCGTGATAAACGCCGTCGATCAGCTTGCCTTGGCATTTTCGCTTCTCCTCCCAACCAAAACCTTGCAGGCAGCGTTCCAAAGCAACGGCATAATCGCCGCTATCTAGCGACTCCGGCTTATGTGGTTTGTCTAAGGTTGCGAGCGGATACGGCATTTGCTCGACGCGCACGAGGTTTCGCCGCCGAAACTCCACCTGGTCGATGCCCAGCTCTTCGGCGGCAATGTCCATGAGGCGCTCCCTAAAGTAGTCAGCCTCGAAACGCCCCGGCCCCCGATATGTACCGACCGGACCCTTGTTCGTCAGACAGGCGGAGGACTCCACGTAGATATGGGGGATGTCGTATGGCCCGGACAAGAACTGCGCGACGTTGCGGGGCGGAACCGCCCCGCTGGACCTCATATATGCCCCCGAATCGGTCCAGATACTTCCGCGAAGCGCAAGAATCTTCCCATCCCGGTCGCACACGATCTCCAGATCGCATTCCATCTGCCGCGAGTGATTGGCCCCAAGCAGGTTTTCGAGTCGGTCCTCAATCCACTTGACGGGACGCCCGAGCCGCATGGACGCAAACGGCACCAGGAAATCTTCCGGATAGAACTCTCCCCGTACACCAAACCCTCCTCCCACGTCGACCTCGATCATGTCTACCGAATCAAGCGGAAGACCGAGCATCGCAGCAAGTGTACGGCGTGTCGTGAACGGTACCTTGGCGGCACCGTATACCGTCATGTGCTGGCGCTCGGCATTCCAATCTGCGACTAGCCCGCGCGTCTCCATGGTGACCGCACTGTGCCGCTGGGTGGAAAATCTTGCTCGGCGTACATAGTCTCCCGTGATGGCCTTTGCATCGCCCTTCTGTGCGGTGTAGGTCACAGGAATATTCGTGCCCTCTGACTCGAACAGCAGCACTTCTCCGCGCAACGACGCGGCGCAATCCGGCACGACGGGCAACGGCTCGATATCTACGTCGATCAGCTCGAGTGCATCCTCAGCCACGGCGCGGCTATCTGCCACGACGATGGCGATGGGTTCTCCTACGTAACGGACCTTATCCCATGCAACCACGCGCTGCTCGAATGGCTCATGCTCGGGAATCGGCGAGAGCCTGAGCGGCAACTTGGGAACTGGTTGTCCCCGGCCGAACGCCAAGACGTCTACGTGTGAATAGACGGCGTGTACCCCCGGCAGGGATAGCGCAGCCGACGCATCGATCGAACGCAGCCTGCCATGGGCCAGCGGGCTCCGCAAGATGGCGCCGTGCAACATTCCCGGCAAATGCACGTCATCAACGAACTTAGCCTTTCCGGTCAACAACCGAAAGTCTTCTATGCGTGGAATGTGCGACCCCACGAACTTCCCTGGTTCCATGACATCCATACCGGCGTCTCCATCATCGATTGGATTGATATGCATGGCGCGCCTCGTAGACAGCTTCGACGATGTTGACGTAACCGGTGCACCTGCAGAGGTTGCCGGACAAGACCTCGCGGATACGCTCCCGGGTCGCCTCAGGCTCGGCCGTCAACAACGCGTGCGCCGTCATGAGAAACCCCGGTGTACAAAACCCACACTGAAGCGCATGGTGGTGGTGGAAACGCTCCTGTAGTACCGACAATCCTCCTTCGGGCGCCAAACCTTCGACCGTGACGACATCGCATCCGTCAGCTTGGGCCGCCAACACCAGACAAGCACGGACGGCCTCGCCATCCACGATGACGGTGCAGGCACCGCAAACGCCGTGCTCACACGCGACGTGAGTACCCGTCTTGTGCAAGTCATGCCGCAGGCAATCCGCCAGCGACGTCCGAGCCGGCGTGTCGACAGTCACGTCCTCACTGTTCAGCCTGAACTTGATCTGCATATCGCCTCTCCTCATTGTCTCCCGGCGTTTCACGCCGTCGGCACACGCGCAGCCGCTTCGCATAACGCCCGGCGCGTCAACGCGCCGACTAAAGCTCGGCGATAGTCTGCATCGGCGTGGATATCGCTTCCCGGCTCCGCTTCCTCCGAAGCCAGGCGTGCGGCCTCCGCGAAGGTCTCGTCTTTCGGCAACCGGCCGGTGAGCCACTCTTCGACCCTATGCAGGCGCATAGGCCGGCTGCACGCTCCGATGACGGCTACCCTCGTGGCGTCAATGTGTCCTTCACGCAACTCGTAAAACACCGTCACGCCGGCCAATGCGAAATCTCCCGCTCGTTTGGAAAACTCTTTGAACGCCCACCGTCGACCTGGAGCCCAAGCTGGGAATCGCACGCCAACCACGATCTCGTCGTCTCCGAGGACCGTGCTGAGCGGGCCGACGAAGAACTCACTCGCATGCACTTCGCGCGCACCACTAGCGCCCCGGATTTCGATGACAGCATCACAACAAACCGCCAACCCGGGAAACTCGGACGCAGGATCCGCATGCGCCAAGCTCCCCCCCACAGTTCCTCGGCTGCGGACTTGATAATGGGCGATGTGCCGGACGGTTTCCCGCATCAGTGGATGCGCCTTATCCAATCGCGCATCAGTTTCGATATCGCGCCATCGTGTCAGCGCAGCCAATCGAATTTCCGTCGGTCCGATTTCCACTCCTCGCAATGCATCGATGTAGCGCAAGTCCACGAGTGCAGAAGGGCGGGCCAAGCGATACGCCATAGCGGGCAGTAAACTTTGCCCGCCAGCGATGACCTTAGCCTCCCCGGAGCGGCTAACGAGCAGGTCAATCGCCGCCTCCAAGGTCTTGGGCGCGAAATATTCAAAATCGCCGAATTTCATAGGGTCGCCTCGCTCAACGATTCATACGTCGACCAACCTGGAAATGAGGCGCACAGGACGCATGACGCCATCACTCCATGCTGACGTTAGCGGCCTTGACGGCCTGCGCCCAGCGCTTAATCTCGGAATCCATATAGGTGCGCAGTTCGTCCGGCGTGCTGCCCACGGGAGTTGCATCGAGCGAGGCAAAACGCGTTTGGACATCTTTTGCCTGCACCGCCTTCGCCAGCGCCTGGCTAAGCTTGTCGACCACGGGACGCGGTGTGCCCTTGGGTGCATAGATGGCGTACCAGGCCGTCACTTCGAAGCCCGGGACCCCCACTTCGCCCAACGTCGGCACGTCTACCGTGGGGATCCGTTGGGCCGAGGCCACGGCTATCGGTCGTAGCTTCTTCGCCTTGATATGCTGCGAAGCAGCCGTGACTTCTACCGACATGAAAGCGGTCTCGCCCGCCATCGTGGCGGTCATGGCGGGAGCCGAGCCCTTGTAGGGAACATGCTGGAGGTCAAGCTGGAGTTGCGATTTCAGCATCTCGCCAGCCAAGTGATGAGGCGACCCGACGCCCGCAGATCCGAAGGGAAGCGTCTTTACCTTGGCCAGTTTGACGAAGTCGGCAAATGTATGTACCGGTAAGTCCGGGTTGACGACGAGCAAATGGGGGATGGTCGCCACGAGGGACACCGGTTCGAAGTCAGCAACCGCGTCGTATTGCAGAGACTTGTACAGGCTCGGGTTGATGCCGTGGGTCGTGGTCGCACCCAGAAGAATCGTATATCCGTCCGGTGCAGATCTCGCCACGTGGGTCGTACCTATGATGCCCGCGGCTCCTGAGCGGTTATCGACGATGACGGTTTGGCCCCACTGTTCCTGCAATTTCTGGGCTAGCGCCCGGGCTATCAGGTCCAGCGCGCCTCCTGGAGGAAACGGCGCGACCAGTGTGATCGGACGAACGGGATACTCCTGCGCACTCGTCGATCCCACCCAGGCCGATGCTGAGAGAAACACCACCGCGGACTTCAAAACGATACGTCGGATCATCATCATTACCCCCTGAGAAAGAGAAACAGCGTCGGTCCGACAGCAACCGCGCACGATGGACGGGCGTGCGCGCGCTAGGCGCGCCGCGCCTGTCGAGAATCTGCTGGTGTCTCACTCCGGTCAGTTCAGCGACCTAATCCGTTCGGACGTAAACCGTGCCGTTCTCCACTTTGGTCTCATAGACCCTTAGGTCGGCACATTGCGGCCCGCTCTCGCGCTTGCCGCTATCCAGGCGAAAGCGCGCCTGATGCAATGGACATTCGATGCAGCCGTCTTCCACTACCCCATCCGAAAGCACGGCGAATTCATGCGTGCAAACGTCGTCCAGGGCACGTATCCGACCATCGAACGACACGAGCGCAATCGCCTTCCCTGCGGCGCTTACTGGCAACGCCTCTTCCCCGCTCACGTCGTCGACAGATGCAACCGCGTGCCAACCCATGGCGCCCCCGGCTTAGAAAGGAATCACTATTAGCGTGTCGATGCGGCCCGAATCCGTGATCACGCGTTTCCTGCGAAACCGAAGGGTGCCCTGGTCCTCCACGATCCAGTCGTCGTAAACGCCCGTACTAAAGAGCTCCTGGTCGCCGTCATGCATGATGCGCGCCAACATGTAGCTCGTTCGCGCCTTCCACCCCCCTTCTTCCGCCGGTGCAACGGCCGTGCGGCCCAGTACGTGACGATAGGTATGGGGTTCAAAGATATTGGCGCTCTTCATCGAGGTGATGCGGTCCCTCAGCATGCGCCGGTTATCGCAGCAAATGAACCCAAAAGGCAGGTTCCGGCGATAGTTGTCCCGAGGAATAATGGTGTACGAGCCGTCCTCAACGAAGAATCCCGGCCATTCGTCGTAGCGCTCGTCGTCGATGCAATCCACGTAATCGGCCTGCAATCGTTCTACTCGGTTGATGAGCTCCGGGGTCACCACGGTTTGAGTCATGTGCTTATCCTCAAATGTGCATATAAGTGCGATAGGCTTGCCAAAATCCGCGCACGCCCGCTTCACTCACCCTGGACTGTTGATCCTCGACAGCCTTACCACCCATTTCCAAGACCGCAGCTCGGCCGCTCTCCCGCTTCACGCTGCGCTGAACGAAGTTGCCGATGATGCCGTCCTCCATGGAAACCAGGCCCGCCGGCCCGATCAGATTGCTCTGGCGAAGGCGCATCGCGTATTGCTCGGGCGTATCGTCTTCGTAGCCGAATACGATCCAAAACAGCTCTGATTTGTCCACGGAGCGGGGAACCAACAACCTAACCGCAAGCGAATTTTGAATCTGCTGCAATACGAAGCAGGGAAAGACGGACTGGATCGAGTGGGTGATTCCGTCTTCGTATTCCAGCCAAGAGTTGATCAAACTTGGATCAGCAAGAGTGAAGTCATCAAGCTGGGCGCGCAACGCTCCGGTCTTCTCGTACTCCGTGCCGGCAGCAGTGTCGGTTCCGCGACGCGACCAACTCAAGTGATGTGCGCCGTTTCCGTCCACGAGTACGCCCCCCTGCATGGACAGGCGATTCAGCTTGAAAGTCGAGAAGAATGTATGAAGCAGACTCGCGTGATAAGAGTCCTTTACGTTCTCGATGTACAGCTTCCAGTTGTTGTGAAGTACCTGTGAATAGGTCGCAAGAATCCGGATAGGTCGGTTCATGATCCGCGCGATATGCGCGGTCATTCTCTCACCGAGATACTCCCGAAGAGGTGGCGTTTCATCGGAGAATGTCGCAAACACCAAGCCGTGCAGAATCTCTACACGAGCCTTGGTCATATTGTGGCGGCTCAAATCGAAATCTGCGGGCATGCCTCCTACCTGGCGGACGCCGTGCTGAAACGCCACGCTCTTGAGATTCCCCGCGAGGTCATATCGCCAATTGTGATACACACAAGTCAGGTCTTTCGTATTACCCGACCCGTCGAATTTGAGCGCAGACCCTCGGTGCGCACATCGATTCACCAGGCAATGAACCGCTCCGTCATGGTCGCGGGTCACCAAGACTGGTGTGTCTCCGATGAATGAAGTCTTATAGTCGCCGCCGTTGGGGATCTCTATCTCGAGCGCAACGAAATTCCACGTCGCCCCGCGAAACAGAAGTTCCTGCTCCATTTCGTAGAGTTCCGCATCGGTGAATACTTCGAAAGGCACCCGCGTCACATCTTGCGTCGGCCAATGGATACTAACGGACGAATCCTGCATGTCTGCCATTCCTATTTGAAGCATTGAAGAACGATCGATCCGGCTCGGCACTCGCGCTTCAGCCGCTCGAATAGAACGCGTCGGCGTGGATATGGTCCGTGTCCACCCCGCGTTGACGCGCAAGGAAAACTCCCGCTTCTACTAAAGGCGGGGGCCCACACAAGTAGACGCGCCACCCCGTGAGATCGCGCCAATCGGCCGCCACGGCATCCGTGACGAGGCCGACTCGATATCCAGCCTCGTCTTCATCCGCTGCAACGATCAGCTGGACGTGCAAGTGTTCGTGTTCCCGCGCCAATGCTTCGAGCAGCGGAAGACCGTAGGCGTCGGCCGCAGTTCGGGCACCGAAGTACACATGGATGGGATTAAGCATGCCTAAGCTCAGGGCGCCTCGCACTATGGAAAGCACGGGCGCCACACCGGTCCCTCCTGCAACGCACAGCATTGGCCCCTGGTGCTGAGCGCGGAGGTAGGCGGTTCCCATCGGCCCCGAAACACGGACCGTATCGCCCACCCGAAGGTCATGCTCCAAGAGTCCGCTGGCTTTTCCGCCGGGATACAGCCGGACATGAAATTCGAGAAACTCGTCGCTGCATAAACCCGCCATGGAATAAGGTCTTACGACCTCGGACGAGAACTGAAGCAAAGCGTATTGACCCGGCGAATACGAGAAGGGCTTGCTTGCCTTAAGCCGAAGTCTGAGAACATCCCTGGTGATGCTGTCGAGCGCGACCACGGTTGCCTTGAACACACGCGCCGGATGAACAACGATTTCTTCCGGCTCTGGAATTTCGATAGTGCAGTCGCCGATCAGCGTGCTGCGGCACGCCAGCACATACTCCGCTTCCAGCGGGCCAGTTAGTTTGATCTCGCGGCTTGATTCATGCACTTCACCCTTCAATATTCGGCAACGGCATGTTCCGCAGCGCCCGGCCATGCAGCTATACGAAACCGGAACATTGTGTTCGCGGAGGACGCTCAACAGATTCGCGCCGACCGGCGCCTGCAACAACCGAGCGTGTGGCAGGACGAACAATTCCATTGCTGGGTCCGCTTAATTGATTTGAGCGGAGTATAGGAATGCCTCTCACTGATGAATATAGAAACTGGTCAATTACCAATATCGATCCGGATAATATTGGTGATGAGACTGGTGCACCTGCGCCCCGGGACCGTCATCCCGCGCGCCCTCCGCCGCCGTTCTCCGCGCCAGCTCAAAGAGAGTTGACGCCATGGTCTCGAGCATCGATCATCAGACTTCCATCCCAGGAGCGACCCCATGACGACCATCTACGATTTTTCCGCCACCGACATCGAAGGCAGGGAGGTGGCGTTGGAGAGTTTTCGCGGCAAGGTTTTGCTGATCGTGAACGTCGCATCCCAGTGCGGGTTCACGCCTCAATACGCCGGGCTCGAAGCGCTCTACCGCGAGTATCGCGAGCGCGGCCTGGTCGTCCTCGGATTTCCCTGCAATCAATTCGGCCACCAGGAGCCGGGCGACAACGATGCCATCCGTAGCTTCTGCAAGCTCAACTACGACGTCACCTTTCCCTTGTTCGCCAAGATCGACGTCAACGGAGATTCCGCCCACCCGCTGTACAAGTGGCTCAAGAGCGCCAAGCCCGGCGTGCTCGGCACCGAAGCCATCAAGTGGAATTTCACTAAGTTTCTCATTGGCCGGACCGGCGAGCCGATCGCCCGCTACGCGCCCACGGACAAACCCGAGACGCTCAAGGGAGACATCGAAGCCGCGCTTGGGTAGAGCGCGGTAGTGCGCAACATGGCCGTTTCGTGGGAAGATCCGCGCTTTCGTTTTCAGCGAGCGAAAGCATGAAAGAAGTCATAGACGTTGGCCTACCCGATGTCGGGCAACCCTTTTCCTGGGCCGTGCGCAGCGGGGGCATCCTCTTCACCTCTCAAGGACCGGTTCGCAAGGACGGCAGCATCGACACCGGACCGATCGAAGATCAGGCCAGGTTGACTTTCAGCAACCTGCGGGCTGCCGTCGAAGCGGCAGGCGGGACGTTGCAGGACATCACCCAGGTGCTGATCTACATGACGGACGTCAACGACATGAAGGCCATCGATGCGGTCTACCGCGAATTTTTCGCGCCGCCCTACCCCAGCCGCTCCAGCGCCGCGGTCGCCGCGCTCGTCGTGCCCGGCATGAAAGTCGAAATCGTGGCGTTCGGGGTGGTCAATAAATAGCCTGCCTAAATAGCCAACCGGATTTTTTCCCAGCCCCATGCGCCTGATCGACATCAGCCCCCCGCTTTCTCCGGAAACGCCGGTTTGGCCCGGCGACACCCCATTCCAGCAAGCCGAGGTCTGGCGCATGGAAGACGGCAGCGCCGTCAACGTGGGCCGCATCACGCTTTCGCCCCACACCGGGGCTCACGCCGATGCGCCGCTGCACTACGCCCGCGACGGCGTGGCCATAGGTGAGGTACCGCTCGACGCCTACTTGGGCCGCGCACGCGTCATCCACTGCCTCGGTGCCCGTCCACTGGTCAAAGCCAGGCACATCGAACACGCACTGGACGGCATACCGCCCCGAGTGCTCTTGCGTACTTACGCCCGCAACCCGCTCGAGCGTTGGGACAGCGGATTTTGCGCCGTCGCACCCGAAACCGTCACGCTGTTGGCGCGCCATGGCGTCAGGCTGATCGGCATCGACACCCCCTCCATCGATCCCCAAGAATCCAAGACCATGGACGCGCATCGGGCCGTCCACGCGGCCGGCATGGCCATTCTCGAAGGCCTGGTGCTGGACCATGCTCCCGAGGGGGACTATGAGCTGATCGCCCTGCCGCTCAAGTTCTCGGCGCTCGATGCGAGCCCCGTGCGTGCGGTGCTGAGGGAGCTGACCTGACGGCTAATCTCGGATCAACGACATCATCCAGGACGCACTCAAATGACCGCCCCCCGCCAAGATATCGACTCGGCACACCCCTCGTGGCACGGCGCGCAAATGGATTTCTCGCAATCCATGAGCTACGGCGACTACTTGGACTTGGATCACCTCCTGAGCGCCCAGCATCCGCTTTCCACGGAACATAACGAGATGCTGTTCATCATCCAGCACCAGACCAGCGAGCTCTGGATGAAGCTCATGCTGCATGAACTGCTCGCCGCACGAGGCTGCATTCAACGGGACCAAGTCGAACCCGCGCTGAAGATGCTGGCGCGCGTTTCCCGCATCATGGAACAACTGCTCCAATCCTGGGCAGTGCTGTCCACGCTGACGCCTTCGGAATACAGCCAGTTCCGCCATTACCTCGGCAGCTCCTCGGGGTTCCAATCCCACCAGTACCGGCAAATCGAGTTCGTCCTGGGCAATAAGAACGCCTCCCTGGTCGCGCCGCACGTGCACCATCCCGAACGCAGGAAGGCGGTAGAGGATGCCCTGAACGCACCTTCTCTGTACGACGAGGTACTGATGCTCCTGGCCCGTCGCGGCTTCCAGATCTCGCCGCAGCGCATCGCCCGCGACTGGACCCAGCCGACGCAGTACGACGAGTCGGTCGAAGCGGCATGGCTCAGGGTCTACGCCGATCCCAACGCATGTTGGGACTTGTACGCGCTCGCGGAAAAACTCGTGGACGTAGAAGATGCCTTCCGTCAATGGCGCTTCCGCCACTTGACCACCGTCGAGCGCATCATCGGCTTCAAGCGCGGGACTGGCGGCACGGCCGGCGTCAGCTATTTGCGCAAGATGTTGGAAGTCGTCCTTTTCCCTGAGCTTTGGCGCATGCGCACAGCCCTCTGAACGCCCGCGGCGCGACGACCTGCGCCCTATAATTGGCCAATCGTTGTCAGGAAACCTCCCCATGTTCGAGCACGTTCCCCGCTACGCTGGCGACCCCATTCTTTCGCTAGTGCAGACCTTCTTGCAAGACCCCCGCGAGCGCAAGGTCAACCTGAGCATTGGCTTTTACTACGACAGCGAGGGCAAGGTTCCCGTGCTCGACAGCGTCAGCCGCGCGCGCGCACGCATCGACACCTCCGCCCCTGCCGTCTACCTGCCGATGGAAGGCGATGCGCAATACAGAAAGGCGATCCAGGAAACCGTGCTCGGCGCCGACCACCCAGCCGTGAAGGAAGGCCGGGTCGCGACCATCCATACGCTTGGCGGATCGGGAGCGCTCAAGATCGGCGCCGACTTCCTGAAGGCGCATTTTCCGGACAGCGAGATCTGGATCAGCGACCCGACCTGGGAAAATCACTACAACATCCTGGGAGGTGCGGGCTTCGCCATGCACGCCTTCCCCTATTACGATGCGGCTACCAACGGCATCCGCTTCGACGAGATGCTGGCGACGTTCGAACGGCTGCCCGAGCGCAGCATCGTGCTGCTCCAGCCCTGCTGCCACAACCCCACCGGCATCGACCCTAGCCGGGAACAGTGGCTCAAGGTCATCGACGTCCTGGTGCGCCGCCAGGCCATCCCGTTCTTCGACATGGCCTACCAAGGCTTCGGCGACGGGCTGGAAGAAGACGCCTGGGTGGTGCGCGAGGTCGCCGCCAAGGGCGGCGCGGTGCTGATTGGCAATTCGTTCTCCAAGAACATGTCGTTGTACGGGGAACGAGTGGGTGGCCTGTCCGTCGTCTGCCCCACGTCCGACGAAGCCGACCGCGTGCTTGGCCAGCTGCAAGCCACTGTTAGAAAAAACTATTCCAGCCCGGCCCTGTTCGGCAGCCAAGTCGTGAGCACCCTGCTCAACGACCCGGACCTGCGTCGTCGCTGGCATGGGGAGGTGGCTGAAATGCGCACGCGCATCCACGCCATGCGCCGCGGACTGCGCGACCGCCTGAAAGCACTGCGCCCGGAATTGGAGGTGGAGTATTTCGTCACCCAGCGCGGCATGTTCAGCTACACGGGCCTCAAGCCCCATCAGGTCGACCGCCTGCGCGACGAGTTCGGCGTGTACGTGATCCAATCCGGCCGCATGTGCGTGGCCGGACTCTCCGACGCCAACCTCGACTACGTGGCGGCGTCGATGGCAAAAGTGATGTAGGCTCGAGGCCGCACCGGGCGGACCGCACCAAGCTTCACCGCCAGGCCACCCGCTCCCCCACACTCCACGCGAGCAGCTCCAACAGCCACGCCTGGAATTCCACCGACCCCGCAAGCCGGCAGGCGGGCGTATCCGGCCCGCACCGGTGCTTCAGGAGGGCGGCATACCTGCGCGCTGCCTCCCTAACCTCCAGCGGGGGTAATCCCCCGGCCTGAGGACACAGCCGCCAGGCGGCGCATAGCCTGCGCAAGCCCGCTCCCAGCTGGTGGGCATGCCCGCCGTTTTCCTTCGCCGGCGCGGTGACGCTCAACGCGGCTGGATCCCCAGCCAGCACCGCAGCATTGCGGGCAATGTGTTCGATACATTCGGCCGCCGTCGCAGCCAAGGACCCAGTCGCCGTCGAATGTGGCCTAATGCGCGCGGCAAGGCGTGGCGCCGAAAACCGCACCGACTTGGACTCGCAAACGGCATCCCGCTCGCCCCGGGCGGCCGCCTCGATGCGCGCCGCGGCATCGGCCAGGGCATCCCCGCGCTCAGCCTTGCTGCGCAGGTCCAGCACCAGCCCGTACCGCATGAGCCAATCGCCGGCCACGGAAAACAAAGCAAACGGCCGCCCCGAAGTCAATTCGAACTCGAGCTCGCACAGGGGCAGCTCGAGTCCCCCCGCGCGTATCACGCCTACGTCGTACGCCAGCTCGACCTCGCCCTCCGCAATTCGCTCTGTCCGGGTGCAGCGGCGAACGTCGGTCTCGTAGCGCACGCCGAGTTCGCCAGCTAGCCCGGCGACCACCGGCTCGGCGGGCGTGCCCTGGTAAACGGACAAATCCAGGCGCTGTGCCGGACAGGCATGATTCAGCTCGATGCGCGTCATCGGGTCGGCGCCTGCCATTTTGAGCGTCTGCACCCACTGGCCGCGTTCCAGGCGCAGCCGGATCGCCGCCCGTGCCCTGGCGAGCCGGCGATCAGGCGTATCGAAATACTGCGCCCGCAGGTGATCGCGCTCCGCCTCCAATGCGAAGCAGGCCGCGATGCCCTCGCGGGAGGCGGCGGGCACGAGGAATTTCAGTTCTCGCTCGAGCATGAAAACGCCGGTCCGCGACCGTTCTAGAACCGCGTATTGCGGGTGACCGACCATCTGGCCGACAGCGCTCCCAGTGCGGAGACCCCGGCCACGAACACCGCCAGCCATTCCCACTGCGGCAGGCGCAGGGCGAACTCTGTGCCGTAACTGTGCGCCAGGTCAGCCAACGCGGCATTGAGCGGATCCAGCACGACGGCAACCAATCCAATCGCCGCCAGCGCCGCCACGGCACAGCTGACCGCCCCCAAATACAAGAACGGCCGGCGCACGAAGGACTCGGTCGCGCCGACCAGCCGGGCGACGCCGATTTCCTCGCGTTGGGACAAGGCCTGCATGCGCACCGTGTTGAAGACGGCAGCCAACACGGCTACGGCCACGACCAGGGCGAGGAACACCAGCATCGTCCTGGCGAAACGCAGAATGGCTTCCAGGCGCTGCACCCAATCGCTGTCGACCTGCACCATGTCCACGTTCGCCCAGGTCTTCCATATTTTCGCCAGTTCGGCCGAACGCCGGGCGAGGTCTTCGCCTTCCAGCGTCACCACGATGGCATCGGGCAGCGGGTTGTCAGGCAGCACGGCCAACGCCTGGGCATACGCGGGGTTGGCCTTGAGGTCCGCCAACGCCCGGTCGCGGCTGATGATCCGCAGCGCGCGTATCTCATTACCGTGGTCGCGGCGTATGCGGTCGGCCACCGCGCCGGTCTCCTCGGTTGTGGCGTCTACCTTCATGAAGACTGTCATTTCCGGATCGGCCGTCAAGTGCGCGGCCACCGGACGCAGCGACGTCAAGGCCGTTGCCCCCAGCAGGGGAATGGCCAGGGCGAGCGTGATGACCAAGATATTGGCGATCGACGAAAAAGGTTGTGCCCACAGGCGGCGCAAGGTCACCCCCAGCGCGTAACGATGCTGACGAAGAAGAGGGCTCATGCGCGCACCTCCCCGCCGAGGCGCGGCGTGCGCTTGCCGCCGTCCGTCACCGTACCGTCCTTCACCAGCAACACGCGCGTGGCGTAGTCAGCGATCAACGTATCGTCGTGCGTGGCCAGGATCGTGGTCACGCCGACGCGATTGAAATCCCGGAACACTTCGACGATGCGGCGGGCGCTGTCGCGGTCCAGGTTGGCGGTCGGCTCGTCGGCGATCAGCAAGCCCGGCCGGTTGACGATGGCGCGGGCGATGGCCAGCCGCTGTTGATCGCCGCCGGAGAGCTCCTCGGGACGCAGCGACTCCTTGCCTGACAAACCGACCCGCTCGATGGCCGCGCGCGCCCGCCGGAGCGCGTCTGACCGGGCATGGCCGGCAACGATAAGGGGGAACAACACGTTGTCGAAGGCGCTACGGTCGTTGAGCAGGTGAACGTCTTGCAGGATGGTGCCAATGGCCCGCCGCAGGTAGGGCCTAAGGCGCCTGGGCAGCTTGCCCACGTTCTGCCCGTTTACCAGGACGGTTCCGCGGTTGGGAACGTCTAGCCCCGCGATGAGCTTCAACAACGTCGACTTTCCCGCTCCGGAAGGCCCCGAGACGAAGACGAATTCTCCTTGGGCGATGCCGAAGGTGACATTGGCCAGCGCATCGATGCCGCGGCCGTAGGATTTGAAGACATGCTGGAATTCGATCATGAGGCCGAAATAGTAACCTGGGCTCCGACGGGATCCGAGGTTTTCATCATACTCAACCCATGCTACGGTACGCTTCATTTCAAGGGTCTGGCAGCCCGGCTCTGTATCGAGGCGCTACGCAGGGCGCCCGCTTTTGGACATGGGGCGCCCGGGGCGCCGCCCAGCCTCCGGAGCGGGCTCCGCGCCATGCCTGCGGCCGCGATGCTTTATAGTCTGGGCCGCTCCGAGTAAGGAATTCGCCATGAAAGCATTGACTTCCCTCCTTGCAGCCGTCTTGTTGATGGGCGCTGCACAAGCCGTCCAAGCCGGCCCGACGCTGGACGCGGTCAAGAAGAAAGGCTTCGTGCAATGCGGCGTCTCCACCGGCGTTGCCGGATTCAGTAACCCGGACAGCAAAGGCAATTGGACCGGCATAGACGTGGACCTGTGCAAGGCCGTCGCCGCCGCCTTGTTTGGCGATGCGAACAAGATCAAGCTGACGCCGCTCAACACCCAGCAACGCTTTACCGCCCTGCAGTCGGGCGAGGTCGACGTGCTGCCGCGCAATACGACCATCACCCTGCAGCGGGACACGGCACTCGGCCTGACCGGCGTGGGCGTGAACTTCTACGACGGCCAAGGCATCATGGTGCCCAAGAAACTCGGGGTCAAGAGCGCCAAGGAACTCGACGGCGCGGCGATTTGCCTGCAGCCGGGCACCACCACCGAGCTCAACCTGGCGGACTGGTTTCGCGCCAACAAGCTGACTTTCAAGCCCGTGGTCATCGACAAGTTCGACGAGCTGGTCCGGGCCTTTGCCGCGGGACGCTGCGACGCCTACACCACGGACATCTCGGCGCTGAACGTTATCCGCGCGACCAAGCTCTCCAACCCGGACGACTACGTCGTGTTACCGGAACTGCTTTCCAAGGAGCCGCTCGGCCCGCTGGTCCGCCAGGGCGACGAGCAGTGGGCGGCGATTGTCCGGTGGACCCTCAATGCGATGATCGAGGCCGAGGAATACGGCATCACCTCGAAGAACGTCGACGAAATGCTCAAGAGCCCCAATCCCAACATTCAGCGCATCTTGGGCGTCACGCCAGGCGCGGGCAAGAACCTCGGCGTAGACGAGAAATGGGCCTACAACATCATTAAGCAGGTCGGCAACTACGGCGAGAGCTTCGAGCGCAACCTCGGCCAAGGCAGCCCGATGAAAATGCAGCGCGGTGCCAATGCGCTGTGGACGCAGGGCGGCCTCATGTACGCACTGCCCATCCGTTGACCCGCATGTCCCGATTGAACTGGAGCAATCCGGCGGTTCGCTCCGTGGTTTACCAGGCCGTGGCACTGGCTGCGGTCGCCGGACTGGCCTGGTTTCTGGTGTCCAACACGCTGGCCAATCTCGCGGCGCGCAACATCGCCTCGGGTTTCGACTTCCTGGGCCGGGAGGCCGGGTTCGCCATTGGCGAGACGCCCATCCGCTATGAACCCCAGGACACCTATGCGCGCGCCCTCCTCGTCGGGCTGCTGAACACCGTACGGGTGGCGGCCGTGGGCATCGTGCTCGCCACCGTGCTCGGCACCCTGATGGGCATTGCCCGCCTGTCGCGCAACTGGCTGGTCGCCCGCCTCGCAGCGGTCTATGTAGAACTGATGCGCAACACCCCCCTGCTGCTGCAGCTGTTTCTCTGGTATGCGCTAATCACCGAAACCATGCCCGCTGCGCGCCAAGCCATAGAGCTGCTGCCCGGCGTATTCATCTCCAACCGCGGCGTTAAGTTCCCGCTGCCTGCCGATCACCTGGGATTCGACTTGGCCGCCGCGGGCTTTGCCGCGGCAGTCCTGCTTGCGCTTGGGTTGGTCCATGTCATGCGCCGGCGCCGGCAGGCGAGCGGCGACGTCCGCCCCGTCTGGGGATGGGTGGTCGGGCTGTTGGTGGGCCTGCCGCTGGCAGGATGGCTGGCAGGCGGCGCCCCCACGGAGTTCGACGTTCCGCGCCTGCAGGGCTTCGGCTTCGCCGGCGGAGCAACGCTCACCCCCGAATACGCGGCGCTGCTGTTCGGCCTCGTGCTCTATACGGGAGCCTTCATCGCCGAGGTCGTCCGCGCGGGGATCCAATCGGTAGACCGAGGCCAATGGGAGGCCGCCGAGTCCCTCGGCCTGCGGCGCAATGCAGTGTTGAGGCGGGTGGTTCTTCCGCAGGCGCTGCGGGTCATCATTCCTCCCATCACCAGCCAGTACCTGAACCTGACCAAGAACAGCTCGCTCGCTGTCGCCATCGGCTATCCCGACATCGTATCGGTAGCCAATACCACACTCAACCAGACGGGACAGGCGATCGAAGGCGTCCTCATCATCATGGCGGCATACCTGACGGTGAGCCTGGCGATCTCGGCGCTGATGAACCTTTACAACCGCCGCATGGCACTGGTGGAGCGCTGATGAAACCTGCCTCCCCCGACCTCAGCGCCGCGCCCCGTGCCGAAGGCCCGCCACCCCCGCCTCGTGTTGGCCTGTTGCAAGGCCTCCGGGCGAGCTTGTTTTCATCGCCGCTCAACGCGGTGCTGACCATACTGGTGGCCTGGCTGCTGCTGATGGCGGTACCGGCCCTGGTCGAGTGGGGGCTAGTCAAGGCGACGTTCACGACGGACTCAGCGCAGGCGTGCCGCGACGCGGGAGGAGCCTGCTGGGCGTTCATCGCCGAAAAACACCGGCTGATCCTGTTCGGGCTCTACCCCTATGACGAGCAATGGCGACCGCTCCTAGCGAGCATCCTGCTGGTCGGCGCCGTCGTCGCCAGTTGCCTGCGGCGCTTCTGGAACAAGTCGTTGGCCCTGATCTGGGTCGGCGCGCTGGCCGGGGCGGGAATCCTGATGTGGGGCGGCGTGTTCGGGCTGGAGTACGTGGAGAACACCCAGTGGGGTGGGCTACCCTTGACCCTGATCCTTGCCACCGTAGGCATGGGCCTTGCGTTTCCGCTGGGTGTGCTCCTCGCATTGGGGCGTCGTTCCCGCCTGCCCGCCATCAAGGCGCTGTGCGTGGTCTACATCGAACTGATCCGCGGCGTGCCGCTCATCAGCCTGCTGTTCATGTCGTCCGTCATGCTGCCCCTGTTCCTTCCGGAAGGGTTCGGCATCGACAAGCTGCTGCGCGCACAGATCGCGATCGTCATGTTCGCCGCCGCCTATCTCGCCGAACTCGTGCGCGGAGGGTTGCAATCCATCCCCAAAGGGCAATACGAAGGTGCGGATTCGCTCGGCCTGGGCTATTGGCAGCAAATGCGCCTCATCATCCTGCCGCAGGCACTGCGCGTCATCATCGCGCCGCTGGTCAGCATGTTCATCCTGGTTTTCAAGGACACCTCGCTGGTGGTGATCATCGGCATCTTCGACCTGACGCAATCGGCCAAAGCTGCGCTCGCAGACGCGGCCTGGCCCGGCGTTTCAGTCGAAACCTATCTCTTCATCGCGGCCATCTACTTCGTATTCTGCTTTGCCATGTCGCGCTACAGCCAGGCGCTGGAGCGACGTTTGCGCACCGGGAGGGAAAGATGACTGCCGGCCCCGACAGGAACACCCGCATGCCCGCATCGAATCAACCGATCATCCAGATGGAAGGCGTCAGCAAATGGTTCGGCAAGTACCAGGCGCTGCGCGGCATCGACTTGACCGTCCAGCGGGGCGAGCGCATCGTCATTTGCGGCCCGTCGGGATCGGGAAAATCCACGCTCATCCGCTGCATCAACCGGCTCGAGGAGCACCAGCAGGGCCGGATCGTGGTGGATGGCATCGAACTGACGGACGACCTCAAGGACATCGAAGCCATACGGCGCGAAGTCGGCATGGTATTCCAGCACTTCAATCTGTTCCCCCACCTCACGGTGCTGCAGAACCTGACGCTCGGGCCCATATGGGTGCTCAAACAGCCCAAGGCCCAAGCCGAGGAAACGGCCATGCGCTTCCTCGAGCGCGTGCGCATCCCAGAGCAGGCGCACAAGTATCCGGGGCAGCTCTCGGGCGGGCAGCAGCAGCGCGTCGCCATCGCACGCTCACTGTGCATGTCGCCCAAGATCATCCTGTTCGACGAGCCAACGTCTGCCCTCGATCCGGAAATGGTCAAAGAAGTGCTGGATGTGATGACGTCGCTTGCCGAGACGGGCATCACCATGCTCTGCGTAACCCATGAAATGGGATTCGCGCGGCAGGTGGCGGACCGGGTGATTTTCATGGACCAAGGCCAGATCGTCGAACAAAACGCCCCCGAGGAGTTCTTCTCCCGCCCGCAGAACGAGCGCACCAAGCTGTTCCTGAGCCAGATCCTCCATTGAGGCGGCGGCGCCCGGACCTTGTCGTAAACGCGCACGCGTATTGTTACGGTTGAGAAAGCCAATCGGGCTTGGCTGCCCCAAGCATTAGAATCTTGGGGTCATGGACCTCAAACTTTTCGAAGACCTCATCGCCCTCGCCCGAACCCAAAGCTTCGTACGCGCGGCGGAGCTGCGGCACGTCACGCACCCCGCATTCGGCCGCCGCATCCGAGCACTGGAGGTCTGGGCAGGCGCTCCCCTGGTAGAACGCAATCGCACGCCGGTACAGCTCACGCCCGAAGGCGAGGTCCTGCTCAAGACGGCCGAGCGCACGGTCGAAAGCGTCGCCAACGCCCGGGCCCAGATCCAGCGCCACGGCGCCAACCAAGGGCTGGGCTTGCGCGTAGGTACCGGGCGCACTTTGGCCCGAACCCTGGTCGCCGATTGGCTCGCCCGGATCACGCATATGCCACGCAGCCCGCTGCGCGGCAAGGCGCAGGTAGAAATCATCACCGGCGCGACCACAGACCTCGCCGGCCTCCTGGAGCAGAGCAAGGTCGACATGCTCTGCTGCTACGAGCATCGCGCGCTTCCCGTCCCGCTCAACGGCCACCGCTACCGGCACCTGACCTTGTGCACAGAAAAACTGGTCCCCGTCACCGCAACGGATGCCCATGGCCAGCCCCGCTACAGCCTGACTGCCCAGACCACGCCCATCATTGCCTATGGAATCGGACTCTCGATGGAAAGGCTGCTCAGCGAGCACTTCGAACGCAGCCCGCTGACTGGCGCCAACGTATTCCTTCGTTGCGATTCGACGGACGCCGTTTACGAATTCGTCAAGAAAGGCCTCGGCATCGCATGGCTGCCCTGGTCCATGGTGGCTGCCGATTGCCAGCGGCGCACTTTGGCGGTTCTCGGCAACCGCAATGACGAAGTTCCGTTCGAGGTCCGCCTGTACCGCCCCCGCGCCCGCCAAGCCGACGTCGTCGAAGCCGTGTGGGCGGCAACGGAGTTCGCCCGCTAGGACGCGCGCGCATCCCGCCCTACCAGGCCTTGGGGCAGCCGGCACTCGGGATCACATTGCCACGCCGCACTGCTCGGCCAGGTGAATTTCCTTCTGTTGCTCGGATGAAGCGATGACGGCTAGGCACACTTCCAGGTTGGCCAACCCCCAACGCCCATCGTGTATCGGTGCGGCGTGGCCAAGTATCGCGCCCGCGAATTCGTCCAGCACCAGGGAGCGGGGACTGCGGTCAGCAGGAAAGTCGACGTCTTCGACGCCTTCGGCGGTGTAGAGGCGCAAGCCGGTCGGCGATTGGCGGATGTCCCCGCCCTCGCAGCTCACCAGGGTCAGGCCGAAGCAGGGATGATACGGCGCTCGCTCGGGAATCACCTTGCCCGCCCGGGCCCTCTTGGCGGCGAGCTCGTCGCCTCCTTCGCGCGACGCCTGCCCCCGGCGCCTGACGCGCCAGCCTTCGGGCGGTTCGGGGAAGCCCCACTCCGATATGCCGCCCACCCACTCCGTGCTCTGGAACCCGCCGTACCCGTTGTAGACGGCTGTCGCCGACACGCCGTCCTCAAAGTCCAGGAATACGCAGTGGGCGCCGACGGCGGGCCGGCCGCGGTCCCAATCGAAGACGCGGGCGCGCACGCTGCGCACACGCCCGCCGCACACCAGGCGGAGGATGTCGAATTGATGCGATCCCTGGCGCAACGTCACGCCGCCCCCCGTACGCGGGGACAGCTCATCCGGACGGCGGGGCCGATAGACCCAATCCGTAAAGCACCAGTTATGGGCCATCCGCACTGCGCCCAATCGTCCCGAAGCGACGATCTGCCGCATTTTCAGGATGGGCATGTCGTAGCTATGGGAGTGGCCGACCAGCAAGACCACGCCGCGTTCGCCCGCTGCCCGGACCATGGCCCTGGCATCGTCCAGGCTCACTGCCATCGGCTTTTCCACCAATACATGCAGGCCGGCCGCGATCGACTGCAAGGCCTGGGCCGGATGATGTTCGGTCGGCGATGCAATGCAGACCGCATCCAGCCGGACGGTGGCGAGCATGCCGGCCAGATCCGGAAAACCCGGCACTCCCAGCCGCATTGCCTGGGCGGCACGCGTCGCCTCATCCGGCTCGACGAAAGCAGCGAGGACGAAATCCGGATGATCCTGGATGGGAGGCACGAACGCCTGTCCCGCGTTCCCCATCCCCACCACGCCCATCCGGAGTCGATGCGTCATGCGCCGTCCCCTTCTTGCAAGGCGGCATCACGAGCGAGATTGTCGATCACGGCCAACAGGGTCCGCCTCGTAGCAGCCAAGTCCTCCTTGGCCACGCCCTGGATCGCGAGCTCGTGGACTTCCTCCGCACAACCGACGATGGCTGACCGAAGTGCCGCCCCCTTGGGCGTCAAGAACACGCGAATGTTCTTGTTATTGCCGGGCACCTTCCGCCTGGTTACGTATCCCTGGGCCTCCATCGCTTTTAGCGCGGTGATCGTAGAGGGTTCCGTCACGCCGGCCTGTTCGCTGAGCTGGCGCTGCGTCAGGCCATCGCCGCGCCACAGCACGCGCAGCAGCGTCCAATGACCGTACAGCACGTCGTATTGCTTCAATCGTCGCGAGAGGCTGCCGGAAGTGCAGCGAAACGCGGTCTTGATCAAGTGCGTCAGGCGCTCGTCGTTGAGCGCGCTGCGCCAATCGTCGATTGCGGCTCCTTTAGTCTTTTGTTCCGGTGTAGGCATGCAGGCCTGCTATGCGTAAGAAAATCGGTCAATAGCGTCAATCCGGGCGAATGCATATGCATTTCTCGGGATTGATGCGCACGGATATGGGCTGGCCCACGGGCGTCTTCAACGACGGGTGAACCCTCGCCATCAGGGAGCGGCGGCCCAGGCGGACCTGGAAATCGACGACTTCTCCCAGGAACACTTTCGCGTCTACGGTGCCGGTGAAAACGTTTTCCCCACGAGGCGGCGCCTCGCTGAGCTCTACGTCTTCCGGTCGCACCGAGAGCAGCACCCGATCGCCGTTTTTTCGGTTCTCGTAGGCCGAGGCCTTCAGCATCCCGATGTCGGTGCGCACATCATAAGCGCCATCGGATGCCTCGGCTTCGACGGTGCCTTCGATGAAGTTCGTCAGGCCCACGAAATCGGCCACGAAGCGGTTCGCCGGGCGCTCGTAGATGTCGCGCGGCGAGCCTATTTGGAGGATGCAGCCCTCGCTCATGACCGCGATCTCATGCGAAAGCGCCAGCGCTTCGCTTTGATCATGGGTCACGTAGATGGTGGTCAAGCCCAGGTCGCGCTGCAGGCGCTTAAGCTCGAAGCGCATGCGCTCGCGCAGCTTGGCGTCGAGGTTGGACAGCGGCTCGTCCAACAGCAACAGCTCAGGCTCCATGACGAGCGCGCGCGCCAGCGCCAGCCGCTGCTGCTGCCCGCCCGAGAGCATCGTCGCCTCACGATCCGGGATATTCTCCAGCCCGACCACCGTCAGGACGCGCATTACCCGCTCTTCGATTTCGCGGCGGCTGAATTTACGCGGGCCGACCTCCAGCGGAAAGGCCGCATTCTGGAACACATTCATGTGCGGCCAGATCGCATACGACTGGAAGACCATTCCGAAGTTACGCTTGTTCGGCGCGACGAAGATGCCCGAAGACGAACAGTAAACAACCTTGCCGTTTACCGTGATGCGCCCGGAAGTTGGCTTTTCCATCCCTGCGATGGAGCGCATGGTGGTGGTCTTGCCACATCCGCTCGGCCCCAAGAGCGTGAACATTTTCCCTTTGGGCACTTCGATATTGATGTCCTGCGCCGCCTTGACGACGCGCCCTTGGCCGTCCTTGTATTGCGTGTTGAGATGGCTTACCTGCAGCATGGTGTCCGCGCTCCTCTCAGATTTCCTTGACCCCGAAACGCCTTCCCATGTATTGGGCCAGCATGACCAGCGCCAGCAACGCCAGGATGAAGACGACGCCCAGGGCGGAGAGCTCAACGAACTGCCCGTTTTCCCACAGCTCCCAGATCACGATGGACACGACTTCATTGCCGGGGCTGTAAAGGAGAATGGAGGCCGACAGCTCGCGGATAGAAACAATGAAGACGTATATCCAGCCGGCCAACAGGCCCGGCTTGAGCAACGGCAGCAGAATTCTCCGGAACGTCGTGAACCAATCCGCCCCGCTCATTTGGGCGGACTCTTCCAGTTCTTTATGGATCTGCAGCATGGAGGTACTGTTGTAGCGCATGCCGTAGGGCATGAACCGCGTCACGTAGACCACGAGCATGATCCACAGCGTTCCGTATATGCCGATATTGAAGTTCAGGTAGAAGACCATCACGGCCAGGCCCAGCACCAACCCCGGAAACACCAGCGGCAAAGAGGCGATGTTGTCGAGCAGCCATCGTCCGGGCAGGCGAGTCTTGACGACGATCCAGCACACCACCGACGTGAGCAGCATGACGATGGTCGCGCTGGCAAAGGCCAGGAGCAGGCTGTTCCACACCGAGTCGATGATCGTCGGGTGGGACCATAGGAAGCGATAGGCGTCCAAACCGACCTGGCCGAGGGCTTCCATGGACGGGACGCTGTAGTAGCGCTGCAGCGAAGACCAGAGCAGCACGAGGAACGGCAGCAGGACGATCAGCAAGAAGTACACGATGAAAATGCCTGCCGTAACGTAGCGCCAGGGACCAAGATCCACGACGCGGGGTCGAAATCCCTTGCCGGTGACCGTCGCATACCTGCTGCCCCGGCCGGTGAGGCGAGACTGCAGGTAAATGCCTCCAGTGGTTATCAAGAGCAGCGTCGTCCCATAGGCGGAAGCCAGCCCGACCTGGCTCGGATACTGGTGGACGGCTTGATAGATGGCAGAAGTGAATACATGTATCCCGACCGGAATGCCGAGCAAGGCGGGCACCTCGAACGCTTCGATGGCGCGTACGAAGAGGATGAGCAGGGATGCGAAGATTGCCGGCCATGTGAGCTTGAGCGTGATGCGCCAGAAAATCTGGAAGATGCTGGCGCCGCTCATCATCGCGGACTCCTCTAGCGAGGGATCCATGGACCGGAACGCCGCTGTCATCATCAGGAAGGCCATCGGCGAGTAGTGCAGCCCTTCTACCCAGATCATGCCCCACATGGAATATACGTTGAGGAAGACGTATTCCGTGCCGAACCATCGCTGCAGGAGCAGGTTGAGCAGCCCGATTTTCGGGCTGCCCAGCAGGATCCACGAAATCGTGAACATGATCCCGGGAATGATGAGCGGAACGATGGACAAGGCGAAAAACAAGCGCTTGAACGGGGTATTCGTGCGCTCGTTCATCCATGCCAGCGAACCACCCACCAAGAACGCGAAGGCGGCGGTTCCCCCGGCAAACACCAGGGAATTGCCCAGCAGGCGCAGGGTCTCGGCCGACCCGTAGGCGGTGGCGTAGTTGCCGAGCGTGTACCGCGCCGCCGCCTCGGCGGAGTCCGGCGTCAAGAAGCTCTGCCAGACGAGAAAACCCAGCGGCATCAGGGCCAGATAGGCGACGGCTGCCAGGCATACGCCAATGACCAGCCACTGTGTATTCAAGAACCGCCACCCGTTACCGGACGGCCCGGCACTGCGCAGCTCTCCCATGCGCGCATCCCATGTCGTGCCCATGGCCGTTCACTTCTTGAGGATGGTCTTTTCGAAATCGGCAAGCCAAACGGCCTGCATGTCCAGCGCCTTGACGGGATCAACGAACTTCAGCGAGGCATTGCGCAACGGGTGTTCGAGACGCTTGTGGGTCGTCACGTAACTCATTCCCTGCATGATGCGCTGCCCTGCTTCGCTGATGACAAACTCGTAGAACAGGATGGCCGAGGCCGGATTGGGCGCTTTCTTCATCAACGCGACGGTGCTGGGTTGGGCAATAACGGGATCGATGGGCAATCCCTTGATGGGGGCGCCCTTGGCCGCTAGCTGTTCGGGATTCCAGTTGTATACGGTCAATGCGAGCGGCACCTCGCCCGACCCGACCATCGTGGTCAGCAAGGAATGGCCTTTGCGTGCAGAGATGCCATTGGTCGCCACGATATTGTTGAAAATTTCCCGCCCGCGCTGCTCTCCGAGCTCTGACAAGAGGGTCCCGTACCAGCCGTGATTATTCGCCTCGATGCCCAGCCGCCCCTTCCAGCGCGGATCTTGTAAATCCTCATAGCGCTTGGGCAGCTCGCTTTCCTTGACCTTGGTGGTGTTATAGGCCGCCACCCAGACGTCCAGCGTAATGCCCACCCACTCTCGGTGCGCGGGAACGGCCTGCGGAATGAGATCGTCCGTCAGCGGCGTACGAACGGCCTGAAGCAGCTTTTCCCGGTGTGCTGCTTCGTTTTCCGGGGCGTTGTTCTGCACGATGTCGACTTCGAAGCGGTTGCCGCGCGCCTCCGTGGTCAATCGCTGCAGCACGGCTTCCGAGCCAGCCCGCCACGGACGCGTCTTGATGCCGTACTTCTTGGTAAACGCTGCCATGACGTTGGTCAGCGCGGGATAGGCGTGATAGATGGTAATGCCGTTTTCTTTCTTCGCTGCCTCGATCAGGCGAGCCTGGCGATCCGGCCCTTGATAAGTGGCCAGTTCCTCGACCCTGTCCTGCGCCACGGCCGGACTACAGGCCAACCCCGTCATGACCAATGCGCGCGCGACCACCGTGAACAGCACGTTCTTCATGTCTGCCTCCTCCTTGTACTGGCGGTTCATTGCCGCCATGTCGTCAAACGGCCAACCCACGTGGACACATGGCCGGACCTCCATTCCCGGCGATGCGGCACGTGTCGATGCGGTCATCTCGCGCCGGCGTAGCGGCGACGTAGGTATTCGAAGTTAATGATGAACTGCTCGGGTTTGGTGATCGTTTCGTACAGGCGCTCGATGGTGGCGGCGTCGAACTCTTCGCCTTTTCCTCCTGCAGCGTCGGCCAGTAACTGGATCTGGCAGGCGTTTTCAAGCAGGATCGCGAGGATCGTCGATTCTTCGACCCCCCGCCCCACGACGGCCACGCCGTGATTGCGCAGGAGCACCGCTTTATGCGGGCCCAGCGCCTGCGCCACGCCTGCGCCCATCGCCTGGCTGCGGATCAGCTCTATCGTTCCGGTATAGACGGGAACGCCGTCCCGGAAGGTGACGCCCGGCTGGCTGATGGGGCGCAACGGCCGGCCGGTGGCCGAGAGCGCGACCGCATGGGTCGGATGCGCATGAATCACGCTCATCACGTCCGGCCGTACCTTGTAGATCTCGGAATGGATGTAGACCTCACTGTGGCGGCGCCCGCCCCCGCCCACTTTTTCGCCGTCCAGGTTGCAGATGACGATGTTCTCGTGCGTCATCTCGTCAAACCCGTGGCTATGGGGCTTCATGTAGAAGTGTGTCGGGTCGCCGGGCACCCGCACGGAAATGTGACCCCGGGTCAGGTCGCCCTGTCCGGAGGCTTCCAATATGCGCCCGGCGTCGATCAGGAGCTGGCGGGCCTGCTCGCAGCTCTGCGGTTGAGGAAAGTGTGCGTCGGCCATGTCATGCCTCGATCGTCTCGCGCTGCGGTTCCTTGGCCCGCCTGCCCTCGAAAATCTCTACGAGGTCCTGAGCGATGGGCGAATAGCGGGCATGCGTGCGCAACATGAAGCTGGAAAACCCGTCGCTGTTGTGATGTTTCTTCCTTTCGTTTGGCAGGTCGATGCAAACATTGCGGGCGGGGTCCCGGATGACGCCTATCGGGTCCAGCCCCTGCTCGATCTTCTTGTACTCCCGGCGCAGCATCCGGCGGTAGACGGTTATTCCCTTGTCCGAGGCGCCCAGGTTTTCCAGCGTACGGTCGGCGATGGCGCCTTGCGTGACCCAGGCCATCATGTCCTGGCCGTCGACGTTGTCAACGATGAATTCCCCGCGTTCATCCTTATAGGGCACTTCGTAAGTATGAACCTTCTCCAGCAAGCGCGGGGGCACGTCCGCGCCGGAAGGAGGAACATACGCGTTGTACCAAAGATGCAGCGTATGCTCGTCATCCATGGGTACCCGGATCTGAAACGAGTAATAGCGGGACTGCTCATCGCCATTGCCCACCGCCAGTATGTTCGGGAACACCACCGGATGGCCGATCCGCCAATCGTCGCCGTCTTCGGAATGCCCCTCCAGCAGCCGGTGCTTGGTAATGCCGAATTCGAATTCGCGGAAATCGATCTTGACGTGATGGGCGCTGATGGCCACCTTCACGCCCTCCTGCTCTTTGAGGAATTCGTAGTGATGCCCATGCAGCCATTCGGTATGGATGGGGTCCAGTGAGTTCTCCATGATCTGCAACCAGTTCACCGGCAACTCCACCCGTCCGAGCATGCGTATCGTTCCCGGCACCACGAGCCCGTCGAAACGAGGCAGGAGCGGCGCAGGCTTGGGGCCCAGATACGCGAATAGCAGCCCGCCCAGCTCCTGCACGGGATACGCGTCTATGCCCACCTTCTCCCGGAAAACGCGATTGTCTACTTCATTGGGCTGGTCGATGCACTTGCCCTGGGGATCGAACTCCCACCCGTGATACGGGCAGCGGATTCCGGCCTGGGTCGGGATCCCGTGCAGAAACGATGCACGCCGGTGCGGGCATTGCTCAGCAATCAGCCCCAACTGCCCCTGGCGGTTGCGGAACAAGATCAACCGCTCCCCCAACAACTTCACCGGCCGCGTCCATTTGCCGTCCATGTCTGCGGCGGCACAGATGGGATGCCAGTACCGGCGCAGCAGCTCGCCCATGGGCGTGCCTTTGCCGACGCGGGTCAAGAATTCATTGCCTTCCGCCGTTTCCATCCCAGACCTCCTCTATGCGGGTTGACTCTCATGGCATCAAAATACTTAGATACCAAGTTTTGTTGTTTTCCCGAGTGTATAGAGCGGGAAGGCGGTTTTTCAACTAGTTTTGGCGAACTTGTTACTGCGTAATTACCCGAAAATTTTCATTTTCCAAGAATAAACTTAGATACAAATATTCAAGGGGTCCACGAGACGCGGTGCGCAGCCGGTTGCCGCAATGGCCATCGGCGCTGCGGAGAACATCGGTAAGCGGGAGGTGGTGCCGGACCGGCACCGAAGGGAAACGCAGGAAAGCGAAGTGCCCCGGCCGACCGCCCCACTCGCGGTGGCCGGGATCTTTCAACTGCCGAGCAAGGCGCTGGCGAACTCGTCCGCGACGAAAGGCTGCAGGTCGTCGATACCCTCGCCTACCCCTATCCAATACACCGGCACCGGCCGCACGCCCTGGGCGCCCGCCGCCACGGCGGCCAGGATGCCGCCTTTGGCCGTGCCGTCGAGTTTGGTCACGATGAGGCCAGTCAACCCGAGGGCGTCGTCGAAGGCCTTGATCTGGGCGAGCGCATTCTGCCCGGTGTTGCCGTCTATCACGAGCAAGACTTCATGCGGCGCAGAAGGATCGGCCTTGGCGATCACGCGCTTGATCTTCTTGACCTCTTCCATCAGGTGCAGTTGCGTGGGCAAGCGGCCGGCGGTGTCGACCATCACTACGCCCATGCCGCGCGCCTGCCCCGACTTGACCGCATCGAAGGCGACTGCGGCAGGATCGCCTCCTTCCTGCGCAATCACGGTGACGTCGTTACGCTTGCCCCACTCCACCAATTGCTCGCGCGCCGCGGCACGGAACGTATCCCCGGCCGCCAGCAGCACGCGCCGCCCCTGCACCTGGAAGGTACGGGCCAGCTTACCGATGGACGTCGTTTTTCCGGCACCATTTACGCCAGCGATCATAGTGACGATGGGCCCCGGCCGCTCGAGATCGAAACGGCGCTCTAGCGGACGCAGGTGGTCCGCCAGCAAATCGCGCAATACCTGCCGCACCCGGTCGCCATCTTCGATGCGCTCCTGCTTGACCCGTTCGCGCAGCCGCTTGAGCAGCGACTCGGCGGCATCCACCCCAGTGTCGGCCATGATGAGCGCCGTTTCGAGCTCTTCAAACAACGTCTCGTCGACCTTCACGCCGACGAACAGGGAAGTCAGGGTCTGGCTCGTGCGAGACAAGCCGCTCTTGAGGCGGGACAGCCAGGAGGCTTTCGTAGGCGCCGCGGGGGGCGCGGGCACCGCTTCCGGCGGGGGTGACGGCGGGACGGACGGACCCGGAACCGGCGCCTCTAGGCTGGCCGGCGCCGTCGGTTCGACAGCCCCGCCCGGAGCCGCCTCGCTTGCGGGCGCAGTGCGATCGGGTTCGACCGTGCTGCCACCATCAGGCCGGGCGGCCTCGTCCTGCCGCTCGCTACCCGGCTCGGCGCCGGGGGAACGCTCCGGTTCGGGCGGCGGAGTCTGGTTTTTTCGCTTAAAGAAACTGAACATGGAAACCTGTCTGCTGAAAACTGCCTGCGGCGCGCGCCGCGGCCGGGCGCTTCCGTCCGGCAAGCGCCGGTCGCCCGCATATAGAATCTGGGATTCTACCGGTCCCTAGCCATGTCCTCATCACGCCCTCCTTCTCCCCGCGCGCGAACCGCCCCGCACAAGGTCCGCATCATCGGCGGCCGATTCAAGCGTACCCCCATTCCCGTGCTCGATCTGCCCGGACTGCGGCCGACTCCCGATCGGGTGCGGGAGACCGTTTTCAACTGGCTGCATCACCTGTGGCAGGGGGATTTCGCCGGCAAGACCGTGCTCGACGCCTTTGCCGGCACGGGGGCGCTCGGTTTCGAGGCTGCATCGCGCGGGGTGAAAGAAGCCATTCTCATCGAGGCCGACCGCCGGGCGGCCGCCGGGCTGGAAGCGATGCGAACCCGGTTGGGCGCGGACAACGTGCGCATTTTCGTGGGCAATGCCGAAACAGCGCTGGCACAGGGAACGCTGCCCCGTTTCGACCTCATCCTGTTGGATCCGCCCTTCGGGCAAGGCTGGCTCGAGCGCATCGTCCCCCTGGCGCTGCGCATGCTCACCGCCGAAGGGATGCTTTATGTCGAAGCGGAAGCGCCCGTGGAGGCCCCGCCTGGCACCGAACTGCTCCGGCAAGACAGGGCGGGATCGGTGCATTTTCATCTCTTTTGCCTAGAGTCCGGCACGCAGGGGGCCGAAACGTCTGATATGCGCAATGGGTAATTTGCTGCGCCGCGCAAATAAGGAAATAATCTCACCATCCGAAGAACGGATCCCGACGGCCGCTATGCGCCGCATGAAAAAAATCGCAGCCGCGGCGTAGCCGATCTTTTCCCTATGCCCATGGCGAAGGGCAGGCAGCCCGCCAGTGGAAGCGAATCACTAGAACACACGGAGCCTACGCATGATCATTGCCGTATATCCCGGCACCTTCGACCCGATGACCCGCGGCCACGAAGACTTGGTTCGCCGTGCGGCCGGCCTGTTCGACAAGGTGGTGGTCGGCGTAGCGGTGAGCCGCAACAAAGCCCCTTTCTTCACCGTCAACGAGCGCGTCGAGATCGCCCGGGAGGTCCTGGGCCATTACCCCAACGTCCAAGTGGAAAGCTTTTCCGGCCTGCTGAAGGATTTCGTGCGGGAGCAGAATGCCCGCGTCATCGTCCGGGGTTTGCGCGCCGTCTCGGATTTCGAGTACGAATTTCAGATGGCAGGAATGAACCGATACCTGCTTCCCGATGTCGAAACCATGTTCCTAACGCCATCCGACCAGTACCAGTTCATTTCCGGCACGATCGTGCGCGAAATCGCACAGTTGGGCGGCGACGTCAGCAAATTCGTATTCCCCTCGGTCGAGCGTTGGCTGCATGCCAAGGTGGCGCAAATGGGTGGGAAGGGCGGCAACTGAGCCCGCCCGCAGCAAGGAAGTTTCGATGGCTCTATTGATTACCGACGAATGCATCAACTGCGACGTCTGTGAGCCCGAGTGCCCCAACGACGCCATTTACATGGGCGCAGAGATCTATGAAATCGATCCCGCCCGCTGCACCGAATGCGTCGGCCATCATGCTGAACCACAGTGCAAAGTGGTATGCCCTGTGGAGTGCATCGAGTTCAATCCCGACTGGCGGGAAAACCAGGAACAGCTCATGGCCAAGTACCGGCGACTGACGGGGCAGGAAGCGGGGGACACCACCTGACCCCTGTCTCATGCGACTGGCTCGCGACCGGGCAGGGCAGCATCAAAAACCGACTGCGCTGCCGTCACGGCTCCCGTCGGATGCTCCGGCATAGCCGTCCTCTATGCGAAGCAGGCACTGAGCGCCACCAAACTCGATACTCCCTGGGCCAATTCTAACCACGCGATGCCCCCTTGCCGCCAGACCTTCCTCGATCTGGCTCGCCATGGCGGCCTCTAAACGTATTTCGCCATTCGGTGCGATGCGCCAACGCGGCATGTCCAAGGCAGCTTGAGGATTCAGGTTCAAATCCAACAGAGCCGATAGGATCTGCATCTGCCCTTGCGGTTGCATGTCGGCCCCCACTACGCCCAGGGCTCCCCAAGGCCGGCCGTCCCGCATCATCAACGCCGGTGCAATGGTATGGAAAGGTTTCTTGCCACCGGCGACTTCATTCGGATGTCCGCGCTCGAGCGTGAACCCCGAACCTCGATTGTGAAAGCTCACCCCGGTACCGGGGACAACGACGCCCGAACCGAAACCGTGAAAATTAGACTGGATGAAGGAAACCACCATACCGTCGCGATCAGCCGCGGTCAGGTATACAGTCGCGTGGCGAGGCACCTCACAAGCCGGATAAGCTGAGGCTTTCTTCGAATCGATCCGCCGGGCCTGTGACTCCAGGTAACCCGGGTCAAGCAATGTGGCAGGATCGGTGTGCATCCATGCAGGATCAGCGACATGCGCGTATACGTCGGCGAAAGCCATTTTCATGGCCTCGATCTGCAGGTGGGCACGCAGAGCCTGGTCCTGATTGGGTCCCAGGTCGAAATGCTGCAATATGCCGAGTGCTGCCAGCACCGCCAGCCCTTGGGCCGGCGGAGGCATCTGGTAGACATCCACGCCGCGATAGCGCAACGATATCGGCCGCAGCCATTCGGAGCGGTGATTGGCAAGATCTTCCGCGGACAACGCTGCGCCGTGTCTGGCCGCATCCTCCAGTAAGAGGCAAGCAATACCTCCCTCGTATAGGTCGCGACCGCGTGTCGCGGCAATACGCTCGAGCGATCGGCCGAGCTCCGGAAACCGAAAACGCTCACCGGCCTGCGGTGTCCGCCCCCCCGGCATGAAGGCATCGGCGAAACCAGGCTGATATTTCAGTCGTTCGGCATGCACTTTCCATTGGCGGGCAATGATCGGACTGACTAGAAATCCGTCATTGGCATAGCGAATTGCTGGCTCAAACAAGACTTCGAACGGCAGCTTGCCATACTGCGCGCTCAAATCAGCCCAGGCGGCCACCGCACCAGGCACGATTACAGACTCCCAGCCGATGTCCGGCATGCTCGTATAACTCGTAAACCGCTCAGGCGACCAATCCGACGGTGATCTTCCGCAGCCGTTGAGCGCAACGACGTCCGACCCGTTCCACAAGAGCACTTGCGCGTCGCCACCCAATCCATTCATTACCGGCTCGACGACGGTCAATGTCGCGGCCGCGGCAATCGCAGCGTCCACCGCGTTGCCGCCTTTCTCCAACATGGCGATTCCAGCACGCGCTGCCAACGGCTGGGAGGCCGCTACGAGATTGCCGGCTAAGACAGGAGACCGCCTCGTGGGATAGGGAAACGACCAATCCATGCAATGCTCTCTTACGATTCGATGGGGAAAACGCGACGCCCGCCGACCCAGGTTTCGTCCGGCACGACATGAGCGAGCTGATCTTCCGGCATGGTTAACGGATCGTCATCCAATACGATGAAGTCCGCCAGTTTGCCGGGCTCCAAAGTGCCGCGCTCTTGCTCATCCCAACACAACCAAGCGCCATTTACCGTAGCGCATCGCAGCGCGGCCTCGCGCGAAATGCGCTGCCCCGGCGCGATCACCGCTCCCGTCTCGCGGTCAACACGCGACACCGCGTGCCAAACCGGATGCCACAGGGAAACCGGCACATTGTCCGTAGCTAACGCGACGGGTACGCCAGAGTCGATCAAAGTGCGAATTGGGCACAGCGTCTCTTCACGCTCTTTACCTATTCGACGGAGCATGGCTGCAGCACGACGCCATACATAGGCCCCGGTATGCGTCGTAATGGCGATACCGTTATCCCTGATACCGGCTATTTGACGCGCATCCAACGTCGCGGGATGAGCGACCACCCACCTCAGGCCATCTATGGGTACGCGATTGGCAACGTCGAGGAAAACGTCCACCATCTTGGTTTGGATAGCGCATACACGCACCTTCTCCCGCGCAGCCTCCTCCAATAGCACTTGCAGCTTATCGGGCGGCAGTCCACAGTCATAGCGAAATCCTGCCCACCCGGTCCGAGGCGCGCACGCCGCCCGCAAACGAACGTCCTCCGGATGCATCTCCGGTTCCGCGAAGACACCAGCCAGACTCAACCATTCATCGCCTTCCCCTTTCCCCGCCAGACGCCGAGCTCGTTCACGCACCCATGCCCGAATGTCTTCCTGGCCGGCACCGCTCCATCCCGGACTAAACACCAGCCGCACACGCACCGTGGAAGAGCCCGCTGCGCGTATGGACCGATATGCACTGATCAGCTCGGGCGCCGCTCCGTGACCCTCAAAGACTGCTGTCGTGCCATACCGGTTATACGCCGCCATCGACGCCCCCAACGTCCGCACCCTATCATCCTCGCTGAAGTGCGGCGCCTGGCGAAAAAACGTGAACTCCGCAAGCGGCTGCAGGACGTCTTCAAAAAAACGCCCGGTTGGCTCCCCCTGGGCATCCCTCTCGATACGCAGGCGCGGCGATGGCGACTGAGTATTTACGCCGACTCCTGCGACGCGCAGGGCCATGCTGTTTGCGATAGAAACCAGCGGCGGCTCTCCCGGCCAATAACCCCAAGCGCACCGAATCAAAACAGGATGTGCAGGCGCTGCGCGGTCCAGATCGTAGCGATCAGGGAGCCTACCCTCGAGATACATGTCTTCGGACCACCGATACTCGGGTGGTTCGCCAAGTGGCATGGTCACGATCCAATGGCCTGGGGGTGTTCGCGCCGCCAGATCGCGTACGCGCTCAATCAATTCGGCGATGGAACGACAGCCGGAGACCGACGGCAGCAATTCCTTCAGGCCTTCTCGATCTAGATGCGCGTGCCCATCGGTCAACCCTGGCATGACCGTTTTTCCACCCAAATCGATAACCCGCGTATTTGGTCCGATGCGCCCGGAAATCGAAGTATCTGAGCCGACTGCGGTCAACCGACCATCTTTGAAGGCCAACGCCGACGCATGCGTACACGAATCGGCCATCGTCAACACATGCCCGCCGCGCATCACCACATCGTCGCCACCTGCTTGGTTTGCCGTCATTGTTTTTTTATTCCTGCGGCTTGGGTAATGCGGGCGTACTTCTGCAGATCGTCAGCGATGATCCGCCCAAATGCTTCGGGCGTACCATGCTCGACATCAATGAAGCCACTGCGAATGCGGTCTCGAATCTCGGGGTCTTCCAGCGCTTGGGCAAAGGCCGCGTTGAGCTTTTGCACTATGGGTGCGGGAGTCCCGGCGGGCGCCATGACCCCGTGCCACCCCACCAACACAAAACCGGGTAGTGTCTCCGCGATGACCGGCAGATCTGGCAGAGGACTTCCCCGCTCGGCGCGGGTCAACGCCACGGGACGGACTCGCCCGGCTTTTACATAAGGCAGTGCGGTATTAAATAAATCGATCAGTATGTCGACCTGGCCACCGATGAGCGCGGTCAATGCTGGCGCGTTGCCCTTGAAAGGTACGTGAACGAAGTCTGCCTTCGTCAACGACTTCAGCCACTCGCAGCCGAACCCGGGTAGCCCTCCGCCCGATGCGCAGGTCACCCCGCGCTCTCTGGCTCGCTCAATAATCTCTTGTACTGTAGAGGCTTTGAAAGTGTCGCCGGCTAAAAGCAAGTAAGCCTGGGCGGTTAGCTGCGAAACTGGAGTCAGCTCTTTGATCGGATCGACGGCCACGTGGTAAAGCGAAGGATTAGTGACGATGTTCGGAACAACATACAAAATGGTATGGCCGTCTGGCTCCGCCCTGGCCACCGCCTCGTGGCCGATGTTGCTGTTGCCCCCGGTACGATTCTCAATGACCACCTGCTGCCCTAGAACTTCTCCGAGCTTTGGAGCGATGATCCGTGCGATTACGTCCGCAGGCCCCCCGGCAGTAAACGGCACAACCCATCGTACGGGGCGACGCGGATAATCTGACGCCGCCTGGACAGGCGCGCCTGAGAAGGAAATCGTCGCGAGCACCAATCCAGTGATGATTTTTCTCATTGCGATACCCCCATCTCGAACGCGCCGTTTCTCGCGACGGCACAGCTGCTGGCTTCACTGGGGAACAATGCCGGCCTGGCGAACGGCCTGCCCCCAGCGCTTCGCCTCCATGGCAACGAAAGTCTGAAAGTCGGCGGGCGAGCCCCCGGCCACATCAAACCCTTGTTTGCTGAAGAACCCTGACACCTCAGGCATGGCGAGCACTGCATTCGCTTCCCGGTTGAGTCGCTCAACGATGGCGGCCGGAGTCCCCGCCGGTGCAAACAGCCCCTGCCACGAAAGCACTTCGAAATTCGCGACGCCAGCTTCGGCCATGGTCGGCACATCAGGCAGCATGACGCTACGCTTCTTCGAAGTCGCACCTAGAAACTTAAGCTTGCCCCCCGTCTGGTACGGTGCGAGCACCGGGGGGTCAACGAACATGGAGTCGATCTGCCCCCCTACCAGGTCCGCGACCGCCTGGGCGCTGCCTTTATAGGGAACATGCACCATCTTCACTCCAGCCGCGACGGAGAAGAGTTCGCCAGCCAAATGAAATGAGGTTCCCGTCCCGGACGATCCGAATGTGACGCCCCCCGGTTTGCTCCTGGCATGAGCGATAAAGGTCTGGAGATCAATGGCCGGCACAGAGGGATGCGCAACTAAGATCAGCGGCGCGGTAACCAAGAGCGCAACGGGTGCGAAATCTTTGACGGGATCGTATGCCGGCTGCGCCGCCAGAAAAGGACTGATCGCATGTGAGCCTGTGACACCTACCACCAGCGTGTAGCCATCTGGGTTCGCACGCGCAACGTACTGGCTGCCAATCGTACCGCCCGCACCGGCGCGATTCTCGACGATCACGGGCTGCCCCAATCTGGGCGACATCTGCTCGGCCATCTTGCGCGCCAACAAATCCGTCGCTCCGCCGGGCGGATACGGCACGACGATCTTAATCGCCTGCGATGGATAAGGTTGGGGCTGCGCGACGGCTACGCTGACGCCGCAACACAAAGGAAAAGCTACGGTTACCCAGTATGGCCACTTCATGAGACGCCCTCCGGAAACGGCGTGGAAAAAACGGCCGGACCCCTCGCTACGAGATCGCATATTTTGTTAATCGTTTATATTATTTGAAATCGTTTAAGTCAATAACAATCGATTTTTTTAATTTGGCACGCAAACGCGCCCAACGCGACGCATCGCTCGCGCATCGAGACGATCAACGCTCAAGTGGAATGAGGAAAACCTCGCAGCTAGTCAGCAGTGCATACGGAGCTTAGAAATCGAGCACCACTTCCGCCCTGTCTCCGACCGCGATCGCCGCGCCCGGCGGGGCGCTGACGATGGCGTTCATGCCGAAAGTAACGCCACCATCGGGCCCGCTGCGGAACATCGCCAGCGTGGCCATCGGTTCGGTCGAGCGGGCGCCGGTCAGCTGATCAGTGTTCGGAATTTCGCAGCGCACGCAGGGCTTGACCAGCGCCATGCGGACGTCGCCCACCGTGATCAGCACGGTGTAGTCCTCGTCGAAGGCGCCGAATTCGCTGAGGACCACGTTGGGGCGGAAGCGCTCCATGCCCACGGCCGGCTGTCCCTTGGCCTCTAGCCTGTCATTCAACTCGGCGAGCGAGGCCTCGTTCGTTACCAGCACAGGGTAGCCGTCGGCAAATGCAAAGATGTGATGTCGCGGGAAGTCCGCGGCAGCGGGGTGGCGCGCCAGCCAGTTTTCGATTCGCGCCACACTGGCGACACGCTGCGATTCCGGATGCACCTTGACCAGCCGACACGGCGTGCCCAGCAGCGCGCCAAACCACTGCGCGGCCAGATCTCCTTCGTCCACGGCATCGACTTCGTCGCGCCAAACCTTGACGCGGCGCCGGACGGAATCGTCGTCCTCCACCACGTCGACGGGAATGTCGAGCCGGGGCTGGCCCGGGGCAGTCACGATGAGGTAGCCGTCGCGCAAGTCGGTCCGTATGCGGGCCATGGCTGGATGGCTGCGCTGCGTCAGGAACACGCCTTGCTCGTCGACCACCATCCAGCGGCGGTCGTTATGCAGCCCGGCCATGCCAATAGCCGATCGCTCGAGCGAAATGCCACCGCAAGACTTGATGGGATAGATGTACAGCCCGGAAATTGCGATAGACATCGATCACCGCTCCCCGGCCTGGACGAACAGGGTCGAAAAAGGGAGAGGCGAACGCCGGCAGTCCCGGCTGGACGAGACTGCCGGACGGTGGAGGGCTATCCGGTTCGAAGAATCCGGGCGGCGACGGGTTTGCTTCATTTGAATATTCCTTTCAGGCGATCGCGCAGCCTGTCCACGGGCTCCGCTTTGCCCAAGCCTTCCTGGATCGTTTCTTGAAGAAAGTTCTTGAGGACGCTGCCCGCGACCTGGCTCCATTGAATCGTATAGGACGGGGCGTCGAAAGGCCCGGATATGTGCAGGGGCACGGTCACGTTGTGGAGTTCGGCCAGATCCTTGCCGTCCTGTCCCGTGCTGGTGTTGACTACCGTGACCAACGCCACCAGGTCCACGCGCTGCGCGGGGACGTCGAGCTTGGCTGGCTCGCCTGCGGCGACGCGCAAGAGTGGCGCCTTGACGCTGAGGTCGCGCACGGTGCCGATGCCTCCGGCGAACACCACGCGCGCCTGCATCTCCGAGAAGTCTGTCTGCAACGCCCCGTGGTGCTGCTGCGTATCGTCCTTGCGCTGCGAGAGCAGGGAGCGGAACTCGCGCAGCGATTGGGCGATGTTCACACCCTTAATGGCCCCGTCGCGCACGGACAGGTTCACCGTGCCGTTCAGGCCGCGCTTCATGGCCTCCACGCTCTTGCCCGTCGCCGTCACGTTGACCGCGACCGTGCCGCGCCCGCTCAGCCTGCCCTCTTGTGCCACGTCGGACAGCAATGGCCCCAGGGACACATTGGCCAGCGTCGGGGCAAAGCCGATGCGATGCGAGGCCGCGTCTGCAAACAGGCTGCCCGACAAGGTTCCGCCATACAGCGACGCTTTCAGCCCGCTGACGTCGGCCCGGCCCTTGGCGACCCGGACCGAGGCCGACACATTGCTCGCCTTCAAGCCGCGGACGACGAGGCTACCGATCTTGATGGTGCCATTGGCCGTGACGCCTTCCAACATCGACAGGTCGACGGGCTGGTCGGCCGAAACCTGGCCTGCCCCCGTCGAGCCGCTCCGGCGCGTGGCATCGGCCTTGCGTGCCGGGACAAGCTTATCGAGGTCGAGCGTGTCGGCGGACAGGCTGAACGTCACGCGCGGTTCGTCGAACTCCGCGACCTCGGTCGTGGCGCGAAATTGACCGCCCTCGAGCGTTGCGTCGATGCGGGCGGAAACCAGCTCCTTCTCCAGGTCTGCCCGCACTCTGCCCGTGAAGGGAATCTGCATTGGCCCGGCAGGCAAGGCGGGGTCGCTGATATCGACCCGCCCTTCCGCCTCAGTCAGCGACGCCGCCTTGCGGCGCAGGCTGGCCTCCAGCGGGGAGGCGGCGGAGAGCTTGATCACCCGTTCCCCGTCCCGGATCTCTCCGTCCACGGCGACGCGGCTCATGCCCAGTTTGTCGGCATTGCCCGAGACGCCCGATAGCTCCAGCCGCGCGTCTACGGTACGCTCCCCGCTCATGCGCAACCTCGCCGTGACGGCCTCGCCGCGCGCCTGGTCGGGGGAAACGTTCAACGTCGGCGCCGAAAGTGAGAGCTCGAACGCATCGGGGCCGAACTTTCCCTGCGAAGTCAGAGAGAGTTTCTCCACCTGCAGCTGGCCTTCCGACAGTCCCACCATCAGCCGGGGGACCTCCAAGCGTGCATCGACACCCGTCAGCGGCCGCGTACCCGCGACATCGCCCTGGAAAGAGACCGATACACCCGACGCGTCGATGGATTCACGCAGGCCGTCGTACGCGATCTCGCCGCGCGCGGTCAGCGCCGTCGCGCGGATCGACGGCAGGACGCCCATCGCCTTGAAGTCCAGTCCTTTGACCGACACGAGCTTCGCGGCGGGATCGAAGGTCAGGCGGCCTTGGCTCTGCACCGAGGCGTCTACGCGCGGCGTCTGCCCCAGCACGCGCGCCGAGACCGAAAACTCGAAGGGCCGGCGGGGCGCCACGCGCCCCGTGGTGGCCGCAAGCCGCTCCACCCGCATGGACGTGCCGCGGACATAGTCGCGCAAAGCCAGCTCGCCGCCGGTGAACTCGATGCCCGCCACGTCGAATTCCAGTGGTTTGGCTTCTTCGGCCTGGAGCTGGCCCTTGGCGGCAGGGCCAGCGTCGTCGGTCGTCTCTCCCAGCAGGTCGTCGAAGTTGAACTTGCCGTTCTGGTAGCGCACCACGTTGGCCTTGAGGCCGGTCACCTTGATGTGGTCGACCACGATGCGGCCGGCCAGCAACGGCAGTACGGCGACCGACGCCCGCGCCGAATCGGCGGCGGCGAAGATCTGGGCGGAGCGGGGTTCGGAAAGCGAGAAATGCTCCATCTCCACGCCCAAGCTGGGGAAAAAGCTCAGCTTCAGCTTGCCATCGATGCGCAGCGTGCGATCGTAACGATTCTTCACCGCGTCGGCGATCGGTTGCTTGTAATGATTGGGGTCGACCCATAATGCCAAAGCCGTCACCCCGAGGGCCGCGATGGCGACCAGGATGGCCCCACTGATTGCGATGCGCTTGAACCACCGCATGTAACACGTCCCCCTCGATCCCAGGAAGCGGGTCTGCCTTTGCCCGGCTTCCCCGACTTTAGCCCAAGGCATTATCATAGCGGCACGACCTCTGCGCTCATGCACGGAAGGCGTCCCCCGGAATCCCTGCCATTGCGACGGAGCACCAGGCATGACGACGGAGACTTCCCCCATCGAACGCATCGCTTCCCGTACGGCGCATGTCGGCGGCGGCATCAGTGTCGACCGGGTCCTGCCCGTCAGGCAGCGCCGACGCATCGGCCCCTGGTGCTTCCTGGACCATGCCGGGCCTGCCCGCTTCGCTCCCGGCCACGGGTTGCTGGTCGAAGCCCATCCGCACATCGGCCTGCAGACCTTCACCTGGCTCATCGAGGGCGAGGCCCTGCACCGCGACAGCCTGGGCAACGAACAAGTGCTGCGCCCGGGCCAAGTGAACCTGATGACAGCCGGCATCGGCATCAGCCACACCGAGGAATCCTTGCCGGACCAGCAGGTATTGCATGCGGCCCAGCTCTGGATCGCGCTTCCGCCCGACAAGCGGGACATGCCGCCTGCCTTCGACCATTACCCGGACCTGCCGCGATGGACGGAATCCGGCGTCGAGTCCACGTTGCTCGCGGGCACGTACGCGGAACGCAGCGCCCCTACCCGGGTGCACTCTGCCCTGGTCTGCCTGGACATGTACTGCGAGGCTGGGGCGTCGTTCCGTCTTGCGCTCGATCGTCGCTTCGAACACGGCCTGATGGTGCTCGAAGGCGCCGCGACGGTGAACGGGGAAGCCTTCGGCGTCAACGAACTCGCCTATGCTAGTGCCGGGCGCGCGGAACTCTCGCTGGCCGTCGCGGCGGGCACCCGGCTGCTGCTCATCGGCGGCGAACCGCCTACCGACGAGCTGACGATTTGGTGGAATTTCGTGGGCAGCAAAGAAGCGATCGCCCAGGCCCAGCGTGACTGGGAAGCGCGCAGCCCCCGCTTTGGCTCGGTCAAGGGATACGAAGAACGCCGCATCGCCCCGCCCCCCTTGCCCTGGTAGCTTTCCACCACTCGAAAAGCAGCCCATGCGGCCCTTGATTCCGGATGCTCCGGTGTTTAGCGTGTACGGCGCGCCGCCTCCGGGCCGGCGTCCGCAATCACTCGACCAGAAATACCGGAGACGTCCATGTCCTTTCCTGCTTCCAGGGTCGCGGCCCTCTTTGCCGCGACGGCATTGCTCTGCCAGCCCGCGCTCGCCGTCGACTACCCCACCCGCCCCGTCACCTTGGTCGTCGGTTACCTGCCAGGCGGCGCGATCGACCAGTCGGCCCGACTGATCGCGAACGAACTGGCCAAACGCTGGAAACAGTCGGTCATCGTAGAGAACAAGCCCGGGGCGAACGCCACCATCGCGGCCGCCGCCGTGGCCGAAGCGCGTCCCGACGGCTACACCTTGCTGGTTGCCGCAACCAGCCATAATCTTAATAAATTCGTCAACAAGAGCCTGCGCTACGACGTAGAGAAATCGTTCACGCCGGTCGCGCAAACCGTCGAAGTCCCCAATGTGCTGGTGGTGAATGCCGCCTCGCCCTACCAAAACCTCGCCCAGCTGCTCGCCGCCCTGCGCGAAAAGAAAAAACCGTTCAGCTACGCGTCGCAAGGCGTCGGCGGCGTGCCTCACCTGGCCGGGGAACTGTTCAAGATCAAGACCGGCACCGAGATCCTGCACGTTCCCTACAAAGGCGCGGCCCAGGGCATGACAGACCTCATCGGCGGCGTGGTGGACATGTCCTTTCCCACGCCGGGTTCGGCCATGGCCTACATTAGCCAGGGCAAGCTGCGCGCGCTGGCCGTCGCCTCGAACGAGCGCCTGGAACAGCTCAAGGACGTTCCAACCTTCGCCGAGGCGGGCCTGCCCGATTTCCTCATCAGCACCTGGCACGGCATTTTGGCGCCGGCCGGCACGCCCCCGGAAATCGTCGAGAAGATCAATGCGGATGTAGGCGACATCCTACGCGATCCCGCCGTGCAGCAAGCCATGCAGGCGCAAGGCAACCTTGCTGCCAAGCCGCAGACGCCCGCCGAATTCGGCAGCCAGCTGGCACGGGAACTGAAGGTTTACGGAGACCTCGCTTCACGCATCGACCTGCGCAGCAATTGAACGGGCGTCATGGTTTGTCCGCGAGCAGCAGATAGATACGAGTCCGCAACGCCGAAGGCGCGACGGACTTGGGATCGTTCAGGTACTCCTCGAATACCGGGAAGTCTCCTGGCTGCTCGCCGCTCGCAGGCAGCCAGCCACCGAACAGCCACGCATAGGCGGTATCTAGCTCACTGTACGGCCCGACGTGCTCCAGCACGGCACAGCGTCCCGCCGGCAGCGCCAAGCGTTGCAACGGCTCGGCGATTTCCGTCCCGGACCCGACCTCGACGCCTGCCGCCGCTCGCAGCGCTTCCTTTGCAACCTGCTCCGGGTCGTCGAAATACACGCCGAAAGAACGGGCGCCCTCGCGCAACAGCCCGCGGTTGGCCGCCAGCATGAACAGCCGGTCGAAGGTCGCGCCAATGCCGAGATAGTCGCCAACGTGCTCCAGCGAGGCCAAAGACAGGCCGGGAAATGCTTCGATCTGGACGGAATACATGGTGAGCTCCTTGTCGCGTCGGATGATTTCCGGAGAACGCTCCTCGCGGTATCGCCCGGGCGGCATGCCGAACGCTGCGCTGAACGCCCGGCTGAAGGCAGCGGCCGATTCATAGCCGGCGCGCCTGGCCACCTGGTCGAGCGAACGGGTGCCGGCGCGAAGTTCGGCCGATGCCCGCAACAAACGCACGCGTTGCACCGTCGCGGCCACTGTCTCGCCCATCATCGCGCGATAGACCCGATGGAAATGGTATGGAGACAGGCATGCCAGGTCGGCCAAGCGATGCAGGTCGGCGTCCTCGTCCGGATGCGCCGCCAGCCAGGCCAACACGGGCTCCAGGCGCCGCTCATAGTGGGTGCGGGTTTGCGATTTCACGAGGTCCTCTCCTGGCGCGCACTATAGGAATGCTCGCTTTGCAGATTTTGCGATTTTGCCGTTCCGGACGGTTGCCGGAGAGAGGACTAGAATGAAATCTTCCACACGCAAGGATTCGCCGTGTCCGATTTCGCCAAGATCAAGCATGCCATCCGGCGCTTTGCCAGCGAGCGCAATTGGGACCAGTTTCATTCGCCGAAAAACCTCGCCATGGCATTGAGCGGCGAAGCCGGCGAGCTGGTCTCCATTTTCCAGTGGATGACGGAAGAGGAATCGAAGGAGCTCAACCCCATCAAGCTGTCGGAAGCAGCGGACGAAATTGCCGACGTGCAGTTGTATCTCGTCGCGCTGGCAGACAAACTGGACATCGACATTGCCCAGGCGGTCGAGCGGAAGATGCTGAAGAACGCAATGAAGTATCCGCGCGAGGCCTCCTACGGCAGTGCACGCAAATACGACGAAGACGGCGAAGCCTGAACGCCCGCAGGCCCGCCGGATGACGTTTCAGTCATGGGAGAAAAGTGCCGGGCGCCTGCGGGTGCCCGACGCAGAGGGCTAACGGCTTACAGGCCTTCGGAAAACCCGGTTCGCGGGGCATTGACGACCGGCTGGTTAATGGTGGTGCGTTCGCCCCGATGCCAATAGGGGTCGGTCTTGTAGTGGCCATGCAGCGAACTCGCCCATGCGGCATCGGCAAACCTAGGCCAGTGGTCTTTGTCGAAACCTTCCGCCTGCTTCACAACCTCCGCGGGCACGCCCAGTATGAACGCCTTGCGGTCGGTATCCAGCGTCAATGCGTTCCATGGAATGGCCAGCAGCTTGTCGCCCATCCCGAGGAATCCCCCGCTGGACAGCACGGCGTACGCAATACGCCCGGAGCTTACGTCCAGCATGATTTCTTTGATAGATCCGACGTCGACATCGTCGGCGCTGTAAACCGTATTCCCGTCCAGCGTGGCGGCAGCCATGATGTGCGGGCCGGGACCCTCTGCCGTCATGCCGCCTTCTCCCACGATGCCTGCGCCTTGTTTCGACGCAGGGGTCTCGGTTAGTGCCATGGTCGTCTCCTCGCCGACGCCTGTCGCTTCCTACGCCGCGTCGGCGCAATGGTTTCATGATTTGGAAGCGCACTATGCGTCAGCAAGGAGCGTGCCGCACTCATTCCGAGTAGGTGTTGCCCTGCCGGATCAATTCCGGCGTGCCGATCAGCTCATTGAGTTGCTGGAAGTCCAGCATCTGCTCACGCCAAGGCGCCGTCGTGCCGTGCGCATGCAGGCTGGCGTAATAGCCGCGTAGCGCATGCGCCACGGCACGCGCCGCGCCGCCGGGGAAGATGGCGATACGAAAGCCGTACTGCTGCAATTCGGCAGCGCTCTGCACAGGCGTCTTGCCGCCTTCCACCATGTTGGCCAGCAGCGGCGCGCGGCCCGCGAAACGGCTGCACGCCGCACGCATCTGCTCGGGGGAGCGCAAGGCTTCGATGAATAACGCATCGACCCCGGCCTCGAGATAACGTTCGGCGCGCTCCAGCGCAGCATCCAGCCCCTCCACGGCCAAGGCATCGGTACGTGCCAGGATGAGGGTTTGGTCCGAATCGCGCGCGTCCAGGGCGGCCTTGAGCTTGCCCACCATCTCCGCCGCCGGCACCACGGACTTTCCATCAAGGTGGCCGCAGCGTTTCGGAAATGTTTGGTCCTCCAACTGGATCACTGCGGCGCCGGCGCGCTCGAGCCCGCGAACCGTGCGCATCACGTTCAAGGCATTGCCGAAGCCTGTATCCGCATCGACGATGACCGGTAGCGCAACCCGCTCCGTAATGCGCGCCAGGGTGTCGGCGACCTCGGTATACGTGGTGAGGCCGACGTCAGAGCGCCCAAGCCGGGTGTACGCAATCGACGCGCCCGACAGGTACAAGGCCTCGAAGCCGGCCTGCTCGGCGATAAGCGCGCTGAAGGCGTCATAAACGCCGGGGGCGAGGACGATTTCGGAGCGCGCCAAGCGTGCGCGCATGTCGTGAGGCATGAGAAATTCTCCGTCAGGCGGTCTTGGACGCAGCCAAGGCCCGTTCGAAACTCTGGCAATCCGTCACGTCGGCAATGCCCGCCATGTCGGCCAGCGCAGTAGCATGCACCGACTCGCGGAAGGCCGCGCAGCCGTCGGCCAACACAATGACGTGATACTCGCGCATGTGCGCGTCGCGCACGGTGCTCGCCACGCCACCGTTGGTCACGATCCCGCACACGGCAACCGTCTCGATGCCCGCATGGCGCAGCACCCAGTCGAGCTGCGTATTGAAGAACGCGGAATACGCGACCTTGCAGACCGACACATCGACCAATCCATCCAGCTCGGGCACATTGGCCTGGCCGCGGCTGCCGGGCGCGAAGTCTCCCTTGCGCAGGAAGGGTCGCAAGGCAGCCAGGTGGGGCGCAATCATGGGCTCGCCCCGGCCGTTCGGCCACAGGGTGAACTGGCTCGCCGCCACCAGGCCGCCGGCCTGTTTGACGGCACGCGCCACCGCCGCCACGCGGGGGGGTAGATCCAACGCCGCCTTGCTGACTGCCCCGCCCCGGGCATACGCGCCGTCCGGAGCGAGGAAATCATTCTGGAGATCGACGATCACGAGTGCAGTACGTGCCGGATCGAGAGGAGAGTCGAGGGTCATGTCATGCAATCCGTGCGTGCTGCCTCAGGCGGGCGCGCCTTCACGCGCCAGTCGCTTGCGCAATTGGTTCAGCAGGCCGCCGCTGCGGGCCATGTCAACGAGGAAATCAGGAATCGGTTCACACGCCAGCACGCGGCCGTCCTGCGCGAGGATCTCAGGCGTGCCCGCAAAACGAACGCCGATGCACTCGCCATCCGCCAGGGTTTCGGCCTGCGGGCAGGTCAACAGCATCAGCCCCAGGTTGAACGCGTTGCGAAAGAACAATCCGCCGTAAGAGGGGGCAATCACCGCCGCAACGCCCAGCCGCACCAACGCTGCCGCGGCCTGTTCGCGCGACGAGCCGATGCCGAAGCCCGGACCCGCCACGACCACGTCCCCGGGCCGAACTTCGCTGGCGAACTCCGGACGCACCGATTCCAGGCAATGCTGGGCGATGACCTCGATTCCGTGCTGCATGACGTAGCCGGGTGCCAACAGGTCGGTGTCGACGTCCGAGCCGAGCTTCCAGACTCGGTGCCGACCGGTTTCACTCAGCGCGACCATGCCTCGTTGTGCCATTTCGCTCATGCCAGCACCTCGCGCGGATCGCTGATGTAGCCGCGCAATGCCGACGCCGCCACGGTATACGGCGAAGCCAGGTAAACGCTGGCCGTGGGCGAACCCATCCGGCCTTTGAAGTTGCGTGCTGTCGTGGATATCACTGTCACATTGTCTCCCACGGCATTGCCATAACCCGAGCATGCGCCACATGAAGTTGGGTACAACTCGCCACCCGCGTCGAGGAGCGCCTGCAGTACGCCTTCGCTGCGCGCTGCTTCCTGGTCCTTCACGCTGGCGGGTGCAACGATCAACCGCACTCCCGGGGCAACGCGCCGGCCGCGCAGCACGGCCGCGGCCGCGCGCAAATCGTCCAGCTTGGCGCCGGTGCAGGCTCCGATATAGGCCACGTGCACCGGAACACGATCGTATTCGCCGATAGGGCGCGAGTTGGCCGGGCTGTGCGGGGCGGCCACCATGGGCGCAAGGCTGCCCGCATCGAAATCGAAACGCGTGCACGGAGCATCGTCGTCGGTCTCCCATCCTTCGATGTCCGGCACCTTGGCCCCGGTGTCGGCCAGCCACTCCACCGTCGTCGCATCCGGCGCAATCAAGCCGACCTGGGCGCCCAGCTCAGCGCTCATGTTAGAGAGCGTCATGCGCTCCTGCATGCTCAACGCCCGTACCGCCGGACCGCAAAACTCGACCGCCTGGTAGGCACCACCGTTCATGCCGAATCGCGCCAGCATGTGCAGCATCATGTCCTTGGCCGTCACGCCTTCGGACAGGCGGCCAGACCAGTGCATGCGCAAGGTCTCCGGCACCCGCACCCAGATCTCGCCCGTGACGACCACCCCGAGCATTTCGGTGGAGCCGATCCCGAACATGTAAGCCCCGAACGCGCCGCCCGTGGGCGAGTGCGAGTCGCCGCCGACGCAGAACATCCCGGGCGTGATGTGTCCGCCCTGAGGCAGGACGACATGGCATATCCCCTGGCTGTCGTAGACGTGGGGCAATTCCTGCTCGCGCGCCCAATCGCGGGCGATGCGGACGATTTTCCTGGAAGTCTCGTCGCGTTCCGGCACGTAATGATCCATGACCAGGACCACCCGCGACTTATCCCAGATCCCGGCTCCCAACTCCTCCAGCATAGGCTGAAGCCGCCTTGGCCCCGAAGAATCATGGAACATCGCGAGATCTACCTTGCAAGTCACGATCTCGCCCACGTCCACGCGTGCGCGTCCCGCGGCACGCGCGATCAGCTTTTGCGCCAGCGTCTGGCCTTTACCCGGTGACGTATCCACCACTCACCCGATTCCTTGAAGAGCCTGGAAGGCTCGCTAATCTATTGTCCTAACAATAGTACATTTGATTCGGGCGTTTGTGTGGCTTTTCCTGCAAAAGATGGAAACGTTCGCCGCCGCGGGCGGGCGGCAGACTCGCGATACCGCGCATCGTCGCCACCCCGCGCTCAGCCGAGATAGGCAGCGCTGATATCTTTGCTTACCCAGACCTTGGCGTCGATGTCGCCTACCCGCGACAATTCCATTTCGTACTCATATCGATCCGGGCAATAAAGGCCTTGCAGCCATAGCACGGGCCGGTCTTTCACGTCGTAGACCAGGCGGTTCACCGACAACAATGCCGACCCCAAGGGCATGCCGAGCAATGCCGCGACGGATGCGTCAGCCTGCCGGGCGGAAATGGTTTGGCGGGCGCGACCGATTTCCACGCCCGACTCTTCCATCAGCACCAGCATCGCCTTGCGCCCGAGCTGGCGCCTGCCGAGGTTGCCTGCGAATTCGCGCGGCACCCAGGTCGTAATGTGGGAAACCGGCCCCGCCTTGATGCTGCGCACCCGGACCGCCCGCAGCACCTGGCTCCGCACATCCACCTGCAGTAGCTTGGCGACGTGCTCGTTGGCCGGAAGGTATTCGTGCTCGATGACCTTGACGGTCGTCTCCAGGCTCGCCGCGATGAGGTTGTCGAGCAAGCCCGTCATCTTTGAGGGGCGCGGCGCGTCACGCCCCTCCGGCACAGGTGGCGGCACCCGGCGCGTGCCGCGCCCGGCGGCCCGCTCGATCAACCCTTCCAGCGCGAGATTCTCCAACGCCTTGCGCACCGTTGCCCGCGAGACGCCAAATTCCTCCATCAGCTCCAGTTCCCCGGGGACGCGCTCGTCGTACACGCCGTCGCGCAGCCGCTCTTTCAACACCAGGTAGACGCTGTGGTATTTCGGGAGGGGCAAGGTTTGCTGCATAGGCCTCTCTGTCTTATTGTCTGTCCAATAGAACAATTTTCTTGACGGATGACACAACCTGTTCGAATATCCATATGCCGTGTTTTTTCTTTCAGGTCTATGCCATGCGCCATCATATTACAGGGGATCTCCGCGCCCGCCCCCGCGCCTTGAATATTCTGCGTCACGCTTTGCTGGCCGTCGGAATCGCAGTCGTATCGACCTCCGCCCATGCGGACAACTATCCCGAACGCCCCATTCGGCTCATCGTGCCGTTCAGCCCGGGGGGAACGACCGACGTCATCGGCAGGTTGGTCGCCAATGCGCTCGAACAGGACATCGGACAGACCGTCTTCGTCGAGAACAAGGGCGGCGCCGGCTCCATCCTCGGCACGGACCTGGGGGCCAAGGCCAAGCCCGACGGCTATACGCTAGTCATCACCAACGGCGCGGCGATCACCACCGGCCACTTGCTCGGCCAGAAGATTCCTTACGATTCCTATAAGGACTTCACCCACATCACCCTGCTTGGCACCTTCCCGAACGGCCTGATCGTTCGCACGAACCACCCGGCCAAGGACTTCAAAGAGTTCCTGGAATTGGCCCGCAAGGCCGGCGGCAAGTACAACTACGGCTCTGCCGGCGTCGGCTCGGCCGGCTTCCTGACGGGCGAAATGCTCAAACAGAAGGCCAACATCGACATGACCCACGTCCCGTACAAGGGCACGGGCCCGGCCATGAACGACCTGCTCGGCGGGCAGCTGGACGCCATCTTTAACAACCTGGGCGTAGCAGCGACCCAATTCCGCGCTGGAAACGTTCGCATCCTGGCAGTGAGCGGTGCCAAGCGCGTGCCGGCCTTCCCCGACGTGCCCACCATGAGCGAAACGATTCCCGGCATGGTAGGCGAAGCCTGGTTTGGCGTTTCCGCGCCCGCGGGACTGCCTGCCCCCGTCACCGAGAAACTGCAGGCCTCGCTGTCCCGCGTCATGGGCAACCCGGATTTCCGCGCGAAGCTCGCGGAGCAAGGGCTTACGCCGATGGGCGCGCCCCAAGCCGAGTTCATCAAGTTCCTCCGCGAGGAAGAGGACAAGTGGGCGTCAGTCATCAAGGCCGCCAACATCAAACTGGACTGAGTAGCTGAGAGAAGTAATGTCCGTCGAATACGCTCCCAAAGGACTCATCGGCCTGCTGACGCCGCAGGCCAACACGACCGTCGAACCCGAGCATTTCATCTTGCTGCCGGCGGGCTACGCCCACATCAACGGCCGCCTGATGAGCGACAAATCCACCATCGAAAGCCGCCTGGTCGACTACGTCGACAGGCTGGAAGATGCGTGCGACCAGTTCGCCAATGCTCCGATCCAGGCGGTATCCGTCGGTTGCACCGGCGCTTCCTACCTGGTCGGCCGTGAACGGGAGAAAGAGGTGTTGGCGAATATCGAGCGCAAGCGGGGCGTACCAGCCTTCACGGCCGCCACGGCGGTCGTGGCGGCCCTGGCCCAGCTCGGCGCGCGCCGCGTGGCGCTCGCTTCGCCCTACCCCGATTCGCTCACCGCCGCGAGCAAAACGTATTGGGAGTCGCAAGGGTTCAAGGTGTCGCGCATCGCTTCCGCGCCCATGGACACCACGCAGTTCCACCCCATCTATTCCATGAAGGCCGGCACGGCCGGCAAGCTGCTTGACGACCTGGCCTCGGACGATACCGATGCGATCCTGATGCTGGGTACGGGCATGCCCACGCTGGAGCCCCTGCTCATCGCCAACGAGCAGTCGCGCGTGCCGGTGCTTTCGTGCATGCTTTGCCTGGCCTGGATGGGGGTGTCGGTCATCGACGGCCAACCCGCCCCCCTCCGGCCCTGGCTGACCGGCGCCCACTGGCGCGAACGGCTGGCTAGGCAACAGGCCTGACGGCCTGTGCCTGTACCGGGGCCGCCTTCTATTCGATCGTGGCGGCCTCGCGAAGACTCAAGATCATCGACGTCTCGAGCAGGTAATTGCGCGCGAGTGCCGGGTCATTGGCCTTGCGCTGCAGATCCTGCAGCGTGGCACGCCGCTGGGCTTCGTTCCTTTCTTGCATGCGGGCGCGGTTGCGGCCAGATTGCTGCAGCACGTGCTTGATCGCAATGGGGCGTCGCTGGCGATCATATTGCCCGAGCAGCGCATCGCTCTCCCCGGCGTAGATCCGGCGCAGCTTGTCGGTGAGGTTGAAGGCGTCATGAATGCCACCGTTCATGCCCATGCCGCCGCTCGGACTATTGATGTGCGCTGCGTCGCCCGCCAGCACGATCCGCCCGTGCACGTAGTTGTGCACGACCCGCTGGTGGATGCGGTAGGGGCGCACCTCTAGGACGTCGTACGCTTCGTCGCGCGGCAAAATGTACTGGAGCTTTTTCTCGATGGACTCCGGCTCGAGGGCATCTTCCACCGACTCCCCCTCCCACGGATACAGGCTGACCCGCCAAAGCCCGGGCAGGCGCAACAAGCTGAACGTGCCGGTGGAAGCCCAGCAGTAGTTGATATAGGACAGCGTGGGAATGTGCTCGTGGAACGGGAATTTCGTCGTGGCCAGGACCGTCGTCTCAGGAAAAGTCAGCCCTTCGAACTCCAGGTTGAGCAAGGTGCGCACGGTGCTGCGCGCGCCGTCGGCGGCAATCACGTAGCGGCCGGCCAACTCCTGGCGCTCCCCCGTGTCGGACTCGACGGTGACGCGAACGGCGTTCTCGTCCTGGGAAATGGCCACGCAGCGCTGGCCCCGCAGTACTTGCAAGCCAGGCAGCCGGGTACGGATATGCTCATGCAGGAGTTCGGACAATTTCCACTGCTCGGCCTGCAATCGGTAGGGATGAGGCGTGTCGTCTTTGAGGACGGAGAGGTCGAACTCGGCGTACTCGCCCGTTTCATGCATGCGGACCTGCCAAGTCGGGGCGACCAGGCCGGATTGGATCAGGTCAGGCGTGATACCGTATTCATCGTACATTTCCAGCGTAGGGGGATGGAAAGTCGACGCCTTCAACGCCCGGGAGACTTCATGCTCAGCCTCCACCACCACGGCAGGAATGCCGAAGTGTCCCAACCGCATCGCCGCCGTCAGCCCCACCGGACCGCCGCCTACGATGATGACCTGTTCAGGGGTCCCGTTATTCATGCTACCTCATTCCGTTTGTCGTATTCACACCGGCGCGCCAGTCGGCGACGCGGTCTTTCTGGCATTGCACAATTATTCTATTGACCTGTCAATAGGACAATTACCGCGTTGAACCAAAAGGGAGATGGCAAGAGGTAACATGTTTTGCGACCCGCGCACAGGCTTCCTAAGATGAGCCTTTCGGTCTCCATTGGCACGCGCATGCATACCGCCCGCCCAGCCTTTCCTGCGCTGCGTCGAAGCGCACTCGTCGTTTTGCTTTTCCTGTCGTTCGCCATCGGCGGCTGCGCCGCCCTCTCGGCCCGATCCCCCCTCAATGTCCAGGTGGCTGGCGTCGACCCGCTCGAAGGCCAGGGCCTTGAGGTGCGTCTTGCCGTGAAGCTGCGCGTGCAGAACCCGAACGAAACAGCGGTGGATTACGACGGAATCGCCTTGGAACTGGATCTGAACGGGAAACGCTTTGCCAGCGGCGTGAGCAGCGAACGTGGAAGCATCCCCCGTTTCGGCGAGGCTGTGCTGACCGTGCCCGTCTCCGTCTCGGCCCTGAGCGCCATACGCCAGGCCTTGGGAATGGCCGATACTGCACGGCTGGACGACATTCCCTACGTGATTCGCGGCAAGCTCTCGGGCGGCGTATTCGGCACGACGCGCTTCGTGGACGAAGGTTCCCTCAGTTTGCCCGGATACTGACCTGAAGCACTACAGCCCCCGCTCCACCATGTCGATCAGGCGCTGTCCCACCGCTTCCATTTGCGCGGGGGAAAAGCTGCGCAAGGGGCCATCGATCACGAGCATGGCCAAGCCATGCACCGATGACCACGCCAGGTATTCCGCCGCAAATCGCCTCTCCGGCGTAAGCAGGCCGGCTTTGGCCATGCGGTCCAGGGCGTCGCTCAACAGCTCGAAAGGATTCCGCCCCCGCCCGCCCTTTTTCTCCGCACCGTAGGCGTCCCGGAACGGCTCCTCCAGCGGCGTGAAGGCCGTGCGGAACAGGCCCGGCTCCCTCCGCGCGAACCGCAGGTAGCCGGTGCCGACGGCACGCAGGCTGGCGCGCGCGTAGTCCGCCGCCGGCAGGCTCTCGTTTATTTTGTCCAGTTCCGATTCGATGGCTTGGGCGAGCGCGGACAGCGCGGCCGCACGAACGGCCGCAAGCAAGTCCTCCCGGCTCTCGAAATGCCGATACGCCGCGTTGGGCGCGACCCCCGCGCGGCGGGTGGTTTCCCGCAACACCACTGCGGCCGGCCCGCCCTGCCTGGCCAATTCGATTGCCGCTTCCAACAGTGCGCGGCGCAAGTCGCCATGACGGTAGGTACTGCGGGGCTTGGGGGTAGCCAGACGCGTCATTCAAACTCCATGTGGACACTGTCCATTATCTCTGATAATTTATGTGAACACTGTCCACAATCCGCGCACCTTCTTCCTGCACCCTCGTTTCGGCAATCCCCTCCAAGGAGTCGACATGCAAGTCCAGCCCTATTTGTTCTTCGAAGGCCGCGCGGAAGAAGCGGCCGAGTTTTACGGCAAGACCCTCGGCGCAAAAGTCGTCATGATGATGCGCTTCAAGGACAGCCCGGCACCGCCCGACGAGTCATGCGCGCCTCCGCCTGGTTCGGAAAACAAGATCCTGCACATGGCGCTGCAAGTCGGCGACACCCTGGTCATGGGGTCGGACGGCATGTGCAAGGGCCCTGCCGAGTTCAAGGGCGTAGCCTTGTCCATCAGTGCGGCCGATGACGCGGAAGCCGAGCGCCTATTCGCCGCGCTGGGCGATGGAGGCCAGGTGCTGGCGCCGATGACGCCCACCTTCTTCTCGTCACGTTTCGGCATGGTGGCCGACCGCTTCGGCGTGACCTGGATGGTGGTGGTAGCCTCCTGAATTCACCCCCCATCCCGTGGCAACGCATAGGCGATGACATAATCGCCCGCCTTCGTGCCCAGCGAACCGTGGCCCCCGGCCACGACCAGCAAGTACTGCCGTCCATCCTCGCCGAGATAAGTCATGGGCGTCGCCTGGCCACCTGCGGGCAGGCGACTTTTCCAAAGCTGGGCCCCGTTGCGCACGTCGTAGGCCCGGACGTAATAGTCGAGCGTGCCGGACAAGAAGGCGACGCCGCCCGCCGTCATGACGGGTCCACCTAGGTTCGGCACGCCCATGCGAAACGGCAGCGGAAGAGGCGAGCTATCGCGAACGGTGCCGTTCTTGTGTTTCCAGACGATTTCGCCGGTCCGCAGGTCTGCGCCCGCCACGTATCCCCACGGCGGGGCCTGGCAGGGCAGTCCCAGCGCCGAAGTAAAGGCGCTCAGCCTGACGGCGAACGGTGCACCGAAATTTTCATTGAGGGAAGGCAGGCTGTCGTGGGGGCGGTCGCGCCCCTGTACGTAGAGTGTCGTGTCGTCCTGGCGCGGGATCAGCTGCGAGACGAACGCGAGATAAGTCGGCGTGGTGAATGCGATCTGGCGATGTGGGTCGACGGCGATGCCGCCCCAGTTGAAGACCCCGAAATTCCCCGGGTAGACCAGTGATCCTTGGGTCGAGGGCGGCGTATACCGGCCCTCGTAGCGCAGCTTGCGGAACATGATGCGGCACGCCAGCTGGTCGAAGAGGGTGGCACCCCACATGCTCGCTTCGGTCAGCGGCGGCGGATCGTACGACAACGCCGAGACCGGCTGCGTGGCGGAGGTGCGGTCCCCGCGTGCGGCCCCCTGCGGAACAGGCTTCTCCGAGACGGGCAGCACCGGTTCGCCCGTACGCCGGTCGAGGACGAAAACCTCGCCCTGCTTGGTGGGCTGCACCAGTGCAGGTACGGTCGCCCCGTCGACATTCAAATCGATCAGGCTGGGCTGCGCAGGCACGTCGTAATCCCACAAGTCGTGATGCACGGTCTGGAATGACCACCGCACCCGGCCCGTATCGAGGTCGAGCGCGACCACCGACGACGAGTACTTCTCGGCGCCCTCGCTGCGATTCCCGCCCCATTGGTCCGGCGGTTGATTGCCGAGGGGGACGTAGACCATGCCGAGATCTTCGTCCACGCTCGATATCGACCAGCTGTTAGGCGAGTTGGCGGTGTAAGTCCGGCCGTCCCCGATCGGCGCAGTGTCGTCTGGGTTGCCGGAATCCCAGTTCCATACCAGTCGGCCGGAACGAATGTCGAACGCACGGATCACGCCGGAGGCCTCGTTCACCGACACGTTGTCGAGCACCGTGCCCCCCACGACGATCAGGCCCCGCGCCACCACGACAGGAGAAGTCGAGTAATACGACCCCAGCTTGACATTAGGCATGTTGCGCCACAGGTCGATCTGGCCGGTTCCGCCGCCGAAATCGGCGCATACGGTACCGTCTTCGGGATTGATCGCGATGATCCGGCCATCCGCCGTGGGCATGAATAACTTGGCCGTGCACGATGCGGAAGTGGGGCCGTCCCGGGCGGCAATGGACGGGCCAGGCCCGTCAGCAGCGAAAGGTACGGGCGCATCCGAAGCGGGACGTCCAGCGGGCGCTGCACCTTCCCCCTCCGGCGCCGCAGCTGCGACTGCCATCGCATCACCTGCAGATGCTCCCGAGTAGTACGACAAGCCCCTGCACGTCAGATGCTGCAGGGCCAGTTTTTCCTGGACATGCGGGTCGTAGCGCCACAACTCCTCGCCCGAGGTGGCGTCCAGCGCAATCACGGACTGATGCGGCGTGCACAGGTACAGCCGATTGCCTATCTTCAGCGGCGTGACCTGGAACGTCGTCTCCTCCGGATCGCCCTCGCGGCCGCGCACGTCCCCGGTTCGATATACCCACGCCTCTTCCAGTCGCCCGACATTGTCCGGCGTGATCTGGGCCAGTGCCGAATAGCGCTGGCCGTAGCCGGTGCCGCCGTAGGCCGTCCATTCGGATTCGGCCACCCGGCTTCCGGGGGCTGGCGCCGGCCCAGCATCGCTCACCACGCCTTCGATCTTGTGCGGATCCACGAACCACGAAACGATGCCCACCGCCAAGAACAGGCCGAGCGCGACCGTGAGTGCAGCGCGTCCCGCCTTCAACGCCGCGGAGGGCGTGCCGGACATCGACGAGGGGGACGCCGCGTCAAGCCGACGGCCTATCCATGGCGTCAAGAGGAATAGTCCTATCAGGAACAACACGTCCCCGCGTGCAGCGAGCGGCCACCAATCGAGGCCGGCCTCCCACAGGGCCCAGAGCAAGGTACCCAAGACCAGGGCAGCGAAAATCCACAACGCTGACGCACGGCGGCGCGCCAACTGTACGCCGCATGCCAGCATGGCCGCCCCTGCGACGAGATAGAACCAGGACCCACGCAACGCAATGAGCCAGGCGCCGCCCACCGCCAGGGTGATGCCACACAAACCAACCACCAGGCCGGTCGCGATCAACAATCCGTAACGGGGAGCCGAATGCATGAGGATCTCCTTGGTAGCGTCCGAACAAGTCGGTGCTGGCAACAAGTTTCGTGCCCGTCCGGCCGACCCCATGACGGTGCTAACATGCATGGGCCGGCCAGCCGGGCGATGCGCCTGTAGCCAGGCAGCCCCCGCCTTTCCGTGCGCCGCGCCGGACGTACCGTGCCTATCTGGAAAACTCTGCTGCTCCGCCTTATCGCGCTGGCCCAACGCTATCCGGGCACCATCGCGGTCTTCGGCTTCATTTCGGGCATCGTCAGCTTCGTCACCGTCGATCGCCACGAGGCCTTCGCCCGCGTCATCGCGATCGTCATGCTAGTCAGCTGGGCTTGGCTGATGATCGAACAGGCCTTGCGCAAACGCATTGCCCAACGTTTCGGCTGGACCATACCCGTCCCGGTACTCCGCTACGTCACGCAAATGATCCACCAGGAAGGGTTGTTCTTCGTCCTGCCCTTTCTCTACACGGCCACTACGTGGAATAGCGGGCAGGCCTTATTCACTGGACTGCTCGGCACCGCCGCCCTCATCGCCCTAGTCGATCCCCTTTATTTCAAGTGGCTCTCGACCCGCCGCTGGCTCTTCCTGACTTTTCACACTTTCACGCTTTTCGCGGTCTTGCTCACCGCGCTGCCACTGATCCTGCGCGTCCCGACCGGCGATAGCTATAAGCTGGCACTGGGAGTGGCCGTGCTGCTGTCCTTTCCGACGCTTTCCGAGCTGCTGTCAGTCGAGGCGCGATGGCGCAAATGGGCTGCCGTCGGGCTCATGGCGGCATTGGGTTCCGCCGGGTGGCTGGCCCGGCCGTGGGTTCCCCCCGCCACGCTGTGGTTGACCGAGGTTGCGATCTCGACGGAGCTGGACCGCAGCAAAATGGAGACCGGCCACCGCGTGCAATCGATACGACCGGAGCAGCTGCATGCCCGGGGCCTTTATGCGTACACGGCGATCAATGCTCCGCTGGGCCTAAGAGAGCACATTTACCACGTGTGGATGCACAACGGCAGGGAAGTGGACCGCATCGCGCTCGATATCCGCGGCGGACGCAAAGAAGGTTATCGCGCCTGGACGCACAAGCAGAACTTCCCCGCCGACCCGCGCGGTCGCTGGCAGGTCAAGGTGATTACGGATGCCGGCCAAATGATTGGCACCCTCCGTTTTCGCGTGGAAAACGACGCGCCCGACGCTCAAGTCCAACCGCCGGAACCGGCGCGTCCAGCGCCCGGCGCCGACCCCACTCATGCGGACGAAAGCGCTGCGGACGAACCCGCGGCCGCGCCCGGTGCGGGAGCGGCATTGCCAGCAGAACGGCCCGGCCCCCAGCCGGAGGCACCCGCTCCCTCGCCGGGCCCATAGTTCAAAAGCTGTGGTTCAGGCCCACGCCGACATTGGTGCGGCTTCCTTCGTTGGCCGGACGCCCGTGCCCGAGCCCCACATAGAGCTTCGTGCGGGGTGACAGTGCATACGATGCACCGGCGCTGACATAATTCGTCGCGCCGCTTTGTCCGTATCCCTGGAAATCCCGGCCGATGGCGAACTTGAGGGTCGCCGCACCGACCTGATGCGTGGCGGCCAGCATGGCCGAGCTGCGCCGCCTGTGGGATTCGCCCAAGAAGGCCTGGCTGGCGGCAGTCAGTACCGTCAAATTGGCCGATGCCATGACCCGCGTGCGGCCCGGACCATACGCGAGGCCGAGGAAGTAGGTCTTGTCGTTCACGCTGTTGCGCTCGGCGGAAACGAGGAAGTTCAATCCGCTACGTTCGAAATTCACTCCCGCCGCCAATCCGCGCTTGCTTTCTATCGTGCCATTGGCATCGGGCACCGTGCTGCGCTCGCTGTTGGCCGACACATGCAATGACCATCCCGACACGCTCGGGGAGTCGTAGAACACGCCATTGTTCATGCGGCTGTAATCGCCCGTCGGCCCGGTGCGATAAGGATCGGCGCGATAGGACGGATGGTAGATCTGCCAGGCGATCGAGGCCACGCGGTCGAAGTTTTGCCACGGGTCGAACTGCCAGTCGAGGGCCCACGTCGGCGTCATGGCCCGCCCCAGCCGCAATTGGCCGAATGGCCCCATCATGCCCACCGTGGATTCGCCGTAGAACAGCGGCGAACCGCCGCTGGCCTCCACCTGCCCGGAATCGATTTCGAAGCGCGACTGCAGATGGAATACGGCGGCGTACCCCCCGCCTAACGATTCCGAACCCTTGATTCCCCAGTAGCTGCGCTGAATGTTGCCAACCGAGACCGGTTCCCGCGCCAGCTTGTACACGCCCGCATCGGCCACGCCATAGAAGGTCAGCGACGTTTGGGACCAGGCCGTATTCGCACTGACGAGCCAAGCTCCCGTTCCCATCGCCCAGGCCAGAGTCTTTTTCTTCATGTTCGTACCTGTACGCACAGGCACGAGTTTGCCGCGAACCAAGGATGTTGGCAAAAAAAGCCTCGTGACGGGCTGGTACGCAGGTTCCCCAATGATCCAAATGCCTCAGCCGGGCTCCCGGGCGACGTTATTCCCGGCTTAATGATGCTGCGCCCGGCATCGCGGCGCTACGCCGCGGCCATTGGCCGAAAACCACTATTCCGGAGTCCGCATGATGGGTCGTTTACCCGGCGCGTTGCTCGGCGCCGCCCTCCTGCTCGCAGCCTGCGGCGGCGAAAACCCGCCTGCGCCCGAGGCCTCGACCATTGAGGACCTAGAGCGAACGGGGCAGCTTCCCGCTCTCGACCGCTCAGAAGACCTGCTCGGTCCTGACCTGGACGGCAATGGCGTGCGCGATGACATCGACGCGTGGATCGCCCGGGAGGAAGAAAACCCCGCCCGGCGGGCAGCGCTCGCGCAGCTCGCACGCGCCTTCCGCGCAGCCCTGCTCACAGGCGGCGATCCTGCCGCGGCGCAAGACGCGGCGCGTCGCCAAACGCGCGCGGTTGCCTGCGTCATGGCTCGCAGCCGCTCCCCCGCCGAAGGCTCGCACGCCGTTTCCGACATGCGCAAGATGTCGGCCAACACCAAACAGCGGGTCCAGGCCTATCTCGCCTATTCGGCCGCACTCGACGGTGCCGTCATGTCGCTGCCCGCGGGGGACGGATGCGATGACTAGCCGGCCGCTCCGCTACGCACAAGCCATGCTCGCAGCGACAAGCATGCTGGTGCCCGCGGCGTCCGCGGGGGAGCTGTGCCCCAGCCACACGCACACGCTGGCTTTCTTCAACGGCGTCTGGAATACCCCCGATGCGGCCGCGAGCGGCGCAAGGGAATTGCTCTCTACCCTGTCGGAGACGTTGCGGATGCGTCCCGAAGCCGCCCGATACGCCGTTGGCGCAGAAGTGTTCTACAACGCGAGCGGACTACAGCGGGGCCTTCGCGACGGCATCGAAGACTTGGTCGAAGTCTTCGAACAGCGGGCCGCGGAACTGGAGGAATCGCTGCAGCACCGGTGGGAGCTGTTCTGGGAAATCGTCGACGGACAACTGGCCTGGTGGCGCAAGATTGCTGCGGTGCTGCCGCGCGCCCATGCACTCGCCGAGTCGCTGTCGGAAGCCCGCAACGCGCGCGTGATCGCGCGTACCGCCGCGCTGGCTGCCCGGCCGCCCACTGACATCGATTACGCCGCCCATGCGCTACGGCTGCGCGCCCTGCAGGCCTTGGGCAGGAGCATCCTGCTGGTGGGCCATTCACAAGGCAATTTCTTCCTCAACGCGGCCTATCGATCGGCCCCCTCCCCGGATTCCACAGCGGCCGTGCATATCGCTCCCGCGGCGTCCCGAACCAACGGCCCCCATCTGCTTTCCGGCAACGACTTGGTCATCGCCGCATTGCGCAGTGCCCTTCCGGGCGAACCGCCTCCCGCCAATATCGCCATCCCGCCGTCCCGGAAAGACCCGACGGGCCACGTGCTGATCGACACTTACCTCGATCCCGACCGAAATGGGCGCGCCGCCGCGGGCGGGCTGATGGCAGAGCGCCTGCTTGCGCTGCATGCGCCGGCGCCCCTCGCCAGTCCGGGATTTTTCACCGCGACGCTGGCGTGGGACGGCGAGGGCGACCTCGACCTGCACGTCATGGAGCCCGGGGGCGTCCACGTCTATTACGCCGCCCGCATCGGGGAGAGCGGCTCGCTCGACCTAGACAACACGGCGGGATTCGGGCCTGAGCACTATCACGCCAGCTGCGACCCGAACCGCCTGCAGGCCGGCATCTACAGCGTGGGCATCAATAACTACGCGGCGCCTGCCGGCCGCCGGGCCACAGTGCAGCTCGCCACGGCAAGCAGCGGCGTCGTGCGCACCGTCCTGCTCGATGCCGGCCCGCCGCGCGGCGAGGATGGCGACGCAACGCCGCTTGCGGTGTTGCAGGTAGCCGTCGAAAAAACGGCGGACGGCTGGACGGCCGCTGTGCACTGACGCCCTTGGCGGTCACTCGGCACGGATGCCCCGATCCCCGGACAGCCGCCATCGCCGCGAAGCAATGCGGGCATTGCCTGCGCACAATGCTCTCGGGCGGATCGTCCGTGCCTGCACGCTTTGTTACCCCCCTCACAGTGGCCGTGTTGAATGGCGCGTCCCCGTCGGTTAAGGTGCGGCCATGCCCTCCCCCATTTCCGCCACCGCCCCCACCCGGCTCGCCGGCACAGAGCCGTTTTTCGTCGTGCTGAATGCCGGCTCTGGACGCGACAGCGCGGACGACAAGCGCGCCGCCATCGATGAGGTTTGGGGCAAGGCGGGACGCCGCTACGAGATCCGCACGGTCAGCGACCCAGGCGAACTCCCCGGCGCAGCTGAATGGGCGGTGGGCAAGGCTCGCGAACACGGCGGGATCGTGGCTGCGGCGGGTGGCGACGGCACGCTCAACGCGGTCACCCAAGCCGTGCTCGGCGCCGGCTTGCCTTTCGCCATTCTCCCGCAGGGCACGTTCAACTACTTCGGCCGGACCTACGGCATTCCAGCAGATACCGCGCGGGCCGCCACGGCGCTGCTCGATGCGCGGATCGAGCCCGTGCAGGTGGGCCTGCTCAATGGCCGCGCCTTCTTGGTCAATGCAAGCCTGGGCCTTTACCCGCAGCTGTTGGAAGACCGGGAGGCCTACAAGCAGCGTTATGGCCGCAGCCGCGCCGTGGCGCTGTTTTCGGGCTTGATCACCCTGCTCCAACAGCCTCGCCAGCTGCACCTGGAACTGGTACGGGATGGTGCGACGCACCGCCTTCGCACCCCGACGCTGGTGGTCGGGAATAACGCCTTGCAATTGGAACAATTGGGCTTCGACGAGGTGGATACGCTGAAACGGGGCGAATTGGTCGCAATGAGCCCCAAGCCCGTCGGCACCCTGGCCTTATATTGGATGATCCTACTCGGCGCCCTGAGCCGCCTGGGCGAAGCCGAAAACGTCATCAGCTTCGGGTTCCACCGCCTGATCGTCCAGCCTCGCCGGAGCCGAGGCGGGCGCTACAAAGTCGCCATGGACGGCGAAGTCTCTCTCCTGGACGCACCATTGGTCTTTGAGATCAGCAAGCACCCGCTGCCTCTGCTGGTGCCACGCCACGTCGATCCCGCAGACCGCAAATGACCGTCATCCTGCATGTCAGCGATACCCATTTCGGCACCGAACAGCAAAGCGTCGCTGAGGCGCTGCTGGCCCTCGCCCGGACGGCCCGGCCCGAAGTGGTTCTGCTTGGCGGCGACATCACGCAGCGGGCGCGCGGGTCACAGTTCGACCGCGCGCGCCGCTTCGCGGACGCCCTGGGCGCACCGGTACTTGCGGTACCCGGCAACCACGACATTCCCCTGTTCAACCTCGCGGTACGGGTGCTCGATCCCTACGGCCCGTATCGGCGGGCGTTCGGCAGCAATCGCGAACCCGTTCACGCATCCGATACCGTCCTCGCGATAGGGGTCGACTCCACCCGCGCCTACCGGCACAAGCACGGAACGGTGTCGGAACGGCAGGTCAGGCGTGTGTCGGAATGGCTGTCGGGTGCACGGCCTGAACAAATCAGGATCATATTGATGCATCATCCGGTCGTCGCCAAGGAGGAGCGAGACAACGCCAACTTGGCCCGCGGACACGAATACGCCGTCCGGGCGTGGACCCAGGCCGGCGCGGATCTCATCCTGGGCGGACACATCCATTTGCCCTATGTCGCCGCCCTGCCCACCGACCGGGACGCGCCCACCGCCTGGGCAGTGCAGGCGGGCACCGCCATATCGGTCCGCAGGCGGGGCGGCCTGCCGAACTCGGTGAATCTGCTGCACTGGCAGCCTGGCGCGGCCCGGCCCGCAAGCTGCCTAGTCGAGCGCTGGGATTTCATCGCCCGGCGGGCCCGTTTCGAACCTACGGCGGAAGCACGATTGGCACTCGCGCGGGATTGATGGTTTGATCACCCAATGACGACTCTGGAATGGATCGCCGGAAAGTACGCGGGCATTGCCTTTCTCGCATGGCTGGCCGGCGCCTGCGCGCTCGGCTGGTCCGTCGTCCGCCTGCTCGACGAGCGCACTGATCCGGCCCGCCGCGGACGGCGCCTGGCGGGGCTTGCAGCGACCGGCATCGTGCTATTCGGCATCATCGCGACCCTCGTCGTCACCGAATCGCGACTCGTCGCCCTGGACAATACACTGGCCGAGACGCTCTCCAACCACGCATCTGCCTCCTGGCTGCGCGCGCTCGCCACCTTGACGGTGGCGGGGGATCGCGATTTTCTCCTGGCCCTGGGCGCCTTCGTGTTGACCGGCCTGTTGTGGCGACGGCGCTGGGTCGACGCCTCCTTATGGCTATCCGGCACCTTGGGAGCGGCCGGCCTGAACGTCTTGCTCAAAGGGATTTTCCAGCGGGTCCGCCCGGAACACCTGCACGGGTTCGCGCAAGAGCTGGGATGGAGCTTTCCAAGCGGCCATGCCACGGGAGCCATGGCCGTCTATGGCCTATCTGCCTATTTGGTGGCTGATGCGTTGCCGGGCCCGTGGCGGCGATCGGTTGCCGTGGCCGCTACGGCGTTGATCGCCAGCATTGGCTATAGCCGCGTGATGCTCCAGGTGCATTTCCTGAGCGACGTCCTGGCGGCCTTCGCCGTCACCGGGGCATGGATCACGCTATGCATCGCGCTCCGGGAACGCGTCCTCGCGATGCCGCCGAGCAGGTCGGCAACGCATTCCCGCTAGCGGCGGGCCAAGCCGCGATAGGCATCTTCGACGGCTTCCCGCCCGTATTTGCGCTCCAGCCGTCGTACGGTGAAATGCCCGCGCCCCATGTCCTGGAAATGATCGATGAACAGCGCATTGATCGCGCCGCCGCCCAAGGCCCCGATCACCGGAACGGCCTGGGCCAACGCCTTCTCTGAAACGGCAATGGAGAAACGGGAAGCGATCTCGGAAATGAGTTTCACCAGCACGGGCGCGCTGCCCTTGGCAGCGCCATGCTGGGCGAGATACTGGCTTGCCGAGGCAATCGCCTGGGCCAGGGCCGCGCGCGAAGCGAAATAGCCGGCGTCGGTCGCGTCATCGTCTTGCGACGACCCGCCGAGCGCCAGCACGTGCAGGCATTCCAACCGCGCTTCCGGACGCGTCAGGTCTTCTCCCTGGCTGCGTGCGATGTCGGCAATGGACCGCAGCATGATGGTGGTCGAAATCGGCAACTCCACTGCCAATCCCGCCATGCCAAGAGCGCCGCCCGCGGCGCCGGACGCGCCGACGGCAAACTTGTGCCACCAATCGGACGCCGGGCCTGGTTTGCCTGCATCCATCGTCAGCAACGCCATGTCTAGCGCCTTGCCGATCGCGCGCCGGCTGATCTCGTCGATCACGGACGAGACCTTGCCGGGCAATGCGGCGATCGTTCGCTCGATGGGCTTGCCTGCGAGCGCCGCAATGCGGGCCGCGAGCCCCGGGTGTTCGAGCAAACGTTTGGCACGGGCCAAGTCTTGCAAGTCAGAATCAGATAGCTGCATGGCGATTCCCGAATCGTGGGCCGACGAAAAGCGAACGTCCGCGAGCCCATGTTAAACAAAAACCACCTAGCCGGCCCGGAAGGCTAAAGCGGTTCCCCAATGCGTCAGGGGGCGCTACAATCATTGACCGGTCAATGATTCCCCCTCCTCATGTCGACGCTCCCACAGCATTCCGAAGGCCAGGTCCTGCCGTTCCGGCAATCGCTGATGGCGGTCCTTGGCATGTGCTTCGTCATGACGATGGTCGCCATTGACCAAACCGTAGTGGGAACGGCGCTACCCACCATCGTGGCCGAACTGGATGGCTTCGATCTCTATGCCTGGGTCGCCACGGCCTATCTACTGCCCTCTGTCATCACGATCCCCATCTTCGGCAGGCTGGGGGACTATTACGGCCGCAAGCCGTTCGTCATCGCGGCCATCTTCGTTTTCACCGTGGCATCGCTGCTCTGCGGTGCGGCTTCGAGCATGCTGTGGCTGGTGCTGGCCCGCGGATTACAAGGCATAGGCGGCGGCATGCTGATCGGATGCGCATTCGCCTGCATCCCCGATCTCTTCCCCGAGCCCCGAGTACGGCTTCGCTGGCAGGTCATCGTCAGTTCGGCATTCGGGATCGCCAACGCCGTCGGCCCGTCGCTGGGCGGGATCATGACCGAGCAGTACGGATGGCGCTCAGTGTTCTTCGTCAACCTGCCGGTAGGGGTGCTGGGCATTTTCTTCGTGGCTCGCTTTCTGCCACGCATCCGCCACTACTCGGCAGAGAAGATCCAACTCGATTGGCAGGGCGCGCTGTTGATCGCGCTTGCGCTCGGGTGCCTGCAGATGGTCGTGGAATTGCTGCCCAAAGGGGGCTCGCCCGTCACCGTCCTGCTGCTCGGTGCCGGCAGCATCGCCGCATTCGCCGGCCTCTACGTGTGGGAAGGGCGTTGCCCTCAGCCATTGCTGCCCATCGACATGATCCGCAATCCGGCGCTGGCCGTGCTCTTCGTGCTGGCGATGCTGGTCGGCTTCATCATCTTCGCGCTGATGTTCTACGCGCCGTTGCTGCTGCAAGGCGGCTTCGGCCTGTCCCCCCAGGAAGCAGGCCTGCTCATTACGCCCATGGCAGCCTGCATTACGGTGGGCAGCATTCTGAACGGCCGCATCATCAGCCATATCGACAAGCCCAACCGCATGCTGTACGCGGGCTTCGGAACCCTCACGGCAGCGTGCCTGGGCATCGTGACGACCCACCACGACACCCCGCACGTCCTGTTCGGCTTTTACATGTTCCTCGCAGGCGTAGGCATAGGCTTTACCATGCCCAACCTCACGATATTCGCGCAGCATTCCGCCGACCGCACGCTGCTGGGCATTGCCACCGCCACCCTGCAATCGACGCGCATGGTGGGAGGGATGCTGGGAACGGCCATTGTGGGCACCATCGTATCGCACAGCTATCTGTGGCGCGTGACGGACGTGCTGCGATCGGAAAACGCCCTGCAATGGCTGCCGCAACTGCGCAATCCGCAAGTGCTGGTAGACCCCGAAGCGCAGCAAACGCTCGCCGCCCAGCTCTCCCAACACGGCAGCCAGGCAAGCGAGCTGCTTGAGCACGTCCGCGAAGCCTTGGTTGCAGGCATCCACAACGGACAGGTCCTCGCCGTGCTCGTTGCGCTGACCGGACTCTGGCTGGTGCGCCGCGTCCCGGTCATCCAGCTCGTCCGGCCCGACCGGCGCAAGGCTCCCCCCAAAGAGGACGCACCGTGAGCCGCGAAGGGCGAGGCCTGCAGGTCATCCAGCGCCTGGGCCAGGCGTACCGTGCGATGCAGGCCGGTTTCAGCGCGCGCGTAGGCCACGCGCTACCCCGCTGGCGCATCCTGCTGGCGCTGTCCGAGATCGGGCTTTGCTCGCAGAAGCAGCTGGCTGAGCGCTGCCAGCTCGACCCGGCCTCGTTGACGAGGCTGCTGCATGCCATGGAAGAACTCGGGTGGATCGCAAGAGAGGCCGATGCGCGGGACAATCGCCTGACCAATGTCAGCCTCACCCCGGCGGGGCGTAACGTCGTGCACGAAGCCATGCCTCGGCGAGAGGCCTTCTTTGACGAGGCACTGCAAGGCCTGTCCGCCCAGGAGCTCGATGCGCTGCTGCGGTCGCTGGACGTGCTCGAGGCCAACTTCAGGCGTGCGGCCAAGACGGCGGGCGGCGCAGCGGGAACGCCCGCCGTGCCGTCCGAAAAGTGAGGACGATCAGCTCAGGCTGACGCCGCTACGCTTGACCACTTCACCCCAGTACTTGTATTCGCTCTGGACGTAGGCATGGGCCTCTGCCGGGCTTGCGCTGAACCGCGGCAACGCCCCGATCGCCCGCAACCGCTGCTTGAAATCCGGCGTGTCGGCCACTTTCTTCAGTACGGCAAAGCTGTCATCGACCATACTCTGGGGAACACCGGCCGGGTACATCAGCATCAGCCAAGTCGACGCCGTGAAATCCTTCACCCCCTGTTCCCTGAGCGTCGGTCCGCTCAGCACTCCGTCCAGCCGCTGCGCGCTGCCGGCACCGATAAAGCGCAGCTTGCCCGCCTCGATCAGGGGCTTGGTAGCCGCAGCGGTTTCCAGTGCGATCGACACCGCCCCGGCCATGACGTCAGTCAAGCCACGCGAGCTGCCCTGATAAGGAACGTGCACGATGTCCACCCCGGCGAAACGCTTGAACTCCTCCATCGCAAGGTGCGACACCGTGCCGTTGCCCGACGAGGCATTGGTCAGCTTGCCCGGGTTGGCCTTGGCATAGGCAATGAGCTCGGCCACGTTGGTGAACGGCATGCTCGGATTGGCCACGAGCACGAAGGGCAAGTCGCCCACCAGGCCGATGGCGGAGAAATCCTTGGTCGAGTCGTAGGCAACGCTCTTGTACATGTGTGGGTTGGTCGCCACGGCGGACATGTGGGCCAGCATCATGACGCTGCCATCCTTGGGGGCCTTGGCCAGATAACCCAGCCCCAGGCTTCCCCCCTGGCCCGGCTTGTTCTCTACGATGTAATTGTCGCCGGTCTCCGCCGCGAGCTTCTCGGCCATCATGCGCGCCACCATGTCGGTGGCCTGGCCGGGGGGGAATCCGACCAAGATGCGTATTGTCCTGCCCGTCGGCGTGGCCGCGCGGCCGACACCGGTCGCGCACCAGGCTGCCGCCGCGCCGGCCAGCAATACCCTGCGGCGCATGAGACGTCTCGTTTCCATCGTTTCCTCCTCAAGTACCGTTGAGCTTCTTTGTCCTCAATGACCCTAGGACGCGGCGACGCCTGCCAACGTCGCCAGCACGCCCAGCGCGAACGCGACGATCAACCACCAGGCGGGCACGGGAGTCGTCGCGCTCCCGTGCGATTGGGTGGCAGGCGCCGTTGCCTGGGCACGACTATGTGCTTCAGGGGCCGCCGTCGTACCCTCGTGGGGAGGCGCCGGTTGCTGGACCGCAGATGGCATCGGCGCGGGACGATCGGCGGTCGGACGCGCCTCGTCCCCAGCCTCCAGCGAGACGAACTGCTCGCGGAACGCCTTGAAGAAATCGTCCGACATCTTCCTCGCGACGCTGTCGATCAGGCGTGCGCCAACCTGCGCCAGCTTGCCGCCGACCTGGGCCTGCGCCTCGTAGGCCAGGCGCGTGGCCGCTCCCTCCTCGTGCAGCGCGACAGCGGCCGAGCCCTTGCCAAACCCCATGGCTCCGCCCTGCCCCTCGAAAACCATCACGCACGACGAAGGCGGATGCGCCTCCGTCAGGCGCAGTGAGCCCGTGAAGCGAGGGCGCAAAGGACCGATGGCCGCAGTGATCACGATGCGGAATTCATCCGGGCCGACGCGCTCGGCCGATTCGCAGCCAGGCAGGCACCGCTTGAGCACGTCGGGATCGTTCAGGGCGTTCCACACGTCTTCCCGCGGCGCGGCAATGATCTGAGTGCCGGTGATCTCCATGGGTACCTCGGCCTCAGTCGGGCTTGCGCTTCATGGCTGCCGCGGTATTGACCATGGAGTGCAGTGCGCGCGCATACTCGATGGCGCCTAGCTCGTCCATGCGCGGGGCGACGTGGAGATATTCCTTGAGGCCGAGGATGGCAGGCCGCGGGCGGCTGAGCAGCAGCTTGCAGAAGCGGTCGAGCTCTGCCTCGAGCCTGTCGGCCGGAACCACCGTGCTGACCAGGCCGTATGCCATGGCACGGTGCGCATCGATGAAGTCCGTGGAATACGCCATCCACAAGATGGCGTTGCGGTTGACCCGGTCGTAGAGCGCAGACATGACCATGGTCGGCATGACGTTGTGCGCGATTTCGGGAATGTTGAACGTGGCCGTTTCGCTCGCGAACGAGACGTCGCACAACGCTGCAATGGCCGTGCCGAATCCCATGGCACGCCCTTCGATCGCAGCCACGACCGGAACCTGCGCGTTGCGTATGGCCTTGTAGCTGTTGAAAATCGGATCGTATTCAGGGCGGCGGGCGTAGGCCTCGGGAGCCGGAGGCGGCGAACCGGGATCGCGGGCCCGGCCGGTGCAGAAATCGGGGCCTACGCTACGCAGGAGCACCATGTCCGAGGTGTGGTGCGCATTCAGCACGGCCTCGGAAAATTCGGATGCCATGGCGTCGGTCACGCCGTTGTCGTGGGGGCGGTTGAAGGTAATGCGAAGAATGCGCCCGTCCTGCTCTATCGAGAGCTGCTCGCTCATGAAAAGTCTCCTGTAGAAAGAAAAAAGGGAGCGTCGTTCCGATGCCCGGCCTGCGGCTCAGTGGGTCGCCACGCGGGAGAAATGGCGCCAGAACGCATCCTGGAACGCGGCTGGCTGATCAATGTTGGGTAGATGGCCGGCATCGGGAATGACTTCGAGCACCGAGCCGGCAATCAAGCGCTGGAGATCGCGCATCGCATCAGGCAGGACTCCGTCGTTGCCACCCACCAGCAGCGTGACGGGTACCGCGATGCGCGCCACGTCGGGCAGGTAGTTCATGCTTTGTATGGCCTGTGCGCAGCTGACGAAGCCTGCTACCGAAGTGGCCGCCGCTTGGTCGCGGAAACGCGCGGCGATGTTGGGATGGCGCTCGACGAATGCACGCCCGAACCAACGTTCCACAGTCGAATCGGCCAATGCGGCCGTACCCTGCGACTGGGCGATGGCTATGCGCTCGTCCCAGACCTTCCCAAGATCGCCTGGGGTGTCGACCCGCGCGTCGCACAGCAGCGCGCTCGACAATCTTTCCGGATGCCGCTGCGCCAGGCCGAAGCCACTCATCCCACCGAGCGACAAGCCGACGTAGTGGGCCCGCGCGATGCCCAAGGCGTCGAGCACCGCCACCGTATCGTCGGCCAGGTCGTCCATCGTCGCGGGACCAGAAGGCACGCCCGATGCACCATGCCCCCGGGCATCGACGAGGATGACCCGCCACCCTCGTTCCGCGAGGGCCGCGGCCTGGTCCGCCCACATCATGCTGGAACAGAGGATGGAATGCGTCATGACCACCGGCTCTCCCGCGGGATCGCCCCGCAGGTGCACGGCGAGCTCGCACGCCGGCCCTTGCACCCGCAGCGTTTTGCCGCCTGCCGGCCCCATGTTCGGATTGCTCATCGCATCACCTCCAACTCACGCGAGGGCGCTTCTGCGCCGGTGCCGCGCTCGCGGGCAGCGTGCCGCAACGCGCTCCAGATAGCCTGGGGCGTCATGGGCAGGGCGTCGATGCTGGCGCCCACGGGAGCCAAGGCGTCGTTGACGGCAGCCGCGATGGCGGCCGGACTACCCAGGTACCCCGCCTCGCCCGAACCTTTCTGGCCAAACTCGGTGAGAGGCGACGGCGTGCAATGATCGACGATGGTGATAGGGGGAACCTCCATTGCGCTCGGCAGGAGATAGTCCATGAACGTGCCCGCCAGCAACTGGCCCTCTTCGGAGAAGGCGAACTTCTCCATCATGGCCGCCCCCAGGCCATGCGCGATGCCTCCGTAGGTCATGCCGTGCACCACGTCCGGGCTGATCATCACGCCGCAATCGTGGCCGCAAACGTAGCGGTGGAACCGAGCCTTGCCGGTTTCGGGGTCAATGCTGAGCAATACCACGTGCGCTTCGAACGAGTGGCACGGATACATCTGCACCCGGCCGTCCTCGGTAGGCATGATTCCGCCCGTGGGTACTTCCCAGACGAATTTCTCTTGCAGGCCCGGTTCGACACCTTCTGGCATCTTGTGGAACATGCGGTGGGCGATTTCGACGAGGCTGGACCAAGTGATTCGTTTGTCGGGCGTGGCCTTGGCCACGACATCGCCCCCGTCGTACTCGAGCTGGTCCTCGGGAAGCCCCAGGTTGTGTGCGGCAATGCGAAGTAGCTTGGCACGCAGCTTCTTCGCCGCTCCAGCAGCGGCGCCGCCCAGCATGATGGCCATGCGGCTGCCCACCGGACTGTTCGAAGGCAAGGCATTGAGCGAATCGGCATGCAACACCCGTATGCCGTCCGGATCCCGCTGCAGGATCTCGCCCACCACGGTCGACACCAAGGTCTCGTGCGCCTGGCCCGATGTGGACGTGCCCATCACCGCCGTGATCGCTCCGGAGAGGTCGATGCGGACGAGGCAGGAGTCCATCCAGGTCGTGGTGGTGTTCTTGGGATTGAAAAGCGGCTCGAAGGCCGAATTCCCGCCCGAAGGTTCCAGGCAGGTCGACACCCCGATCCCGGCGAGCAAGCCCTGCTTGCGCAGGGCATCGCGCTGCTGCACGAGCTCGTCCCAGGGCGCCGCTGCCAGCGCCTTGCCCAGCACGGTTTCGTAGTCCCCCGAGTCGTAGGTCGTCCCGCTGGGGATGAGATAGGGGAATTCGTCTTTGGCGATGAGGTTGCGGCGACGCAGCTCGATGCGATCAAGCCCGAGGAAGCGCGCGACCTTGTCCATGCCGGTTTCGATCGCGTAATTGGTCGGCGACTGGCCGAAGCCGCGCACGGCCTCTTGCGGCGTCTTGTTCGTCATGACGGAAACGGCCTCGTACTCGACGCTGCCGATCCGGTAGGGGCCGACAATGGCGCCCACGGGCTTGCCGAGCTGCAACGGCGCCCGCCCCGAGTACGCGCCGATGTCGTCCACCGCTCGCATGCGCATGGACTTGACCACTCCCGCGTCGTCGAAGGCAAGCGTCACGTCGAAGACCCGGTCAGGGCCCTGCATGTCGCCGCCACGCATGTTCTCCAGCCTGTCTTCGATGAACCGCACCGGCCTGCCGAGCTTGCGCGACAAATAGCCCACGAGGACGGTGTGCTTGAGCCCGCGCTTGACGCCGTAGCTTCCGCCGACGTCCACGTCGAAATGCACCCGCACCGCGTTGCCGGGCAAACGCAGTGCCCGCGCAAGCTGGTCAGGATATTTGGGCATTTGGATGGAGGCCCACACGTCCAGGATGCCCGTCGCATCGTTCCACCAACAGCTCACGCCGAAGGTCTCGATGGGAACGGTCGCGCTGCGCGCCCAGTGCACCCGGTATGCGAGCCGATGCGGCGCCGCGTCGAAGTCCCCGTCCACCGCTCCCCACTTGAAGACCCTGCGGAAAATCACGTTCGAGCCATGGGACGGATGAACCAGGGGCGCGCCCGCCTCCATGGCCGCCATGGGATCGACCACGTAATCGATGGGTTCATACTCGACCACGACCGCTTCAGCGGCGTCTTCGGCCAGCGCGCGCGTCTCCGCGACTACCGCTGCCACCCACTCGCCAGCGTAGCGCGCCACGCCGCAGGCAAGGGGGTAGCGTTTGACCTCGGGCGCGTCCACCCCCGGCAGCATGGGATCGGTATGCGCGCAGATCTCTTCCCCCGTCACCACGGCATGCACTCCCGGCATTGCCAAGGCCGCCGTTGCGTCGATGGACCGGATGCGCGCGTGGGCATGCGGACTGGCGACGATCGCGACATGCAATAGGCCAGGCAGCTGTATGTCGGCAGCGTAGCGCCCCTGCCCGGTGACGAAGCGCCGGTGTTCGACCGCGCGCCGGTGTTTGCCCACGTAGCGGAACTTGCTCGCCTCAGCCATGAGCCGTCTCCTGGGCCGTCGCGTGCAGCACGGCGTCGATGATCTGTTGATAGCCCGTGCAACGGCACAGATTGCCGCTGATGGCCTCCCGTACCTGCGCCTCGTCCGGCTTGGGATGCCGCGCGAGCAGGGCATGGCAGGCGATGAGCATGCCAGGCGTGCAATAGCCGCATTGCAAGGCATGCTTTTCACAGAAGGCGTCTTGCAGGCCTGACAGCTTGCCGCGCTCCGGCGCGAGCCCTTCCACCGTAGTGACCGAGCGCCCGTCCGCCTGCACGGCAAACATGCAGCAAGACCGGACCGGCTCTCCGTCCAGCAATACGGAACATGCGCCGCATACGCCGTGCTCGCAGCCAATGTGCGTGCCGGTCAGTTTCAGCGTGTCGCGGAGGAAATCCACCAACGTCGTGCGAGGCTCGACCTGAGCTTCCCTCACAATGCCGTTGACGGTAATCGTGACGTTCATGAGTCGTGTGGATGCCATGACCTGCCCGTTTCTTTCTAATGAAGGTTTTGTTTTGCGGCCTGTGCCGCCCGCCTCAGCACCCGTTTGCCCAGGACAATCGCCAAGTGACGGCGGTATTCAGCGCTGGCATGCAGATCGTTGCCGGGCTCGCACAACGCAGCCGCCTGCTCGGCCACCTCGTCAAGCATCGCTTCGTCCAAGCGGCTGCCTTCGAGGCGCCGCGCAAGATCCGGGAAACTGCGCGGCACGCCATCCACCCCACCCAGGCCGAATGCGGCCTGGCGGCAGACGCCCGAGTCGTCGACCCGGATTTGCGCTGCGGCCGAGGCCATCGCGAAATCGCCGTGACGTATGGCCACCTCGTCGAACGCGGCGCCCGTGCCGCGCGCCTCCCAGACCGGCCATTCGATCGCGGTCAGGCATTCGGTATCGCGTGTATCGGTGAACATCGGGCCGAGGAAGAACTCGCCCGCGGCGATGCCGCGCTCGCCTGCCTCTTGGCTGGTGAGCCGCAGCCGCGCATTCAGCACGGCAGCGGCGAGCGGCAGCTCCGCCGAGGGATCTGCATGGACCAGGCTTCCCCCCACCGTGCCGCGGTTGCGCGTCTGGCCATGCCCGACCCAACGCAGCGCCTGCGCCACGAGCGGCAGGCGCGTGGGCAGGTCTGGATCGTCTTCCAGCGTGCGCTGCCGCACGCCCGCCCCGGTGACGAGGGCATCGGCGCGCACCTCGATGGATTTCAGGTCCGCAAGCCGATCGATGTCGACCAACATCGCCGGACGCGCCAGGCGCATGGCCATCATCGGTACCAGGCTCTGGCCTCCTGCCAACAACTTGGCCTCGTAGCCATGCCGATGCAGGAGGTCCAATGCGTGATTCAGGCTTTCGGCACGTACATAGTCGAAGGGAGCAGCTTTCACGATAGTCGGTATGCGCGGTCAAGCGAGAGAAAAACTGGCAGGGCCCGGCCGGGCCGGACTAGGGCAGGCGCCCCGGCCAGGAGGGCGTTCGAGATAGGCAGCAGTGTGAAGGCGACGCGCTTGCGCAGCAAAGCAATAATCTTCACGTGGCGTGAGTTATAGTCACACCCATACGCAGCGAGAGGAGACCCCATGAGAAAGCTGCCGCCGTTGAATGCGGTCAAGGCGTTCGAGGTGGCTGCGCGCCACGTGAGCTTCACCAAAGCCGCCGCAGAATTGAACGTCACGCATGGAGCAGTAAGCCGGCAGGTCGCCCTGCTCGAGGAGTGGCTCGGCGTCCAGCTGTTCCATCGCGCTCCTTCGCAACTGACACTGACGGAGGCCGGGCGCGGCTACCTCCACGAAGTATCCGCAGTCTTCGACCGGTTGGCGACCGCTTCGATGTATGTCATGCAGCAGGCCGCGCCTACCGTACTGCGCGTCAACGCCCCGCCGACCTTCACCATGCGTTGGCTGATCGCGCGCATGTCGGTATTCCAGCGCAAGCGGCCGGACGTGGAAGTACGCCTGACGACGTCGCTGGCACCACCGAATTTCCAGGAAAACACCTACGACATCGCCATTCGTGGACAGCACGGTCCGCTGGACGACTGCCGCTCAATCCCGTTCATGACGGAGATCATCGCCCCGATCTGTCACGTCGACCTGAGGGAAACGCTCCCCCTTTCCCAACCGCGCGACCTGGCGGCGCATACGCTCATCAGTTATGCGACCGAGCCCTATGCGTGGAGCGAATGGCTGGAGGCCGCCGGCGTTCCGGGGCTCAAACCCGCGAATACGCTCGGCTTCGAGCAGATGTACTTCGCACTGCAGGCGGCCTCCGAAGGCCTCGGTCTGGCGATGGTGCCCCTCTTCCTGGCCATCGACGACATTCTCGCCGGCCGCCTGTGCGTCCCGTTCGGCCCATTGGGAGTCAAACGGCGCACCTATTACGCAAACAGTCCGTCCACGCAGAAAGCGCCGTCGCCGATCTGGGACTTCTGCGATTGGCTGCAGCAGGAGGGCCGCGGCACCGAGAAGTCGATCACCGACTGGGCCGCGGGCGAAGGCTGGGCGCTGTAGGACGATCCGGCTGACCACTATTGCGGCGTGATGCCGGCATCTTGGACGACTTGCCCGTATCGCTTCGTCTCGGCCCGGACGAATTCGGCGAAGGCTTGCGGTGAGCGCCCGTCCGGCTCGAATCCTCCCTTGGTGAGCGCCTGTACGACTTCGGGCGCTTGCACGGCCTTGGCTACCGCTGCGGCAAGCTTTTCGACGATGGGCTGGGGCGTGCCGGCCGGTGCAAACCACCCTGCCCATGTGCCCATGACCACGAAGTCGTCGACGCCAACCTCCTTCATGATGGGCACGTCGGGAAACTCCTTGGAGCGCTGCTCGCCCGTAAAGGCGATGGGCCTGACTTTGCCGGCCTCGACATAAGGTACGACCGTCGGCGGAGAAAGCATCATGACGTCCACCTGCCCGGCGGCGATCGCGTTCAGCGAGCTCGCGCTTCCCTTATAGGGAATGTGCAGCATGTCTATGCCGGCCTTCTTGGCGAATCCTGCGGCGGCCAAGTGCAGCGCATTGCCAATGCCAGGCGACCCGTAGGTAAGTTCTTTCTTCTTCGCGAGCTCGATCAACTCGGGGACAGTGCGCACGGGCAGGCCGTCGCGCACCACTAGCAGGTATCCCGTTCCCACTGCGAGGTTGGTCACGGGGACGAACGTCTTGAAAATGTCGTAGGGCGTTTTCTTGTGGATGAAAGTATTAATGACAAAGGACGGTGAGGTATGAAGGATGGTGTAGCCATCCGGGGCGGCCTTGGCAGCGTCGGCCGTCCCGATCAAGGCATTGGCGCCGGCCTTGTTGTCCACCACGATTCCCCATTTCACCTGCTTGTCAATCTGGTTCACCACGACCCGGGCCAGCGTATCGATGGTGCCACCGGCCTCGAAGGGCACGACCAACCTGATGGGACGGGTGGGATAATCATTGGCCGCCGCCCAAGCGGAGACGCCCGGAACCGCCAAGACGCCCGCCATGAAGTAAACACGCAACGCACGCATTTCCGTCGTCTCCTCTGTGGGTGTTTTTTTGACGGAAAAATATAGGCAGTACGCTACGCCGGCACCCTACCCCTCAGTGCGGAAAACTACCCCAGCGTCTGTTTTTTTTCGAAGGCCGCCACTCACGGAAGCAGTGCCACTTCCCGCCGGTATTGGCTTGGCGGAATGCCGAGATTCCGGCGAAAGAAGCGAGTGAAATGGTGCGGCTCGGAAAACCCGAGGTCGTCTGCCAGCACATTGACGGACGTCGATCGCTCGCTCAATGACTTGAAGGCGCTCTCCATCCTCAACGTATTCATATACAGGATGGGTGACATGTTGGTGCACTGGCGAAAGAGCGCGAAGAAATGCTGCCGGGACAGATTGTGCAGGGCCGCCAGCTCCTCGCAGGTAATGTTGCGGTCCAGGTGCTCGCCGATGTATTGGATCGCACGCGTGATGCGTGCATCGGCCCGGTGGCGCATCTTCAGCCGGTAGGTTTCGATCCAGTTCCTGCGGACGGCGAACAAATGCGTGACGGCCAGCATGAAATCGGACAATGCCGTTTCAACGCCGCGATTGGGCTGGCCGGATGCATCCGTTGCCAGCACCTCGAAGATGAGCCGATCAACGAGCCTGCGGATGGAAACCGGTAGCGCCACCTGCGGGTCAGGGAAAAAATCAGGCATGCCGCTACCCGACAGCAGCGGGTCATGCTCGGCCAGCCAGGCCGGCTCCATGCAGAGCACCAGCACCGTCGTCCGGTTCCCGGGTTGGGGCTGCAGCTTGGAGTGGGGCTCCCAGGCGTTGATCAGCACCAGGGAGTCGTCGGTGAGCCATACGGTCTTGCCCCGCACCGCATAGGCAGCATCCGCGCCGGACACCTTGATCAACACGTGGCATTGGGGATGCGCATGGGTGACGAGGTCATGGTCCGAGTCGAGCATGCACGCCCGCCCGAACGCGCCCTGATACAGCCTGACGGCTTTGGTCATTCCTGTCTCCGCTGTTCCGAGATGCGTTCGACTTCGTCTTCCAGGCCGCGGTGCCGCATGGGCCTGTGCAAATTCGGACGTCGAGAATATCCATAAAACGGGCGGTCATCCAGACCGCTGTGACCGCAACGCGCACGGCGTCAGTTTTTTTCACGAGATCACTTCGGGCGCCGTTTTCTTGGTGCCGTACCGTTTCCCATCGCACCGCCGGGCACGCCCTCGGCCCATTCGCCGTGCGCTGCATCCGGCCGTACCTCGTGGGCTTCGAGATTCAGACTTACGGGTATGCCTGTCCACAGCGCCCCTTCCTATTATTCGTCGGCGATCCGGCATCTTTTTTCAAAAGGCGGCGTCGACTCATGCACGAAACCACTAGCAACGATACCCGCGCTACGGCCAATTTCCTGTTGGAAGGCCTGACGGAGATAGGCGTAGACTACCTGTTCTGCAACATGGGCACGGACCATGCGCCCATCATCGAAGAACTGGCCCGCCGGCGCGAGTGCGGCGAGAAAGTGCCGCAGGTCGTCCGCTGTCCCCACGAAAACACGGCCGCACACATGGCGGCCGGCTACGCGCTGGTGACTGGCAAGGGCCAGGGGGTGCTGGTGCACGTCGACGTCGGCACGGCCAACACGTCGATGGCCATGCACAACCTATTCCGTAGCCGCCTGCCCGTACTCCTGATGGCCGGCAAGGCCCCGTTCACCGCTTCGGGGGAATTACCCGGCACGCGCGACAACTACGTCCACTACATCCAGGAACCGTTCGACCAAGGCAGCCTGGTCCGCCCCTTCGTCAAATGGGAATGGACGTTACCGTCGGGCATCGTGGTGAAGGAAGCGCTGCGCCGCGCCCATGCCTGCATGCAGAGCGAACCGCGGGGCCCCGTCTACCTGATGCTACCGCGCGAGACACTCGCGGAACACTGGCCCGCAACGAGCATTCGGTCCTATCCGGAAGAGCAGTTCGGCCCCCTGCCGGCAGGTGGCGCCGATCCGGAACGACTCCAGCGTGTCGCCGAGCGCCTGCTTGCCGCCGAGCGGCCCATCCTGATCACTTCATTCGGCGGCCGCAACCGGCGCACTTCAGATGCCATCGAGCGATTGGCGCGCCTTGCCGGAATACGGGTATTCGAATCGAATTCCGTGAACAACATCTCGCACGAGTTCGCGCACTTCTGTGGGTTCGACCCCGCCCCTGCGATACGCGAAGCGGACGTCGGACTGTTGGTCGATACGGACGTTCCCTGGTTCTCGCGGGACGTCCGGCCCCATGCCGGCACATACTGGGCGCAAATCGACATCGACGTCATGAAGTCCGCATCGCCCATGTGGAGCTTTCCGGCCAACGACCGCCTGCAGGGAGACAGCGCACGCATCCTCGAGCAATTGGCCGACGTCGTGGAAAACGCGGCCCCCCATGGGTTCCGCGAGCGTGTCGACGCTCGCAACGCGCAGATCGCGCAGGAACGCGAACGCCGGCTGCGCCAGGTCCGGGACAAAGCCGCAGACCCGGGCCGGGCGGGCGAGATCAATCCGCACCACTTATTTGCCGAGCTCGGGAAGCGGCTGCGCCCCCAGGACATCGTCTTCAACGAGGCCGTACGCAACTCGCCGGCGCTGAACGCACAACTGCCACGCCCCTTGCCCGGCACGCTGGTACGCGTCGCGGGTGGCGGGCTCGGCGCGTCCGGCGGCATGGCGCTGGGCGCGCGCTTGGCCGATCCCACCATGATGCCCGTGCAAATCGTCGGCGACGGCAGCCTGTATTTCAACAATCCCTGCTCGGTGCTCGCGGTTTCCGACGCCTACAAGCTGCCCTTCCTCACCATCGTCGTCGACAACGGCGGCTGGTCTGCAGTGAAAGAATCCACGCTCCGCGTTTATCCGCAAGGTCGCGCAAAGAAACACGAGGCCTTCGAGGCGGAGCTGCCCCGCAACGCCGACTTCGCCAAGCTGGCAGAAGCATTCGGTGCCCACGGCGAGCGCGTCGAGGAGCCGGCGGGCGTGGGCGCAGCGCTGGACCGATGCATCCAAGCCGTGCAGTCCGGCCGGTCGGCCGTCCTGCACGCCAAGGTCGTGCACATCTAGACATAGATTGGAGGAGACACCATGAACACAAAGTACACACGGCGCGCGGCGTTATCGCTGCTCGCCTTTACCGCCCTGCCCGTGGCGGGACAGGACGCGCGCGCCGCCGATCCCTACCCGTCCCAGCCGATCCAGATCGTCGTTCCCTACGCCCCGGGCGGCTCCACCGACTACGCGGCCAGGAAACTGGCCGTCGGCATGGAACGCCGGCTCGGGCGCAGCGTCGTCGTGGTCAACCGGCCGGGCGCCAGCGGCACCATAGGCGTCATGTCGGTCGCGCGCGCCGCGCCCGACGGCTACACCTTGCTGCTGGGATTGAATACCGAGATGGTCATCATCCCCCAACTGCGCAAGGTTTCGTACTCGCTGGGCGATTTCGAACCCATCAGCATCGTCGGCTCGACGCCGCTCGTCCTCATCGGCAAGAAAAGTTTCAAGGCCACGGATTTCCAAAGCCTGCGCGAAGAGATCCGCAGGCAGCCTGACACCTTCAATTTCGGCGGCGCCGTCGGCAGCCCGGCCCACCTCTCCGGAGAGTGGCTCAAGCGTGCCGCGAACCTCGACATCAAGCACGTTCCCTACAAGGGCGGCGCGCAGGCTGCCAACGATGTGGCGGGTGGGCACCTAGACCTGTACTTCTCCGGCATTCTCCCGTCGAAGGCATTAATCGAAGCGGGTGAGATCAAGGCCTATGCCGTGACGAGCTCGGCGCGCTCGCCGATATTGCCCCATGTTCCGACGCTCGCGGAAACCGGCCTGACGGATTTCGTGCTGGCGAACTGGAGCGCCCTCTTCGTGCCTCGCGGCACGCCGCCGGAGATCGTGCAGCGACTCCGCACCGTGGTTCGCGAAGCGATGCAGGAGAAAACATTCCGCGACGACATGGCCAAGGAAGGCGTGGACATCCCCGACGCACCGTCCCCCCACGACTTTCTCAAGCATGAGCACGAGAAATTCGGTCGCCTGATCAAGGATCTCAACCTCGCGCTCTGACACCGCGGCCGGCCCGCCCGCCACGCGGGCTGCCGGCCAGCGCGCAAAAATCCGACTCCCGGGTAGATTGCCGGACTGATCGGTAGGGTCATCACGCGTACGCCTCCCTATCATTTTTCCATCCCATCCTACCGATAAACGTACGCGTGCTGACTCTTCCCAACCTGCTGAAAAGTACCGCCCAGAACTACGGCAAGCGACGCGCCATCATCGATGAATCCGGCAACCTCACGTGGGCCGAGTACGTCGAACAAGTAACCCGCACCGCCTCCACGCTACGAGCGCTGGGGCTTTCGCCTGGCGACCGCTTCGCGACGCTCTGCCGCAACTCCGTCGCCCATGCCCGGCTGCTGCTGGCGGGCTATTGGTCGGGAACCGTTCCGGTTCCCCTCAACTTCCGGCTCGCGCCTTCAGAGATCGCTGCCATGCTGGAAGACGCCGGCTGCGCACGACTCTTCCTCGACGACGATTTCTTGCCGCTGCTTGCGCAGCCTCCCCTGGCGCCCTGGAGAGATTCGGCGGTTCGGGTGCGCACGGATGCAACCGGGCAGGGCAGCCTGCCCACGCTGGCGGCGCTCGACCATGCGGCGCGCGGCATTCCCGCATACGAAGGGCGGGAGGCGGATGAAGCGCTGTTGCTGTACACGGGCGGTACCACCGGGCGCGGCAAAGGCGTCAGGCTCACCCACCGCAACATCGTGGCGAATGCCCTGCAGCTCGCACGGGTCATGAGCCCCGACACCCAGGACGTCTATCTGCACGTCTCGCCGATGTTTCATTCCACGGACCTGAAGGCTACCGTGGTCACCATGTTCGGCGGCGCGCACGTCTACCTGAGCGAGTTCTCCGCTGCGGGTGTGCTGGACGCCATCTCCCGATATGGCGTCACCATCGCCAGCCTCGTTCCCACCATGATCATTAGCATCCTCAAGGAGGAAGACGTCGGGCGCTACGACCTCTCCCGGCTGCGGCTGATCAGCTACGGCACTGCCCCCATGGACGAGCAGTGGCTGCGCAAGGCCATGGACTGTTTCGGCCATGTCGGCTTTCACCAGTGCTATGGCCTGACGGAAACATCCCCCTATGTGGCGATCCTCGACGAAGCTTCGCACCGCCTAGCCTTGCAAGGGCGGCCGGAATTATTGCGGGCGGCAGGCCGCCCGCTTCCGGGCACGCTCATCCGCCTGCTCGACGAGTCGGGCAAGGAGGTTCCCCCCGGCGACGCGGGCGAGATTGTGATAGCCGGCCCCCAGGTGGCGGCCGGCTATCACAACCGGCCCGAGGAAAACGAGGCCGCTTTCCGCAACGGATGGCTGCATACAGGAGACATCGGACGCCTGGATGAAGACGGCTACCTCCACGTGCTCGACCGCAAGAAAGACATGGTGATCACCGGCGGCGAGAACGTCTATACGCGAGAAGTCGAATCCGTACTGCAGCGACACCCCAGCGTGTCAGACGCTGCCGTGTTGGGCATCCCCGACGACAAATACGGCGAGGCGCTGCTCGCAGTCATCGTGCCAGCCGGCGTTTGCCCCGAACCCGACGAGCTGATCGCGTTCTGCCGGAACTATCTCGGCGGCTACAAGATTCCCCGCCGGTTCATGTTCACGCAATCCCTGCCCCGCTCCCCGCTCGGCAAGGTACGCAAGCATGAACTGCGCAACGCATACCTCGACGGCGGGAAAACGACATAACGCGCGCCATGACGCGACGACTCACCACGAGGAGACAACCATGCATGCATTTCGACGCACCTTGACGCGGTTGGGAGCATCGCTTGCGCTGCTCGGCGCCGCGGTTTCCCACGCCTCGGAGCCGGCCTGGCCGCAGCGCCCGATACGGCTGCTGGTGCCCTACGCCGCGGGCGGCTCGACCGACATCGCCACGCGCCTCATCTCGCAGAAGTTGTCGCAAGTCCTCGGCCAGCCCGTCGTGGTGGAAAACCGCGGCGGCGCAGCCGGCTCCGTGGGGGCAGCCTACTTCGCGAAATCGGCGCCCGACGATCACTTCTTCATGATGATCACGCCGTCTCAACTGTCCATCAATCCGTATCTCTACAAGACTGACCTAGGCTACGACGCGGAAAAAGATTTCGTCTCCATCGGCCTGGCGACGCAAACGCCTAACGCCATCGTGGTCGCGCCGTCGCTGCCGGTAAAGTCGCTGGGCGAGCTGATCGACCATGCGCGAGCCAACCCTCGCAAGCTGGCCTACTCCAGCGCGGGCATAGGCAGCACCGGCCACTTGCTGAACGAGCTCATCAAGACGCTCACCCAAATAGACATCCTGCACGTCCCCTACCGCGGCAACGGGCCGGCCATGCAAGCCCTGGTAGCAGGCGAAGTCCAGTTCAACACCGACAACCTTCCCCAACTGCTGCCCCAGATACGCGCCGGCAAGGTACGGCCCATCGCCGTGACCTCCAAGGAGCGCTGGTTCCAGCTTCCAGACATTCCCACCGTCACCGAAGCCGGATACCCGGCCCTGACCACCAGCGTCTGGTTCGGCATGGTCGGGCAAGCCAGCTTGCCCAAGCACGTGATCACGCGCATGAACCAGGCACTGAACGCCGTGCTCACCGACCCCGAGTTCGCGGAGAAGCTCAAAGGGGCCAGCCTGGAGCCCTGGCCCAGCACGCCCGAAGAGATGTCCGCACACGTCAAGGCCGAAGCGCAGCGCTGGTCGAAAGTCATCAAGGAGTCCGGCGCCACCGCGCAGTGATTCCCCACCAACCCGTCGAATCCGGAGCCAAGCCGATGTCGCGCGATTCATCCCTGCGTAGCGGGGGACAAATCCTGATCGATGCCCTCAAGGTCCATGGCGTGGACCATGCCTTCTGCGTGCCGGGAGAAAGCTTCCTGCCTGCGCTGGACGCGCTGCACGGCGCCCGCGACGTCATCCGCACGGTCATTTGCCGCCAGGAAGGCGCCGCCGCGCACATGGCCGAAGCCTACGCCAAGCTGACCGGCAAGCCGGGAATCTGCCTGGTGACGCGCGGCCCGGGCGCCACCAACGCCAGCATCGGGGTACATACCGCAGCCCAGGATTCGACACCGATGATTCTATTGGTGGGCCAGATCGGAACCGGCCTGCTGGAGCGCCAAGCCTGGCAGGAGATCGACGTTCGCGCGATGTTCGGGTCCATGGCCAAGTGGGTCACCCAGATCGACCACCTGGCCCGGCTGCCCGAAATGATGAGCCGGGCATTTCATACGGCCGTCTCCGGCCGTCCCGGGCCGGTGGTGATCGGCCTGCCCGAGGACGTGCTCTACCAGAAACTGGAGGTGGAGGACACCCGGCCGTTCCTGCCGGTACAGCCTCAACCCGGCCCCGCTGACATGCAGAGGTTGCGCGAGATGCTGGGCGAGGCGCGCAAGCCCTTCCTGATCCTCGGGGGCGGTGGATGGAACGCGCGCGCCTGCAGCGACATCCAGGCCTTCTCCGAACGATTCCACCTTCCCGTCGGCACGGCCTTCCGGCGCCAGGACCTGTTCGACAACACGCACCCCAACTATGCAGGAGACATAGGCGTGGGCATTTCCGAGCGCTTGGCCGCGCGAATACGCGAAGCTGACCTCATCATCGCGGTTGGCGCGAGGCTCGGGGAGACGACGACGGCCGGCTACACCCTGCTCGGCGTGCCGAACATGCACGCGCGCTTCATCCACGTCCATCCGGACATCGGCGAACTGGGAAAAGTCTACCGGCCTGAGCTCGCCATCAATGCGAGCATGGAAGCATTCGCCGAAGCGGCCGGCCGGCTGGATGCACCGACCGAGCCGGCCTGGACCGAATGGCTGCGGGAGTCCAACGCCGACTATCGCGCCACGCTCGCCCCCACGCCCATGCCCGGCGAATTGAACCTTTCGGAAGTCATCGCCCATCTTCGCGAACGGCTGCCGGCGGATGCAATCGTGACCAATGGCGCCGGCAACTACACGGGCTGGATACACAGGTTCTATACCTACCGCGGCTTCCGCACGCAGCTCGCGCCTGCCAGCGGCGTAATGGGCTATGGCATCCCCGCTGCGTGCGCGGCCGCCCTGGTCCATCCCGGGCGGCGCGTCATCTGCTTCGCGGGCGACGGCTGTTTCCTGATGAACAGCCAGGAACTGGCAACCGCGCGTCAATACGGCCTGCCCATCATTTTCATCGTGGTCAACAACGGCATGTACGGAAGCATACGCATGCACCAGGAGATCCACTACCCGGGGCGGGTCTTCGGCACGACCCTTGAGAACCCTGACTTTGCCGCGCTTGCCGCGGCCTATGGCATCGAAGGCCATACCGTGACCCGGACGGCAGATTTCGCCGCTTGCTTCGAGAAGGCCTTGGATTCCCCGCGCGGGGCCCTGATCGAACTGCGCATCGATCCCGAGGCCATTACCCCGCGTACGACATTGTCCGCACTGCGCCGCAAGAGTGAGCAGCGCGGTTGAGCCCACGCCGGGCCGGACATCCGACGCGTCGATTCACTTCTTCAGCATGGAGCACGTCATGATCGAACACATACCATTGAACGAACGCCAACCGCGCATGGAAGCGGCAGGGCTGCCACGCGAGGCGGTTACCACCTTCCTGCAAAGCGTCCGAGCATGGGAAGCGCGCACCGCGCCCGAATCCCTGGACGCGGACCTGGTTCCGGTGCAGGCCATCTGCCGGCAAGGACGCGAGCTGCTTGCCCACCTGCCCCGCAAGTCGGAACGGGACGCAACACAGAAAGATGCCGGGCACGTCATTTTCCATCTGCTGGCGGATGCCTCGTGGCGCTTCTTCCGCCACCATGCCCAATCCGTCTACCGGGAACTGACGAACAACGGCACGCGCTCTTTGCGTGTAGACGAACTGGCATGGAGGGCTGCCGAACGCCTGCCGGACATCCTGCCCACCGAAGACGAACTGCGCGCCGAAAGCGAGCTGCTGCAAAAAGACAAGGACGGGCTGGAAATCAACCAGGGCCTTTTCTTTAGCCACCTATTCCGGGATCGCGCCATCGGGTCACATCTGATCCGCGCCATGCTCAGGCCGCTGCCGCAATCCTTCGAGTACCTGGACGAATTCCGCAAGACGGGCCGGGTACAGCTGGACAAGGCGTTGGTGGAAGCCAAAGAGCAGGCCGGCTACCTCACTTTCCAGAACCTGCGTTACCTGAATGCCGAGGACGACACCACGATGGTGCCGTTCGAAATCGCCACCGACCTCATCTTGTTGCATCCCGACTTGCGCATGGGCGTCATGCGCGGGGGCGTGGTGGATCACCCCAAATACGCAGGCAGGCGCGTTTTCTCGGCCGGCATCAACCTGACGCACATCTACCACGGCAAGAAATCCTATCTCGGCTTCCTGACCAAGAACCTCGGATTCTTCAACAAGGTGCATCGCGGCATTCTTCCACCGGGACCGGACAGCCTCGACGTTCCGCTAGACGAACCGGAAACCACCGTCGAAAAGCCCTGGGTCGCGGTGGTTGAAACCTTCGCGATCGGCGGCGGCTGCCAATTGCTGCTCGTGGCCGACTACGTCATCGCCGAAACCGGATCCTTCTTCAGCTTGCCGGCGCGCAAGGAAGGCATCATCCCCGGCCTCGCGAATCTTCGCCTGCCGCGCTTCACCGGTGAATCCTTGGCGCGCCAAGCCATCATGTTCGACAAGCTCTTCAAGGTGGAGACGCCTGAAGGCCGGACCATCGTCAGCGAAGTCGTCGCGCCGGAAGAGATCGAGGCCGCCGTGACGCGCTGCGCATCCAACGCCCTTGGCGCCGGCATGGTCAGCATCAGTGCCAACCGCAAGGCGTTGCGGGCGCAGACGGAATCCATGGAAGCGCTCCGGCAGTACATGGTGATCTACGCCCGGGAACAGGCCTTCTGCCACCTGAGCGACGACCTCATCAGGAACCTCGAGAAAAACTGGAACGCCCAGCAGCGCAAGCTCTGACGGCGTCCGACGATCCGCCCGAGGAGGGGCAGTCATGACAATGGAAGCACCGGAACTCAAGCTCTATATCGACGGCCAATGGCTGGGCTGCGAAGGTGGCCGGGACGCCGTTCCCGTGGTCGATCCCGCCACGGGAAAATCCTTCGGCGAGCTGCCCGTCGCCACGTCGGCAGACCTAGATGCAGCCCTCCATTCCGCGGCCGCTGCCTGGCCGGGCTGGCGCGCAACGCCCGCCGTCGAACGCGGGCGCATGCTCAAGCGCGCGGCAGACATCCTGCGCTCGCGCCGGGAACAGATCGCGCGCTGCCTGACCCGCGAGGAGGGCAAACCGCTCACGGAAGCGTTGATCGAAGTTGACGGCGCGGCGGGCCACATCGAATGGATGGCCGAACAGGGGCGGCGCGCCTACGGGCGGGTCGTGCCCGGGCCGGCAAATATCCGGCAGACCGTGCTGAAACGCCCTATCGGCGTAGCGGCAGGCTTTGCCCCTTGGAATTTTCCTGCGACCACGCCGGCACGCAAGCTGAGCGCCTCGTTGGCAGCGGGTTGCTGCTGCATCCTCAAAGCGCCGGAGGAGGCGCCTGTCACCGCCATCGAGATGGTGCGCGCCTTTGCCGAGGCAGGTGTCCCGCGCGGGGTGATCAACCTGGTGTTCGGCGTTCCGCCCCAGATTTCCCGCCACCTGATCGCGTCCCCCATCGTGCGCAAGGTTTCGTTCACCGGCTCCACGGCGGTGGGCAGGCAGCTGGCCGAGCTGGCCGCGGCGGCGGTCAAGCCCATTACCATGGAACTGGGCGGCCACGCCCCGGTCCTGGTGTTCGACGACGTCGACGTCGAACAAGTGGTTCCGCTCTGCATTGCCAGCAAATACCGCAACGCCGGTCAAGTCTGCGTCTCGCCCACCCGCTTCTACGTACACGAGCGCATCTACGAGCAGTTCGTGGCCGCGTTCGCGCGTGCTGCTTCGGCCCTGCGGCTCGGGCCAGGCTTGGAAGAAGGCACGCAAATGGGCCCGCTGGCGAATACCCGCAGGCTGGACGCTATTGAGAACACCGTGGCCGACTTGCGTCGCGTCGGAGCGCGACTGGTGGCTGGCGGCGAGCGCCTGCACCGCACGGGCAATTTTTTCGCCCCCACCGTGTTCGCCGACGTGCCGTCCGAGGCACGTGCCATGCGCGAAGAGCCGTTCGGCCCCATTGCGCTGCTGATGCCCTTCCGCCAGGAGGAGGAAGTGATCGAGCAGGCCAACGCCTTGCCCTATGGCCTTGCCGCCTACGCCTTCACGCGTGATGCGAGCCGCCAGCTCAGGTTGTCGGAGCAGCTCGATACGGGAATGCTGGGCATCAATACCTTCTTCATCAACGGTCCGGAAACGCCTTGGGGCGGCGTCAAGGAAAGCGGATACGGCAGCGAAGGAGCGATCGAAGGGCTCGAAGCCTACCAGACGACCCATCTCGTCGTGCAGACCTCAAACTTCTAGACGGCTGTCAGGAACCGACATGGCACACACATCCTCCCCCGCATCTTCCGAAGCCCCGCACCATGCGCCCGTCACCACCCTGCGGGACTGGCTAGACCGGCTGGCAGGCGACGGGCGCCTTGCCCTCATGCACCCCGGCAGGTCACTGCGCCATGAAATCGCGGCCATTGCCTCGAAGCTGGACGGCAGGCAGGCCACGCTCTTTCCGGCTCCGGATGGACACAAGATCCCCGTCCTGTCCGGCATCGTATCGCGACGCGAATGGATCGCAGAAGCGATGGGCGTCTCGCCCGCCAAGCTGCTCGATCGGTATCAGGAAGCCGTCTCCAATCCGCTTCCCTGCACGGAAGTCGAGCACGCACCTGTTCAGGAAATCGTGCACCGCGGGGACATCGACATCGGCGCACTGCTGCCGGTGCCCATACACAACGAGCATGACGGCGGGCCATACCTGACTGCCGGGCTCCTGATCAGCAGCAACCCCGAAACCGGCCGCCAGAACGTCTCGATCAACCGCTGCCAATTGAAAGGCGGCAATCGCATGGGCGTGTCGGTCTCGTCTCGCGATACCGGCACATTCCTCAATATGTGCGAGAAAGTCGGCAAGCCCTTGCCCATCGCCATCGCGATCGGAGTCGATCCCCTGACCCTCATGGCCTCGCAGGCCCTGGTGGCGATGGACCAGGACGAGCTCGAGGTCGCAGGCGCCCTGCGTGGAGAGCCTGTCCGCGTCGTGCGCTGCCTGACGAACGATTTGCGCGTGCCGGCGGACGCAGAGATCGTCCTGGAGGGCCGCATCCTGCCAAACGTCCGCGAACCAGAAGGACCTTTCGGGGAATTCACCCAGTATTACGGCCCTCGGGGAGACCGCTTTGTCATCGAGATCGACGCGATCACCCATCGCCGCTCCCCCATTTTCCACACCATCATCGGGGGCGGCACGGAGCACATCCTGCTTGGCGCGGTTGCGCGCGAGGCCAGCTTCCTCACCAATATGCGGCGCGTGTTCCCCAACGTCACGAATCTACACCTCGCGCCCGGGGGAGTGGGCCGCTACCACCTGTACGTCCAGATGAAAAAGCTGTACGAGGGCAGCGCGAAAAACGTGATCTTCAATGCGTTTTCCCTGCATCACGACGTCAAGCAGGTCATCGTCGTGGACGAGGACATCGACATCTTCAATCCGCAAGAAGTCGAATGGGCCGTGGCCACTCGCTTCCAGGCCGACCGGGACCTCGTTCTGGTAGACAACTGCCGGGCATCCCGGCTCGACCCTACCTCGCGCGGCGGAGTGGGCGCCAAGCTGGGCTTGGATGCGACCAAGCCCGTCAACGCGCCGCCCGAACAGTTCCTGCGCATCGGCATTCCCGGCAAGGAGGTGTTGAACGTGGAAGCGGTAAGATCCGATCTGGCGCCGTCCCGCTGGCGCGATGCGTGTCCGGGCTGAGCGGCACGCGAACTTCGACGCCGGGACCGCCAAACGGCGTACAGGTACGCGCCATGGGAGCCTACTCTTGCTGACACTTTCCAATCTATTGCTGAGTACGTCCCGCCATTACGCAACGCGCACCGCCATCCACACGCCGTCCGGACACTTGACCTGGGCGGCGTATGCCGACCGCATAGCGCGCTGTGCCGGCATGCTCGCCTCGCTCGGGCTGCGGCCAGGCGACCGCTTCGCCACGCTTTGCCGCAACACCGTCGAGCACGCCGAGCTACTGATGGGCGGATACTGGGCCGGCATTGTTCCCATCCCCTTGAACTTCTGGCTCACCGGGGCTGACATCGCATGGATGCTGGACAACGCCGGATGCCGGTTGTTGATGGTGGACGAAGACCTCGCCTACCTGCTCGACCAGGCGCAGCTCCGCCAATGGCGCAGCCGGGCCGTCAGCGTGGGCGGCCCCGCGCCCGGCGCATCCATTCCCGACACCATGACCCTGACGGCCCAGGCAACGCCCGCTCCGCCGCATCCGGCCAGGGAAGAAGACACTGCCCTGTGTCTTTATACCGGCGGCACCACGGGCCGGGGCAAAGGGGTCCGGCTCAGCCACCGGAACATTGTCGCCAACGCGTTGCAGTTGTCACGCGTGATGGCACCCTCCCCCTCCGACATTTACCTGCACGTGTCGCCCATGTACCACTCCACCGATCTCAAGGCGACGGTGGTGAGCATGTTCGGCGGCTCGCACGTGTACTTGAAGGACGCCTCGCCCGAAGCCGTGCTGGAAGCCATCGAACGATTCGGCGTGACCATCGCGAGCCTGCTTCCTAGCATGATCGAGCGCATCCTGCGCGAAACGCCGATAGAGCGGTATGACCTGAGCAGCCTGCGCCTGATCAGCTACGGCACCGCGCCGCTCGACGAAGCCTGCCTGCGCGAAGCGGCGCGCAGGTTTCCGCACGCGGGCCTACAGCAATGCTATGGCCTGACGGAGACCTCGCCTTTCCTGGCGATTCTTGACGAAGACGCCCATCGCCGGGCCGTCACCGACCGCCCAGAACTGCTCAAGGCAGCAGGCCGGATCCTTCCGGGAACGCTCTTGACGCTGCTCGATGAAGCCGGCAACGAGGTGGCGCCGGGCGAAGTGGGGGAAATTGTCGTCCGCGGGCCGCAGGTCGGCCAGGGATACATCGGCTTGCCCGAGGAAGAGGCGCAGGTATTCCGCGGCGGCGCCTTCTACACCGGGGACATCGGCCGCCTGGATGACGAAGGCTACCTCTACATCGTCGATCGCAAGCGCGAGGTCGTGGCCGCACATGGCGCGCAGGTCTATACCCGGACCATCGAAGACGTCCTGCACCATTGCCCGGGCATCGCCGAAGCCGCGGTCGTCGGCGTCCCGGACCCAGCCTGCGGCGAAGAGCTGCTGGCAGTACTGGTTTCCAAAGACGCGCCGCCCTCGCCTGCCGACATCGCCAAATTCTGTGCCGCCCGCCTCGAGCCCCGCCTGGTTCCCCGCCGCTTCATGTTCGTGGACGGCCTGCCGCGCACGCCGCTGGGAAAAATCCGCAAACAGGAGTTGCAGGAAGCGTACCAGTCCCAACTGCAAGCCGGCGCCCGGGGCCGCCCGGCCTGGAAGGCGCGCTGAACGGAAGGGTCAATCCTCCCAGCCCCGGGACCGCATCCATGCTCCCAGGGACTGCTCGGCCTCGGCGCCCTCGCTCGCCAGCCAGTCGCAGAACATGTTGACCGGCCCGTGCTCGACCGGTAGGTGCGGATAGCCGGCATAGTATGTGCGCCGCTTGACCGGGGGCGTGTCGAAGGGTACCGCCAGCCTGCCCGCAATGACATCGTCGATGACGAGAAACAACGGAACCAGCATGACGCCCAGGCCTTCAATCATGGCCTGCAGGGAGAAATACATTTGCTCGAAGCTGAGTATGTTGCCTGGCCGGACGTGATCACAACCGACGTCGTGCAGCCATTCCGACCAGGAATAGGATTCCGTCGCATAACTAAGCAAGGTATGCCGCGACAAATCTTCCGGCTTGGCCAAGCCGGGCCATTCGAGGAGATCGACGTGACAAACCGGCACCACGATCTCGCGCACCACGGCGACTGAGCGGCAGTTGGGCAGCGGCCCATAGCCACTGCGTATCGCAATGTCGTAGCCGTGCTCCTGGAAGTTGATGGGCGCGATGGAGGTCGTGAGCCGCACGTCGATTTCGGGCATCCTCCTCTGAAAACGCGACAGCCTCGGGATCAGCCAGCGCATCATGAAGGTAGGCGAGGCATTGACCCGCAAACGAGTACGCGTGGATCGCTGCTTCACCTGCATGGACGCGACGGCGATCAGGTCCAGGCCCATGGCGACTTGCTCGAGAAACTCCCGCCCGGCGTCCGTCAGGGCGAGCTGCGACGCCGAGCGCAGGAACAGCGGAACCCCCAGCCATTCCTCGAGCAAGGCGACCTGGCGGCTGACCGCGCCATGGGTGACATGCAACTCTTCCGCCGCCTTGGTGAAATTGACGTGCCTTGCGGCGACCTCGAACACCCGGACGGCGTTCAGCGGAGGCAACTTTCTCATGGTCGCCGCATATTGCCATGAGGCGACACGTCCGCCAATCGGAGTCATTGCCTATCCTATCCGCCGCATCCTTCTATCTTGGTCGGACACTCCCGCAGGACCATTCAGTTGTTCCGCTGCAGTTTCAGTTCCTTGATGACCTTGGTCCAGCGCGTCAATTCTTCGTCCTGGAACGCGGCGAACTCGGCCGGTGGCATGGCCGGCATCATTTCGTAACCCACGGCCACGACCCGCTCTTTGAACGAATCGGCCTGCAAGACCTTGACCATGGCTTGGTACAGCCGCTCGGTCACGGCGGGCGGAGTCCCGGCCGGCGCATACAAACCGATCCAGGAACTGCTCTCGAAATCGATGCCCTGCTCGATCACGGTGGGAACATCCGGCACGAAGCCGCTTCGCTCCTTGCCTGTCACCGCAAGGGCGCGGAGTTTCCCGGAGCGGATGTGGGCCAACGCGTCGGAGATCGATGAGACAAGCACCTGCACATCGCCCGAGGCGGCCGCCAAGATGGCGGGCCCAGACCCCTTGTATGGCACTTGCTGGATGTCTACCCCGGTTTTTTGCTTGAACGCCTCGAACGCTACCTGGTGCGGGGATGAGGGCGACCCGTAGAACAGTTGCCCGGGCTTGGACTTGGCCAACTTGATGAGGTCGGCGAGGGAATGCACCGGCAGGTTCTGCGGTACGGAAAACAGCAACTGGCTGTAACCGATCATCGTAATCGGGACGAAATCCTTGACCGGATCGTAGGAGAGGGCAGGGTTGAGGCCGGGGTTATAAGCCATCATGCCGCTCGAGCCGCTCAACAGGGTATAGCCGTCAGGCGACGCCTTGGCGACGAACTGCGCCGCGATCGCTCCATCTGCTCCTGCTTTGTTCTCCACCACGACGGGTTGGCCCAGCTCGGCGCGCAAGTGCTCGGCTACCAGCCTCCCCATGACGTCGTTGCCCCCGCCGGGCGCAAAACCGACTATCAGCGAGATCGGCTTGCTCGGGTAGTCCTGCCCGGCCGCCGCAACCCCAGATGCCATGCAGAGCGCCAAGATGCTGCAGGCGCTCATCCACCGCCGATTGCCTTTCATGTTTGTCTCCAACGTTGTCGTTATGGATACGACCGGCAAATCGCTGCCATTGGTTGTTAGCTCATCGCGCCTCCGCCATCGACAGGAAGCGCAACGCCGGTGATGTAGGAACTTTCGGGCGCCACCAGGAATAGTGCTGCCCGGGCCATCTCCTCGGGGGTACCCAGCCGCTTGATGGGCCTGACCTGGCGATTCATCTCGGCGTAGGCGTCGGCCACGATGCCAGGATTGCGCGCCAATACCCCCTTCCACAAAGGCGTACTGTCGATCGGCCCCGGGCAAATGGCGTTGACGCGGATGCCGTCGTCAGCCAGGGCTACCGCGAGCGCCCGCGCCAGCATCAACAACCCCGCCTTCGAGGCTGAATAGGCGGGTGACTGGCGCGACGGACGCAGCCCCAGGCCGGAAGCCGTGAACAGAATGGAACCGCCTCCCGCGCGCCTCAGGTGGGGCACGGCGTATTTCGCGCCAAAAAAGCCCGCCTTGAGGTGGATGTCCATGAGCTGGTCGTACTGCTCTTCGGTCGTGTTCTCAAGCAAGCCCGGCCCCGCCACGCCTGCGTTGTGAAAGAACACGTCGAGCCGCCCAAAGCGGCCGACGGCCTCTTCGACCGCAGCGGCAATGCGTGCCGTGTTGCGCAAGTCGCACTCGATGAAGCAAGCTTGCCCGCCCTCCCGTTCGATCTCTTCGACCGTTCGCACGCCATCGTCGCGATTGACGTCGAGCACAGCCACCCGCGCGCCTTCCCGGGCAAACAGCTGCGCGCTCGCGCGGCCTATGCCCGTGGCAGCACCCGTAATCAACGCTACTCGGGACTCCAACACCATGAAGCGCTCCTTTCTGATTGACGCGGGTCTCGTTCCCGTCAGCGGTCGGCATCGCGAAAGGCCGGCCGGCCATCTCGGGTGACCCACATCTGGCCGCCGGTGCAATCCATGATCGCGCCGTTGATGAAACCGGCGGCCTCCGACGCCAGATACAAGGCCAGGTCCGCAACCTCCTCGGGCGTGCCCATCCTTGCCAGGGGCACGTTGGTCAGCAACTGTTCCAGCTGCTCGGGCCGCCGATTCAGGGACGTGCGCGCCGTCTCGATCAAGCCCGGCGCGAGCGCGTTGACGCGCACGTAGGGCGCCAACTCCATCGCCAGCGACTGCGTCAGGTTGATGACGGCTGCCTTGGAGGCGGAATAGGCGGGCAGCCCCGGAAACGGAAACCGGCCCGTCAGCGACGCCATATTCACGATGCTCCCGGACCGCTGCGCCATCATTAGCGGGGCCACGGCCCGAGTGCACAGGAAGACGCTCTTGAGATTGACCGCCAGGGTGCGGTCCCAGTCCTCCTCGGTCAGCTTGCACACCCTCCCTATCCGGAAGCCAGGGCCGCTCGCGCCGCCCGCGTTGTTGACCAGCACGTCAATGCGCCCGAATGCCTCCCTGGCCCGATCGACCATGCGCTGGACCTCGGCGTCGCGGGTGACGTCGACGCCGACGGCAGCGGCCTCGCCCCCCGCGTGGCAAATCTCGGCCGCGACCGAATCTGCGCGCCCTGCGTCCTGGTCGGCGACGAGCACCTTGCCGCCGAGCTCCCCCAGCCCCCGGGCGATCGCGCGCCCGATGCCGCTTCCTCCCCCCGTCACGATCGCGGCCTTGCCGCGGAAAGACAGCCGCGACAGCGTCATCCTGGCCTCCGGCATGCCCTGTACGTCGCTCATTCGTCTCCCCCGCGCGGACGGATGTAGATGCCCTCCTCTACGAAACGCTGGATTGGCTGCGCCCGCGATCGCTCGGCCTGGTCAGTGGGCAGCCGGTCGGCATAAAGGTTGATGGGGTAAATCTCCTTGTCGTACATATGCCTGAAGGCTTCGCTGCGTACCTGGGTCAGCCAGTTGTGGCGGGGGTCCATGCGACGCCTGCGCAAGGCCTCGATGCTGATCTGGGCCGCCGACACCGTCTCGCCCGGATAATTGACGTGCTGCACGATGGCCCCGTGATAATCGATCACCATCGACCCGCCCGGATACGAATTCGCCGGATTGCCGCGCACGATCAGGTTGCCCGGCGCGCAGGCAACGACATACATGAGGTTGAACGCCGCATGCGCCCGGTTCGTGACTTCCCACAACTCCTGCGGCGGCGAGCCATCCGGTTCAGCCATGCCGCTGGAGCGAATCATGACCTCGCACCCCTGCAGCGCCATCGCCCGCGAATGCTCGGGATAAAAAGCCTCGTTGCAGATCAGGTACCCCAACTTGCCGATGTCTGTCTCGATCACCGGAAACATGCAACTGAGCACGTCGCCTTTCTTGCGGCCATACTTGCCGTCCATGACTTCGATGTAACGGTCCCAGACGTCGTGGGGGCTGACGTCATCCCGGCCGCTGTACGGCAGATACGGGCAGTACTTATGGCGCTTGTAAATGACCTCGCCCTTGGGGTCGATGATGAACGCGGCGTTGAACGCGAACTCAGTGCTGATCTCGGGAATCACCTCGTGCGCGCTGCCGGCGATGTACGTCTTGTACTTGCGCGCCTGTTCTGCCAGCAGCTCGATCTCGTCCCCGGGAATCGTGATCGCCATGTCTTTGGCGACCTTGGTGAAAAGATTCGAATAGGGTTCGGGACTATTGTTCCAGCCCTGCATGAATACCTCCGGCAGCACCACCAGCTTGAGCGGGGCGTATTCGCGGAACGACAGCCGGGTCGGGCCATAGCCGAAAATTTCGATGATGCGATCCAGATTGGCCTTGCGGATATCGCGTCTATGGTCGATACCCACGCGGTTCGTTTGCATCAAAACGACGGAATACAGGTCGGTCACCTCTTTGCTCCTCGCATCGTGCGCGTCGTCGGGTGCGGCGCTACGGGAGCAAAGTTTGCATGTGCGCGGGGCTACCCCCCAATCGAGAAATTTTTGCGGACCTTTAAAAAAACTCACGGAGCAGCACCGTGCGGCAGCTGGTCCGTACGGGTGGTAGCGAGGCAGACCCGGGCAGCTGGCCTCCCCATCCGGCTGTTACATTCCTCATACTCCGCGACCGGGAGGCCCCGCTACATCGTTCTAGCTGAGAGGATCAAGTAGGTGAATTTCCGTCGAACCGGGCATTGAATTCGTCCGTGCCGGCGACGCGGTGCAGGCGCAGCGGCGCAATTGTGATTTGCCAACGGGTCGCGACGCTAGGACGACGAACCGTACTCGGGGCTGGAACGCACCAAGGACAATAGCAACCGGCCGACTTCACGGGTAGCCTTGCTAATCGCCCCATGTCGCGCGTACCCGAGGTCTAGGTGTTGTATGACGCTGGGACCGACTATACGACTCGCGCGAATCCTCCCCCGATCTATATCTTGGGCGACGGCGTTCCGGCTCAAGAGCGCGTAAGCGCCTGAGGAAATGACGATGTCGCGCTGAATGCTCAGCGAGTTGGCCTCTACCACGATGTTCAAGGTCATGCCTCGCTCTCGGAACAACAGCTCCAAGTACCGATGCAAGGTCCCCCCAACGTTATGAATGACAAGCGGTAACTGGTCGAGCATGTCGAAGGGTAGCTCTGGCTCGCTAGTCAGCGGATCGTTCCCGGTACTGCACAGGTAGACGTCGACGTTGGCAAGATTAACGTCTGCGTCGCGCAAACGCTGGTCGTATCTCAGCACGATGCCAAGGTCTGCGTGCCCGTTCTCCAGCCAGCGTTCGATCTGCTCGGCATACCCTTCCAGAATGCTCATCCGGATGCCCGGGAATCGCTTCTTCACCGCAGAAAACAACTGCCCCAAGCGAGCGAGCGGTGGAGCCGGGGAGCACCGGGCTTCGGCTCGAGGGTGCTGCTGTCCTGAGAAACGCGTTCGCAGTGGAGAATGAGATCGAATCTAGCCTCGTGTCACGGAGCGCGGCGGAAGCCATAGCATTAGCCCCGGGATCAGGCTAAGAAAATGGGCGCTGGAGGAAGCTCTCCATGCGCTGCCGTGCCCCACAAGAAAGTGAAGCCGGCAGCGCATGGAGCCGCTAATGAATTGAATGAGTACTCAGACGTTGAACAGAAAGTTCATCACATCGCCATCCTGCACGACGTAATCCTTGCCTTCCGCTCGCATCTTTCCGGCTTCTTTGGCGCCAACTTCGCCCTTGTACTGGATGAAGTCCTCGTACGAGATCGTTTGGGCGCGGATGAAGCCGCGTTCGAAGTCGGAGTGGATGACGCCGGCCGCCTGGGGCGCAGTGGCACCGATGGGAATGGTCCAGGCGCGGACTTCCTTCACGCCTGCGGTGAAGTAGGTCTGCAACCCCAGGAGTTTGTAGCCCGCGCGGATCAAGCGGTTCAGGCCGGGCTCTTCCATCCCCATGTCGGCCAGGAACGCGGCGCGGTCGGCCTCGTCCATCTCTCCAAGCTCGGCTTCGATGGCGGCGCAGATAGCCACGGTGGGGGCGTTCTGCTTGTTGGCGTACTCAACCAGCTTGTCGAGCAGGGGGTTGTCGGTGAAGCCGTCCTCCTTGACGTTGCCCACGTACATGGCGGGCTTGGCGGTGATGAAGCACAGTGGCTTGACCAGCGCCTTCTCTTCCTTGGAGAGATCCAATCCGCGGATGGGCTTGGCTTCGTTGAGCTGGGCAACGCATTTTTCCAACACAGCCACGAGCTTGGCGGCCTCTTTGTCGCCGGCGCGGGCCGTCTTGATATGGCGCTGCAGGGCCTTCTCGGCGGTCTGCAGGTCGGCCAGCGCGAGTTCGGTTTCGATGACTTCGATGTCGGCGAGCGGGTCCACCTTGCCCGCCACGTGGACGACGTTGGGATCCTCGAAGCAGCGCACCACGTTGACGATGGCGTCGGTTTCGCGGATGTGGGCGAGGAACTGGTTGCCCAACCCTTCGCCCGTGCTCGCGCCCGCCACGAGGCCGGCGATGTCCACGAACTCCACGGTGGCAGGCACCACGCGCTCGGGCTTGACGATTTCGGCCAGTGCCGCCAGGCGGGGGTCGGGCACTTCGACAACGCCCACGTTGGGCTCAATCGTGCAGAACGGATAGTTTTCAGCGGCGATGCCGGCTTTGGTCAAGGCGTTGAAGAGGGTGGACTTGCCGACGTTGGGCAGGCCCACGATGCCGCACTGCAGGGCCATGGGATTTCCTTAAAAAAAACCAATGCACGACCTGACCCGGTTCAGCGTGTCGGCGTGGCCCTAGTTCAAGCATGCTTGGCCAGCCGCGCCTTCATGCGGGCAAGAAGTGCGAATGGAGTGCCTGGGACGGGAAATTGCCCAGGTTTTGTTCGAGATTGGGGAGATTGTAGCCGGTGCTGCGAAGGGGAACGTCCCCGGTATCGCTTCAGGCGGCGCCGCAAGATAGCAAAGCCGATAATGCCTGGAGCGAGGGACTGCACCTCAGTTCTTCATGCATGGAAAGGCGTGGGCAAGCGCGACTAATGCGATGATCGAGGCACGCTCGTTCCGGATCGCGTCGCCCGGCCCACTCCGCCTCACTGCGTCTTCAGCAGCTCTTTCCAAAGCGCATCTAGCGCCTGTTCAGGGCTGTGCGCCGGGTTCTGGCTGCAATACCTGTCCATATAGGCCAGCACCTGGGCATTCGAGGTGATCTTGCCCAGCGGATTCGCGCTGGAGACGTCGTAGACCACGCGCGCCATGCCGCTCAGGTACCCCAGGACCCAGGCTTCCATGAGCGGCGTCTTGGCCCGCAGCCATGTCCCACAATCGCCGATCGTAAATGTCGTGAACCCCGCATTCCCCTGTGCATAGACCGGGCAGCTGAGCATGGCGGCGAGGGCAAGGACCAGAACGCGCAGATGGGCTTTCATGGGCTTTCTAGTTCGGAAGGTGGTGGACGGATCAAGGCCACACTATATCCGATGGCGCATTGCCGCCCCTAGGAGGCGATGCCCTCCCTTGGTGCATCCCGGCTGTTGTCCCGGGCGATACGCCACAGCAGTGGTAAAATCCGTAACTTTGATCACCCCACGACAAACGCACCGCCCGGATCCCGCGCGGCTAGCCGCCTGGGCTGTGGCGACTTCCTTCCTTTCTTTAGAAGTTCGGCAGCATGAGCAACTCTCCCGCGGCTTCCGCCCCGCGCTCTTTCGCCGCCCTGCGGCATCGCGGTTACCAGGCCCATTTCATCACCTACATGCTGGCGATGATGGCCGACAACATCGAGCACGTCATCAGCTATTGGATGATGTATCAGAAATTCCAATCGCCCGCACTCGGCGGCTTTGCCGTGGTATCGCATTGGCTACCTTTCCTGCTTTTCTCGGTGCCGGTGGGCGCGCTGGCGGACCGGGTCGACCCGCGCCGGGTGATCCAGTCGGGCATGGCGCTATTCATCATCGCGTCGCTCGGATGGGCGTATTTCTTCATTACCGACACGCTGGCCATGTGGCATGCCATGGTGCTGCTAGTCATCCACGGCTGCGCAGGGGTGTTGTGGCAAACTGCCAGCCAGCTCCTGCTGCACGACATCGTGCCGCGCGAAGAACTGCAAAGTGCCGTGCGCTTGAACGCTTCGGCGCGCTATCTAGGGGTACTGGTCGGGCCGGCCGTGGGCGGGATCATCATGATGACCATCGGCCCCAAGCACGGCCTCTTGCTGAATACGGTGTTCTACTTCCCGCTGCTATTGTGGCTGTGGAAAGCACCCTATGGCCCTAAGTTCCGCACGGCAGACCAAGCCGTACCGCGGCGCGCCGTCAAAGGGTTTTCCGATATCGTGCAGACGGCACGAGATATCGCGGGGCAGCCGGTCATCGTCTCCATGGTCCTGCTTGCCGGCGCAGCTTCGTTCTTCGTCGGCAACAGCTATCAGGCTCAAATGCCCAACTTCGCCGAAGACCTAGGCCACGGCGATCCCGGTGCGGCCTACAGCATGCTGCTGGCCGCCGATGCGGCTGGCGCGCTGGTGGCAGGCTTTCTGCTAGAGACCCTCGGCAAGCTGCGCACCGACGCCCGCACCGCCCTGCTGCTGGCAGTGGCATGGTGCATTGCCCTGGCCGGGTTCGCGCTTTCGGAGAACTACACGTTGGCGCTCGCCTTGCTTTTCTGCGCCGGTTTTTTCGAGCTTTCCTTCAGCAGTACCGCCCAAACCCTCGTCCAGCTCAATGCCCAGCCGGAGATACGGGGGCGCGTGATCGGCCTATTCAACATGTCGTCACTAGGTCTGAAGACCTTCAGCGGCGTCACGGTCGGCATCACGGGCACCCTGTTCGGCGTACACCATTCGCTCGCGGGCGCGGCGCTGATCTTGCTCGCCATCACGCTATGGCTGTGGCGGCGCACGGTGGCCGCGAGCCGCAAGGCATCGGGCGGCTAAACGCGCCCGCCCCCGGCCCGGTCGTGCCGCATTGCTTGCCGTGGCGGCGACGCCCCCAGCCATATGCGCGCCCGGAAAAATAAAGGTTCTTCGAAGAAAACCGTGGAGCAAACGAAATAGTTTGCGTACTCTGCGCGCTGTCTGTGAAGAAGCCAGGAGGCAGGGTGCTGGATCGGAAGTTGTTGGAGGCTGTGGGCGGCTGGAAGGGGTACCGGATCGCACGGATTGAATGTCCGGACAGTCAACGCCGCACGTTATCAGTGCACCTCAAGCCGAGCAGCAGGGTGATGTACTGCGAGCAGTGCGGTAGCCGCTGTCATCAGGTGCACGAGACGACGGTGCGGCGGGTGCGTGATCTGCCCCTGTTTGAGTATCGCGTCGTGCTGCATGTGCCGCGGCGGCGGGTCTGGTGCCCGCGCTGCAACGGTCCGCGCCTGGAGAAGTTGGCGTGGTTGGGGCGTTACCAGCGAGTGACCAACCGCTTTGCCGAGGCAGTCGAGCAATTGCTGCAGTCAGCCACTGTGCAGGCGGTGGCGTCCTTCTTCGATCTGGGCTGGCACACGGTCAAATCGATCGACAAGCGTCGCCTGCGCGCGCGTGTGACCGAACCGGACTGGTCGACCATCCGCTACCTGGCCATGGATGAGTTTGCCCTGCACAAGGGGCACCGTTATGCGACGGTGGTGGTCGATCCGATCGGCCGCCAAGTGCTCTGGGTGGGCAAGGGACGTTCCCGGGAAACGGCACGCGCCTTCTTCGAACAATTGCCCCCAGGCGTGGCCCAGCGCATAGAAGCGGTGGCGATCGACATGACCACGGCTTATGAGCTGGAAATCAAGGCACACTGCCCGCAGGCCGACATCGTCTATGATCTGTTCCATGTGGTGGCCAAGTATGGGCGGGAAGTCATTGACCGGGTCCGGGTCGACCAGGCCAACCAGTTGCGGCAGGACCGACCGGCCCGAAAAGTCCTCAAATCCAGCCGCTGGCTGCTGTTGCGCAACCGGGAGAATCTGCCAGCCGAACAGGCGGTGCACCTGAAGGAACTGCTGGCTGCCAACGCGCCATTGATGTGCGCCTACATCATGCGCGATGCACTCAAAAGCCTGTGGTTTTACCGGCGCCCGGCGTGGGCGCAGAAGGCATGGGAGCAGTGGTGCGAACAGGCCCGGCAGAGCGGCATTGCTGCCTTGCAGGCCTTCGCGCGACGTCTGCAAGGCTACTGGCACGGCATCCTGGCCCGATGCCGACACCCCTTGAACACCAGCATCGTCGAGGGCATCAACAACACCATCAAGGTCATCAAGCGCCGCGCGTATGGCTACCGCGACCAGGAATACTTCTTCCTGAAAATCCGTGCCGCCTTCCCCGGTAATGCTCGATGAACCAAAATAAAGCCCCCGCGTGGGGGGCTAAATGGGGCGGACTCAGAATGACCCGCCTCACGAGCAGCGGAAGGGTTGAGCGATTCAACCGTGTCTACCGATTCAAGGAGGGTCGCTTCCAGAGCGGTGAACCTGAACACCGCTTCCCCTGTCAGGACGTATGCGGTTCTCACGCGTCATGATTATGGAAGCATTCGCCGCCGCGGATAAGTCGGGCGTATGGCTTAGTACTGAGGGATGGCGGGCTACCCGCCCGTTACGTGATCCCGAACCAGGCCGGATCGGCCGCCAGCGCCGCCGCACCGATCAGCGAGAGCACGGTCGCCAGCAGCACCGGCCCGTCGAAAGATTCCAGGTCGGGATTGAGCCAGCGCGCCAGCCATACCCGCATGACCAGCGACGTGCGTTGGATAGGCGTCACGATCGACGCGGGAGCCAGGGCAAGCGCCATGTAGACGAATATCTGCGATGCCGCCGCCATCAGGCCGGCGACGGAATACCACCCCAGGGTCGAACGCGGCATGGTCACCGAACGTGCCAAGCCGCCCTGGAAAGCGACGATGAGCAGCACGGCCAACGTCGCGGTGGTATAGGCAACGGCAGCACCAGCCAGTCCGCCGGCCATGCCGCTGCCTTCCACCATGCCCTGGCGGACGAGGATGGGGCTGGACCCATATGCCAGCGCGGAGAGAATGGCGAACAGATACCCTTCGCCGAGCTTGGGTTGGAAGGCATTGCCCGCAGGCTGCGCCTTGGCAGGCGCCGGGGGCTCGCCTGGCACCCGCCTGAATCGCCGCAGCGAGAAAGGACCGTGCCCCCGCGCGCCTAGCATGGGGGCAGCCAGGATCAGCGCGATGCCCCCCAGGTGCAAGGCGTTGAGCCGCTCGCCGAGCAGGACGACGGCCAATACCAGCGTCATCAAGACGCTCGTCTGCTGGACAGGGCCGACAAGGACAGCGCCCATGGCGCGTGTCGCGCGGTAATTGCAGTAGCGCCCAAAGCCGAAATGCAGCAGTCCGGCTGCGGAGAAATACAGCACAGAGCTCAAGGGGAAGGCGCGAAGTTCACGCATCCCCCCAGTCGCCAACGTAGCGATCCAGACCAGCGCTGCCCCGAGCAGCAAGGTGACGACCATCGCCTGCGCCAGCGTGCCCCCGACCACCCCGCGGCGAAGGGTGGCGTTGTTTGCCGCGAACGTGAATGCGGCAAGAAGAGAAAGGGCGATGGGCAGGATCATGGGCGGCGCCGCGACGGGTGGTTTGGGCTGCCATAGTTTGCCAGACCTAGCGCCCCGCGTTGCGACGCTGCCGCGTCAGCGCGCTATTCCGCCCGGATGCCGGCCTTCTCGATGGTGGCTTTCCAGGTCGCCGCCTCGCGCGTGATCTGGGCGCCGAACTCTTCCGGGCTGTTGCCGACCGGCGTCACGCCCAATTTCTCGAACTGCTGCACGATCTCCGGCTTGGAGACGGCGGCCTTGACCGCATCGGCCAGCTTCTGGACGATGGCCGGATCCGTGCCCACCGGGGCCGCCAGCCCCCACCAGTTGCCAGCCACAAGGGCAGGCATGCCCTGCTCGGCGGTGGTCTTCACCTCAGGCAGCGCGGGCAGTCGCCTGGGCGAGGCAACGGCCAGCGCCTTGAGCCTGCCGCTGGCGATATGGCCCGCCACGGTGCTGATGCCTGCTGCGGCAAAAAAAATCTGGACATCCCCCGCGACCAGCGCCTGCACGGCAGGCGGTGCACCACGATAGGGTACGTGCACGATGTCGACGCCGGCAGCCTGCGCGTAGAGCGCGCCGACCAGATGCGGCGCGGTTCCGCTGCCAGGCGTGCCGTAATTGAGCTTGCCGGGATGCTGCTTCGCGTACGCGGTCAGCTCGTCCAGGCTGTTCGCGGGCAGATTCGCGTTGACCACGACGACTGCCGGGGCGTTATTGATGACAGAAATCGGGACCAAATCCTTGATCGGGTCATAGCGCAACGTGGCCAGATACTGGTTCGTGACGAAATTGTTGGTCGCACCCAACAACAGCGTGTAGCCGTCCGGTGCCGACCGCACGACGTCCTCGGCGCCTATGTTGCCCGACGCTCCGCTCTTGTTATCGATGTAGAAGTTCGCACCCAGTCGGGCTTCGAGCTCCTTCTGCACGATCCGGAAAGTCACGTCGCCGGCGTTGCCGGGCGCGAAGGGTACGACCACGCGGATCGGGCGCGACGGCCAGCTGCCGTCCGCCGCCTGCGCGGCGATTCCGGGAATGCACAGCAATGCGGTCGCAAACAGCATTCGGCCGCGCGCGGCCTGGGCGAATGAGCGGGACATATGCAGATCCTATCAGGTGGAAGACACGCCGCCTCTCGCCAACTTCATGACGGCGCGATACAAGACGCTCGACCTGTCGCACAGGTCAAGGATGACGTCGAAATGGTTGCGCCCCTCGAACAAAAACTCGTCCACGAGCAAGTCGCGCTCGCGCCAGTACTGTGCCACTTCACGGCTTTGCCGGCGGAATTCGTCCGTGTCGCCGGCCGCCACCGCCACGATCACGGGAGTGCGCCCGCTAGGCTCATTGGTCAGCAGTGAAAACTCCTGGACTTGCTCCGGCGTCAGGTGCAGGCGCTTATTGCGATAGGAAAGACGCACGGGCTCGAGGTGACCGAGTCCGCTGACCAGCGCCGCTCCCGCGAAATCGTTCGTGGGCAGTCCGTGCGCCTTCCAGTCATGGATCAGGCATTGCGTGACCAGGTGACTGCCGGAGGAGTGGCCGATCAAGACGATGCGGGAGGGATCCCCGCCGTACTGCGCGATATTGCGCACGATCCACGCCACGCCCCGACGCACGCTCGCGACCATTTCGGCGAAAGGGACCTGAGACGCCAGCGGAAACCCGAGCGCCACGAACATACAACCGTCGCGCACGAAGGCCGGTGCCGCGAACGCACTTTCTTCCTTGCTTTGCCCGATCCAGGCGCCGCCGTGCACGTAGACCACCACGGGATGAAGACCGGCGCCGGGAGGGCGATAGATGTCGAGGCGGGCATCTCGGTGCTCGCCCCAACGCACGTCGGGCGACGTACAAAGCGGCCGCGCCTGCAGACTCAGGCGGGCGCCTTCGTCCAATATCTCCCGAAAGCGGGGGCAATAGCGTTGGTTGTCGTACTGCCGATCCAACGCTTCCTGGTCATAGTCTCCGAATACCGCGGTTTTCATCCATGCATTCCGAATAAAGATGCACGCACATTAGCAAAGGGCATTCTTGTTCGGAATTGAATTGTTTGTATAGATTGATTAATTATTCATATAAGCCTTGCAAGCGCGCACGGCACCCCCATGGCGTGCCCGCCGCGCTTGCCCGCGTAAGCCCCCCCGACCGTGCGGTCCGGGTCACCCCCAAGCCGTAACCGATCAAATGAACGCCGCCGCGCAGCCGTCCATCGGAATGACCGCGCCCGACACATAGCTGGCAAGGTCAGACGCGAGGAACAAGGCCACGTTGGCCACCTCTTCGGGTTCGGCCAGCCGGCCCATGGGAATCCCCGCAATGTGGTCGGCAAGGACTTCTTCCCTGGAACGCCCGCTCGACTCCGCCTCGACGGCGATGCCGCTCTCAACGCGTCCCGTGCGCGTCAGGCCGGGGTTGATCGCATTGAAGCGCACCCCTTGTCGCGCATAGGCGCGTGCGTATCCGACGGTTGCCAACATCAGCGCGGCATTGGCGGCGCCGCCAGCGATGTGGAACGGGCTGGGAGACTTGCCGCCCTGGCCGATCACATTGACGATGCTGCCCCGTTGACGCATTGCCATCCTGCGCGCCACCGCATCGATGACATGCATGTAGCTGAAGTACTTGGCGTCCATGGCCGCCCGAAAGGCGGCACCGCCGAGTTGATCAAGCGCGTAACGTCGCGCGGCACCGGCGGAGTTGACCAGGACGGAGATGGCGCCGACCTCATCCTCCACCCGCCGCACGGCTTCCAAGGCGGCCGCTTCGTCGCCCAGGTCGGCCGCGATGGTGTGCATGTCCAGGCCTTCGGACTGCAGCGCGGCCCGGGCGGCCTCCAGGTTTTCGTGGCTACGGGAGACGCCGGCGACCGTCGCGCCAGACCGGGCGAATGCACGCGCGCAAGCGAATCCTATGCCTTTGCTGGCACCGGTCACCATCACGATGGCGCCGTCGAACGTGAGCACGGGAGCAGACTTCATTGGGGTCCTCGAAAGTTGGGGGGCATCTCATTATCCGTCCAGCGCGCCGGGCGCGTAGGTTTGCAAGAACCAGAGCAGCGCCATCGGTCCCGCATTGAAACAGGCATGGAGGATGATGGATGCACCGATACCAAAGCGAACGCGCATCCACCCCAGTACCAGGCCGGTCGCCCATTGGGGCAGCACGAGCAGCGGCAGCCATGCCCAAGCAGTGCTGCCGAGCCGGAAATTGAAAAGGTGGAGCAACGCGAACGCCAGCGTGGCGACATGGAAGATGACGGGGAACGCGTTCCGGTAACGGCGCAGCCAACGCCGCGGCCAGCGGTATCGACGCCACGCCAGCACGCCGGCGATCCCCCCGCAGGCCAATGCAACGCTCACGGCTGCGGCAAAGCTGGGCCGCATCAGCATGGCGGCTATCATGACCGGGAGGAGCCAAACCGCCGCCGCGGGGCGTCGCAAACCGAAGCGAAACACCATTTCTTCGATCACCGGCGCCCACACCACGACGTGGAACCACGACAAGTGCAAGACGTCGAGCCGGCGCTGCGCACCCGAGGCGGTAGCGACCGACGCCGCCAACGGTCCCAACAGCAAGAGGTTGATCCCCCAAAGCACCAGCAGCCAGCAGAAAAAACGTGGGGCTGCCGCGCCACCCAGCCACTCCAGCGATGCGTAACGCGGCTTGCCCTGGCAGAGGCGGCGGTAGCTGTAGGCGCCTCGCCGCATGCGCGGCGCAAGCCGGGGTCGCTTGACGAAAGCCAGGAAGTCGGCGAACTCTTCCCGAAAGCGCGGCCGTTCCCCCGCCGAGGCGGCATTCAGCGAGGAACGGGGCCCGCGCATGTCAGGCATTGCCGCTGTGCAGCTGCTTCATCGCCGACTCGAACCGCCCTTGGAGAATGTCGGGAACGACGGCGCGGGCACGGTCGACGGTTTCTTCGATGCGGACCTGTTCGTCCTTGCGGGGCGGGTGCAGCACGAAGTCCGCCACCTGCTGTGCCAGCCCCAGCGAGCGAGGGTGCCCGATGCCTATCCTCAACCGCCAAAAGGCCGGCGAGCCCAATGCGGCCTGGATGTCTTTCAGGCCATTGTGGCCCGCGTGGCTGCCTCCCTGCTTGAGCTTGGCCTGGCCCGGAAGCAGGTCGAGTTCGTCATGCGCGACCAAGATTTGCTCCGGCGCCAGCTTGTAGAAACGCGCCAGTGCGCCGACAGCCTGCCCCGAACGGTTCATGTAGGTCATGGGCTTGAGCAGCAGCACCATGTCTCCATTGACGCGCGCCTTGGCCACATGGCCGAAGAACGGCTTTTCGTTTGCGAACGAGACGCGCAGATCGTCTGCAATCTGGTCCAACAGCCAGAATCCCGCATTGTGCCGGGTGCGTTCGTAATCAGGACCGGGGTTGCCCAGGCCGACGATGAGACGTATGGGTTCGGACATGGAAGAACGACTTGGATTAACGGCTGGCCTCGGCCACCCAAGGGCAGGGCGCGATGCGCGACGCAAAGCGCCTGATATCTTAGCCCGTGACCGCGCGTCGAGGCCCGTAGGAAGCGTGGCCCATGAAAAAACCCCGACCGTGATACGGATCGGGGTTCTGTTCCAACGAACTGGGCGCGTGGGCGCACCGGGGGCCCCGGCACCCGCGCCTGGCGTCTTTACTTCTCTTCGGCGGCTGCCGCGTCTTCCGCTGCACCACCCTTGGCGATGGCAGTGGCAACCACCACATCGCCCGCGACGGCGAACGTCACGCCCTTGGGCGCCTTGAGGTCGGACACGTGGACCGAACCGCCGGCGACGAGGTTGCCCAGGTCGACTTCGATGAACTGGGGCAGGTCGTTCGGCAGGCAGTTAACTTCGATTTCAGTCAACACGTGGTTGACGATCGCGCCGCTCAGCTTGACGGCAGGCGAAACCTCAGCGTTGATGAAGTGCAGCGGTACCTTGGTGTGCAGGGCCTGGCCGGCGGCGACGCGCTGGAAGTCCACATGCAGCACCTGGGGCTTGTAGGGGTGCCATTGAACGGCGCGCAGCAGCACCTGGGTGCTCTTGCCGTCGAGCTGCATGTTCAGGATGGAAGAGTGGAACTCTTCCTTGCGCAGGGCATGGAAGATCTCGTTATGGTCAAGTTCGATCGACTGGGGGGCTGCGTCGCCGCCGTAAACGATGGCGGGAACACGGCCAGCGCGGCGCAGGCGGCGGCTCGCACTCGAACCCTGGACGCTACGCGAAGTGGCGTTGAATTGCATGGTTTTCTCCAAAATGCGGCGGGCGACATGCCCCCGCTCGATGTACGGAACGCGACCATCGCGCTCCGTCCGGCAGCGCCGCGACCAGCGCTGCCGGCTCGCCTACGCGCCTTGCACCCGGCAAGGCGCGAAAGCAGAATTTATTCCACGAACAGCGAGCTGACCGAGTCGGCCCGCGAAATGCGCAGCATCGTTTCGCCGATCAGCGCGGCGCACGACAGCTGGCGGATGCGGCTGCACGCCTTGACTTCCTCGCTGGCGGGAATGGTGTCGGTCACCACCAGTTCATCGAGGTCAGACTCGGCGATGCGCCCCACTGCGCCGCCCGACAACACGGCGTGCGTGCAGTACGCGTATACGGCCACGGCACCGCGCTGCTTCAAGACCTGCGCCGCCTTGCACAGGGTGCCGGCGGTGTCGACCATGTCGTCCATGATGATGCAGGTGCGGCCTTCGACGTCGCCGATGATGTTCATCACTTCAGACACGTTGGCGCGCGGACGGCGCTTGTCGATGATGGCCAGGTCCACCTCGAGGCGCTTGGCCAGCGCGCGGGCGCGGACCACGCCGCCCACGTCGGGCGAAACCACCATCAGGTTCGATAGGTTGCGCTTCCAGATGTCGCTAAGGAGGATGGGCGCGGCGTAGATGTTGTCGACCGGGATGTCGAAGAAGCCCTGGATCTGGTCGGCGTGCAGGTCCATGGTCAGGATGCGGTCCACGCCGACGACCTGCAGCATGTTGGCCACGACCTTGGCGGAAATCGCCACGCGCGCCGAACGGGGGCGGCGATCCTGGCGGGCATAGCCGAAATACGGCATGGCGGCGGTGATGCGGCCGGCGGAAGCCCGCCGCAGGGCGTCGACCATGACCATGATTTCCATCAGGTTGTCATTGGTGGGCGCACAGGTGGGCTGGAGCACGAAGACATCCTTGCCACGGACGTTCTCGTTGATTTCCACCATGACCTCGCCGTCGGAGAACCGGCCGACGCTCATTTTGCCCAGTGGTATGCCGAGATGGCTGGCGACGTCCGCCGCCAGCTTGGGGTTGGCAGTCCCCGTGAATATCATGAAGCTTTCTTGCGCCATGACGCATGTGCCCGTGGCTGTGGCCCGGGTGACCTGTAACCGGAGCCGATCGACAAAACAACAAAGCTGTTGATCCTGCAAACTCGCTGACAGGCATCAACAGCTTTAGGTCAAAGACGTTGGCTGGGGAGGAAGGATTCGAACCCTCGAATGCCGGAATCAAAATCCGGTGCCTTAACCAACTTGGCGACTCCCCAACTCGTTACTCCCGCAGGAACTGCGTGAGCATCGAAACTTTGGAACGCTCTGCTGCAAGAACGTTCTCGCGGATGGCCGTTCAGGCCCAGTCCAGCAGCGGATGCGCATCGAGCCCGGCACACGCCTGGTTGACTCTCAACGCCGGCAGCCCGCTGGGCTGACTCTGCATTTTAGCGGCGATTTTACACGCAGCGCTATCGGCCTGCGCCTGCGTGTCGCATTCGACAAATAGGCACGAGCCCGACCCGGACATCCTGACCCGAGCACCTTCGAGCGCCTGGGAAAGCTCCGTCGCGACTCGCCCGACTTCCGAAAATCGCGCAAAAACGACGGGTTCCAGATCGTTCCTGAAGGCACCATCAAATGTGCCCCGAGGAAAGTCCGCTATTTTGACGCGTGGAGAATTTCTTGTCAATTCGGGTGCACGAAAAACGTCGGCAGTCGGCACACTCGCATCGGGCTGGACCACTACATACCAGCGAGGCGGCAGCTCGATGGGGGTCAACTCCTCGCCTATGCCCTCGGCAAAAGCGTTGCGGCCGAACACGAACACCGGCACATCGGCGCCCAACGGTAGCGCGAGCCGCATCAGTTGCTGGCGACTCAGGCCGGTATTCCACAATCGGTTCAGGCCGAGCAGCACCGAGGCCGCATCGCTCGACCCCCCGCCCAGGCCACCACCCGCCGGAATGCGTTTTTCTAGTTCGATGTCGACGCCGAGCGCGCAGCCAGTGGCCTGCTGAAGCGCCCGCGCCGCCCGCACCGTCAGGTCGGCCTCAGGCGGCACGCCGGGCAAGTCCCGCACGCGAACGATGCGGCCGTCGCTCCGGACGCGCAGGTGCAGGGTGTCTTGCAAGTCGATGAAACGGAACACAGTCTGCAGGAGGTGATATCCGTCGGCGCGCTGGCCGACCACGTGCAGGAACAGGTTGAGTTTCGCGGGAGCAGGAATGTTGCGCAGTTCAGTGATCATGGGTCAGGGCTGATGACGAGGCGCAGGTCGACCTCCTGGCCGCCTTCCTGGCGCGCCATGTGCAACCGCGTGGGCCCAAGCGCATCGTATTGCTGCGCGGTGACGTGCCAACCGGCCTGCTCGAAAACCAACGGACGGCCCAGCTCGTCGCGGCGGGCCACATTGGCCGCCACCCGCGGCGCCACCCGGCCGCGCAGCCAATCGCGCAGCCCCGAGACGGGTATGTCGTTGCCGAGCACGATGCCGACGAGCGCATCCGGATCCCCGGCCCGCGTCTCTCTCCCATTGGATTCGCGCAGCACCGCTTCGCCGGGACCGGCTTCGACCCGCGCGAGCGTCGCGCCGAGCGGAGACACCAGGTCAAGGGCAAGGCGGCTGCCGTCGTCGCGCCACGCGAAGCCGCCTTGGACGGCATGCTGCTTGCCCCCAGCTTCCTCGACGCGCAGCGCAAATCGACCCACGCGCGACAGCGCCTCGCGCGTTTCCGCGCCCGGCGGGGCCTGGATCGGGGCCGGCGCGGCGCACGCGGCCAGCAAGGCAACGAAACCGGCGGCGGCCACAGCCCGGCCGAGGCGTACGCAACGGATCACAGCGTTACGTCGAGACGCACGAGCGTGCCTTTCAGCACGGCATTGGACGGATCCTTGGCCTGGGCTTCGCGCCACAGCTGCCTGGCCCGCTCCTGCTCGCCCGTTGCCCAGAGCACCTCGCCCAGGTGCACGGCAATCTCGGCGTCCGGACGCAGCCGGTAAGCACGCTCGAGGTAAGACAAGGCCCGCGCGTTGTCGCCCAGCCGGTAATAGACCCAGCCCATGCTGTCCATGATGAAAGGATCGTCGGGCGCCAGGTTCAGCGCCCGCTCGATCAGCCGCTTGGCCTCGGCCAGGCGGATGTTGCGGTCCGCGAGCGAATAGCCGAGCGCGTTATAGGCATGGGCGTGGTCGGGCTTGATGGCAATGACGCGGCGCAGCCGGCTCTCCATTTCGTCGATCCGGTTCTGCTGCTCGTACAGCATGGCGAGGTCGTAGAGCAGGTCCGGCGTATCGGGGTAGCGCTCGTTGGCCGCCTCCAGGACCCTGACCGCCTCGTCCCGCTGGCCGGCCGACCGCAGGATCTGGGCCTCGGTCAGGGCCACCTGCGTGCCTTCCCGCACGCTGCGCGGATCGATCAAGGCCAGGATCTTGCGCGCCTCGTCCACCCTGCCCTGCTTGCCCCGCAGCACCGCTTGGCGCAAGCGCGCCGGGATGGCGGCCTCGGGATCGTCGATCTTGTCCAGCAGGTTGAACGCATCGTCGTAGCGCTTCTCATCCTCGGCGATCTGCACCCGCAGGAAGAGCGCATTGTCGGCTTCGGGCAGGGGCGCCCGCCTCCTGCCGCCACTCACTCGCTGTTCATGGATGTCGAGATACTGCCTAAGGTATTCGTCGGCCTCCGAAAGGCGCTGGGTCTGGTAGGCCAGCACGCCCTGCATGTACAGGACTTCGAAGTCCTCGGGGTTGGCGCGGGCAAGCGCCTGCAGCTCCGAGCGGGCGCCGTCGTAGTCCTTCAGCGACGCGAGCGCGCGCGCCAGCATGATGCGCAGGTTGCGCGACTCGCCGTGCGTGGCGATGAACGCGCGGGCGCGTGCGACGGCCCGCTCGGGCTCGCTTTCTATGCCCATTTGGAGCGCCAGCATGGCGGCCGCCTCGGAATCAGGCCGGGCCTCGAGGGCAGCCAGGGCCTCGCGCAATGCGCGGGCGTTGTCCCCGGCAGCGGCCGCAACGCGCGCCAGGGCAATATGGGCCTCCGGCAGGTTGCGCACGTCGACCAGCGCTTCCTCGAGAATCTCCAAAGCACGGCGCTTGTCTTCCAAGCGGGCGACCACGCGGCGGGCCTCGGCGATGGCTGTCGCCTTGTCCTGCGCGTCGGATATCCGTGCGCGCAGCGCCGAACCCATCCCTTCCACGCGGCCGGCCGCCGCCGCGAGCGAGAGCGCGGTCTGGCGCGCCTCGACATCGGCAGGGTCCAGCTCCGCCCAGGTTTGGGCGGCCTCGAGCGCGCGCATGAGGTCACCGCCGGCCAGCGCGAACTCCACCGCCCGCCGGGCGAGCCGGGGGTCGCGGGTATTGCGCGCCAGTTCGAGGGAGGTACTCGTGGCAGGGCCGAACGCGCCGCGCTGCGCGGCGATTTCCGAGGCCAGGACCTGGAATAGGATTTCGGCCGACAGATCGACGTCGGGCAGTGCCTTGGGCCCGATGGAGCGGGCACTGAGCGGCGAGATGTGCAAGCCCGGAACCAACAGCTCGTTCGAAGCGGGAGCGTCGGTCTGCGCCACCGCGACCGAGGCTGCCGCCGCGAGCCCCATGCATGCAGCCGCCAGCTTCAAACGATGAGCGTTAAACAACATGGCACAATTCCTTGGCGTATCGCCGACGCCGTCCATATTTGGAGATGTTAGCACTGCGATTGTCGCCACACGTTACGCGGCCCTGGCGGCGGGCGGCGCGGATACGCCGGTTCATAGGCTTTATTCATCGGACTGCCGGCCGCGCCGACAGTTCACCGCGCGTTGCAGCAACCACCATGCCCGAGCTTCCCGAAGTCGAAACCACCCGCCGGGGCATCACGCCCACGGTAGAAGGCCACGTGCTGCGCCGGCTCGTCGTACGAGAGCCCCGGCTGCGCTGGCCGATTCCCGACCACCTCCCGGCGCTGCTGGAAGGACGCACGATTCTATCCACCGGGCGCCGCGGCAAATATCTCCTGGTGCAATTCGAGCACGGCTGGCTCATCGTCCACCTGGGCATGTCAGGCTCGTTGCGACACGTGCCCCCGGCCGAGCCGCCGCGCAAGCACGATCACGTCGACTGGGTGTTCGATCATGCAGTCCTGCGCCTGCACGACCCGCGGCGCTTCGGCGCCGTGCTGTGGCATCCCGCCGAGTCCGGTCCCGTCGAAGAACATCCCCTGCTGGCAAACCTGGGAATAGAACCATTCGACCCACGCTTCGACGGGAGCTGGCTATTCCGCCACACGCGGCGCCGCAGTGCCTCAATCAAGCAAGCCCTGCTCATGGGAGACATCGTCGTGGGGGTGGGCAACATCTACGCCTCCGAGAGCCTGTTCCGGGCTGGCATCCATCCCAACACCCCCGCGCGACGCATCTCGGCCGCCCGTTATGAGAAACTGGCGGCCGCCGTGCGGGCAACGCTGGAAGACGCCCTGCGAGCTGGCGGCAGTTCGCTGCGCGATTACGTGGGCGCCCAAGGGGAATCGGGCTACTTCCAGATCGATGCTCGCGTCTACGACCGCGCCGGACAACCCTGCCGCGCGTGCACAACCCCCATCCGACGGCTGGTGCAAGGGCAACGGGCCACCTATTACTGCCCCCGGTGCCAGCGCTAGCCCGACCCCGCGAACCGAAGCATGAAAACGATCCCGCCCTTTGCGCGACGGGTAGCCGAATGGCAGCGCGCCCACGGGCGCAATACCCTTCCCTGGCAGAACACGCACGACCCTTACCGAATCTGGCTGTCGGAGATCATGCTCCAACAAACCCAGGTCGCCACCGTCATTCCCTATTACGAACGCTTCCTGGCCCGGTTCCCCACCGTCGCGGACCTCGCCGCCGCGGACGAAGGGACGGTCATGGCACTGTGGGCTGGCCTCGGCTACTACACGCGGGCGCGCAACCTGCACGCCTGCGCGCGTCGCATCATGGCAGACTGGAACGGACGTTTTCCGCCCACGGCGGCGCAGATCGAGACACTGCCCGGCATCGGCCGGTCTACCGCCGCAGCCATCGCAGCCTTCGCCTACGGGGAACGCAGCCCCATCCTCGACGGCAACGTCAAACGCGTATTCGCCCGGCACTTCGGGATCGAAGGCGACCCAACCACGCGCGCCGTGGAACAGCGGATGTGGGGCATCGCCCAGGGCGAGCTGCCGCCCGACGGCCCCGATGCAGCGGACGAAATGCGCCGCTACACCCAAGGCCTGATGGACCTCGGCGCCACCGTCTGTACCCGCGGCGACCCGAATTGCGGCCAGTGCCCCGTGCGAGATACCTGCGTCGCGCTTCGTGAGGCGCGGCAACACGAATTACCCACCCCTAGGGTGCGCAAAGCCTCGCCGGAGCGGTACACCCAGATGCTGGTGATCGAAAAGGCCGGCGAAGTCTTGGTACAGCGCCGCCCCGCCCCCGGAATCTGGGGCGGCCTGTGGAGCCTGCCCGAGTTCGACGACGGCGATGCCGACACCGCGTGCCGTGCGCTCGGCGTCGGCCCGATCGAGATCGTGCGCCTGCCAGCCTTCTCGCACGCCTTCACGCATTTCAAGCTGCACGTCGTGCCTTGGCACGTCAAGGCGGGCCCGGTGAGGCTGAAGGATGACGCCGGTGAGCCTCCCCGGATCTGGCTGCCGACGTCCGACCTGGCCGGCGCGGCGCTGCCGGCGCCAGTCAAGAAACTGCTGCAAGGCTTGTACCGACGGGGTGGGTTGTTCTAGCGACCGCTCCCCGCGCCGTCCCGCCCGGCCTCGACGAACGCCTGTGCGATCGAGTCTGCGGCCGCGGATAGGTCATGCAGGCACTCGCGCTCGATTTCGGGGCCCAGCAGCTCGCCGGGAAACGCACGCGCCAGGCTGCCGATCACTTTCTTTTCCCCGGGCAGGAAGATGGGTACCGCGACGCCCGCCAGGTTGGGGGAGATCTGGCTCCGGCTGGTCGCGTAACCGCTGCGCCGTATCGCCGCCATGGTGTGGCGGAACTCATCCCAGGTGCGGCCCAAGCCGGCCTTGGCGATCTCCTCGGCGCTGCGCAGGTACGTCTGGCGTATGCGATGCGGCGTAAAGAAGGCCAGCATCGCCAGCGAAGCGGCACCGCGAAAGAGCGGGAATGCCGTTCCGCGCGAGCGGCGCACGGGGATGCGCTCACCTTTGTGTTCGAGCGTGTCCGGCCCTTCCTTGTAAATGCACAGCACCTTGTCCCGGTAGAGGTTGTGCAAGAGCAGTACGCTGTCGGGCCGGCGCATGGCAGGCAGCACCTGGCATCCGGCAAGGTAGAGCGGGTCGGTCATCACCAACAGCCGCTCGAGTTCGACGATGCGCGGCCCAAGCGCGTACATCCCACCCGAAGAAGGTGCCAGCAGTCCGGCGTCGCACAACTCCTTGACGTAGCGATAGGCCGTGGAGCGGGTATAGCCGAGGCGCGCCATGACGTCCTCGATGCGCAGCAGCGGATGCTCGACAGAAAGGAGTTCCAGCACTTCGAATGCGCGGCCCAGGGAGGACGTGGGACGGGCGATAGCGGGAGCGTTCACGGAGTCGAAACGGGCCAAGGCGTCTTTTTGCGGATTATACCGAGGGCCCAGCCGTGCATGTAATAAATCCCGTATTTTAGGATACTTTACAAATCCCAAAATACGAAATAACCTGGATGCAACCGGTGGAAAAACCGGACCGACCCACGCGCGCCGCAGGCGTTCCCCATTCCTCCTTCTACACCGCGGTCCCGCGCAGGTCCGGACCGCAAAGCAGTAAGTACCGCGCGGGCGCATGCCCCGCCGGACCACGCTTCCGGGGCTGAACGCGGCAACCCCGGACCAGGCGTCGTTACCGCGTCATGACAACGAACATGGCCCCGCCATGGAGGAGACATCGATGCAACGTGTACGCGCTTTACTGCTTTTCGTCCTATGCGCCGCGGCCGGCCCAGTCGCCGCCGCAGACGTGGTCAAGCTCGTGGTACCTTTCGCCGCCGGCGGCCCCGTCGACCAGGTGGCCCGCATCATTGCGCCCGGCCTCTCGACGGAGCTGGGGAAAAGCGTCGTGGTGGAGAACCGTGGCGGAGCGGGCGGCGTGGTAGGCGCCAATGCCGTCGCCAAGGCGCCTGCCGACGGTGCGACCTTGCTGGTGGCCACGTCGGGATATGTCATGTCGGCGGGCACGATGCCGCAATTGCCCTACGACCCCCGCAAAGACCTGGAGCCCATTGCCCTGATCGGCGAAGTCCAAACGCTGTTGGTAACCCGGCCGGATTTCGGCGTGCGCACGCTGCGGGAACTGGTCGACAAATCCAAGGCTGGCGCGCGGGTCAGCTACGGCTCGTCCGGCGTCGGCTCGACCATGCACATCGGCGGGGAAATGGTGAACGTCTACACCGGCTCCGAGATGCTGCACGTTCCCTATCGCGGCGCTGCGCCCGCCATCGCAGACCTGATGGCCGGGCAGATCGATGCGCTGAACGCGGACGTGACCATCTTGGCGCCATACGTCCGGGAGAAGAAGCTGGTCGGGCTCGCGCTCTTCGACCGCCAACGATCCCAACAATTGCCCGCCGTGCCGACCTCGGCGGAAGAAGGTTTTCCGGACCTGCAAATGAGCAACGCCTACGGCATTCTCGCTCCCGCCGGCGTTCCCACCGCCACCAAACAGCAATTGGAACAAGCTATCCTGAAGGTAGTGCGCTCGCCTGGCGTCGTCGATCGTCTCGGGAACATGGGCCTGATCGGACCGATGAACAGTGCGGCGTTCGCGACCAAGCTGTCGCAGGACTTCGACCGCTGGATCCCTTTCCTGAAGAAGACCGGCATCCAGATCCAACCCTAGCCCAACGTCCGGAACGTCTACGCATGATCGTCGAACACCGCACCTACACGCTTCCCCACGGCACGATGGACGAATACCTGCAGCGCTACGAGCGGCATGGGCTGCCCGTACAGTTGCGGCATCTCGGCGGGCTGGTCGGCTTCTACGTAAGCGAGATCGGCCCGCTCAACCAAGTCGTCCACATCTGGGCGTACGCGAGCATGACCGACCGGGAAAAACGGCGGGCGCGGTTGGAGAGCGACCCGGATTGGATCGCTTTCAAGCAGATGAATCGGGGTTCGTTCGTCGCCCAGGAGGTGAAAATCATGTCGGTCGCGCCGTTCTCGCCGCAGCCCGCGCTGCCCCCGGGCTAGCCGGCCGGTCGAGCCCGGCTGCCTCAACTGGGGACCAAGGCCTTGTGCCGCTGTATCCCCATCAGGATGCCGGCGGCGCAACCCAGCGTGAGCAGGGCGGTACCGCCATAGCTCATGAACGGCAGGGGCACGCCCACCACCGGGAGGACTCCGCTCACCATGCCCATGTTGACGAACGCGTATACGAAAAACACCATGGTAAGCGACCCGGCGAGCAGGCGCGCGAACATCGTCGGCGCGCTCGATGCGATGCTCAGCCCGCGAAAGAGCAACAGCAGGTACAAGAGCAGCAACACCAGGTTGCCGACGAATCCAAACTCCTCGGCGTAGACGGCGAAAATGAAATCCGTCGTGCGCTCGGGAATGAAGTCGAGATGAGTCTGGGTACCTTGCATATAGCCCTTGCCCAGCATCCCACCCGAGCCTACGGCAATGGCCGACTGGATGGTGTGAAACCCTTTGCCAAGCGGATCAGAACTAGGATTGAGCAGCGTGCATACCCGGTGTTTCTGGTAGTCATGCAGGATGACCCAGTCGACGCCGTCGACGCACAACCGGTCCTCCAGCATCACCAGCGTGCCGATGGCGACCACGGTGACGACCGTGACGGGCACGAGCAGGCGAAACGACAGTCCCGCGAAAAACAGCACGAAAAACCCCGCGCCGAATACGAGCAGTGCAGTGCCGAGGTCCGGCTGCAGCACGATGAGCGCGAACGGCGCCAGCATGAGGATGGCCGCCACGATGAAATCGCGCACCCGCAGCGCGCCTTGGTGCCGGTGAAAATACCAAGCGAGCATCATCGGCACCGCGATCTTCATCATCTCGGAAGGCTGAATGCGGGTGAAACCCAGGTTCAGCCACCGCGTAGCGCCCTTGCTGGTTTCGCCCGCGACCTCCACGCCCATGAGCAGGCCCAGCCCCAGCAAATAAAACGGCACTGCCAGCCGCATCAGCGTATGCGGAGAGAGCTGCGCCAGCGCCCACATGGCCAGCAGGGCGACGCCATAGTTGCGGAGCTGGTCCGAGAACCGCCCATCGAAGCCGCCGGCCGCCGAATACATGGACATCAGGCCAACGCCGGCCAGCGCGAGCAGGATCAGCAAGAGCGGCCCGTCGAAAACGGAGAACGTGCGCGCCATGACAGTGCGCCAGGTCACGCGGTTGAACAGGTCCGGGCGATCAATCACCAGAAGCCTCCATGGATCGCGGCGCCTCGTCGGAAGGAGGATCGCCCGGGCGCTTGCCCAGCAGCCAGTAGTCGAACACCTGCCGGGCGATGGGCGCCGCCACGGTCGCACCCCAGCCCGCGTTCTCCACGATTAACGCCACGGCAATGCGAGGCTGCTCGAGTGGTGCGAAGGCCATGAACAAGGCGTGGTCACGCAAGCGCTCGTCCACCCGGTTGTGGTTGTAGCGTTCGCCACTGCGCAGGCTGTACACCTGCGCCGTACCCGTCTTACCGGCAGCCACGTAGGGCGCGCCGGCAAACGCCCGCGCGGCCGTTCCGCTTTTGGTGACCGACGCCATGGCCTGCTTGATGAGCCGCACGTTCTCCGGGTTGAGCGGAATGCGGTAGCTCTCGCGGGGGACGGTCAGGGTCTGCTCCCCGGTGGCGCTGTCCTGCAGCGCCTTGACGAGGTGAGGTTTCATGTAAATACCGTCGTTGGCGAGCACCGAGGTCGCCTGGGCAAGCTGCAGCAGCGTGAAGGAGTTGTATCCTTGGCCGACCCCGATGGAGATGGTTTCTCCGGCATACCAGCGCTGTTGCTCGGGTTTGGAATACGCGCGCCGCTTCCAGGCCGTAGAAGGCAAGATGCCCGTCTTCTCGCCGGCGAGATCGATGCCGGTGATCTGCCCGAAGCCAAAGGGCTTCATGAAATCGTGGATCGCATCGACGCCCAGGTCGGCCGCGAGCGCATAAAAATAGGTATCGGAGGACACCTCCAGCGCACGCTTCATGTCGATGTGGCCGTAGGCCCGCTCGCCGGCATTGCGATAGCGCCGGTTGCCGAACTCAAAGTAGCCCGGGTCGTACATGGTGCCGGTAAACGTGCGCTTGCCTAATTCCAGCCCCGCGAGCGCCATGAACGGCTTGTAGGTCGAGCCGATGGGATAAGTCCCGTACAACGGGCGGTTGATCAGCGGGCGGTCTGGCGATTCATTCAGCGCTTTCCAGCTCTCGACGTCGATGCCGTCCACGAAGAGGTTGGGATCGAACGACGGGCGAGAGACGAAGGCGAGGATGTCGCCGGTGGCGGGCTCGATCGCGACCAGCGCCCCACGGCGATCGCCGAATGCCGCCTCGGCGATCTTCTGCAGCTCCAGGTCGATGGACAAGATCAAATTCTTGCCCGGTACCGGCGGCGTGCGGGACAGGGTGCGCACCGGACGGCCGGTGGCCGTCACTTCCACCTCCTCCACGCCCGTCTTGCCGTGGAGCACCTCCTCGTAATACTTCTCCAGCCCTTCTTTGCCGATATAGTCCGTGCCGCGGTAGTTGGCAATCCGGCCCTCTTCTTCCAGCCGGGCGATGTCGCGCTGCGAGATCCGGCCGATGTAGCCGATCACGTGTGCGGCCGCCTCTCCTTGAGGATAGTGGCGCAGCAGGCGGGCGCGAATCTCCACGCCGGGAAAGCGATAGGCCTGGGCGGCGAAGCGGGCGACCTCTTCATCCGTGAGGCGGGTGCGGATGGGCAAGCTCTCGAAACGGCGAGATTCGGCCATCAGCTGCCGGAACCGGCGGCGGTCGCGGGCGTCGATCTGCACGATCTCGCTGAGCTGATCGATGGTTTCCTCGAGCTTGCTCACCTTGGACGGCGTGATTTCGAGCGTATAGGCGGAGTAATTGCGCGCCAACAGCGTCCCGTTGCGATCGACGACGATGCCCCGATGGGGTGTGATCGGCACGACCGAGATGCGATTCTGCTCGGCGCGCGCCGCGTAGGCGTCGTGATTGGCCACCTGCAGGAACCAAAAGCGCGAAGCCAACAAGCCGAAGCAGACGAACACGAACGCCCCCGCCACCACCAGGCGCAGGCGGAAGTGCTGGAGTTCGCGCTCAGTATCCTTGAGTTCGGTCATGGGTAACGGGAACCCGCCCCGCCGAAAGACGGGACGGGCGAGTGACGGTCGGCCTGCAGGACGTCAGATGGGCCTCGTGTCGTCCGGATCGATCGCCCGGCGCTGGGGCGCCTGCAGAATCCACCCGGCCAAAGGCCAGAGCAAGGCGGAGATGACGCTGCTCAGCGCCCACCACCATCCTGGCCAGCTATTGTCGAGCCAGCCGCGAATAGAGAATACCGTGAGTTCGGAAACGAAAAAAATCGGCAGGACGTGCAGGGCCTGGACCCAGGGCGAAAACCATGACAGCCGACGGTGGATGAGCAAGGCCAAATACACCATCAGCGTGTAGGCAAGCGCATGCTCACCCAACCGGGCGGAACCGTGGACGTCCATCAGGATGCCGAACAAGAACGCCGCGAGCATGCCCACTCGCCTGGGCTCGTGCACGCTCCAGAATACCAGGCAGATCGCGAGCAAGTCGGGGATGCCGCCCACCTGCCCCCAAGGGAGCAGGTTCAGCAGCCAGGCGAGGAACAAAGTCAGCCAAATGAAACGCGGCTCGACCGGCAACAACAGTTGCTCCGGGGGCACGCGTGAACGCGGCAAGGTGGACGGAACTTTCATCGGCGACGAGTACCGCGAGAAGCGACAGAAGACTGGGGCGTTTTCTCGGACGCGTTCTGCTCCGACACGGCTTTCCTGGGCGATTCGTCCTTGGCTCCGCCGGGAAGTTCCGACGTGATCGTCTGCAGCACCAGGAAGTGCCGATGGCGGTCCAGCCCCGCTATGGGCTTGCACAGAATGCGGGCAAACCCGGAACTGGCGTCGCGTTCGACCGACTCGACCACTGCCACGGGCAACCCCTCCGGATACACGCCGTCCAGGCCGCTCGTCACCAGGGTGTCGCCCACCTGGACGTCCGCATCGGCCGCCATGAACCGCAGGCCCAGCCGGCCGGGTATTTCGCCGCCCGAGGTAATGCCCCGCAGCCCGTTGCGCAACACCTGGATGGGGATAGACTGGACGCGATCGGTCAGCAAGGCCACTTCGGACGTCATCGGCAAGGTCCGCACGACCTGCCCGACCACGCCGCCGTCGTCGATCACCGGCATGCCGGCGAGCAGCCCGTGGGCGCTTCCCTTGTCGACGATCAGCCGGCGCGAAAACGGATCGCGCGATTCATACAGCACCTGGACCAGCACGGCAGGCGCCTGGACGCGCTCGCTCGCCCCGAGCAGGCGTCGCAGCTGCGCGTTTTCGGCGGCCAATTGGGCAGCCTGGGCGGTGATCTGCGCCATCTCGATGCGCTGGCGGCGCATCGCCTCGATTTCCTGCTGCACGCTGCTGTTGACTTCGAAAAACTCAGCCACGTACCGCACGCCCTCGCGCGGCAGCAGCATGACCCGCTGGAAGGGATAGAGCACCACGCCGATCGCCTCGCGCAGCGCGTCGAGCGCCCGCATCCTGGTGTCGACCACCAGCATGGCCAGGGAGAGGAGCACGAAGAACATCAGCCGGCTCCAGGCCGGCGGACCTTGTTTGAAAAACGACGGTGGACTGTGTTGCATGGAAGTCGGTGTCCAGCGTCCGATCCGGGACAGTTCCCTTCAGAAAAAAAACCGGGGCGTCTCGCTTCTAGCCGATTCGCCCCGTCGCCTTTAGACCCGATGAGGGTTACTCGTTGGTGAAAATGGCGCCCAGCTTGTCCATGCGCTCGAGAGCCTGCCCGCATCCGCGCACCACGCAAGTGAGCGGATCCTCGGCCACGAGGACGGGCAAACCGGTTTCTTCCTGCAGCAGCCGGTCCAGGTCGCGCAACAGCGCGCCGCCGCCGGTCAACATGATACCTTTTTCAGTGATGTCGGCCCCCAGCTCTGGCGGGGTCTGCTCCAAGGCAATCTTGACGGCCGAGACGATCTGGTTGAGCGGATCGGTCAGGGCCTCGAGGATCTCGTTCGACGAAACGGTGAAGCTGCGGGGGATGCCCTCGGACAGGTTGCGCCCCTTGACCTCCATCTCCTTGACCTCGGAGCCGGGAAACGCCGAACCGATGGCTTTCTTGATGAGTTCGGCCGTGGGCTCGCCGATCAGCATGCCGTAATTGCGGCGGATGTAGTTGACGATGGCCTCGTCGAACTTGTCCCCGCCGACGCGCACCGACCCCTTGTAAACCATCCCGCCCAGCGAGATGACCGCGACCTCGGTCGTGCCGCCCCCGATGTCCACCACCATGGACCCGCTGGCGTCCGAAACGGACAGCCCTGCCCCGATCGCCGCGGCCATGGGCTCTTCGATCAGGAAGACCTGGCTCGCGCCCGCGCCCAGCGCCGACTCCCGGATCGCCCGGCGCTCGACCTGCGTCGAGCCGCAGGGAACGCAGATGATGATGCGGGGACTGGGAGCGAACAGCCCCTTGGGATGGACCATGCGGATGAACTGCTTGAGCATCTGCTCGGTCACGGTGAAGTCGGCAATGACCCCGTCTTTCATCGGACGGATGGCTTCGATGTTGCCCGGCACGCGCCCCAGCATCTGCTTGGCTTCTTTGCCGACGGCCTGAATCGATTTCTTGCCACTTGGGCCGCCTTCCTGACGGATCGCCACCACCGAGGGTTCGTTCAACACGATGCCCTTGCTGCGGACGTAGATCAGCGTATTGGCGGTGCCAAGGTCGATCGCTAGATCGTTGGAGAAATAACTGCGCAGGAAACTGAACATCGGGATCTTTATTAGGAGAGCGGGGAGCGGTGGGCGGTCCGGTAAACGCAAAATGATAACTTATAATCCTGTTTTGATACCCCGAAACTGCATCAAAGTTCTGCATTAATCTCGAGTCTGCGAACTTCGAAGCGGTGTTACGACTACCCCGGCCGAAGCGCGCAAAAATGTAACTTTTTGCACTTTAGCGGCCTTTCCATCACACCTGCCATGGCGCTTACCGAAAACGACGTCACGCGCATCGCGCGGCTGGCCCGGCTGGAGCTCGCAAGCGACATCCAGGAGCGAGTCCTCAAAGACCTCAACGGCATCTTCGGCCTGATCGAACAGCTGCAGGCCGTGGACACCCAAGGCGTGGAACCGCTCACCCACCCCATCTCCGCCATCGAGGACGTGGCCTTGCGCCTGCGCGAGGACGAGGTCACCGAACCTGCCACGGAGGCATCGCGCGACGCGCTGCTGGCCAACGCCCCCGCCGTCCAGGACGGCCTTTTCCTGGTGCCCAAGGTCATCGAGTAAGCCCATGACATTGCCCCTGCATACCGAATTCGCGAGCATTGCCGAGCTGCGCAAGGCCTTGGACGAGCGGCGCGTCTCGGCTACCGAACTGGCACAAAGCGCGCTCGACGCCATTGCCGCCCGCCACGAGCTGAACGCCTTCCTGCATGTGGACGCCGACCTGACGCTGGCCCAGGCCCGCGCGGCCGACGCCGCCCTGGCCGAGGGTCGCGCCGCCCCGCTGACCGGCATCCCCATCGCCCACAAGGACGTCTTCGTGACGCGCGGCTGGCGCACCACGGCTGCCAGCGCCATGCTCAAGAATTACGTCAGCCCCTTCGACGCGACAGTGGTCGAACGCCTCGCCGCTGCAGGCGCCGTCACGCTGGGCAAGCTCAACTGCGACGAGTTCGCCATGGGTTCGTCCAACGAGAATTCGGCCTTCGGCCCGGTGCTCAACCCGTGGGATACCTCCGCGGTGCCGGGCGGCTCGTCGGGCGGCTCGGCGGCCGCCGTGGCGGCGGGCCTGGTGGTCGGCGCCACGGCAACCGACACCGGGGGATCCATCCGCCAGCCCTCGGCCCTGTGCGGCGTCAGCGGCATCAAGCCCACCTACGGCACTGTTTCCCGCTACGGGATGATCGCCTACGGCTCCAGCCTCGACCAGGGCGGCCCGATCGCGCGCCACGCCCGCGACCTGCTGGAACTGCTCGACCCCATCACGGGCTTCGACGAGCGCGACTCCACCAGCCTGGAACGCTGCGGTGGCGAACCCAACGCCCCGGGGCGCGTCCGGGCGGCCTTCGAGGCATTCTTGGCCGGCGCGAAGGGCGACAAACCCCTGGCTGGCCTGCGCATCGGGATCCCGCGCGAGTTCTTTGGCCCCGGCCTGGCCGACGACGTCCGCATGGCGATCGAGGCAGCACTCCAGCAATTCGAGACGCTGGGCGCCGAGCGCGTCGACATCTCGCTGCCGCGCACGGAGCTGTCCATCCCCGCCTACTACGTCATCGCCCCGGCCGAAGCCTCCAGCAACCTCTCGCGCTACGACGGCGTCCGCTACGGACACCGCGCCGCCCAGTACCAGGATTTGGCCGACATGACGAGCCGTTCGCGCGCGGAAGGCTTCGGGCTCGAAGTGCAGCGCCGCATCCTGATCGGCACCTACGTGCTGTCGCACGGCTATTACGACGCCTACTACCTGCAGGCGCAGAAAGTGCGCCGGCTGGTTGCCGAAGACTTCCAAAAGGCACTGCGCGGCCAATGCGACGTCATCATCGGCCCGGTATCGCCCACGGTCGCCTGGAACCTGGGCGAGAAGACGAATGATCCGGTGGCCATGTACCTGGCCGACATTTACACGCTGAGCCTGAACTTGGCAGGCCTGCCCGGGGTGTCCATCCCCTGCGGCTTCGGCCTGGGTCCGGTCCATGGCCGACGCCCCGTCGGCCTGCAGATCATCGGCAATTACTTCGACGAGGGGCGGCTGCTCGGCATCGCCGACATCTTCCAACAAGCCACCGACTGGCACGAACGCCGTCCCGGCAGCCTGTGATCTTCAAGCGGAACGAACGTATGAACTGGGAAGTCGTCATCGGTCTGGAAACGCACGTGCAACTGTCCACGGCATCCAAGATCTTCTCGGGCAGCAGCACCCGCTTCGGGGCGCCGGCCAACATGCAGGCAAACGCCGTCGACCTAGCGCTGCCGGGCACGCTGCCGGTGATGAACCGCGGCGCGGTGGAGCGGGCGATCAAGCTCGGCCTGGCGCTCGGCTCGCACATCGCCCCTCGCTCCATCTTCGCGCGCAAGAACTACTTCTATCCCGACCTGCCCAAGAACTACCAGATCAGCCAGTACGAAATCCCGGTAGTCCAGGGCGGCTCGCTCACCTTCTTCGTGGGCGACAAGGAAAAAACCGTCCGGCTCACGCGCGCCCACCTCGAAGAAGATGCAGGCAAATCGCTGCACGACGACTTCATCGGGCCGCACGGCGAGAAATCTTCCGGCATCGACTTGAACCGCGCCGGCACGCCGCTGCTGGAAATCGTCTCGGAACCCGAGCTGCGGTCCGCCGAAGAGGCCGTGGCCTACGCCAAGGCGCTGCACGCGCTCGTGGTGTGGCTGGGCATCTGCGACGGCAACATGCAGGAAGGCTCGTTCCGCATCGACGCCAACGTCTCGGTGCGCCCCGCCGGCCAAAAGGAATTCGGCACCCGCACCGAAACCAAGAACGTCAACTCCTTCCGCTTCCTCGAACGCGCCATTCAGTACGAGGTTCGCCGCCAGATCGAGCTGATCGAAGACGGCGGCCAGGTCGTGCAGGAAACCCGGCTGTACGACCCCGACCGCGACGAAACCCGCAGCATGCGGTCCAAGGAAGATGCGCACGACTACCGCTACTTCCCCGACCCCGACTTACCGCCGCTGGTCATTTCCCAGGAATGGATCGAGCGCGTGCGCGCGGAAATGCCCGAGCTGCCGGCCGCCAAGCGCGCCCGCTTCGAGTCGGAATACGGCCTGCCGGCGTACGACGCCGCCCAGCTCACCGTCAGCCGCGCGACCGCCGATTACTTCGAGGCCGCGGTCAAGGAGCTGCCCGCCGGGCAGGCCAAGCTGGCGGCCAACTGGATCATGGGCGAACTGGCTGCGGCCCTGAACCGCGAAGAGAAAGACATCTCCCAGAGCCCGGTATCGAGCGCCCAGCTCGCGAAGCTGCTGACGCGGATCGCCGACGGCACCATTTCCAACAAGATCGCGCGCGAAGTCTTCGCGGCCATTTGGCAGGGCGAACAAGGCGGCGACGCCGACGCCATCATCGAGGCGCGTGGCCTGAAGCAAATCAGCGACACCGGCGCCATCGCCAAGATGGTCGACGACGTCATTGCAGCCAACCCGGCCATCGTGGCCGAATACCGCGCCGGCAAGGAAAAGGCCTTCAACTCCCTGGTCGGCCAGGTGATGAAAGCCGCCAAGGGCAAGGCCAACCCGCAGCAGGTCAACGAACTGCTGCGGCAAAAGCTGTCCTGATCCTCCTGCGCCCACCCTCGCGGCCCCGCCTCGCCGGGGCCGTGTCCCATCCGCTTGCGGCGGGCCGCACAGCGCTGTACTCCCCGTTCGCGTTACCCGGTCGCTCCTTCTGCAGCGCGTGGGCTCCATTCCCGCCCACCGCAGAATCCGGCTCGGCTGAACGGGGTTTGCGCCGCAGCCCACCCGCGGGCCGCGGCTTGGTGGTTCAGATCACCCCATAGCGGGCGCGGTAGGCAAGCACGGCTTCCCGATGCTGCTCGAACTCACCGTTGCCGCCGCCTTGCTGGATCATGTCGAGGATGTCGTCGAGCGACGCGATGCTGACGACCGGACACCCGTTCGTCCGCTCGACGTCCTGGACGGCGGAATGCTCCGACAAGGCATCGTCGGGGCCCACGCGTTCCATGCGGTCCAAGGCGATCAGCACGGCGGCGGGACGGGCCCCGGCGGCCTGGATGAGCCGCACCGATTCCCGCACCGAAGTACCGGCCGTAATCACGTCGTCGATGATGACGACCCGTCCTTTCAGCGGTGCGCCGACCAGCGAGCCGCCTTCACCGTGGTCCTTGGCCTCTTTGCGGTTAAACGCAAACGGGACGTCGCGGCCGCGGGCGGCGAGCGCCACCGACGTCGCGGTCACGAGCGGGATGCCCTTGTAGGCCGGGCCGTACAGCATGTCGAACTCGACGCCGGAAGCCAGCAGGGCTTCGGCATAGAACTCGGCCAGCCGGCCGACGGCCGCGCCGCTGTTGAACAGGCCGGCGTTGAAGAAGTAGGGGCTCAGACGCCCTGCCTTGGTCGTAAACGAACCAAATCGCAACACGCCGAGTTCGGTGGCGAACCGGACGAAATCGGTGCGAAAACGATTCTTGTCGATCGTAGGGTCAGGGACTGGGCTGATAGCGATAGCGGTCTGGGGCACGGCGGTCATGGTACGTAGTCACAACGGCACAGGGGAAGGCCTTCCCCCGGCGGCGCAATAGGCCAGGGTGATTGTAAAACGGGAGGGGGCCAGGGGGCGAATGGGGGGCAGGGCGAGAGAACCCCTACCGGCCCGCGGCCGGCTACTCGCGAATGCCAGGGACGGGCCGGCGAACCGGCGGTCGCGAGGGCTACGTTCCCCGGGCCAGACCCGACACACTGCCGGCCAAGCGCTAGACAGCCGGGAGCGGGTTCGCGGACCGCGTCGCCGGGGCCGGGGCAATAAGAAAAAGGCAGGTGTCGGCCATCAGCCGGCACCGGCCTTAGTCGTTCGCGCTTACCGCTTACTTTACTTGAGCACGTCGCGCAGCCAGTCCGCGCACTCCTTGGCACTCGAGGCCGGCCAATCGACGGTCAAAGATGTGTCGCCGCGCTGCAGCTCCACATGGATGACACCTGAAGACGAGCGGCCCAGCAGGCGCGACAGCCAACCAGCCTCGGAGGCGCCACGTGACACCGGAACGCCGTTGATGCTGCCCTGGACCGACGCGGCGTCGGTCGCCGCGGCTGGAGCGGAAGGCGATGCAGCGGGGCCGGCAGCCGAGGCTGGCGCCGCGGGAGCTGGCGTTGCTGCAGGCGTAGGCGCCGCGGCCGGCGCTGCCGTGGAAGCACCGGCCGGCACGGCCGAAGCCACCGCTTGGGCAGCGGGCTTGCCCGCCTCGGCGGTGCCGACGCGCGTCACCGTGACGTTTGCCGCGCCGGGAACCTCGCCACCCGCCAGGCGCGTAGCCAGGTTCTGGCTGAATTCTTCCCACATCCGGTCGGCCTTGGTCTTCATGACGCTCAGGCCGAAGGTCCCCAGCCGGCCGAGGACGTCGACCTTGACCTTGGTGCGCAGCTCGGTTTGTCCGCCGGGCAGTTCCTTCAGGAACACTTCGCTCTGCTGCTTGAGCGAGCTCGCCACCGAGGCATCCTCGCCGGTGCCCTCGGCCCGCAGGTACTCGGGGGCGCGCTGTTCGACGATGCGCGTCTTGAGCTTGAACTTGGCGCTGATGAAGCTGATCTTGACGTGAATGACCGCGTTGTATTCGACGTCGCTGATCACCTCGATCGATTTCATGCCCGGCACGCAGCTGGCCATGACGGTCGGGTCCAGCAACATCTCCCAGACCTTGGCGGCCGGGGCGGGCACGGTCAAAACCTTCTCAATTTCCATTCATTTTCTCCGAGGCGTCGAGAATGGACTCGACGATCTGGGCATAACCCGTGCACCGGCACAGATTGCCGTTCAACCCTTCGCGCACCTCGTCGGCCGTGGGCCGCGGATTGCGCTTGAGCAGATGGCAGGCCGTCATCAACATGCCCGGCGTGCAGTAGCCGCACTGCAGGCCGCCGCATTCCATGAAGCTCTTCTGCAGGGGATGAAGCTCGTCGCCTTTGGCCAGGCCTTCGACGGTGGTAATGCTGCGTCCGTTCGCCTGCACCGCCAGCGACAAACACGACTTGACCACCTCGCCATCGACCAGCACGGAGCAGGCGCCGCAAATGCCGGTTTCGCAGCCGCGCTTGGTACCGGTCAGGTTCAAGTCGTCGCGCAGGAAGTCCGACAGCATGCGGCGTGCGGGTACTTCGACGCTGTGTTTCTCACCGTTTACGGTGACTTCGATCAAATGCTTGCTCATGATGTCTTCACTCCTCGGCCAAGCCGTAGAGGCCGGCGATGGTGCGCCGGGCCACGACCCGTACCATGTCTCGGCGAAACTCCGCGGAGCCACGCAAATCGGACACCGGCTCGATGTCCGCGGCGACGATCTCCGCTGCCTCGGCCGCGACCTCGCGCGTGATGGCCTTGCCGGCCAGGAACTGCTCGGCGCGGGGAACACGGCAGGGAATGGGCGTGGAGGCGCCGACGGTCAGCACCGCCTCGCGGCACACGTTGCCGCTGCGGCGCGTGGCCAGCGACAGGCCGATCAACGGGCGATGCTCGGCTGCGGTACGCAGGAAACGGGTATAGCGGCCGGAGAAATCCGCGGCAGGCGCCGGCACGCGGATTTCCACCACGACTTCGTCCGGCTCGATGGCGGTCACGTAGTAATCCACCAAGAACGCTTCGAGCGACAACACCCGCTCTCCGCGGGTGCTGCCGAGCACCACGCTCGCACCGAGCGACATCAGGCAGGTCGGGGGATCGGTGGACGGATCGGCATAACAGAGATTGCCGCCCACCGTGCCTTGGTTGCGGACTTGCGGATTGGCCACCCTCGCCGCCATGTCGGCCAGCATCGGATAGTGCTGTTTGACGATGGGCGAATCGGCCAGGTCGATGTGGCGCGTCAGGGCGCCGATGCGCAGCCCGTTCACGGGATCGAAGTGGATGCCGCGCAAGGCCTCTATCCGCGCCACGGAAATGATGTGCGAAGGCATGAGCATGCGCTGGCGCATGGCCAGCATGAGCGCGGTGCCTCCGGCCATGACGCGGCAATCTTCGCCGAGGTCCGCCAGCATGCGGCTGGCCTCGGCCACGGATGCCGGCTCGAGGAAGTCGAAATCACGCATGATGGGTACCTCCTTGTTCCTGTTCGCGTGCCTGGCGTTGGGCGCGCAGCCCCGCCAGCACCTTCTCGGGCGTGATGGGCAAGTCCGTAATGCGGACGCCGATGGCGTCGTAGACGGCATTGGCGATCGCGGCCGCGCCGGGCAGGATTGCGGTCTCGCTCGCGCCTTTCGCGCCATACGGACCGTTGGGATCGTTGGACTCCACGATGCCCGAACGCAACAAAGGAATCGAGTCGGCCGTAGGCATGTTGTAGTCGGCGAAGTTACCGTTCACCAGCCGCCCGTTTTCCAGGTGCATCTGCTCGTACAACGCCCACCCCATGGCCTGCGTCGCAGCGCCATTGCTCTGTCCGTGGACGGCCAACGGGTTGAAGGCTTTGCCGCAGTCGTCGGAGAGGAACGAATCCAGCACCGTCACTTGGCCGGTCTCGGTATCCACCTCGACCTCGACGATTTGCGCCGCATACGTATGGGCGGGCGCGATATTGCCGTGGACATTGCCGTGCATGACCGTCTTGGCGTCCCAGGTCGCGCTGACCTGGATGCCCTCGCCATCATGACGCCATATGTGCAGCTTGGCGATTTCGGCCAACGTGGCCTTTTTCTCGTGATCGTCGACGGCGCGGATCAGGCCGTCCGCGATTTCGAGCTTGTCGGCGGGCACGCCAAGCCTCTCCGCCGCCAGGTTCAGCAGCGCCTCGCGCGCCTTGCGTCCGGCCAAGATGGCCGCATTGCCGGCGGCGATGGTCACGCGCGACGCCAGCGAGCCAATGGCGTACGGGGAAACGTCCGTATCGGGTGCCACCACGTGTACGTGGGAGAACGGAATGTTGAGCTCGTGGGCGACCACTTGGCTCAACATCGTCATCGCGCCCTGCCCCATGTCGCACTCGCCGCTATGGACGATCACGCGGCCGTCCTCATTGACCTTCACGACGACGGTGGAGCCATCCCAATCGCCGATCGTGCGGTTGCCGCTGACGTGCATGGCGGCAGCCATGCCGATGCCCCGGCGCTTGACACCGGTCTTGCGCGATGCGTCGGCGCGCTTGGCATGCCACTGCATGGCCTCGACGCATTGGTCGATGCACTCGCGCAAGCCCGTGCTGCCGATTTTCCAGCCGTGAATGGACGTGTCGCCGACCTCGTGCGCGTTGCGCTTGTGGATCTCGATGGGATCGAGCCCCAGCTTCTCGGCCATCATGTGGATGTGGCTGTTCAGCGCGAACTGCATCTGCGTGCCGCCGAAGCCGCGGAACGCGCCATGAGGCGGATTGTTCGTATAGACCAGCGTCGCGTGCGAGCGCACATTCTTCAGGCGGTGCATGTTGTCGCTGCGCATGGCAGTCACGTGCATGACCTCGGCAGAAAGCCCGCTATAGGCGCCGCACTCAGCGATGATGCGCACGTCCTTGGCGGTGATGATGCCGTCCTTGGTCATGCCGAGCTTGAGCGTGATGCGCTCAGGCACGCTGGAACAGCAGGCGAGGAAATCCTCGAGCCGGTTGTTCACCAGGCGCACCGGCTTGCCGGTCCGCAGCGCCAACAGCCCCGCGATGAGGTTGTTAGCGTCTTCCACGAGCTTGCCACCGAAGCCGCCGCCCGTCGTGGCCTGCATCACGCGGATGCGCGAGACGGGAAGCTCCAGGGCAGCAGCCAGCCGGGCCCGGGCCTGGAATATCGATTGGGTCGAGGTCCAGACTTGCAGCCGGCCGTCTGCATCGATGGTGGCAACGGTCGCCATGGGCTCGAGATAGCCCGGGTACTGCGAATGGCAGACGTAGGTAGCCTCGTAGACGAGGTCGGCCTCGGCAAAGCCGGCCTCTACGTCGCCGATGTGAAACTTGATCTCGTGCGAGATGTTGTTGCGCCCGGGATGAACACCCGGCGCCTCTTCGTCCAGCGCTTCCTCGGGAGTCAGGATGGCGGGCAATTCCTCATATTCGACCTGGATCAGATCGAGCGCATCGCGCGCGATCTCCTCGGTCACGGCAGCCACGGCCGCCACTTCCTCGCCCGCGAACCGCACGACGCCATCCGCCAGGATGCGGCGCTCCTTGTGATGTACGCCCCACATGGCGCGCGGCGCATCCGCGCCGGTGAGCACTGCCTTGACCCCCGGCAGCGCCAGCGCTGCCGAAGTGTCGATGCGGACGATGCGCGCGTGCGGGTAGGGGCTGCGCAGCACTTTGGCGTGCAGCATGCCTGCGACCTTGACGTCGCCCGCATACTGCGCGCGCCCCAACACCTTGGATCGTGCAGTTACTTGCGGCACCGGGGTGCCTAGCGTCGATGCGTTCATCCTGTACTCCCGATAGTCTCGTCCCTGCCTCCGCCTTATTGGGCCTTGATGCCCAGGGACTTGATGATGCCGCCGACCACCTCGTATTCGCGTGCGTTCGTGCGACCAAGCTCAGCCGGTTCGCCGCCATGCGGGAACGCGCCGTACGTGGCGAGTTTCTCGACGACTTCCTTGTCTTTGAGGATTTCGTTCAGGTGACCGTTGAGCAACTTAACGATTTCAGCCGGCGTGCCCTTGGGCGCGAAGAAGCCGTTCCATGCTCCCACGATGATGTCCTTGTAGCCGGACTCGACCAAAGTGGGGATATTGGGCGCGAGCGGGGTGCGCTGGGCGTCGCCGACGGCGAGCGGCACCAGGCGGCCGGCTGCGAAGTACTGCGTGACCGGCCCCAGCGTGACCCATGCCGTATCGATGTGGCCGGCCACCACGTCGGTCACCGACGGGCCGACGCCGCGATAGGGGACATGCTGGATGTTGACCTTGGCTTCGCGGTTCAGCCATTCGGCCACGACGTGCATGGGCGACCCGGCGCCAGGGCTGCCATAAGACACCGGCTTGCCTTCCTTGGCCGCCGCGATCATGTCCTTCACGCTCTTGAAGCCGGACTTGGGATTGGCCACGAGCACCAACGGCTGGACGGCGGTTTGGATGATGGGCTCGAACCCGTTGAGCACGTCATAGCTCTGGGCAGGCGTCAGCCCCAGCACCATGGGCGCCGTCGTGAACGGATTGGGCGTGAAGAGCAAGGTGTAGCCGTCCGGTGCGGCGCGGCCTACATAGGCATTGCCGACCGTGCCACCGGCGCCGCCCTTGTTTTCGACGATCACCGATTGCTTCAGGCGCCCGGCGAGTTTGTCAGCAAACAGGCGCGCGATGGCGTCGGTATCCCCTCCGGGCGGGTACGACACGACCACGGTAATCGGCTTGGACGGGTATGCGGAGGCAGCATGAGCGACCCCCGCGCCGGCAACACAGGCTACAGCCGCGGCGGCGGCGACCCCTGCCCTTGGGTAGGCCTCGACGAACAAGGTACGGGGCTGTCCGTGGACGACTTCATCACCACCCTCGTCGTCCGCACGGCCAACTCGCTCCGGCGCGTCGTCACCTTGCCTTACGCCGAACAGTTCGGATTGACCATGGCCGAATGGCGCATGCTCTCGGTCGTAGCCGAGGCCGAACCGCTCCCATTTTCGGAAGTGGTCAAGCGATCGGAGACCGACAAATCGCTGGTGAGCCGCGCGCTGCGACAGCTCGAAACCCGTGGCCTCGTGGAGCTCGAAGCAGTGGACGGCGCCTACCGGCGGGGTGTGACCTGCCGGCTCTCCAAACAAGGCAAGGCGCTATACAAACGCGCCATGCCCGTCGCCCAACGGGCGCAAGCCGCCATGATCCGCGTCTTGAACGACGAAGAGCGCCTGGTGCTGTACAAGACCCTCCACAAGCTGCGCCGCGCCTGCCGGGACGAAGAAGGCGACTTGGACGAGCCGTGAGCGCCGGGCCTAGACGGTGCACCGCGTAGAATTCGGCCAGTCACAGCGTATTTCAGGAGCCGATTTTGCTGCGCATCGTATCGATCAACCTGAACGGCATCCGTTCTGCCGCCCGCAAGGGCTTCTACCCGTGGCTCGCCTCGACCGGGGCGGACGTCGTCTGCCTGCAGGAGCTCAAGGCCCAGGATGCGGACATCACTGAGGAAATGCGGCACCCGCCAGGGTACGAGGGGCATTTCTTTCCTGCGCAGAAAAAGGGGTACAGCGGTGTCGGCGCTTACGTGAAACGCGCCTGCGAGTCGGTGCTTTGCGGTTTCGACAAAGAAGAATTCGACGCAGAAGGCCGCATCCTGCGCCTGGACTGGCCCGGACTGACCGTGGTCAGCGCCTACCTGCCTTCGGGCAGTAGCGGGGACGAACGCCAACAAGCCAAGTACCGCTTCCTCGACCGCTTCGCGCCGTGGCTCGCCGCCCTCATGGATGAACATCGACGCACCGGACGTGAGTTCGTGATCTGCGGCGACTGGAACATCGCGCACAAAGAGATCGACCTCAAGAACTGGAAAAGCAACCAGAAGAACAGCGGTTTCCTGCCCGAGGAACGCGCATGGATGACCAAGGTGTTCGACGAAATCGGCTGGGTGGACGTTTACCGGCGGCTACACCCGGATACGACGGGCGAATCCTATACCTGGTGGAGCAACCGCGGGCAGGCATGGGCGAAGAACGTGGGGTGGCGCATCGATTACCAAGTCGCAACGCCCGGCATCGCCGCGGCAGCCCGCACGGCCAGCATTTACAAGGAAGAACGATTCTCCGACCATGCGCCACTGACGATCGATTACGAGTGGAAGCTCAGCTGAGCAGGCACACGGCCCCCCTGGGCCAGGAAGCCAGGCTTGCGGCAGCCTGGCAAAGAAAAGGGCTCCCTCCTGCGCAACGCGCTGGATATGATCGACATCGCATGCGATCAGCCATCCCCAAGGGCCCCGACAATGAAACGAGTCCGCTATCCCAATCTCGGCAGCGCCTGGTAGAGCAGCTCCACGCCTGACATGAAGTCATCGAGGTCCATGGCCTCGGCAGGATTGTGCGATCCGTTCTCGTTGCGGATGAAGATCATGGCCGACGGAATGCCCGCATTCGCGAACAAGGCGGCATCATGGCCGGCACCGCTGGGCACGCGCTCGGCAGGCAAGCCGAGCTCAGCCGAAGCGTCGAGCAGCGCCTGGACCAGTTTCGAATCCATCGTGGCCGGCGCCGACTCGATGCGCCGGTCGAATTCGAACCGTACCCCGCGCTGGCGGGCCACGGCATCGCACTCAACGCGCATCACGCGGTAAAACTCTTCCAGCGTCACGGTGCTTTCGCTGCGCACCTCAAAGCTGAAATCCACCCGCCCCGGAATGCGCGACACCGCATGTTCGGCCGGGTCGGTACCCATCACGCCGGCGGTCACGACCAAGTCATTGCCACGTTCGAGCAGCACGCGCCAATGCTCGTCCAGCCGCATCAGCAGGTCCGACACGGCGAATACCGCGTCCTTGCGCAGCCAGCGCGGCACCGCCCCGGAGTGCCCCGCCTCGCCAATGCAGCGCACTGCGTTGTGGCGGATATTGCCCCGTATGCCCGATACGATCGCGGTCGGCCACTTGCGGGCCACCATCAACGGCCCTTGCTCGATGTGCAATTCGACGTAGGCTTTCACGCCCTCGACCCAGGGCATGGGCCGGCCGGCGACGATGCGATCTACGTCAGCGCCCACGCTAGCCATGGCTTCGGCCAACGTACGGCCGCTGCGCTTGTTGCGCAACTCGAGGTCCTCTGGCCGGAGCTTACCCAGGATGGCGCTCGATCCCATGTAGGCCTTGCCGAACCACGCGCTCTCTTCGCCCCGCATCGCGGCGACCCATACGGGATGCGGCAATGAAACGGCCTCGTCCTTTAGCCGCTTCAAGCACAGCAGCCCGGCGATCACGCCGGCAAGCCCGTCATAATTGCCACCCTGGGGCACGGAATCAACGTGCGAGCCGCATACCACGGCCGCCCCGCTGCCCTGCCCAGGCAGGGAGAACACGACGTTGGCGGCGGGGTCTGTCTCGGCGGCGATGCCGTGCCGACGAGCCCATTCCACCAGCGCCTCCAGGCATGCAGTCTCGGTCGGCCCGTAGCTCTCGCGCGAGACGCCGACGCCGTCGAAACTCAGGTCGCGTATGTGCGCGAACAACTCGGCCGCGTCCTGCGCCCCCGGAATACCCTTGCCTTTGACCGCCTCGATCGATGCCGTCATGTCAGACCTCAAGCCATGGCCTCGAAGGGCTCGAATCCGCTGTCTTCCACGGCTCCCACGAGACCTTGCAGGTTGGGCAAGCCGTTGCGGCGGCAGTATTGGACGAGGCCGTCAATGATCTCGACCATCGCCGTGGGATGCACGAAGGTCGCGGTCCCGACCTGCACTGCGCTCGCGCCGGCAAGCATGTACTCGATGGCATCGTCGGCGGTCGAGACGCCCCCGCAACCGACGATGGGAATAGACACGGCGCGATGGCACTGATAGACCATGCGTACGACGATGGGCTTGACCGCAGGGCCAGACAAGCCCCCCATGACATTGCCGAGCTTCGGGCGGCGCGTCTCGATGTCGATCGCCATGCCGAGGATGGTATTGGCGACGACGAGGGCATCGGCGCCTTCTTCCTGGGCCGCATGCGCCACGTTGGCGATCTCTCCCGTGTTGGGGGTCAGCTTCACCCACAAAGGCAGCGAGGTGGACGCGCGCAAGGCCTTGACCACTGCCGCCGTGGACCGGGCGTGCATGGCGAACGCCTTGCCGTCTTCCTCGATGTTGGGGCACGAAATGTTGGCCTCGATGGCGGCAACGCCCTCCACCGCCGACAACTCGGCCGCCAAGCGGGCAAACCCCTCGCTCGAGGGCGCCGAGATGCTCACCACCAGCGGCGGGGAAAAGCGCCGGTAGAACGGGATGCTTTCGCTGATGAAATAGTCGGAACCTTTGCTCGGAATGCCGATGGCATTGAGCATGCCCCCATGCACCTCCGCCACGCGCGGCACGGGGTTCCCAGTGCGCTTCTCGCGCGTGATGGTCTTGGTGACGAACGCCCCCAGCCGGTTGAGGTCGATGGTATGGGCCAGGCCGTCGGCGAACGTGCCCGATGCGGGCATCACGGGATTGGACAGGCGCAATCCCCCTACGTCTACGGACAGGTCGATCATCACACCACCTCCGCAAGGGGAAATACGGGACCGTCCCAGCAGACGCGCTTGCTGACCAGCTGGTCATCCACGCGGAAAGCACGCACGCAGCAATAGCACATGCCAAGGCCACAAGCCATCTGCTGCTCCATCGCGACTTCGCCAGGCACAGCCAACTCCTTGCCCAGCCGCCGCATCAGCGCGGTCAATCGCGCGGAGCCGCAGGTATAGAAAGCATCGGCGCGGCCGGCGGCATGCAACTCGCGCAACAGGCGCTCGACATTCTCGACCGAACTCGTGCCGGCCGCGTCGGTGACTTCGATGAGCGTGGCGCCAATGGCTGCAAACCGGTCCTGGGACATCAAGCTGGCCGAGTTGCGTGCACTGAGGATGGCGGTCACGCCCACGCCGGCGGTGGACGCAAGCTCGGCCAGCGGCGCCAGCGTCGCGAGTCCGACGCCGCGCCCGAGCACGACGATGTGGCGAACCTGGGGCGGCAGCGTGAAGCCCACGCCCAGCGGGCCCAGCATGGGAAGCTTGTCCCCCGGTGCGAGCGTCGCCAGCCCACGCGTGCCGGCGCCGGTGACTTTGTAGAGGAACTCCACCCTTCCCGTGGCCGGATCGGCCCGGTAGGTGCTCATGGGGCGGCGAAAGAAAGGCGCATCCTGGTCCGTGGAAGGACACAGCAGGTGGAAGAACTGGCCTGCCTTTGCGCCAGCGGCGGGCCATCCGGCATCCAGCACCAAGTGCTTGTAGTCTGGGTTGACCCATTCATTGCTAATGACCCTGCCGCAAGTGTCCGGCGAGGATTGTTCGATACAGCTGCCAGCCCGTGGCGCGGACATTACAACGTTCATACCCGATTCCTTTGCTGCGCGGAAAATCCCGGCGCTCGATACTTCGTTCGTCCCAGGCGATGGGTACGGTTTGCGCCGATCCGTGCTCATCGCCATGTGAAAACTGCGCGGGCGGCGAAAGGGCGAAAATTTGCCCTTTCCCCGCCCGGACGCTCGCTCGCCGGGTCCAAGAGTCGACCGGCTATTCGAGCGCGGCGCCCTTGCGTTCCGGGATCAAGAACAACGTGGCGATGATGTCCAGGACGTAGATCGACGCCAGCAGTGCGATGGCCGAGCTGAACGAATACTTGGCCGCCACCGCGCCGACCGCGAGCGGCCCAAAGCCGCCGACCGCGCGCCCGATGTTGAAGAGCACGTTCTGTGCCGTCGCCCGGGCCTTGGTCGGATAGAGCTCCGAGATCAATGCGCCATACCCGCCCAGCATGCCGTTCACGAACATCCCCATGATTGCGCCGCCAATGAGCAATGCGTATTGCGACGTCAATTGGGAATAAACGAGCACCGACGCCACGGCACCAACCTGGTAGAGCAGGAAGATGGGGCGGCGGCCGACGCGGTCAGCCAGCTGTCCGAACAGCCAAATGCCGAACGCCATGCCGAGAATCGTGATGGCGGTCCACCCGGCCGATTTGGTCAGGGAGTAGCCGAACTGGTTGCTCAGGTACGACGGCATCCAGATCATCACGCCGTAGTAGCCGAAGTTCTGGACGGAGGTCAGGATCACTACCCCCAGGCTCGCACGCGTCGTCTTGCCATCCGCGACCAGCAACTTGAAGGAGTTTTCCTTCACCGCGGTCTTCTGGCTTTCGACAAAGATCTTGGGCTCGCCGATGAAGTGGCGGATGACGAAAGCCACGACCGCGGGCAGCACGCCGATTGCGAACATGCCGCGCCACCCCACGATGGGCAGCAACACGGGGGTCACCAGTGCCGCGACCAGCACGCCGGCCTGCCAACCTAACCCGACGTACGAACTCATGCGTGCGCGTTGCTCCGGACGGCACGCTTCGGCGGCCAGCGCCATGCCGATGCCGAACTCGCCACCCAGGCCCAAGCCGGCGATGGTCCGATAGGCGAGCAAGTCCCAGTAGCCTTGCGCGAGCGCACACAGCCCGGTAAACACCGCAAACAGAAGAATGGTCCAGTTCAGCACGCGCACGCGCCCGAACTTGTCGCTCAGCCAACCGAACACGATGCCGCCGACGACGGCGCCCACCAGCGTCCAGGTCACCAGGGATCCGGCCTGCGTGCTCGACAGCCCGAGATCGGCCGAAATCGCTGCGAGGATGAACCCCAAGATCAAGAGATCGAAACCGTCGAGTGCGTACCCGACCGTCGAGGCGATGACCGCCTTGCGGGCATAGTCGTCGCCCTCATTCGCCTTGGCTACCGGAACGTCTCCGGCGCCGGCGACATACTTTTGTGTCATTTCCCTGCTCCGGGAGAAAAGAATGTCGATGGAAAAATGGCCGAGCCTTCTTCGCACCGACACCACGTTCGTGACCTGGGAAGGGCGAAGCACGGACGCTTTGGGAGGAGCGCCAGTATTTTTTTTTAGACTAAGATAATTTTTCTTACCTTTCAAGGAGAATTTCACTAAGCTGATAAGTAAACCACTGGGGGCCCGGCCGCACGCACAAAATCGGTGCGAACCGCACCAAATAATGCCGATTTTGAGCAGAAACTCTCCATTTCGGTTCAAATTTCGTCTGGGACGGGAATTCGAGCATTCTCATTTTTTAGATTAATGAACGCAAAACCCTCCAAACTACGTGCCGTCGATTTCCATGCCATCGGGGAGAGGCTGCGCGCCTATCGGATGGGGGCCTCCTTGCGAGCCGAGGACGTCGCCGCCCAGCTCGGCGTTTCACGCGCCGCGGTGTACCGGATGGAAAAAGGCGAGATCGTGAAGATCGAGACGCTCGAGCGTCTCGCCCATATCTTGGATACCACGCTCGCATCGCTGCTCGGCGTCGGCACTGAGTACTACACTTCGCCGGTGGCCTACATCGAGCGGATGCGCCAGCTCGAGACCGACGCCACGCGCATCATGGCGCACTTCGAGCCGATCTCCTTCCTGCTGACGTCCGACGAATACGGGCATTATCTGGAAAAGATGCTGCAGGAGGCGCATCCGGACCTGGATCCGGAGCGGATGCTGGCGTTGATGAAAATCCTCGAGGAGCGCAAGCGCGCATTCGCCCGCCGCCGACCGCCCATCATCAGCCTGATCGGCTTGCGCGAGATCGAACGCTTCGTTCACTTCGGGCTGGTTGGCCGCATCGATCTGCCACCGGCGGTGCGCATGGAAAGATCGCTGGCGGCCCGGCGCGAGGTCGAACGCATCATCGGCCTGCTGCGCGAACACCCGATGGACATGCAGATAGGCATCGTGGACGACAGCATGCCGAACGCAACGTTCCAAGTATTCGAGCGTCCGAATGCGTCGTTCGTGGCCATCAGCCCGTTCCGCTTTGGCGAACTACCCAATGTCGCCACGGGCATCGCCCAGGTCACGTCGGCGCCGGAAGCGGTCCAGCTTTATACGAAAATGGTGGAAAACCTCTGGCAGCGCGCCTACAAGGGCGAGCAGGCAGCGGAACTTCTCAGTAGCATGTTGAAAGTGGTATGACTTCCCGCTCGCTTGGCGTCGCCTTTCCGAAAGACTCGCAGCGCGCCACCGGGGCAACATGCAGGTAACTAGGATTCACAAGAAATGGAAGAAACCTCTATCGGCCCCACGGTAGCGCGGCTATTGCTCGAGTCGGGAGCCGTTCACGTGACCACGGGCAAGCCCTTCGTCTTGCGGTCGGGCTGGGCAAGTCCCGTCTACGTAGACGTGCGCCGGCTAATTTCGTCGGTGAGCGGCCGGAACGTGTTGGTCGACGCAGCGCTGTCGGTCGTGCGGCACCGCATCGGCGTGCAGCACGTGAACGCCATCGCGGGCGCCGAGACGGCAGGCGTGCCCTATGCTGCGTGGCTCGCCGACCGGCTGTCGCTGCCACTGCTGGTCGTGCGCAAGAAACCGCTCGGCTTCGGCCGCAACGCGCAAATCGAAGGATCGGTGGAACCAGGGGCGCGCGTGCTGCTGGTCGACGACCTGACCACGGACGGCCAGAGCAAGCTCAATTTCTGCAAAGCCGTGCGCGACTCCGGGCTCGTGCTGGAACACGTACTGAGTATCTTCTATTACGATACGTTTGCCGAAAGCCGGCGTACCATGGAAGAACTCGGCGTTGCGATGCATGCGCTGGCCACTTGGCAGGACGTCCTCGCCGAAGCCAGGACAAGCACGGTCTTGTCTGCGGACGATGTCGAAAAGGTACAGGATTTCCTCCTCCACACTTCCGAGTGGTCCAAGGCTCACGGCGGCATCGCCCGCCTTCCCTGACTTTCACCGTTATTTCGCGTTATGAACTTCACCGAACTCATCCAACGATTTGCCGCCCAGGCTCCCGGCACCGACAGTTTCCTTAAAGTCAAGGAAGGCTCACTCGCGCTGATCACCAGCGATTCGGAACACGCCGCCGCGTATTTCCTGATCTATGGCTTCGCCCGCTCTTACGTCCTGCTCTACGAAGACCAGCCCATCGAGCCGGCTTTCGCCGAAACCGCCAAGACGCAATTGCTTTCCTACATGAACCGCTTGGATGAAGCATTCAAGACCGGAACGGCCGAGGCCCTGGTCGCCGCGATGAACTGGATCGTGCTCGACTACGGCCGAAGCGGAAAAATATTTTGAGCGCACGGCCGCAAGCGGCCGGCGCCGCTTCATCGCTCTACACGAACCGGCGTGTCGCACCGCTGCTCGCGCTCGGCTTTGCGAGCGGGCTGCCGCTTGCGCTCACCACCGGGACCCTCCAGGCCTGGGCGACGGTGGACGGCGTGTCGCTGCAGGCCATCGGGTTCCTGACGCTGGTTGGCTCCGCCTATACGCTCAAGTTCCTGTGGGCACCGTTGATGGACCGCTACACGCTGCCCGTGCTGGGGCGGCGCCGGGGCTGGATGGCCGCCACGCAACTGCTGCTCGCGCTCTCCATCATGGCGATGGGGCTGCTCTCGCCGGGCTCGGCGCTGCTTCCGCTGGCGCTGCTCGCCGTTTTCGTGGCCTTCTGCTCGGCATCGCAGGACATCGCGTTCGATGCTTATCGCACCGACGTGCTGCGCAAGGAAGAACGCGGCGCAGGCGCTGCCGTGTCGGTGCTGGGCTATCGCCTCGCCATGCTGGTTTCGGGTGGTTTGGCGCTGGTCATCGCCGACAGCTGGCTAGGCTGGGGCAACACCTACATGCTGATGGGCGTGCTAATGGGCGCCGCCATCCTCGCCACGCTCTGGGCGCCCGAACCCGAAGCCCCCGCCGCCGCACCGCGCACGCTGGCCGAAGCCGTATCCGGGCCGCTGCTGGAATTCTTCCGCCGGCCGGGCGCAATCATGCTGCTGGTGCTCATCGTGCTGTACAAGCTGGGGGATGCCTTCGCGGGTAGCTTATCCACCGCCTTCCTCATACGGGGCGCGGGATTCTCCGCGACCGAGGTCGGCACCATCAACAAGGTGCTGGGCCTGGGCGCCACCATCATCGGCGCACTGGCAGGCGGTTCGTTGCTGGCCAAGCTGGGGCTCTTCCGCTCGCTGATGCTGTTCGGACTGCTGCAGGCCGTCTCGAACCTGGGGTTCTGGCTCATCGCGGTCAGCTCCAAGAACATCGTGCTGATGGCCGCCGCGGTCGGCATCGAGAACCTGTGCGGCGGGATGGGAACGGCTGCGTTCGTCGCGCTGTTGATGGGGCTGTGCGACCAACGCTTCTCGGCGACCCAGTTCGCGCTGTTGTCGGCGCTCTCGGCGGTGGGGCGCACCTACCTGGCCGGGCCGCTCGCGCCTCCCATGGTGCAAGCCTATGGATGGCCGACCTTTTTCCTGATCACCGTCCTCATTGCACTTCCCGGCATCGCCCTGCTCTGGTGGCGTCGCGCCGAAATCCGGGCCTTGGACCAAGCCTGAGCAGCCAGGGCGCTCAGGCGGCCCGCAGGTGCTCTATCGCCTCCCGCTCGGTCCGGAACACGTGCTCGGCGGGCAGCAACCGGATCACGCCGGCGGTCTCGAGCACGTCTTCGACCTGCTTCTTGATCCCCGCCAAATAGACGCTCACTCCCTGGTCGCGCAAGGTCCCGATGATGTAGGTCAGCGTATCGACGCCGGTGACGTCGATGCTATTGATGGGGCCGGCATAAATCAGCACGCGCCGGATGTCGGGCTCCGCGCGGCAGCGCTCGATGATGAAGTGTTCCAATTGGTTGGCAGTGACGAAGCTCAAGGCCGCATCCATCCGGACGGCCAGCAAGTCCTCGGCCAAGGGCGGCAAGCCGAAGCGCTGGCGGTCCCGCAACGTACCGTCGGCATGCACGCTCACCTCGATGATGCGAGGATGCGAGCGCTGGTAGAGGAAATAGCCCAGTGACAGGATGAAGCCGGCGAGCACGCCCCACTGCAGTTGCGGTGCCGCGACCAAGGTTGCCGCTGCAGTGGCCGCGGCGATGCATGCCTCCGGCCTAGACGTACGCCACAGCCTGACGAAGAAACCGGGCGCAATCAGGTTCGTTACCGGCACGATGATGACGGCCGCCAGGAACGCGCGCGGCAGATGCGCGATGGCGGGTGTCAGGAACAGCAGGCTGGCCAACACGCAGGCGAACGCGAAAAGCGCCGACCATCCGGTTCGGGCGCCGACGAACAGGTTGAGCGCGGACCGCGAGAACGAAGCGCTCACGGGAAACGCGCCGCTCAGGCCGCTCGCCAGCTTGGCCAGCCCCTGCCCGATGAACTCCTGGTTTTCATCCCAGCGCTTGCGGGTGCTGCGCGAAATTGTCTTGGCGCTGGAAAGCGCCTCCACGAAACTCACCAAGGCGATCACCGCCGCCGCCGGGAGCAAGCTCCGGTAGTCTTCCCAATCCAGCAGCTTGGGCACTGTGAACTGCGGCAAGCCCGCCGGCAAGGCGCCGACGACTGCACCGCCCCGCGCACCGTAACCGATCGCCCAGCTGATCACGCCCGTTGCCAGCGCCGCAGCCAGGACGATGGGCAAGCGCTTGCTGTGCTTCTTCAACGCTACCAGGAAAACCAAAGTTCCCACGCCGAAAGCAAACGCTGGCCAGTCGATGCTCGCGAGTACGCCGGCCGCATCGCCATGCGCCATGGCGGTGCGCGCCGCGCTCCAGCTCAGCCCCAGCATGGCCGGCAATTGCGAAAGGATGATCAGCACTGCCGCAGCCTGCGTGAACGCGCCCACTACCGCTCCCGGCAGGAAATTCACGACCATCCCCAAGCGGGTCGCGCCGATCAAGATCTGGATCGCGCCGGCCATCAAGGACAGCCATATCGCCAGTTCCACCCAACGGGCGGACTCCGCAGCGGCCAAGCCCGCCAGCGAACCGGCCACCAGCATGCTGGTGAGGGCGACCGGCCCGGCACCAAGCAACTGGCACGAGCCCCACAGCACGCTGATCACGGGCGGCACCAAGGCGGCATATAGGCCGGTGATGGGTGGCATGCCCGCCAGCATCGCATACGCCACCGCCTGGGGTACCAAGATCAGGCCAAGCGTGAACCCGGCCCGCGCATCGGCGGCAAGTTCGGCAGCTGTCGGGCGCGGCCAGTTCAAGAACGGAAAATAGCGGCGGAGCAAAGCGGGCATGCAGCAGGCCTTGTGGAAGCGGCGATCAACGGTGTCGGGGTTTGCGGGGAGCGCGTACGGCGAAATGGTCGTATACGGCGTCCGGAAGCAGGCGCAGCAGCTTGGCGACGATGCCCATCTGCCACGGAATGACGGTGTAGCGTACCCCGCGGTCCAGCGCGTCCGCAGCCTTCTCCGCGAAAGTGTCCACATCCATCAGGAACGGCATGGGGTAAGGGTTGCGGGCAGTCATGGCAGTACGAATATAGCCCGGCGCAATCGTCGAGACCCGGATCCCGTACGGCGACAGTTCGTTGCGCAGGCTCTCGCAATAGACAATGACGGCCGCCTTGGATGCGCTGTACGCGCCCGCGCCCGGCAGACCGCGTATGCCGGCCACGCTCGCGATGCCGGCCAGTTGCCCCTTGCCAGCCTGTTTCATGGCGGCGATGAACGGTTCGAAAGTGGCGACCATCGCGACGAGATTGGTGTCCAGTACGGCGCGGAAGGCATCGAAGTCTTCCAGTTCCTCCGTCAGGGTGCCCGTGCTGATGCCGGCATTGGCGATCACCAGGTCCACGGGGCCGCCCGACAGGAAATCGCGTGCGGCGGCGTGCAGCGCATTCCGGTCGCGGACATCGAGCGGATAGCAGTGATGGTCGCCGGGGAGCGACGCGGCGAGATCGCGCAAGGCCTGCTCCCGGCGTGCGACCAAGCCGAGAACGGCGCCCCGCGCCGCATAGCGGCTGGCCAATGCCCGGCCGATTCCGCTACTGGCACCTGTGATGAAGACTCTCATTGCTTTATCCACTCAAGCGCAGCCTCTGTTCGAGGCAGCAAGCCCCGGCCGGCCGATGGGGCCGGGCAACGCTCCCGTCCCGCCGCCGCGCGATGGTATCGTGTCCTGGAACATCCTTGCCGGCGGGTGAAGGGCGTCCGACTGCCCATCGCTCCGGAAACGTAGGATAGTATCTTGGCCAGGCGATCCGCGCCGGCTCGGCTAGGCGCGGCGCATCAACGAGACTGCCATGACATCTTCTTCCATCTCCGAATTACACGGCGCGCTCGCCGCCCTGGTGGGCGAAGCCAACGTCTACGTCGATCCTGCCGACAAGGCCCGCTACGAGACCGGCGCCCGCTACGGTAACGGCAAGGCGGCGGTCGTCGTGCGACCGGCATCGACCGCCGAAGTCGCCGCGGTCGTCCGTCATTGCGCGCAGACGGGCACGCCGCTGATCGCACAAGGCGCCAATACCGGCCTCGTCGCGGCCAGTACGCCCAACGAGAGCGGCCGCCAAGTGTTGTTGAGTCTCGAACGACTGCGCGGCGAAATCGTGGTGGACCGCGCCAATCGCACGGCAACGGTCGGCGCGGGCGTCACGCTGCAGGAACTGAACGAAAAACTGGCCGAACAAGGCTTGTGCTTTCCCATCGACCTGGGCGCCAACCCGTCCTTGGGCGGCATGATCGCCACCAACACAGGCGGATCCCGCCTCGTCCGCTATGGCGACGTGCGCCACAACCTGCTGGGCATCGAAGTGGTCCTGGCCGATCCACCTGGACAGGTGCTCGACCTGATGAGCGGCCTGCGCAAGAACAATACCGGCTACGACCTGAAGCAGTTGTTCGTGGGTGTCGGCGGCGTGGGCGGCGTGATCACGCGTGCGGTGGTACAAGTCCACCCGCTGCCGCGGCAAACCGCCACCGCGCTGATCGTGCCCACCAGCCAGGATGCGGTGCTGGAGCTGCTGATCGCCCTGGAAAGCGAGTTCGGGGACTTCCTGACGGCCTACGAGGGCATGTCGCGCTCAACCGTGCAATCGGTCATCGACCACGTGCCCGGCGTGACCAATCCGTTCGCGCCGGAGCCCATCCCCGATTACTGCCTGTTGGTTGAGCTCGCGGCCACCTCCTCGCGCGAAGTGCTGGGTGTGGACCTGCAATCGGCCCTGAACGATTTCCTGGAGCGCCAATTCGACGTCCTCGTGGCTAACGCGGTGCTCGACGGCGGGCCGGACCTCTGGAAAATCCGCCACTCCATCAGCGAATCCATCCGCCACCAGGGCAAGCTGATCGCGTTCGACATCGCCGTGCCCCGCTCGTCCATGATCGACTTCCAGAAAACGGCGAGGGAGATGCTGGCGAGCGAGTTTCCCTGGCTACGCCTGTTCGACTTCGGCCACTGGGCCGACGGCGGCACGCACTTCAACATCGTCTGGCCCCACGAGGCGACGCCGGCCTACGACTCAGACACCGTGGAGCGCCTGCGCACGGCCATCTACGACCTCGTCGTGCGCCGGTTCGGCGGAAGTTTCAGCGCCGAACACGGCGTCGGCCCATACAACGAGCGGTTCTATCACCGCTACGTGTCGCCGGAAGCGCAGGCGCTGGCTGGCCGCTTGCAGGAGACGCTCGACCCCAGGGGCGTGCTGGGGCAGGTGAACTTCGGGCCGGCCGCCTCGGACTGACCGGCGGCTGACCCCGGGCGGCCCCACGCCAGCTTGGATGCGCATGCCGGGCCGCCGCGCAGAGCCAACGGCCCGGCGCCGCCCGTGCGCCGGGCGCGGCGCTTATTTCGCCCGTTCTTTCCCGATCAGGAAATCGGCAACCTGCAGCGCAGCCACATTGCTGCCCGTCAAGGACGGCGAGGTGATGTAGCGGCCGTTGATGGCCAGGGTGGGTACGCCGTCGATCTTGTAGGCCTCGGCGAGCCGCGTGGCACGCTGGACCTTGGACTGGACGCCGAACGAGTTATAGGCGTCCATGAACTGCTTGCGGTCCAGGCCGGCCTTCTCGGCCCAATCGAAAATGCGGTTGGCCGTGTTCAGGGGCTGGCGCTGCTCGTGGATCGCCGTGAACACGAGGCGGTGGAACGGCTCGACCTTGCCCAGGGCTTCCAGCGTGTAATAAAGGCGCTGCTGCGGTTCCATGCCGGCATTGAAACGCACAGGTACGCGACGCACCACCACGTCGGGCGGCAGTTTCTTGATCCATGCGTCGAGGCTGGGCTCCAGCGCATTGCAGTGCGGGCAGCTATACCAGAAAAACTCGGTCACCTCGATCTTGCCCGGCGCATCGGTGGGTTGAGGCTGCTGCAGGCGGATGTAGTCCGCGCCTTCGCGCGGCTGCTGGGCCAAGGCCATGCCCGGCAGGACGGCGAGGAGGCCGGCGGCCAGGGCGAGACGGTTGAACGTGCGACGAACGTGGAAGCGACCGATCATAGGATTCCTCTGGTAACGAGGTCCGGCGCCGTCTGCGCGCCGGACGCGATGAAATCTCCGACCGCGGGAAGCTCGGCGAAGTTCCGACGGCTCATTTCTTCACCACGGCCGCTTCGATGCCGTTCTCGGCCAATCGCGCGCGCGTGCGGTTCATGTCGTCGAGCCGGGTAAACGGGCCGACGCGTACGCGATGGACGGTGCCCGCGGCAACATCGGCGGCTTCCAGTCGCGCCTGAAAGCCCAGGAACGCCAGCTTGGCCTTGAGCGCCTCGGCATCCTCGATGACGCGAAATGCTCCGACCTGCAAGTAATACGTCCCGCTTCCTCCGGCCGCGGAGGCCGGCGGCGCGCTTTCGTTGCGGTTCACCCCTTGGCTGGCCAGGAAGTCGCCCAGCGGGTCGCGCGTGGCCGGGGGCACCGGGGCCGGGCTCGGATGCGCCGTCGAGGGGCCAGAGCCGGACGGAGCGCCGGCCGGGCCATCCCTGCCGTAGAGGCTGCGATTGGGGTCGGGCGCGTTGGCGGGATCCGGCGCCGGAGTCGGTGCGACCGGCCGCACGCCGCGGCTCACGAAAGGCACCGGCGCCTTGGTGATGTAAAAGGCCACGAGCACGGCCACCAACAGGCCGACCAGCAGTCCGGCCATCAGGCCGAACATCGTGCCGCCCCGTTGCGCCGGACGCTGGGCCGCCGCGCCCGGGCGGGCCCGCTGCTGTTTACCTTTCCTGGAAGAAGCCGGCTTTGCTGTGGACACCATGAATCGTTACATCCGTTGCGGAGCAGACACGCCCAACAACGCCAATCCGTTGGCCAGGACCTGACGCGTCGCGGCGAGCAACGCCAAGCGCGCCAGCTTCAATTCGGCATCGTCCACCAGCACGCGTTCGGCATTGTAGTAGGCGTGGAAGTCCGCGGCGCAGTCCTTCAGCCAGAAAGCGACATGATGCGGCGCCAGGTCGTTCGCCGCCGCCTGGACCATGGAGGGAAACTCGGCCAGCCGTTGCAGCAGCAGCAACTCGCGTTCGGCGGTAAGCAGCGACGTATTGGCGCGCGCCAGCGCCGCCTCATCGCCCCCCCATTGCCCGAGCACCGAGCAAATGCGGGCATGCGCGTACTGGATGTAGTACACGGGATTCTCGTCCGTCTGCTTGAGCGCCAAGTCGATGTCGAACACGAACTCGGTATCGGCGCGCCGCTGTATCAGGAAGTAGCGCACCGCATCGCGGCCCACCCAGTCGATGAGATCCCGCATGGTGACGTAGCTGCCGGCGCGCTTGGAGATTTTGACTTCCTCGCCGCCGCGCATGACCTTGACCATCTTGTGCAGCACATAGTCGGGATACCCCTTGGGGATGCCCACATTGAGCGCCTGCAGGCCGGAGCGCACGCGCGCCACCGTGCCGTGATGGTCCGAGCCCTGGATGTTGATGGCCTTGGTGTAGCCACGCTCCCACTTGGTCACGTGATAGGCGACGTCCGGCACGAAATAGGTATACGTGCCGTCGGACTTGCGCATCACGCGGTCCTTGTCGTCGCCTTCGCCAAGCGCGGTCGTGCGCAGCCAAAGCGCGCCGTCTTGCTCATAGGTGTGGCCGCTGGCGATCAGGCGCTGCACCGTCTGCTCGACGCGCCCCGAGGTATAGAGGGAGCTCTCGAGGTAGTAGTTGTCGAACTTCAGGTCGAACGCCTGCAGGTCCAGATCCTGTTCCCGGCGCAGGTAAGCGACGGCGAACTTGCGGATGTCTTCGAGATTGTCGGGATCGCCCGAAGCCGTCACGGGCTCTGCGTCGGCCGCCTTGACGGTCTTGCGGGCCAGGTAATCGGCCGCAATGTCGGAGATGTACTCGCCGCGATAGCCGTCGGCAGGAAAATCCGGGTGGTCGGGCCCCAGTCCGCGGGCGCGCGCCTGCACGCTGATGGCCAGATTGTGGATCTGGTTGCCCGCGTCGTTATAGTAGAACTCGCGCGTGACCTCCCAGCCGCTGGCAGCGAACAAACGGCAGATGGCGTCACCCAGCGCCGCCTGGCGGGCATGCCCCACGTGCAGGGGCCCGGTGGGATTCGCCGACACGAACTCGACCATCACCTTGCGCCCGTTGGACGGCGCGCGGCCGAAATCGGCACCGCGCACGCGGATGGCGTCGATCACGGCCTGCTTGGCCGCCGGCGCGAAGCGCAGGTTGATGAAGCCCGGACCGGCAACCTCGGCGCTCTCCAGGAGCGCGGCGGCCCCCGGCTGCGCCAGGAGGGCGTCGACGATGGCTTGCGCGAGTTCGCGCGGATTGCGTTTCAAGGGCTTGGCGATCTGCATCGCCACGTTGGTGGCGGCATCGCCGTGGGACGCCACCTTGGGACGCTCCAGCAGCAAGGTGGGCGTCGCCTCAGGGGCCACGGCCTTGACGGCGGCGCCCAAAAGGCCGAGAAGTTGTTCCTGTTGCTCGGGGAGCATGGCTGGGAATAGTGCGGTAAATAAAAGGCCAAGAGCGGAATGTTAACAGCCGGCGGCCTTGCCTAGGAAAAACGCGGCATGGCGAGGCGGGCAGGCACCGGATGGGTTATCCAAAACCATCTTTTCAGCACGCCTTCCCCCTGATACGTGTCGTAGCTTAGCCGGCCGAGGCTTCCGCCATAATGTGGCGAACCACATCACACGGAGCACGGAGAGCCATGATCGTCACCTTCAGATCCAAAGCCGCCGGGGAAATCATCATGCTCGGCGAGCATGCCAAACCGTTGCTCGAGCTGGCCGGCAAGCTCCCGGAAATCGCCGCCGGCACCCGGGGCGTCTTCACCCCTGAACAACTGCCCGACGCCATTCGCCGCATCGAGGCCGCGATAGGCGGCGAACGCGAACCCCGCTTCGACGAGAGCGACCCCGAAGAAAAGGAAAAGGCTGCGCGCTATGTTGGCCTGCGCCAGCGCGCATTTCCGCTCCTGGACATGCTCCGAAAAGCGCAGGCCAAGAACGTCAACGTCACCTGGGAAGCCTGAGGAGCGCCGCAATGACCCGCCCGCCATGGCAAGACGTGCTCGATTTTTGGTTCCTGCCGCCGGACGATCCGGGCTACCTGAAACCGCGCCATGTCTGGTTCCAGAAGAACCCTGAGTTCGACGAGGAAATACGCGCCCGCTTCCAGCCCAGGGTCGAACAGGCCGTGGCAGGCGGGCTGCGCGAGTGGAAACGCGAGCTGGGGGGCGCCCTGGCGCGCATCGTGCTGCTGGACCAGTTCACCCGCAACATTTGGCGCGGCACGCCGCGGGCCTTTGCCGGAGACCCCGAAGCCTTGCGCGACGCCCTCGAGTTGATCGATTCCGGCAAATACCTGCAGCTGCCGCCCGTACAGCGGGAGTTCGTCTATCTCCCGCTGATGCACAGCGAAAACCTCACCATCCAGGAGCGCTGCGTGGCCCTCTACGCCACGCTGGCACAAGAGCACCCCGCTTCCCAAAACTCACTGGAGTTCGCCATCCGCCATCGGGACATCGTGGAACGCTTCGGGCGCTTCCCCCACCGCAACGCCATACTCGGACGGGCGAACACGCCCCAGGAATCGGAGTTCTTGAAACAACCTGGGTCGGGGTTCTGACCGGACGCCGGGGGCAGGGCGGGCCCGCCCCCTTCGATCACACGCTGACTTCCGCCAACTTCGCTCCGGCCATCTGCGCGGACCGGCCGCTGGCCTGGAGATGGCGGTTGACGGCGCTCAACACCGCCTTGAAGGATGCAGTGACGATGTCGCTGTCTACCCCTACGCCGAAGCCTGTCGGCGCATCGCCGATGCGCACCTCCACATAGCAAGCGGCCGAGGCGTCGGCGCCCACGCCGATGGAGTGCTCGTGGTAATCCATCAGCCGCATCGGCATGCCGAGCCCCTGGACGAATGCGTCGATGGGCCCGTTGCCGGAACCGACCAGCGTCCGGGGCTGGCCGTCGACGAGGACGTCGACCTCCACCCGCACGCCTTCATCGATGCTGGCCATGCGGTGCCGCACGAAACGGTAGGGATCGTGCCGGTCGAGGTATTCGCGGCTGAAGATCGCGTAGACGTCGGAGGCCGTGACCTCGCGGCCGGTCTCGTCGGTCACGCGCTGGATGGCGCGGCTGAACTCGATCTGCAGGCGCCGCGGCAGATCCAGGCCGTACTCCTGCTGCAAGAGATAAGAAACGCCACCCTTGCCCGACTGGCTGTTGACGCGGATCACCGCGTCATAGCTGCGCCCGACGTCGGCCGGGTCGATGGGCAGGTACGGTACCTCCCAGATATCGCCCGGCTTGCGCTGCGCGAAGCCCTTCTTGATTGCATCTTGGTGCGATCCGGAAAACGCGGTGAACACGAGGTCGCCCACGTACGGATGGCGCGGATGCACTGGCAGCTGGGTGCAGTATTCGACGCAGCGACGCACGTCGTCGATGTCGGAAAAGTCCAGCCCCGGCGAGATGCCCTGGCTGTACAGGTTCATGGCCAGCGTCACGAGGTCCACGTTGCCCGTGCGCTCGCCGTGGCCGAACAGGCAGCCCTCGATGCGCTCGGCGCCCGCCAGCACAGCCATCTCGGCCGCAGCCACCGCGGTGCCGCGGTCATTGTGCGGATGCACGCTGAGGATGATGCTGTCGCGGTTGGCGAGGTTGCGGTGCATCCACTCGATCTGGTCGGCGTAGACGTTGGGCATCGCGCATTCGACCGTGGCGGGCAGGTTCAGGATGATCTTGCGATTGGGCGTCGCGCCCCACGCCTCGACCACCGCGTCGCAGACTTCCTTGGCGAAGTCGAGTTCCGCCGAGCTGAACACCTCGGGCGAATACTGGTAGACCCACTCGGTCTCGGGCCGCGCGTCGGTGAGCTCCTTGATGAGGCGGGTGCCCGCCAACGCAATCTGCTTGACCTCTTCGCGCGACATGCCGAACACGATTCGGCGGAAAGCGGGCGCGATGGCGTTGTACATGTGCACGATGACGCGCCGGCCGCCCTCGACCGACTCGATCGTGCGGCGAATGAGGTCTTCGCGCGCCTGGGTCAGCACTTCGATCGTGACGTCCTCCGGCACGCGGTTCTGGTCGATCAGCCCCCGGATGAAGTCGAAGTCCGTCTGCGACGCCGAGGGAAATCCCACCTCGATCTCCTTGAAGCCGATCTCCACGAGCTTCTCAAACAGGCGGGTCTTGCGTTCGCCGTTCATGGGCTCGATCAAGGCCTGGTTGCCGTCGCGCAGGTCGGTGCTCATCCAGATCGGCGCCTTGGTCATGCGACGGTTGGGCCAGGTACGCTCGGCAAAGTCGTAAGCGGGGAACGGGCGGTATTTCGCCTCGGGATTCTTCAACATCATGGATTGCTCCTGCTACTGCGAACTCGGGAAAAGGAACGGATGAACCGTAGGTGTGGCCGAGTTATGGCTGCCGAGCTGCCACGGGGCTCTAGGCCCGGCAACCGATCGGTAGTAGTAGCGAGGAAGCAATGAGGGCGACGATCGCGCGCACGCCGGCACCCAGCGCGGCTTGGCGCTGGATGGCGGTGGGACGGATGGCGGTAGCGGCCATGGTTGCGATCGTGCAGGGAAGGGTTCGTGCTGAATTGAACCTTTAGTCAAACACAATTCCGCGCGGCTGGCAAGCCCGCCCGGCCAAAGCGTGGCTTTTCGACAGGAGCCCAGGGCGCAGCGGCAAGGCGCAAGCGGGGCCGGCACCTGCGCGGCTGCCCCCCGGGACGCCAGCGGGAACTCCTCGTCATGTGCGGCACAAAGTCAGGTGTGCCCGCGAGGCCCGCCGGGGTCCAGGCAGCCATGAGCCGTCCCGGCCGCCCGCGGCAGGTCATGTGCAGAATAGGGGTCTTGAAAAACCAGAAGCCGTCCCGAGATTGGGTTCAGGGGATGCCGTAGTCGGGTCCCTCGAGTGAAACTTGCTGATAATCAGGAGGTTCCAATATGAACGCTACATTCTCTCTGGCGCCTTTGTTCCGCCATTCCGTCGGTTTCGACCGCTTCAACGATTTGTTCGAGTTCGCCCTGCGCAATGACTCGGGCAGCTCTTATCCGCCGTACAACGTCGAGAAACACGGCGATGACGACTACCGCATCGTGATCGCGGCTGCCGGCCTGCGCGAAAGCGACCTGGACGTCCAGGTGGACCGCGACGTGCTGACCGTGACGGGCGGCCGGCGCGAAAAGAACGACGAGAAGGTCACTTATCTGCACCAAGGCATCGCGCAGCGCGCGTTCAAGCTGTCGTTCCGCCTGGCCGACCACATCGAAGTACGCGGCGCCCATCTCGAGAACGGCCTGCTGCACATCGACTTGGTGCGCAACGTACCGGAAGAAGCGCGGCCCAAGCGCATCGCCATCAGCAGCGCGGGTGCGCAGCCCCAGCAACAGGCCGTCCTGGCTAACGCCGCCTGAGCGTACCGCGGCGTAAGTGCGCCGGCCCGCGAGGGCCGGCCTTCGCTGCGGCCAGGCACTCTGGCGCAACGGCTTCCCACGCCGGCATCGACCGGCCAAGGGAGGCCGTTTTCGTTCTTGCCCGCCGCGGTGCGACGAGGCCAAGCCCGCCCTCATGGACTTGCCCAGACCTGGGGACCGCGCGGCGTATCGATCCGATAGTCGGTGTACGGCCATTGCAGCAAATGCGCGCCCAGCCGCCTGGCCGCCGCCACCGGATCGCGCGGATCGCGGGCGACCTCGCCTCGACGGTTACCCGAACCATGCACGTAGCCGACGAAGGCCGAATGGGTGTACCGGGCAAACTCCTGCAATTGCTGCACAATGCCGAGCCCCACGCCGGGGTAGCTTTCCTCCGAAGCAAGCGTCAGCCCAAAACGCTTTCCCTGCATGCGCGCGAGCACGTCGGCATGGTGGGGATAGGTGTCTGAGTAATAGGTGAACGAACGATCGAAGAAGGCCTTGGTCTGCGCCGACATGCCGTACCAATAGATGGGCGTGCAGAACACCACGCCCGCCGCGGGCAGGAACTCCTCGAGGAAAAGCTCGGCATACCGGTCTTGGGGCGGCACCGAATGGCTCGTACGATCGCCGAGGAACCCGCCCAGATAGTCATCCAGGAAACGCAGGCGGGCCGATGCGCCCGCCTCGCGCGCCCCTTCTTCGACGGCCCGGGCGAGCAGGGCGCTATTGCCGTCCCGCCGCGGGCTGCCCACGAGTATCAAGATGTCATGAGATGAGTTCATTTCATTGCTCCCTTGGTCAAGAATTGTCCGTTTGGCCAGTTCCCGAAAATTTACGGAGCATTCCGTCCGTTGGCGAGTGAGCTTCTTTCAAATAAGATGAAATGAATTCACCCTCATCGCTGCAACCATGTTCGCCGGATTACCGCTGAACGCGCTCCGCACCTTTGAAGCAGCCGCCAGGTTGCGCAGCTTCAAGCGTGCAGCCGAGGAGCTTCACGTCACGCCTACCGCCGTGTCTCACCAAATCCGCGCGCTGGAACGTCACCTGGGGCTGCCCCTTTTCGAACGCCGCGCAGGCGGCGTTGCGCTTGCGGCGGAGGGCACGCGGCTTTTCCATGCCGTGCACGGCGCCTTGCTGAACGTCAGCCAGGCCATCGATGCCTTGAAGCCGCGGCCAAGCAGCGGTGCGGTCACGGTAACGACCACCCATTCGTTCGCCGCCCTATGGCTGGTGCCGAGGCTCGGGCGCTTCTATCAGCAATATCCGGACTACGAAGTCCGCATCGACACGACCGCCCGTGTCGTCGATCTCCTGGAAGACGCCAGCGTGGACATCGCCATCCGCTACGGAACGCGCGACTATCCTGAATTGGTCACCGGCGCGATCCTGGACGAAGCCTTCGGCGTCTACGGCGCACGCAGCCTGGTTGGAGGAGGCATCCCGGAAAAACCTACGCTGATCTCCGTGCACTGGCGCGACTCCACGCTCTACGAGCAGGGCTGGAGGCGTTGGTGCGACGCGGCCGGCTTGCCGTGGATGCGAGGCCGACCCTCGATCCGGCGCTACCAGGAAGAGCACTATGCATTGCAAGCCGCCATCGCGGGGCAGGGGCTGGTGCTGGCGAGCTCGGTCATGGCCTCGGACGCCGTCGCCCAAGACTTGCTCTTCCCTTTCCTCCCTCACGTAACGGTACCGGGCGCGCGCTACGCAGCCTTGTGCGCCCCGGGGCGCGAACGCCACCCGCCGGCGCGCGCCTTGCTCGACTGGCTCAAGCGGGAGTTCACGGCGAGTGCCGGACAGCCGCGCAAGCAAAGCACCGGCCGGCGGCCGCGCTGAATGCATGCGGTGGAGCCGCTCACGCCGCGGCCATGACACAATCCGCCCCATGCGCACATTTTTTCTCTTTGTGGTCACCGCGATCGCCGAAATCGTCGGCTGCTACTTGCCATATCTCTGGCTGCGCCAAGGGCGCTCGGCCTGGATCCTGCTCCCTGCGGCGGCCAGCCTCGCCCTGTTTGCATGGCTGCTGAGCCTGCATCCGACTGCCGCAGGGCGCACGTATGCCGCCTATGGCGGCGTCTACATTGGCGCCGCGCTGCTCTGGCTGTGGGCGGTGGACGGCGTCAGGCCGACGTCGTGGGACATCGCCGGCGCGCTCGTCGCCCTGGCTGGCATGGGCATCATCATGTTCCAGCCGCGATGAATTCGTGCCACGCGCGTCCCTTCAGGTAGAATCCCCGCTGGGTGTCGTGCTCTTCCTTGCACGACAGGATTCACGCGCAGGTCGGGCCGCCGCGCGACAATTCCTGCTCGCATGGATCGACCACATGCCCCCAAGCCCCGACCTGCCACGCGCCCAGCTCATCACTGAACGCGCCCTTGCCACGCTGAACCGATTTCTCCACGTCGAAGCCGTCAGCGGCATCGTGCTCCTGATCGCCGCCGCCGTGGCATTGACCTGGGCCAACTCCCCGCTGGCCGCCGGCTACCATCACTTCTGGCACACGCCTATCTCCATCGGGTTGGGATCGTTCACCATTTCCCAGCCTCTCCACTTCTGGATCAACGATGGGCTGATGACCGTGTTCTTCCTGGTCGTCGGGATGGAGATTCGACGTGAGATGCATGAAGGCGCGCTGAGCAACCTGCGCCAGGCCAGCCTGCCTATCGCCGCAGCCCTCGGCGGCGTCATGGTGCCCGCGTTGATCTATTTGGCGCTGAATGCGGATCCGGTGCGACAGAACGGCTGGGCCGTGCCGACCGCAACGGACATCGCGTTCGCCGTCGGCGTCCTCGCCCTCCTAGGCCGTTCCATACCGGGCAACCTACGCATCTTCCTGCTGGCCCTTGCCGTCATCGACGACATCATTGCGGTACTCATCATCGCGCTGTTCTATTCGGGCGGACTCGATTACGGCGGGTTCGCCTTGGCGGGCGCCGGGCTCGTGCTGGTGCTCGCCTTACAACGCATGGGCATCGGCTCGGCGTTCGCATATGTCTTGCCGGGCGCCATCGTCTGGACCGGCATCCTCATGACGGGTGCCCATCCCACGCTGGCCGGCGTCGTTCTTGGCCTTTTGACGCCGGTCGTCCCGATGCGGATGCGGGAGCGCCCGCTGGAGGTCGTTTCGCGCATCGCCAACCAACTGACCGGGCGCCACGCCGAGGCCGGCTCGCAACTGCTCGCAGGCCCGCTGCGCGAGCTGCGCCTTGCCCAGCGCGAACTGCTACCGCCCATCGTACGGGTGCAAGCTGCGCTTCATCCGTGGGTGGCATACTGCGTGATGCCGCTCTTCGCGCTGGCGAATGCCGGCGTCACCCTGGATGGCATAGACCTGGCCGGGGGCACACAGTGGGTCCTGGCCGGCGTCGTACTTGCGCTCGTGATAGGCAAGCCCGTGGGAGTCGTCACCGTAAGCTGGGCCATGGTGCGCCTCGGGTGGTGCGCGCTTCCCCCGGGCGTGACGGGAGCCGGCATTGTGCTGGTGGGGCTGCTGGCCGGAATAGGTTTCACGATGTCAATCTTCATCGCCATGCTGGCCTTCGCCGATGACGCGCTACTCGGCGCCGCGAAACTCGGGGTGCTGGCGGGGTCGTGCCTCGCGGCGCTGTTGGGACTGGGCTGGGGCGTGCTTTACGCCCGGCGGCAACGCAGGGATGCCGGCTTGCCCCGCTGAGCCGAGGCTTCGCTGGAGGCATGCACCGCGGATGCAAGGTCCGCCAGCGCAACGCTTGCATGCTCACCGGCCAAGCGGTACGGCCGGCCCGCCCCTCATCCCGCCACGAACCCGGCTCGCTGCGGCCACGTATTCACGAACGCATGAATGCTGCGTTCACCATAGACGCCGGCGCGGGTGAACGGCTCGTTCTCCAGCCAGGCCAGCGCGTCTGCCTCGCTATCGAAGTCGATCACGAGCAGGCTGCCGACGAAGTCCTCAGGCCCGCCTCCGCCGAGCAAGGGGCCGGCAAACGCGATCCGGTCGCCGACGCCCGCCAGGTACTGTTTATGTTCTGGCCGAAGGCGCGCCCTCAGGGCAGGCGTATCGGGGGTCTTCTTATCGAGCAGATGGAAAACGAACAACACGGCAGTCCTCCTTGGGGGTGATGTGGCTTGGGCTTCCAGCGAGGCCTCGTCGCAAAGCCGGCGAAGCGCTCGCCATCTTCGAGGCCACGCCCACATCCGTCAAGCGCGGCCCGCCCGCACGGCTCACAAACTCGACATCAGCGCCCGCCGCAGCTCATCTTCGCTGCGGCCGCTGCGCGCCGCGTAGTCGGCCAGCTGGTCTTCGCCGATCTTGCCCACGTTGAAGTACTGGGAAGCAGGATGGCTGAAGTAAAAGCCCGATACCGCGGCGGCGGGATACATGGCGAGGCTCTCGGTCAGCTGCATCCCGATTTCCTCGCAGGCCATGACACGGAACATATCGCGTTTGACGGTGTGCTCCGGACATGCGGGATAGCCAGGCGCGGGCCGGATGCCTCGATAGGATTCCTTGATGAGTTGTTCGTTGCTCAGGTTTTCGTCCGGCGCGTAACCCCAGAGATCCTTGCGGACCCGCTCGTGCAGGGCTTCGGCGAAAGCTTCGGCCAGGCGGTCTGCGATGGCCTTGAGCATGATGCTCGAGTAGTCGTCGTGTTGCTTCTGGAACTCGGCTTCCCACTTCTCGATGCCCAGGCCGCTAGTGACGGCAAACATGCCGATGTAGTCGGCGATGCCGCTGGACTTGGGCGCGATGAAATCCGCAAGGCATTTATTGTCCACGCCTTCGCGCTTGGCGGTCTGCTGGCGCAGGTTGCGCCAGGTAAAGAGCACCTGCTCGCGCGACTCATCGGCGTAAATCTCGATGTCGTCATCATTGACGGTGTTGGCCGGGTAAAAGGCCACGACCCCGTTGGCGGTCAGCCAACGGTTTTCGATCACGCGCTTGAGCAAGGCCTGGCCATCCGCATAAACCCTGCGGGCCGAGTCGCCCACGACGGCGTCGTCCAGGATGGCGGGGAATGAGCCATGCAAATCCCAGGTCTGGAAGAACGGCTGCCAGTCGATGTAGCGCGCAATCTCAGCCAGGTCGAAGTTCTTGAAGGCCCGGCGGCCGATGAACTTGGGGCGCGGCGGCTGGTAGCCTTCCCACGCGATGGCCGGCTTGTTGGCGCGCGCCTCGGCCAGGGAAATCAGCGGCGTCGCCTTGCGGTTGGCGTACTGTTCGCGCACGCGCTCGTATTCCGCCTTGATGTCGGCCACGTACTGCGCAGCCTGGTCCGAGACCAGGCTCTGCGCCACGCCCACCGAGCGGCTGGCGTCGGTCACGTAAATAACCGGCCCCTCGTAGTGCGGCGCGATTTTTACCGCCGTATGCACCCGGCTCGTCGTGGCGCCGCCGATCAACAGCGGCACCTTGCGCTCGCGGAAATACTCGTCACGCTGCATTTCGGCGGCGACATAGGCCATCTCCTCGAGGCTGGGCGTGATCAGTCCCGAGAGCCCGATGATGTCGGCGTTCTCTTCCTTGGCCTTGGCCAGGATCTCCGCGGCCGGCACCATGACGCCCATGTTGACGACCTCGAAGTTATTGCACTGGAGCACGACGCTCACGATGTTCTTGCCGATGTCGTGCACGTCGCCCTTGACGGTGGCGATGACGATCTTGCCCTTGGAGCGCACGTCGCCGCCTGCCGCCTGGATCTGGCGCTTCTCTTCCTCGATGAAGGGGATCAGGTGGGCCACGGCTTGTTTCATCACCCGGGCCGATTTCACCACCTGCGGGAGGAACATCTTCCCCGAACCGAACAGGTCGCCGACGACGTTCATGCCGTCCATCAGCGGCCCCTCGATCACCTCGATGGGACGACCGCCGCGCGCGGCCACGGCCTGCCGCGCCTCCTCGGTATCTTCGACGATGTAGGTGCTGATGCCATGTACCAGGGCGTGCGTGAGCCGCTCGGCATAGGGTAGGCTGCGCCAGGCGAGGTCCTCTTCCTTCTTGGTGCTGGAGCCCTTGATCGTCTCGGCGAATTGCACGAGCCGTTCGGTCGGCGTGCGATCATCGTTCGGGTCCTTGCGGCCGAGCGGTTCGGGGCGGTCCAACACCACATCTTCCACGAGGTCCCGCAGTTCGGGATCCAGGTCGGCATACACGCCCAGTTGGCCGGCATTCACGATGCCCATGGTCAGCCCGGCGCGAATGGCGTGGTACAGAAAGACCGTGTGGATGGCCTCGCGCATGGGTTCGTTGCCCCGGAACGAGAAGCTGACGTTGGAAATGCCGCCGGAGACCTTGGCGTATGGGAGGTTCTCGCGGATCCAGCGCGTGCTCTCGATGAAATCGACGGCATAGTGATTGTGCTCGTCGATGCCGGTGGCGATGGCAAAAACGTTCGGGTCGAAGATGATGTCTTCCGGCGGGAAGCCCACTTCCTCCACCAGCAGCTTATAGGCGCGACTGCAAATGTCGATCCGGCGCTGCAGCGTGTCGGCCTGCCCCTGCTCGTCGAAGGCCATGACCACCACCGCCGCGCCGTAGCGCCGGCACAGCCGCGCCTGGCGCAGGAAAGGCTCGACGCCCTCCTTCATGGAGATCGAATTAACGATGGCCTTGCCCTGTACGCATTTCAGGCCCGCCTCGATTACGCTCCACTTCGAGCTATCGATCATGACCGGCACGCGCGAAATGTCGGGCTCGGAGGCAATCAGGTTCAGGAAGCGCCTCATGCTGGCTTCAGAATCCAGCATGGCCTCGTCCATGTTGACGTCGATGATCTGGGCGCCGTTCTCGACCTGCTGGCGCGCCACGGCCAGCGCCTCATCGAACTTCTCCTCGCGGATCAGGCGCGCGAACATCTTGCTGCCCGTCACATTGGTGCGCTCTCCCACGTTGACGAACAGCGAGTCATCGTCGATGTTCAGCGGCTCGAGCCCAGAAAGCCGCAACTTGACCTCGACCGCCGGCGGCTGGCGCACCGGCAGGTTCGCCACCTTTTCCGCAATGGCGCGGATATGGTCCGGCGTCGTACCGCAGCAGCCGCCCACAACGTTGACGAAACCTGCCCGGGCAAATTCTTCCAGGAGGCGCGACGTGTCTTCCGGCGTCTCGTCGAAGCCGGTCTCGCTGAGGGGATTCGGCAGGCCTGCGTTCGGATAAACGCAGACAAAGGTATCGCAGATCTTGGATAGCTCGGCGATGTACGGCCGCATCAGCGCCGCGCCCAGCGCGCAGTTCAACCCGATGGTGATGGGACGAGCATGGCGCACCGAATTCCAGAAGGCCTCGACCGTCTGGCCCGACAAAATGCGCCCCGACGCGTCCGTGACCGTGCCGGAAATCATGATCGGCAAGCGCTCGCCGCGGGCCTCGAACACCTCTTCGACGGCGAAAATGGCCGCCTTCGCGTTCAAGGTATCGAAAATGGTTTCGATCAGGACGAGGTCGATGCCGCCATCCAGCAAGCCGTTCAGCTGCTCGGCATAGGCGGCCCGCAGTTCGTCGAAGGTCACGTTGCGCGCCGCCGGATCATTGACGTCGGGCGAAATCGACGCCGTCTTCGGCTGGGGGCCCAGCGCGCCCGCCACGAAACGCGGCCGCTCGGGCGTGCTGAACTCGTCGCAAGCCTGGCGCGCCAGCTTGGCCGCCGCCACGTTGAGCTCGTAGGCGAGGCCGGGCAAATCGTAGTCAGCCTGGGCGATGGAGGTCGCGCCGAAGGTATTGGTCTCGATCACATCTGCGCCTGCCGCCAGATAGGCGCGGTGAATCTCCAGGACGACGTCCGGGCGGGTCAGGCACAGGAGCTCATTGTCGCCCTTCAGGTCTTTGCCGTGGCCGGCGAAGCGCTCCCCGCGGAAGGCCGCCTCATCCAGCTTATGGCGCTGGATCATCGTTCCCATCGCGCCGTCCAGGACCAGGATGCGCTCGGTCAACAGCCGCGCGAACTCGGCGCCGCGGGTATAGGAAGAGGGAGGATAGGGCAGGGTCGGAAACGGCATGTGCAGCGGCCTCGGAAGTCAGCCGGGAGAAAACCCGCGCGGGCGGCGCAGGTTCTCAGCCGCACAGGCGCGCCGGGTGTAGGCGAATCTGGGATTTTAGCAAGGATGCGCGCCCGGCCCAGCGGCGCGCCTCAATGCAACCGCCGGCCCAAGCGCTTGAACCCGAAAGGCGTGATGCCGTCCATGTTGAAAATGGGCTCGGAGCTGGCCCGCACGCGGCGGCGGATTTGCAGGTCGGGCACGGACGGCTCAGGCTTCGTTTCGGCCGTCCCTTCGCCGCGCCAGGCCGCCGCGGCCGCTTCCACCACCTCGGCGATCTCCTGCGAACGATCGAATTGGGCGCGCAGCCATTTGACGTCTCCGCCATGCTTGAAGACATCGGCACGCAGCGCCTCCAGCATCTCGGCGGTACCGAGCTCGCGGGCCGCCGGCATCACCTTGTCGAAGGTCATTCGCACATGATCGCCCAGGCGCACGCGGCCAGCTTGGGGATCGACGTAGTGGCCGTGCAAGCCGAAGCGGGTCGCCTGGAAGCGATTGGTGCGATAGGCCATCCAAGCCTTGCGGTCAGGCATGGGCTCGTCGGCCAGCGTCGCGCCGAGCGCCTGCGCGAAGGCTGCCAACTGGCACGCCTTCTCCACGGTAAGCGGCGTGTCGCAGACCCGGATTTCCGCGGTGCCGAACTCGGGCTTGGGCCGCACGTCCCAGTACAGATCCTTGATGCTTTCGATCAAGCCACCGGCGTGCAGCTCCGCAAAATAGGCCTCGAACCCGTGCCAGTCCACGACTTCCGGCGGCAGGTGGCCGCACATGGGGAAGGCGTTCAAAGCGTTCAGGCGACTGCAGGCGAATTGGGTATCCACCCCTTCGAAATACGGCGAAGAAGCCGACAAGGCGATGAAGTGCGGAACGTAGGGCGAGAGCTTCTGGGTCAACTCAATGGCGGCATCCCCGTTCTCCACGCCCAGGTGAATATGCTGCCCGAAGACAGTGAACTGGCGGGCCAGGTAACCATACGTCTCGGACAGGTACTGGAAGCGCGGGGAGTCGAAGATTGCCCGGTCATGCCAACGCATGAAGGGGTGGGTGCCGCCTCCGGCCACCCGCACGCCCACGGCGTCGGCAGCCTCGACCAGGAGGTCCCGCATGCTGCGCATTTCGTCCAACAGGCGTTTCGGATCGGTATGGACCGAAGAGTTGAGTTCGATCATCGACCGGGTGATCTCGGGCTTAACCCGGTCGGCATAGGGATGGTTGGCGATCTGAGCCAGCAATTCTTCGGCTGCGCCCTTCAAGTCGAACGTCTGCGGATCGACGATCTGCAACTCGAGCTCGATGCCCAAGGTATTGGGACGGGATGCCGTGAATGCGATGGACTGCATCGGAGTCTCCTTTGGAATGTCGCCGGGTGATCGACCCGGCCGGGGCGACGCCGGACGCAGGATATGCGTCATAGGCCAGCATCACGAAGTGTCGGGCGAGTTTAGCAGCGAGTTTTCGCGAGATCGACGGAAATCACCGACGTTAAGTGTTTCCCCCTGCGATGCCACGAATACGGGGCGTCCTCTCGTGAGTAGCCACTAACAAAGCAGGAAAAATCAGGGGGATCCGGCCCAAACACCGGCGCACGCCCGATGAACAAAGGAGGCCGAGGGGCGGCCACAACGACGAAGCAACCCGAAAATTCCGTAAGTGGCCGCGTTTTTATTGATAGTGATTACTTACAAATAAAACGCCGGCATAAAGCCGGCGGCTGGCGTCAGTGCAGCGTCAGGGGATGGTGCATGTAGGCATCGAACTGGCTCAGGAATTCGTCCACGTCTTCCATGGTAGGTTCGGTGGCAATCAATTCCCGCACCCGCGTTCGGAACTGTTCTGCCGTCTCTCCTGCTATATAGACTTCACGGCGCGATTGCTTGTCGACGATTTCGAAGCCCCCCGCGCCGGACGCCCCATCGAGCTGGGCGAACTCCACGACGACATAATTGGGGCTGTTGTAAATCATTTCCATGGTCTGGCTCCTGAAAACAGGGGTCTGACCGACCGCCTGCGTACTAGATTGGTGCCTATTTTTGGAAATCAAGGGGATCAACCGGATTGATTCCGGCTATCGGCTTAACGCTCGATGCTCGATGCCCCGGGGTGGTCCTCGTAAAGCTTCACCGCTCCTGCAAAACCTGGTCCGTTCAATTGCCTCCTCAGTTCGGCCAAATGCCGCCCATCACTGACTTCTATCCACAGCCTCGCCGGGCGGACTTGCCTGATCAATCGCGCGACGGTCACCCGCAGCGGCAATTGCCCCACGCAACAAACGCACCCGGCCGCCAGCTGTACCATTTCGACTCCCGGAGGGGCGGTTAAAGTTCCCGGTCCCCCTTCCACGATGACGGCTTGCCGCCCTTCGCTCCGATGAGTCGCCGCTTGCTGCAAGGCTCCACTTACCCCTTCTCGTAAGTGAGCACCAACAATCAGCATGACGGGCACAGGGGCATTCATCTGCGCCAGAACGCCCGCGTAAACAACACCAGCACTGCGAACAGCTCCAATCGGCCGATGAGCATGGCAATCGTACAAATCCAGGTCTGCGCATCCGTCAAGACGGCGAAGGTACTGGCCGGGCCGACGGCACCCAAGCCGGGGCCCGTATTGCTGAGGCTGGCGAGGACGGCGGTGAAGGCCGCCACGGGTTCCAGGCCCGTGTACAGCATGCCCATGGTCAACGCCATGAGCGAGGCCCAGTAAAGCAGCATGAATGCCATGACCGAAAACACCACGCGATTGGGGACCGGCAGGCCGTTCATGTGCACGGGATGGATGGCCCGCGGGTGGAGGATGTGAATGAATTCGCGGCGCGCCTGTTTCACCAGAATCACCACCCGGATCATTTTTATCCCGCCCCCGGTCGAGCCGGCGCACGTCACGAAACAGGACAGTACCAGCATCCAGACAGGAGCAAAAATTGGCCAAACGGAGTAGTCAGTACTCACGAATCCCGTCGTGGTCGCTACCGATACCGTATTGAACAGCGCATAACGCAGGGCCGTCCAAAAGGAATCGTACGTCCCCCGCACGAGCAGCAGCGCGGTAATGAGTGCGACCGAAATCGCCAACACGGCGAGATACGCCTGGGCTTCGGTGCTGCGGGCATACGGCTCGAGGCTGCGGCGGCGGAATGCCTGGAAATGCAGCGTGAAACTAATGCCGGCCACGACCATGAACACCACGGCCACCAGCTCGACCGCCGGCGACGAGAAAGCGGCAAAACCCGCATCGCGCGTCGAAAATCCCCCCAGGGCAACGGTGGAAGCCATGTGGCAATACGCTTCGTACCAGTTCAGTCCGGCCGCCCTGTACGCCAGGACGCAAGCCAGGGACAGCAGCATGTAAATGGCGTACAAACCCTTGGCGGTACCCGTGATCCGCGGCGTGAGCTTCTCGTCCTTCATGGGGCCCGGGGTTTCAGCCCGGAATATCTGGCTGCCGCCGGCCCCAAGCATGGGCAGGATGGCAACGGCAAGCACCAGGATGCCCATGCCTCCTATCCAGTTCAGCGTGCAGCGCCAGACGTTAATGGACGGAGGCAGCGCATCCAGGCCCGTCAGGACGGTGGCGCCAGTCGTCGTCAATCCGGACATGGCCTCGAAATAGGCGTCGGTGATCGACAGTGGCATGCCCGCTTGGCGGTAATAAAAAACCAGCGGCAGCATGGCGATCACCGCCAAGACCGTCCACACGAGCGAGACCAGCAGATACCCATCCCGGGGCGTCAACTCGCGCCGTCGGCTTCGGGTCGCCAGGCTCAACAGCGCCCCGGCCGCCAAACCAGCGACCAAGGCCCGGATGAAGGCATCCTTGGCGCCGTCTGCGAAGACGAAGGACGCGGCCAGGGGAATCGCCATGGTCATCGAGAACAGGACGATGACCAGGCCCAGGACGTGCAAGACCGGAAGCAGTTTGCGCATGACTGGGCGGTCCGGGTCAGAAGAAGGTCGCCGAGACCTGGAAGAGTTTCTCCACCTGCGCAATCAACCGCTGGTTCGCCACGAACACGATGACGTGGTCGTCGGGTTCGATGACGGTATCGTGGTGGGCCATCAAGACTTCCTCATGGCGCACGATGGCGCCTATCGTCGCACCGGCAGGCAGGTTGATGTCCTCGATGCGGCGGCCGACCACTTGGGAGGACTTGGCGTCGCCGTGGGCGATCGCCTCCAAGGCCTCGGTGACACCGTGCCGCAGGCGATGGACGGCGACGACGTCACCGCGGCGGACGTACCGGAGCAGTTCGCCGATAGTCGCCTCCGACGGAGAGATCGCGATGTCGATGCGGCCACCCTCCATCAGCTCCCCATAACTCTTGCGGCCGATCAGGGCGATCACCCGGCGCGCCCCCATCCGCTTGGCGAGCAGCGACGACATGATGTTGTCTTCATCATCGCTGGTCAGCGCGAGGAATAGATCCATTTCGGCGACGTTCTCTTCCTCGAGCAGATTCTCGTCGGTGGCGTCGGCATTCAGGATAAGGACGCGGCTGGGAAGCTGGGTAGCCAGCAATTCGCACCGCCTGCGGTTTTGCTCGATGATCTTGACGTCGCAGTGGTCACCGATGCTCTTGGCCAACCTCAGCCCGATATTGCCCCCGCCGGCGATCATCACGCGCTTGACGCGCTTGTCGCTCTCCCGCAGCTCGCGGATGATGGCGCGCACGTGGCGCGTATCGGCCAGGAACAAGACCTCGTCGGCCGGTTCGATGCAGGTGTCGCCGTCGGGCTTGACCAGGCGGCCGTTCCGGAAAATCGCAATGATGCGGACGTCGGCGGCGGGCAAGCGGTCGCGCAGGCTCTGGATGGGCTGGCCGGCCAACGGACTGCCTGCGGCGGCCCGCACGGTAACGGCACACACCCTGCCGCCTGCAAATTCCACCACTTGCAAGGCTTCCGGGATCTCGACCAGCTTCTCGATATAGCGCGTGACACTGCGCTCGGGGCAGATCAAGTGATCGACATCGAACCCGTCCTCGCCCATCAGTTCCTCATGGTCGAGGAACTCCGACGACCGGACCCGGGCGATGCAGCGCGGCACGTTAAACACGCGCTTGACAAGCTTGCACGCCACGAGATTGGTCTCGTCGGCAGTGGCGCAGGAAATGAACAGATCGGCGTCTGCGGCGCCGGCTTCCTGCAAGGTAGAAATATGCGTGCCGTTGCCCATCAGCCCGCGCAAGTCCAGGCGGTCCTGCAGCATCGCCAGCCGGGCGCCATCCGTGTCGATGACCGTGATGTCGTTGTGCTCGGACACCAAGTTCTCGGCAACGCTGGTCCCCACTTGCCCCGCGCCGAGTATCAGAATCTTCATGTCACTTATCCACCGCGAGGGCTCGCCTGCATCGCCGTTTACGGCCAGATTGCACTCGCAAAAAACACTGCTCCGGCCCGCCACCCACTCCCGATCCGGGCGATTGCGGCCCGCTTCCCCGGTTCGCCGCCTTGCGGCTCAGGCCGCACGAGGCCGGACTGGCTTACGCATTCCGTTTGCGCGACAGCTCGATCCCGAGCTGCTTGAGCTTGCGATACAAGTGGGTGCGCTCCAGGCCTGTCTTGTCTGCCACGCGGGTCATGCTGCCCCCTTCGCGCGCCAGGTGGTGCTCGAAATAGACGCGCTCGAATGCGTCGCGCGCTTCGCGCAGGGGCAGGTCGAGCGAAACGGACAGGAGCGGAGACCGGGTCTGTGCATCGTGCGCGGATGGGGGCGCGCCCGCATTGCGCTCGGCCGGCGATACGAGGCTGGGGCTCGACGCCCGCATACCGTCGCCTGCGGCCAGGGACGATGCCGGGTAGGGCGACGATGCCGGACGCGCGGCGGCGGGCGCCGGGGGGGGCTTGATGCCGGCGCGCCCGCGCTCGAGCGCCGCGGCGATGGTCTTGAGCAGGCGGGTCATGGTGATGGGCTTCTCGAGAAAGTCGACTGCGCCAATGCGCGTCGCCTCGACCGCGGTGTCGATGGTCGCGTGGCCGCTCATCATGATCACAGGCATGTCGAGCAGGTCTTGCGACGCCCATTCCTTGAGCAAGGTCACGCCATCCGTATCGGGCATCCAGATATCGAGCAGCACCACGTCGGGACGGTGGGCGGCGCGCAGCGCGCGGGCTGCAGCGGCGTTCTCGGCCAAATCGACCGTATGCCCCTCGTCGTAAAGAATCTCCGACAGCAGTTCGCGGATGCCGACCTCGTCGTCAACCACCAAAATTCTGGCCATATCTTAGAAACCTCTGTTACGCAGACTGCGCCCCTGCAGTCTCGGACAAATGCGCGGTGCCATGTGCAGCATCGGTACCCCCGGCGATCCGAGTAAATAGTATAGAGACCATTGCCCCTCCTTCGGGCCGGTTCGCAAGATCAATTCTGCCTCCGTGCTCTTCGACGATTTTCTTGACGATCGCCAACCCGAGGCCCGTGCCGCGCGCCTTGGTCGTAATGTAAGGCTCGAAGGCGCGCTGCAGGATGCGGGCGGCGAAACCGGTTCCGGTGTCGGTCACCATGAACTTGATCGAAGCATGGTCGCGGCCGTCGGGCAAGGGCGTGTTGATGAGCCGGGTGCTGACCGAGATGCGATCGTCCGGTCCCAGCTCCGCCGCTGCCCCCGACTGCCTGGCAGCCTCTTTGGCCTTTTCCTCGATCGCGTCGCGCGCGTTGGCGATCAGGTTGTGGATGACCTGCCGAAGCTGCGTCGCATCGCCGCGTACGCGAGGCAGCCCCGCTTCGAGCTCGACGGCCAGCGCGATGCTGCCCGTGCCGGCTTTCAGCACGCCGCCTGCGGGGTCCCAGCCGTACAGCGTCAATACCTCTGCTACCAGGTCGTTCAGATCGAGCAACTGATGCTGGGCCGGGGGCGTGCGCGCATACTCGCGGAAATCGTCCACCATGCGCTGCATCGAGCTCACCTGGTTGATGATGGTAGTGGTCGACCGCTTCAACATCTCCGCATCGGCCGGAGCCAGCTTATCGGCCAACTTGAGGGCAATGCGTTCGGCAGACAACTGGATGGGGGTCAGCGGGTTCTTGATCTCGTGCGCCAGCCGCCGCGCCACCTCACCCCACGCCACGGCGCGATTCGCAGAAATAACCTCGGTGATATCGTCGAACACTACCACATAGCCCCCGCTGGCACCTGCGACTGGCAAATGCGATCCTCGGGCCAGCAGGGTAATCGTATTGTCGTCCGACGCGAAGCCGGATTTGTTACTTTCTCCCTCGTGCGCGGCATCGGCCGGCGGCGGCCGCACGATCTCGAATTGCTGTTGCCAGTATTGGCGGCCCGTGCCCGCGGCGGCATGCTCGGCGAACGCGGTCCGTATGGTCTGGGCGAAATCCGTCAGGCCGTCGACCGTCTCCAGGGGGCGGCCGGTCACCGCGCGCAGATCCACCCGCAGGATCTGCTGCGCGCCGCGGTTGACCATCGTCACGCGAAACGCCTCGTCGAACACCAGCACCCCCGACGACAAATTCGACAGAATGCTTTCCAGGTACACGTTGCTGCGTTCGAGCTGGCGCCGGTTGCTCTCGACCATGCGCCGCGCCTCCTCGAGCTGGCGCGTCATGGCATTGAAAGAGCGGGTCAGCTGCCCCAGTTCGTCGCGCTGGGGCGGCTCGGGAATAGGGCGATAGTCGCCAACCCCGACCGCCTGGGTGCCTTCGGCCAACCGGAGCAAGGGGCGCACCAGGCGCGAGGACAGCGAGAAGGCCGCCGCGATGGCAGCGAACACCGCCAGCAGCAATGCCAGCGTCAGCGTGATGCCGTACAGCTTGCGCAACCCCACGCGCGAAAGCGAGAGCTCCTGGTAATCCCGGTACCCGCTCTGCACCTCCTCGGCATTGCGCGCGATCTGGTCGGGCACAGCCTGCAGCAGCTGCAAATAGCGCGACTCCGGGACACCGGGCAACTCGAAGCCCCCCAACGGAGCGATCGGCACGATCACGCGCAGCCTCAACGCGCCGCCGTTGGGCGTATCGCGCGTGGTGCCCAACGGCCCCTGCACGCCCTCCAGCGTCGTCGGGCTGGAGGCGCTGTTCGCCTCCGCCGCCGCATACGACCGCGAAATTCTCAATTGCCGCAGGATCTGGGGCGGAGGCGCCTCCGGCACGAGCGAACCGTAGGTATTGGTGGACCAGGCGAGGACCCGCCCGCTGGCGGTGAATACCATGGCCTCCTGCACGCCCACCTGCTCCCGCAAGCGCGTCAGCGACAAACCGATGCTCGCTTCCGGCGTATCGCCCAACTCGATCGACATCGTGCGTGCCTTGGCGTTCATCTCCTGCAGCTGCGAATCCAGCGCGGCCCGGCCGAGGTTCAGCCCCGATTCGAGCGCGGTGTCGACCCGGACATTGAACCAGGATTCGATGGAGCGGGACAGGAACTGCACCGACAGCATGTAGATCAATACCCCGGGCACCACACCCACCAACGCAAACGCGAGGGCGAAGCGCGAGGTCAGCTTGGCGCCGAACTGGCCGCGCCGCAGCTGGCTGCCCAGGCGCACGGCAAGCACGACTACCCAGACGAATAGCACCAGGGCCACGATTGCGTTCAGCCCGAGCAGGAGCGCGTAATGCTCTTCCAGGCGCGACGAGTTGCCGGTAGACCAGGCAAGCAGGAACAAGAGCAGCAGCGCGCTGATGCCTGCCACGCCAAGCAGGACGCGCAAGAAACGGTTCATGAGCCGCACGCGACGGATACGCATCATGGGGACTCCGCGGGCGGCGACAACCCCACCCCGGGGCGATGGCCTGAAGCGGCGCCGGGCAAGGCCAAGCCATGCCCGCCAGGCGAGTCGGCGTTGCCGGAATGACCAGGCCTAGGGCTGTCGTTGGAAGGATGAGGGGCGGGCGACGGCCTGGCTGGAGCCGTCGCGGATTCCTGCGGGTATGACGACGGGGCGGCCTGGCCGGGAGCGGTCGTGGGCGACGCGCCACCTGGCCCTGGTGGCGGCACGGGCGGAGGAGGTAAGCCCGGTTGGGGGGAAGGCGCAGGCGCGGCATTGGCCGGCGCCGATGCCTCCTTGCCGATGCGCACCTCGAACTCCGTCCACGGCGTCGCAAGCGACCAGTCGCTGCTATTGAGCGCATTGACCTGGAACGGCTTGGAAAGCTGCGAAATGTCGAAGCGCACCCTGAGCCGCCCTGCGTAACGTTCCTCGGCGCGCAACTGGTCGCGGTCGCCGATGCGCCAATTGCGCACGTGGCGCACGACGGACAAGGCTTCCGCGAGCGACCCCACGGGCAGCGCCAGGTTGCCCGTATGTACCCGCCACTGCCGCGTAAGCGGATTGTGGACGATGCGCCAGCTCTGGGTGGAAGAGAGCACGACTTCGTCGAACCAGTACCAGCGCGGCCGCCTGATCTCTACCTCGACGGAGAAATACAGCGGCAGCCCGCGCGAGACCGCATCTTCCAACTGGCTATTCAGATTCAGGGAAACGTCTGCGCTCAGCAGGAGGTCGCGACCGCGCTCGGTCACCGTCACGGACTGGACGGCCGGCTCGGCGGCCGCAACCATGCTGTTCCAGAACAGCACCAGGAGCAGGGCCGGCAGGTGGACGACGCGAAGAAGTCGGAAGATGATCAAACCTTGGCAAACAACGCGTAGAAAAAACCATCGTGCTGCTCGGCCGGCCGATCAGGCTCCGCCTGCGTAAGCAATTGCCCCGGTGCAGGCAACCGCTTCGCGTCGGGGTGCCGCAGCTGGAAGGCTTCGGCTTGCTTGACCCCCTCCGCGGGGAAAATCGAGCAGGTTGCGTAAAGCAATTTACCACCGGGCGCCACCACCTGCCACAAGGCGTCGACGATCTTCGCCTGCAACGCTGCGGTGGCATCGATGTCGCTTTCCCGGCGCAGCCACCGGATGTCCGGATGCCGCCGGACGATGCCCGATGCCGAGCATGGCACGTCGGCCAGCACGGCATCGAAAGGCTTTCCATCCCACCAGCCGTCCAGGTCAGCGACGTCTGCCGCCTTCGTGCGGGCCGAGAGCCCCAGCCTCTCCAGGTTGGCGTCCACCCTTGCGAGCCGCTCGGCATCGACATCCAGCGCGAGTAGATCGAGGTCGGCCAACTCCAGCAAATGCGCCGTCTTGCCGCCCGGGGCGGCGCACGCATCGAGCACCCGCATGCCGTCCCGCACCTGCAACAGCGGCGCAGCCAGCTGTGCGGCGGCATCCTGGACCGACCACCACCCTTCGATGAACCCGGGCAATTGGTGGACGGGCCGCGCCTGCGCCAACGCCAGCCCCACCTCGCCTACCGGCCACGCCTCGATGCCGGCGTCGCGGAAAGCCTGCCGCACGGCTTCCCGGTCGGCCCGGCGGCGATTGACGCGCAGGACCATCGCCGGGGGCTGGTTCGCGGCGCGCAGCAGCGCCTCCCAGTGATCCGGATAATCGATGCGCAGTCGCCTCACCCACCACTCCGGATGGTTCCAGACGGCCTCGGGCCGGCGCGCCACCGCGGCGAGCACCCCGTCGCGCTCACGCAAGAACCGTCGCAGGCTACCGTTGACCAAGCCTTTGAAAGGCGCCAGCGAACGTTGGCCGGACGCCGCCCGGACAGCCTGGTCGACCACGGTGTGGGGGGCGTACTTGACGCCCGATGCCGCGGTCTCGCGCTCGTCGACGACCAGCAGGGAAAACGCCGTCAGCAACAGCGCATCCAACAGCGGGTCGGCAGGCTTGCGCGCGATGAGGTGTTGCTTGACGGCGCGGGCCCGGCCCAGATAGCGCATGGCATGGAACGACACCGCCTGTGCCGCGGGACGCAGCGGCGCGGGCAGGCGCGCCAGGGCATCCGTGAGCGAGACCCCGGCGAGCACGCCCTGGACTGCGCGTGCCGCGTTGAGCAGGACTTCCGATAACGGCGCCGAGTGGGCGCCGGCGGATGCGGACTGGGTCATCCGGCGGCTCCAGGTTGCCAACCTCGCACGAACACGTCCACCGGCTGGCGCTTGCCTCCGGCTTTCTGCAGTTCGGTCAAGCGCAACACGCCCCGGCCAGTGGCCACGTCGATGCCCTCGGGGCCGGCCGCCAGGACGCTGCCCGGGGCAGCGCCCGCCTGCGTTTCCAGCGCCCGGGCCCGCCACACCTTGACCGGCTCGGCGAGCCCCGGCAGGCGCAGCGTGGCGCCGGGGACCGGATTGAACGCCCGGACGCGGCGCGCCAGTTCGTCGGCCGGCCGGGTGCAATCGAGGGCAGCTTCGGCCTTGCCCAGCTTTGCCGCGTAGGTCACGCCGTCTTCGGGCTGCGGCGTGGCAACCAGCTCGCCGGCCTCCAGCCGCGAGAGCGCCTGTACGATCAATTCCCCACCCAGTGCGGCCAGCCGGTCGTGCAGCTCGCCGGCGGTTTGGTCCGGCCCGATCGGGATCGCCTCCTTGAGTAGCATGTCGCCCGTATCCAGGCCGGCATCCATCTGCATGATGGTGACGCCCGTCTCGCCGTCGCCTGCCTCGATGGCGCGCTGGATCGGGGCTGCCCCCCGCCAGCGCGGCAGCAGGCTGGCATGGATGTTCAGGCAGCCAAAACGGGGCATGTCGAGCACGGACTGCGGCAGGATCAGGCCGTAGGCTGCCACGATCATCGCGTCCACATTGGCCCCGCGCAAGGACTCGTGCGCCTGCGCGGCCTCTTCGGGAAACTTGCCGTCCAGGCGCAGGCTGCGTGGCTGGATCACGGATATGCCGGCTGCCTGAGCCTCGGTCTTGACCGGGCTGGGGGTTAGCTTCAAGCCGCGGCCGGCAGGCCGGTCGGGCTGGGTCAGGACGAGGACGATCTCATGCCCGGCGGCAAGCAGCGCCTTCAAGGCGACTCGGGCGAATTCCGGCGTACCGGCAAAGGCTAATCGCATTTGAAATCCAAGGGAAACCCTGCGCCGCGCAGCGCGAGGCCTCCTGCCTCGCCGCCGGTGCTCGCGGCCGCCAGGCCGGCAAAAGACGCCGGTTGCGCAACGCCGCAAGGAAGCTCCCCCTTGGACTGGCCTCATCCATGAGAGCCCGTTCAAGCGCAGGCTACCGCTTCCAGGACGTAACGCGGGGTGTGATTCGAGAGGGGAATGATACCGTGACCCGCGCCCCAGGCAGGGGCGCTAGGCTGCCTGCAGCTTGCGCAGCTTGGTCTTGATCCGGCTTTGCTTGAGCTGGGATAGGTACTCCACGAACACCTTGCCATCCAAGTGGTCGAGCTCGTGCTGCACGCAGACCGCCAGCAGCCCGTCCGCCTCGAACTCGTAGCGCTCGCCCTTCTCGTTGGTCGCCTCTACCTTGATCCGGGCCGCGCGCTTGACTTCGTCGTAGATGCCGGGAACCGACAGGCAGCCTTCCTCATACACCTGCGTTTCTTCGCTTTTCCAGGTGATGACGGGATTGATGAGGACGAGCAGATCGCTATGGTCTTCGGAGACATCGATCACCACGATGCGTTCGTGGATGTCTACCTGGGTGGCCGCCAGCCCGATGCCCGGCGCAGCGTACATGGTTTCGGCCATGTCGCGCACGATGCGGCGAACCCGGTCGTCGACCACCGCTACCGGCTTGGCCTTCTTGTGCAAGCGCGCGTCGGGATAATGGAGAATGGGTAGCAATGCCATGATTGATCGCATGGCCCCGCATTCCGGGGCATCTTCACTTTTCTCGTAAATGGGGCCGGCTGGCCGCATTCCAAGGACCAAGATAACACAGGTTCCCGCCGCGGCGCCGCCCTCGGCCTGGGGGTTTGAGGCTGGAACGCCGCAAAAGTTCGGCACGCTTGAGCTCGGTCTTTGCTGTCCGAGCGGCCCTATCCCGAGTCCCCGTCGCATGGTTACATACCGGCCGACGGCGCCCGCCCTGGGCCCACACCCTGTTCCACTGGCATGCCCCTCGCCCATCCCCCCGAAGAACTCGCCGCTTGGCTTCGGCTCACGCTCGAACCCGGCCTCGGTCCGCCAACCGTGCGCCAACTCCTGGCCATTTTCGGGCTCCCCCAGCACATTTACGCCCAACCCCGTCCAGTGCTGGCCGAGCACCTGCCCGCCGCCGTCGCGGACCAGCTCACCCGCCCGCCGTCGGACGAGTTCCGGGAAACCTTCGAGCGCACGCTGCGCTGGTGCGACACGCCCGGCCACCAGGTGCTCACACTGGCGGATGCCGGCTATCCGCCCTGCCTGCTCGACATACACGATCCACCTCCGATGCTATACGTGGCCGGCGATCCGGGCTGGCTGACGCGGCCGGCCATCGCCATCGTCGGAGCCCGCCATGCCACGCCCGACGGCCTGTCCACCGCGCGCGCCTTCGCGCGACGCCTGGCGAGGGAAGGGTGGTGCATCATCAGCGGCATGGCCCTGGGCATCGATACCGCCGCACACGAAGGCGCGCTGGAAGCGGAGGGCGGGACGGTGGCAGTGGTCGGCACGGGCGCCGACGTGGTCTATCCCGCCCGCAACCGCAAGCTGGCCGCCCGCATCGAGGCCGCCGGCGCCCTGGTTTCCGAGCTCCCCCTCGGCACGCCGGCCCTGGCGCACCAGTTTCCCCGCCGCAACCGGCTGGTTGCCGGCCTGGCGCGCGGCACGCTGGTGGCCGAGGCTGCCGCCCGCAGCGGCTCGCTCATTACCGCGCGGTTGGCGGCCGAGGCGGGGCGGGACGTGTTCGCCATCCCTGGCTCGATCCACTCCCCGCTGTCGCGCGGGTGCCACGCCCTGATCCGGCAAGGCGCCAAACTCGTGGAATCGCCGGAAGACGTACTCGAGGAACTGTGCGGCCCGGATGACCTCATCCGCCGTGCGCAAGGCGAAACGGCGCCCGTCCGGGACGAGCTGCTCGCCGCCATGGGATACGGCCCGGTCGCGCTCGATGACCTGGCCCGGCGCAGCGGCCTCGCCATCCCCGACCTCCAGGCCCGGCTGCTCGACCTCGAGCTACGAGGGCGGGTCGCGCGGCTCGGAGGCGGGCGCTACCAAGTCGTATGCCCGCCACACGAAGCTTGAGCGGTAAATACTCTGCCATTTGCCTAGGGCTGCAATTCAGCGTACAGTGGATCCAGCCTTACACGCTGACTTATGTTCGAAATTCTCGTCTACCTCTTCGAGAACTACTACACGCCGGAAGCGTGCCCCGACCCGGAAACGCTGGCGCGCAAACTCGCCGCCGCCGGCTTCGAAGACGATGAAATCGACGACGCCCTGACCTGGTTGTCGGGGCTTGCCGAATCCACCCATCGTTGCGTCGATCTCGCCCTCATTCCCAGCACCGGCTGCCGAGTCTATGCCGATGCCGAATATCGCCAACTCGGCTCGGAAGCCGTTGGTTTCATCGCCTTCCTGGAGTCGGCGGGCGTGCTCTCGTCCCCCCTGCGCGAAATCGTCATCGACCGTGCCTTCGCCCTGGGCGAATCGCCGGTCCCGCTGGACAAGCTCAAGATCATCGTGCTGATGGTGCTGTGGAGCCAGGAAACCGAGATCGACAATCTCATCCTGGAAGAGCTGCTGGAAGACGGCAGCGCCCGGCAATTGCATTAATCTCCCTTCGCGAGCCCGGCCGGGAGCGGACGCCCGGCACCCGCTCGAGCGCGGGGCGGCTGCATGCGGCACGAGGCATTTTTGCCGGTCGCCGCGCCCGCCCGACTTGCACATCACAAAATTCCCCCCGTATTATCCGGCGCTTTGACGCGCTAATTTATTAATGTCATGCGTCGGCTCCGTTCTACTGGAAGTCAATGGGCAAAACTCTGATCATCGCCGAGAAACCCTCGGTCGCGCTGGACATTTCCCGCGCACTAGGCGGATTCAAGCGCGAAGGCGACTACTTCGAAAGCGACGAGTACGTGTTGGCGTCCAGCGTCGGGCACCTGCTTACTCTCGTGGCGCCCAACGATCCGGTCAAGGGCAAATGGAGTTTCGCGCACTTACCGGTGATCCCGGACGAATTCGAGCTCGGCCCTGCGGACAAGCGCTCGGAGGAGCGCCTGCGCCTGCTGGTGCGCCTGATCAAACGCAAGGATGTCGACTCGCTCATCAACGCCTGTGACGCGGGGCGCGAAGGCGAACTGATCTTCCGCTACATCACGCAGTACGCCAAGACCAACAAGCCGATCCGGCGCCTGTGGCTCCAGTCCATGACCCAGGAAGCCATACGCGAAGCCTTCGCCGACCTGCGCAGCGACGCCGCGCTGCGGCCGCTCGAGGCCGCCGCCCGCTCCCGCGCCGAAGCCGACTGGCTCGTGGGGATCAACGGCACCCGTGCCATGACGGCCTTCAACAGCAAGGACGGAGGCTTCTTCAAGACCACTGTGGGCCGGGTCCAAACCCCGACCCTGGCCATCGTCTTCGAGCGCGAAGAGCGGATTCGCCGGTTCGAGCCGCGCGACTACTGGGAAGTACGCGCGCAATTCGTCGCGGCCGCCGGGCTGTACGAGGGCCGCTGGTTCGATCCCAACCACGTCAAGGATCCCCAGGACCCCGAGAAGCGCGATTCGCGCCTATGGACCCAGGCCGCGGCCGATTCGGTCGTGGCGGCTTGCCGCGAGCGGCCGGGATCGGTCACGGAGGAATCCAAGCCGTCCACGCAGCTTTCCGGGCTGCTCTACGACCTCACCACCCTGCAGCGGGAAGCCAACTCGCGCTTCGGTTTTTCGGCCAAGACCACGCTCGCGCTGGCCCAGTCCCTCTATGAGCGCCACAAGGCCCTGACGTATCCGCGCACGGACTCACGTTATCTGCCGGAAGATTACCTGGGAACCGTGCGGCAAACCATGGAAACGCTGGTCGGCACGCGGCCGGCCTATGCGCCCTTCGCCAAGCAGGTCCTGGAAAGCGGCTGGATCAAACCCAACCGCCGCGTGTTCGACAACAAGAAGGTGTCGGACCACTTCGCGATCATCCCCACGATGCAGGCGCCGCGCGAACTGAGCGAAGCCGAGGCAAAGCTGTACGACTTGGTGGTCAAGCGCTTCCTCGCGGTGTTTTACCCGCCCGCCGAATTCCTGGTCACGACCCGCATCACCGAAGTGGCCGGCCATCATTTCAAGACTGAAGGCAAGGTGCTGGTCAATCCCGGGTGGATGGCCGTCTACGGGCGCGACGCCCAAGGCGAGGACGCCAATCTGGTACCGGTTGCGCCCGGCGAGCAGGTGCGCACGGAAACCGTGGAAGCCATCGGGCTCGCCACCAAGCCGCCTGCGCGCTACACGGAAGCCACGCTGCTGTCGGCCATGGAAGGCGCCGGGAAACTGGTGGACGACGAGGAACTGCGTGAAGCCATGGCGGGCCGCGGGCTCGGCACGCCTGCCACCCGGGCGGGCATCATCGAAGGGCTGATCAACGAAGGCTACCTGCGCCGCGAAGGCCGCGAATTAATTCCTACCGCGAAAGCGCGCCAGCTGATGACGCTGCTGTCGGGCCTGGACGTGGACGAACTGACTTCGCCCGAGCTCACCGGCGAATGGGAATACAAGCTCGCACAGATCGAGAAAGGGCAACTGGCGCGCGAAGAGTTCATGCGCGAAATCGCGCAGATGACGCAGATCATCGTCAAGCGGGCCAAGGAGTACGACCGCGATACGGTGCCGGGCGATTACGCCACGCTCTCCACCCCGTGCCCGAAGTGCGGCGCCGTGGTCAAGGAAAATTATCGCCGCTACGCCTGCACGGCCTGTGATTTTTCCATCAGCAAGCACCCGGGCGGGCGCACCTTCGAACTGCAGGAAGTCGAAGAACTGCTGGCCAAGCGCGAGATCGGGCCGCTCAATGGCTTCATCAGCAAGATGGGGCGTCCGTTCTCGGCCATCCTGCGCATTACCGACGACTACAAGCTGGAGTTCGATTTCGGCCAGGATGATGATGACTCCTCCGAAGCGGTGGATTTCTCCGGCCAAACGCCCGTCGGACCATGCCCGAAGTGCGAGGCTCACGTGTTCGAGCACGGCATGAGCTACGTATGCGAGAAGTCGGTAGGCCCGCAACGCACGTGCGATTTCCGCTCCGGCAAAGTCATCCTGCAGCAGGAAGTCAGCCCCGAGCAGATGGCCAAACTATTGACCGAAGGCCGCACGGATTTGCTGCAAAACTTCGTATCGAGCCGCACCAACCGCAAGTTCAAGGCCTTCCTTGTTCGTCAGGACGACGGCAAGATCGGCTTCGAATTCGAGCCGCGCCCCGCCAAGGCCGGCAAGGCGGCGGGCGCCGCGGCTACGGCAAAGAAGAGCGCGGCCCAAGGCGCGGCGGAAGGTGACGAAGCCACCGCGAAAGCGCCTGCCAAGAAGGCAGCCAAGAAAGCCGCGACCAAGACTGCTGCCAAGAAAGCGCCGGCGAAAAAAGCCGCCAAGAAGGCAGCGGCCAAGACCTCGAGTTAGAGCCCCTTTCCATGACCGCAAAAAAGAAGTCGCCCAGCCGGGCGCGCAAGGCACCCGTGGCCGAGCCGCCCGCGCCCGAACGGATAGACGTCGACCCGCCGCCCGCCGGCAAATCCTGGTACGTCGTGCGCCGCTCGCGCGTCCACGGCACCGGGGTCTTCGCCGCTCGCAAGATTCCGGCAGGCACCCGCATTCTCGAATACGCGGGCGAGCGCATCTCGGCCGCCGAGGCCGACCGGCGCCATCCGGTCAACCCGGAAGACCCTTATCACACGTTCTTCTTCGCGCTGGAAAACGGCAAGGTCATCGATGGCGGCAGCCAGGGCAATGATGCCCGGTGGATCAACCATTGCTGCGAGCCCAATTGCGAGGCCGAGGAAACCGAGGACGGCCGCGTCTTCATCGTGTCCTTGCGGCCTATCGAGCGCGGCGAGGAACTCAATTACGACTATGGGCTCGTGATCGACGAGCGGATCACCCCCACCCTCAAGAAAAACTACCGCTGCCTGTGCGGCGCGCCGTCCTGCCGAGGCACCATGCTAGCCCTCAAGCGACGCCGCAAGTCCGCCTGAGTCGCCGCGGGGCGCGCCCCGCCGCCCCGGCGGGGATCAGTTGTAATCACTCACGCGCGTCGCCTGCGCGCGGTCGCCGCCGCTACGGGCCACCACAGCGCCGTCCACCACGCGCACCGGATCGCCCGCGCGCCAGGGGTAAGGCGTCGCGCTATGGAAGGTGCGGACGCTGCCGTCGTCCATGCGCACGGTAAGTTCGTAGCGCGTGGAGGTGCGGGCGCGCTTTTCGATCTCATTGCCGGCGAGGGCGCCGCCTATGGCCCCGAGAACAGTGAAAGCCGCGCGGCCACTGCCGCCGCCGATCTGGTTGCCGACGACGCCGCCCACCACGCCGCCGCCCACGGCGCCCAGCCCGGTTCCCTGGCCCTCGACCTGCAGGGCACGCATGCTCTGCACGGTGCCGCAGTCGGCACATACCGCGGCGGCCGTGCGGACAGGCTCGCGCGGGGCGGGCGCGGCGGCCTGGGCGGTGCGGCCTGCCTCGCGGCCAGGCACATCGCGCGGTTCCACAGCGGCCGCTTTGCGGGCCGGGATATGGGCCGCCGCCTTGCCGAAATCACGCCCGCTTACCGAAACAGGCGGCTCGGCCTCGACTACCTCTTGGGGCACCGCGGGCTTGGCCAGCGGCGAGGGCAACAGGCCCGTCAAGACACCCACGCCCACCGCGGACAGCACCATGACACTGATCGCAGCGGCCGCCAGCAAGGGATGCAGCGCCGCCGCCCCGCGCATGACGGGATAAGCACGCGCGAGCGCATCGCGGCCTGCCGATGAAGCGGAGAACGAATCCAAGAACATCATGCTGCTCCCAACGTAAGATTCACGTAAGGTACATCCACATCCGTTTCTGGGTTGTTTCCGCGCCCGGCCAGGCCTTGTGCTTTGTGTATCGGAATTGACCGAATGTTTCCGCCGGCCAGGAAAAAGTCTGCCAGAATGCCCCCCATGGAAATCACCCTCACCGAGCTCGAGGAAGCCATCAATTTCTGGCGCGCCCGCAAGCCCTCCACGGGGGAAGAGCATGCGCTGAGCCCCGAGGTCGCCGCGCTGGCCATTCCCTATGCCGAGATGATCATGAATCGCCGGCGCACGGTCGACGTCACCGGCCTGCCAGAACCGGCCAGGGCAGCCATCGACGAATGGCAGCGGGCGCGGCAAGCCGCCCCGGTCAAAAGCTAAGCCGGGCCGCTTCCGGCGCCATGTCCTCGCTCGCCGCGGCCACCGCCGGCTGGACGTAAGCGCCCAGGCTGGCGCGCATGGCAAGCGCCGCTTCCAAGGTGAATGCACCGTCGGCGATCATTTGCAGCACTTCCTGGGGGGAGGCCGTCTTGAGCGCCGCGACTTCGCCGTCCTGGTTCTCGGGTACGACCTCCGGGCCGAGCACGATGTCGACTACCGTCACGTGCTCGATCTGGTAGCCCTCGGGCAGAATGCGCCGCACCGAGAACTGCCCGCTACGCCGCCCCGACTGAAGATGATGGGGCAACAGGCCGGCCTCTTCCCAACTCTCGCGCAGCAGGGCGCTCTCCGGCGTTTCGCCGGCGCTGATGAGCCCGCCCACGAGCGTGTCCCACATGCCCGGATCGGTCGTCTTGGTAAACGAGCGCTGGGCGATCCACAACTGCCCGTTGTCGGTCCATGCATTCAAGTGCACCGCGTGCGTTGCGATGCCGAGCGGCCGGACCGCGGCGCGCTCGATCACGCCGAGTACAGTGCCATCGTCGGCAATGACGTCGAGCAGCTCATTGCGCCAGCCGTTGAGCCTGCCGGCCTGGGACAAGGCCTGCGCAATGCGGGACAGCAAATCATTGACCGCCGCCGTCCGTTCCGGGAGGTCCCCGGACCCGTCCCATCCCGGCAGCAGGTGCACCACGCCGGGGTCAACCCGGATTTCACCCGCGAATGGAGCGAGCCATTGCAATACGTCGGCAGCCACCCAACCGCAGTCCCGGCCGGCGATGCGCAACCGGGGAAAATCCGGGGGAGGATCGACGTGCGCGCGGGTCAATATCGAGTCGAATACGTTCATCCAAATGCATATCCCATTTTCAAGCCTTCATTTTGCCGGAAGTCCGGGCACGCCGTCCTCCCGGAGCTCGTAAGCGGAAGTGAACCGCATCGGCTCGGGTAAGATGCCGGCGCCCATGTCCCAAGCGTATAGGAACACCATGACGGAACATCCCAACCTCTGCATCGTCGGTGCCGGAGCCATCGGCGGACTCTTCGCGGGCCGCCTGGCCGACGCAGGCGAAACCGTATCGGTATTGGCCCGGGGTCGCACCCTGGAAGCGCTGCGCAAGGAGGGCATGCGGCTAGAATCGCAAGGCCGGTCGATGGCGCCGAAAGTCCGCGCCAGCGACGACGCGGCAGAACTGGGTCGCCAAGACGTCATCATCCTTGCCGTCAAGGCGCCCGCGTTGCGCGATGTCGCCCGCAGCATATTACCGATGGTCGGGCCGGACACGGTGATCATCCCGGCCCTCAACGGCATCCCATGGTGGTTTTTCCTAGGCGGGGATCACCCATTGGCGGGAACCCGGCTGCGTAGCGTCGACCCCGACGGCTCCATCGAGGCCCACTTGCCCGTCGACCAAGTGTTGGGCGCGGTGGTATTCGCTTCGGCCTCGACGCCCGAGCCGGGATTCACGCGCCATGCCTCGGGCAACCGCGTCGTCGTCGGCGAGCCGCGCGGCGGGACGAGCGAGCGCGCCAGCGCCGTGGCGGCGATATTTGCCCGCGCCGGGTTCGACGCGGTGGCGAGCGCCAACGTGCGCGCCGACATTTGGACCAAGCTGCTGGGCAACGCCTGCTTCAATTCCGCAAGCCTGCTGACGGGCGCTTATACGGACGCCATGATCGACGACCCGCGCCTGCACGAGACCTTCGTGACCATGATGGACGAAGCGCTCGCGGTCGGCGAACGACTGGGGCTGCCGGCGCAAGTGGCTTCGCGCGAGCGCATCGCACTCACCCGCGGCCTGGGGCACATCAAGACGTCCATGCTGCAAGACGTGGAGGCAGGGCGTCCGGTAGAGATCGAGAGCATTCTCGGAGCCCTGGTGGAGACCGCCGCCGCGGCCCGATGCCCGGCACCCACGCTGAACACGGTGTATGCGCTTGCGCGCATGCGCGCGCAGGTGTTGGGCTTGCTTCCCGGCTAAGCCGGGCCCTACTTTTCTATAGGCGAAAAACGCAAAAACTTCGCTTGAACCGCCGCCGCCTCCGACGCATCCTGCGAGCCTTGCGTGAGCACGGAGAGCCGGCGGACGGCGGTATGCGATGCCTATTTCCAGCGAGATCATCAGGAACGTCACTTCGTCCCTGTACGAGTGGTCCCTGAAGAAAGTACCGGACGACACGAAACGATTGCTTGCCCAGGCCGAGCGACGCGAGACCGTCCAGCTGGGCAAGCAGACGCTGCGCATCATGGTCGAGGCTGCGGAAGCGGCCGAGGCGGAAAACCATCTCGTCTGCTCGGACGTCGGCGTTCCCACATACATGATCCGCGTCGGCACCCGGGTCACGTTCTCCGGCAACGTGCGGCAAGCCATCGTCGACGGATTCGCCGATCTCGTGGCGCGCGCCAACCCTCCCATCCTGAAGATGGTGACCAATCCCTTGACGCTGCAACGCAGCTACGAGGGCAAGAACATGCCGCTGGTCACCTTCGACATGATCGACGGCGCCGACTACATGGAGATCGTTTGCGCGCCCAAGGCCATGGGCACGGGACGCTGGGAAGCCATCGAGACCTTCGTCTACCCGTCACTCGAAACGATAGAGAAATACGTCCTCGACACCGTCCTTCGCGCGGGCTCGCAACCCTGCCCGCCCATCGTGGTGGGCGTGGGCATAGGCGGCACCTTCGACTACGCCGCCAAGATGGCCAAGGAATGCGTGCTACGCCCCTTCGGCGAGCGCAACCCGGAGCCGGTTCTGGCCGCGATGGAGGAACGCCTGCTCAAGGCGATCAACGCCACGGGCTTCGGCCCCATGGGCACCGGCGGCGACACCACCGCCATGGCCGTGCACATCGACTACTCCGCCAGCCACGGATTCATGCCGGTCGCCGTGGCGTTCAACTGCTGGATCAACCGTCGCACCTGTGCCCGCATCTACGAGGACGGGACGGTCGTGCGCGTGGAATGACGGCGCAGGAGAATCACCGTGAATACGCATCGCTTGACCCTTCCCGTGAGTGAGGCGGACATCTCGGCCATCCGGGCCGGCGACATCGTCTACCTGAGCGGCGACATCGTCGTCACCATCGGCCTGCCCACCCACCAGCGCATGATCGACTATGCGGAGCAGGGCAAGCCGCTGCCCATCGACATACGGGGAGGCGCGTTTCTGCACTTGAGCTCGTACAACCGGGAAAGCAACACGCCTTCCGGCTATGAAGCGCTGTACATGAACCCCACCACGAGCACGCGCTACGACGCCCTCATGCCCAGCCTCATCCGCGCCTACGGCCTGCGCATCGTCGGCGGAAAAGGCGGGCTGGGCGAAGAAAGCGTCGCAGCCATGCGCGAGACCGGCTGCATTTACCTGTCTTTCCTCGGCGGAGGCTGCACGTTGCTCGCCCGCGCGATCCAGGAAGTCGTATCCGTGCATTGGGAAGACTACATCTCTCAGTTTCGCCTAGTGACCTTGCGCGTCAAGGACCTGGGCCCCGCCACCGTCGGGATCGATGCCCACGGCAACAGCCTCTATCGCCAGCTGCGCGATGACGCAAAGCGGCGGTTGCCGACCATCCTCGACGAACTGAACCGTGACCGCGAACGAGCCCTGCGCTGATCGCGGCACTTTTCTCAATTTCGAACCAAAGATCGGAGACCCCATGAAGAAGTACCAACGCCTCACTGTCTGCGCGGGCGCCATACTGGCTCTTTCGGCGACTGCCGCAAACGCCAAGGACGACGCAGCCTCCTGGCCGAACAAGCCGGTGCGGCTCATCGTGCCGTTCCCGGCGGGCGGCAGCACGGACGTGGTGGCGCGCCTGATCGCCGAGCGGCTCGGCCAAAAGCTCGGCCAGCAGTTCGTCGTCGACAACCGCCCCGGCGCGGCCGGCAACATCGGCACCGACCAAGTCGCCAAGGCGGCACCGGACGGCTACACCATTACGCTGACGACGTCCGGCCCGCTGGCCAACAACAAGTACCTCTACAAGTCCATGCCGTACGATCCGGCCAAGGACCTCACGCCCATCGTGCTGGTGGGCGAGATTCCCCTGGTGGTCGTCTCCACCGACAAGACGCCAGCCAAGGACCTCAAGGAGTTCATCGCGCTCGCCAAGGCGGCGCCCGGCAAGTATTCGGTCGGCAACCCGGGCAACGGCACCATCGGGCACCTGGCCTATGAGCTGCTGCGCCACGCCACCAAGACCGACCTCCTGGCCGTGCCTTACAAAGGCGACACGCCCGCGATGACCGACCTGATGGGCGGGTCGATCCAGGCCATCGTCGCCCCCATCACGGCGTTCATCCCGCAGATCCAGGCCGGCAAGATGAACGGCCTGGCGGTGACGTCCAAGAAACGCTTCCCAGGCACGCCGAACGTCCCGACCGCCGTCGAACAGGGCTTCGACGTCGAAGCGTCAGTGTGGTTCGCCGTGGCGGGTCCGGCCGGCATGCCGCGCGCCATCGTGGAAAAGCTCAACCGCGAAATCAACATCGTCCTCGATTCGCCCGAGGGCCGGGCCAAGCTCGAACAGTTCGGCGCCGTGGTCGGGGGCGGCACGCCGGAGCAGCTGGACTCGTTGATGAAGGTCGAAAGCGCCAAATGGAAACGCGTCATCGAGGAGGCCAACATCCGGCTGGATTGAGCCTCCCGTGGGGCAACGCCGCGCCTGGAACAGAAGCGCGGAGCCGGGACGCGGCCCGGCTCCGCCCGCCTGCCGGCATGGGCCAGCGTGAGCGCCTGTGCGGGAAAGGGCGGTTTTTTTCGAGTCGAATCGCCGCAGGCTGCGGTGGGAGTTTCGGATGAATGGATTTGTAACGCTAAAGACTGAGGGCATGAGCACCGAGGAGGCCTATCGGCTCATCGTCGGCTGCGTCGCGCCCCGGCCGGTCGCGTGGATTACGACGCAGGACGAGTCAGGGCGCGTCAATGCAGCGCCCTTCAGCTCGTATAACTACGTCGCCCACAGCCCGCCCATGCTGGCGGTCAACATCGGGTCGCGCAAGGGGGTGCTCAAAGACACCGCCCGCAACATCAAGGAAACGGGCGAGTTCGTCGTCAACGTGGCCACGGAAGCCACCTTGGAATTAATGCACGCGACCGGCGCCGACTATCCCCCGGAGGTCAGCGAGCCGCAGGCCCTGGGAATTGAGCTCGCGCCAAGCAGCCTCGTCAAGCCGCCTCGCATCCCGGCCACGCCGATACAGATGGAATGCCGGCTCGAGCACGTGCTGCCGCTCGGACGCGGGCTGAACACGCTGTACATCGGCGAAGTCGTCGCCTTTCACCTGTCCGAGGCCATATACAACGGACGCCATGTCGACGCCATCGCCATGCGCCCCATCGCCCGGTTGGGCGGTCCCTATTACGCCGGATTGGGAGAAATCTTCCACCGCCCCATGCTGCAGTCGCCGCCTGGAGAGCCGACCGCCTGACGGCGCAGCCGGAGGGTGCCGCGCCCAAGGGCGTGGGCGCGCCGGCGCCACCGGGCGAGGATGCCCGGAGTTGTCTATTCATGAAGGAACGATCGATGACGCGCTCATCTTCTGACACCAACCGACCGATCAAGGCCGGTACATTTATCAAGACCGTGTCGCCGCACATAGTCGAGATACTCGGTACGACCGCGCTGGATTTCGGCGTGCTCGATGCCGAGCATGCACCGTTCGACCGCAGTGCGATCGACCTAATGATGCTCGCAGGGCGCGCCGCGCAGCTGCCGCTCTACGTGCGCGTGCCCGACTACGAAGCATCGACCATCCTGTCCGTGCTGGACATGGGCGCAGCGGGCATCGTGGTGCCGCACGTCGACACGGCGGAACAGGCGGCACAAATCGTCGCACGCGCCCGCTACAAAGGCGGTGAGCGCGGGTTCTCCAGCTCGCCGCGCGCGGCAGGCTACGGCACGATGACTTACAAGCAGGCGCAAGAGGCGGGCGACCAGACGCTGGTGCTGTGCCAGATCGAAAGCGTCGCGGGCCTGGACAACGTCGAGCGCATTGCCGCCGTGCCGGGCGTGGGCGGGCTGTTCGTGGGTCGTGCCGACTTGGCCTTGTCCATGGGCGAAGAAGGCTCGCGCAGCCCCGCGGTGCTGGAAGCAACGACGCGCATCGTTCGCGCCGCACTGGATGCAGGCAAGATCGCCGCGATGTTCGTCGCCAATGCGGCCGAACGAGACGAGTTCGCCGCCCAGGGCGCGACTTGGTTCGTGATCGGCTCCGATCAATCTCTGTTGCGCCAAGGCGCGCAATCAGTCGCCGTAGCCGGCAGCCGAGCGCAAGGCTGAGGCCCGTTCCGCACGCATGCAAGGAGAAGCCATGACAGCTCAAGCTCAACTTCCGCGCCCCGCCACCTACGCCGCGCATTATGAAACCGAACCCCAGCAACAGGCCGCGGGGGCTCGCACGTGGCTGACGCGCGGCGCCAACTTCGTCGTCGCCGTTTCCCAGGTCGAGCCCGGCGCCGTACTCGAGCGCTCCGACAACCCCGACGAGTACTTTGTGTTCGTGCACCGTGGAAGCGCGCGCATCCAGGCCGGCGAAGAACGCCTCGAGGCCTTGGCCGAAACCGTCACCATCGTGCCCCCTGGGCCGAGCCGGGTCGAGGCAACCGCCTCAGGCACCATCGTGCGCGTGTTTTCGAATCGCGCGACCGACCTGGTGGCAGCCTCGTCCAACAATGCCGTCTACGCCGACGGCGCGCCCGAAGTCGCGCCCCTGGTACCTTGGCCGGATCCCCCCGCTGGGTTCAAGCTGCGCCATTACGTGCTGGCCGACTACGTGCGGCCCGATACGAACATGCGCATCTTCCGCAGCACCAACCTCATGGTGAACTTCCTCGCGAAGCGCACGGTGCCACGCGACGTGCACAAACTCAGCCCCCACACGCATGCCGACTTCGAACAGGCTTCGCTTGCTGTCGAAGGTACGTACGTCCATCACCTGCGCTGGCCATGGACGCCCGACATGGACATGTGGAAAGAGGACGAGCACGTAGAGATCGGCAGCCCTTCGGTCACGGTCATTCCGGCCAAGGTCATGCATACCAGCCGCAACGTGAGCCAGGGCGACTGCTGGCTGATCGATATCTTTGCCCCGCCGCGCCTGGATTTTTCCAGCAAGCCGGGCCTGGTCTGCAACGCCGACGAATATCCCATGCCCGCCCCAAGTGTGGCAGCCTGACGGCCCGCCCCGGCAAGCGGCAGGCCCCTGGCGCCGGCCGCGCCTGTGCGAATCCCGGGCCAGCCCTTGCTACAGCTTGGACAAATCTTCGGAAATGCCCCGCGACACTTCCTGCAGCGGACCCAGGTAGCGCTCGACGGCCTGCTCGTCCGTGAGGGTGGAAGCGAACCACGTCATGCCAAACGACGCCACGACGTGCTTGCCGTCGAACACCGGCACGGCAAGCGTGCGCGACACGGGGCGTACGGCCGGGTCGCGTAGCGCATAGCCCTGGGCACGCGTCTGCGCGATCATTTTCTGGACCGCCTCGACGTCCCGGGCCGGCGCGTCCTCGGGATTGGTCGACTGCCGCAACAAGGCAAGAATGGTCTCGCGCTCGTCCTCATCGCAGAACGCCAGATAGGCCCGCCCAATGGCGCGGCTCACCAGGCTCAGCCGCATGTTGATCGATGAATGCAGCAGCGAAAGCGGGGAATGGGGAATGGTGCTGTAACGCACCACCATCGCGTCGGTGTCGAACACGGCGATGGCCAGAGGCCATTTGATCGCCTCGGTCAGCGCATCCATGCGCGGCTGGGCGGCCTCGACGATGCGCGGTTCGCTGTGATAACCCGAAGAAAGCGTATTGACCAGCGAGGTCAGATAGTAGGCCCCGTACTGCGGCGCATGCCGCACCAGCCCCTTCGAGGCCAGCGATTCCAGCAACCGGATCAGGGATGGCTTGGGAATACCCGTCTGCTGGTGCAACACATTGAGCGTGGACACCGGCTGGCGATTCAACGCCTGCAGCAACTCGATGGTCCGGACCACCGCTTGGACGGGAGGGAAAGAAGGCACGTGGACCTCCGTACGAAAAAAGCGTCGGCGAGTATGGCACCCGTGGGATGCGCGCTACGCTTCGAGAAGTACGACGGACCCTTCGAGCGTGCCCCGGCCGCCGCCGGGACGCCGCTCGTCGGCCGGACGGGACGCAGGCAATGGCCTGCCGCCGCCCTGCACCGTCAGCGCCGGGTGCCGCCTTTCACGAACACGCGCTTGCCGGTGTCGTGCCAGACGGCGCGCTTCTCCTCCTCGGTCAACAGCACCGATGCGTCGATCATACGCTGGACCATTTCCTTGTAGGTGCCCGAAGAGGTCCCGATGTCCGAACCCCACATGATGTGGTCGGCGCCGAACATGTCGACGGCGCGTCGCAGCACCTTTTCGGCGGGGACGTCGGCTTCCCGGTACTCGTCCAGGTTGATCGAGGTGAACTTGAAATAAACGTTCTTCTCGTGAGCGAGCTTCTCGAAACGCTCGTCCAGCCCGAAGTCCGCGCCCGAAGCCGCTTCCGGCTCGAGCAGGTGATCCAGCACGATGCGCACGTGGGGATAGCGGCGAGCCAACTCCACGATGGCCGGCACCGACGGGCCGCCGCCGCCCACCGCCAACACTTCCAAATCCATGACCAAACCGAACTCCTCGGCCACCTCCCACGTCTTGAGCGCCTGGGGCGAGTTGAGCCAGGGCATGCTTCCGTCCGGCTCGCGGCCGCCAAAGAGGCGCACCCCGGCCAGGCCGTGCTTCTCGATATAGCTGCGCACCGTCCCGGGCGTGGCCGGATCCTCCGCATCCAGGATCACCACCGCCGAGAAAATATCGGGATAGGCGTCCGACGAGTCGAGAATGTAACTGTTGTCGTAGCGGTAGATCATGCGCTTTTGCACCGCCACGGCACCGTCCACGTTCTCTTCCTTCATCCAGACCAGCATGCGGCTGACGTCAGGCACCTCATTGATCGGGTTCGGCCCATGCTTGCCGCCCGGGATGCCGATGACGCCGGGCGGGCGGGGAGGAGCGCTTGCGGCCCGTTTCATGGGATTGCGCGGATAGCGCACCTGGTCATCGGCCACCAAATGTGCATGAGAGTCGAAGAACAAAGGCCGGTTGCCGGCCGCCGGGGCTTGCTTGTCTTGGGTCATGTCCAACTCTTCGTGTTGATGGAGCCGGCGAGCGCGCGGGAAAAGGCGGGGCCGGTGAACGACCGACCGCACCGCTGGCGCCGTCTCGCTGTCCCCTAGGCTGTTGCGTGCTCTGCCGCTGGCGGGAATCCCGCGACGCGAGCGCGTGACTTTTCGCAGCACGGACTTTATCGCCCCGGGCCGGGGCCTGCACCCGATATTCTCGAACTTTTCGCTAGAAGAAAACTAAGGGGAGGCCGGGATTGTGGCGCTGGCCACACTTGCGCAACATGAGAATATTATCGATAATTAATCTCATTACGACGACCATTGCGGCGTCTCCGGGCGCTGCCAGCGAGTCCACCATGTACGTTTGTGTTTGCAATGCCGTTACCGAACGGCAAATCCGCAGCAGCGTAGAAGCCGGCGCCACCACACTGGCCGACCTGCAATTCGACCTGGGTGTCGCCACCTGCTGCGGCTCTTGCGCCGAAACCGCCTGCCAATACCTCCCGGCCGGCGCCAGCGCCTGCGAACACGCCTACGAAGCCTCCATCGCCGAGGGCGGCCATCCCTCCGGCGCATCGGCGCCTCCCCGCGCCACCACCCGGCGCTTCCCCGTCCACGTCGTCGCCAAGGCGGCGTAACGCCCGCCTCACACGGTGCGTTCCGGCATCACTGCCGGGCGCATGTACTTTGCCACCAACGGCATGCCCCGCCTGTGCGCGGCGCACCGTGCGGGGCCGGCTCCGCTCCCGTTACTACGCACCCCTGGCGCCGGCGCCTGGAGAATGGACGCCGTCTACGCCAGCCCCATCCCACCGATAGGCGCAAACCGTTCTCATATCGGTTTCGCTTGTCCATTACGAACGGACGTGCGGTCTGCGGATGACGCCCCAGGGAGTGCTAACCTTCGGGAATCCAAATGAATACCGCAGGGGAAAAACATGAAAGGCGACAAGACCGTCATCCAACACCTGAACAAGCAGCTCACCAACGAGCTCACCGCCATCAACCAATACTTCCTGCATGCGCGCATGCTCAAGCATTGGGGCTTCAATAAGATGGGCAAGCACGAGTACGAAGAGTCCATCGAGGAAATGAAGCATGCCGACCGGCTCATCCAGCGCATCTTCATGCTCGACGGCCTGCCCAACCTGCAAGACCTGCACAAGCTACTCATCGGCGAAAACGTGCCGGAAATCCTCGAGTGCGACCTGAAACTGGAGCTGGTTTCGCAAACCACGCTCAAGGAAGGCATCGCCTACTGTGAAAGCGTGCGGGACTACGTCTCGCGCGATCTGCTGCAAGATATCCTGGACGATACCGAAGAGCACATCGACTATCTGGAAACGCAAATTGGGCTGGTCCAACAACTCGGCATCCAGAACTACTTGCAATCGCAGATGGACGACGAAGGCAACTGATCCCCTGCGGCAGCCCAAGAAAACCCCGCGCGTCGGGGTTTTTTTTGCCAGTCCGACCCTTTCACGTCCGCGGCTGCGCGGAATACAAATTGCTGCTGACCGTGCTCCACATGCCAAATCGACAGGAGCCGGCCATGGCCATTTCCGGAGGCAGCAATCCCATTTCCAAGCACATCGACGACATTCTCAAGGAGGAGAACCGCAAGCTGCCCGCGGCAGAGTTGCCGCGCGAGGAAAAAGACGCGCCGCCCGCTGCAGGCGGCGACGAACGGAACATCGACGACCTGGGGGATCTCGACGACGCTGGTGAAGAGACCCCGGAGACGGGCGACCGGTGACGAGACGCGCCTGCGTCAGTTATTGCCCGTGGCCGGGCATTCCGGCACCGAGCCCCAGCGATTGTCAGGATTGCAATACTTCCACCGCGCCTGTTCGTTGCAGAGCACCCGGCTCACCATCCCCTGGGAAGCGCAGCGTGACAATTCCGCGCGCAGCGCCTGCACCCAGGACTCCTCACCGGCTTGGCCGCGGGGATCCGGCGCCTCGACCCCCGCGACGACGGTGGCGACTTCCGGGAACGACTGCTGCACGATGACGCGCGGCATCTCCGCCTGTGCCCCCGCTGCCGGCTGCGTCGGCGAAGCCAGCGTTTCCAGGTCGGGCGCAATCGTGGAAATCAAGGTATCGGGTTGGGGATTCTCGGCGGCGGAAACCAGCGGCACGGGTTCGGCCGGCATCACAGGGCGCGCCGGTACGCCGCGCGTTCCATCCATCCGCGGTTGGGGCGGCTCGGGAAGATAAGACTGTTCATCCACGGCCGCGACCGGCGCCTCGCCAGGGCGCCCCTGGGCGACGGGCACAGGCGCCTCGGCGGCCCGCTGGACCGGCGCATTCCAGGAGAGCCAGAGGCCAAACAGCACGCCCACCAGCACTACCATTGCGACGACGGCCAAGCCCATTAGTATGCGGTTACGCATCTGTACACCTCGTTCGACCGAGTCCGGGCCCAAGCCCTGGACCACATGGGCGAGTGGGCCGATCAGGCAAACGCCGTATCACCCACCCGCGTCTGGAACACCTGTCCTCCGTGCTCGCGCAATGCGTGGAATTGCACGTCGGGATAGAGCTCCTGCGCCACTCGCAATTGTGCGTGCGATCCGATCAGGAAAGCCGGGGCATCCACCACGTCGTACGCGATGTGCTGCATATTGGCGTCCATGAATTTCTTCAGGGCCTTGGGATCCTCGGAAGTGACCCAACGAGCCATGGAATAGCGCGACGGCATCATGCGGGCCGCGACCCCATATTCCGTCTTGAGTCGATGCGCCACGACTTCGAACTGGAGCTGGCCCACGGCGCCGAGCAGCAGCGGACCGCCGGCCACCGGACGGAAGACCTGGATGGCGCCCTCTTCGCCCAATTGCGTCAATCCCGTCCGCAATTGCTTGCTGCGCAGCGGATCGGCGACCTCGACCGCCTGGAAAAGCTCCGGCGCGAAGAAGGGCAGGCCGGTAAACCGCAGCACCTCACCTTCGGTCAGCACGTCACCCAATTGCAGCACGCCATGGTTGGGAATGCCGATCACGTCGCCGGCATAGGCCTCATCCAGCAGCTCCCGCCGTTGCGACAAGAAAGAGACCACGTTGTTCGGCCGGGTTTCCTTGCCCGTACGGCAGACCTTCAGGCGCATGCCCCGCTCGAAGCGCCCCGAACAGACGCGCACGAAGGCGACGCGGTCGCGATGGGCCGGATCCATGTTGGCCTGCACCTTGAACACCACGCCGGTGAACTTGGGCTCGTCGGGTAGCACTTCGCGTTCCAGGGCGTGGCGCGGCCCCGGCGGGGGAGCCAAGTCGACCAACGCGTCCAGCACTTCCTGGACGCCGAAGTTGTTGATCGCCGAACCGAAAAACACCGGCGTCTGCCGGCCGGCGAGGAAAGCAGCGTGATCGAAGGGCGGCGTCGCACCGCTGATCAGGTCGATCTCGCCCCTGGCCTGTTCGAAGGCAGCGCCGAAACGGCGAGCGCTCTCGGGATTGTCCAACCCCTCGATGATCTCATCGTGCTGTTCGCTCAAGCGATCGCTGCCGGCCTTGAACACGCGCATGCGATCGCGCCGGATGTCGAACACCCCGCCGAACGCCTTGCCCATCCCGATCGGCCACGCGAACGGAATGGCGTCCATGCCCAGGTGCGACTCGATTTCGGAAAGCAGGTCGAGCGGCTCGCGGACCTCCCGGTCCATTTTGTTGACGAAGGTAATGATGGGCGTGTTGCGGGCCCGGCAGACCTGCAACAAACGGATGGTCTGCGGCTCGACGCCGTTGGCCGCGTCGATCACCATGAGGGCCGCGTCGACCGCCGTGAGCACGCGGTAGGTATCTTCGGAGAAGTCCTGGTGGCCCGGGGTGTCGAGCAGGTTGATGACGGCATCGCGGTACTCGACCTGCATCACGGACGAGGCCACGGAGATGCCGCGCTGCTTTTCGATCTCCATCCAGTCGGACGAAGCATGACGCGACGCCTTCCGCGCCTTGACGCTACCGGCGATCTGGATCGCGCCGGCGAAAAGCAATAGCTTTTCGGTCAGCGTGGTCTTGCCCGCATCGGGGTGGGAAATAATGGCGAAGGTGCGTCGCCGGGCGACTTCGGTGGATATGGTCATCCCGAAGAATTTTAACCGGAGACGGGAACCGGTGCTTGGCCCGGCGTGGCATCCTTACCGGTCGAGCAGCGAGTTGAGCCGCGGTGCGGCGTAGGCCCAAAGGGCCTGCGGATCCTGCACATGCAGGTTGTGACCGAGCCCCTCGAACACGAACCCGTCCGGATCCAATGCCCGCAGGTCGGCCACCGGCACCATCGGGTCTTCAGACCCGGCGGCGAACCAGGTCGGACAGGCCGCCGCCCGCCGCATCGTCTGACATCAGCGATGCTTTGTCGGTCAGCCGCCAGGCCGCACACCGCCTATTGTCCACGCTGCACTTCCACGGCTTTGTCACGCGCGGGTCCGAGAACGGCAGCTTCGCCGCCGGCCCCGTCCTGCTCGAACTCGGACTCTCTGTGGTCGGTAAGGTCGACATCCGCACGCAGCTCCGGCCGTACATCGAGAAGCTGGCAGAGGAGATCGGCGAAACCGTCCATCTGATATCGCTGAGCGGCCGCGACGCGCTGTTCCTGCTCAGCGTCGAGGGCAGCCGCATGGTAAGGGTGGCGGGTCGCACGGGGCAGAAGATCGAGGCCCATCTCACGGCCGGGGGCAAGGCCCTGCTGGCCCAGCTGAGCCCGGCGGAAGTCAGGAAGCTGCTTGGACGCCAGAAGCTGGTGGGCCGCACGCCCACCTCGCTGAACGACCCCGAACGGCTGGCCGCCGACCTGGAGGAAACGCGACGGCGCGGCTATGCGATCAGCGAAGGCGAAAACGAAGTCGACGTCGTCGCCATCGCGAAAGCCATCGACGCCGGCCCCTACGCCTCGTGCGCGGCCGTCAGCGTCTCCATACCCGCGGCGCGGGCCACCCGCAAGTTCAGGAACGGCATCATCGCCGGGCTGCTTCGATGCGTGGACGAGATAGAAAAGAGTGGTGACGGGCTGTCTCGAATTAGACCATAACTTGAAATTAGTCCCATATTGTACTATCCTGGCGTAAGATCCGGGGATGAGTACCATGGCCGTTGCCGCTTCCAAACCGCCAGAATTGAACAGCCAGGCGGCCAGCGACGCCGCCTTGCGCACGTTCTTCCGCATCGCCCAGGCCTGGCGGCTCACCGCCGATGAATCGGCCACGCTACTGGGCGTGCCGCGTTCCACCATGTTCCGTTGGAAGAACGGACGCGCGCCTGCGCCGCTGCCGCGCGATACGCTCGAACGGCTGTCGCTGGTCTTCGGCATTTACAAGGCGCTACAGGTGCTGTTTCCGGTGCCCGAACGGGCAGACGCGTGGCTGCGCCGCCCCAACGACGCGCCGCTGTTCGGCGGCCGGCCGGCCCTGGAACGCATGCTGACCGGCATGACGAGCGACCTGTACGTCGTGCGCACCTACCTCGACGCCCAGCGCGGAGGCTGGACATGACCGTCCCGCCGGTTACCGACGTAAAGTGGACGCCTTGCCACCGGCTCGTGCCCAGCCGCTTCCCACCCACGGGCTTGTACGACCGCGTCGCGGATCCGGCCGATCTGGACGTGGTCTTCGCAATCGAAAACCTCACGAACCCGCGCGTCCGCGACGAAATCGGCAATCTGCGCCTGGTACCGCCGGAAGAGCGCATCTCAGGGCCCGGCACGACGCCCATCATGGCGGCATTCACGCATTTGAATCCAGCCGGTAGCCGATTCTCGGACGGCACCTGGGGCGTCTACTATGCCGGAGAGAGCCTTGAAACCGCGGTCGCAGAAACCATGTACCACCGCGCCGCGTTTCTCTCCGCCACGCGCGAACCTGCCATCGAAATCGACATGCGCCACTACCTGGCGGACCTCTCTGCGTCGCTGCACGATTTGCGTGGCCTGCAGTCGGCCTGGGCCAGGGTGTACGACCCGGACGATTATTCCGCCGGGCAAACCCTGGCCCGGCAGCTGCGGGCCCAGGGCAGCTGGGGCATCGTTTACGACAGCGTGCGCAGGGAGGGCGGGCAATGCGTCGCCGTGTTCCGCCCGCGCGCGCTCAGCCGCTGCCGGCAATCCCAGCACATCGCCTTCGTCTGGGACGGTCAACGCATGGCCGGCTGGTACGCCAAGTCGGCGCTGCGCTACGTCTGAGCCCCAGCCGGCATGTTTGTTTTTTCCATGCGCATGTTCTGAAACTACATGCGCGAGTCCGCAGCTCGGTCTTAGGATGAAGACCGCCCGCAAGTTTTCTCCGCCTTTCCCTCCAACCCTGGGTTTTCCCTAGGGATTTCGGGGCACCCATAGAGAAATCGATTATTGGCGTAATTTCGATTTTCGTATACGTTACGTCAAACGCGGGCGGCGACACCGTACAACCGCTGTGTCGGCCGCACCCACCCATAGCCTGGACCGCAACGCAGGACGGGCGCCGAAGCGTGTCTTCGGGCTCCCAGACCTCATTCCTATCGGAGGAATAGACAATGAAATTGCGCATGTGGGGTTGTGTACTGGGAATGACGCTGAGCGGCATGGCCGCGGCACAGACCCCGTTGAAAATCGGCTTCGTGGGCGAAATGTCCGGCCAGCAAGCCGAATATGGGCTGCAAATGAGCAATGGCGCCAAGCTCTTCCTCCATGAGCACGGCGACGTGGTCGCAGGGCGCAAGATCGAACTGGTGATCAAAGACGTGGGCGGCCCCAATCCCGAGGTCGCCAAGCGCGTTGCGCAGGAGCTGATCACCCGCGACAAGGTCGAGTTCCTGGCCGGCTTCGGCTTCACCCCCAACGCCCTCGCGGTGGCGCCGCTCGCAACGGAAGCCAAGATCCCGATGGTGGTCATGAATGCCGCCACCTCGTCCATCACCGAGCGCTCGCCGTACGTGGTGCGTACGTCCATGACGCTCCCGCAAAACGCGTACGCCATCGCTGACTGGGCCCTGAAGAACAACATCAAGACGGTGTACTCGCTGTACGCGGACTATGGCCCCGGCCAGGACGCCAACGCCCAGTTCCGCAAGACCTTCACCGGCGGCGGCGGCAAAATCGTGGCCGAAGTCGCCGTGCCGCTGAAGAATCCGGAGTTCGGGCCCTACATGCAGCGCATCAAGGACGCCAAGCCCGATGCCGCGTTCCTCTGGTTCCCTTCCGGCGAGCTGTCGGTACTGATGCTGCGCGCCTATCGCGAGCGCGGCCTCGAGCAGGCCGGCATCAAGGCTTTGGGCACGGGCGACGGCACGGACGACATGTTCCTCGACAGCATGGGCGACGTCGCGCTGGGGCTGATCACTGCCTTCCACTACTCGGCCGCGCACGACTCGGCGAAGAACAAGGCCTTCATCAAGGGCTATGAATCGCTGTACGGCACGTCCATACGCCCCAACTTCATGGCCGTGGGAGGCTATGACGGCATGGCGCTGATCTACGAAACGATCAAGAAGCTCAACGGCAAGATCGACGGCACGAAGGCGGTCGAAGCCATGAAGGGCGCCAAGTGGGAAAGCCCGCGCGGGCCCGTCATGATCGACCCGGAAACGCGTGACATCGTGCAGAATATTTACATCCGCAAAGTGGAGCGCCGCGGCAACCACCTGTACAACGTGGAGTTCGCGCACATTCCCAACCTGAAGGATCCTGGCAAGTCCAAGTAAGACGTCCAGCATGGCATCCTCCGTCCGGACCTTCCCGGACGGAGCGCTTGCTTTTCCGGCACCGATGGATGCAGGTGCCCACCGACGGGCCTAAGCATGTGCACCCAGCGTTTCTTCTCGTCGGCAGACATCCGGAGCATCCATTACCCAGGCCTGCACCGACCGGTGCAGTGACCGATTCGCAGCAAGCCATGGATTGTCGCTATCACCCGCGCCCCGCCTGCGCGCAGGACGCCCTCTCACCTTCGCACGTCACCTGGAAGCATTCATGGGCATCGTAATCTTCGACGGCCTGGCCTACGGTATGTTGCTATTCCTGATCGGGGTCGGCTTGTCGATCACGATGGGGTTGATGAATTTCGTCAATCTCGCGCACGGCGCCTTCGCCATGGTAGGCGGCTACGTTGCCGCGCTCGCCATGAGCCACCTCCACATACCATTCGTCGCCAGCTTGGTATTGGCCTTCGTCGCAGCGGCCCTGACGGGCGCGCTGCTCGAGTTCGCCTTTTTCCGCAGGTTGTATCGCGCCCACCCGCTAGACCACGTGCTGCTGTCCATCGGCATCGTGTTCGTGTTCGTCGCGGGAGGCACCTACCTGTTCGGCCCCACCATGCAGCCCTTTACCGCGCCAACTTGGCTAAGCGGCCAGGTGTCGCTGCTGGGCATGGACGTAGGCGCTTACCGCCTGTTCCTCATCATCGTCGGATTCGCCGTGCTGGCGAGCCTGCTGTTGCTCATCAACAAGACGCGCTACGGCGCCATGGTGCGCGCGGCGGTTGACAACCAGCGCGTCGCCGCGGGGCTCGGCGTACGGGTCGACCGCCTGTTCTTCCTCACCTTTTCGTTCGGCTGCGGCCTCGCCGGGCTGGGCGGCGCCCTGGGCCTGGGAATGCTCGGCCTGGACCCGTCCTTCCCGCTCAAGTACATGATTTACTTCCTCATCGTGGTCTGCGTAGGCGGCGCCGGCACCATCGTCGGCCCCTTCGTGGCCGCCGTGCTGGTGGGCATCGTCGACGTCGGGGGCAAGTACTACATACCCGAGCTCGGCGCCTTCCTCATTTACGTATTCATGGTGGTGGTGCTCCTGGCGCGCCCCCACGGCCTGATTCCCAAGCGGGGCCTGACATGACGAAGTTGAATCTGAACCCGCGGCAGATCCTGGCGCTGGAAGTCGTGTTCTGGCTGCTGATCGCCTCGACTTACTTCCTGCTGCCGGACAAGCTGGTCCTCATTTCGCAGATCCTGATCACCGGACTGTTCGCAGTTGCGCTCGACATCGCCCTCGGCTACGCCGGCATCCTCACGGTAGGCCATGCCGCCTTCTTCGGCGTGGGCGCCTATCTGGCAGGCCTGCTGGCCAAGCACGGCTGGGGCGAGCCGTTCTCCGGGCTGGTGCTTGCCCTGGTTGCATGCGCCATACTGGGTTACCTGCTGAGCTACCTCATCGTGCGCGGCAGCGACCTCACCCGATTGATGATCACCATCGGGGTCTGCGTGCTGCTGTTCGAGCTCGCCAACCGGCTCACGCCCATCACCGGCGGCGCGGACGGCCTGCAAGGCGTCGAGATGTGGCCGGTGTTCGGCCAGTTTCGTTTCGACCTCTGGGGCAAGACGGCCTTTCTCTACACCCTGGGCGTGGTGCTGCTGTGCTTCCTGCTGGTGCGGTTGATGCTGCGATCGCCGTTCGGGTTGGTGCTGCGCGGCATCCATGACAACCGGCGCCGCATGATGGCCATCGGCTCGCCCGTCGACTCCCGGCTGCGCGTCGCCTACTGCTTCTCGGCCGCCATTGCGGGCGTCGCCGGGGCATTGCTGGCCCAAACGACCCAGTTCGTCGGGCTCGAGATGCTGAGCTTCAACCGCTCGGCCGAAATCCTCATCATCCTCATCCTCGGGGGTACCGGACGCCTATACGGCGGGCTCATCGGTGCGCTGCTGTACATGACCGTGCACGACTTCTTCTCCGACTTCGATCCGAAGTTCTGGATGTTCTGGCTGGGCATCTTCCTCATCGTGGTCGTGATGATCGGCCGCGGCGGCGTGCTGGGCGTTCTCTCGAAAGTGTTCAAGGTCCGGGAGCATCAGCAATGAGTGCCGCCAAACCTGCCACGCCCGCGCTGCGCACGCAGAACCTGACTAAACGCTTCGGGGCGTTCACCGCCGTCGACGGCGTCTCGCTCGACATCGCGCCCGGCTCGAGACAAGCACTCATCGGGCCCAACGGCGCCGGCAAGACCACGCTGATCAACCTCCTGACCGGCATACTGCGCCCGTCCGAAGGCAAGATCACGCTGGGTGACGACGACATCACTCACCTGTCCGCCGACAAGCGGGTGCATCGCGGCCTGGTGCGGACCTTCCAAATCAACACCTTGTTTCCGCGACTCACGCCGCTGCAGGCGGCCTCGCTGGCGATCGCCGAGCGCGAAGCCCTGGGCAAGGTGTGGTGGCGAACGCTGCACAGCTGCTCCTGGGTGGCCGACGAAGCGCACGCGTTGCTCGAACAGTTCAACCTGGGCCAGTACGCCTACACGGACACCGCCGAGCTGCCCTACGGCAAGCAGCGACTGTTGGAGATCGTGCTGGCGTTGGCTGCCAAGCCCAGTATTCTCCTGTTGGACGAGCCGGCAGCCGGCATTCCGGAAGGCGAGAGCGGCGAACTGTTCGAAGTCATCGCCCAGCTGCCGCGCGAAATGACCGTGCTCTTCATCGAACACGACATGGATCTAGTGTTCCGCTTCGCCGAGCGCATCTCGGTACTCGTCGCGGGCGCAGTGCTGGTCGAAGGCACCCCCGCCGAGATCGCCGCAGACCCGCAGGTGCGGGCAGCCTACTTGGGGAATTCGCGTGTCTGATTTCCTGCACATCGAGAACCTCACGGCCGGCTATAACGACGCGGTCGTCCTCAATAACCTCTCGCTGCGGGTCGAACGCGGCGAAAGCTTGGCCATTCTGGGCCGCAACGGCGTGGGCAAGACCACCCTGCTCGAAACCCTCATGGGCAATACCACGGTCAAGCAGGGTCGGATCCACTGGCTGGGCGAAGACATCACGCGGCTGCGGCCGGCCGAACGCGCACGCCGCGGCATCGGGTGGGTGCCGCAGGAGCGGGAGGTTTTCCCGTCGCTCACCGTGCGCGAAAACCTGGAAGTCATCGCCCGGGGCACGCACTGGACGCTGGACCGGGTTTACGACCTGTTCCCGCGGCTGCGCGAACGCGCCGGCAACTACGGCGGACAGCTCTCGGGGGGCGAGCAGCAAATGCTCGCCATCGGGCGCGCATTGATGACCAATCCGCAGTTGCTGCTGCTGGACGAGCCCATGGAAGGCCTCGCGCCCATCATCGTGGAGGAGCTCTCGGCGGCCGTACGCCGCATGTGCGCCGAAGAAGGGCTCACCGCCATCATCGTCGAGCAGCATCCGGTGCTCGCCCTGTCCATGTCGAAGAACGCCATCGTCCTCGAACGTGGCGTCGTCACCTACTCCGGCAGCAGTGGCGAATTGGCCGGCGACGCCGAACGGCTGGCGCAATTGCTGGGAGTGGGGCAGAAGCGCGCCGCCGGCTGATCCGTATTCATTCACGCCAAGGGGCCGGCGCCCGCCGGCCCCAGCCTCATTCCGCTCACCCTTTGTGGGAGTCCCATCATGATGCAAGTCGAGAAAGCCGGTTTACGCGTCGCGCTGGCCGCCGGCGTCCTTGCCGCCGCCACGGGCGCGCAAGCGCAGAACGTCGTCAAGGTCGGGTTCATCGGAGAAATGTCGGGGCCGTTTGCCGAGTTCGGCAAACAAATGGAAACCGGCATCCAGATTTTCCTGAAGGAGCACGGCGACACCGTGGCCGGCAAACGCGTGGTCGTGATCGTCAAGGACGTGGGCGGCCCCAACCCCGAGCTGGCCAAGCGCCATGCCCAGGAGCTGGTGGTGCGGGAAAAGGTGGACGTCCTGGCAGGCTTTGCGTTCTCGCCCAACGCGTTCGCCGTCGCGCCCATAGCCACCGAAGCCAAGAAGCCCCTGGTGATCATGAACGCGGCCTCAGGCGCGTTGCCCGCCGCCTCGCCCTACATCGTCCGCACGTCTTTCTCGCTGCCGGCCATCGTGCCGCCCATCTCCGCATGGATGCTCAGGCAGGGGTACAAGACTGCCTACTCCCTGGTGGCCGACTACTCGCCCGGCCACGAAGTCGAGACCGCGTTCCTGGACTCCTATAAACAGGCCGGGGGCACCGTGGCCGGATCGGTGCGCACGCCGCTCACCACCATGGATTTTTCCGCCTACATGCAGAAAATCAAGGACATCAAGCCGGCGGCGGTCTTCGCGTTCGTCAACGGTGCCGACGTCGCCCAGTCCTTCATGCGCGAATACCGGGCACGCAAGCTCGAAGAGGCGGGCACTGCCATGGTGGGGACCGGCGACATCACAGATGAACCGACGATCGACTCGATGGGCGACGCGCCGCTCGGCGCGGTCACCGGCTATCCGTACTCCATGGACCACGACTCCCCCAAGAACAAGCAGTTCGTCGCCGCATTCAAGGCCGCGCGGGGCCAGCAGGCCCGCCCCAACATCATGGCGGTGGCCGGCTACGACGGCATGGCGCTAATCTACGAAGCGTTGCGCAAGACCCAGGGCAAGACCGACGGCGACGCGCTCATCGCCGCCATGAAGGGCGTCAAGCTGGAAAGCCCGCGCGGACCGATCGAGATCGATGCGGCCACGCGAGACGTCAAACAGCGCGTCTACATGCGCAAGGTCGAGCGCGTCGACGGCCGGATGGCCAATATCGAGTTCGAAGCCATCGAACCAAAATAAGCTAAGGAGGCTGCCCATGCCAGCTTCGGCCCAAGCGTGGCTGTCGAAATCGGCGACCGAACTGCACGAGGCATACCGCGGCCGCGCACTTTCGCCGCTCGAGCTCGTCTCAGCGTTGATGGACGCGGTGGCAGAAGACGCAAGCACCCTGAACGCCTTCTGCCTCCTGGATCGAGACGGGGCACTCAGCGCCGCCGAGTCTTCCGCCAAGCGCTGGCGCGCCGGCACGCCCCTCGGACCGCTGGACGGTATTCCGGTCTCGATCAAGGACATGTTCGACGTCGCAGGCTGGCCGACACGGCGAGGGTCCCGGGTAACCGCAGGCGCGCCGCCCGCCGCGGCGGACGCGCCCAGCGTCGCATTGCTGCGCCGGGGCGGCGCGGTGTTGTTCGGCAAGACGACGACCACCGAATTCGGCTGGCTCGTGGACTCCGAATCGCCGCTTACCGGCATCACCGCCAACCCTCGGGCTCCCGGCCGCAGCGCAGGCGGCTCCAGCACTGGCGCGGCCGCGCACGTCGCCCAGGGCTGGGGGCCGCTGGCGCTGGGCAGCGATGCCGGCGGGTCGGTCCGCATCCCGGCCTCCTACTGCGCCGTGGTGGGGTTCAAGCCTACGTACGGCGCGATACCGTCCGGCCCGAAACTCAGCGCCTTCTTCGACTTCGCGCACGTTGGCCCCATCGCCCGTTCGGTCAGTGACTGCCGCCTTGCGCTGCATGTCATGGGCAAGCCCGACCCGCTCGACCCGCACTCGCTCTACGGACGTACGCAAGAGCTCCCACCTCGCCGCCCGGCCATCGCATACATGACTGACGTCGGCGCCGATACGGCACTGGACCCCAAGGTAGAAGCCGCGATGGAAAGCCTCGTGGAAAGGCTGCGGCGCAGAGGGCATGCCGTCACCCGGTTGCGGCTGGACTGGATGGCGCTCGCCGAAGCCTCCTGGACGGTCTGGCAAAGCCGCCTGTACGAATCCTTCATCGACCTCAAGCCCGATCAAATCAAGGCACTGGATCCGAGGCTGCAAGCGCTGTATGCGCAGGGCGCAGCCCTGGACAGCTGGAGCCTGGCCGACGCCCGTGCCAAGCTGCGGATCGCAGCGGCCGACATTGCGGCAGCTTTCTGCGAGGTCGACTTGCTGCTCACGCCCACCAGCCCGGCAGGCCCGCCCCCGGTCGGCGCGCTGTGCCGCGACAGCCATCCGCTGTGCGACCGTATTCGGCAAACCTGCAATTGGCACCTCGCCAATCCCTATACCTTTCCGCTCAACCTGACGCAGCAGCCGGCGCTTTCCATGCCGCTGACCGTCGACGCCGAAGGCCTGCCCGTCGGGCTGCAAGTCGTTGGCCGCAAATACCACGACGAAACGGTGCTCGACTTCGCGCAGATGCTGGAATCCACACGTCTTCTTCAGGAGTCAGATCATGCCTAAGATCCTCGTGCAATCCCCGCACGCTCCCGTCACCGGGTTTACTGACAAAGGAACGCCATCGCCGCTGGCACAGGCCATCCGCGCCGGCGATTTCCTCTACGTTTCGGGACAAGGACCGCTCGACCCGGCCACCAAGGAAGTCGTCTCCGACGACATCCGCGTCCAGACCCGGCGTACCCTACAAAACCTGGTGGCCGTGCTCGAGGCCGGCGGCGCCACCCTGGCGAACGTCGTGAACATGCGGGTATGCCTGCGCGACGTCGCCGACTTCCCCGCTTTCAACGAAGAGTTCCGCGAATTCATGGGCGGCGAGAAAGTCACCCGTACCTGCACGGGGGGTACGCCCCACCGCCCGGGCGTGCGGGTCGAAATCGATTGCGTCGCCTACCTGGGTTGAGGAGGTAACGATGTTCAAGATGCCCATCGTCGACTTGATGAAGCAGGGAGACGAACTCGCCGCGAGCGGCAAACGCGTCGCCGTGCTCTGGCAAGAACCCGAATCCCTGGTGTTCCTCGCGCGGGGGCGGGAATACCGCAGCGAATTCCACATCAACCCCAGCGACGAAATGATGTACATGGTCAAGGGGCAGATGAACCTGCACTACAGGACGCCCGAAGGCAAGGAGGAGATCGCCGTGCTGCCGCAGGGCTCGGTCATCTACACCCCGGCCGGCATCCCGCACTCGCCCCGCTTCCCGCCGGATGCCTACCTGCTGGTGCAGGAGCGCAAGCGCCGGCCGGGAGAAATCGACCGCTTCCAGTGGTTCTGCCCGAACTGCGACGCCTTCCTGCACGAAGAGTCCTGCCACGTCGACGACTACCGCGCCGACCCGGTGTCCAAGGCTTATCAGCGCTTCTTCGACAATGAAGAGTTCCGCACGTGCAAGTCCTGCGGGACGGTGATGCCGCGGCCTTGAGGTAGCAATCGCGTTCCGTGCGTCATCCAGGGCATGCCCCGGATGGCGCGTCAGCCGCGCGAAGACAATTTATTGTCAGGGCGCTCTTTCGCTGGGCGCGTGGCACGACGAACGTCTTCCCGCTTGCGCCCCGATCCTGGGGAGGGCGCTCCCGTCTTGCCCGCAGCCGATCGACCTGCCTGGCTACGCCCGCCGCCCTCGCGATTTGCGCGGGGACCGCGCTCGTGCGAGCGTGGCGGCCGCGGCGCCCGCTCCTCCCGGCCCGGAGCCGTCACGACGAAGGCGGGAAGCGGCTCGCGATCGATCTTCCTCTTGATCAGTTTTTCGATGTCGGCAAGCAGCTTGGTTTCCTCGGCATCGACGAGCGACACGGCCGAACCCGTCGCCCCGGCGCGGCCCGTACGGCCGATGCGGTGCACGTAATCCTCGGGCACGTTGGGCAGCTCGAAATTCACGACCTGGGGCAGTTGCTCGATGTCCAGGCCGCGCGCGGCGATGTCTGTCGCCACGAGCACTTCCACCGAACCGTCCTTGAACCCGGCTAGCGCCTTCGTGCGGGCCGACTGGCTCTTGTTGCCGTGGATGGCGGCAGCGGGAACGCCGTCCTTGACGAGCTTCTCGGCCAGGCGGTTAGCGCCGTGCTTGGTCCGCGTGAAGACGAGCACCTGCTTCCAGCCGTTGCTGCGCACCAGGTGGCTGAGGAGGTCGCGCTTTTGCTCCTTCGGCACCAGCAGCACCGTTTGCCGCACGAGCTCGGATGCCGTATTGCGGCGGGCGACCGAGACCTCTTCAGGATCGTTCAGCACCCCTTTGGCGAGCGCCCGGATGTCGTCGGAGAACGTCGCGGAAAACAGCAGGTTCTGCCGCTTGGGCGGGAGCAGGGCGAGGATCTTGCGGATGTCGCGGATGAAGCCCATGTCGAGCATGCGGTCGGCTTCATCGAGCACCAGGATTTCCACGCCCGACAAATCCAGTGTCTTCTGGCCGACGTGATCGAGCAGCCGTCCCGGGGTCGCGACGAGGATGTCGAGCGGCTTTTTCAGGGCGGCGATCTGCGGGTTGATGTTGACGCCGCCGAACATGACCATGGACTTGAGCGGCAGGTATTTGCCATAGGCCTGCACCGATTCTTCCACTTGCGCGGTCAGTTCGCGCGTCGGCGTCAGGATCAGGCAGCGGGGCCGGCCGGGCCGAAGCTGGGCAGGGCGGTTGCGCGACAACAAGTGCAACAGGGGCAACGTGAAGCCGGCGGTCTTGCCGGTCCCGGTCTGCGCCGCGGCCAGCAGGTCGCGGCCCTTGAGCACGAGCGGGATGGCCTGCGCCTGGATGGGTGTAGGGTGGGTGTAGCCAACGTCGGCAATAGCGCGCAGCAACGGCTCGGCCAAGCCGAGATCGACGAATGAAACTTCGGAAGTAATCAAGAAAACTCCAGCGACGGCCCGTCGCTCAAGCTGAGAGACTCCAATCGAGGCTGACGTGCGAAAAACTGGGAAAGGGAATCCGGATGCGGTGCGGCGCAGAGGCCGGGCCGGAGGGCGTCCGTATTGGAGCCGGACGTGGTGCCATTGTACCCGCTTACGGCGACCTAGTGTTAACCCTAGTGACGAGTCGCCTCAGTAGGCGTATATTTAGCGTTGTTTCACTATTAAACTCGCGTTTTATATATAAAACGCCAGCCAGTGACAGCGAACGAGTTTCCGGCGGGCGCGATTCGGCCCGCCCCCATCCGCTTTAGCGGCAATGCCGCGCATGCAGGAGTACACCATGACGGATATGTCTGAACAACAACAAGTCGCCCGCAGCTGGGACCGCCCGGAAGGCGCCGACTTCAAGACCTGGATGGAAACGCGCATCGCGCGTTTCTCCACCCGTAAATACGATTGGGATGCCCTGAAGTTCCAGGCCGATTTCGATCCCAAGTATCGCCGCGCCCAAATGCGCTACGTGGGCACGGGCGGTACTGGCGTTGCCTCTGACTCCAACACCGTGCCGTCGGAACACTTCACGTTCTCGACCATGGTGATCCCGGCCGGCCATGAAGGCCCCCCGCACGTGCACGTGGACGTCGAAGAAGTCTTCTTCGTGCTGCGTGGCAAGCTCAAGGTGATCCTGGAGAAGGACGGCGAACGCTACGAAACCATCCTGAGCGACCGCGACCTCATCTCGGTACCCCCCGGCGTGTATCGCGAAGAAATCAACATCGGCGATGAAGACGCCCTGATGTGCGTGATGCTGGGCGCCAAGAAGCCCATCACGCCGACGTATCCGCCGGAACACCCGCTGACCAAGATCAAGCGGTCGTAATCCGCGCCAGGCGCAATTCCCGCGCTGTAGCATCGCGACGGGCGGTGCGGGCGGGCCGGCTATGCCGGCCTCGCCTGCACCGCCTTATAGGCGCTGGCAAACGTTCCGGATCGCATCGCGACGCGTCGCCGGACTGCCGTGCCAACGCCCCGATATGAGAAGGTTGAAGGACTGAGGACCATGCATACCGAAACGCTGGCGCCGGAACCGTCGCCAGAAACACTGGAGCTGCTCAATACCCGTTTCGCCGAGCGGTCGGTGCAAACCGCCGACGGCGCGCAGTGTTTTCGCGAGGCTGGCCAAACGGGCGCGGACGGCATGGCGCTCGTCCTCCTGCACGGCATCGGCTCGGGCGCGGGGTCGTGGCTGCACGCTGCCCTCGAGCTGGCCGGGCGCACGCGCGTCATCGCGTGGGATGCGCCGGGTTATGGCAACTCCGCAAGACTGGCGCCTGCGTCCCCGGGGCCGGAAGACTACGCCGCGCGGCTGCACCAAATGCTCGATGCGCTGGGAATCGAACGCTGCGTGCTGGCCGGGCACTCCCTCGGCACGCTGATGGCCACAGCATATGCGCACGGCCTGGGTAAAGGGCGGGTGGCCCGCCTGGTGTTGCTGAGCCCGACGCGCGGCTACGGCAATCCCGCACAAGCCGAACGTCGCGAAGCCGTCCGCACCGAACGGATCCGCACGCTAGAGCAAGTGGGCATCGCCGGCATGGCGCGTTCGCGCCCGGCCAAAATGTTGTCCGCGCAACCGAGCGCCGAAGCGCTCGCGTGGGTCCGCTGGAACATGGAACGCCTCGATGCAGCCGGCTACCGCCAGGCCATCGAAATGCTGTGCAACGCAGACATGTCGCGCTATGCACCGGCCCCGGTACCGGTAGAGGTGCACTCGGGAGACCAGGACACGGTCACCATCCCGGCCAACTGCCGAGCCATCGCCGAAATGTTCCAGGCGCCCTATGGAAGCATCGATGTCGCCGGGCACGCCTGCCACATCGAACGGCCCGGAGCCGTCGCCGCCATACTTGAACAAGCCCTCGCCGCCGCCTCGCGTTGATCATGAGCGAAGTCGTCACCAGCGAAGACATCCCGGACCGCTACATCGTTCCCGGGCTCGAGCGGGGCCTGCGGCTGCTGGGCCAATTCGGACGGCAGGACCGCATTCTCTCCGCACCGGAAATCGCGCGCCGCTTGGGGCTGCCGAGGTCGACCGTATTCCGGCTGCTGACCACGCTGGAGGCGCTCGGCTTCATCGAGCGCACGGAAGGCGGCCGCAGTTATCGGCTGGGGATGGCGGTGCTCACCTTGGGCTTTGAGTACCTTGCCTCGCTGGAGCTGACCGAGCTCGGTTCGCCGCTGTTGCAGCGCCTGCGGGACGAAAGCGGGTATTCCTGCAACCTGGTGGTCAGGGATGGCCGCTCCATCGTCTACGTCGCCAAAGTCTCGGCGCCCACGCTGTTTCCCAGCGCCGTGAGCCTGGGAACGCGCTTGCCCGCGCATGCCACGGTGCTGGGCCGGGTCATGCTGAGCGACCTCGACGATGAAGAGCTCCGCGAACTCTATTCCGAGGAACAACTGGAGGTCTTTTCCCCCAGCACGCCGCCCACGCTGGCGGCGCTGCGCGAAATGCTCGAACAAGACCGGGCCCAGGGATATGCCATGGGCGCCGGCTTCTACGAGCCCAGCATTACCAGTATCGCGGCCCCCGTTCGCGATCATACGGGTCGCGTGGTCGCGGCGCTCGGCGCCGCGCTTCCTTCGTCGCGCGTCGAGGCATCGCGCGTCGACGATTTGATCCAACAAGTTAGAGCCACCGCGGACGAATTGTCGCGCCTGCTCAATTACTCACCCACTCGTTGACCGGGCGTATGCCCAGGAGCCATTCATGTTGAGAATTTCCATGATCGGAGCGGGCGCCATCGGCACCAGCGTCCTGTCGCTGTTGAAGAATGACCCCGACGTATCGGTCGACAGCGTGATCGTGCCGGAGAACGCTCTCGCGGCGGCGCGCGAGCAGATCGCGCAGATCGCTCCCCGGGCCCAGGTCGTCACGCGCCTGGCCGACGTTGCCGAGCGTCCCGACCTGCTGGTCGAATGCGCAGGGCACGGTGCGCTGCGCGCGCATGTATTGCCGGCCCTGGAACAAGGCATCCCCTGCCTCGTGGTATCCATCGGCGCGCTGTCCGACGTCGAGCTCGCGCGCCAACTGGAAGAAGCGGCGACCCGCGGCAAGACCCAGATCCAGCTGCTGTCCGGTGCCATCGGCGGCATCGACGCGCTGGCGGCGGCGAAGATCGGCGGCCTGGACTCGGTGGTCTATACCGGTCGCAAACCGGCGCTGGCCTGGAAAGATACGCCCGCCGACGGCCCGTTCCAGCTCGAGTCGCTGACCGAGCCTACCGTCATCTTCGAAGGCCCGGCCGGCGAAGCCGCCCGGCTCTTCCCGAAGAATGCCAACGTCGCCGCCACGCTTTCGCTGGCTGGCCTGGGCTTGGACCGCACCCAGGTGCGCCTCATCGCCGACCCGACCAGCAAGGAAAACGTCCACCACGTGGAAGCCCGCGGCGCCTTCGGCAGCTTCGAAATCACGATGCGGGGCAAGCCGCTCGCGGCCAACCCGAAAACCTCGGCGCTGACCGTCTACAGCGTCGTGCGGGCCATCGGCAACCAGGCCCACGCCATAAGCATCTAGAAGTTCGATCTCACGTATCGAACCAGCAGCCAACGGCTGCAGGGGTATCCCCCGAAGGGGTGAGGATCGGAGGAGCGATCCGTCCCGCCTGCCTGACTCGCAACCGGCGTAAGACTGAGTACCGGCAGGTTTTTTTGCGGCGGAAAAGCACGCCCTTTTCCGCCGACCCGGTCTGTTCCCTGGCGCCTGGGCCCTGTGCGGGCCCGGCGCCGCGACCGGCTAGGCCCGGTGAATAAGTAGGAAACAGACCGTTTCTGTCTTGGAGTAGTCCATCAACATGTTCAAACCCAGTCTCCGCCTGGTGGCCGGCGCTTTGCTCGCGACGGTCGCCACGGCCTCTTTCGCCCAGGCTCCCGCCGCTGACGATGCCGCCGCCCAGGCCGCGCTCAAGCAGGGGCAATTCCGCATCGTCGCCCCGTTCCCCCCCGGCGGCCCCGTCGACGTGCTGTCGCGCCTGCTGGCGACCGGACTGCAGCATCTCTATGGCCAAAGCGCCGTGGTGGAAAACCGTCCCGGCGCCAACGGCAACATCGGCATCGAACTCGTCAAGCGCGCGGCGGGCGACGGTCACACGATGCTGGTGGTCCCGGCAGGCAACATGACCATCAACCCGACGCTGATGCCCAACCTGCCCTACAACGTCGAGAAGGACTTCATTTCCGTCGCGATGCTGGCCAAGGCGCCCAACGCCATCGCCGTGTTCCCGTCGGTTCCCGCCCGCAACATCCAGGAGCTCATCGCGCTGACGAAGGCCAAGCCCGGCACCATGGCCTACGGCTCGCCCGGCGTGGGCAGCGGCCTGCACCTGGCCGGCGAATTGTTCAAGGACGCCACCGGCGCGGACTTGCTGCACGTACCCTATAAAGGCACCACGCAAGCACTGAACGACACACTGGGCGGCCAAATCCAGGTGATTTTCGGCGCGGTCCCCACGCTCATGCCGCAAATCAAGGCAGGCAAACTGCGCGCCCTGGCCCTGACCGGCGCAGATCGCTCGAGCGTCCTGCCCGAGGTGCCCACGCTGGCCCAGGCCGGCGTCGAGGGCGTGAACGTCGTCTCCTGGTACGGCCTCTACCTGCCCAGCTCGACCCCCGCCAACATCGCCGGCCAACTGGCGCGCGACGTGACCAAGATCCTGGGCGATCCCGCCACCCTGGAAACGCTCAAGGCGCAAGGCCTGGATCCCTCGCCGCTGCGCCTGGAGGCGTTCCGCAAGTTCCAGGCTGACGAAACCAAGACCTGGGAAAAAGTGATCAAGGCCCGCGGCATTACCGCAGGCTGACGGCGAACCGGAGCCCGGCGGCGAGACGCCCGCTCCGGACGACCCCTCGCGGCCTGCGAGGGGTCGTCTTTTTCTTTATCCTAGACGATCCACGCGAGAAATCCGGGGGCGTCCGGCGCCGGGGGTCTCGCGAACCTGCTCATGTTGGAGTAGACTCGAGCGTTTTTGCCAGCCGTTTCGCAGGAGAACCGGCCGCTTCGCAAGAAAAATCGGAGGCCATCGGCCTACCCGGGCTTTCGTTGTGCCCGTCCCTTGGTCGCAAGACTCATTTCCAAGGAGCATCGACACCATGCAAGGCCTGCACTTAACCGCAGATCTTTACCATTGCGCCTGCGATGCCGTCCTGATGACGGACGCAGACACGCTCGCGCGTCTTTGCCGCCAACATACTCTCGAGGCCGGATTGACCCTGGTTGACGAGAAATGGCACACCTTTCCCGAATTCCAGGGCCAGCCCGGCGGCGTGACCGGCATGCTGCTGCTGGCCGAGTCGCACCTTGCCGTGCATACATGGCCAGAGCGCAAGGGCGTGACGCTCGACGTATACGTCTGTAACTTCCAGGAAGACAATTCCCGCAAAGCCGAAGCCCTAATGAAGGCCATCGTCGAGGCATTTCAACCGGGGGACCAACAGCGCCAGCAATTGCTGCGCGGAGATGCCGACGGCCCCGCGGAAGCCGGCGAGCTCCTGCTGGAGAACGTGGCCGACGTCGCCCATTTCGGCTTCCGCTTCGAGCGGCGCATCCTGAGCCGGCAAACCGCATACCAAAGGCTGGAACTGCTCGAATCGGCGGCGCTAGGCCGCACGCTGCGGCTCGATGGGCGGTTCATGACGTCCGAAGCCGAGGAATTTTTCTACCACGAAGCCCTCGTGCACCCTGCCGCCACCGCGCATCCCGCTCCGCGGTCCGCGTTGATCATGGGCGGCGGCGACGGCGGTGCGCTGGAAGAACTGCTGAAACACCGCACCATCGAACGCGCAACCCTGGTGGACCTGGACGGCGACGTCATCGACGTCGCACGCCAATACTTGGAAAAGATCCATCGTGGCGCGCTGAACGATCCGCGCGCCACGGTGTTGGTCGAAGACGGTGCCGCCTTTCTTGCACGCACCTCCGAGCGCTACGACCTGATCTTGCTCGACCTGACCGACCCGGATACGCCTGCGGGCCCACTCTACACACCGGAGTTCTTCCGCCGGTGCAAAGAGGCGTTGTCGCCCGGCGGGGCCTTGGTGCTGCACATTGGCTCCCCTTTTCACCAGGCCGACCAAGTCCGCGGGTTCTGCCGCACGCTGCGCAGCGAGTTTACCTACGTGCGCCCATACGGGCTGCACATCCCGCTCTACGGTACATATTGGGGGCTGGCCGTGGCATCCGACTCGCTCGACCCCGTCGCGGTGCCGGGCGAAACGATACATGGGCGCCTGGAAGAGCGCCGGGTCGGCGACCTACAGTACTACAACGCCCAGGTCCACGGCGCGCTGTTCGCCCTGCCGAACTATTACCGCCGGCTCGTCGCAGACGAGGCCTGACGCATCCTGCTCCTGCGTCCGTCATTGCCCGGAACGCCCCCGGAACGCGATGACGGACGCTTTATCCTTGCGCCCGGCGCAAAAGCGCCGCCCGCGCCATCCCACCGGTTCATTCCAGCACGATTTTTGCCTCGGCGGCGATACGCCGGAACTTGGCGATGTCCTGTGCAACTTGCTCGGCTAGTGCCTGGGCCGGAGCATACTGGACGTTCAAGCTAATGTCGTAGGCCTTGCTGCGCAACGCCTGGTCCGCGGCAATCGTTTGCAGCGCCCGGCCCAGCACATCCACCACCTCGGGGGGCGTTCCTGCCGGTGCCATCACGCCTTGCCACCAGGTCATGTCGTAGCCTTTCAAGCCCGCCTCGTCCACCGTTGGCAGGTCGGGGAACCGCGGGTCCCGGACGCTGCCTGTCGTCGCGATCGCTTTGACCTTGCCCGCGTCCACGTGCGGTTTGGCCGCGCCATCGTGCGTACAGCTCACCTGGCCCGCGCCAGCTCCAGGCCTCTCGCGGTCGGCTCCATCCCGGCTGAGGTCTTGACCAACAGCGGATCGTGAAAGATTTCCCGCAACCGCGCCAGCGCGCTGGACATCGCGGACTGTCCTATGCCTACCCGTTCCGCCGCGCGCGTGACGTGCCGCTCTTTCATCAAAGCGTCCAGGTAGGTCAGCAACTGGAGGTTGATTCGCTTGTAGTCCAGCATGAGGGCTCCTGCTCGTTTTCATTGGAAGGGCGCGCGTGACGCCGCCTGCAGCCCTAGCACCGCGTCGCGCACCATTCCCAATGCGCGGCTCAGCGGCTTGTCGCGCCGCATCACCCACGCCAACCGCCGCTCCAGGCCGGGTGCAAGCGGGATGACGTCCAGGCCGCTCCGGAGTCGCGCGGTCGCCACCGACAGTTGGGGCAATAGCGACCACCCGAGCCCTGCCGCCACCATCTCCTTGATCGCCTCCACGCTGCCCAGCTCCATCACGGGCTTGACGTGGCAACCCGCCCGGCCGAACCACTCATCGATCAACCGGCGTGTATTGGCACCCCGCTCGAACAGCACGAGCGGCTGCCGTGCTAGCGCGTGCGGCGAAATTCGCTTCATCGACGCCTGGCCACGCGGCGCGATCGCCAGGAACGCATCACGCACCACCGGCCGGATATCCAGGCTGCGCCCGGCTGCCGGCAATGTCACCAGCGCGGCATCCAGCGTGTTGTCTTCCACGCGGCGCAGGATCTCCGGCGTATTGCCGGTGCTCACCGCGATGTCGAGCTGCGGCACTTTGCGCTTGAGTTGCCTGAGTACCGGCGGCAGCAAGTGAATGCAGGCGGTGGCGCCGGTGCCGATGCGAACGAGCCCGCCCGGCGCATTCGCATGTTGCTGCATCGCCGCCTCGGCGTCGTCGAGCGCAAGCTTGATGCGCGCCGTGTGCTCCAGCAGCAAACGCCCGGCCTGGGTAGGCATCACCCGCCGCCCGACCCGCTCGACCAGGCGCAACTGCAACCTGCGCTCCAACTCGCGTATCTGGTGGCTGACCGCAGGTTGCGTCATGCCGGCCCGTTCGGCGGCAGCGGTGAAGCTGCCCAATTCCATTGCGCTGCTGAAAGTGAGCAGGTAGGCGGGATTCAGGGGCTGCATAGAAGTTGTTTATGCATTGCATAAGAAGACGCAGGTTCTTTTATGTAATGCCAAACGCTAGAGTACGGTCAACGCCATACAAACCCCGACGCCGGGCGCTTCGTCCGGACCGACTTCCCATCGCCAGCCATGCCCCATCGCCCTTCTCCGGGCACGCCCGCCTCTCCATCTGCGATGAAGACACCGGTTGTGGCCCGGGAGAACGTCATCCCCCGCCGTATCGTCGTTTGCCTCGGCGTGGCCCAGGTCATCGCCTGGGGCACGATGCACTACCTCGTGTCAGTGTTCGGCCCATCGATCCAGGCGGAAACCGGCTGGCAGGCAGGATTCGTATACGGCGGGTTCTCCTGCGCCCTGGTCGTCATGGGAATCGCCTCGGCCTCCGCAGGACGCTGGATCGACCGGCGCGGAGGCCGCGCGGCCATGATGGCAGGATGCTGGATTGGTGCCGCGGGCTGCGCCACGCTGGCCGTTGCGCATCACGGCGCCGTCTACTACCTGGGCTGGATACTGCTCGGGCTTGCCATGCGCCTCGCGCTCGCCGGCCAGCGCATCGGCATACTGACCGTCAATCTCGTTCCATGTTCGCTACTGTGCCTCGCATTCGCCGCCGCGCTCGCCGCCGGCACGACCCTGCCCGGCGCGGCACTCTTTACACTCCTATACGGCGCAGGAAACGGGATGGCCACCGTCATGCGCGGCGCGATCCCGCTCGCCCTGTTCGATGCGCGGCAATACGGCCGCATCGTCGGCGGCGTCCTGAAGCCGGTTTTCATCCTGTGCGCCGGCGCACCGGTCGTATTTGCATTGGCCATCAGAAACCTGGGCTACCCGGGAACCTTGGCATTGATGCTGGTCATGTCCGTGGCGCTACTGGCAGCCGCCGTCGCGCTTCACCGTCGTCATCGCAAGGAGGCAAGCCCATGACGCATCCAGGCACCATCGTCGTTACCGGCGGCAGCCGCGGCATAGGCGCCGCGACGGTCCGCTTGGCGGCCGCTGCCGGCTACGATGTTTGCTTCACCTACCACGAGCAGGGCGATGCGGCGCACGCCTTGGTACAGGAAATCCGGGCCCTTGGCCGCGAAGCGACCTGCATCCAGGCGGACGTCGCAGACGACGACGCCGCAGACCGCGTGTTCGCGCATGCTGCCTCCCTACCCCGGGCGATAACCGGCCTGGTCAATAACGCCGGGGTCACGGGCCCCATCGGCCCCTTCCACGCAGCCGACACCAAGACCCTGCGGCGCGTATTGGAAGTGAACGTCATGGGGACCATGAGCTTTAGCCGGCACGCGGTACGCATGTGGCTGGAACAAGGCAGGCCCGGCCACATCGTCAACGTCTCGTCCATCGCCGCCGCATCCGGGGCGCCTGGCGAGTACGTGCACTACGCCGCATCCAAGGCCGCGGTGGAGGGTTTTACCGTCGGCCTCGCGCGCGAGGTCGCGGCGCAGGGGATCCGCGTCAATGCGGTCGCGCCGGGAACGACGCTGACGGACATCCATGCCGCAGCCGGCGAACCCGACCGTCCCAAGCGCATCGCAGCGCGCGTGCCAATGGGGCGTATCGCGCGCGCCGAAGAAATCGCCGAGGCGGTCATGTGGCTGCTATCGGAACGCGCAGGCTACGTAACGGGCTCGGTACTCAAAGTCGCGGGCGGCCTGTAGCCGGCCTGGGCGCTGGCCAAGGCTCGGGTGTCTGGCAAGGACTGGCACCACGCCGGAAACGGCTAGCCAGGTGGCCACGCCCGGGCAGGCACGCCGATCATCCGGCTGATCGTCCCGCGGTCCGCGCCCCGCAGCCAAGCCAAGGCCACCGGCCACAAGACGTCCTGGAAATCGCTGTGGAAAAAGGCGAAATGGCCCACCTTCTCCCGGCCGATCTCTCGCGGCGCAATGCGCAAATGCGTGCGCTCGCACCGAATGAAATAGCCTAGCGCGCGGTCGATGGCTTCGACGGTCCCGAACGGGTCGTCCGTCAGGCTGATGGCAAGGATGTGGGCGCGCGCCTGCGCCGCGGGCAAGCCGGCATCCCGGAACTGGCGGCGGGCGCTGGGACGGTCTTCATAGCGCGGCGTCGGCGCACTCCAATCCCGCGCCACGCCGGCGGGCGCGTCTTCCAGCCACCCGAGGCGGCGCCCTGGGAAATAGCCGAACACGCGCGCCAACGCCGGCATGACCACATGCCATTTGAGCGCCATGCGCCATCGCGCCCCGGCCCCGTAATCGCGCCAATAGGCAAATTGCGCGCCGACGGTCACCATGCGGCTGATGTACCGGTTCGACGGAGCCAGTGCCGGAGCCCATCCGCCAAAGCTGTGTCCGACCAAATGAACCTCGCGTCCCGCCCACATGTGTGTCGCGTACTCGAGCACGGCTTCGCAGTCGAGCGCCCCCCAATCCGTCCAACTGGCCTGGAAGCCGCGCAGGCGCCCGGGACGCGAATGGCCGATGCCGCGGTAGTCATAGACCACCGCATCCATGCCGTTGTCGTACAGGTACTGCGCGAAGCGAAAGTAATAACGGCTCTTGACCGAGGTTGCCGCGTTGATGACCACGACGGGACGCGGGACCAACCGCGGGGCATCCACGCCCCGCCAAACGAAGGCGGCGAGCGGATAGCCGTCCGCGGCCGGAATGGTGATGGCCATGGCCGCGCCCGGCAGGTCGATGCCGCTCGCGGGAGGCTTGGACAGGGCGCTCACGGACGGCTCCGTTCGAATCGCTGCTCGACCACTTCCGTTCCCCATTGGTCGCCGACCCACTCCTCGGCGAGCACGAAGCCGTGGGCCTCGTACAGGCGGTGCGCGGCGTCGAGGCCTTGGAAGGTCCACAGCATGATCTTTGGGAAACCCTGTGCGTCGCAGAAGGCCACGGCTTCATCCAACAGCTTGGCGCCTATGCCGGCGCCGCGCATGCCTTCTTCCACGATGAACCAGCGCAGATGCGCGGCGTCTGGGCCGAGGGCGTCGCCGTCGATGGCCACGGCGCCGACGATGCGGTCGCCGAGCAGGGCAGTCCAGATTTCACTGCGCGTCGAGGCAGGCCGCGCGCAGAACTCGGCAAGCCCGCTGGCGACCTTGCCCTCGAAATAGGCGCCGAATCCGGCCGCCCGGGCATAGTAGCGTCCGTGCATTTCGACGACCCGGCCCACGAGGCCCGGCCGGTAACCCCGTTCGATGCGAACGGGAACGGCCTCGGCTTTGCCGGCCCCGCGCCCGGCCAATGCCTGCGCGTACGTGCGCAGGCCGCACTCCACCGCCTGCCGCTCGGCGGCGGACAGCGGCGCAAGCGCCTTGGCGACCTGTTGGCTGCCATAGGCATCGATGGCGGCCAACGTGCGGCGGCCGCGCGCCGTGAGCGTCAGCAGCTTGACCCGCCCGTCCTCAGCGCTCGGCGATTCCCGCAACTCGCCAGCTTCGATCAGCTTGCGAACCATGCGGCTGACGCTGGATTTCTCTAGCTTCAGCCGCTCGGCCAATTGGGCCGCCGCAAGCGCACCATGGCGGCCGATCTCGACGATGGCGTGCACGGCCGAGGGCGGATAGTCCGTCGCCGCCAAAGTGGGCTTCATGAAGCCCAGTTCCCGCACGATTTGCCGCGACGCTTCGCGGACGCAGTCGATCAGCGGCGATTCCAAGACAACCGCCATGGCACCTCCGATATGGTTGTACGGTACAACCGTATATCGAAATGCCCCGGTCCGCAAATCCCGGGCAACCGCCTGGCCTTCCCGCGATGCCGTCCCCTGCGTCATCGCGGAGCCGATACTGCCGGCCACCCGCCTCCGCGCAGGAACGACACGCTACTTTGCCGCAGCGAGCCTGAAATCGTAATGTGCTTCCCAGTAAGGGCGGTCCATCACCCGTCCGTCGCTGGCCGTCCCTGGCTCCATGCGCTCGAACGGCACGATGAGGCTGTCCCGCACGCCGAACACGACGTCCGTCTCCAGGTAGGGGCTGTTAGCCACGAACAAATGCGTCGCGATGGGAACATGGCCTTCGGCCGACACGATCATGTGGATGTGCCCAGGCCGGTTGGGATCGCGCCGCATGTGCTCTATCATCCGGCCGACCGGTCCGTCCATCGGGATGGGATAAAAGCTCGGCTTGATGGACCAGAACCAATACCGCCCTTCCTCGTCGGTGCGAATGCGGCCACGCGCCCGCATTTGGGCATTGCCTTCGAGCTGCATGTCGTAGACGCCTTCGCCGTCGCCAGACCAGATGTCCAAGAGCGCGCCCGCCAAAGGACGTCCCTCCGTATCGGTGACCCTCCCGTGATAGAAAGCCGGCTCGCCGCGCACGCCGGCGCCCAAGTCCGCGCCAAGCGGCAGGTCGGGCGCCCCCTCCCAGTAATACGGGCCGAGCACCGTGGCTTCGGTCGCAGGCATCACCGCGTTGGTGCTCGCCTTGCTGGCGCGCATCTGCGCCAAGGCCACCACCAGCATCGACAAACCCAGGGTATCCGAAAGCAGGATGAATTCCTGGCGCTTGTCGGTGCACGTCTGTCCCACGGCAGTCAAGAACTGTATCGCCGCCATCCACTCCTCGGAACGCAGATCGACCTTGCGCGCAAACGCATGCAAATGCTTGACCAGCTCCGTCATGACGAAGCGGAACCGCTCATCCTCACAGCCGGACAACGAAGCAATGACTTTTTCCGTCAAGTCCAGCGCGCAGGTACTCGTTGCATCCATACTCACCTCTCTCCTGATAGTTATCGTCAGCGGCCCCATCGTCGGCGGGCCTGCTTAAGCAAGCGGCGCCGCGACCGGCGTCCTGCCGTGATAATCTGGCCCACTTCTATGGGAAGGACAGCCGTCGCACGCCATGGAACTTCGCCATTTACGATATTTTTCCGCCCTTGCGGAATGCCTCAACTTCACGCGGGCGGCAGAACGCGTCCACGTCACCCAGTCCACGCTTTCCCACCAGATACGGCAGCTGGAAGAAGAGCTCGGCCACGTGCTGTTCGAACGCATCGGCAGGAAGGTCATGCTCACCGAGGCCGGCGAAACCTTCTTGGGATACGCGTCGCGCGCCTTGCGCGAAGTCGACCAGGGGCTGGGCGAGCTGCGCCAGTCGTCGGGCGCCCTGAAGGGAGAAGTCCGCATCGGGGCGACGCTCACCTTCAACATGAATTTCCTGCCCGAATGCCTGGCGCGATTCATGGGCAGGCACCCCGGCGTGAAGATCGTGGTCGAGGAGCTATCCGCGCAAGACATCGCCAACGCCCTCATCGCGGACCAGCTGGACCTCGGCGTGGGGTACCAGCCCACCGACCCGGAAGCGCTTTGGTTCGAGCCCTTGCACAACGAAGAGATGGTCCTGGTGGTTTCCGCCTCCCATCCGTATGCCAAGCGGCGCCGGCTCAGGATGGTGGAATTGCACAAACAGCCGTTGGTACTGCTGTCCTCGCAATACACGACGCGCCGGCTACTGGACGAATACTTCGCAAGCTGCGGCGCCGAGCCTCTCGTCGTGGTGGAAATGAACGCAGTCATGCCCATGATCGGCCTGGTTGCCAAGACGCAGCTGGCCACTATCATCTCTGAACACGCGGTGCCTGAACGCAGCGACATCTGCGTACTCCCGCTCGAGAGCCCCAATCCCATGCGCACGCCGGGATTACTGTGGAAACGCGGCGCCACGCCGCGCCCGACGGCCAAAGCGCTCGCGACCGAGATCCGGCGCATGGCGCTCAAACGCAGCCTGCGTAAGTTTGCCGCGGCATCGGGCAAGACGTAGCGCGTGCCGCGCCGGGCCCGCTCAGCGCCTCGCAGCCAAGCGTTCACGCACCGCCCCCAACACGGCATCGTTGTGCTCGCCAAGCGTAGGCGGGGCGGTCACCTCCACAGGACGTTGCCCGTCGTAGGAAACCGGCGAACGTACTGTCCTCCAGCGCCCCACGGTAGGATGCTCAGTCTCGACTTCGAGCTGCAGGTGTTTCACCTGGGGATCTTCCAACACTTCGCTGGTGTCGTACATCGGCGCATGCGGCACGTCCTGCGCTTCGAGCCGCGCGCACCAATAGGCGCGCGGGTGGGCGGCAAATGCCTCGCCAAGGATCTCGATGAGTTCATCTTGGTTGCGGATGCGCCCCTCCCGCGTGGAAAAACGCGGGTCTTCCAGCAACCCAGGGCGCTCGATCGCCTGCACGAGGCCGCGCCAGAATTTCTCGGGCGAAGACATGTGCAAGGCGATCCATTTGCCGTCCTGGCACGCCAGCACATACGACTGCGAGACGCTCGGCCGGCTATAGGGCCCCATGATTTCGCCTTCGGAGAAATAGTGCGTAAATGCGTCCAGGTTGAAGTGGCACATCGCCTCCAGCATGGAAACGTCCACCCGCCTGCCCACGCCGGTGCGCTGGCGTTCGATCAGCGCGCCCAAGATGCCGTATGCCGCATAAAAGCCGGTCAGCGCATCGGCCATCGCCGGGCCGACCACGCGCGGGTTGGCAGGATTGACGAGCAAGCGTAGAAAGCCGCTCGCGGCCTGCGCCACGGTATCGTAAGCGGGGCGGCGCGCAGCCGGCCCGTCCTGCCCGAAGCCGCTGATGGCGCAATAAATGAGCCGAGGGTTGATTTCGCGCAGCCGATCCGAGCCCGTACCCAGCCTCTCGGCCGCCCCCGGCCGGAAATTCTGGATGTAGACGTCGGCCTCGCGGACCAGCTCGTCGAACACTGCCGCATCTGCCGCCACCTTGGTATCGAGCGTCACGCTCTTTTTATTGCGGTTATAGGTCTGGAAATGCGGGCTATAGAGACCTCCCCGGAATGCCCGGAACGGATCGCCCGTCTGCGGCTGTTCGATCTTGATCACCTCGGCGCCAAGATCAGCCAGCAGCATGCCGGCCGCCGGCCCGGTAATGAACGTCCCGTGTTCCAGAACCTTGATTCCCTCGAGTACCTTGGGCATAGATGCTTCCATTGAATGCGTGTTCGCTGCACCCGGCAAGCGGGCAGTTCAATCAACGTGAATATTGCGCGTCTTGGCGATGCGGCCGTAGATTTCCGCGTCCCGCTGCACCATGGCCGCCATCTCGGCGCGGCTCACGCCCAGCGGCTCCGAATTCAGCTCCCGTATGCGCCGCTGCAGGTCAGGATTCTTGCTGGCCTCCAGCAAGGCGGCATGCAACCGCTCAAGCACGGCCGGGGGCGTTGCGGCGGGGGCCCAGAAGCCATGCCATGACATCATCGCGAGATTCGGCACGACTTCCGCGAACGTCGGCGTATCGGGTAGCGCAGGATGGCGCTGCGGGCCCGAGTAGGCGAGCGCCTTGACCTTGCCGGAGGCAATCAGCGGGTGGGCGCTTGCCATGGGCTCAAGCACCACGTCGACTTGCCCGCCCATCAGGTCGGGGATGGGAGAAGTCCGATACGGGACGTGCAACATATCGGTCTTGGTTTCGTCCTTGAGCCATTCCATCACCAAGTGAGAGGGACTTCCCGCTCCGTATGACGCGTGTGAAATCGAACCCGGCTTGGCTTTCGCCTGTTCCAGCAGCGCCTTGAGAGAGCTTGCAGGAAACTGCGGCCCCGCGATGAGCACCAGCCCCTGGCTCATTGAGGTCGAGAGCGGAACCAGGTCTTTTTCCGGCTGGAACGGCAGCTTGCCGTAGATGAACGGGTTGATCGTGAACGCCGTCGAAACGTTGTACAGGATCGTGTACCCATCGGCCGGCGCCTGGGCCACCGCTGCGCCGGCGAGGTTGCCCGCAGAGCCCGGCTTATTCTCGACGACGAACGGAACACCCAGCGTCTTGGTCGCATATTCCCCATACATGCGCGCAAATACGTCCGGCGGCGTTCCTGCCGCGAACCCGACGATCACGCGTATGGGCTTGGTGGGCCACTCGGGGGAAGCCGCCGACGCTGCCGTCGCGGCGAATAAAGCCAAACCGAAGCATGCAGCCAGCCATTTCGTGGTTTTCATTCCTTGTCTCCAGCTCTCGTTCTTTTGGACGCCGCCGGCTAGCAGCGGCAGATGTCAGGGGTGGGAGGAAGTACCGCCCGCCCACCCGGGAGGAACCTCGCCTTCGTACACCACTTCGCGCGAGGCCTGATAAGAAAGCGCAAATCCAATGGAGTGCTCGACCTCCTCGGTCAGGTGGGCAATCAAGCCCGCCGTTCTCGCAAGGATGGGCACGCCCTTCAACGCCGCCACCGGATAGCCCACGTCCAGCAGCACGGCCGGAATCGCGGCCGACACATTCAGCTTGAGGTCCTTCCCGACAACAGCGGGTATGACGCGCTCGACCGCCTCCGCAATGGCAACGAAGCGGCCCCTGCGGCCATGGCGCGCCGCCACGTCGAACAAAGCGTCGACGCGGGGATCCCGCGCCTTGTGCAGGGGGTGCCCATAGCCCGGGATCGCGCGGCCGGCGGCCCGGTAGGCGCGCACCACGGATTCGGCCGCCGCGGCGATCTCGCCTTGCGGCCCCGCCTCGCGGTCGATTTCGCTAAACATCCGGCCAGCATTCTCTGCGGCGCCGAGAATGACGGAGCCGCAGCCCAGGATGCCGGCCGCCACCGCGCCTTGCATCGCCTCCGGTGCTGCCGCCAGCGTCATGCGGCTGGCCTGGACACTAGGGACGAGGCCGTGTTCAGCAATCGCCACCAAGGTGGCATCGAGCACCGCCGCGGCCGCCGCATCGGGGCGCCGGCCGGTAACCAGGAGGTGGAAATAATCGGTGAAGGAGAGCTTGCCGATGAGGTCGGCACAGAGATCGCTTCCGCGAACCACGATGGTGTGTTCGTCCGAAGTGGAAATACGCGTCCGGGGCTGGGTTTCCTTACCGATTTTCATGCTGTCGTCCTACGGTTGCCGTTGGCGAGATCTTAGGCAACCGAGGGCGAAGACAGAAATGATGATGTTCAATGCATACCATCGTTGGTATCGATGGGTGCCGAGGGCGGACGCATAAAAAATGGCGTCGGCCGTCTCCCGGGCGTCGGCCCGAAAACAGCACACCCGTCATGCTATCGTCATGCCCATTCCCGCCGACCGCGCGGGAGGCCTCTCGATACGGCAACCGACATCATGGACGCTCTCAACGCATTCTTCTCGACGCCGGCAATTCGCGCACTCTGGACCGATCAAGCCGTGATCGCCGCGATGATCCGCTTCGAATCGGAACTGGCCGCCGCCCAGCGCGACTGCGGCGTCATCCCGGCCGACGCGGCCGCTGCAATCATCGATGCCTGCTCGACGTTCACCATCGAGCCCGCCAAGCTGGCCGCCGACGCCCGCGTGGCCGGCACGCTGGCCATCCCGCTGGTCAAGGCACTCAAGGGCGCCGTCGCAAAGAAGGATGACCGGGCAGCGGCTTACGTGCACTATGGATCGACCAGCCAAGACATTGCCGATACGGCGCTGGTTTGGCTCGCGCGGCAATCGCTCGACCTCTTGCTGGCGGATCTCGTCAAGCTCGGGGATGCGCTCGCCGCACAGGTCGAAGCGCATCGCCGCACGCCACTGCTGGGCCGCACCCTGGTCCAGCCGGCGGCACCCGTCACGTTCGGCTGGAAGCTCGCCGGCTGGCTCGATGCGGCCGGGCGATGCGCAGTCGCCCTCAAACGCGCCGGCGACGAAGCCTGCGCGCTGCAGTTCGGCGGGGCCAACGGCACGCTGGCCACGCATTACGGGGAAGGGCAACGCGTGGCCCGGGCGCTGGCCGAGCGCCTGCAACTGGAAGTTCCCGCCATTTCCTGGCAAGGAGGCCGGGACCGCCTGGCCCGCCTGGGCAGCGAGCTCGGCATCTTGTGCGGCGCGCTGGGCAAGATCGGACGCGACGTATCGCTGCTCATGCAAGCAGAGGTCGCCGAAGCCTTCGAACCCAGCGGGGAAGGGCGGGGCGGCTCATCGGCCATGCCGCACAAGCGCAATCCCGTCTCCAGCATGTATTTGCTTGATGCGTCCTACCGCGCGCCTTCGCTGGCCGGCATTCTTGCAGGCGAGCTGGCCTCAGAGCACGAGCGGGGCCTGGGCACCTGGCCCAATGCGCTTCCCGTGCTCGCCGAGCTGTTCAGCCTCGCGGCCAGTAGCATTGCCGCCGCACGGGACATCGCAGAAGGCCTGCGCGTGGATGCGGACGCGATGCAGGCCAATATCGACCGCCTGTACGGCGTCGTCTATTCCGAAGGCATTTCGCTGAAACTGTCGGCCCTGCTCGGGCCGGCCCAGGCCCAGCGCATCGTCGGCCAAGTGTGCGAACAGGCGATCGCCCAGCGCACGCCGGTGGCCGAACTGCTCAAGCGCCTGCCGGAAGTGACGGCCGTCTTGAGCGAGGAAGACATCGACACCCTGGCCGGCCCCGCGCCCCAGGTCGCTGCCTGCCAGCCCATGTGCAGCGCCGTGCTGTATCAATGGCAAGAACAAAAAGCACTACTGAACTCGCAAACTCAGGAGGACTGAACATGCCACACGTTCTGAGCGGCGACGCCCGCATTTACTGGCGCAGCGACGGAGACCCGAGCCTTCCGCCGCTGGTGCTCGGCAACTCCATCGGCACCGACTTTTCAGTGTGGGACGACGTCCTGCCCCGCTTGATGCGGCACTTCCGCGTCATCCGATTCGACGCGCGGGGCCACGGCGCCTCCGACGCCCCGGCGGGCGACTACACGCTCGAGCAGCTCGGCAATGACCTCGATGCGGTGGCCACTGCCGCGGGCTGCGATACCTTCGACTACGCTGGCGTTTCGCTGGGCGGCATGGTGGGCATGTGGTACGGCATCAACAAGCCACAGCGCCTGAAGCACCTGGTGCTCTGCAATACGTCGGCGCAAATGGATCCCAAGGCCTGGCAGACCCGCATCGACACCGTGCGCGCCAACGGCATGGAAAGCATCGTCGACATGGCGATGGGCCGCTTCTTCACGCCCGAATACGTAGAACGCAATAGCATCGCCTATCAACGCGTACGCAACACGTTCCTGCAGACTTCGCCGACCGGGTATACGGGATGCTGCGCCGCCATCCGCGACATGCAAATCGCCGACGACCTGCAGCGGATCAATGTCCCCACGCTGGTCGTAACCGGCGAACGCGACATTTCCACGCCGCCGGCCGCAGGCGAATTCATCGCCGGCAAGATCCCCGGCGCCATGGTCCGCATGCTGCCCGCCGCCCACATCGCTGCGAACGAAGTTCCGCTGCAGTTCTGCGACACCCTCATCGAGTTCCTGACCGAGCCCCCGGTCACGACCGAACAGGATCGGTACGAATACGGCATGGCGCGCCGCCGCCAGGTGCTGGGCGCAAGCTATGTCGATGCGCGCACCGCCTCGATTACGCCCTTCACGCGCCGGTTCCAGGCCTTCATCACCCGCTACGCGTGGGGAGAAGTCTGGACCTCGAGCCGCTTCGACGACACGACCCGCCGGATTGCCGTGCTGTCGATGATGCTGGCAATGGGCCGCTGGGAAGAATTCGAACTGCATGTCGGGGCGGCGCTGCGCGCCGGCATCGAACCCGCGCTGATCGAAGAAACCCTGGTCCAGGCTGCCATCTACTGCGGCGTGCCCGCTGCCAACACGGGCTTCCAGCTCGCCGCGAAAATCATCGAGAAGCACAAGCAGCAAGGTTGAGGAGCGGGCTCGCGGCGCCGCAAGATGTCGCGCCGCGATGCCTCCGAAACGCGCCGACTTCCGTTCGCAACGGAAGTCGGTTTTTTGTCGACCTCGCTCAGGCGCCCACGGGTTTGCCATCGAGCCTGCGCACGACTACCGTCGCAGACCGTGCGTCATTGCCCGCGACCGTGTTCCAGCCCTTGTTCGGATGCTGGATGTTGATGAAGAACGTCGCTAGGTCCGGGGTGTAGGCGATGCCCGTGATCTCGCACCCTTGCGGTCCCACCAGGAATCGCTTGGATTCGCCAGTTTCCTGATCGATGTAGTACATCGCGTTGTTGCCGAACACGCTGACGTAGGGCCCGTCGACCGCGGTATTGCCCATGTCGGTCTGTACCCACAGGCGGCCCTTGGGATCCACGCGTATGCCGTCCGGGCTGGAAAACACGTCTCCCTTGATATTGCCCGTCACGTTTTCGGCGACACCATCCGCCTCGTCCTGGCCGCCCAGCAGCAACAGGCTCCATTCGAACGTCGTGGCGAGCGGCGAGTCATTGCGCTCTCTCCAGCGGATGATGTGGCCATGAAGGTTGTTGGCGCGCGGATTGGCAGCGCTGGGGCGCTGGCGGCCGCTGTTGTTGGTCAAGGTGCAATACACCGTCTTGTCCGCGCCCACGGTGATCCACTCGGGGCGATCCATGAGCGTGGCGCCCGCCACCCGCGCCGCGGCCGCGGTGTTGACCAGAACGTCGGCCTGCGTGTTGAAATCGATGATGGTACCGGTCACGACCTCGCCGGTCGGCCGCTGGGTGAAGTTGCCCGGATCGGTAGCGCCCGCCGTCAGGTTGTTCTTACCTACCGTCAGTTCGACCCAATTGCCGGTCCCATCGTCATTGAAGCGCGCAGCGTACAAGGTTCCCTCGTCCAGGAGGTCTTTGTTGTTGGCGCGATTGGCCGGATCGTACGGCTTGCTGGGCACGAATTTGTAAATGCAGCCGGGTGTCGAATCATCGCCCATGTAGAAGGCGACGCGGTGATCCTCGTCCACCATGTAGGCCGTATTCTCGTGGCTGAAGCGGCCCATGGCGGTACGCTTGACGGCTGTCGAATCGGGATCGTAAGGGTCGATCTCGACCACCCATCCATAGCCCTCGGCCGGCTGTGACGGATCCAGGTAGTTGTTGGTTGTTTCTTCGCAGGTCAGGTATGTGCCCCACGGCGTATCGCCGCTCGAGCAGTTGTTGAGCGTGCCGGTCACGGTCTCTCCCACCCGCGATTTGGCCGGCCCGCCTACCTTATAGACCGTGTTGCCGGTATAGCGCTTGTTGTAGCGGGAGTCCGTCTTGAGCGACCACTTTCCATCTTCGCCGCGCGCGATTTCGATCACCGATACGCCCACATTGGAGAGGCGGGTCTTGACCGCATAGGGGCCGCTCTCGTCCAGCGTCGCGGAATCCATGCTTTCGTGGTTCACCGCCAGCAGGCCGCCCCGGTTCGGGTCTACACCCTCGAGCGGGTAGTAGTGCATGCCATCGTGCTGTCCTCCGGCCTGGGTTTCCGTCGCTGGCCACGACTGCTTGATCCCGACATAGCCAGCAGACCCGATCACGCACTTGTCGCCCGCGGAGTACAACACCTCGGCCACGTAGCCTTCGGGCACGGTTACCGTGTCGGCGGTGATCTTGTCATCCAACGGCTTGAACGTGACCGAATAATCGGGCTCGACCGGACCGGCGCCGCCGTCACCCGGACCCGGTTCCGTCGCGGGATCATCCCCGTCGCTGCCACACGCGGCGAGCGAGGTTGCACCAAACACCGAGAGCACCGACAGGCCCAAGCTGTTTCTCAACCACGTACGGCGCGCCGGATTGGCAGCGACGATCTCTTCGAGCATTTGGCCGGGAACGGTGAGCTCCCCTTCGGCTTCGCGGTACGGGGCCCGCAACTTATCTGTCAGGTAGGACATTCAAACCTCTTTGCGTGGAGAACGATCGTCCGGCTGCCTGGCAGCCGATCCGAGCGCGAGGTTAAAAGTCCTTCGTGACACCCGCGTGACGAAACAAAAAAAGCGGACGATGCGCGCGTCCGCCTGCAAACTTAGCCGCGAGCACCGTCCTGGCGCGGTGGTTCAGCGCAAATGCGCCGTGGCCTGTTCCTCGACCATGGCCTTGATCTCGCGGGCCATGGGATCGCGCAACTCTTCCAGCACGTGGGCCACCAAGCCGATGGCGCGGGACATGACGCCGATGCCCCGCACCACGTTCCAGGGGACGCCCAGTTCGCTGGCCACTGCCGCGATGGCGCCCGTGGCGTTGACGGGCAAGTGCTTGCCCAACCGGGCTTGGGCAGCCTCGGCCACCGCCTGCATCAAAGCCATGTACGGGCCGTCGAAACCGTTTTCGCGGGCGATTTCGTATAGCCGCGGCGCGCGTGGATCCACCGGCTTGTGGATGTGGTGCCCGATGCCGGGCACGGTGCGCCGGCGAGCGGCATGCTCGTCGACGATGCGCGCCGCGAGCGCGGCGATGTCACCGGGCTGGGAAGGATCCGGCAGGGCCTCCTGCAACATGCGGGCGGCGTTCTCCATGCTGCCCACGAAGACGCTGCCCAGGCCGCTCAAGCCCGCTGCCACCGCCGCCTGCATGGCCTCCGGTGCCCCCGACAACGTCAAGCGCGTGACTATGGCGCTCGGGGTCATGCCGTGCTCGACCAGGATGACGGCCAGCGCATTGAACACGCGCGACTCGCGCTCGTTGGGCAGGCGGTCCATCATCTCCAGAAACGCCATGTCGCCGAGCGACACCTTGCCCATGATGTCCCGGCACAGGTCCAGGCCCTTGATGACGATCTTGTCTTCGGTGCTCCAACAGATGTCGGTTCTCAATTGCTTGCGCTTGGCCATGGGCCTGTCTCCTTCGATGGTTCGTTTACATTGTGCCCGATGCGGGCTGCCGTTTCAGGCTTGCATGTCCACCATGCGGGCCTTGACCTGCGGGTCCTCGCGCAGCACGTTCTTGGCGATCTTGTGGGTAGGCGTGTGGGGCAGCTCGTCCAGCAGCGCCACGTAGCGGGGCACCTTGATGGCGGCCAGCTTTGCGCGACACCATTCGGCAACTTCGCGCTCCGTCAGCGACGCCCCCTGGCGCGGCGCGACCACCATCAGGATCTCGTCTTCGCCCAACTCGGACGGGACGGCGAGTGCCGCCGCTTCGAACACGGCCGGATGCTCGTTGACCACCATTTCGAGTTCTGCCGCCGCAATGTTCTCTCCTCGGCGGCGGATGATGTCCTTCTTGCGCGAGATGTGGAAGAAGAACCCGTCCGCGTCGCGCCGCACGAGGTCGCCCGTCTTGAGCCACTCGCCCTCGAAAGCCTGGCGCGTCTGCTCGGGATCGCGGAAGTAACCCTGCATGACGATAGGCGTGGATACCCATAGTTCGCCCACTTCGTCCACGCCGACGTCCCGGCCCTCGTCGTCCACCACCCGGCAGCGCGCCCACGGGCGGGAAGGGTCGGGATGCGCACCGACCACGCCCATGCTGCCGGGCTTGTCTGGCCCATCGTAGGGGTTGCAGGTCACGCCCGGGATTTCGGTCATGCCGAAGCCGGAGAACAAATGACGCACGCCGAACTCGTCGCGGAACACTGGCGCGGATTTCTTGCGCACGCCATACACCACGCGCAGCTTGTGGTCGGGCCGGTATTCGCTGCGGTCGCGCGATGCGAGGATGGTACCGATGGCCTCGATGATGTTGACCACGGTCGCACCGTTGTCTGCCGCCACCTGCCAGAACGTCGAGGCCGAAAACCGCGGCACCAGAATCATGCTGGCGCCCGACGCGAGGACACCGCCGACCGAATAGAACAGCGCGTTCATGTGGAAGAACGGCAGGATGATCATCACCCGGTCTTCGGGTTGCAAATGCACGCGCGCCACGTTGGCCTCGCCGGCGGTCACGAGGTTGTACTGGCTGTGCATCACGCCTTTGGGAAATCCGGTGGTGCCCGACGTATAGATGATGACGCAGGTATCGGTCGAAGCCGGCAACGGGAGCGATGCCGCGGCATCGTGCTGCAGGGCCGCCTGCAGCGAATCCGGATCGTCCTGCGGCGCGTCCGTCACCATCAGCCACGGACGCGTCTCGAACTCATCGGCGATGGGACGGATCAGCCCGAGCAGGCGCGACTCGGCCATGATTCCCTGCACGTCGGCATGCCGCAGTGCATAAGTCATCTCGCGCGGCCCGAAGTCCGGATTCACTGGCACCATGATCGCGCCCAACCGCGCCAGCGCGAACAGCGCCAGCACGTGCGCCCTATCGTTGCGCCCCGCGATGGCCACCCGCATTCCGCGCGAAATGCCGCGCGCGGCCAACGCTCCAGTCAGCCGTTCGTATAGCTCGCCGAACTGCCGCCAAGTCCAGCGGACGTCGTCCTGTACCAGGAAAAGCTCATCCGCCCGGCTTGCACAGCGGCTTCGGAATGCGTCGTGCAAGGTCCCGTCATGCGGGCGATAGCTGTTGATCACGCCGAGAGGGCTCTTCATGGCAAAGCTGCTTCGCGAGTCGACCGAGCCGGCAGTTTACTTAGTGAATACCCACGTGCACAATTGTATTCACAACTATGAAACGCGATGATGAGTCGCGCCGCCTTCCGTTTATGTACGGGCGTTAGGCCCGCTCACAGGAGGAGACATGAAGTACGCCCTCGGCGCAGCCCTTTGCTTGGCCGCCTTCGCCCTGCCCACCCACGCGGCACCGGCCGACAACTATCCCGAGAAACCCGTTCGCATCGTCGTGCCGTTCGCGCCCGGCGGCGGGGGCGATTTCATCGCCCGCGCCTTCTCCGACAAACTCTCCCAGACCATCAAACAGCCTGTCATCATCGAAAACCGAGGCGGTGGCAATACGGTCACCGGCACCGAGGTCGTCTCCAAGGCCGAGCCTGACGGCTATACGCTGCTGATCGTCAGCCCGAGCTTCGCCACCAATCCGACGCTGCTACCCAAGCTGCCGTACAAGACCCCCGACGACTTTGCCCCGGTGGGGCTCGTCATTACCTACGCCATGGGCCTGGCCGCGAGATCCTCGCTCGAGGCGGACGACATCCCGCAGTTGCTCGAGCTTGCGCGGAAGAACCCGGGCAAGCTCACGATCGCTACCTCCGGGGAAGGCTCGGCCACGCACCTGGCCACCGAGCTGTTCAAGGCCGCAACCCAGATCAACATCGTGGACGTTCCCTATCGGGGTGCCGGCCCAGCCATGCTGGACGTCGCGGGTGGACAGGTCGACCTCGCCTTCACCGGGCTGTCGCAAATCAAGCCGCACCTGGACAGCAAGCGCGCCAAGCTATTGGCCACCTCGGGCCGCAACCGGCTGAAATCGGCGCCCGACGTCAAGACCATTGCCGAGCAGGGCATCAAAGACTTCGAAGCCGTGGTCTGGTGGGGAGTCTTCGCTCCGGCTGGCACGCCCAAGCCCATCATCGACAAGATCAACGCCGCACTGCGGACCAGCCTTGCCGATCCCGAGGTGGCAAAACGCCTGGAAGTCATCGACGGCGAGGTCCACGTGTCGACGCCGGAAGAATTCGATCGCTTCGTGAGGTCGGAGATCACACGCTGGGCGACCTTGCTCAAGCCTTCCAAGGCTTCGCAGGCTGGGCGCTGACCCGCGACCGGGGGGCAAGGCGGGGCGCCAGCTTCGGTATGATCGCTGCTTTCATCCGCCTTGCCTCCGTCCATGGCCAAATCCAAGACGACGCCTGACGCATCGAGCGCGAAGCGTCTCGGACAGTCCGCACACTCGCGCAGCGAGCAAGCCTATCGATACGTACGCCAGGCCATACTCTCGGGCGAATTGGCCCCAGGCACCCGGTTGCGCGAAATCGAACTCGCAGGTCTGCTGGGGCTGAGCCGCACACCCGTGCGCGAAGCTTTGGGGCGCCTGGAGAGCGAGGGGCTTGTGGTAAATGAATCAGGCCGCGGCCTGGTCGTGACTGAGCTCGATCAAAGCATGATCAGTGAGCTTTACGTCATGCGCGAGGTACTCGAAGGCACGGCGGCGCGCCTGGCCGCCCGCCACGCGTCGGACGTGGAGATCTCCGCGCTGCGCGAAATCGCCGACCGCGATGCGCAATGGATCGACCAGCCCGAACTGCTGGCCGCCAACAACCGGTTCTTCCACGAAACCCTCTACCGCTGCGCCCACAACCGATATCTGCTCAAGACGCTGAACTCTTTACAGGAGTCCCTGTCGCTATTGGGCCCGACCACGCTGGCCGTACCGGGCCGTGCGCAAAGCAGTTCGCGCGAGCACCAGGAGATGGTAGCCGCGCTAGAGCAGCGCGACCCCGACCTAGCCGAACAGATCACGCGCGAGCACATTCGCGCGGCCTATAAGGCCAGGCTCACGCGCATGCTGCGAAGCGTTTGACACCGGCCGGCAAGCTTGCGTCGCCCATCCAAGTTGCCCCTGCGCAACTGTGGGCGCCAGCCGCCGATAAAGGAGGACGCGCACCGATAGAGCAGGGCGTGGCGAGCCGCGTGCCGCGCGCGCCGCGTTGCGGAAACGCGCGCATCAAGACGGGAACGGGTTGTTGCGCAGCGTAAGCAGTGACCACATCGCCGCTTGATATGTATTCGTGAGGCATGTCGCTCTCATCGGTAAAGCGCGGCGGGCAAGAAATGCTGCATTGCATGATCTCCTCGCTGCGTGATGGCCCTGCTTGCCCGTCAGGCATGCGGCGGCCCGCGCATTCATTTAGCCTGCCCAGGTAGGCGCGATCAGCCAGGCGCCGCCGGCCGGGCCGCAAAAATCCTCAGTATTCTTCGTTGAAGCGGGCATACAATGTGATTTCACGTGCTGCTGATCGTTTCACATATCAAACAGAATGGATCCCTCACTTACCGAGAAGGCTCTCGCCTATCACCAGTTTCCCGTCGCCGGAAAAATCTCCGTCGTCCCCACCAAGCCGCTCGACAACCAACAGGACCTGTCGCTGGCCTATTCGCCCGGCGTCGCTGCCGCGTGTGAAGCGATTGCCAACGAACAGCAGGCCACGCGCTATTACACCTCGCGGTCCAACCTGGTCGCGGTGATTTCGAACGGCACCGCCGTGCTCGGCCTGGGCAACATCGGACCGTATGCCGCCAAGCCCGTGATGGAAGGCAAGGCTTGCCTGTTCCAGAAATTCGCCGGCATCAACGTGTTCGACATCGAACTCGCCGAGACCGATCCCGACAAGCTCGTCGATGCGATCGCAATGATGGAACCGACCTTCGGCGGCATCAACCTCGAGGACATCAAGGCGCCCGAATGCTTCTACATCGAGCGCAAGCTGGCCGAACGGATGTCCATCCCCGTCTTCCATGACGATCAGCACGGCACCGCGATCGTGGCTTCGGCCGGGATACTCAACGGCCTGAAGCTGGCCGAGAAATCGCTCGACCAGGTCAAGCTGGTGTGCTCGGGCGCCGGCGCCGCCGCCATTGCCTGCCTGGACTTGCTGGTCCGGCAAGGCCTGAAGAAGGAAAACATTCTTCTCGTCGACTCCAAGGGCGTCGTCTACGAAGGTCGCGATGCGTCGATGGAGTTCAACAAGGCGCGCTATGCCACCACCAGCCCGGCCCGCACGCTGGCCGAGGCGGTCAAAGACGCCGACGTGTTCCTGGGATGCTCCGCGGGCGGGCTGCTCAAGCCCGAAATGGTTGCCTCCATGGCGCTGCGTCCGCTGATCCTCGCGCTGGCCAACCCCGAGCCGGAAATCCGTCCCGAGCTGGCCAAGGAAGCACGCTCCGACTGCCTGATCGCGACGGGCCGCTCCGACTACCCGAACCAAGTCAACAACGTTCTCTGCTTCCCGTTCTTGTTCCGCGGTGCGCTCGACGTCGATGCGATGCGCATCACCGACGAAATGAAACTGGCGTGCGTGAACGCCATTGCAGACATGGCACAGCAACCCATCCCGCCGGAAGTCGCCAAGGCCTATCCCAACCGCAAGCTGGAGTTCGGCCCGGATTACTTCATCCCCACGCCGTTCGATCCCCGCCTGATTGGCAACGTCGCTGCCGCCGTGGCGCTGGCCGCGATGGATTCGGGCGTCGCCCGCCGGCCCATCGCCGACATCGACGCATACCGCGAATCCTTAATAAACTCGTCGCTCGCACGCTGAAGCCGGCTGGAAGGGCCTGCCCCTTCCAGTTTCGCAGCGCACGCTAAACCTGTGTCGTCACCCGCCGCTGCGTCGCAGCGGATCCGGCGCATCGCCGGTCCGCTGGCGAGACGGGGGCGGGCTCACTTTGAGAGAGCGCTCCATGTCGTCCCCGCACACAATCGTCTTCCTCGATCGCGCCAGCCTGCAGGCCACCATTCGCCGCCCGGCGTTTCCGCATACCTGGGTCGATCATGAGATCACGCGACGCGAGGAAGTCGTCGATCGGCTACGCGACGCATCCATAGCGATCACGAACAAGGTGCCGCTGCGCCGCGACGTGCTGGACCAACTGCCCCAGTTGAAAATGATCGCCGTCGCCGCGACGGGGACGGACATCCTCGATCTCGCCGCGTGCCAAGAACGCGGCATCGTGGTCTCCAATATCCGCGACTACGCCACGGCCTCGCTGCCAGAACATACCTTCGCGCTCATCCTGGCCCTGCGCCGCAACCTGCGCGCCTATGCGGCCGACGTCGAAGCGGGAAGATGGCAGAAGTCACAGCAGTTTTGTTTTCTCGACCATCCCATTCGCGACCTGGCCGGCAGCCGACTCGGCATCGTGGGCTATGGCGCGCTGGGACGTTCCGTCGCAGCGCTGGGGCGCGCCTTCGGCATGGAAATCTGCGTGACCAGCCGCACGCCGGTGGACGAACCGGGCGTACAGAACCTGCCGCTGCCGGAACTGCTGCGCACGTCCGACGTCGTCACGCTGCATTTGCCGCTCACCCCGGCCACGCGTAACATGATCGACCGCGAACAGCTCGCCTCCATGAAGCGCACGGCGTTGCTCATCAATACCGCCCGCGGCGGCTTGGTGAACGAAGCCGCGCTCGCCGAGGCCCTGCGCGACGGCACGATCGCCGGAGCAGGTTTCGACGTGCTGGACGGCGAACCGCCGGCCGACACCAACCCCCTGCTGCACGTCAAACAGCCCAATTTCATCCTGACGCCGCACGTGGCCTGGGCCAGCCAGGAAGCCATGCAAACCCTGGCCGACCAGCTGGTGGACAACCTGGAAGCGTTCGTCGCAGGCCAGCCGCGGAACGTCGTATTGCCCAAGTAAGCCGTTCGGGCGGCCCTCGCGGCCGCCCGCGTTCTCACGCGCCGCCGGACGCCTGCCGCCAGCGGCCGTATCCTGCGGCACGCAGTTCGCAGGCCGGGCAAGTGCCGCAACCATACCCCCAGTCGAAACGCTTGCTGCGATCTCCCAGGTAGCAGGTATGGCTGTATTCGGCGACGACCTCCACCAACGCGTCGCCGCCCAGGTCGGATGCGAGCTGCCAGGTCTGGGCCTTGTCCAGCCACATCAAGGGCGTCTCGAACGTGAAGCGCTGTCCCATCCCGAGCGACACCGCCACCTGCAGGGCCTTGATCGTGTCGTCGCGGCAGTCCGGGTAGCCCGAAAAGTCCGTCTCGCACATGCCGCCCACCACAACTTCCAGCCCCCGCCGGTAGGCCAGCGCCGCCGCCATGGTCAAGAACACCAGATTGCGGCCGGGAACGAAGGTATTGGGCAGTCCTGCGTCGTTCAGGCGGATCTCGGTCTCGCGCGTGAGCGCGGTTTCGCTGATCTTGCCGAGCACCGACAAGTCAATGGTGTGGTCTTCGCCGAGCTTCTCGCTCCAGGCGGGAAAACGGCTGCGCAGCTCGCGCAGCACATTCTGGCGGGCATCGAGCTCGACCCGGTGGCGCTGGCCGTAGTCGAAAGCCACGGTTTCCACGGCCGCGTAGCGTTCGAGGGCCCAGGCCAGGCATGTCGTGGAATCCTGCCCGCCGGAGAAGAGGACGAGTGCTTTGCGGGTGTCCATCAGCTCACGTCCTCCGCAAAGCCGGGCGCAGGAGCGGACGGCACCGTGCAGCAGGGCGCGCCGCCACTGCCGCCGCACAGGAATATGTCGAGAAAGAGAATGAAGCGTTTCATCAAGAAAACCTGCTGACTATGGCGCTGGCAAGCGCAGGGTAGCACGATATCCCCTGGGTCCTCCGATAGCCGCGCGACGGGCCTTCTGCCCGCAAGCCGTTCCCCAATGCGCCTGGCCTCGTTATATTGCATGGGCCCTGAAGCATGTTTTTTTCACTCCCATCGCGCGAGGCCGGCGTGCATCCTTTCGCCCCCTTCATCCGCTACTTCGTCGAAGTCGCGCGCCGCGGCTCCGTCCGCGGCGCGGCAGACCATCTCCACGTTGCGCCGTCCGCCGTCACGCGCCAGATCATGAAGTTCGAGGAAGCACTCGGTGTTCCTCTCTTCGAAAGGCTCCCGCGCGGGGTCAGGCTGACGGCGGCAGGCGAAACCATGCTGGCGGCGACCCAGCGCCTGAACCGGGATTTCCAAGATGCCCTGGCCCAGATCGATGCGCTCCGGGGGCTGCGACGTGGCCGGGTACGCATCGGCATATTGCAGTACATGAGCGAACTGATCGCACCGGGGCTCATTGCGGACGTGCACGCCCGCTATCCGGGCATCTCGTTCAGCGTCGAGACGGGCAACTCCGCAGAAATCACTACCCGGGTAGCCAAGGGCGAACTCGACATGGGCATGTGCTGGGACCCGCCGCTGGCCCAACCGGTCACCCGCCTGCGCACCGCTAACGTTCCCATCGGGCTTGCGGTACTGCCGGACCATCCGCTGGCCAAGCGCAAGAGCGTCCGCTTCCGCGAGTGCCTCGGGCTGCCGCTGGTGCTTCCGGCCCAGGGCATGGAGCTTCGCACCACGCTCGATCGGCTGAACCTCGGGCCGCAGGCCCGCTTCGAGCCTTTGCTCGAAACCAATTCGATCGCGATGATGAGGCAAATGGCGCTCGCCGGAACCGGGGTATCGGTCATGACGCGGATCTCCATCCTGCCCGAACTCAAGGCCGGCCGGCTGGTGCTGGTCCCGCTCGCGGACCGCGGCAGCAGCACCATTACATTCTCGCTCCACGTTCGCATGGAGCGGCATCTCCCCGTCGCAGCCGCCGTGGTGCTCGAGTTGTTGCAGCAACGCTTCGACGACTACGTCGGGTAGGCGCCTTCAAGCCGCCGCTTCCCTCCATGAAGCGCGATCGCCGCGGAAGCTTTCGGCAACGAAGTCGCCCGCCACCACGGGCTCGAACTTGGGATCGGTCACACCCGGCAAGTCCCGGGGATCGATCACCGCCCGATAGTCGGCATGATGGAACTGCGGGATGGAATACCGCCGCAAACCCGTCCGGTTGTAGACGCGATGCACGGCGCTCACGAATCGGCCGTTCGTCCACCGCGTCAGCAGCCGCCCCACATTGATGATGATCGCGCCGTCCATGGGCGGGGCCTCGATCCAATCCCCCGCGGGAGTCTTGACCTCCAGGCCGCCCCGGCGGTCGTTCAATAACAACGTAATGAGACCTTTGTCGGTATGCTCGCCGGCGCCGATGTCGGTACGGTCCTTGATCAGCTCCTGCGGCGGGTAATGCAAGATGCGCATGTTGGTGATGGGCTTGCGGCAGCGGCTAACGAAAAAGTTCTCGTCGGCATCCAGCGCCATGGCCATTGCGCGAAGCACGTTGCGCCCGCATTCCAACATGGAGAAATACAACGCTTCCATCGCGTGCCGCAATTCCGGATCGTCCGGCCAGGTATTGACGGCATGAAAGGGCAATCCTGCCAAGACGTCCGGGTCGTCCGGCGGCAGCGGAAAGCCCATGTCGAACGACTCTTTCCCATCCGGCCGGTCGCCGTGCTTCGTGTCGAACATGGGTTGATAACCCCGGTTCTGGTTGCGTGCCTTCGCGCGGCAGGCCATGCGCTGTTCCAGAGGCAGCGCGAAGAAGCGTTCACCGACCTCGAAAGTGTGGGCGATGGCCTCTTCGGGAACACCATGGCCCATCAGATAGAAAAACCCGTAATGCGCGCATGCATCCGCGATGCGGCGTGCGACCGCGCGGCGCTCGGCAAGATCGCCGAAGCGGAAGTCCGTGAAATCGATCCGGGGTAAAGTTTCCATGCCTCTGTCGTCCTTCAATTCGATGCGGCCGGCGCGATCATGCGGTCGGCTTGAGGGGGCAAGAAACGCATGTCGACCAGCGCCCGGCCGTCCGGCCTGCTCTTGAGCGCCATGGCGGCGTGGAGTTTGTCGATCGAAGCCTGGAGGCGAACCGGATCAATCTCGCCTACGCCCGCCTGGCGTACATGTGCCGTGACGATCTGACGGTTCAGCAGGATCCCCAGCCGCAATGCTTCGAGCTTGGGATCGATCAAGGGGTCGAACGCCTTGAGCCGGTTCACGGCATCCTGGGGATCGGCAGCGATATCTTTGAGCGCTCGCGCCAACGCCTTCAGGAAGCCGGCTACGGCCTTCGGGTGTTCCTGGATGAAGCGAGGTGTCGCGAACACGGCATTGCCATAGAGATCGACGCCATGGTCCGCGTACATCATGGAGACGATGTCCTCCGGCGGTACGCCCAGGCGCTGCAGCGACACTAGCGCAGAAGTCGCATAGCCTGCGATGACAGGGACCTGGCCACGCACCAGCAACGTTTCGCGGATGGCAGGTTCGACCGACATCCAGGTCACGCTATCCTGGCCCAGGCCTGTAGCCTGGGCGAACAGCGGAAAAATCTTGCGCGCGCCGTCGTTGACGGGCGCGGCCACGGTAAGCCCTTTCAGGTCTGCCGGGCGCGTGATGCCGGTCTTTTTGAGCGTAAAAATCCCAGCCGGCGTGCTCTCGTACATCAAGAACACTGCCTTGGCGGGCACGCGCTCGTTATTCCCGACGAACTCGACGAAAGAGCTGATGTCGCCGACCCCCATGTCGGCGTTGCCTGCAGCCAGCCTTGTGATAGTGGCCGCCGATCCAGCGCCGACGTTCAGCGTAACGTTCAGCCCTTCCTCGGCAAAGTACCCCTTGGACTTCGCGACGATGTAGGGAACTGAACTCGCTTCGAACCTCCAATCGAGTTGGAAGGTCATGTCCAGCTGCGCCGCGTGGGCGGCAGGTGCGAATAGGATTGCGGCCATGGCGGCGCGCCCCGCCGACCGGGCAACCCCGACGAGATCCGATAGGCAACGCATGGGATTTCCGATGAGGAATAAACGACGCGGCTAAGGTAGTCCGCGTTTGCATTGCCCACAAGAATCGTTTTTCGGCCCCACTGTTGCTTTGAAAGCAACAGTGGCCAGCCTGGCTCGCTACCCGGCCCGACGTGGCCGTCCTATCTACGCCTTGGCACGTGGCCGCCCTAGGTCGGGCAGGAACGCGGTCAGCAATCCGAGCAACGGGAGGAAGGCGCAGAGTTGGTACACATATTCGATGCTGGTCACGTCTGCCACCTTGCCGAGCACGGCGGCGCCGAGGCCCCCCATGCCGAACGCGAAGCCAAAGAACAAGCCCGAGACCGTGCCCACCTTGCCCGGCATGAGCTCCTGGGCGAACACGATGATGGCCGAGAACGCAGAAGCCAGGATGAGGCCGATGACGAAGCTCAGTACACCGGTCCAGAACAGACCGACGTGCGGCAGGACCAGGGCGAACGGCGCCACGCCCAAAATGGATCCCCAGATCACCTTCTTGCGGCCGATCCGGTCGCCGATGGGCCCCCCCAGTATGGTTCCGGCCGCCACCGCGAAAAGAAAGGCAAACAAGTGCATCTGCGCGCTTTGCACGGAAACGCCGAAGCGCTGCATCAGGTAGAAGGTGTAGTAGCTGGTGAAGCTCGCCATGTAGAAATACTTGGAGAACAACAGCGTCAGCAGGATGGCCATCGATCCCACCACGACGCCGCGGCTGCGCGGGGACGGGAGCGGAGCAGGGCGGGCCTTGCGCGGACCAGACAAGTGCTGGCGCTTATACCAGCCCCCCACCTGAAAGAGCACCACCATGGCAAGCAGCGCGGCGAGCGCGAACCACGCGAGGCTGTCCTGGCCGCGGGGAATGATGAACCACGCGGCCAGCAGTGGCCCCATGGCGCTGCCAGCGTTGCCGCCCACCTGGAAAATGGATTGCGCCAAGCCGTGGCGGCCGCCCGAAGCCAGGCGCGCCACGCGGGAAGATTCGGGATGAAAGATCGAGGACCCCGTGCCCAGCAAGGCGGCCGCCACCAGCAAGGCGGGGTAATTGGGCGCGAAAGCGAGCAGCATGATCCCGCTCAGGCTGCAGGCCATGCCGACGGGCAGGGAATACGGCTTGGGGTTCCGGTCAGTATAAAAGCCGACCAATGGTTGCAGCAGCGATGCCGTGCACTGATAGAGCAGCGTGATCAGGCCGATCTGCGTGAAGGAAAGTGAGAATTCGCTCTTCAGCAACGGATAGACGGCCAAGATCAGCGACTGCAGCATGTCGTTCAAGAAGTGCGAGAAGCTGATGGCGCCTAATATCCGGAATCCGGTGCGTTCCGGCTGGGCGGAAGGAACTTGGGCGGGATGGACGCTTTGCATGATGTCTCGGAGGCCGCCTCTGCGGCAGTCAGGTTTTTGCGTGTGGGTAGCGTACCTGGCCTGGCCGCGCCTGTCTTGCGAAAATGAGGCAGGAGGTTTCGAGAAATGGACACCCCCGCCCTTTTTCCCGACTATCACGATTACGACCGGCGAGAACGCCTGCTCACGGCCATGGTCAAGGATTTCCCGCCGGGCCATTACACAGGGCGCCACGAACACCCCTCCGGGCAGCTCATCTACGACGTGCACGGTGTCATGGTCGCCGATACCGACATGGGCCGGTGGGTCGTTCCGCCTACCCGGTGGCTGTGGATGCCCCCGTCGGTCCACCACGGGCTTCGCATGGTGGGTGAGCGTCATGCGCCTGCCGCTGGACGAGCTGCGGCAACTGCCTACGCTGCCGCTGCGCCTGCCCCGCCCCACCCATCCTCGCCTCCAGGCGGTATGCGATGCGATCGTCGCCGCGCCCGACGACAAAACCACCGCACAGGGGTGGGCGGATCGCCTTGGCGTCGACGTCAAGACCGTGCATCGCCTTTTCTTGCGGGAAACCGGCATGACGTTCGGGCTTCGACCAGGCCTGACCGCCTAATCTCGACACCGCGAAAACCCCGCTTTTCATCCTTGCGATTGATTGCGCTGCGGTTACGCCCCTATAGTGCGTGCAGAAACGAGGAGTTCCCCATGCCGTCCGCGCCCGGCGCCAACCGACTGCCTACCTTCTTCATACCTCATGGAGGCGGCCCCTGCTTCTTCATGGAATGGCCCGGCAATCCCCATATGTGGGACCGGATGGCCGCCTTCCTGAAAGGGCTAGCCGCATCGATCCCGACACGGCCCAAGGCCGTCCTCGTGGTCTCCGGCCACTGGGAGGAGCCGGTCTTCACCGTCAACGCCGGCCCGCATCCCCCTTTGCTTTTCGACTACTACGGCTTTCCCGAGCATACATACAGGCTGGAATACCCGGCGCCCGGCTCACCCGAGCTCGCCGCCAGGGTACAGGCGCTGCTCGGCGCGGCCGGCATCGAATCCGCCGCCGACACCCTGCGGGGCTTGGACCACGGCGTTTTCGTGCCGTTCAAGCTGATCTTCCCGGCAGCCGATGTTCCCGTCGTCCAGTTGTCGTTGAAAACCGGCCTGGACCCACGCGAGCACCTCGCGGCCGGCCGCGCGTTGTCACCGCTGCGCGAAGAAGGCGTGCTGATCGTCGGAAGCGGCATGAGCTTCCACAACATGCGGGGATTCTCGCCTGCCTTCCGCCCCGCGTCCGAACGCTTCGACGACTGGCTGGCGGACGCCGTCGCGCTACCCAGGGCGGAGCGCGAACGAGCGCTCGAAAGCTGGGACCGGGCACCCGACGCGCGCCTGGCGCAGCCACGCCCGGATCACTTGCTGCCGCTAATGGTCGCCGCCGGGGCGGCTGGCGACGATCCGGGCCGTCGCATATTCCGGGACGAAGTCATGAACGTCGTCGTCTCCGCAAGTCGTTTCGGTTAGGCGCCAAGCGCCTTGTCCTCGCCCGCCGCTTCGGCGGCTACCTGCAGTTCAACCTCGAAGGAAGACAAAATGCAAACGTCCAATGATTTCTTCGCCGTCTGGACCCCGCGCGCGCAGGCCCTGATGCGGATCATCGTCGCCTATGTGTTCATGCAACACGGCACCGCCAAGTTCTTCGACATTCCTGCATTGGGCTTTCAAGGCATACAGCTGTTCTCGCTCCTGGGGCTGGCGGGCGTGCTCGAGATCGCCGGCGGCCTACTGATGATCCTGGGTTTATTCACCCGCCCGGTAGCGTTCATTTTGTCGGGCTTCATGGCCCACGCGCCCAAAGCCCTCCTCAGTCCGCTGCAAAACGGCGGCGAGCCGGCCGTGCTGTACTGCTTCGTTTTCCTGTTCTTCGCCGTGGCCGGGGCCGACGCGTTCAGCCTCGACGCCGCGCGCAGCAGGGCCTGACCCATCCCGCCCGGGCCTTGCTCCTGCTTCGTGATGGCAGCAGGAGCAAGGCCCCGTCCCCCACGCGCCTGGCAACCTGACGCGCACTGCCTATTCGAGGCGCCCGTACGCCGCCACGGGCCCGGATATCCAATCAGGGTTATCGTTTCCCTGAGAAACCCCGGAAGCATTGCCTTGAGAAACCCTGTTCCTACGCGCCGCTCCGGCAGCGGATTCGCTACGCTGCGCACGCTCCTTCCTTACCTGTGGCCGCCCGGCGCCGCCAACCTGCGCTTGCGCATCGTGACGGCGGTAGCCTTCCTCATCGCCGCCAAGGTCGCCAACGTCTACGTCCCCATCTTCTACAAGGGCGCGGTCGATGCCCTCGGAACAACCGCCGGCGCAACGCTGGCCATTCCGCTCGGAATGATCCTCGCGTATGGCGGCGCGCGCGTACTGACACTGCTATTTTCCGAGCTGCGCGACGCGGTTTTCGCGCGCGTGGCCCAGCACGCCATCCGGGTAGTCGGGCTACAGGTCTTCCGCCACTTGCATGCGCTGGCGCTGCGGTTTCATCTGGCACGCCAAACGGGCGGCCTGACCCGCTCCATCGAACGGGGCACCAAGGCCATCGATTCGCTGCTGTCCTACATGCTGTTCAACGTGCTGCCCACGCTCTTCGAGATCGGGCTGGTGACGATCATCCTGTGGCGCATGTTCGACGGCTGGTTCGCGCTGGCGACCTTCGTCACGGTTGCGCTGTACATCGCCTACACCCTGGCCATCACGGAATGGCGCACGAAGTTCCGCCGGCAAATGAATGAGATGGACTCCGAGGCCAACACCAAGGCGATCGACAGTCTGCTCAATTACGAAACCGTCAAGTACTTCGGCAACGAGGAGCACGAGGCCCGCCGCTACGACCACGCGCTCGATCGTTACGAACGCGCGGCGGTCAAGAGCCAGGTCAGCCTCTCGCTGCTCAACATCGGCCAGGCGGCCATCATTTCCATCGGCCTGACCGTGGTGATGTGGATGGCAGCGCGTGGCATCGCGGCCGGCCGCATGAGCATCGGCGATTTCGTCCTGGTCAACGCCTATCTCGTGCAGCTGTACCAGCCGCTCAATTTCTTCGGCTTCGTCTACCGCGAAATCAAGCAGTCGCTGATCGACATGGACCGCATGTTCGAACTGCTTTCAGAAGACCGCGAGGTCGCCGATCGCCCCGGCGCACCCGCGCTTCAGGTACACGGGGCCGAGGTCGAGTTCCGCCATGTGGTGTTCGGCTACGACCCCCGCCGCCTCATCCTGCAGGACGTCAGCTTTACCATCCCGGCGGGCAAGACCGTCGCCGTGGTCGGTTCCTCGGGTGCCGGCAAGTCCACGCTCAGCCGCTTGCTTTTCCGGTTCTACGACGTGAACGCGGGCGCCATCCTGGTCGACGGCCAGGATATTCGCGACGTTACGCAGGCCAGCTTGCGGGCAGCCATCGGCATCGTGCCCCAGGACACGGTGCTGTTCAACGACACCATCTACTACAACATCGCCTATGGAAGACCGGGCGCCACCCAGGCCGAGGTCGAAGAGGCGGCCCGGCTCGCGCACATCCACGATTTCATCCTTGCCATGCCCGACGGCTATAACACCATAGTCGGCGAGAGGGGATTGAAGCTCTCCGGTGGCGAAAAGCAGCGCGTCGCCATTGCCCGCACCATCCTCAAACGCCCCGCGATACTCGTTTTCGACGAAGCCACCAGCGCGCTGGATACGCATACGGAACGCGAGATCCAAGCCAACCTGCGGGAAGTGAGCAAGGGACGGACCACGCTCACCATTGCGCACCGTTTGTCCACCATCGTAGATGCGGACGAGATCATCGTGCTCGACGGCGGAAAAATCGTCGAGCGCGGGCGCCATCATCAGCTGCTGACGCGCAACGGCGCCTACGCCGCCATGTGGAAACGACAACAGGCAAGCGGGGAAGGCGAGGAGCTCAAGCCCTACGGCGCGGTGGTCGACACGGCCTGAACCTGCCTGCGACAAGACGGCGGGCAATGGCTAAGCCGCCTGCCCCCGTCGGCTCACACGGCTGCGGCTTCCTTCAGCGTCTCCTGCAACTCGGCCACCAAGGCATCGGTATCGCGCGCCGCGAGCTTTTGCTTGTCGAATAAATTGCTTCCCATGCCCACGATCTCGGCTCCCGCCCGGAAATAGGCGGCCATGTTCGCGCGCGTGACGCCGCCGGTCGGGCAAAAGAGCGTGTCGCGGAACACGGCCTTGATCGCGGCCAGGTGGCCGGGCCCCCCGGTTTCCGCGGGAAAGATCTTCACCACGTCGGCACCCGCCTCACGGGCCGCGATGATTTCGGTGGGAGTAAACGCCCCCAGCATGCTCAAGGCGCCGGCTGCCCGCGCCAACTCCGCCAAGGGGGGCACCACGCCCGGAGAGACCAGGAAGTCCGCCCCCGCCTCCAGGGCAGAGCGTGCCTGGTCGGCATCCAATACCGTGCCGACGCCGACCAGCGCGTCCGCCCGGCCGCTCAGCTGCGCGTCCGCACGGACCGCGCGCAGCACCTCGAGGACATCAGGTATGGTCCAGGTCAGCTCTATGCCCAGGCAACCGGCCCGTAGCGCGACCTGGGCCGCGTAGAGCGCAGTTTCGGCATCCTGGTACCGCAGCACCGGAATCACGCGGGCCGAGCGCAGAACCGCCCGGCGTTGACGAGAAACTGAATCAACCATGTTGGACACCCGCTGAGAAAGCAAGCACAGCCTAGCACGACCGGCGTGCGCTGCCTGTAACCGACTCGCAGCGGATCAAGGCTGGCCGGCCTGGCAGCCCGGCGCACCGCGGCTGCGCATCGCCCACACCAGCAGGCCGGCCAGCGCCATGCACGCCCCGGCCCCCGTCACCGCATGCCAGCCGCCGTGCGCGTAAGCCCAGGCGGAAATCATCGATCCGATCGAGCCGCCAACGAAGTAGCTGGTCATATAGACCGCCGTGAGGCGGCTGCGTGCCTCGGGGCGGATGCGATAGATGGCGTTCTGGTTGCTGATGTGAATCGCCTGCGCCGCCAGGTCGAGCAAGATCACCCCCGCCACCAGGAAGGCCACCGACACCTTGGCGAGCGAAACCGGCAGCCAGGAGCAAAACATGAGGATCAGGCCGTAACGCGTCGCGACGTCGCCCTTGCCCCGGTCGGCCAGCCGCCCCACCCGGGCAGCCGTCAGCGCACCCGCGGCACCAGCCAGGCCGAACAGCCCGATGGTGAAGGTCGAGTATCCGAAGGGCGGGGCGGACAACAGGAAGGCCAGCGAAGTCCATAACATCGCGAAGCCCGCAAAATTGAACGCGCCGAGCAGCGCCCGCGTGCGCAACATGGGCTCTTGCGCAAACAGCACGGCCAGCGAGGCGATCAGGCGCACATAGGGCATGCCGGCGGCGTGCGCCGGATGCCGCGGCAGCGCCCGGCGCATCACGAACGCAAGAACGGCCATCAGCACGGCGGCGATGGCGTATACCGCACGCCAGCTGCCCGTCGAGGCCAATGCGCCGGACACGGTGCGCGCCAGGAGGATGCCCAGCAGCAGGCCGCTCATCAAGGTGCCGACCACCCTGCCGCGTTCATTGGGCGCGGCAAGGGTGGCGCCGAAGGGCACCAACACCTGGGCCACGACCGAGAACAGCCCCGCGGTCGCGGTTCCCGCCAACAGGACGGGAAGGCTGGGCGCCGCGGCGCTCGCGCAGAGCCCGCCCGCCGCCAGCAGGGTCATGACGAAGATCAGGTTGCGCCGCTCGAACATATCGCCGAGCGGCACCAGGAAAAACAAGCCGACGGCATAGCTAACCTGCGCGGTCGTGACGATGGCGCCGGCGGCTGGTATCGACAGCCCCAAGTCGGCGGCGATAATGTGCAATAGGGGTTGAGCGTAATAGTTGGCAGCCACGGTCAGGCCCGTGGCGATCGACATCAGCCAGACCAGGCCCGGGCTAAGCCTGCCCTGGGATACGGGATTCATACTCATGCGGGGGGGACTCCTTTCCCCTGCATTATTTCGCACTGGTAGACTCTATGCGAAAAGACGGCGTGCCGCGGCCCCGATGCCGTCGAACCGCAAAGCCGCGCGCGCCCATCATTGGCACCACACCGAACTCCGACCATGCAAGAGCAAGAGCACGATCAGCCACTGGAAACCGTCCTCGTCCGCGTCACTGGCAAAGTACAGGGAGTGGGCTTTCGCTTCGCGACCGTGCGCCGCGCGCACATGGTGGGCGTGGGTGGCTGGGTACGTAACAATGACGACGGTTCCGTCGAAGCCCTGGTGCAAGGCACGCCGGACCAAGTCGACCAGATGCTGGCGTGGCTGCGCCAGGGGCCGCCCCAGGCCCGCGTGGACGAGGTGACGAGTGAACGCCAGTTCATCGACCGGCGGTTCACCCGCTTCGAGCAGCAGTGATCAAGCGAGCTTGACGTTCACGTTCTTGGTATAGGTGAACTCGAGGAGTTCGGCGAAACACTCCTCCCGCCCGATGCCCGACTGCTTGACGCCGCCGAAAGGCGCGCCCAGGAAGTGCTGGCTGGTGTTGTTGATCCAGACGTAGCCCGTCACCATGCGGCGCGCGGCACGATGGGCGGTATTGAGGTCGCGCGTCCAGATCGAACCGGTTAATCCATAGTCCACCCCGTTCACCTGCTCGAACAGCGCGTCCTCGTCACGCCATTTGAAGACGGACATGATGGGCCCGAACACCTCTTCGCGCGCCACGCGCATATGGGGCTGGACGTCCGCGAACACTGTCGGTTCGTAAAAGAACCCCTTGGCGAGCGCCGGATCGGCAGGCCGCTTGCCCCCGCACACCAGGCGGGCGCCTTCCTCCAGCGCAGATGCGACGAAGCCCTCGACCTTTTGCAATTGGGCGCGGCTCACCAGCGCGCCCATGGTAGTGGCCGGATCCGTGGGAATGCCCGGCTTGTGACGTTGCGGCAGCAGCTTCGCCACGGCATCGAGCACTTGGTCGTGGATGGACTCGTGCAGGAACACCCGGCTGGTCGAACCGCAGCTCTGCCCCGACCAGGTGAAATTCATCCCGCCAATGATCCCTTCGACCAGCTTGTCCAGGTCGGCATCGGGATAGGCGATGAGCGCGTTCTTGCCGCCCAGCTCCAGCAGCACGGGCTTGAGGTCCCTGGCCGCCGTCTCCATCACGGCCTTGCCCGTCGGGACACCGCCGATGAGCGTGATCTTGCGCACCAGCGGGTGCCGCGACATCGCCTCGCCGCACTCGCGACCGCCGCACAGAAAGTTCACCACACCGGGCGGAAAGAGGTGGCCGATCAACTCGGCGAGCCGGATGACGGACAGCGGCGCCTGGTCCGGAGCCTTGACCACGACGGTATTCCCCGCGGCCAGCGGCGCCGCGATGCGCAATGCGGCAAACATGAGGGGATGGTTGTACGCCACGATGCGTCCGATCACGCCCATGGGTTCCCTCAACGTGTAGTTCAGGTGGCCGTCCCCCATGGGAATGGTCTCGCCCTTGATCTCGGCGGCCAGCCCCGCAAAATACTCCAGGCCGTCCGCAGCGAACCCGGCGTCGTGGAGCAGGATCGATACGGGGTTGCCGTTATTGAGGGAGTCGAGCTGTGCCAACGGCAGCGCATGCTCGCGCAGCACGGCAGCGGCGCGGCGCAGATACTCGCCGCGACGGGCAGGCGGCGTGCTGGCCCATGCGGGAAAGGCAGCATGGGCAGCCCGCACCGCCGCATCGACGTCCGCCGCGCCGGCCACGGGCGCTTGGGTGATAGGCTCGTCGTAGGCCGGGTTGATCGTGTCGGCATACTCGCCGGATAACGGCGCGTGCCACGCGCCGCCGTAGTAGAGCCCCCGCTGAACGGGGAGTATGCCCTCGGGGATTTCATGGGCTCGCATGCAAGCCTCCTATCCGAGCAAGGTTAGTGCGAACGCGTCAGGCCGGCGGTCATGGCAGGGTTGTAGCCGGGTTGGACGACGGCATCCACCACCACGATGCCCCCGCCGCGCACCGCGGCAACCGCCTCGGTCAATACGCGCTCGAGCTCTTCGGTGCGGCGCACGGGCCCGATGCCGGTCAACCCCTGCGCCCTCGCGATCGCCGCCAGGTCCGGGGCTGGCTCGTCGATGCGCTGTCCTATCCAGCGGTTTTCCACGGGCCGGCCGCGTTGCCGCGCCACGCGCTCCTGGTGGATCTCGTCGTTGAAGAACGAACGGTTGTTGCAGACGATCATCAGCATGGGAATGCCGGCATTGGCCGCCGTCCAGAGCGCATTGTTCCCCATCATGTAATCGCCGTCGCCGATCAGTGCCACGGGAAGCCGGTCACTGCCCTTGAGCGCAAGTGCCGATCCAATCGCCATGCCCGGGCCCGACCCCACGCCGCCGCCGCCGTCGTAGCCCAAGAAATCCAGAGGATGCTTGAAGTCCCAGAACTCGCCACTCCAGCTCAGCGGCAAACGGGTCAAGCACACCGGCATCGTGCCCACGACCTTGCGCAGCACCGCCGCGACCGTCGGTACCGTCAACGGCGACGACGGGTCCTCAGGGATGGTTGGCCGGGCGACCGGCGCCGGCGGCGGGGGAGGCACCCGACGCGGCGTAACGTGTTCGTTCAGCAAGGCAACGGCCGGCTCGGGCTCGGAGAGCAGGAAAAGGTCCACCGGGGGCAGCCCCTGGTGATCCATGCTCCAGCCGTTGTGGCTGTAATGGTCGACCGATACCTGGATGATGCGGCTGCCCACCGGCTCGCTCCCCCAAGCCTGCTTGAGCGTGCCGGCCAGGTCCAACCAGTCCAGGCTGAGGACCACGTCGGCCTCGCGCAGCACCTTCGCCGACTGAGGATTCAGGAACATACCGCAGGGCGCCGCATGCAGCGGGTGGTCGGTCGGAAAGGCGGCGCCGACTTTCAGGTCGGTGAGCACCTGTGCCTGCAGCGTCTCGGCCAGGCGGATGCGATCTGCCCAGCCCGACTCGGAACGGGACACCCGGCCAGCCAGGATCACGGGCCGCTTGGCCTGCGACAGCCACGAGGCTGCCTGTTTGATGAGCTCGTCGGCCGGCCGCGCCGGCGGGGGCGGCAGGTAGCGCGCCGGATCGGGCAGGGGATAGTCCTCGTCGCAGCGCGATTCCTGCAACCCCGCGTCGAAACACACGTACACGGGGCCCTGCGGCGCCGTGGTGGCAATCTGCTTGGCGCGCAGCAAGGCTTCGAGTGCCGCCGGGATGGAAGCCGGCTGGGCGTCCCACTTGACGAAATGGCGGATCAGCGCACCTTGGTCTTGCACGGTGTGGATCCAGTCGATCCACGGGCGCCGCTTGGCCGCATCCACCGGGCCGGTGGCCCCGAGGATGATGACCGGCGCGCGGTCGACCCAAGCATCGTAGATGGCCATGGAGCCGTGCATCAGCCCGACGTTGGCATGCAAGGCCGCCCCGATCGGCTTGCCCGTCACTTTGGCGTAGCCATGGGCGATCGCGACCGCGTGCTCCTCGTGCAGCACCACGATCATCTGGGGATCGCGGTTGCCCAGGTGATTGACCAAGCTGTCGTGCAATCCTCGATAGCTCGAACCGGGGTTGACGATCAAGTAAGGGATGTCCAGTTCGCGCAGCATGTCGGCGATGCGGTCGCTTCCCCAGACGACACCGTCGTCTTGCCAGGCCAGCGGTTCGTCGCGTCGAACCAGCGATTCGGTCGAGGACTTCATAAGACTTCCTATCAGTAAGTAAAAAATGATCTTCGAACAGAAAGGATCAATCGACCCGGATGTTGGCGCGCTTGATGACCTCGGCCCATCGTTGCTTGTCCTCGAGCATCATCCGGTCGAATTCGGCGGGTGTACTGCTCGCGACTTCGATGCCTTGCTCCCGGAGCTTGGCCTGGACGGCCGGCACCTTGAGTGCCCGGTTGAGTTCGCCGTTGAGCTTGTCGATGATTTCGCGTGGGGTGCCGGCAGGCGCAATGAGCCCGATCCAAATGTCGCTCTCGAAGCCCGGCACCTTTTCCGCGATCGCAGGAACGGACGGCAAGTAGGGCAACCGATGGCCAGTGACTCCCAGCGCCTTCAGGCGGCCGTTTTGGATGTACGGCAGGGCGGAGTTGATGGGGCAGAACATCAGGTCCACTGTTCCGGCCAACACGTCGACGAGCGCCGGCGCCGAGCCCTTGTACGGAACGTGCGTGAGCTGGGTGGAAGTCAGCGACTGGAAGATCTCGGCCGACATGTGCTGCGGACTTCCGGCCCCGGCCGAGGCGTACGTCAGCTTGGACGGCTCAGCCTTGGCCATCGCGACGAGCTCCTCGATAGAATTCGCCTTGAACTTCTCGGGCACGACCAACGCCATTGGCACGGTCGCCATCAGGCCGACGCCGGCCAAGTCTTTCTGCACGTCGAAAGGCAGCTTTGGATACAGCGCCGGATTCACCGCGACCGTCTGGTTGGGCGCGATGCCCAGCGTATAACCGTCGGGTTTGGATTTGGCCACCAGGTCCGTACCGATGTTGCCGGCGGCGCCAGGCTTGTTCTCGACGACAAAAGGCTGGCCGAGCGTCTTGGCCATTTCTTCGCCGAGCACGCGCGCGAGCACGTCGTTCGAACCGCCTGGCGGCAACGGCACGATGATGCGGATGGGTTTGTTGGGGTAGTCGTCTGCATGGACGAGCGGAACCGCGCAACAACTACCGACGAACGCCGCGGCCACCGCCGTCTTGTAGAAGCGTTTCATCATGACTCCTCCTATGGGCCGGTCCGCTGCCGCGATGAAGATGGGCGGCAAAGCAGGCCTGTTTTCTTGGCGGAGCAATGATAGAAAGCGCTTACGGGCGATTCAATCTTGAATATTGATTCAACTTACTCAATCTTGAATGTTGATTCAATGCATAGGATCGTGCCCGGCGGGAAGATCGCTGCCCCATTCGCGGGGCAGCGCCCATGGAGAAGAGGCCGCCGCTCTGGCGGCGGGGCTCAGCGCCCCTTGAATACTGGCTTGCGCTTTTCGATGAACGCCTGCATGCCCTCTTTTTGGTCTTCGCTGTCGAATAACCGTTCGAAGGCGCGCCGCTCGAGCGCCAGGCCGGATTCGAGGCTGGCATCGGCACCCAACCGCACGGCCTCGCGGATGGCGCGCACGGCAAGCGGAGGCATGGCGCATATTTGGCGGGCGACGTCCAGTGCGCGCTCGAGCGCATTGCCGTCGGCGACCAGCTCGCTCACCATGTTCGACGCATACGCCGTCTTCGCAGGAATGCGCTCGCCCGTGAGCGACCAGAGTAGCGTCTTGTACTTGCCTGCCGAACGAAGCAGCCGTTGCGTGCCGCCGCCTCCCGGCATGATGCCCACCCGGATCTCCGGCTGGCCGAAAGTCGCCCCTTCGCCGGCGATGATGATGTCGCACGCGAGCGCCAGCTCGCAGCCGCCACCCAAGGCATACCCCTCGACCGCCGCGATCACGGGCTTGCCGAGGGTCCGCAGTACATGGAATACCTGGTCCCCGCCCTGCAAGGCATGGTCCGTGGGGCGCATGTTCGACATCTCCACGATGTCCGAGCCCGCGGCGAAACAGCCCCCGGCGCCCGTCAGGACGATGCAGCCGATGCCGGCATCCTGCTCGAGCTCGCGCAGGTTCTGGATCAGCAGGGCCTTGACTTGCGAATTGAGCGCATTTTTCCGTTCGGGACGATCGATGACGATGACACCGACGCCGCCATGACGTTCTTGGCGCACCGGCGCCTTGTCCTGTTGTGTGAGGTTGTCAGACATAGTCAGAAATCCAGGTGGCGATCTGCGCAATCGGCTTGCGCATGGGAAAGGCCCGCCGGCTGTCTCCGCGCCGCGGGGCCAATCCGCCCAGGATAACAAAACCAAGACAAAAACGCGCCCGCACGCCGTCAGCGCCGGCGCCCTCGTCGCGCAACAATTTGTTGGAAAAAACCGGCGCATGACCGCAGCCAGGCACACCCCGGAGCCCCTTAGCGAACACAGAGGGGAGACCGGCTGGTACAGTGTTCGGAAAGCATTCTCCGCAAATAGGCCATGAACCGACTGTTGTCTTACCTCGTCGTGATATTGGGGCTCATCGCCATCGGCGCCGGGCTCTATCTCTGGCTGCAACCCAGGGATGACGCGCCAGTCGCGACCATCACGCCGCCTGCAGGACACTCCGACGCCCTGGCGGAACAAGAAGAGCTGCCCCCGCCACCCGCCGAGCCGCAGCCCGAGATCCAACATCCCATCGAGCAGCCTCCCGCGCCCGACCCCGCGTTGGCCGAGGCGCCCGACATCGGCGTGGCGATGAGCCGGTTGGTCGGCCGGGAAGCCCTGTTGGCGCTGTTCAACCTCGATCGTTTCGTCTATCGCGCAGTCGCAACCATCGACAATCTTGCACGCCCCCACGCGGCGCCGGCGCTCTGGCCGGTCAATCCCACCCCGGGACGCTTCGCCACGGAAGGCGCAGCTCCCGGCGAACGCATCGCGGCCGCCAACTACGCACGCTACCGCGCCTTCGTCACGGCGGTCACGCGCGTGGACAGCGCGCAGGCCGTCGCGCTCTATAGGCAGCTCTACCCTCAGTTCCAGCAGGCTTACGAAGAGCTCGGCTACCCGCGCGGCTACTTCAACGATCGGTTGGTCGCCGTCATCGACCACCTGCTCGCCACGCCCGAGCCGGGCGAACCGGTGGCGGTAGTCTTGCCCGAGGTCAAGGGCCCGCACGAGATGCGCCGGCCCTGGGTGCGCTATGAGTACGCGGACGCCTCGCTCGAAGCGCTCAGCTCCGGCCAGAGGATGCTGCTACGCATGGGACCGGAAAACCGCAAGGCGCTCAAGGCCAAGCTCGCCGAAATCCGCCGGCTGCTGGTGCGCGACGCACCGCACAACTGATTCGGGCGGCGGACCGTGCAAGCACGTTCGCCCTGGCCTCGCGCATTGCCCAAGTGCGCTTGCGCAATGCGCCCGCCTCGCTGGGCTGCCGCTCAGCCCGCAGCGGCCTGGGTTGCTCGCGCACCGACCGACGCCGCCATGCGCTTGGCCCGCTCTGCGGCTTCGGCCGCCACCAAGCGTTCCAGTACTTCGCGCGACTGTACACCGCCCGAATCGATGTTGAGCTTGAGCAGCTTGCGGTCCGGATTCTCTGACAGATTCCGCTGCTGGGCCTCCAGCATGGCAAGGTCTTCGGCAAATATCTTGCCCTGCCCCTCGCGTATGGATGCCGTCAATTGCGCATCTTCCGGCTTGAAGTTGCGGGCCATTCCCCAGAAATACCACATCGAGGTCTCGGTCTCGGGCGTGAGGAAATCCACCACGATGCTCGATGCCTTGAACTCCGGCGGTGCGTCGTAGCCACCCTTGCCGGCGTGCGCCACGCCCACTTCGATCAGGATGTGGCTGGGCGGGGTAAAGCGGCAAATCTGCCAGCGGTCGCATAGCACGTCGTCTGCCAGCCCGTTGCCGCGCAAGGCTGCGGCCCAGAACGGAGGCGGCTTGATATTGTGCATGTAGCGGCTGGTCACCACTTCGTCGCCTATCGTCCGGGTGGCGGGGGGCGCCTCCTCGATCTCCGCCTGGCCGATGCTGGTGGCATGGACATAGGTCTCATGGGTGAGGTCCATGAGGTTGTCGATCATCAGCCGAAAATCGCACTTGATGTGATACAGGCCGCCGCCGTATGCCCATGCCGGGTCTTCCGCCCAAGCGAGGTGGTGGATCTTGGCCGGGTCCGCCAGCTCCGCATCGCCCGGCCATACCCAGATGAACCCGTAACGCTCCACCACCGGAAAGCTGCGTATGCTGGGGAAAGCGCGCACCCGCTGCCCCACCATGCTCGAGCATGTGCCGTCGGGGTTCATGCGCAAGCCGTGATAGCCGCACATCAACTCTCCCTGCTCGACCCAACCCAGGGAAAGCGGCGCACCGCGGTGCGGGCAGAAATCCTCGAGCGCGGCGACGACCCCATCCTTGCCGCGGTAGAAAACCATGCGCTCGTTGCAAATCTGGCGCCCCAGCGGCTTTTCGGCGATCTCGTCCGGGGTACAGGCGACGTACCAGGCATTCTTCAGAAACATTGTCTTCCTCCAAGCCTGCGCCGTGCCATGGAGACGCGGCCGCAGTACCTTATCTGTATACAGCTTGATTTTGCTATCGATTTTTCGTGCGGGAAACCGCGGGTAAACCCTAGATAATTTACCGGAACACCGCTGGCGAACCTGTCTTCTACACTTAAACTTGTATACAGGTCAGGAGCGAAGCGTCGAGTGTTCCCGGCTGGGCGACGCCGCGGCCTTCAATAGCAACGCCAACCCCACCGCCGCACAGAGGCAAGCCCCCATGGCCGCCATTCCCCAGGAGAAACTTCCCGTGCTTTCTTTGATCCAGCCCATCAAATAGGGTCCGACAAAGCCGCCCAAATTGCCCACGGAGTTGATCAGCGCAATGCCTCCGGCCGCCGCCGAACCTTGCAGGAAAATGGGCGGAATGGCCCAAAACGGCCCCAAGCATGCATAAATGCCGACGGACGCCACCCCCAGGCTCAGCAGCGCCATCCAGGGTGCGCTGAAGTAAATGCCGCCGAAAAACCCAAGACTGCTGATGGCAGCTGCCGTAGCGACATGCAGCACGCGCTCCCCCCGCCGGTCGCTGTGCCTGCCCCAGGCCAACATGGCCGCCGCCGCAACGGCATAAGGCATGGCCACGATAAAGCCGACCGCGGCGTTCGAGTAGCCCATCGCCTTGGCGATCTGGGGCAGCCACAGGCCGATGCCGTAAAGACCGATCACGACGCCGAAGTACACCCCGCACAGCACGAGCACGCGCCAGTCCGTCATGGCCGGCCATATGGCGTGGTGCGCATTCGGCGCCGCATTGCGCCGGTCGTTCGCCAAATCGGCCTCGACGAAGGCCCGCTCGGACGCAGTCAGCCATTTCGCGCGCGCGGGCCCTTCCGGCAAGGCATGCAGCACCACGACGCCGAGCAAGCAGGACGGCAGGCCTTCCAGGAGAAACAGCCACTGCCAACCCTTCAGGCCGAGCCACTCGTCCATGCTTACCAACAACCCCGATATCGGCGAACCGATCGCACTCGCGAGCGGGACGGCGGCCATGAAGAGCGCGATGAACTTGGCGCGATGGCGAGCGGGAAACCAGTAGGTGAGATAAAGCAGCATCCCGGGGAGGAAGCCTGCCTCGGCCACCCCCAGCAAAAAGCGCAGCGCGAGGAAGCTCCACGTGCCCGACACGAACGCCATGCCCGCTGAGATGAGCCCCCAGGTAATCATAATGCGGGCAATCCAGAGACGGGCGCCGACCTTCTCCAGGATGAGGTTGCTCGGTATTTCGAAGAAAAAATACCCGATGAAGAAAATGCCCGCGCCCCAACCGTAGATGGACGGCGTAAAACCCAAGTCCTGGTTCATGGTCAGCGCAGCAAAGCCAATATTGACCCGATCCAGGAAGGCCATCAAATAGAGCAGCATCATCAGCGGGATGATGCGCGCGGCGATCTTGCGGTAGGGACTGCCCGGCGCTTCGTTCTTCATGGTGCGCTCGACGGGAATGGCTCGGCCGGAAATCGTAGCGCATGGCGCTGCGTCATGCGCCGCCGGGCCTGTTTCAGTCGAGGCTGGCGCTCAGTGCAGCTGCCCAGTGAAGCAACCGCCAGTCCTGCATCCGTGCCGCACTCAGCTGGAGCATGGTGGGGAAGGAACCCTCATCCCTGAAGGGGAGAACGAGGGCAGGCGTCCCGGTGAGATTGAACAGGCAGGTCTGGGCAATGAGCGCGGACAGGACAGGGACGTCCTTGCCGCCGATGGTCACCTTCCGCGCCCCCACCCTGGGAACCGGCACGGACAGCGCCGGAGTCATGACGCAATCCACCTGCTCATGGACCCCCACCATGTATGCCTCGATCGCCGCGGCGCGGCGATTGGCTTCCGCGATATCTGCCTCCGTCAGCATGTCGGCCACCGTCAGGGCCGGACGTGCCGCTGCACCGAGTCTGTCCCTGCCTTCAGGCCACCAGGCAGAATACACGTCCCGTGCCTGTGCCAGCACCAGCACGCCGTGGACCTCCATGACCTCATCGGGCGAGGGTAGGATCACATCCACGATGGGTACGCCGGCAGCCCGCGTCGCATCCACTGCCCGCAGGAACCGCCCAGCGACCTCGTCCGCGCAATGCTCGAGCGCCCGTACGTCGATACCCACGCGGGGCATGTCCGGGGATGCCGCGCCCTCGTTCACGTTGCCCGGCAACACTACATCGGCCACCCGCCGGACCATGTCCAAGGTCGGTGCCATCCAGCCGACATGATCGAAGCCGGAGGCCAAGGGCCAGACACCATCGAGCGGAATCAGGCCATAACTTGGCTTGAAACCATACAGGCCGCAACATGCGGCCGGAATGCGTACGCTGCCGCCAGTGTCTGTGCCCACTCCGAAGTCGACCAGCCCCGCGGCAACCGCGGCCGCCACGCCTCCTGACGAGCCACCGACAATGCGACCCGGGTCGATCGGGTTGATGACCTCCGGCGTCGTGACACCGAATCCGCCGGCATCGGTACGCCCCATGCCCGCGACACACGCGCCAGCCTCGCGCAGCCATTCGACTACCGTGGCGGTTCGCTTTCCCCGACGGTCTGCGAACAGCGGATGGCCGGCACTGAAACTCCGCCCTGCCACTTCGATGTTGTCCTTGACCACGAAGGACGCACCCGCGAGCGGACCGTGCGAAAGGTGCGTGACCTCATCGACACACACCTCGCTGAAGGCCTGGTAACGATCTGCCCGCCGCATTTCACTACATCGCCGTTCATCGACGGAAACACGACTCTGCCGAGAGACGTTCATTACTTGCTTGCCGAATAGAGCGCGCGATAGCGATCCCGCAGGACGGCCTTCTGGACTTTCCCCATCGCATTCCGGGGTATGGGTTCACCGATCAGTATCCGCTTCGGAACCTTGTAGCCTGCCAAGACCTGCTTGAGCCGTTCGATCAAGGCATGCTCATCAATTTCGGCCGACGCCTCCAGCTCCACGACGGCGGTCACGCCCTCACCAAAATCGGGATGCGGCACACCGAACACGGCGCACTCCGCGACTTCCCCCATCCGGTTCAAGGCTGCCTCCACTTCGCTCGGATAGACGTTCAAGCCGCCGCTAATGATGAGGTCCTTGGTCCGGTCCAGGAGCCGCACGCACCCCGTGGCATCGATCTCGGCAACGTCGCCCGTAATGAACCAGCCATCCTCGGTGAACGCGTCCTGCAGGAGATCGGGACGCCGCCAGTATCCGGTGAATATATTGTGGCCTCTGACCTCCAGGGGACCGATGGCGTTGCGGTCCGCGCAGCTGCCATCCGATTGTCGGACCCGGATCTCCACGCCCGGCAACGCCCATCCCACCCAGCCGGCGCGGTCGGTAGTGCCTGCCGGCACCGCCGTGACGATCGCCGATTCCGTAGCACCGTAGCGCTCGATGAGTGCGACGCCGGTCGCCTCGCGGAATGCCTGGGCCAGGCCCTCGAGCATAGGAGCAGATCCCGACACCGCCAGCCGCAACGATGCGCGAGCCGCCTCAGCAAAACCGGGCGTCCGGAGCAGGCGGGCGTAATGCGTCGGCACCCCCATGATCACCGTGGAAGAGGGCAGGGCCCGGACAACCTCCTCAGGGTCGAACACCGGTACCATGCGGACCCTGCCGCCCGCCACCAGCATCGTATTGACCGCTGTCAGAAGCCCGTGAGCGTGAAACATGGGCAGCATATGCAGCAGCACGTCATCCGCGGTCACGCTCCATACCTCAGCCAGCGCCCTGGCACTGTCGGTCAGATTGCCGTGGGTGATCTGCGCGCCCTTCGGCTTGCCGGTGGTTCCGGACGTATACAGGATCGCAGCGGTGTCGCGTGGACCGACTGTCGCAACGCATTCGAGGGGCGCGAGCGAGGCCGCCAGATCGCCAAGGCTGCCCTTTCCTTCAGCATCCAACGTCATGATCTCGACAGGGACACTGCGCAGGAACTCGAACCGGCCACGCTCCTGTGGCTCGCATACAACCAGGGCGGGATCCGCGTCACGCACCAGATAATCGACTTCCTGCTCCGTGTAGGACGGATTCAGCGGATGGAAAATTGCGCCGACCTGCAGGCAGGCATGGGCGAGCCGCAACACATGCGGGCCCTTGGCCAATACAAAGGACACGCGCATTCCAGGCCGCACGCCGCACTGCGCCAGCGCCGCCGCCATGGACCCGATCGCTGCTCGCATCTGCCCGGCCGTGTATATCCTGCCGTCGTGCTCCTCAAGCACCGGATGGTGGGCGGCATAGTGGTCGTACAAAGCATGGTAGAGATTCATGCGCTCACCGCCCGACGAAATGAGGTGCGCGCTTTTCCAGAAAGGCAGCCCGCCCCTCTTGGTAATCGAGACTTGCATCGGCAGCCAGGGCCGCCTGCAAGGCCTGGTCCGCCAACGACGCATCGGCTGTCGCCCTGATCGCGAGCTTGGCCGCCTTGAGCGTCAATGGCGCATTGCCAACCAGCTGGCCCACCACCTCACCCACAGTCGCCTCGAGCTCCTGCCGGCCCGACAGCCGACTGATGCATCCGAGGTCATAGAGCCGCCGCGCAGGCACGCGTTGCGCGAGATACAGTAGCTCGCGCGTCAGGGGAACACCGAACACCCGGACGAAGCGTTCGACGCCACGTGGGTCGTATCCCAGCCCTAACCGCGCCGCCGGTACCGCGAACACAGCATCGTCGGTCGCAACGATCAGATCGCAACTGGCCGCCACCGAATTCCCGGCGCCGATGCAATGGCCTGCAACCACCGCCACAGTAGGAACGGTGACCGCTTCGATGGCCCGGCATGCCGCCTCGACCAGGTCGTCATAGGTGCGGGCGTTGGCATCGTCGCTGCGCGCCGTGGCGAAACCCGAAATGTCGGCGCCGGCCGAGAACGACCGGCCGCCGGCACCGCGGATCACGACCGCCCGTGTTTGTCCGTCGGACGGGATCTGGGAAGCCAGCTGGATCAACTGTTGCCACATGGTGCTGCTGATCGCGTTGCGCCTGGCGGGGTTGCTCAGGCATAGCGTCGTCACACCGTCGCGGTGCTCGACCAGGACTCGTCCTTCTTCCATCTTCAGGCCCCTTGGCTCTGCCGATGCCGCATCCAGCTACCCGCGGTGACCGCCGCCAGCATGTCTTCCAGTGCGCGGTTGAAGGCTGCCGGCTCTTCACTGGTGATCGTATGTCCCGCTCGCGGGATGGTGACGAGTGCCGCTGTGGGCACCACGCGCTTGAGGAACAGGCTCCCGTCCAGACAGGGCTCGTCTTCGTCTCCGACCACCACCAGCAGCGGGGGACGGAATGTCTTCAAGGCACCTTCCAGTTCCCACAGCGTAGGGCGCTTGAGCTGGAGGTTCAACATGGTCAGGGCGGATCCCTGGCCGTCGTTGGAGGCCAGCAGGGCCTGAAACTCATCAAACCCGCGAGGATCCTTCGCCTTGAACGTCAGGCGCATGGGGAAATGCGCATACTTCTCGGCCGCGACGGCCATGGGCTCGTTGCGGAACATATCGGCGATGTCTTCACACTGCTTGACCGCCACGTCCCGCGCACCCGGGCTCGATCCCCAGCCACAGCCAGCGGCAGTAACGGACAGGCAGCGTTCGGGAGCATTCAGGCCCACATGCAGGGCCGTATATGCTCCCATGGAATGACCCACGATGTGGGCACGTTTAATTCCCAGTGCGTCCATGACCGCCAGCACATCGTTGCACGCAATGTCCTGCCCGTACGAGGCAGCGTCCGTCGGGATGTCGGAAGGTGGATAGCCCCGCGCACTGAATGTAATGCAACGATAGCCCCGGGAGAAATACCGCAACTGCGGTTCCCAAGTGCGATAGTTGCCAGCGAACTCATGGACAAAGACGATGGGTTCGCCGCTTCCGACTTCTTCATAGTACAAACGGACGCCATCGCGGGCGGATACATAGCTCATCGATTTGCTCCTTCGCTGGGGTTGGCAGGAGCACCGATGGCGCCCCCGCCCAGGTCGATCAGCCGCGTGCGCGATCCATCAGCGCCTTTTGCTGGCCGCCGTCGATTTCGATCATGGTCCCGTTGACGTAATGCGCCAGCGGAGAAGCCAGGTACGTGACCAGGTTGGCAACCTCCTCGACCTCGGCGATGCGTCCCAGCGGAATGCTGCTGGGTGCCAGCTGATCCGCCACTTCGTAGGAAAGGTTCATGTCACGCGACATGGCCTGCACCAGGCCCTTCCAGCGCTCGGTACGAACGGGGCCGGGGTTGACGGCGACAAAGCTGATGTTGTGCTTGCCGTACTGGCCCGCGAGCGACTTGGTCAGATTCTGTCCGGCGGCATTGCAGGCACCCGGCACGATTTCCCAATACGACTCCTTGACGCCATCGTTGCCGATCAGGTTAACGACGCGTCCGCCGCCTTGCTTGCGCATGATGGGAAGCGCCGCCTTGATGCAGCGGACGTAGCCCATAAACTTGAGCTGTAGCCCTTGCATCCATGCATCTTCGCCCAGCGTCTCAATGATGCCGCCAGGCGCGGAACCCGCGTTGTTCACCAGGATGTCGATGCGGCCGAACTCCTGCGCCACCGTATTGATGAACCGCTCCGCATCCTCCTGTTTCGTGAGGTCAGCGGTGATGGCCACCACGCGGCGCCCGGTGGCGGCGCGCAGTTCTTCCGCGGTCGCCTCCAGCTGGTCCTTGCGACGAGCGCAGATCGCCACATCCACGCCTTCCTTTGCCAGGGCCAAAGCGATGCCCTTGCCGATGCCTTCGCTGGCGCCCGTGATTGCCGCCACTTTACCCGTCAAGCGCAGATCCATGTCGTATTCCGTCCTATCAAGAGGGTGGTAGGGAATCGTTGCAGCAACGGTCGCAGCAGGCTGCCACAACCACGCTACATTGCTACATTATGATAATACACATTCATATTGTGATAAATAAAAGTTGATAACGCAATGTTAAAATGTGAGAGATACGAAAGAAGATCGCGCGGGGGGATGTCAGGGCCCCTTGCGTGTCGTACTCAAGACCGGAGATTTTTTTGTCCAGGAAACGCAGCAATACTGACAAGCCAACATCGCCCCATGACGACGCACTGGCGCTGGTCGACGAGCAGGACACGCCCGACGTGGCGACAGCACAAGGACCCGAGCGCAGGACCCACGGAGCCTCGAGCTCGCGCAAGGTGCTGGGTATCCTCGGGTACTTCGAACCACGTCGACCGCTGGCATCGATCGACCAGCTGGCCAATGCGGTGGACGTGCCCAAGAGCACTGCATACCGCTACGTTTCCGTGCTGAAGGAGATGGGATTCCTGGCCGACAACGGCAAAGGCGGTTATCACCTCGCGCCGCGAGTCATCAATATGGCGGCGGCGGCGCGTGCCGCGATCAGCTATGCGGATATCGCCCGGCCGATCATGCACCAGCTCAGCGAGGACACAGGGGAAACCGTGTTGCTGCTCCAGCGCATGGGCGACAACGCCGTCTGCATCGCACGGGCCGAGTCGAGGCACGCCATCCGGCTCTCCTATGAGGTCGGCACGTCGTTCCCGCTCCACCGCGGGGCCGCGCCCGGAAAGCTCTTGCTGGCCTTCATGGACAACCGCGAGCGCAACACCTACCTCACCCGTGCCGCGCGATCGGATGGTGCATTGGCGGCCAGGATGAAGGCTTTCCAGCAGGAACTCGAAGCCATACGCGAATCGGGCATTGCCGAAGCCATCAACGAGATCATCCCGGACGTCTGTGGCCTTGCAGCCCCCGTCCACGAATACGGAGAAATCATCGCGGCACTGGCGGTCGCCGGACCTTCTTTCCGGTTCCAAGGGCGGGTACGTGACCAGATCGAGTCTGCGCTGCGCAAGGCCTCGGCCCGCCTGTCGGCGGAACTGACATCGGGCCCAGAAGAAGGGCCCTGACGCAGAGCGCCGTTATTTGGCAAACAGATAGATCAACACGGTTGCCGCCACGGCGATGCCCACCGCCCACGGCATCCATTTCGATCCCCGCTTCGTTCCATCGCCGCCTTGCCTGGCAACCGGCTCCGGATCTGCCGCAGCTGCGGCACTACCCTCCACCGGAGCGGGATCGGGTGCAGGATCCTGCTGCCCGGCCGAAACAACGTGCTGGTCGAAACGTGTAAAGAACTCTTCGGACAGCTTGCGTGCCACGCCTTCGATCAGGCGTGCCCCCACCTGGGCCAGCTTGCCTCCGACCTGCGCATTGACGTCGTAGCGGACCAACGTCACGCCTCTATCCTCCGCCAGCTCCACGGTCGCGGACCCCTTGCCGAACCCGGCGGCGCCGCCCGAACCATCGAACACCAGCCGATACCGCTCGGGAGGAGACACATCCTCGAGCCGCAGCTTGCCCTGGAAACGCGCCTTCACGGGCCCGACCACCGCCATGATGACGACCTTGTTTTCGTCGTCGGTCACGCTTTCATACGACTCGCAACCCGGAATGCAGGCCTTGAGGACCGCGGGGTCGTTCAGTGCCCGCCACACGGTCTCCCTGGGCAATGGAATGCGTCGCTCACCATTGATATTCATTGAATGCGCCGTCTCGTCTGTGGATACCTGTCATGCTTGCCCCGACCTCACGCGGTGCATGAGGCCGTCCGACCCGACTACGGGAGCCGGAACAACCTCCTGGGATTGTCCTCCCCGATCATCTGGATCTCCCTTTCATCGAAGCCGGCGTTCCGCAACGATGCCAGCGGATCCAGATCGGCGGGAGGGAAAGAGTCATCGCTGCCGATGACCAAGCGCTCGACCCCGACCCGTTCGGACAAATAACGCAGTGCGTTTCCGTCGTGAAGAATCGTGTCGTAATAGAACCGCTGCAGATAGGAGGACGGCTTGTCGCGCGCAACAATGCCCGTCACGGCATGATCGCTGCGGCCATGCATGCAATCGAAGCGTCCGATCAGCCAAGGTACCGAGCCACCTCCGTGCGAAGCGATCAGCTTGAGCCCCGGGAACCGGTCCAATACGCCGCTCCAGATCAGGGAGCCGATCGCCAGCGTGGTATCGAACGTGTACTGCGCCACCTGGTTGAGCGCGAATTTCTTCACTCGGGGAGTTGGCGCTGGTTGGGCTGGATGCAGAAAAACGGGAACGTCGAGCTCGACCGCTGCGGCCCAGTACTCGTCGAGGTCGAGCTCGCCAAGGTTCGTGCCTTCGACGTTGCAGGCGACGACGCCGCCCACCGCACCCAGCGATCTGACCGAGTACTCTAGTTCACGGGCGGCACCTGCCGGGTCCGGAATGTGTCCCGATGCAAGAATGGAGAAGTGTCCGGGATCGGACGCCGCCACTTCGGCCAGGGTTTCGTTCATCAGGCGATGCCAGGCGTGTCCCTTGGCGGTGGCCAGTCCATAACCGAAAACGTCGGTCCATCCCGAAAGGATTTGCCTGTGAATGCCGCAGCTATGCATGCGATCGACGCGAACGTCGAGGCTCTCCAGGAGCTTGGGAAAGAAAGGACGGCAGGTCAGGCCGTGCTCGAAGTGCAGGCATGCACAGGCCGGTTCACGGTCAAGCACCGAGATGCCGTAGCGTTCTCCTTCTTTCCGCAAGGACTGGAGCGCTTTGGGAGGGAAGTAATGGGCGTGCACGTCAATGGCCATTCAGTCTTCTCCTCATTGGTTCCTTGCTTGCCGTATCCAGCGCGACAGATTGTTCAGCGACATGGGCAGCTCGGTGATCTGCACATTCAGGCCGCGCAGTGCGTCCGACACGGCATTCGCCAACGCGGCCCCGGTTGCGACGATGCCACCTTCTCCCGCTCCCTTTGCTCCAAGCGGATTTAATTTCGAGGGGTGGTCCTGCAGCGTGATGGCCTGGATGTCGCCGATCTCCGTACTGGTCGGAAGCAGGTAATCCGCAAATGACCCGGTCAGCAACTGGCCTGTCTCGTCATAAACGAACTGATCCAGGAACGTGGCGCCTATGCCCTGTGCAGCCGCGCCGATCGTCTGGCCGTTGACCATCAACGGATTGATGGCTCGCCCGATGTCCTCCAATGCCACATGGCGGATGACTTCCACCTGGGCGGTCTCGGGATCGACGGCCACGTGCGTGACATGCGCACCGTAGCTGAACGTCAGCTTGTCGTTCGTGAATGCCCCTGCCGCTTCCAGCGCTTGTGCAGCCGACGCATCGCCCTCCCGGGCCCGGCGTACGAGGTCGTCGAGGCCGATCAATCGGGTGCCGGTGCCGGCATCCCAAAGCGCCCCGTCGCGCAGGCTCACTGCATCCCGGCTTATGCCGAAACGCGCAGCCGCATAGTCCGCCATTCCATCCAGCAGCTTCTGGGCGACGCACTTGACCGCGCTGCCTCCCATGACGATTGCCCGACTGTGGAACGTTCCGTAACCCTGCTCCACATGGTTGGTCGATCCATGGAAAACCTCGACGCAACGTGGATCGATCCCAAGCTCGTCAGCCAGGATCTGGGCAAGCACTGTCTCATGCCCCTGCCCGGAGCTCGAGACGCCGGTATAGAGCGCGAACGAATTCGATCCACGGACGACGATGCGAGCGCTTTCTGCCGGTCCACCGCCACTCGACTCGACAAAGCACGCCATGCCTATGCCATGGAGCTTGCCGTCGATCAGTCGGCCACGGCAGGCCTTAAGCTCCTCGTAGCCGAAGGCTTCCAGGGCCTGCTTCAACGCGTCTGGATAGTTACCAGTGTCGTACTGCGTGGTGGGCACATAGGTGACGAGCTTGCCTACCTCGTACGGAAGTTCCTCCGGACGAATTAGGTTCTTCATGCGGAAGACCTCCGGCTCGATGCCCAGGTCTGCCGCCACCATGTCGAACAGGCGTTCGCGGAAGAAATTCGCCTCGTAGCGGCCCGGCCCACGGTAGGTTCCGACCGGCGTCTTGTTCGTAACGAGCGCGAACGACTCACAATGGAAGTCGCTGATGCGATAGGGGCCGGGAAGGAGCTGAGCAGCTTTCGCCAGCGGGACGCCACCATTGGTCCTCACGTACGCGCCGAGGTCCGACCAAAGCCTGGCTCGCATGCCCAGTATCGTCCCATCCCGGCGCGTGGCGATTTCGAGCTCACACTCCATTTCCCTGGAGTGGTTCGTCGCCATCAGGTTCTCGCGACGGTCTTCTATCCATTTGACCGGCCGCCCGAGTTTCATGGCAGCGAAGGGCACCAGGAAGTCTTCTGGGTAGAACTCGCCGCGAACACCGAAGCTGCCGCCGACATCGACCTCGATCATGTCGATCTGGCCGACGTCCAGGCCGAGCATGGGAGCAAGCGCGCGTCGGTTGAAGAATGTGACCTTGGTCGCTCCCCAGATTGATAGGCGCTGGGAGGAAGCATTCCACTCCGCAACCAGGCCACGGGTTTCAAGCGGGACGGCGCTGTGCCGATGGCAGCGAAACCTTTCCTTGCGCGTGTACTCCGCCTCGCTGAACGCGCGATCCACATCGCCCCTCGAAACTTCGTAATGCGACGCCACGTTGGTGCCGTTCTCCTCGAACAGCAACGACTCATCGGCCATGGCGCCCTCTACACTGGTCACCGGCTCCAGCGGGTCGTAGTCGATCACGACCAGTTCGCACGCGTCTTCCGCGAGGTAACGATTTTCCGCGACCACGACCGCCACCGGTTCACCAACATAGCGCACGCGATCATTCGCCAACGCCGATTGCAGATAGCGTTCGAAGCCCGGCAGCGGTGCCAACCGAATCGGAATGGCCGTGGAACGATCAGCGATATCCTTGAATGTGTAGACGGCGAGTACGCCCGGCGCTTCGAGCGCCGCACTGGCATCAATGCCGGTGATCCGCGCATGAGCCATCGGGCTGCGGATGACCACCGCATGCACCATACCCGGCCGCTTCACATCATCGACGTAGACTCCCTTTCCACGGAGGAAGCGCTCGTCCTCGGTCCGGGTCAGCGACTGCCCGACAAAGGCAGCCTGACCGTTGGTAGCTCGTTCCTGCCGGGAGGCCATGGTGTGCATCCCACCATTCATGACGTTCCCTCCCGGGCTGCATCGAGCACGGCGTTGACGATGGGCACGTATCCGGTGCAACGGCACACGTTGCCGGATATCGCATCCCGCACGTCGTCAGCGCTTGGATTCGGGTTCTCGTCCAGGAAGGCCTTCAACGTCGTGATCATTCCCGGAGTACAGAAGCCGCACTGCAGTGCATGGTGCTCCCGGAAGGCGCACTGCAAACGCGTCATCGGTCCGTCACCGGCGATCCCCTCGATCGTGACGACCTCCCGGCCATTGGCCTGCACCGCGAACATGAGGCACGAGCGCACCGAGGCACCGTCCACCAGGATCGTACACGCGCCACACACGCCGTGCTCACATCCCAGGTGAGTGCCCGTCAGGTCGAGATGCTCGCGCAGGAAATCCGCCAGGCTGAGGCGCGGTTCAACTTCGGCCTTTACCGGCTGTCCGTTGACAGTGCATGCGATGGAAATATTGTTCATGCCAGCTTGCCCTCCTGCTCCAATGCCCCAATCGACATGGCCTGCATCAGTGCGCGCCGCGTCAGCACTTCGATCAACTCGCGCCGGTATTCGGCCGACGCATGCAGATCGTCGCGCGGCTCGACTTCTGCCCGTGCCGTTTCGGAAGCGGCCTGTATGGCCGCTCCGTTCACGATGTTGCCAACCAGGGATTGGGCGGCCCGGGTCAACAGCAACGGACGCTCACCTGCGCCGAACACCACCAGACGCGCCCACTGGCAAACCCCGGCGGCATCCACGTCGATCAGGCAGGCGATGCCTATGATCGCGAAATCGCCCCGACGCCGCGACACTTCCTGGAAGCCCCACCTGCGATTAGACGGCCACGCCGCAAACCTTACGCTCGTGAGGATCTCATCCGGCGCGGTTGCTGTCTCGTACACCCCCAGCGAGAAATCCTCTGCCGGCACCACCCGCTCGCCGCGCGAACTGACAAGTGTCATCTCGGCTTCGCAGGCCAGGCAGAGCGCCGGCCATTCCGCCGCAGGATCCGCATGGCACAGGCTTCCGCCCAACGTGCCACGGTTGCGGATCTGCGCATGGGCCACCCATGGCATGGCAGCGTGAACGATGGGCAACGATTCCGCGATGAGCGAACTGCGTTCGAAATGTCGATGAGGAGTCACGGCGCCGGCCGATATCGACCCATCGGCAAGTCGCTCGATCCCGCGCAACGATGCGATGCCGGCGATATCAATCAGCACCGAGGGCGCGGCCAGGCGCAGGTTCATGATGGGAATCAGGCTCTGGCCGCCGGCGATGATTTTTGCGTCGCCACCATGCGCATCGAGCAGGCGCAACGCATCTTCAAGCGAAGAAGGAGCGACGTAATCGAAAGAATAGGGTTTCAATGCTGTTCGCCAAGAAGTCTATTTCACACCGGTCGTCTGGATGATGTCACGCCACCTGGGCAGGTCACGCGTCATTAGGGACTTGAATTCATCGGGACCCATGCCACTGGGCTCCAGGCCCTGCAGCGAAAACAGTTTCTCGATCTGCGGGGTCTTCATCGCCTGCTGCACTACGTCATTCAGGCGATTGATGATGGGCATCGGAGTTCTGGCAGGAGCCATCAATCCAAACCAGGCCGTGAACTCGAATCCTGGATACGTTTCCGCGATGGCGGGCACTCCGGGCAGGGCACCGACGCGCTTGGCGGACGTGACACCGATGGCCTTGAGTTCGCCACTGTCGATGTGTGGCTTGAGGGAGGGAATCTGGTACATCATGGCCGGCACCTGTCCCGACACTACGTCGGTAAGCGCCTGACCCATGGCACCGTAGGAAACGTGTTGCAGCTGGATGCCGGCTTTCTGCGCCAGTGCCAACCCGGCCAGGTGCGTCGTGGTCGCATTGCCTGCCGACGAGAAACTCATTCCCGGGTGTTTCCTTGCGTATTCGATGAACTCTGCGAGGTTGTTGGCCGGTACCGATTTGTTGACGACAAGCAGCCCGGGAGCATCGGCCAACATGGTGATGGGCTGGAAGTCCTTGACCGGATCGTACGAAACGTTCGGCATGAGGAGCGTGCCCACGCCATGGCTCGCGACCGTTCCGAGCACCAGCGTATAGCCGTCCGGCGCTGCACGGGCCGCCTCGGCCCCTCCCAAAGTCCCCCCTGCACCAGGCTTGTTCTCGATGACCACCGTCTGGCCAAGCCGCTCACCCATCAAGGTCCCGATGTTCCGGGCCAGGATATCGGCTGTCGATCCGGGCCCGAACGGCACGATGATCTTCAGGGGCTTGTCCGGATACTTCTGGGCGTGGGCCGAAAAGCCGGCCATGACGGCCAGGACCGACAGGGACATAGTGACAATAACCGTGCGTCGCTGCATAGCTGCATCCTCCAGGGGCAGAAGGGGAGAGGGGATACCGCGGGGAGAGAAAATTATCACTATGGAAGAGTCTAATATCAGAATTTAATAACATCAACACGGAAATTCTGAATATCAGCACGGAATTTCTTACGCTTTCGGCTACATAATCACCCATGGCCCAAGCCGTGGCGATGCCACGCAAAGGTACCGGCCGATGCGGGCCAACGAACTCCTCGGGAAGAAAGGAGGGAAGGAAAAAAACGGCGGGAAACGAGACGATGAAGCCAGACGGCTTCTCGCTGAAGTGGATCCACACACCCTACAAATGGATCCAATCAAACCCGGACATTGGGCCTGATCATGCCCCGCTAGGGTTCCCCCGGGGTTTTCCGCCTTTATAAGGCTACCTTATATTTAACGATACGCTGTCATGAGAGCAGCGGTCCCGCCGGCTGTCATCGATCCGGCATGCATGGCCAACGATCCAGGAGACATCATGCTTAGCTTACGCGTGTTGGCGAGCGTTGCAGTGCTCGCGGGAATTGCTCACTTCCCCGCCCATTCCGCTGACTATCCCACTCGCCCGATCCGCTTGGTGGTGGGTTACACCGCGGGCGGCGGCAGCGACATCCTCGCCCGGGTCATCGCGCAAAAAATGTCCGAGGGGTTGGGGGTACAGGTCATCGTCGAGAACCGGCCCGGCGCCGCCTCGATGATCGCGACCGAATACGTCGCCCGGGCCGAGCCTGACGGTTACACGATCCTGCTCGGCGCGAGCGGATCCCTGGCGATCAACCCGGCGCTCTACAAGGAGGTGAAGTACGACTCCGCAAAGGATTTCGCACCCATTTCGCTGGTCGCCTCCCTTCCCGTATTGATGGCGGTCAACAAGAGCGGCCCGGTGCAGAACCTTCCCGATTTGATCAAGTACGCCAAGGCGAATCCGGACAAGGCGAATTACTCGTCTGCCGCGGCGCCGTTCCGGCTCATCGGCGAACAGATCAACCTGCAGGCCGGCACCAAGTTCCAAGAGATTAACTACAAGGGAAGCACCGACGCCGTGAACGCCGCCGTGGCCGGAGACGTGCTGGCCACCATTTCGGACTCCATTTCCATCGGCGTCGGCATCAAGACGGGCAAGCTCCAGCCCATCGCCATCACCTCCCCCAAGGAGCATCCGTCCTTCCCAGGTGTGCCGACCTTTACCAGCCTGGGGCTGAAAGGCCTGGACATGCAGCTCTGGCAGGGCCTGCTTGCCCCGGCCGGAACCCCGCCCGCCATCATCGAGCGGCTCGAGCGGGAAGTGCATCGCGTCATTGCGCTGCCGGAGGTTCGCCAACGGTATGCCGGCATGGGCCTGGACCCGGAAACGAACACCGCCTCGGAATTTACGGCGCTGATCCAAAGCGAACTGAAGCGTTGGGGCGACATCGTGAAGGCGGCGGGCATCCCCAAGCTGTAAGCCATGGAGCAGCCGTCGCCGATCGATTTCTATTTCGACCCCATCTCGCCGTACGGCTATCTGGCGTCGACCCAGATCGAATCGCTGGCCGCGCGCTACGGACGGCGGGTGGAGTGGCGTCCGGTCCTGTTGAGCGTCACCGTCCTGCAGGTAATGGGCCTGAAGCCGGTGCCGGCCACGCCCCTGAAAGGCGACTACTCGCGGCGTGACAAGAACCGCCTGGCGCGCCTGCTGGGCGTGCCGATGTGCGAGCCGCGCCACCCCGACGTCTCGCCCATACGCGCACTGCGGGCCTTTCTCTGGCTCAAGCAGCGGGATGCGGCACAAGCCGCCGCCTTTGCGCGCAGCCTGTGCGCCCGCCTGTGGGCGCGCGGTGAAAACATCTCTGCAACAGAAGACGTCCTGGACGAAGCCGCGCGCCTGGGCCTGGACGTCGAGGCGATGCGCGCAGGCATGGAATCGCCCGAGATCAAGACGCTCCTGCGCGAAGAAGTAGACCGCGCCGTCGCGGCCGGCGTCTTTGGCGTGCCGTTCTTCATCGTGGACGGCGAGCCCTTCTGGGGCGTGGACCGCCTGTGGATGCTCGAACACTGGCTCAAATACCAATCGTGGGACCCCAAGCCATGATCCGCTCCGACACCTTGCTCCAGTTCACCGGACAGGACCTGCCGACCCTGCTTGATAGAAAAGCCGCCGAACGGGGCGATCACCCGCTGCTCATCTGGGCCCCCGAGCCCGGCGTATCGCGCACCTGGTCTTATGCGCAGTTTGCCGACCAGGTCGCGCGCCTGGCGGGCGGGCTCCAGGCGCGCGGCATCCGCGCGGGTGACCGCATACTGATGCATTTGGAGAACTGTCCGGAATTCCTGCTCACGTACTTCGCCTGCGCGTACGTCGGCGCGATCTGCGTTCCCACGAACGCGATGGCCGTCGGGCCGGAGTTGGCCTACTTCGCCGAACTCACCGGCGCCCGGGGCGCCGTGACCCAACCCCGGTTCGCAGACAAGATCCGCACCCATTGCCGCGGCCTGGAATGGGTCGCCGTGACAGATGACGATGCCGGGCAAGCCCCCGAGGCCGGCACCGCCCCGCACGCCGACGAACGTTACGCGAGCCTGTTCGCTTCGCCCGCGCCGCGGCGCGCGCCCGACGCGTCGGCGCCGCTGTCCGTGTTGTTCACCAGCGGCACGACCTCCCGGCCGAAAGGGGTGCTCTGGACCCATGCCAATGTGCTGTGGGCTGCCCGGCTGGGTGCCATGCAGCAGTCGCTGCGCAGCGACGACATCTTCCATGTTTTCCTGCCGCTGTTCCACGTCGTAGGTTTGTCGTGGTCCGTATTCCCCGCAATCTGGGCGGGAGCCAGCATCGTACTGCAGCCGCGCTTCTCGGCCAGCCGCTACTGGCCCGTGGCCCTGGAACACCGCAGCACGGTCGGCTCGCATGTCATCTTCAGCGCCAACGTCCTGGCCGGCATGCCGGTCCCGCCCCGGCACCATTTTCGCCAGTGGTGCAATGCCTTGTGGCTGCCCGAGCACGAAGCCTACTTCGGGATGAGGATGATGGGTGCCTGGGGCATGACGGAAATGGTCGCGCAAGGCATCGTCACCGATCCTTGGTCGCCCCCACGCCCCGGCGCCATCGGCCGCGCCTCCGTCGGCTACGGCGTGCGCATCGTTGATGAGCACGGGCGCGACTGCAAACCCGGCGAGCGCGGCCTGCTTCTGATCCGGGGCGTGCCCGGCGTCACGATCTTCGCGGAATATTTCGGCAATGCCGAGGCGACCCGGGACGCTTTCGACGACGACGGCTACTTCAAGACCGGAGACAGCGTGCTGCTGCACGAAGACGGCTGCATCCAGTTCGGAGACCGCGCCAAAGACCTCATCAAGGTCGGTGGCGAGGGCGTATCGGCGGCAGAAATCGAACGCGTCGTCCGCACCGTCGAGGGGGTCGCCGAAGCGGCGGTGGTTGCGCGCCCGGACTCCGCCTACGGCGAAGTGCCCGTCGCGTTCATCCGCACGGCTGCCGATGCAAAGCCGGGCCCTGCCTTGGCCGAAACGATCATCGAGACCTGCCGGCGCGAGCTCGCGAAGTACAAAGTGCCGCGCGACGTCGTGTTCGTGGATGACTTTCCCCGCATCGGCGTAGGGAAGATTTCCAAGGCCAAGTTGCGGGAAATGGCAGCGGCGAGCGCGCCGGCCCAAGCCAAGCGATAAGCGCAGCAACCGGGGCGGGGCAACAGCCGCCGGCGCCTGAGGCCCCGCGTGCCTTGCTCCCCACGCGTTGTATCCTGTTCCGGAACCGGCCGAGGCATAGGCCTCGCCTTTCCGGAGAAAACATGGATACCCGTGCCGACATTCATCATGCCGCTGCCACCGGCTATGCAAGAGAGGCCGACACCTATGTTCGCGGCCGCCCCGATTACCCGCCCGAGATCGACGCCTGGCTACGCGACACGGTACGCCTGCAACCGGGCACGATCGTCCTCGACCTTGGCGCCGGCACGGGCAAATTCACTCCCCGCCTGGTCGCCACGGGCGCGCACGTCATTGCGGTGGAACCGGTGGCAGCCATGCTGGACAAGCTCGCGGCTGCGCTGCCCGGAGTCGAAGCGAAGGTGGGCACTGCCGAAGCCATCCCCCTGCCCGATGCCTCGGTGGATGCCGTGGTATGCGCCCAGGCCTTCCACTGGTTCGCCAACGCCGAAGCCCTGAACGAAATTCATCGCGTGCTCAAGCCCGGGGGACGGCTGGCACTGGTGTGGAACATGCGCGACGCCCGCGTTCCATGGGTCGCCCAGATCGACCGCATCGTCAACGAGTTCGAAGGCGATGCCCCGCGCTACTACACGGGCGCCTGGCGCAAGGCGTTTCCTCATTCCGGCTTCGGGCCGATGGACGAGCGGCACTACGCCAACGCGCACACGGGATCGCCCGAGGACGTCATCTTCAACCGCGTGCGTTCGACCAGCTTCATCGCCGCCTTGCCGCCCGAAAAACGGGCAGAGGTCGACGCGCGTTTGCAGGCGCTGATCGATGCCGAACCCGGGCTGCGCGGCCGCGCCGTCGTGACAGTTCCTTACGACACGGCCGCGTACTGCCTGCCCAGGGCGGATTAGCGCGTAATGCCTTTGCTCTCGATCAGGGCCCCCAGCATGTCATAGTCTTTCCGGAGGTTCTTGGCGAACTCCTCGGGCGAGGTCATGAACGGCTCTGCCGACAACTCTTTCAGCCTGGTCCGTACTTCCGGCGCCTCGAGCGCTTTGGTGAATGCTTCGTGGACGCGTGCGACGATGGCCGAGGGCGTGCCGGCCGGCGCGAACAAGCCAGCCCATTGATGAGGATTGAACTCTGGATAGCCGGCTTCCGCGAAGGTCGGTACATCCGGAAGGGAATCCATCCGCTTCGGGCTGGTGACTGCGAGCGCGCGTACCTTTCCGCCTTGGGCCTGAGGAACCGCCAGGGTCGCGGAAATCAGCAAAGCCTGCACGTGGCCGCCCACCAGGTCCGTCATGGCGGGGCTGCCCCCCTTGTAGGGCGCATGGACCATGTCCATTTGCGTCATGTCCTTGAAGACTTCGAAGAACAGGTGATTGCTCGTTCCCGCGCCAGGGCTGGCATAGGAATACTTGCCCGGCGCGGCCGCGGCATACGCCACCAGCTCCTTGACAGAATTCACTGGCACGCTGGGGTTGACGAGCATGACCAACGGAATGCGCACGAGTTGGCTGATGGGCTGCAGGTCGCGGAACATGTCGTACGAGAGCCCTTTATACAAATGCGGATTGGCAGGCACCCCGTCGGCCGTCATGAGCAACGTGTACCCATCTGGCTCCGACCGTGCCACGGCGCCCTCGGCGACCGTTCCCCCCGCGGCCGGACGGTTCTCGATGACCACGGGCTGCCTCAGGATTTCGGACAAGCGCGGCTGGAAGGTCCTGGCGATGATGTCGATCAGACCGCCGGGCGCGAAAGCCACCACGATGCGTATGGGCTTGGCCGGCCACGCTTCTTCTTTCGCATGGGCGCCGGCGTGCGTCGTCGACAGGCCGACGGCCAGGAGCAAATAGGCGACGCGTCGGATGCAGGCGGACAGGACTGGCTTGCTCATAAAGTGTCTCCCGATATGTGTGTGACACTGCGGTCACTTTGTGGTCGGGCCGGCGAAACTGCGCCGGCTTTCTCTCGGTTCAAGTAGAAGGAAGGAATTTCTCCGCCCGGATCGACCTGCGATCTACCCCTCGCTCGACAAGCCATGCCGAGCACGATTCGATCATGGCAGGAGGGCCGCACAGATAAATGTCCGGCGAATCGGCAACCATGTCGTCGCGAAGCAATTGCGTCACATAGCCGGTCGGGCCCGCCCAGGCTTCGTTCGATACCGCGATGCGCTCGACGCGCAGCAGCAGCGTCTCGGCCAGCTCTGCCAATTGCGCGTCGGCGAAAAACTCGGCTGCGGCGTTGACGCCTATCAATAGGCGTATGGGGCGGTCGCTACGAGCGTTTTCGGCCAGGCTCTGCAACATGGCGAGGAAGGGCGCCAGCCCCGTTCCGCCGGCCACCAGCAACAAGGGGCGGCCATTGTCCCGCAGATAAAAATGACCTGCGGGAGGACTGAGCGTGATCGCGTCGCCCGCCCGGGCGCGATCCTGGAGGTACGTGCTCATGGCGCCGCCCGGGACCAGCTTGTGATAGAACTCGAGCGCCGGCCTTCCCGGCGGATTGGCGAACGAGTAGGCGCGCGATACGCCCGCCCCCGGAACGGAGAGGTTGGCATATTGGCCGGGCAAGAAATCTACCGGTTCGGCAACCTCGAGGCGCGTGCGCACCACCGCGGACGACACCCTTTCGATGTCTGCGAGCCTGGCGTGGATGGAAGCGGGCTCGCGTGCCTCAGCGAAGCCAGACGGGTAGGGCAGCTCAATGACGCAGGACGAACGGGGTACCATTTTGCACAATAGCGTCTGCCCCTGCCGGCGCTCCTCATCCGACAAGGCCTCGTCGCTGTAATCGTCCAGGTCGAACTCGCCTTCCGTGCACCAAGCCTTGCACTCGCCGCACGCGCCCTCGAGGCAATCATGGGCGAGCTGAAGGGAGGCACGGTACGCCGATTGATATACCACCTCCCCGGGCCGGGCCGAGAAACGGACTGCCCGTCCGTCCTCGAAGATCGCCGTAATGGAATGCATGGGAGGTCACCTATATGTGATAGACGTCGACGGTGCCTTCGATTTTCTCGTCGATCATCACGACCCGCTTGCGGGCGATCTTCAGTTCCCCGGCTACATTGCGCAACGTGTAGTAGTAGCGGCCAGCCCTCGTGGCGTCGCCACGCGGGCCAACGCAATGCACCAGCCACGATGCGCTCACCTGCACCTCGCCGTCCGTCTTGCCCGTGACGACGATATTGCTCGTATGGTGCGATGTCCTGTCCAACGGCAGCGAGGCGAACGAGTCGCGGCTGCGGATGCGGAAAACGCGTTCCTCCAGCCCGAGGCGCGATTCCATGTACATCAGGCTCAATTGGGTGCGCGGATCGGTCGTCACCTCGTCCTCGGACAGCCACGCGGGAACGAAATACTCCGCGTCTGGCGTGAACAGCTCCAGCCAGGCGTCCCAATTTTTCTCGTCCAGATAGAGCGCTTCTTTGGCCAGCAGGGCGCTCACCTGCATGTACAGCTCGGTATCCACAGCCATTAGCGCCGCTCCCCGTTCATCATCCGCAACCAATGCCGGTAATAGCCCTGATAGAACACTTCGTGGTCCCAGTTGTCCGACGCCGCAACAGCCTCGCAGCCGATGTCCAGCAGCGACTTGCATTGCTTGCCCGGAACCGTCGCCATTTCGCCCCGGCCGTAGTCATTCCAGCGGCTGATCCTCGCTTCGCCACCGATGGCCGTATCCTCCAATGCGGCGATGTCGTCCGAGGTCGCCATGCCGGTCGGCAGGTAGAAGTCCACGAACTTGCGCAATCGCGCAGCGCGCGCTTGGGCGCTTTCTCCGCGCGGCGCGATGCACTGGATGCGCACCTCGGTACGGTCAGGGGAGAGCGGCCGCAAGATGCGAATTTGGGTGGAGGGCTGGTCGAACAGCAACATGTTGGGGAAGAGGTAAAGGTTGCGCCCCATCCCGATCATCCAATCGACCTTGCGTTCGTCGAACTCCCTCAGCAGGCGCTCGCGCGCTTCGTAAAGGGGCGCGGCTTCCGGCGAAGCGCGCCTGGCCCAGATGCCAATGTGTCCGTTGCCGAAATCCACGGTGCCAGACTCGACCCTGCCCACGATACGGCCGGCCTCAGTCTTTTGGGTGCCAGTACCGCCGAGCGCCTCCTCGCGCATCGCCATCGTCGCGGCGAAAACGCGGTGGACCGTGCTGACGTGATAGCCGTCGACGCCGTTCTCGCCGCCCATCTTCCAATTGCCACGAATGATGTAGGTCGAGTCGCCTTCGAGGACTTCCAAGCCCTCGGGAGATTGATCCGCCATCAAGTCAATCCAGACCTTGGCTGGCCCGAGATGCTCGTCCAGGCTCGTCACGTCCCCGCGCAGGCTACCGAATACGAAGCCCCGGTAACTTTCTACGCGGGGCACCGCTTTCAGGCCGAAGGCGTCGCGCAAGTTCTCGTTGTTGGCATAGGCGCCGGTCTCCTGGTTCTTGATCTTGATGCAGCGCCCGGTTTCGTTGTAGGTCCAGCCGTGAAAACGACAGGTGAAGCTTTTGGCCGAACCTTTGCGCAGCGGGGCCACGACTGTCCCGCGGTGGGCGCAGGCGTTGGCGAAGGCGCCGATGCTCCCGTCCTTGCGGCGATTGACCACGACGGGCTGGCGCCCCATATGGCGGGTCACGTAGTCGCCGGGACGGGCGAGCTCGCTTTCATGGCATAGGTAGACCCAGCCATTCTCGAAAATCCGTTCCATTTCCGCTTCGAACAACGCCGGATCCCGGTATATCCCGCGATCGACGAGGAAACGGCCATTCTTTGCGTCGTCCAGCACGTAGCCGGAGAACCCGGCCCCGCCGGCACTCGTCGGCTCTGTCATCGTCTCGCTCCACACACAGTTCGCTCATGCGGAGCGATCTTAGGCGGGGGCTAGATATATGTAAAATGAAATGATTTGATCTCATTCATTCTTGAAATGAATGATTTGGACCATGGACAAGCCGCTTTCGCGCAAGCTGGATCTCAACCTGCTGGACCTATTCGATGCGATCTATCGCACGCGCAATCTCACGGCAGCGGGAAAAGCGCTGGGTTTGAGCCAACCCGCCATGAGCCACGCATTGGCCCGCCTGCGCGACATGTACGGCGATCCCCTCTTCGTCCGGCTCGCCAAGGGCGTGGAGCCCACGCCATTTGCGGATGAGCTGGTGGGGCCGATCTCGCAAGCGCTACAGATCCTCGCCCAAACGCTAGAGAAGGGTTCGTTCGTCCCCGAGACGGCGCAGCGCACATTCCGCCTGGCAATGACCGACATCGGGGAACACACGTTCCTGCCGCGGCTCATCCGCCACTTGCAGCACCATGCACCGCATCTATGCGTGGAGACCGTGGCCACGAGCGCGAGTCCGGAAGAGCTGGCCCAAGCGCTTTCAACAGGGAGCATCGACCTCGCCCTCGGGGCAATCAATCCGGACATCGGCGGTGTGCGAAGCCGCGTCTTGTTCTCGGACGTCTACGCCTGCGTCGCGCGGCCGTCAGTGGTCCCCAACGGTACGCTCAGCCTGGCGGAATTCAAGCAGGCCCGCCACGTCGTTCCCAACGTCGCGGGCACCAACCATTCCATCCTCATCGAGCGCATGCTGGTCGCGAACGGCATGAGCAAGCAAGTAGTGGCCCGCGTCACGCACTTCCTCGCGATCGCAGAGCTGGTCGCCAACACCGACGTCATCGCCATCATGCCGCGCAACCTCGCTCTCTCGGTAGCGCAGCGCTGGGGCCTCTGCCATTTCACGCCGCCGGTCCCCATGCCGGGCTACGACATCATGGTCTATTGGCATAAACGGCACGACCAAGAGCCTGGCAATACTTGGCTGCGCACCGCGATCATCGAGCTCTTCCAAGGCGGGCCGTATCCGCAGTCCAAGTCCAAGCCGTGCGCCCCGAGCCGGGTCCGATCACGGCGCCGAGCCTGACCCCAGCAAGTCTTCTATCTTCACCGGCAGGTCCCGCACGCGCACTCCGGTGGCGTGGTAGACGGCCGAAGCGATGGCCGCCGCGATTCCGGCCAGGCCAATCTCGCCTATGCCGCGGGCGCCGAGTTCATTGAGCACCACATCGGGGTGCTCGATGAAGCACACATCGATCTCGGGCGCATCTGCGTGGGTGGCGACCATGTAGTCGGCAAGATTGTTGTTGATGGGTGCGCCGCTGCGCTCGTCATAGATAGTCTCCTCCAGCAACGCCATGCCTACGCCCATCACGATGGCACCCTCTACCTGGTTGCGGCCTGTACGCGGATTGATGATGCGGCCGGCGTCGATCGCGGTCACGACCCGCGACACGCGCAGGCGGGCAATGGCCGGCTCCCATGTCACTTCCACGAAATGGGCGCCGAAAGAATGATTCGAATGGCGTTGGTACGCCGGGTCCTTGCTACTGGCCTTCGCGCTACCCCGTCCGGAGAGGACGTTCAGCTTGGCCGCCTGCAGAATCCGTTCGAATGCCACGCCTGCCGCCGGTGGTTCTCCTACCCGGTGCAGCCGGCCGTCGCTCATGCACCATGCATCGACGTCCTCCGCCGGCTCGACCCACCCGAGCCGCTCGGCACAATGCGCGAGCCGCGCAAGCGCGTCGCGCGCCGCGGCGAGGACGGCGGGCACAAGAGATCCCGTGGCCATGGAGCCACCCGAGGTCGGCCCGGCCGGCAGTGTCGTATCGCCCAATTGCACCTCGATGCATCCGGCCGGCACGCCGAGTACGTGGGCCGTCATTTGCGCCATGACGGTATAGGTTCCGGTGCCGATGTCCTGCGTGGCGCTGGCTACGCGCACCGTCCCATCGGCCCTCAGGTCCACCTGCGCTTCGGCTTTCAACCGCGTCGCCATCCAGGAGCAGGAAGCCATGCCCCAGCCCAGCACGAGGCCGTCGCGCCGCATGGCGCCGATGCGGGGGTCCCGCCGCGGCCACCCAAAACGCTCGGCACCTTGCACGAGGCATTCCCGAAGATGGCGGGAGGAAAAAGGCAGGTTACTGGCCTCGTCGCGCGACGGCTCGTTGCGCAGCCGCAGCGCCACGGGATCGATGCCAAGCGCGACGGCGAGTTCGTCCATCGCGGATTCGATCGCGTACAGGCCCGGCACGGCGCCCGGTCCGCGCATGGAAGTCGTCGGGGCGATGTCGCGCCTCGCCGAACCGTAGGTCACTCGCAGGTTGGGGGTACTGTAGAGAAACGCGGATGCCTCGCCGCAATTTTCCTTGTGGTATTCCTCCCGCGCAACATGGAAGAGATAGTCGTGCTGCAGCGAAGTCAGCTTGCCGTCGGCCGTTGCCGAGAGCCGGACCCGCTGCCGGGTATTGGAGCGGTGGCCGACGTTGTGGAACATCATGCGCCGGCTCAGCACCAGCTTCACCGGCTGCCGCACGTCTCGGGCCGCTGCGGCGGCAAGCGCCGAATGCCCCCACGGCCAAAGCTTGCTGCCGAAACCCGATCCGACATGCTCGGTGATGACGCGCACCCGGTGGGGAGGCTCCCCTAGCATCGCAGCCAAGGCGACACGGTGATTCACCACTGCCTGCGAGCTCTCGTACAAGGTAAAGCCTTGGCCCTCGTCGTACATGGCCACCGTGGCATGCATTTCCAGGGGATTGTTCGTTTCCGGCGGCGTGGTGTAGACGCGATCGATGCACACCTCGCCACGCTCGAAGGCACTGGGGGCGTCACCCCGTTCGGACTCCACCTGCGGCGCTTCCTCGGGAGCAAGCTCCATGGAAACGTCGGGCGGTTCTTCTTCATACTCCACTGTGATGGCAGCCGCGGCGGCGCAAGCCTGCTCGAGCGTCCCGGCGACGACCAGCGCGACGTATTGCCCGTAATAGCGGATCACGTCGTCGTCGAGCGGCGGCCGGTACTCGTCAAGCTTGGCCGTTTTTTCCTCGATCCGGGAAAAACGCCCGATGTTCTCGCGCGTAAAAACCTTTCTGACGCCGGGCATGTCCTGCGCAACGCGGGTCTCGATGCGCCGTATCCGGCCTCGGGCCACCGTCGCGCATACGGGCACGGCATACAGCATCGCAGGGAAGTGATGGTCTGCGGCATAGCGTGCACGGCCTGCCACCTTGAGGGGCCCCTCCACGCGTGTCCAACCGGCGCCGATCGGGGAAAGAGTATGGGAAGGTGTCGTCGACATGACGCATCAGTCCCCTGTCGTAACGGTTTTCAAGGCATGCACCAGGCTCCGGCGCGCCAACTCGATCTTGAAGGCGTTGTCACGCTGGGGCCGCGCGTCGCGCAGCAATTCGGCAGCCGCGGCTTCGAATACCTTCGCGGACGGCGCGCCGGTCAGCATCATGTCGGCCGCACTCGTGCGCCATGGTCGCGTCCCGACGCCACCCAAAGCCACGCGGGCCTTCTGTATGCTGCCCTGCGCCAGCGTGACCACCACAGCGGCCGACGCCAACGCGAACTCATAGGACGCCCGGTCCCGCAGCTTGAGATACAGCGATCGGGTTCCGGGCGGCCAGGGCGGCAGCGTCACATGGGTAATGAGCTCGCCCGGTCGCAATACGGTTTCGCGCTCGGGCGCATCGCCAGGCAGGAGAAAGAAGTCGTCGATATCCACCGAGCGCCTGCCATCGACTCCCTGGATTTCAATGGTTGCGCCCAGCGCCATCAACGCCACGTTCATATCAGAGGGATTGCTCGCGATGCACGCCTCGCTCGTGCCGAGCACCGCCAAGTTCCGGTGGTAGCCGCCCATGGCGGGGCAACCAGAGCCGGGCGCCCGCTTGTTGCACGGCATGGCCGCATCGCGAAAGTACACACAGCGCGTCCGCTGCAGCAGATTGCCGCCGGTGGTCGCCATGTTCCTCAATTGCGGTGACGCGCCGGAAAGCAGGGCTTGGGATAAGACCGAATAGTGCTCGCGGATGACTTCGTGCTGCGCCAGGTCGGCATTGCGCACCATGGCGCCGATGCGCACCCCGCCCGCCGGCGTAGGTTCGATCTTATCGAGCCGGAGATGGCCGATGTCCACCACCACGCCCGGGCGTTCGACGCCCAGCTTCATCAGATCCACCAGCGTCGTGCCGCCCGCCAGGAACCGTACCTGCGCACCTAATTGCCTGTCGCCGTACGCGGCGGATGTCACGGCCTCCGCGACGTCGTCCGCCCGCCACAATTGGAACATTTCCATGGACGGCCGCCTTCAGGATGCTGCGCGGCGGACCTGCTGTACCGCCGCCAGGATGTTCTGGTAAGCGCCGCAACGGCAGAGATTACCACTCATGCATTCTTTCACCTCGGCGTCGGACGTGCCGCAAGGCTCATTCAGCAACGCGACCGCCGACATGACCTGGCCCGGCGTGCAATAGCCGCATTGATAGGCGTCATGCTCCAGGAATGCCGCCTGCACGGCGTGCAACGTGCCGCTTTCGGCCAGGCCCTCGACCGTGGTTACTTGGCGTCCGTCCAGCGTTGCCGCGAGGATGAGGCAGGCGTTGACGCGCCTGCCATCGAGGTGAACCGTACAGGCCCCGCACTGGCCGTGATCGCAGCCCTTCTTGGCGCCGGCCAGCCCCAGCGTCTCGCGCAGGCAGTCGAGCAAGGTCGTGCGCGCATCGAGGTCGAGTTCGTGCGGGCGACCATTCACATGCAGAGTAAGCTTCATGGTGCGGGTTCCCCGTGAACCGCAATAAAGCCTCGCTCTCGCAAGCGCCGTGCCCGCTGGCCTGCGGCGGATGCTGCGCAGGACCTCCACCTTGGGGAAGGGGGTGATCGCCCGCCGGAAGCGCTTACCTGCGGGCGACACATGTGCGGGTTATTCCGGCGTGATGCCCGCCTGCTTCACCAGGGCGGCCCATTTCTTGATTTCCTTGGCGCGATAAGTCGCCAGCTCTTCCGGCGTAGAAGTGCGCGGGTCGACGTTGAGCTCCAGCATCTTGCGCTTGACCGCCGGCATTTGCACGACCTTGGTCAAGCTCTTATTCAAGCGGTCGATCACGTCTTTGGGCGTTCCCGCCGGTGCAAATATCGCAAACCAGTTTTCAATGGCATACCCAGGCAGGCCGGACTCCGCCATGGTGGGAACGTCGGGCATTTGCTCGCTTCGCGTTTCACTGGTGATGGCCAGGGCACGCAAGGCGCCCTGCTTGACCAGCGGCACGGCAGCCACGATGCCGGAGAAGTACATCTCGACCTGGCCAGCCAGCAGGTCATTCAGGGCGGGGCCACCGCCGCGGTAGGGCACGTGCACGATGTCGACCCCCGCCATGCTCTTGAACAATTCCGCAGCGAGGTGGGTAGGCGTACCCACGCCTGCCGAAGCGAAATTGACCTTGCCCGGCGAAGCCTTGGCATGGGCGATCAGTTCTTGCACGCTGCGGTACGGCTGGCGGGCGCCGACCACCAGGAGAGAGGGAGAAGTGCCGACCATGCCAACCGCATCGAAGTCTTTCTCGGCATCATAGGGAAGCTTGGAATAGAGACTGGGGGCGATCCCGAACGATGCCGTCCCGCCCAGTATCAGGGTGTATCCATCCGGCGCAGACTTGGCCACCATGTCCGCACCTATGGTGCCTCCGGCCCCGCCTTTGTTCTCGATGACCACCGGTTTGCCGAGATCGTTGCCCATTTCGGTGGCAAGCAGCCGGCCGAGCACGTCATTGGGGCCACCCGGCGGGAAGGGGATCATCATCCGGATGGGACGTTCCGGGTACGTGGAAGCGATCGCCAAAGAAGCCGTACAGGCGAAGAATGCACCGACCAGAAGACGCTGGACGCCTTTGCGCGAGCGGGAAGGCGAAAACCGGCCGGCACGGCGAGGCTGGGTGGAATACGGCATGGTGTCTCCTTGAATACGGGCGGCCCCTGCTTGGGAGACCGCGATTTGCCGCTAATCCTAGAGTCGGTCGCGCCGCCCGCACAAACCAGTATTTTTCACCCGACCTTGAAATTTTCTAATGAACTATCCACGCCGTATTTGAGCAGCCACTCCCTGAAAGCGCTGATTTTGGGGTCGTCGGCGCGGGACTGCGGACACACCAGGTGATAGCCGCGGGAACGACGCAACACGAAAGGATGAGGCGCCACCAGTATCCCCTGTTCGAGATCCTTGGCGACGTAGCGGCGCTGCCCGAGGGCAACGCCCAACCCCTGGATGGCGCACTGGTAAATGACGCTGAGATCCTCATAGTACAAATCGTTCTTGGCGTTCTTGCGAACCGCCCCCACCGCGGCGATCCAGTCCGGCCAATGTTGGGGACGGCGGTTCGAGTGCAACAGCGGGAGCTTCAACAATGCCTCGGTGCTCGGTCCGGAAGGCAGCCTCGCCGCCAGCTGCGGCGCCATCACAGGGGTCAGCTCGTCGCTGAACAAGAGATCGCTGCGCAAACCCTCCCACGGCCCGTCGCCATAAAGAATGCCGACGTCTACCGTGTCGCGGCGGAAGTCCACCGCGTCCACGCTCGACGCAAGGCGAATCTTGATATTCGGATGGGCGTGCTGGAAGGCAGGCAGCAAGGGAATCAGCCAGCGCACGAAAAAAGTGGTGTGGCCCCGCACGGTCAAGACCTGCGCCGACCCCGACGAAACCAGCTCCTGCGTCGCGCGCACGATTTGCTCGAAAGCGACGCTCAGGCCTTTGGCATACATTTCTCCGCCGCGTGTCAGCTTGGGCGGGCGCTCGCTTCGATCGAACAAGGCGAATCCCAGCCAGCTTTCGAGAGCCTTGATCTGATGGCTGACCGCGCCGGGCGTGATGTGCAGCTCCGCAGCCGCTTCCGTGAAGCTCAAGTGCCGCGCCGCGCTTTCAAAGACGCGCAGCGGATTCAATGGCGGGAGTTGAGGATTCATGGCGTCTCAGCATGAATTTTTCTAAAAACTGAATGAAGTATTTTGGATGGCGATGCGAGATGGTACTGCCTTAAGATGGCCGCGCCAGTCGCCTTGAAGGCGCCACGAGACAACATCATTCGCCGACCGGGCGGGTGTAGGAGCCCTTGCATGAGCCTGAACTACTCCACCGATTTCCCGTCTCTCAAAGACCAGGTTGACGCAGCGGAATGGCGCACGCGCGTCGACCTTGCCGCATGCTACCGGCTGATGGACCGGTATGGCATGACGGACATGATATACAACCACATCACCGCGCAAATTCCCGGCAAGAAGGAGCGCCTGCTGATCAACCTGTACGGCCTGCTGTATAAGGAAATCACGGCGTCCAGCCTGGTCGAAATCGATTACGACGGCAACGTCCACCGCAGCCCCGAGACGGCCTACGGCATCAACCGTTCGGGCTATGTCATCCACGGATGCATCCACCGCGCGCGCCCCGACGTGCATTGCATCATCCACACGCATACGCGCGCCGGCATGGCGGTTTCCGCCATGGATTGCGGGCTACTTCCCATCACCCAGACGGCATCGCGCTTCTACGGCCACATCGCCTACCACGAGTTCGAGGGCCCGGCGATCGATCTGGACGAACAAGCGCGCCTGGTCGCGGATCTCGGCCCGCACAACGCCATGATCCTGCGCAACCACGGCCTATTGGTATGCGCGCCGTCCATCCCCCAGGCCTTCAACCTCATGTACCACCTCGAGCTCTCCTGCCGCGCCCAAGTCGATGCCATGAGCGGCGGACTCGAACACGTCAAGATCCCCTCGGACGAAGTCCTCGCCCGCGCCGCCCATTTGTACCAACCCGGCACGCGCAGACCATACGGGGAGCTCGAATGGCATGCGCTATTGCGCTGGCTGGATGCCGAGCCGGGTGGATTCCCTCGCTATGACAGCTGACGTTCGACCGCGCCGCCAACCGCCCATTCTTCCATCGCTTACCACGACCCCATGCGCAAGATCCCCCTTCGACGGCCCCTCGTCGAGATCGACGGCGACGAAATGGCCCGCGTCATGTGGGCCTGGATCAAGGAATCGCTGATCCTGCCTTACGTCGAAGGCGAGCTGCTGTACTTCGATCTGGGGATACGGAACCGGGACGCAACGGGCGACCAGGTGACACTGGAGGCCGCGCGCGCCACGTTGCGCCATGGCGTGGCCGTCAAGTGCGCCACCATCACGCACGACCTGGCACGGATGCACGAATTCGGCTCGCCCGCCATGCTGCCCAGCCCGAATGCCACGTTCCGCAACGTCCTGAACGGCACGGTTTTCCGCGAGCCCATTTGTTGCCGCAACATTCCCCGCCTCGTCCCCCATTGGGACCAGCCCATCGTCATCGCCCGCCATGCGTTCGGCGACCACTCCAATGCGACGCAGATCGAACTGCCCGGCCCCGGAACGCTCACGCTGCGCTTTGCCCCCGACGGCGACGCTGCGGCGATCGAACGAGAAGTGTGCCGCGTCGACGGCTCGGGCATCGCCATGGCCATGTACAACCTTGACGCCTCCATTACGGGGTTCGCCAGGGCAGTGTTTCGTTATGGACTGCTACGGCAGTATCCGGTTTACCTCTCGACGAAGCACACCATCATCAAGACCTACGATGGGCGCTTTTCCGCCATCTTCCAGGACGTGTTCGAGCGCGAATTCGCCCAGGCCTACCGCGAGGCCGGCCTCACCTACGAACACCGCCTGATCGACGACATGGTGGCCAGCGCGCTCAAGTGGCGAGGAGGATACATCTGGGCTTGCAAGAACTACGACGGCGACGTGCAATCCGACACCGTCGCCCAAGGCTTCGGGTCGCTCGGCCTCATGACCTCGGTGCTGGTCACGCCCGACGGCGGCGCCTTCGAAGCCGAGGCGGCGCATGGCACGGTCACGCGACACTATCGCGAACACCAGGCAGGGCGAGAAACATCCACCAACCCGATCGCCTCGATCTTCGCTTGGACGAGAGGGCTGCGGCGCCGTGCCGAACTCGATGAAACGCCCGACCTGGCCGCCTTTGCATCGGCGCTGGAACGTGCATGCATCGCCACCGTGGAAGCGGGATGCATGACGCGCGACCTGGCTACCCTGGTAAGCCCGGACCACCCCTGGGTGAGCACCCGGGCCTTTCTTGAACGCGTCGCAGCGACGTTGCGACGCGAACTCGGCGCCTGAGCGACGCGACTCAGCCCGCTGCGCCGGCCTTGGGAACGGTCACGCCGGTGACGGCATGACGCGCGAGCGCTTCCTCGACGCAGCCCGAAGCCTTCATCTCTTCGACGAAAGCGGCCAGATAAGCATGCGCCGCTTCCCCCCGAGACTTCGGCAGCCCCATGGCCTGCCGGATCAGCATGAAATGGCCCGGCAGCAGGCGCAGCCCCCCATGCCGCGCCGCGTCGGCCTCAAGCTGCTGGCGCACGCCCGCAGCCACGTCCGCACCGCTTTCCAAGAACACGTCCACCACCGCGGGGGAAGTCGGCGCCCGCTCGATGGTCGCATGTTGCAGGCTGCGCGTCAGATACAGATCGTAGGCGCTACCTTTGCCCACGGTGACGCGGACACCGGGCCGGTCCACCTCGGACTGCTCGACGACGGGGGAACCGTCACGTACGAGATAGGCGCCTTCGATCACCACATAGGGTTCGGTAAACGCAATGTGCTCACCGCGCTTGGGGTCGATGGCGAAAAACCCGATGTCTGCCTTTTCCGCGGCAACGGCCTCGACCGACTCGCCGGCCGAGGGAAAGATCACCAACTCCAGCTCCACGCCCAGCCGCCTGGCCAGCTCCCCCGCCAGGTCCACCGACACCCCGCGCGCACCGCGCTGGTCGTCGCGACTGGCAAGAATCGGATTGCCCACGTTGATGGAAGCGCGCAAGACCTGCTTGGGCGTAAAAGCGGAGCGAACGACTTCGGTAGCTGGTTGCATGACGGTTTCCGTAAAAAGGGAAGCGACAGTGAAAGCGGGAAGCCCGCGCGATGACCTACTGGGTATCGGGCGAAGAAGGCCCCGGTGCGACGCGGCGGCTGTGCCACCATATTACCCAAGCGGCGGCGACGGGGACCCCGAACAAGACTAGGTGGATGGGCAGTTCTTCGGCAAGGGTGTAGCCGTGGGAAAGGCCGGTATTCAAATTCCAGGCGGAAAAACCCAGCCAGGCCAAGGTGAACAGCACAGCGACTACCGTTCGGAACGAAACCGGAGCAGCGCGCAATGCCGCCCACGCCAACACGAATCCGACGGCCGTAAGAATGAGGGTTCGCATCGCCAACTCCTGCCATGAAGTGAAGCGGTAGCCTTACGTCCTGGCTGGCGTACTTCTCAGCCGGGTTTCACTGTCGCCATCCAAACGTAGGCTGTATGAGTGAGTAATACGAATACGTTCGTCTCTTCTCGGTACGCTCGTCGATAGGAGAGCCTACCGCTTAACGCTCAGATTTTTCCTAGGAAAAAGGCTGCTCGTAAAGCAGCCTTTTCCAAAGCCAATGGGTACCCGATGAACTAGTCCCGCCCTGCACATCTCACACGTCGATATTCCCCGCCATCAACGCATGCGTTTCGATGAAAGCGCGCCGCGGTTCGACGTGGTCGCCCATGAGGGTGGTGAAGATTTCGTCCGCCGAGATGGCGTCTTCGATCTGGACGCGCAGCAGCCGACGCACGGAGGGGTCCATCGTCGTTTCCCACAACTGGCTGGGATTCATTTCGCCCAGGCCCTTGTAGCGCTGCTTGGAAATCGAGCGCTCCGCCTCCGAACGCAGCCACTGGATCGCTTCGCGGAAATTCGTGACGGCCAGCTCCTTGAGCTTGTCGCCTTCGCCACGCTCGACCTTCCCACCGCTGCCGATCAGGCCCTGGAAGGTCTTGGCGCCGTTGTGCAGCACGCGGTAATCCGGGCCGTTGAGGAAGGCTTGGTCGATGACGGTGACGCGAATGTTGCCGTGGTGGTTGCGGTGGATTTCCAGCTTGGGCTGCTGCGTTTCCTCGTCCACCACGACTTTGGTGTGGACGACGCCCGGCATGGCCGGGTCTTCCAATTCCGCCTGCAGGCGCTGGCGCGACAGCTCGGCCGCGTCCACGCTGGAAAGATCGATTTCCACACCCTGCACGATGGCCGACAACGTCGCCACGTCCATGATGCGCGAGAGCCGATCGATGACGGCGTCGACCAGGTTGTACTGGCGGGCAAGCTCCTTGAGTGCTTCCCCGGTGATGGGTTCGGCATCGGCCGTCGGGTAGAGCTTCGCGTCCTTGAGCGCGAGGTCCAGCATGAACGCGGCTTCTTCGGCTTCGTCCTTCAGGTAGCGCTCTTCGCGTCCCACCTTGACCTTGAACAGGGGCGGCTGGGCGATATAGATGTAGCCGCGTTCGATGAGCTGCGGCATCTGGCGATAGAACAGCGTCAGCAGCAGCGTGCGGATATGCGCGCCGTCCACGTCTGCATCGGTCATGATGATGATGCGGTGATAGCGCAGCTTGTCGATGTTGAAGTCGGGGCCGATGCTGGTTCCCAGCGCTGTGATCAGCGTGGTGATCTGTTCGCTGCTGATGAGCTTGTCGAAGCGGGCCTTCTCGACGTTCAGCACCTTGCCGCGCAGCGGCAGGATGGCCTGGAACTTGCGGTCGCGGCCTTGCTTGGCCGATCCGCCGGCGGAATCCCCCTCCACGATGTAGAGCTCGGACTTGGATGGATCCTTTTCCTGGCAGTCGGCAAGCTTGCCGGGCAGGCCGGCGCCTTCCAACACGCCTTTGCGACGGGTCATCTCGCGGGCCTTGCGCGCCGCTTCGCGGGCGCGGGCGGCTTCCACGATCTTGCCACACAAGGCCTTGGCATCCGCGGGGTTCTCGAGCAGCCAGGTTTCCAGGCTGCGCGCCACGGCCTCTTCCACCGCGGGCCGCACTTCGCTGGAGACGAGCTTGTCTTTGGTCTGGCTGCTGAACTTGGGTTCGGGCACCTTGACCGACAGCACGCAGGTCAGGCCTTCGCGCATGTCGTCGCCGGTGGTTTCCACCTTGGCCTTCTTGGCCAGCTCGTTCTCGTCGATGTACTTGTTGATCACCCGTGTCATCGCCGCGCGCAGGCCGGTCAGGTGCGTGCCGCCGTCACGCTGCGGGATGTTGTTGGTGAAGCACAGCACGCTCTCGGTGTAGCTGTCGTTCCATTGCATTGCCACTTCGACGCCCACGGGCACGCCGCCGGCGGAAGACTCGGTAGAGACGGCGAACACGTTGGGATGCAGTACCGTCTTGGAGCGGTTGATGTATTCGACGAAGCCTTTGACGCCGCCGCTGAAGGCGAAGTCCTCTTCCTTGCCTTGGCGCTCGTCCACCAGCTTGATGCGCACGCCATTGTTCAGGAACGAAAGCTCGCGCAGCCGCTTGGACAACACCTCGTAGTGATACTCGATGTTGGAGAAGATTTCCGCATCGGCGAGGAACTGCACGCGGGTACCGCGCTTGTCGGTCTTGCCGACGATCTTCAAAGGCTCGACGCGCTGGCCGCGGCGGAATTCCATCTGGTAGAGATGGCCGTTGCGGCGGATGCTGAGCTTGAGCCACTCCGACAACGCGTTCACGCAAGACACGCCCACCCCGTGCAGTCCGCCCGAGACCTTGTACGAGTTCTGGTCGAACTTGCCGCCGGCGTGCAGCTCGGTCATGACGATTTCCGCCGCGCTGCGCTGGAATTCGTCGTCTTTGTGGATGTCGGTGGGAATGCCTCGGCCGTTGTCCGAGACCGAGATCGAGTTGTCGGTATGTATCGTGACGACGATCTCGTCGCAATAGCCCGCCAGCGCCTCGTCGATGGCGTTGTCGACCACTTCGAACACCATGTGGTGCAACCCCGTGCCATCGGAGGTGTCCCCGATGTACATCCCAGGCCGCTTGCGCACGGCCTCGAGCCCCTTCAGCATCTTGATGGAGTCGGCGCCGTACGAATCCTCGGAGCGGGAGGTATCGACCAGCGTATTGTTGGCAAGGCTAGTATCGATCTCGCCCGTATCAGGCGCGGTGTTCTGTTCGGTCATAGGAAAGCCCACCCCCGGATGGATTGCGGCGGCCCTTCCCGAAGGAAAGGACAGCTGGCAGGCGCGTACGACCGCGCTGCGTCATCCGAGGTCATAAAACAAACCAAGGCCCTTCCCGAATCAGCACCTCGACCCGGCAAGGGAAGATTAATCAAAGAACGAACCGCCACCGCCAATGGCCCACGCCGGCAATCCCACGATGAGCCGCCTCGGCGACCCATCGTTGCCAGCATGGCATGGCCCATGTGGAGGCTTAAATCCGCATCGGCATCACGACGTATTTGAAATCTGCGTTGTCTGGCAGGGTGATCAACGCCGATGAGTTGGCGTCGCCGACGCTCCACTGCACGGTTTCCGCCTTCAGGTTGCCCAGCACGTCGAGCAGGTAGCTGACGTTGAACCCGATGTCCAGCGGTTCGAAACCGTAGTCGATCTCGAGTTCTTCCTGGGCTTCTTCCTGTTCCGCGTTGCTGGCAGATATCTTGAGCACGTGGTCGGCCATCTGCATCCGGACGCCCTTGAACTTGTCGGTAGTCAGGATGGCGGCACGTTGCAGGCTGCGCTGGAGCGCTTCGCGGGCTATCGGGAACTGCTTGCTGTAGCCCTGCGGAATGACCCGCTGGTAGTCGGGGAACTTGCCTTCGACCAACTTGGAGATCAACTCCACGTCGCCGAATACGAATTTGATCTGATTGGCCGCGACGGAGATCTCGATGGGATCGTCGCTGTCCTCCAGCAGGCGAAGCAGCTCCAGCACGGTCTTGCGCGGAACGATGACTTCCTGCTTGGGAGCGTTGCCATCGATCGTGATGGCGCAATAGGCCAGCCGGTGCCCGTCCGTGGCCACGCAGCGCACGTTATTGCCGTCCAGCACGAGCAGCATTCCGTTCAGGTAGTAGCGGATGTCTTGCTGGGCCATCGCGAAGTGCACCATGTTCAGCAGATGGCGGAACGACTTCTGCGCCATCGTGAGCGAAGCATTCCACGACGCGGGCTGCGCCACGGTCGGAAACTCTTCGGCCGCCAGGGTCTGCAGCGCGAACCGGCTCTTGCCGGACTGGACCGACAGCTTCTTGTTGGCCAATGACAGGGCTACATCACCCGTTTCGGGAAGGGCGCGCAAGATGTCGAGCAGTTTGCGAGCTGCCACCGTAGTGGATTCAGACGCATCACCCACGCCGAAGTCGGCATGGGTGGTGATCTGAACCTCGATGTCCGTAGACACGAACGACACGCGACTGCCTTCCTTGCGCAACAGGATGTTGGCCAGGATAGGCAAGGTGTGCCGCCGCTCCACGATGCCTGAAACGGTGGCGAGCGGCTTAAGCAACGCGTCGCGTGAGGCTTTGACCAATTGCATATCCAATCCTTCTTTGGGTTGGTAGTTGATAGGACCCTGTGTACAACTGGAAATCCTTCAAAAAAACATTGTAAATCAAGAACTTGTCCAGCTTTTCCGGGTGGGGATAGACCGCTGGAGCATATCGCATAAGCCTGAACAACTTTCGTTCGAAAAAAGCGCGGCCAAGTTGTCCAGAAATGCCCCAGGGCTTATCCACACACCCATGCACAGAGGTCCCGGCTGAGAATCGTCGTCGTTTATCCCTTCAAAGTTTGTTCGAGTACATGCAGTGCATGGTTCAACTCAGCCTGCTTGGTACGTGATTCCGCGATCTTGCGCACCGCGTGCAGCACCGTGGTGTGATCCCGCCCGCCGAAGAGCTCCCCGATCTCCGGCAGGCTCTTCTGGGTCAGCTCCTTGGCCAAGTACATGGCGATCTGCCTCGGCAGCGCGATGTTGGCCGGCCGGCGCTTCGAATACATGTCGGCGACTTTGATCTTGTAGAAATCGGCGACCGTCTTCTGGATGTTCTCCACCGTGATCTGGCCGTTGGATACCGAAAGCAGATCCTTAAGCGCGTCCTTGCATACCTCCACGGTAATGGGCTTGCCGTGGAACTTGGCATAGGCCAAAACCTTGCGCAGCGCCCCTTCGAGTTCGCGCACGTTGCTGCGCAGGTGCTTGGCAATGAAGAAGGCCACTTCCTCGGGCAGGTGAACGCCTTCCGTTTCCGCCTTCTTCAGAAGAATCGCGACCCGCATCTCCAGCTCGGGCGGCTCGATGGCGCAGGTCAGGCCTGAGTCGAAGCGGGAGATGAGCCGGTCGTCGATGCCGGAGAGCTCCTTCGGATAGGTATCGCTGGTGATGATGATCTGCTTGCGCAGCGCCACCAGTGCCTCGAAAGCGTAGAAGAACTCTTCCTGCGTCCGGTTCTTGCCGGAAAAGAATTGGATGTCATCGATCAACAGCAGATCGAGCGAGTGGTAGTAACGCTTGAAGTCGTCGAAGGCCTTGCGCTGGTAGGACTTGACGACGTCCGAGACGAATTGCTCCGCGTGGATGTAGCGCACGCGGGCACCGGCGTTCTCCGCCACCATGGAATTCCCGATGGCGTGGATCAGGTGGGTCTTGCCCAAGCCCACGCCGCCATATAGGAACAACGGGTTGTAGGAGGTGCCGGGGTTCTCGGCCACCTGCAGGGCAGCCGCCCGGGCGAGCTGGTTGGCCTTGCCGGTGACGAAATTGTCGAACGTGAGCTCGGCGTTGAGCCGGGATCGCTCATAGATGCTCGTCGCCTCGGTCGTGTCCGGCTTGGTCACGCGCGGCACCGGGCGCGGCGCATCGGCGGCCCGCTGCGCGGCGCGCGCAGCGGCCGACTGGACCGTTGCGACGGGGTTGCCGGGGAATCCGGGCGGGATCTGCCCAGGCGAACGGGTGCCGTTCCCGTTGCCTCCGTTGGGGCCGGCTGCCGGAGAAGAGGGCGCGCGCAGCGGCATCGCCATGCGCGAGGAGTCTAGTTCGAACTTGACCTGCACCGGACGTTGGAACCACTGCGCCGCGAGAGATTCGATCCGACCGGAAAAATTGCTACGCACCCAGTCCAGCTTGAAGCGATTGGGCGCCGCAACCCGAAGCACCGACTCGGCTTCGTCGAAGGCAAGCGGTACAAGGGGGCGTATCCAGGCGCTGTATTGCTGAGGAGTGAGTTCCTGCTCCAGCGTCCGGGCGCAGTTTTGCCAAAAATCTTCCATGAATCTCGCTACAAAGGACCGGTGCATCCACACAGGACAGGGGATGCGGAGGTGGTTCTATAGGACGGCCCCGAAACCTGTCATTCTACTCCTCCGAAGGCGAGTTATCCACAGGCCCACCCGATCTGCCTCCGCCGCAGCAGCGCTAACTGATTGACAATATTGAATTTATTTGCCAGTATGGAGGGCTTTCCGAATTTCGGGATGAAATTCGGACTGATTCAAGACCCTGGGTTGGCAGTCTTTCCGCTCTGATACATGCCTGGCATGCGCGTGCAGTCCTTTCTTGAAGGACGGGTGCCGGCTGCGCCGGGCTTTCGGGCAGGCCGGGATTGCGCAAGATTCCGGGGCGGCTTTCACACCCATACCGGAACTCAGCAGGAATCGTCATGAAACGTACCTATCAACCTTCCGTCACCCGCCGCAAGCGCACCCACGGCTTTCGCGTGCGCATGAAGACCCGTGGCGGCCGCGCCGTCATCAACGCCCGCCGCGCCAAGGGCCGCAAGCGCCTGGCCATCTGACGGCCGCGCCGGCCGTCGTTGCCGGCTGGTTGCGCCGGCGGACAGCCGGCAACGTAGCGTTATACCGTTGAAGCTGCGCGCGTCGTTTCCCGGCACCGCGCGGTTGCGCAGTCCGGCCGAATTTGCCCCTGCGCTGAAAGGGCGCCGCCTTGCGAAAGGGGCGCTTTTTGTTTTGAGCGTGGCGCCTTCGAGCCAGCCCAGGCTGGGACTGGTCATCGGCAAACGCTTCGCGCCGCTGTCGGTCAGCCGGGCCGCGCTAAAGCGCGTGGCGCGCGAGGCTTTCCGGCTGCGGCGTGCGGAACTGCCGCCCGGCGACTATGTCTTGAGGTTGCATGCCCGCATTCCGCAATGCTCGCTGACGACGCTCAAGCGCCAGGCCCGACAAGAGATCGACGGCCACCTGGCCCGCGCGATCAAGACTTACGGTTCTCCTCCCGCCCCCGCGCACGGCAAGTCAGCCGGTTCGCCGTAGGGCGGGGCGGTCGCAGGCGGGACGAATTCCCGCATAGAGGCCCATCGTGACGGAAAACCCTGGCAATCCACCGCCTGTCGGCTCGACCCTGCCGCGCCGGCTGCTGATTTGGCCCATCCGTTTCTATCGGTTTTTCCTGAGTCCCTGGGTGGGGCAGTCCTGCCGTTTTACGCCGACTTGCTCGGCCTACACCATGGAAGCGATCGATCGCCACGGCCCCGTCTATGGAACCTACCTCGGCTTGCGCCGCATCTGCCGTTGCCATCCGTACGCCCAGGGCGGCCTCGACCCGGTGCCGTCAGTCCGGCAGCGCGGCCGAGCCCACCCACCTGCGCCGGGAGAGCTCGATCATGACCTGTAATCTTCCCTTCGCCCGGCCGCAGGCCCCCTCCGGAACGCGGCCGGCCCGGCTCCCCGAACCGGCGCGAATCGCTCCCCGCAAAACGCGCGCAAGGCAGCCTCGGCTACACTAGCGGACTTTGCCGCGACGACTGGAACTATCCGTCCATGGACATGCAACGCACCATCCTCTGGATGATCTTCTCGCTATCCCTGCTTTTCTTGTGGGATAGCTGGCAAAAGTACAACGGTCACCCCTCCCTGTTCGGCTCGGCGCCGACCACGGCGGCGTCGACGCAAGACCCGCAGAACGCACCCGACCAGGCGGGCGTGCCCACCCCGGCGCCGGCAGGCGCGCCGGCCGCCAATGCCGAGACGGTGCCCGGCGGCGCTCCGCAGGCCCAACAAGCGGCGGCTGCGGAAAAGGTGGTGGTCACGACCGACGTGCTGCGCCTGACCTTCGACACCCTGGGCGCCCAGATCGTCAAGGCCGAACTGCTCAAGCACGCCGACAATGACGACGAGGGGCGTCCGATCGTCTTGCTCGACGACTCCGCGCAACGGGTCTACCTGGCCCAGACCGGCGTCGTCGGCGCCCCGGCCGGCGCCTCCTATCCCACCCATCGCACGCCGTTTCGCGTCACCACGCCGGCGCGCGAGCTGAACGGCGACAAGCTGGAAATTTCGTTCGAAGCGGAAAGCGCGGGCGTCAAGGTCATCAAGACCTTCACCCTGCACAAGGGGCAGTACGCCATCGACGTGCGCCACACCTTGGAAAACGTCAGCGCGGACCCGGTTTCGCCTTCGCTCTATTTCCAATTGACCCGGGACGGCAACAAGCCCCCCGGCGAAAGCAGTTTCTACAGCACCTTCACGGGCCCAGCCATCTATACGTCCGAGGGCAAATTCGAGAAGGTGAACTTCTCCGACATCGAAAAGGGCAAGGCTTCGTACGTCAAGTCGGCCAACGACGGCTGGCTCGGCATGATCCAGCACTATTTCGCGGTGGCCTGGGTTCCGCCGCAGGGCGTCGCGCGCACCTACGACATGTCCAAGGTAGGGGCAAACCTGTACGCCGTGCGCGCCATCGAGCCGGTCGGGACCCTCTCGCCCGGAACCGGCAGCACGGTGGACGCCAAGCTGTGGATCGGCCCGCAGGACCAGGATGCCATGGCCGCCGTGGCCGAAGGGCTGGACCTGGTGGTCGACTACGGCTGGCTGACCATCATCGCCAAGCCGCTCTTCCTGCTGATGACCTGGCTGCATAAGCTGCTGGGCAACTGGGGCTGGACCATCGTTGCGCTCACCGTCCTCATCAAGCTCGTGTTCTTCCCGCTTTCGGCCGCGGGTTACCGGTCGATGGCGCGGATGAAGAAGGTTGCCCCGCGCATGCAGGCGCTGAAGGAGAAGTACGGCGACGATCGCCAGAAGCTCAACATGGCGATGATGGAGCTGTACCGCTCCGAGAAAATCAATCCGCTCGGCGGCTGCCTGCCCATGCTCGTGCAGGTACCCGTGTTCATCGCGCTGTACTGGGTGCTGCTCGCCAGCGTCGAAATGCGCAACGCGCCGTGGATCCTGTGGGTGCAGGACTTGGCTTCGCCCGATCCGTGGTTCATCCTACCGGCGCTGATGATGGCCACCATGTTCCTGCAGATGAAGCTCAACCCGACCCCGCCGGATCCGGTCCAGGCCAAGGTCATGATGATCATGCCCCTGGTGTTCGGCGGAATGATGTTCTTCTTCCCCGCAGGCTTGGTGCTGTACTGGGTGGTGAACAACATCTTGTCGATCGCGCAGCAATGGGTCATTACCCGGCAAGCGAGCCAATGAGCCCGGCGCGTTGACGTCCCGGCGCCCGCGGACCTGGCTCCGGCCGTCCGCTGGACCCGGCCCTTGGGAAACGATCGATCATCGTGCGGGGGCCGGTTTCGAGGCCGTTTCGGAATACCGGAACGGCCTTTTGCTTTACAGTGCGGTGAGACGCCGCCCATCCGCGCTTTTTCCGATTCGCCCCATGATTTCCGACCAGGACCCCATCGCCGCCATCGCCACGGCCGCCGGACGCGGCGGCATCGGCGTCGTCCGCGTTTCTGCACCGGTGCCGCTGGATGCGCTCATGCAGGCCGTGCTCGGCCGCACGCTCGTGCCGCGCCATGCGCATTACCTGCCATTCCTCGACACGGACGGCAGCATCATTGACAAAGGCATCGCGCTGTCCTTCCCCGCTCCGCACTCCTACACCGGCGAACATGTGCTTGAGCTGCAGGGGCACGGCGGACCGGTCGTGCTGCGCCGGCTGCTCGCCCGCTGCTTGCAGGCGGGCGCCGAAATGGGAATGCGGCTGGCCGAACCGGGCGAGTTCACCAAACGGGCCTTCTTGAACGACCGGATGGACCTGGCCCAGGCCGAGGCGGTGGCCGACCTGATCGACGCCTCTTCCGAGGCCGCGGCCCGCAGCGCGGCCGCCTCGATGACGGGAGCGTTTTCCTCCGAAGTCAACGGGCTGGCCGACCGCATCGTGCACCTGCGCATGCTGGTCGAAGCGACGCTGGACTTCCCTGAAGAAGAGATCGAATTCCTGGAAAAGTACCAGGCGCGCGAAACCCTGGCCTCGATCCAGGCTGACCTTGCCCGGCTGCTCTCTCACGCGCGGCAGGGCGCCATTCTGCGCGAAGGGCTGCACGTAGTGCTCGCCGGCCAGCCCAACGTCGGCAAGTCCAGCCTGCTTAACGCGCTGGCGGGCTTCGAGGCCGCGATCGTCACCCCCATCGCAGGCACCACGCGGGACAAGGTGGTGCAGCAAATCGACATCGATGGCGTTCCCCTGCACATCGTCGACACCGCAGGCTTGCGCGAGACCGAAGACACGGTGGAGCGCATCGGCATCGAACGGACGTGGGACGAAATCGCCAAGGCCGACGTGATCGTGCACTTGATCGACGCGACGCGCCCGAGCCCGGAACTCGATGCGGCCATTACCGCCAAGCTGCCGCCGCGCACGCCGGTGCTTGAAGTCATCAACAAGATGGATCTCATCGAAGAGGGCCGCGCCCCTGCCGACCAGCCGCATGCCAAGGGAGCGAAGCGCCTCTACCTGTCTGCCAAGACCGGCAAGGGCCTGGACGCGCTCAAGCACGAACTGCTCGCCATCGCCGGCTGGAACCCCTCGGCCGAATCCCCATATCTTGCGCGCGAGCGGCACATCCAGGCGCTGCTGGCGACGGCGAACCACCTCGAGCTCGCAGCCGAACACGCTGCGCAAAGCGACCGCGTCCTGGACTTGTTCGCGGAAGAGCTGCGATTGGCGCACGAATCACTCATGTCAATCACCGGCCAATTCAGCAGCGATGACCTGCTCGGGGTGATTTTCTCGCGGTTCTGCATCGGAAAATGACGCAACGGCCGGCGTCTTCCCCGTCCTTGCGCATCTGGGTCGACGCCGATGCGTGTCCCGCCGTGGTCAAGGACATCTTGTTCCGGGCGGCCGAGCGCTGCGAAGTGCCCGTCACGCTGGTTGCCAACCAGATGCTGCGCACGCCTCCGTCACGTTGGGTGAATGCCGTGCAGGTGCCGCGCGGCTTCGACGTGGCCGACGCCCACATCGCCGCCCGGGCCCGGCCCGGCGACCTCGTCATTACCGGCGACATCCCGCTTGCCGCCGAGGTGCTCAAGAAAGGCGCGTCGGTCCTCAATCCGCGCGGCGAACGCTACACCGACGCGACCATCGGCGAGCGCCTCGCCATGCGCGACATGCTGGAAGAGCTGCGCTCCGGCGGTATCGTCACGGGCGGGCCGGCGGCATTCAGCCAGGCGGACCGCCGTGCCTTTGCCAACGCGTTGGACGCGTTCCTGCGAACGGCATTGCGGACGACACCGCGCAGCCCTGGCTGAACGCCCGGAAGCTGTCGCTCAATCAACCTTGATGTTCATTTTTCGCACCAACGGAGGCCATGCCTCGATCTCCCTCGCGACAAACCGCGTGACCTGCTCCACGGTCATGGGTTCAGGCTCCACATCCAATCGACCGAGGGCTTGCTTGAGCGAGGGACTCTCCAATACTGCGTTGATCGCGGCGTTGAGCTTGGAAACGATGGCAGGCGGCGTCCCGGCGGGGGCAAAGAATCCCCAAGTGGTGCCATATGACAGCTCGGGCAAATCGAATCCTTGCTCTGCGAAAGTGGGGATATCCGGGTAAATCGGCGAGCGCTTGTCCCCGGTGATCCCGATCGGCCTGACCTTTCCGGACTCGAGGAACGGCCGTGCCGATCCCGTACCCGTAGTCATCATGAAATCGAGTCTCCCCGCGGCCAGGTCGACGAGGGCGGGTCCCGTGCCTTTGTACGGAATGTGCGTGAACTGCGTCCCCGACTTCATCATCAGCAGTTCCGGGCCTATGTGGGTCGGAAGCTGTCCTGCACCGCCGGCCGATCCGAAGTCGAGCTTGCCGGGGTTCTGACGGGCTGCCTGGACCAGGTCCCCGATGTTCTTATACGGCCGGTCGGATGATACGAACAAGAAGATCGGGCCTTTTGCCGCAAAGGCAATCGGCAGGAAATCCTTCTTTACGTCGTACGACAAGGTCTTGAGCACCGCGGGCTGAATGCCGAAAGTCGCGCCTATCTCGTGAAATAGCAGGGTATAGCCGTCGGGCGCGGCCTTGGCCACGTGCGCGGGGGCGATCGTGCCGAAAGCGCCCAACTTGTTTTCGATAACGAAGGGTTTCTTGAGTTTTTCACCCAGTGCTTTACTGATCTCCCTCGCGATCATATCGGTCGGGCCGCCGGTGGCAAACGGGACAATGACCTGCACCGGTCTCGATGGATAGTCAGCTGCAGCACCGTCATCGGCCGCCGCAAATACGCCATTCCACCACGCGGCCACCACGAGCGCGGATAGCCATTTGCAAGTTTTCTTCATGCGCCGTCTCCTTACGAGTTTTTCTTCTGGGGAACCAAGGATACGGAAGCGCGAGACGACCCACCACGAGAAAAATTAATAGCGGTATGAACGAGAGAGCATGAAGAAATCGCACACCCTCATGAAAATTCGTCAGGCATACACCGCGCACGAGTTTGTTAGGCTGAAAAAAACAACCATGAACGACTATGCCAAGAAGTCCAGCAACGATTTCTGTGTCCGTCCTGACCATTTTGTTGGTCGCTGCGTTGCTCTCGACACCCAGCGCAACAATTGACGGCACATCTTCCCTGTATCGCCTGACGGCTGTCCTTATTTTCGCGCCGACGGCTGTCGGATACGCCGTTTATTTCCTGCGGGGCGCGCAGACGACTCAACTCGAATTTCGAGCTATAGGCCGATATTCCGCTTGGTTGGTGCTGGGCATCTCCGTCCTGATTATCTTGAATCAAATTGGGCTGGTGGGAGAAATTGACCCCGGGGCCCACCCACTCCATGAAAAGCTCATTGAATTATGTATTGCCTTGTTCGCCTGGGCATGCATCCTCGCCTTTAGCTTCAAGCGCGCGAAAGCGCTTGATTTCGGCGGAGACGGCGTCCTTGCGGCCATTTACTGCGTCGTGATCAGTATCCATAACGTCCCGGAAGGACTTGCCCTGGGATCGGTATTGGCCGCACATGACTCTCCCGGGGTCACGGGATCGCCACATATAGGGCTGCTCGCCGCCTTGACCCTGCAAAACGTGGTCGACGCCATTATTGCCGGCGCGGTGGTCTTGACCAAACGCATCTCCCTCTTGGTCAAGACCCTCTATCTGCTGGTCCTGCCTGTCGTCGAATGCATATGCGCGATGCTCGCGCTGGGCCGGCCGACGGGATTGGAGCCTATGTCCGGAGGTGCCCTGACGTTTGCTGCCGCGGGAATGTTCGTCGTTGCCGTTGCAGAAATCATTACACGCCACCGGGCGGATTGACCGAGTTATGAAACACCATGGCATTGAAAAGCCGCACCCCGGATGGATAGGAACGACTTGCCTCGACCAACCGGCGCGCACGGAGCGGATTGAGGAGAAACGGCACGGCAGGATATTTACTGTTCGCAAAACCTAAATCTATTTATGCAGAACTGAGCGGTGCTTCAAAGCCTCGTTCAAGCTTGAATAAGACCGTCTTGGAGATATGTATGGGACAACACTATATCTGCCGCAGCGATGAGCTGAGAGAGGGGGAACGGCGCATCGTCGAAGTAGGCGGAAGAACATATGGAATTTTTCGGATCGATGGCCAGCTTCGTGCATACCTGAACGAATGCCCTCACCAGGGCGGCCCGGTATGCGAAGGGCTGCTCATTCATAAAGTGGTCGAAGTATTGGATGACCAGCGCCGCCATATCGCCGATACCTTCGACACCAACTCCCTGAATGTCGTTTGTGCTTACCACGGGTGGGAGTTCGACATCCGAACCGGTTTATCCTCGGATGACGGGCTGTTCCGGCTGCGCAGAATCAAAGCGTTTGAAGAGGACGGAAAAATCTATTTTTCTCCGCTGGAGAAATGACATGAACCCGACAAACATCAGCACTCATGACCAGCTGGACGCGCCGCCGCTCGAGCCCGTGTCAATAGATCGCCGGTTGGACGAAATTTCGACCAAACTGAGCGCGCTCATCCATGATTATTTCGCCATGGTCGAACGTTATGAGCGCATCGTTCCCATCCGCCTTCATGAAAACACGCCGCCCACGGAGGTCCTTGCTTTCGTATCGGGTTTATTACGTGGATCCAATATCGAATTGTTCGAGCTGGGAATGTGGCAAACGTGGTCTGGTTTAAAGCGTTAAAGGACTAAGCATGAAAATATTTTCGAGCGCTCCTGAGTTCGACCTGGAGAATCCAGATTTCAACACGTCGCGCCACCTCGCAAATGCCAGGATGCAGGCGGAAAGGCGTGGGCTAGACAAGGTGCTAGTGGTGGACGTCGACGCCCACCACTATGAAACCGACAATCTCCTGCCGATCATCGACTTCATCGAAGATCCCGTACTGCGGCAGAGCGCCCTCAACATGTACCAGTACAAGGGCGCCGCGTCGGTCATCTACGACCAGCCAGGCATGCAAGACGTCGGTGGCCGCATCCACCGCTACCAGTACCGGAAACACGAAAATGTCGATGGGCTCGTCGGTACCGAGCGAGACATCGGCCAGGCAATGCGGTGGATGGATGCTTTGGCCGTAGACTATGCCTGCCTGTTTCCCACGCCCATGCTCTTCCTTGGCCTCCATCCCCAAGTCGACATCGAGGTCAATATGGCAAAGGCCTACAACCGCTGGATGGTTGAGGAGGTCTTGCCCCGGACGGACCGGCTCAAGAGCATGCTTTACCTGCCTTTCAACGACCCGCAGGCGACCTACGAAATGGTTAAGAAATATGCGGGCAAGAAAGGGGTTATCGGCTTCATGGTAGTTTCCACCCGCTATAAGCCAATACACCACAACGACTACGTCAAGACGTATGCGTTGCTCGAAGAGGCCGGCCTCCCGATCGCGTTCCACGCGTCCTACCACTGGAACGACCAACTCATCAGCCAGGCCAACAAATTCATCACGGCGCATGCGCTTGGGTTTACGTTCTTCAATGCCTTACACTGTGCCAATTGGGTCACCAACGCAATGCCCGAAAAATTTCCCCGGCTCAAGGTGATTTGGGTCGAGTCGGGGCTTTCTTGGATTCCGTGGCTCATGCAGCGTTTGGACCACGATTATCGGATGCGATCCTCCGAGTGCCCAGGCTTAAAGCAGCTACCCAGCGATTACATGCGGCAAATGTATTACACCACCCAGCCAATGGAAGCCGTCAATAACCGCGAAGCACTCGAGCTCACTTTCAAGATGATCAATGCCGAAACGCAGTTGATGTATTCCTCGGATTACCCCCATTGGGACATGGACTTGCCCACGGTAATTTGGGACCTGCCGTTCCTGAGTGAGCAGGCGAAGCGCCGGATCCTGGGGCTCAACGCCGTAGAAGTTTTCAACCTTGACGTATCTGATCGCTATCCGGATTTGACAGCCCCAAGGTGATGTCATTATGGTGGCGCCGCTTTTGGGAGGAAGCATGGAGGGAAATCAAAACGTGGAGAGGATCCAGGCCCTTTCGGACGTGCTCGAAGCGTATGAACACGGCGAAAGCCTATTCCCCCCCACGCCCCCCGTGGCGGCGCTCAGGGCCTTCGAGGCAGTTGCAAGAAGGCGCAGCTTTACTCGAGCAGCCATCGAATTATCCCAGACCCAGACGGCCATTAGCCACCAAGTACGAAAACTCGAATCGCTTCTGGGCGTCAGTCTGTTCGTTCGCAGTCAGTCCGGAATAGAGCTCACGGAGGAAGGAGCCCAGCTCCTTCCCGCCGTTCAAGATAGCCTGGGAATGCTGACCCAAGCCATCAAGAGAATCAAGGATCGACAGCACAGCGAGGAGCTTTCCGTCGTCACCTTGGCGGCCTTTGGAATCAAGTGCCTGCTTCCACATTTAGCGGATTTCAGGGAACGCTTTCCTTACGTCCGCCTTCGAATCAAGACCGTCATCAGCTTTTCCGCCTCCCATAACTATTTACACGATATAGCCTTCCGGTATGGGACGGGTAACTGGAACAATGTGACGGCCGTCCGTGTGACGGAAGAAACGCTCACCCCAGTCTGCAGCCCAAAGTTTCTCGCCGCATACCCCATAGAATCCATACACGATTTCTTTGAGCAGGTTCCCCTGATACTTACCGAATCGTCGGCTTTTTCCAATGGGTGGGATGCGTGGTTTGCGGCCAACCAGATCCGCCCGCCGGCCACCGGCAATGTGATCATCTGCGACAACATGCTTTCTGCCATCCAGGCAGCGATCGATGGCTTGGGCGTGACCTTGGGCCGCCGCCCGCTCATTACCGCAGATCTGGCGGCAAACAACCTCGTCGCACCTTTTGCCCATGAGATCCGGGGGGACTCTGCTTATTACATGACGATCGCCAAAGGTAGCGAAGACCGGCGATTGATCCGTGAATTCATGGATTGGTTTTGCAGCCTGGGTATCTGCTAGGAGGCATTTACGCCGCCCGTTTGCGCAAATGATGCGCAACTATGCGCGGGCCCATTGCCCGCGCGGCCTCGAAAAGGTCGGATACGTCCTTTCCGTTGGTTCCTGCCAGCAGCTCGGACGACACCACCGGCGCGCCGCAGTAGTCGAAAATGCCATGATCGATTTGGGTCTTCATCGCGCCGAAATAACCGTGCCTCGCATAGGTGCGCAGGTCTGCGCCCCCGATTGCCGCCAGATGAACGGGAAGGTGCCGCAACTTTTTCTCCAACCTACCGCCAGCGCCCTCTTCATAGGCCCAGCCACTGGTGAATACGCGATCTATCCACCCCTTGAGCAAACCCGGCATCGACCACCAGTAGACAGGGTATGCCAGTACCAGGGCGTCGGCGCGGCCTAGCCGCTCGTGCTCGACGACAACGTCAGGCGGAAGGGGGGCTTCGCGCCGGTACGCGGCGAGGTCGGCGGCCGTGAATCGCGGGTCGAAGCCCTCGGCCGCAAGATCTGCCATTTCGACGGAGGTTTCCGGACTTGCCTGGACAATGCCCGCGGCGATCTCCGCCGCGATGGCATGGGTGAGGGACTTGGGATCAGGATGGGAAACGACGATTAATACATGCATGGGATGCTCCTGCCGCACGCTGCATCACAGCGACCTACCTTTGGTAACTTACTAATAGTAGGTTACCGTTGGTATATTAGCGGTGTCAACCCAATTGGAGTTCGTGGCGATGACACAAACCCGCCGCCGTCTCTCCCGCGAAGAGCGCTATCGTCAGCTCGTGGAGACCGCTTGGCAGCTGATCGGCGAAGAAGGCACGGAGGCACTGACCTTGGGTCGATTGGCGGAACGGTCGGGCGTGACCAAGCCCGTCGTCTACGATCATTTCGAGACACGGCTGGGCTTGCTTGCGGCGCTATATAAGGATTACGACGCGAGGCAGAATGCGCTCATGGACCAGGCGCTCCGCACGTGCGCACCCACTTTGGCTGAGGTGAGCCGCGTGATAGCGTCGTCCTATGTAAGGTGCGTGATGCGCCAGGGCCGCGAAATTCCCGGCATCATCGCGGCGTTGGCGGGCTCCCCCCAGCTTGAGGAGATCAAGCGGGAATACGAATCCGCGTTCATCGAGAAATGCCGCTGCGTACTTTCACCCTATGCGCCGGGTCACAAGATCTCGACCGCGAGTTTGTGGGGGATGCTCGGAGCAGCCAACGGCCTGTCCTATGCCGCGGCCCAAGGAGAGATATCGACCGCCCAGGCAGAAGATGAATTACGCACACTCATCGTCGCGATGGTCGAGCGGGGGAGAAAACCCGCCTCCGGCAAGGACCGCGGCGAGAAAGGCGGCTGAGAGTCTGCCTGTCGCGCTTGCCATTCTGCGCTGTCCTGCTACGCCGGGCCAACCCCTGCCGCCTCAGGCCGGGACCCGCTATGCTTATCGCCCGGGCGCGCCCAGTGCGTGGCAGCGCCGCTGTGCCCACGGAGCACCGCATGAAGCTCGAGTTCTCGCGCCTGTTCAACGTTCGCCGCGAGGAGATTCTTCCCGTCTCGCTCGCGGTGGGCTTTTTCTTCTGCGTGCTGACGGCCCTGATGATGCTGCGGCCGGCACGCGAGGCGCTCGGCATGCGAGGTGGCCTGGACGCCGTCCGGTGGTTGTTCGTTGGCACCGCGCTCGCGACGCTGGCCGTCAATCCTCTTTTCGGATGGTTGGTCAGCCGATTCCGGCGCACACAGTTCATCGCAGCGACGTATTGCTTCTTCGCCACCAGCCTCGGGGCTTTTTACCTCCTGCTCGTCGCAGCGCCCGAAGCAGTCGGAACGGCGAGCGGGCAGGTGTTCTACGTGTGGTTCAGCGTCTTCAACTTATTTTCGACCATGGTCTTTTGGGCGCTGATGGCGGACCGTTTCACGCTTGAACAGGGCAAGCGATGCTTCGGCCTCATTTCCGTGGGCGGCACGTTGGGCGCCATCTTTGGTCCGTGGCTAGCGTCCCTGCTGGCCAAGCCCTTGGGAACGCCGTCTTTGCTGCTGATATCGGCAGGGTTTTTGCTGCTGGCACTGGCCCTCGGACTCGGCATTGCGCGCCGTCGCCCGGAAAACGCAAAGCGGGAAACCCCAGGCGCTGCCCCCGAACGCATCGGCGGCAGCGCCTGGGAAGGCATCAAGGCCTTGTTCCGGTCGCGCTACCTAGCTGGCATTGCCCTATACGTGATCATCCTGGCAGTCATGGCGACGTTCCTGTATTTCACCCGGTTGCAGATGGTGGCAGCGGCGGGTAGCGAGCTGGACATGCGCACGGCGCTGTTTGCGCGCATCGACATGCTGACGCAGGTCGCCACGCTGGTAATCCAGCTCGCCGTCGCCGGCCATTTGATGAAACGCCTGGGCGTGGCACTCACGCTGGCGCTTCTTCCGTTGACCGCGGCGCTGGGTTTCGTGGGGTTGGCGATCGTCGGCTCATTGGCGGCGCTGGTTGCATTCGAGGCGAGCTTTCGCGCCGTACAACGCGCCATCATGCGCCCCGCGCGCGAAACGCTGTTCACGGTGCTCAACCGGGAAGACAAGTACAAAGCCAAGGCTTTCATCGATACTTTCATCTACCGGTTCGGCGACGTGGCCGGCGCCCAGGTGGAGGGCGTGCTCAGCAGGCTGGGCATGGGGCTCTACGCCGTGGCGGGGGCAGCCCTTCCGCTGGCCATCGTTTGGATGGGGCTGGCGCTTTGGCTGGGTCGCACGCAGCAACGTCTGGCCGGCGAATCTTCGGCGTCGACATCGACGTCGCCGCACGCCTTCAACATTCTGCAAGAGGGGAGCGAATCATGATTTCCCGCCGCGATACCTTGAAACTGGGCATGGCCGCGGGCGCGGCCGCGGCGCTCGCGCCCACCGCACTGTCCCGCGCTGCACCGGCACCCGAGCCGATCATCACGCGCCCCATCCCCAAGTCGGGAGAACGCTTGCCCGTGGTGGGGCTGGGCAGTTCAGCCACGTTCTCCGCGGTTGCCAGGAGCGAGGATTGGCAACGGCTGCGAAACGTTTTCATGTCGATGTTGGAGCATGGCGGCACCGTGTTCGATACGGCCCCGGCCTATGGCGCATCGGAAGAGGTAGCCGGACAAATCGTGCGCGAATCGGGGGTGGCCGACAAACTTTTCTGGGCGACCAAACTGAACGTCGCCCAAGGCGGCAGTGCCGACCCGGCGCGCGCCCGCGCCCAGGTGGAAACCTCTTTCCAGCGCGTGGGCAAGCAGGTGATCGACTTGATCCAGGTTCACAACATGGGCGACGTCGAGATGCAGTTCAGCATACTCAAGGAACTGCGCGAACAGCGGCGAATCCGCTATGCCGGCGTGACCACGACTTTTCCGCGCCAGTACGAATTGCTGGAGCAGACCATGCGCGCCGAGCCGCTCGACTTCATCGGCGTGGACTACGCCATCGACAACCGCGTGATGGAGGAGCGCATCCTGCCACTGGCGGCCGACCGGGGCATCGCCGTACTGGCCTACGCGCCGTTTGGCCGGACCCGATTGTGGGAGAAGGTGCGCGGCCGGGAGGTCCCGTCCTGGGCCGCCGAACTTGGCATTCGCACTTGGGCGCAGTATTTCCTGAAGTTCGTCATTTCCCATCCTGCCATCACCTGTGCCACGCCAGCCACCAGCCGCCCCGCCAACGTCGTCGATAACATGAGCGCCGCCCGGGGGCCGCTTCCGGACCGCGCGATGCGCGAACGCATGGCCAAGCACATCGAAACCCTGTAAGCAGCGGGGGCTGGGTGCCGGTTCAACCCCTCGCCCGACTGCGCAGTCGGCGGCCAGGAATGCAGCTTGCTGGAGCAGGCAGGATTGCCATCCATGCAGTACCGGCCTATGCTCGAACTCCCCCCGCATCTATGTGCTTGCCGCCGCGCCGGCACATCGCAAGGCCAAGGAGACGTCATGCGAGCGCAGGATTCTCCCCACCGTGCGTCGCCCCGAGCGCCCCTTCTCCAATGGTGGGCGAAACGGTTGCTGCTGGTGTTCGTACTGCTCTGGCCGGGAGCCATTGCCGTCGCCGCAGCCCCAGACACCACCGCGCCGGGAACCGTCGTCCTGCTGGACGTCCAAGGCGCCATCGGGCCCGCCACCACCGGCTACCTGCAGCACGGCTTCGAGAGGGCCCGGCAGGAAAACGCACGCGCCATCGTGCTGCGCATCGATACCCCGGGCGGACTGGCCACTTCGATGCGAGACATCATCCGTTTGATGCTGGCCTCGCCCATTCCGATCATTGCCTATGTGGCTCCCAGCGGGGCCCAGGCAGCCAGCGCAGGGACGTACCTGCTGTATGCCAGCCACCTGGCGGCCATGGCCCCCGGGACCAACACGGGTGCCGCCACGCCAGTCAACATGGGTGGCTCCGGAGAGGGCGCCCCGGCGGGCGACCCGAAAGCGCGCAGGGAGCGGAACAAACCCCAGGGCGACGCCAAAGAGCCGCCCGAGCAGGCGCCCGAGGCCAATGCCATGACCCGCAAGGCCGTCAATGACGCGGTGGCGTTCATACGCAGCCTCGCCGACATGCATGGCCGGAATGCCGATTGGGCCGAAGACGCGGTGCGCAACGCAGCAAGCATCCCGGACCGCGAGGCACTCGAACGCAAGGTCATCGAAGTCGTGGCGAGCGATCTGGACGATCTGCTGGCGCAGGCGGACGGGCGCAGCGTCAAGCTCCAAGGCAAAGACGTGCGATTGGAAACCCGCGGTGCGACGATCGTATCGGTCGAAGCAGATTGGCGCACGCGCTTCCTCGCCATCATCACCAATCCCAACATCGCCTATATCCTGATGCTGCTTGGCATCTACGGCATCATCTTTGAACTGATGAGCCCCGGCGCCATTTTCCCCGGCGTGCTGGGGGCCGTGGCGTTGGTGGTCGGGCTATTCGCCCTCAACCTGCTTCCCATCAATTATGCGGGCATCGGCCTCGTGCTGCTCGGCATCGGACTCATGGCGGCCGAGGCACTCACGCCCTCTGTCGGCCTGCTCGGCATAGGCGGCGTCGCCGTCTTCGCGTTGGGTTCACTGTTCATGTTCGACGGCGACATTCCGGGCTTCCAACTATCGCTGCCCGTAGTCGCCGCCGCAGCAGCAGCAAGCGGCATATTGTTGGCCGTGGTCCTGGCGTCGGTCGTGCGCGCACACCGAAGACAGGTCGTGACCGGCGCCGATCGCTTGATCGGAGCGCGGGGCATCGTGTTGGCGTGGTCGCAGTCCGGCGGACAGGTCCGCATCCATGGCGAGCGCTGGCGCGCCCGCAGCGATGAGCCTCTGGCGCCCGGATCGCCCATACAGGTTACCGGCAGAGACGGCCTGACGCTGATCGTCAGGGCGGCGCCGCCCGACGCACACTAAGGAGCACGTACCATGGTCATTGCCCTCGTTCCCTACCTGATCCTCGTCCTCCTCGTCGTCATGGTCCTGTTGTCGATGATCAGGATCTTGCGCGAGTACGAACGCGGCGTCGTCTTCACCCTTGGACGATTCAGCGGCGTCAAAGGCCCCGGCTTGATCATCCTGATCCCGTTCGTCCAACAAATGGTGAGGGTGGACTTGCGTACGGTCGTGCTCGACGTTCCGAGCCAGGACATCATTTCGCGCGACAACGTGTCGGTAAAAGTGAACGCAGTGGTGTACTTTCGCGTCGTCGACCCCGACAAGGCCGTGATCCAGGTCGAGCGATACATGGAAGCCACCAGCCAGCTGGCCCAAACCACGCTACGGTCCGTCCTCGGCAAACACGAGCTCGACGAAATGCTCGCCGAACGAGACAAGCTCAATGCGGACCTGCAGGAAATATTGGACCGCCAGACCGAAGATTGGGGCATCAAGGTCAACAACGTTGAAATCAAACACGTCGATATCGACGAAAGCATGGTGCGGGCCATTGCGCGCCAGGCCGAAGCCGAGCGCAACCGCCGGGCGCGGATCATCAATGCCGAAGGCGAGCAGCAGGCAGCGCAGCGCCTCGTCGAGGCCGCCCAGACGCTGGCCGCGGCCCCCGAGGCCATGCAGTTGCGGTTTCTTTCGACGCTCTACGACATCAGCAACGACAGGTCGTCCACCATTGTTTTCCCCGTCCCCATCGATTTGCTCCGCAATATCTTCGATGCGCGCGCTGGCCGGCCTGGCCCCGCACCGGGTGCGGCGCCGCAGAACGTAACCAACCCCGACGCGGCCTGAGCGCCGGCGTGAGGGTGCAGCGCCCAGACACCTTGCCCCGGGCGAATCAACCGCCGATGAACAAGAGCGCGGACGAGGCCGTGGCGATCGCCATGGCGCGGTGTAGCCATGTCAAGCGCCGCCCGCCTTCCAGCAGGGTCTTCAAGAAGCCGCCGCAGGCGGCCCACAGGGCAATGGAAGGCAGCGCGCAGGCGAGGAAGACGACCGTTACGACCAGCAATCGCAAGAAATAATCGTCTTCCGCGACGGCATACATGGACACCCCGGACATGGTCATCATCCACGCCTTGGGATTGGCAAACTGAAACCCCATGCCATACCAGAATCCCAACGGCGCCCGGCTGCGGCCATCGCTCAGTCCAGCGCTGCGCCACAAGCGCCACGCCAAATAGAACACATAGGCCACACCTAGGGCCCTCAGCCAGGCGACTCCATGCGGAAGGCTGGCGATCACCGCGCCCACGCCTGCGCCGCACAACATGAACAAGGCGGCAATGCCGGCCAGCGTACCGGCCATCAGGGGGATGGTGCGGACGAATCCATGCGCCAGGCCCGACGCGGTCATCAACACGTTGTTCGGCCCCGGCGTCGCAGCCATCGCGAACGAAAACAACACTAGGGACACGAACCATGCGGCCGTCATGTCGACTCGGTGCCGAAAAATATGACCCAGGCGGCGAAATCTTCCGTGAAAGCCTCGAAGCGGTGCGGCGTGCGGGCCGGCACGAAAAGCACGTCCCCCGCCTGGAACGGATGAAGAAGGCCGGCATTGAAGAACCGGCCTCGCCCCGCGATGACGACGTAGAGTTCGTCGCGCTCGTGCGGCGTTTGCAAGTCTTCCCCGCGGGGAACGTATAGTTCCAGCGACACGCAACCGTGTCGCCACAACTCCGCGAAGCGCTCTCCCCTGGCCTCCAGCACCGAACGCGCATGGGTCAGCGGCAACCAAGTTTGGGGTTCCATTATCCTTTTCCCGCCAACGGTCGAGGCAGGAGAGCCTCCGCATCGCGTCCGGCACTCCCCCGGTTGACCGGCAGTCCGTTATCGTTAAGGGCATGGACATACTGGACCGCAACGCACCGCCGCGTCTTGAAGGTTTGTGCGGGTCAGCGACAACCGCCGGCCCCGCCCCGGCGCGCCTGCACTATGGGCAGGGCGGCCCGGGCATCGAACGCCTGGCGGCGGATTTCACCGGCCCAGCCTTTGCCCCTCATCGCCACGACACCTACGCCATCGGCGTCACGCTGCGGGGCGTCCAGACCTTCCGCTATCGCGGCGAACAGCGGTACTGCCTGGTCGGGGAAGGGCACGTCCTGCATCCCGATGAACTGCATGACGGCGCGGGAGGTACCGAAGAGGGTTTCGGATACCGCATTCTTTACATCGATCCGGCGCTGGTCCAGGAAGCCCTGGGAGGGCGGGCCCTGCCCTTCGTCGCCAACCCGGTCATCGACCGGAAATGGATGCGCCCCCTCTTCGAACAAGGATTGCTGGACATCGACCAGCCCTTGGATCCGTGCCAGCAGGTCGACCTGACGCTCTCCGTGGCGCACTTGCTGCAGCGTCACGCCGGCACCTCGACCCGGCTGCGCACTCCGCTTGCGCTCGACCGACTGGTGCGGGTGCGGGAGCTCATTGCGGCCGACCCATCGGTACCACGTCCGCTTGGGGAGCTGGAACGCGTGGCCGGCTTGGACCGCTGGACACTGGCGCGCCAGTTCCGGGCCGCCTTCGGCACGAGCCCCTCACATTTCCGCACCATGCGGCAGCTGGACAGGGCGCGCACGCTCGTGCGCGCCGGGGCGACGCTGGCAGACGCCGCGGCGGAGGCGGGGTTTGCCGACCAGAGCCACTTCACCCGCCTTTTCAAGCGTGCGTATGGATTGACGCCCGCAAGCTGGCGGCGGGCGATCGGGCGTTGAAACTTGGAATTCCTCGCTAATCGGCATTAACAGCGCGCTCACCGAGTCGAGCCGGCGCAATCTACGAGGGGTGCTCTGGGCCTGCGGCGGCGATTCGACCTGCGCCGCCGCGATTGCACATGCGAACACCGCACGTTGCCACCTAATACTGACGACAAGCAGGGGAAGAACAAGCCCCTGTGCGATCGCCTTGGCCTGTGTCGAGCCATATGCATCCGACTGGGCAAGGACAATACTCCCAACGTGGAGCCGAGAAATGGTCTCCCTACACGCGCAATCGATTGCATGCTGCCCGCGGCTATGAATGTCAAGATGGCGTAGCGAAAAACGGGGCCACGCTCAACAACGCGGACGAAACCGCCGGTCCTGCAGCCGATGCGGGGGCACAGCCATTGTGACCGGTGCCGGACAAGCGGGCGGATAAGTCGCCCGCAACAGTGGGGCGGCGCAACCCATGACGCAACCGATCCGCTTCCCAGCACAGTGCGCGCGGTCATCAAGGGCCACACATCTGGAACCAAGATACGCGTCAACGCACTGCCGTAAACAGCGACACGCCAAGGGGAAATAAACAACGGATAACTGCAAGAATGCCGAGCGCATGAAATGCCCGGCAATGATGCGCATCGATCCGATCACATGGAACAAACGTTTTGCATATGGTTATCCACTTTTCGCTTGAAGTGTGCCTAAGATCTTTTTCACATAGATTTTTCTTGTTCATGCGAAAACCGCATGTTGATACTCGAACATCTTTGTTCGCTGCGCTCATTCCTTTCTTTAAGCTAGCTGGCCTACTCAAGCAATCACGCAACGGACATACATGCCATGGAAGTTCAGGCCCTGACGCCAACCGTCGGCATACGAATTACCGATTTCAAAGTTGCTGACGCTACGAAAGCCGATATTGAGCGGCTGCGAACTCTAGTTGCCGAGCACTGCGTCATTCACTTGCCGGGCCAATTCGTGAATGCGACTGACCTCGAGTCCTTCGCAAGTAAATTCGGCGAATTGTGGATCGGCAGTTTTCTCAAACCCATCGAAGGCCATCGTTATGCCATCCCCATCAAGAACAACGGGAAAAAGCTTGCGATTTCTGAGCGTTGGCATGCCGACAGCACCTACGATCGATATCCGCCCTATTTATCTTTCCTAACCGCGATCAATCTGCCCCCCTTGGGCGGAGACACGATGTGGTGCAACCAGTATCTGGTCTACGAGTACCTGCCAGATGGAGTAAAGAAGCTTATCAGCCGCGTCCGCGCAGTTCACTACAACCGTGGTCAGGTAAAGGTCCGAACCGGTGAAGATCGCACTGACCTACCGGGTTTCCCGCACCCACTGGTCATCAAACATCCGATCACGGGCAAACCAGTTTTTTATCTGAGCGCGCATGCCGAGCATTTGGAAGGCTTAAGCAGGGAGGAAAGTGCGCTACTGCTAGACTGGCTTCGCCGCTACAACGGTCAGCCCGCCTTCAGCTACCGACACCAGTGGTCGGAAGGGGATTTGATCATCTGGGATAACCGCTGTTCCACTCATTTCGCCGTTCATGACTATGGCGACTACCCGCGCTATTTGAATCGAGTAACGGTCGCCGGCCCCCAGCCCGAACCCTATTTCGACCTCGATTAAGTACTCCCCGAAGGGACTAACCAAGGTGTCACCATGACTACTAATACCGTTCGGCGTCGCCTCGTGGCTGCCGGCGCGGCCGCCGCTGTCTCGACTGTCCTACCTGCAATAGCCCTCGGACAGGGCGACTACCCGATCAAACCAATCACACTCGTCATTCCCTATCAAGGCGGCATTACCGAACAACTTGGGCGCCTCTATGCGGCCGAGCTGGAAAAAGCTTTGGGCAAATCCGTAATCGTCGAGATCAAGCCTGGTGCCGGCGGCGTCATAGGCGGCAAGTATGCTGCACGAGCACCGGCTGATGGCTATACGCTGGTAGTGACGTCAGGACTCACGCAAGAAACGGCGCAGGGTCGTTTTGACACATTCGCGGAGCTCGAAGCGGTTACCGCCATCACATCGCAACCTTTCTTGCTCTACGTGAAGCCGGATAGCCCGCTCAAGACGCTAAGAGACTATCTGGATTTTGCCAAGGCTCATCCCGGAAAACTGTCGTACGGTAGCGTCGGCCCCAACACCAGCGCCCACATCATCGGGCAGGTGCTGGAGAAAAGCGCCTCCGTCAAATTAGTCCACGTACCCTATAAGGGCGGCGGGGCCCAAGCACTGGCGGTAATGTCGGGCGAATTGCAATCAGGTTATCTGACTTCTGCCTTCATCAAGCCCTACGTCGAAGCAAGAACACTCCGACCTATTGTCATCGTGTCGGACCAGCGCAGCGAAATCTATCCCGACGTGCCTACGGTTGCCGAGGCCGGATATCCAGACCTGATTCCTGTGGGTTCTTCTTGGTTTGGAATTTTCGCACCTAAAGGACTGCCCCCAGCAGTGAAGGAAAAATTGATCCGTACCTCCAGGGCCATTCATGATGCCAGCCCCCTGGTCTCATTCATCCGCAATTCTGGCGGCATTCTGCTACCGAACGGACCAGAATGGGCGACCAAGAAAACGGCGGACGACATCGCGTTCTGGAAAGCGTTTTACGGCAGCCGAAGCGACAAATAAAGGTGACCACCCGTTCCGCCGACGATGGCCACGGAGAGCTTCGGCCGCATTGTCTGTGCATGAACGGAGCGGCTTCTTGAAACCTGTAGAGGGTGCTGTCGCAGCCAGTAGCGACATCCTCAACGTGATGGCCGACCGCTGGTACATGCACGACTCAATGGGACGCTCACGCTGACGGACCGGCGCATCCTGACGGACCTAATGCTGTGGTGTGACAGTGCATTGCGATTCATAGCGCACTTTTTCGGACGATCACGTGGAAAGAGTCTATTCGGGAGCCTTCCTAGTCCTAATAGGGCTGGGCGCAGCTTATCTAGCAATCGGCTACGGCCTCGGCGACTCGCAAGAGCCCGGCTCGGGATATTTCCCTTTCATTCTCGGGCTCACCTTGACCGGCCTGGGGGTGGTAATCGCCATACGCGAATTTCGTTCTTCTCCCGCCGAATCATCTAACGGCAAATGGCCCCTGTGCCAATTGACTTGCATCATCAGTGCGCTTCTGGCTTTTGCATTGCTCATCGGGGGAGTCAGCTCAACGGGATTTCGTGGGGCGGGGCTCGTCCCTGCGATGTTCGTTCTGGTTTTCATCACAGGACTGGCCGGCCGCAAACTCACCCTGCGCGAGAATCTGCTGCTATCGGTAGTGCTCACGATGTTGTCGATGGCGATATTCGTCGCACTGTTCGGTATCGCGATCCCGCTTTGGCCTTGGTCTTACTGAATCGAGATCCCCATGGAACTGCTTCAGCACATCGCAACCGGCTTCGCGCAAGCAGCCACAACAACTAACCTGCTATATGCGCTGGCGGGCTGCCTGCTCGGAACGTTGGTTGGCGTGCTACCCGGCCTAGGCCCCGTAGCTACAGTCGCCATGTTGCTGCCAGCGACCTACGCGCTGGATCCGATTCCTGGACTGATCATGATGGCCGGGATCTATTACGGCGCGCAGTATGGCGGTTCAACCACAGCCATTCTAATCAAGCTACCCGGAGAGTCATCGTCGCTCGTGACGACGTTAGACGGCTATGCAATGACCCGCCAAGGCAAAGCCGGCACGGCGCTGGCGCTCGCCGCCCTCGGCTCGTTTTTCGCCGGTTGCGTCGGCACGTTCATTCTGGCTGCCTTTTCTCCGCAACTTGCCAAGGTCGCGTTTCATTTTGGCGCGCCCGAATATTTCTCGCTCATGTGCCTGGGTCTGATCGGTGCCATCGCCTTGTCATCCGGAGACGTCGTCAAAGCCTTGGCGATGACGGTGCTTGGGCTCCTGCTCGGCATGATTGGAAGCGACGTGACGTCAGGTGAAACGCGATTCACGTTCGGATTTCTCGAACTGGAGGACGGGCTTGAGTTCGCCATCGTTGCCATGGCCTGGTTCGGTTTTGGCGAAATTATTTGGAACCTCACCCAATCTGATCCGTCCCAGCACGACACGCCACAAAACGTCTCGCGCCTTCGAATCTCCTGGCGCGATATGAAGGTAGCACTTCCGGCCATTTTCCGGGGCTCGGCGATAGGTACGCTCTTCGGTGTCTTGCCGGGCGGCGGTGCAGTACTGGCTTCGTTCGCCTCTTATACCGTCGAAAAAAAGCTGGGCCCCAAGCCTGGTGAGCCCGCGTTCGGCGAAGGCAATCTGCGGGGCCTGGCCGGGCCCGAATCAGCAAACAATGCCGGTGCCCAGACAAATTTTATCCCCATGCTGACACTCGGTATTCCGTCTGGCCCCGTCATGGCGCTAATGATCGCTGCCCTGTCCGTCCACGACATCCAGGCTGGGCCGCAGATTCTGACACGCAATGCCGACTTATTCTGGGCCTTAGTTGCCTCTATGTGGATAGGAAATCTGATGCTGCTGGTTCTGAATTACCCGCTGATCGGGATTTGGATACGACTGTTGGCCATTCCGTACAAGTGGCTGTTCCCAGCGATCGTCTTATTCTGCACCATCGGCGTGTATTGCATTTCGAATAGTTCTTTTTCGATCTTGCTGCTGGCTTTCTTCATTCTCTTCGGCTATGCGGCCAAGAGATTGCAATTCGAAGGAGCTCCGCTAATGCTGGGTCTCATCCTGGGCGCCAACATGGAAGAGTATCTGCGCAGGTCGCTTACGCTGTCCGGCGGTGACTGGACTGTCTTTCTTTATCGCCCTTTGTCTGCAACGCTACTCTCCCTATGTGGGGCTATGCTTCTCCTGATGAGCCTGTCTTCTGTTAAGGTCAAGCGTCGCCAGGTATTCGCTGACGCGGAGGCCTGAATGAAGCGAATATGCATATTTGGCGCAGGCGCCGTCGGCGGACACATCGCTGCCAAACTGGCGCGGGCGGGTGTTGAAGTCTCCATCGTGACTCGTGGCGAACATCTCGCCGCGATCCAGCGGAATGGTTTGCGTTTCATGCACGCAGACGGTGAGTTTACCGTGCCCGTGGCCGCGACCGATGATCCTCATGATCTGGGACCTCAAGACTTGGTGGTCACTACGGCCAAAGCCTACGCTCTGCCGGAGGCAGCTTTCCAATTACGCTCGCTCTTGGGGCCGGAAACCCCAGTGCTATTCGTCGTTAACGGAATTCCATGGTGGTATCTAGCCGTGCGCAACGGAGGTGCTCCGTCCAGGCTCGATCCAGTAGGCTCCCTGCTGCAGGAGGTCGGCTTAGGGCGCACGCTCGGAGGCGTGATTCGATCTCCCAATGAAGTCATTGCGCCGGGTACTGTGCGCCACAACGGCAAGTACAGTGCATTGCGTATAGGAGAAATCGACAACAGTCGAACGCCACGCCTGGAAGCCGTTGCAGAAGTGCTGCGCAAAGGCATCCCCGACACTGAGAGCACGAGCGACCTCAGCCGGGAGATCTGGAGCAAGCTGACGCTCAACATCCCCAGTTCGCTGCTATCCACTCTGACCGGCTCGACTTCGCCTGAGCTGTTCGCGGATTCGGCGACAAGGGATCTTTACGAAAGATTGGCGCAGGAAGTGTGTGCGACCGCCGCCCGATACGATACCCATGTGCGTTTTGATCTGGAACAACACCTAAATGCCATTAGTGCGAACCGGCATCTACCCTCTATGCTGCAGGACCTGATTTCTGGCCGCAGATTGGAAATTGACGCTCAGTTGTTTGCGGTGCAGGACCTCGCTCGCCAAGCTCGGGTCGATACACCGCTGATCGATGTCATGCTGGCACTGTTAGCGAGGAAAGCGCGCGTCTTAAACGCACATCGTGCCCGCGTCAGCTAAACCGCCGCACCACCCCCCAAAATAACGGTGCTCTGGCTCGACAGCGTGCCGCCGTTGCCATGCGCCAGCGCCGTTTCGCATTTCGCCACTTGTCGCTGTCCGGCTTCGCCGCGGATCTGCCGCACCGCCTCGATGAGCGCGAATACGCCGTACATGCCCGGATGACAATACGATAGGCCGCCGCCGTTGGTGTTGACCGGCAGGCTGCCGCCCGGCGCGATGGTGCCGCCCGATACGAAGCGGCCGCCTTCGCCCTTGGGGCAAAAGCCCAGGTCTTCGAGGAAGAGCAGCGTGGTGATGGTAAAGGCGTCGTATACCTCCACCACGTCGATGTCGCGGGGGCCGAGGCCTGCCATGGCATAGGCGGCGGCGCCGGAGTGCACCGCGCCGGTCACGGTCAGGTCCGGCATGCAACTGATGTGATAGTGGCTCAGGTGCTCGCCCACGCCCAGCACATAAGCTGGTGCCTTGCGTAGGTCGTTCGCGCGCGCGGCCGAGGTCATGATGAGTGCACCGCCGCCGTCGGTGACGAGGCAGCAATCACGCACCGTGAGCGGATGGCTGACCATGCGGGACGCAAGCACGTCCTCCACGGTAAGCGGCGTTTTTTCCCATGCGACCGGATTGTGCAGCGCCCACTGCCTGGCGGCGACGGCCACTTCGGCTAGTTGCTCGCGCGTCGTGCCGTACTCGTACATGTGGCGCGCAGCGGCGAGCGCGTACGAGCTCGCAGTATAGATCGGACGGTAGGGGGCTTCGTGGGGGTTAGGGTCGGGCGCTGCGACATTGGCGCGCCCGGCGCTCCGCTGCGTACTGCCGTAGGCAATCAGCGCAATCGTGCACAGCCCCGCTTGAATGGCCATCTGGGCATGCGCCACCATGGACATGAAACTGCAGCCCCCGATATTCGTGCCGTCGTGATAGCGGGGCGAGATGCCCAGGTATTCGCACAGGGCCAAGGTCGGCATGCGGCTTTGCGAGGTGGTGGCGAAGACACCGTCGATATCGCGCAAGGACAATCCACAGTCTTGCAGTGCCCGATGCGTGGCCTGGGCCATCAAATCGAGCGCGGACATGCCGGGCGCGACTTGCCCTAGGTCAGACTCGGCTACCCCGACGATGGCGCACGCGCCGCGTTGCAACCCTTGCATTACGGAACCTCCGGACGAAAAACAGGATAGGGCGCCTGCCCGTCCTGCGGCTGACAGACATCTACCCGCACCCGCATGCCGATGCGGACCTCCCCCGGCGGCAAACCTTCGACACGGCTCATCAGCCGAAAGCCTTCATCCATGTCCACCAGGACGACGTTGTACGGCGCTTCACCCCGCGGGCTGATGATCGTGACGGCATATACCGTCCCCAGCCCTTCGCTGATGCGCCACTCGAGATCAGCCGTGCCGCTTCCCGGCCCGATCACGCGCGGCGGGAAAACCGGCCGCCCAAGTGCAGCGTCGAACTGGAATGCCAACTTGCCTTGCGCCAGATACTCGCGGAAGACGGCCAACGGCGATGAAGAAGCAGTTTCGGGATTCATGCGGTCAGATCCAGACAGGAAGGCGGACCTTCAAACGATTCCCTTGCGGCGATAGGCCTCGATTTCGCCATCGGAGAATCCGAGGACATCCCGCAGCACCGCTACGGTGGAATCGCCCAAGGTGGGAGGCGGACGGTCGTAAACGGGGGGCGTGTCACGCAAGCGGAGGGGGCTCGCGATGGTCGAGACCATGCCTCCATCCGCGCGCGGCACGTCTACGCGCAGGCCGCGATGCTGCACCTGCGGGTGCTCGAAGACTTGCGCGTAATCGTTGATCGGGCCGCACGGCACGCCATGCGCTTCCAGCCGCTCGATCCACTCGTCGCGCGTGCGAGTCAGCATGGTGCGCGCGAGTTCCGGCACGAGCTCCCCGCGCCCCACGATGCGCCCGGTGACCTTGCTCCAGCGGGGGTCTTGCGCAAGGTCCGGCCGTTCGATGGCAGCACAGTACTGCTGCCACTGCTTGTCGTTGCCCACGGCCACCACGATCTCCCCATCGGCCACGGCGAACACTTGGTAAGGCACCAGGCTGGCATGTGCATTGCCGTACCGGTGCGGTACCTTGCCGCTGGCGAAGTAGCCGGTGACTTGGTTGCCCCCCAATGCGACGATGCAATCGAGCAGGGCCATGTCGATGTACTGGCCGCGGCCCGAGACCGTGCGGTGTTGGAGCGCCGCCAGGATCGCAATGGTCGCGTACATGCCGGTGATCACGTCGGCAATCGCGATCCCGACCTTCTGCGGCCCGCCGCCGGGCAAATCGTCACGCTCGCCCGTGATGCTCATCAGGCCGCCCACCGCCTGGAAGACGAAGTCGTAGCCCGGCTTGTGCGCCCACGGCCCGTCTTGCCCGTACCCGGTGATCGAGCAATACACCAATCCCGGATTCAATCGCGAAAGGCTCTCGTAGTCGAGCCCATAGCGCTTGAGATCTCCAATCTTGTAGTTCTCGACCACGACGTCGCTTTGGGCGGCAAGCCGTCGCACGAGGTCCTGGCCTGCCTCGGTCGAGATGTCGACGGTGATGGATTTCTTGCCGCGGTTGGCGGCGGCATAGTACGTGGAATCGCTTGTATCCCGGCCATCGGCGTCCCGCACCCAGGGCGGCCCCCAGGCCCGGGTGTCGTCTCCGACGCCCGGCCTTTCGACCTTGATCACTTCGGCGCCCATGTCGGCGAGGTTTTGCGTGCACCACGGGCCGGCCAGGATGCGTGAGAGATCAAGCACGCGAATATGGGACAACGCGCCCGACCGGCTTCCCGCAGCGGCCTGAGATTGGGGATGAGACATGAACGAATCAGTCGATCTTGATGTTGGCATCAGCAATGACCTTGGACCACTTGGTGATCTCCGCATCGACGAAGGCCGCGAATTCGGGCTGCGTCATCGTTCCGGCTTCGGCCCCTTGCGCGGCGAACTCTTTGCGCAAGGAAGGGCTGGAGAGCGCCTTGAGCACGTCGCCAGACAGCTTGCGGGTCAGGTCGGGCGCCATGCGGCCGGGCGCATACAGGCCGAACCACGCCGTTGCCTCGAAGCCTTTGACGCCCGCCTCGTCGATGGTGGGCACGTCGGGCAACGCTTCCGAGCGCTTGAGCGCCGTAACCCCCAGCGCGCGCAAGCGTCCGGACTTGATGTGTTGGATGACGCCAGGCACGGAATCGAACATCACGGGAATCTGTCCGCCCAGCAGGTCGTTCAGCGCAGGGGCAGCGCCCTTATAAGGAATGTGCACCATTTCGATGCCGGCCATGGACTTGAAGAGTTCGCCCGATAAATGATTTGCACCACCCGTGCCGGCCGAGCCGAAATCCACCTTGCCTGGGTTGCGCTTGGCGTACTCGATCAGTTCGGCGACAGTGCGGGCGGGGAATGCCTGGTTCACCACGAGCACGTTGGGCACGGCAGCCACCTGGGCGATGGGCGTGAAATCCGTGCGCGTGTTGTAGCGAAGGTTCTTGTACAACCCCGGGTTGATCACGTGGTGGGTGGCAGTCAGCATGAGCGTATAGCCGTCTGGCGGCATGGCCACGAACTGCTCGGAGAAAATCGTGCCGCTGGCGCCGGCCCGGTTTTCCACCACCACTGCCTGCCCCCACATATTTTGCAGCTCTGCGCCGAGTTGCCGTGCAAGGATATCGGTGGTGCCTCCAGGCGGAAACGGCACGACGATTCTCACTGGATGCGAAGGAAAAGTCTGGGCCGTGGAAAGGGCGGGAAGCAAGCATCCCGCTGCGCAAGCCAAGGCGGCGAGCGCGCGTTGGGTCAATGTCGTCATGTCCGTCTCCTCTCGTTGTAATGAAGAAGAAGCGTTCAGGCCGGCTCCATTCCATGCGGGAACTCGACCATCGCCTCGCCGTGGGCAACGACTTCGCCGCGTTGATTGGTGACTTCGACGGTCAACGTGGCCCAGCGGCTTTTCTGCGTGACTTGCACTGCGGAAATCGTTGCGCTCGGCGTGATGGTGTCGCCGGGCTTGACCGGTATCTTCCAGCGCGTCTCGAGCCGACGCTGCACGCCCCCGCGCGGGTAAAGCCAGTCGGTCAACATCTTGGTGATGACGCCGAAGTTATTCATGCCGTGCATGATGATTCCGCCGAAATTGGTCCGGCCGAAATTGCCCTTCATGTACTCGTCGTCCCAATGCAGCGGGTTGTAGTCGAGCGAGGCTTCACAAAAGGCGCGGATGCTTTCGCGGGTGGGCGAGAACGGCGTACCTTCTATCCTTTGGCCCGGCTTCAAGCTGTCGAAAGTGGTGCTGTTCATGATGGATCTCAGAAAGGGCGGATGGTCCAGCCGCGGCCGGAGCAAATGACTTCATCGTGCTGGTTGAAGAAAACGTTGTCGTGGATCACGAACAACCGTTCTTTCTTGATGAACTTGTCCAGCGCTCGGGCCTGGAGGCGGATGGTGTCGCCCGGCCGGGCCGGCACGTTGTAGCTCCACGACTGGCCCGCGTTGATCGTGCCCGGGCTGCGCATCCAGTCGTCGGCGGGCGTGCAGGCGAACATGAGCAGGATGTGGATGGAGGGCGGTGCGATCAGCCCCTTGTACGGCGTCTTCTTGGCATACTCTTCGTCGAAATACAGGGGGTGCATGTCCCCCACCACCCGGCAGTACTTGTGAATGGCTTCCAGGGTGAGGGTATAGGGAAGGGTCTTGCGCGGTTCGCCCGGAATGATTTGGTCCCAGGTCTTGCGCAGTTCCGCATGCTTCCAGAAATCGGTTTCGAAATTCGTCTCAGTCGTCATGGGAGTCCATACGTGTCGTTGATTCCACCTGTGCTGCCTGCTAAAATGACCGCTTAGCGGATATTAATGTCCGCTCTATGACCATTATTTAGACCAAGGCCTGCGCTGTCAAGGCCCGAGGAACCCTATGGCAACCCCAGAAAGCGAATCATTCGTGCGCACCTTTGCCCGCGGCTTGGCGGTGATCGAGGCGATGGGAACCGGCCCGTACCGCAAGAACCTTGCGGAAATCGCAGAAGCGGTCGAACTGCCCCGCACGGCAGTGCGGCGCTTCCTGCTCACATTGATCGAGCTCGGCTTCGTGCAAGCAGACGGCAAGCGCTATTGGCTGACGCCACGCGTACTGCGGTTGGGACTGTCCTACCTGAACAGCCTGCCTTACTGGCGGCAAGCGCAACTCAGCCTCGAAGAACTTTGCGGACGCATCAAACAGTCATGTGCCTTGTCCGTGCTGGACGGCGAACACATCGTCTACATCCAGCGTCAGCACACCAAGCGCATCCTGACCATGAGCCCGTCCTTGGGCAGCCGCCTCCCGGCGCATGCTGTCTCCATGGGTCGCGTATTGCTGGCTGGACTGGCGGACGACGAGCTCGAGCGCTACCTGCAGACCGCCGCCTTCAAGCGCCTCACCAGCGCCACCGTGGTCGACCCGGACGTACTGCGCGAACGCATCCTGGAAGCCCGCAAGCAGGGCTATGCGTGGATAGACGGCGAGCTCGATGAAGCCATATGCGGGTTGGCGGTGCCGGTGCGCAACCAGGAAGGCGACACCGTCGCAGCCATCAACGTGAGCCTGCCGACGGGCCAGTTCACGGAAGAAGAAGCTATCAAGCTGTACCTCGCCGAACTGCGGCAAGCTGCCTCGCAGATCCGGGCGGCGACGATGTGAAGAGGAGGAGAGCCCGGAAGAAGGCCGGCACGGCGCAACGCTTCCCCCTGCCCACGAGGCCTGGAGGAGCTAGAACGAGCGCACCCCGTTGCGAGACTCACTCCGGCACATTTTGCGGGCGGCCCCTTCCTACGGCAGCTTTCTGGCTTATTCGATGGTGATTCCGGCTGCTTTGATGAGCCGGGCGTACTTCGCGTGTTCGGCCCGCACATAAGCTGCGAAGTCAGCCGGTTCCGTTGCCTTGCCTACAAAAGCCTGCTCGCTCATCAGTCGTTTTACGCGGGGAGAATCGACGGCCTTGCGCACTGCCTCGTGCAGCTTGCCCACAATATCTACGGGTAGCTTTGCCGGCCCCCACAGACCATACCACGAGACCATTTCGAATCCGGGCAGCCCGGACTCGGAAACGGTGGGCACGTCCGGCAGCGTCCCCAGGCGCTGTGCACTCGTAACTGCCAACGCTTTGGTGCGCCCGGCCTGAACCGGCGGCAGCGAAGAGGGCACTGCATCGATGACTGCACTGATGTGGCCACCCATGAGATCGGTGAGTGCCGGCGCGGTGCCCTTGTACAGGACAATGGGGATTTGAGCTTTGGCCTCGTAGCTGATGGCAGCCTCTGCCAGATGGCTTGCAGACCCGGCCGCGGAGGCGCCGAAGAAGTATTTGCCCGGTTGCTTGCGGGCAAGCGCGATGAACTCGCTTAGGTTCTGGGCGGGAACCGACGGGTTGGCGGTCACCAATAGGGGAACTTCGCCCAGATTGGTGATAGGGGTGAAATCCTTGTCTATGTCGTACGGAAGGTTCTTCAAGAGCAGGGGACTGGCAGCGAAAGTCGACGCATTGACCAGCAGCGTATACCCGTCGGCAGCGGCCCGGGCGACGGCCTCGCTGCCTATGGAACCACTGGCCCCGGCGCGATTCTCGACGACGAAGGTTTGCCCGAGCTGCTCGCTTAGCGCGTCGGCAAAGACGCGAGCCACTGCATCCACCGTGCCTCCCGGCGGATATGGCACGATGACTCGGACCGGTCGTTGCGGATAAGACTGGGCGCCGGCGTTCAAAGCGGCGGCGCATGTCAGCGCGCCGATGAGGTAACGAAGACGGGTTTTCACGGTTGTCTCCTTTGCATGTTTATGTGATGGCAGGAAACCGGCGTTACCGGTGCTCGAATATCTTCAACGTCTCTTCTACGAGATCGCGCTCGATGTTTCGAGTGATGAAGACGATGCGGCTTCGTCGATCCTCGTCCGGCCAGGCGGGCAGGAACGTATGCGGATGAAACAGGTGCTGGACGCCATGAATTACGACCGGGTGGCCCGGATGCTCAACGACATTCAAGATGCCCTTGATGCGTAGCAGGTCGGGGCCGCGCATGGCAGCCAGCATGGCCAGCCAACGCTGAACACCGGCCCATGAAACGGGCTCATCTCGAATGACGGCATAAGCCCGAATGTCCGTCCCGTGCTTGGAGCGATCGTGCGCATGCCCGGTAGCCATGGCGTGGTGGTGATGAGGGTGCTCATCCCGTGCGTCATAGGCGTCAGTCCGCAGCCACTGCCTCAGGGATTCGGCGGCGCGGGTTGGCGAGGGATCGTCCAGCCATGTGGCGAATTCGGCCGGCAATCGGACCGCATCGACCGGAACGGCGGCCGGATTGATCTCCTGCAGACGTGTAAGCAGGTCCGTCAGTACGCTCTCCGCTGCCAGGTCCGTCTTGGTCACCACTAGCTGGTCCGCCACCGCGGCCTGCTTGACGGCTTCGGGGTGGAGATCGAGCGTTTCCAGGCCGTTGCAGGCATCGACCGTCGCCACGACCTGCCCCAGTCGATAGCGCGCAGATACGGTCGGCTCGCTCATCAGCGTATGCAGAATGGGCGCGGGGTCAGCGAGTCCGGTCGTTTCAATCACCACCCGGCGCAGCGCAGGAGAATGAGCAGAAACATGTTTCTGCAATCGGTCGAACGCCGCAGCCAGATCGCCGCGGATCGTGCAGCAGATGCAGCCATTGGCAAGTAGGACCAACTCTTCACTGCTTTGTTCGAGCAAGTGGTGATCCAGTCCGACTTCGCCGAACTCATTGACGATGACGGCGGTATCCCGCAGCACCGGCTGCGCCAGTAGGCGGTTGAGCAAGGTGGTTTTTCCGCTGCCCAAGAACCCCGTAAGTACGGTCACGGGCGTACGGTCATCATCCAGGTTTCGATTGGTCATGACTATCTCGAACTATGTCCTTCCAGCACCCCCGTGCAAACGCGAGAACGAGGTCAGCGTTCTCGAAAGCCTGCCCACCAACCATTCCGCCGCAGCGTCAGACATCGTGGATGCCGGGTCGGACAACGACGCAAGAACCTCCGCCAATCCCTCTTGAGCATCGTGAGACGAACGGTGCTCCAGGACGGACGCCACCTCGGTTAGCTCCTGGCGGGCAGCCTCGCCCCGCAGATAATCCAAGATGTCGCGCTCGAAGTCCTGCAAACGCACGATCACTCCGCCGATGCCACAGGAACACGCGCCGCCGCCCAGGGTGACATGCTGCAGCGCGAGCTCGTTCCACAAGCGGTGCAGCTCGGTCGCCTGCCGGCGTACGGGTTCAGTAGGCACGGGGCCGGTTCCTCAGCGCGACGGTCGCCGCCGCATCCACCGCGCCGGAAGAAGTGAGCACGACGCCATACTTCTCGCGAGCCGCTTCCGCACTCACGTAACCTTCGCGCACATCCTCGGCGACCGCTTCCGGATCGCGTTCATACGGATCACCGAATCCGCCGCCCCCTCCTGACAACATCTTGTAGGCATCACCGCGTTCCAAACGCACGTTAAATATCTTCGCGTTAGGCATACTGTCGTCCCAGCTGCCATTTCGGCGAATGGCGATGCCATTGCCTGCAGCTTCGTGGCCGCCCTCTAAGCCCCAGGGCTTGCAATGCATGCGGTCGATCCGGGTCGTCACAGCAAACGGGGAGAGCGCCTGCACCACCATTTCAGCCCCGAGCCCCCCGCGATACCGGCCCGCCCCGCCGCTATCGGTGCGAATGGCGTACCGCTCCACCAGAACGGGATACTTGGCTTCCAACTGTTCAGTGGGACTATTGTGGGTATCGCCGTCGTTGATGCACACCGTGACAGAGACACCATCCCCACTGGACTTTGCACCCCACCCTCCGCCCAGCGGCCCAATACCGACGATGAATAGCCGACCGTCTTCAGGCGATATGCCGTGGATATTGGGAAAGACCAAGTCGGCATGGTGGCCAGCGATGACGCGGTCGGGGATCGCGGGAGCCAAGGCCTTAAAGATCGTGTCGATGACGGTCATGGGAAAGGTCATCCACACCCGCATGGGATAGGGGCGCTCGGCGCTGACCACGGTGCCCATCGGCATGACGACCTTCAGCGGGCGAAAGCTGCCGTCGTTGACGGGATAGTCGGTCGGCGTCGTCAGGCACTTGAACGCCACCTGGGCGCAGGCAATGCCGGTCGTAAAGCCCGAGTTGTAGAACCCGCGCACTTGCCGGCTCACGTCCGACAAGTCGATGGTCATTTCGTCGCCTTGCTTGATCACTTTGACCCGGATAGGGATGCGACGCCCTATGTCTACGCCGTCATCGTCCATGAACGACTCGGCTTCGTAGACGCCGTCGGGAATGCTGAGCGTGTTCTTGCGCGCCAGCGCTTCGGATTGATCCATGATGCGCGCAATCGACCCATGTACCGCTTCGACCCCGTACCGCTGGACCAACTCCAAGAAACGCTTCTCGCCCGTAGTAATGGCCGTGATCTGCGCACGCAGGTCTCCCAATGCGCGCTCCGGCAGACGAACATTCATCGCGATGATGTCCACGAGGTCCTGATTGACCACACCGCCGCGCCGGTACTTGACGATGGGAATCTGTATGCCTTCGGAGAAGATGTCGGTCGTCACTTGCCCGAGGGTCCCGCCTACGTCCAGCCAATGCGCCATGCAGCATGTAAACGCTACGATGCGGCCTTCGTAGAACACCGGCATGGTGAAGGTAAAGTGGTTCAAATGACTGCCCGTAATATAGGCGTCGTTCGTCACCAAAATGTCGCCGGGGTGAATGTTTTCCAACCCGAAATGCCGTATCTTGGCCTTTACCGTTTCCGACATGCCGCGAATGAACATGGGCAGGCCAAGACCGATGGATACCGTTTCCCCTTGTGGCGTGAACAGGCCCACGGTGAAGTCCAGCGCTTCGTAAATAATGAGGTTGTAGGCGGTCCTCATCAAATTGGTCTTCATTTCTTCCGTCACGGCCAGGAGGCCGTTGCGGATGATCTCTACGGTCACCGGATCGACCGTGTCCTGCTTAGAATCTCTCGCATTCATCAACGCTCGCTCCCAATGAGCACATGCAAATTGCCGCTATCGTCCACCGTCAACTCGTCGCCGGGTTGAACAACCGTCGTGGAGGCGTGCTCTTCGATCAGGGCCGGGCCGGTTATGCAGTTCCCCGCGAGCAAAGCATCACGCCGATATACGGGGGTCTGCACGAGACCGTGGGTGCGGAAATAGACTGGCTTGATCGTGCGCCGCGCAGATGCGGGCGGAGTCGCGGACCCCGCCGGTACGGCATGGCGCGGGGGTTTTCGCATGATGCCCATTACCGTCACGCGCAGGCTGACGATGTCGGCAGGTTCAACGGGCGCACACGTGCCGTAGCGGATCGCGTGGACATCGTCGAAATGGCGCTTGATGGCATCGCGGTCACGTCGATCGAAGTAGACGCGAGGCAACTCGACGGTTACGGCGTGCTCCTGGCCGACATATCGCATGTCGACGGATCGCTCAATGACTATGTCTTCCGGTCGGACCGCCGAGGTCTCTACGGCTCCGCGCCCCTCTTCCTCCATCGCGGCATACAGCGCCTCGATTTCGTCGAATGACAAGTCTTCCAGGTGACGGAACACTGAGCGGACGTAGTCGTAGCGCAAATCGCTGAACAGCATTCCGTACGCTGAGAAGTACCCTGGTGCATAAGGAATCAGCACGCGCCGGATACCCAGCTCGCGCGCAATGGCCGAAGCGTGCAAAGGGCCAGCGCCGCCATAGACCACCATCGTGAAGCTGCCGGCATCCAGCCCTCTCTCAGTCGTGACGGCCTTGACCGCATGAGACATCGCCGTCACTGCGATGCGCAGGATGCCGTCCGCCGCTTCGACGATATCCAATCCTAGCGGTGCGGCGACGCGATCCCGCATGGCGGCCCGGGCTCCCGCCAGGTCCAGCGGCATTTCGCCGCCCAGGAAATGTTCCGCGTCCAGGCGACCGAGGATGAGATTTGCATCGGTCACGGTGGGCTCCGTGCCACCGCGCCCATAGCACACCGGGCCCGGGATCGATCCCGCGCTCTGCGGGCCCACGCGCAACGCGTCGCCCAGCTGGACGCGGGCGATGCTGCCGCCGCCCGTGCCAACTTCAAATATGTCCATCATCGGAATCTGGATCGGTAGCGCCCTCTCATAGCCACCGATCAGCGCACTACCCGTGGTCAGTGGACGGCCCTGGCTGATGACACCCGCCTTGGCGGTGGTTCCACCCATGTCGAACGCAATCGCATCGGGCAGACCCAGCTGCGCGCAGATGGCCTGCGCCCCGATAACGCCCGCAGCGGGCCCGGACTCAAGCATGCGCACGCACTCCCGGCGTGCGTGTGCGACCGGAAACAAACCGCCGGTTGACTGGACGGCATAGAAGTCCCCGCCGAAGCCCCGCTCGGCCAAATGCGTTTCCAGCTGCCCCAAGTAAGCGGATACCCGCGGCCCGACGTAAGCGTTAGCGACTGCTGTGGAGACCCGCTCGAACTCGCGATACTCCTGGGACAATTCGTGAGAAGCCGTGACGAAGGCACCAGGCAGTTCTTCGAGCAAGATCTCCTTGACCCGCTTTTCGTGCGCGGGTTCGCGGTAGGAGTGCAGAAGCAGCACTGCGACGGCTTCCACCCCCTTTGCCTTCAGTTCGCGGGCAACCTCCCGCACGAGAGCCTCGTTCAACGGCTTATGTACGCTCCCGTCCGCGCGCAGACGCTCCTCGACCTCATAGCGCAGCGAACGCTTGACCAACGGCGTGTGCTTGGCGAAAAAAAGGTTGTAGGCGTCCGGACGGTTTACCCGGCCGATCTCGTAGATGTCGCGAAATCCTTCGGTGATCAGCAGCGCCGTGTTGGCGCCGTTTCGCTCGAGCAGCGTATTGATTGCGATGGTCGAACCGTGCAGAAACAGATAGCCGTTGCGCAGGTCCACGCCAGCACCGTCGAGCGTGTGCTGAATGCCTTCGACGAGCCGGCCGTGCGTGGACAAGGCCTTGCCGAAATGTAATGTGCCGGAACGCTCGTCGAATGCAGCCATGTCTGTGAACGTACCGCCAATATCAACGGCGATACGCAAGGGCGCAGTCTCTGGCGCCAAATGGATTTGACTCATGGTGGTACACAGTTCAGGCGCCGGGGCCCCGGCGCCGTTGATCGGATGTCTGTACAGCGCGCGCAACGTCGTGACGGCTTGCAGTGTAGAAATCCGCTAGATATCTTCCTAGCCTTGAGCCAGAGATTTCAGACATGCCAGAATAGAGATATCTCCACTGCATGCCCTACGATGAACCAAGCCGATCTGAAGCTTTTCGTCGAGGTCGCCGAAGCCGGCAGCTTTACCAAAGTTGCGGTGGCCCGCCATACCGTGCAATCGCACATTAGTCGCCAGATCGGGAATCTGGAACGCGAGTGCGGCGGCAGGCTTTTTCGGCGCACCGGCCGGGGCGTCGTGTTGACCGAGCTAGGCGAGCACATCATCACGCGGGTGCGGAACTGGCTGGCAGACACGGATCAGTTGTTCCGGGAAATCCGTTCCACCTCGTCAGTGCCCATGGGAGAAGTCCGACTGGGCATACTGCCGTCGACCGCACACCCGCTCATGACGACGCTCTTCGGTCGACTGCGCGAGCAATACCCGCTCATACGCCTAAACATACGGGAAGGTCAGGGCGGCGAACTGGATGCCCTGCTAGACGGCGGCTTGGTGGACATGGCGATTCTTTTCCGTTACCACAAACCAGCCAGCACAGAGGAAAGACTGCTCGCGACGGGCCATACTTACCTTGTCTCCAGGCCAGGCGATCCGCTGACCCAGGCGCCAACCCTCGATTTCGCGAAACTCCAGGGCTTGCCCTTGGTATTACCGCGGAGACCGGCCCATTGGCGCGCGATTCTCGACGAAACGGCGCGCAGCAAAGGGTTTTCTCTTCATGCCGTGATCGAGGCGGACTCCCTGACCGCGCAAAAGGAGCTAGCGGCCACCCAGTCGGTGTATGCAATCCTGGGGCCGTATTCGATCATGCATGAGTTGAATCAGGCCTCACTGCAGGCGACGCGGATCGTGAACCCTGATTTGCGTCGCTACGTCACGCTCGCTCTACCTAAATCCGGCGTGCTCACGCCTGCCTGTAAGGTCGTTTCCGACCTCTTGCAACGCACTGTCGAAGAGTGGGGCGGAGAACTCCACCCGCCGCTCGCCTCGGGCGTCAAGCGCGGCCTTCCCCAACGAAAACCACCTGGCCAAGGTCGATCACCCCGGCGGTCTCCGTCGAAGTAGGTCTGTATCTGATTCACGATTTGTCGAGCCCTATGCACCCGCCGCCGCCCAAGCTGCCGCGCCTTTGCGACGGGCGTCCGCACCCATTCTGCTCAACAGCCGGGCCGATGGGGGCTCACTCAACCGTTACGCCCGTCTTGGTGATAATCGCTTTCCAGCTTTGCGCTTCGTCGCGCATCCGGTCCGCAAACTGTTGAGAGGAACTGGCAACAGGAAGTGTTCCCTGCTCAACGAACTTGCGTTGCACATCTTGATCGTTCACCGCGCGCTTGAACGCTTCGGCTAGCCGATCGACGATTTCCTTGCCCGTTCCCTTGGGCGCAGCAATCCCCCACCAGTTGGACAAAATGAGCCCCGGCGGCAGGCCAACCTCGGCCGTGGTAGGGACTTGCGCCAATGCCGGCAATCGTTGGTCCGCCGCGACGGCCAAGGCGCGAATGCGACCTGCGGAGATCTGCCCCGCCACGATGCCATAGCTCGCGATGAAGAGTTGGACGTCGTTGGCAATGAGCGCCTGGACTCCCGGCTGAGAGCCTTTGTAGGGTACGTGCACCATGCGCGCGGCGAGGTGATCGGACAGCATCAGGGCGGAAATGTGGGGCACCGTTCCGGATCCCGGCGAGCCGTAATTGAGTTTTCCGGGGTTCGCCTTGGCGTAGGCCGCGAATTCGGCAAAGTCCCGCGCCGCCAGGGCTCCGGATACCGTAAGCAGATACGGCTGCTCAACCAGCAAACTGACCGGGCTCAGGGAGGTGAGTGGGTCGAAGCCCATCTTGGGGAAGAGGAACTGATTGATGACGAAATTGTTGGTCGGCGCCATCAAGAGCGTGTAACCGTCGGGCGCGGCATTGACGACCTCCATGGTGCCGATGTTCCCGGCAGCTCCGGACTTGTAGTCGACGATGACAGGTTGCCCGAGATGCTTTTCAAGGGACGGCTGCAAGTTGCGTAACACGAGGTCCCCGCCGCCACCGGGCGGATAGGGGAGAACGATTCTTATCGGACGTTCTGGATAGGCGAACACCGCAGCCGTCGAAAACAGGAGACCGGCGAACGCCAGCGTCCGGAGGAACCCACTACATGGCTTGCTCATGAGAACCACTCCATGAAGTTGAAGAAACCCTGAGATCACGTCAGGGCGAAGCGTTGTCCCCGGTTCTGCTTGTCGGCCCGGCGGAAAACTTCCCATGCCACGGCCATGTCTATGCTTCCTATGCCAGTCATGAAGGCCAGGATCCGCTCAGGGGCGGACATCCGTCCTGGCTTGTCTCCACTCACGATGTCCTGCATGTCGACCAACCGTGCCTGGTCGATATCCAGGCCCGGCCTATATCGCTGAAACGCCAGTTCGAGATTGCCGCGGTGATCGCAAACGATGCGTTGTGCCGAGGCATACACGGAATCGTCCCAGGAACCGGTGACGTCAAGCGGAATCATCAGCGTGCCGGTCGACAACCAAGCCCCGTGCACAGGATGGGTTTGCAGTTTGGGCACCGACGATATGACGATGTCCATTCCCTCTACCGCCTGCCGGACATCGTCCACGGGCACGAGTGTCCAATTGCCTTCCCCGTGCATTCGCGCGCAAAAGGCAGCCCGCGACTCCGGATGACGCGACGCGACATATACCTCCTCGATGGAGGAAAAGACCGCCGCCAAACAACGCAGCGACCATTCACCCAGCCCTCCGCAACCCACCAAGCCGATACGACGAGGAGCGGGATTGGCGCAGTACTTGGCGGCAAGCGCGGCGCAGGCACCCGTTCGCGCATAAGTGATCCACATCCCTTCCATGATGGCCACGGGCACGCCCGTATCAGGATCGTTAAGAACGATCAATGCGCTCGAATCCACCTGCCCCCTAGCCGCATTGCCGGGAAAAAAGGACACCCACTTCATGCCCAATGCCCCGAGCCCGCCTACCCATGCGGGCATGGCGTGCAAAAAGCTTTGCGGACCGTGAGGATGGAGCGCCACCTTGGCCGGCACGTCGACCTCGCCCCGCGCATCGCAGCAGTACGCCTGCTCAACGATGTCAATGATTTCGCGCAGCGACGGGGCCGCATGACTGACGTCGTCGGCAGACATGAGAAGCAGGCGAATAGCTGTGGGCATGGTTTCCCCCGGTGCGATCCGGCGATGTTTACGAGATCGTATGGAGTGTCCAGTCGAGCGCGTCTCCCGAGATCACTTCGCAGCAATCCGCGCGCACAATGACGTGCTCTTCCGCATTGAGCAATCCTTCCTGCGTTTCAATCTTGGGTTCGGGAGTGATGCTCATGCCTTCTTGGATGACGTGCTCGTCGAAGGCATTGATATAGGGTGGTTCACTGGTCAGGCCGATGCCGTGACCAATCCGTTTGGCGGGATGGTCGGAATAATTCGTCCATTGGGTCGCGGCCAGCAATGACTGCGAAAACTCGAAAATCGAAGCGGTCGTGACGCCCGGGCGGATTCTATCCATCACCTTGAATAGAATTTCCCACATTCCGTCGTGCTCGGCCCGTTGCCGCGGAGACGGCGGACCGAAGACTGCGCGCCGAGTAATGTCCATCTTGTAGCCGTTGACGCTGCAGCCACCGTCCACGTAAAGAATGTCTCCGGATTGGAACACCCCACCTTTACCCGTCGCACCCAGCACCATAGGCGGGGGCGAGTCGAGGTCCGCCCCCAGCTCTGCATAGTGCGCTAGGATCCAGCGTTGCACCTCGCGCTGGGTCACGCCCGGTTGCAATCGCTCGAAGCATCGCTTCCATGCTAAGGAGCCTAGCGAACAGGCAGTCTTGAGCTGCGATATCTCCCATTCGGACTTGATCATCCGGCAAGCCCAGACGACAGGGGAGGAATCGACCCAGCTTATCTGGGGCACCTTCGACCGGAGCGACTCGAAGTCTGCCACGGCCCACCCCAGGAGCGGCTCGGTTCCCAGCTCGATGCCCACCCTTCCGTGCGCCAGGCCCCGCTCGACGAGAACCTCTGCCACTCCCCAATCCGTCGATGCGAGCTTATTAAGCGGCACTTCAGGATAAATGCGCCGGTCCGCGACAACTAGTGTTCGGTTCTGGCGGTACACGCGCGCGAACATGTCGGGACCGCTCCAATTGATCAGGGCTGGCTCGCCACTCGCCGGCAACACGAACGCAGCGGGGCGCCCCGCGCTTGCCTTCTCTCCGGTGAAGTACTGGAAAGAAACGGGATCGGTAACGATCAACCCGTCCATGCCTGCCGCGCTCATGTGCATGCGCGCCCGGCCAATTCGTTCTCCGTATTCTTCCCGCGGCACGCTCATGCATTTCTCCGTTATCAGAAACCGACGGCCGCGCCGTCTTTGCGATGGTCAGAACCAGCGACATAGCCTTGACGCTCCCGCACGATGATCTGCGCGCCCCCGAACGCGAAAGCCGCCTGGGGCGCCTGCTTTCGGACAACGTGCCCTCGCGCCTGCAAGCCCTCGACGACAGATTCGGGCATGGCAGCCTCGACCAGCACCTCCCGCCCGCTCACGACTTGCCATCGGGGCGCATCCGAGGCCGCCTGCGGGTTTTGCCCGAACAACTGAGTACGAACGATCAGCTGGACATGCCCCTGGGCCTGCATCGGCCCGCCCATCACGCCGAAGCTCATGGCGGGTTGACCTGCGCGAAGGACGAAACCCGGGATGATGGTATGTAGGGGGCGCCGGCGCGGGCCGACCTGGTTCGGATGCCCGGCTTGCAGAGAAAAGCCCATTCCCCGGTTCTGCAGGCTGATTCCCGTTCCGGGCACGACGATGCCAGACCCGAATCCTTCGTAGTTGGACTGTATGAACGACACCATCATGCCGGCCTCGTCGGCGGCAGTGAGATAGACCGTGCCGCCCTGCCTAGGCGCGCCTGCACCGAAATCTCCCACCCGATGCAGATCGATCAGTGCGGCACGGGAATCCAGGTACGCGTCGCTCAGCAACTCAGTGGGCGCTATGCTCATGGACTCGGGATCGCCGACGAAGGCCTCGACGTCCGCGAAGGCCAGCTTCATCGCCTCGATCTGCAAATGCATCGCGTCGACACTGTCGACTGCGTAGCGGCCGAGGTTTAGCCGCTCCAAGATGCCCAGCGCGATCAACGTTGCAATGCCCTGAGTGTTCGGTGGGATCTCATGCGCCTCGATGCCGGCAAAGCGCTGAGACAAGGTCCCGCACCACTCCACGCGGTGGGATGCCAGGTCATCCATGGTCATGGCACCGCCGTGCTGCGCAGCATGTCGGACCAGGGCTTCTCCCAGCTCTCCCTGGTACAGCGCTTTGCCCTGCGTGACGGCGATTTTTTCCAGGCTGTCGGCTAACGGCAGATTGCGGAAGACTTCGCCGGCAGCCGGCGCACGGCCACCCGGCAGAAAAGCGTCAGCAAACCCGGGTTGGTCGGCATAGTTGGGAGCGATTCTTTCCCACAGCGCGGCGATGATGGGACTTACCGCAAACCCGCGCCGGGCGTAGTCGAGCGCCGGTTCGAACAGTTTCTCGAACGGGAGTTTTCCGAACCGATGGTTCAGTTCAACCCAGGACGAGACCGCACCCGGCACGGTGACGCTATCCCATCCGCGGCGAGACATGGCCTGCATGCCTACGAAACGGTCCGGAGTCCATTGGGCAGGAGCTCGTCCGCTCGCGTTCAGCCCGTGAAGCTGGGTACCATCCCAAACGATGGCAAAGGCGTCGCTGCCGAGCCCATTGCCGGTCGGCTCCACGACCGTGGACGCGATGGCCGCCGCTACCGCGGCATCCGCGGCATTGCCTCCTAGCCAAAGCGTGCGCAATCCTGCCTGTGCGGCGAGCGGCTGCGAGGCGCAGACGACGTTCCGGGCCAGCACCGGCGAACGCTGGGACGGGTAGGGCTGGGCGTAGTCGATGGCCATGGCTAAATCCCGCGTCAGGCCATGGCCCGCGACACGGGTGTCACCCAGTGGCCGAAACGCTTGTTGCGGCCACGCACAGTCTCGAAATAGAGGGATTGCAGTTGTCGTGTCAGCGGCCCGGGCGTGCCCCTGCCGATGAGGCGGTTGTCGAGCGCGATCACCGGGGTGATCTCGGCTCCAGTGCCGACGAAAAATGCTTCGTCCGCGGTGTACATCGCGTCCCGTGTGAAGAACTCCTCCCGTACTTCAAGCCTTTGGCTGCGCGCCAATGCGATGATCGAGTCGCGAGTAATGCCATCGAGGATGTAGGTGAGGGGCGGCGTGATCAGCGCTCCGTTGCGAACGATGAAGACGTTTTCCACCGACCCTTCTGCCACGTGCCCCTGCGAGTCGAGCAAAAGCGCTTCATCGTAGCCATCGCGCAGCGCATCGGTCCGGGCCATCTGGAAGAGCATGTAATTGCCGCAGGCCTTCGCCTTGGACATATTGGAATTAATGTGATGGCGCGTGTAGGAAGACGTCTTGACGCGAATGCCTTGCTCGAGCTTTCCTTGTCCGAGGTACTCGCCCCAGTACCAGGTGGCGATCCCCACGCTCACGCGGCAATCGCCGTAACTCAAGCCCATGCCGCCGTAGCCGATATAAGCCACCGGCCTCAAGTAGCACTGCGTGTATCCACTTGCAGCAACCGTTTCGCAGCATGCTTCGATGATCTCGTCGCGACCGTACGGGATGTCCAACCCGATGATCTTGGCCGAGTTGAAGAGGCGATCGATGTGTGCGTCCAGGCGAAAGATGGACGTTCCTGCTTCGCCTTCATAGGCTCGTATGCCTTCGAACACGCCGAATCCATACTGGAAGCTATTGCTGACGAAATGCACCGAGGCCTCGGACCAGTCGACGAGCTTCCCGTCAATCCAGATGGGCGAGCCTTGCGTTTCCATGACCATCTCCTCTTCGAACTCCGGCGCATAGCGGCGGACGCGGCCGAGCAGCCGCCCAAGGGGTGCTCGGTTACTTAATTGGGGAAATCTTCAGGTTGCGCAGCATGCGCTGCAGGGTTCGCCTCATGACCTCCAGATCGGCAGGAGGAATGTCGTGCACCGACCATTCATACTGTGCCGACACCGCTGGAAGCATTTCGTCCAGCAGGTCACGCCCAGCGTCCGTGATGGAAATAATGACCGCCCGGCCGTCGTCGTCGTCTTGCTCTACCGTCACCAAGCCCTGCGCTTCCATCCGGCCGATCGTGCGACTGAGCGTGGACGATTCAATCAGCGTCAGCTCGATCAGGTCGCGCATGCGGGCATGGTTGCGCCGCGTCAGGGCGATCAACACCCGGTAGACGCTCGCCGTCTGATTGAAGGGCTTGAGTGCCTCGGTCAGGCTGATGGCCAGCCGTTCCGACACTTGCCGCAATAGATAGGCCGTTTTTTTCTCGCTGCGCCGATCGCTAATCGCGTCGAGCTCCTCTTCGAGGGGCTCGATCGGCTTGCGCTGGGTGGAACGCGAATTCGAAGCCATGGGAAGTCACGCGTCGTCTAACTATTCATGGCGTATTAACTCACAAATAAACTTGCAAATGCAAGTACTTTTTCATTAAAAATTAAGGTTGATTTTGCATCAATAGAAGCGACAGAGGCTTCCCCAGATGTGTGGCATGGCGTCGGGCCCTAGCGATTGGTGAAGGAGACTATCGGCCTACGTCAGCTGATACACGTGAAAGGAACCAGGCCGTCCCTGGAGGCAACGCGCACATGGCCAGTGCCTACGTCGCCACGCTCGCTCGACTAGGAAGACAGCGCACCGCAAGCATTACGCGCGCGTCACGCTCCAGGAAGGACGTTCGTTCAGGGTCTTTACGTCAAAGCCCGCCAACTGCCTATATCGGTGCTCCACGCGTGCCAGCTCGGCAGCGGCGGAAGCGTGATCGCGTGCGCGTGCAAGGTCGCTGACCCGCTTCATCACGTCACCCGCCATGGTACGGTTGGCCTGCTGCACGGCGGCGACGGCTTCCCGGCGATCCCGTTCATATGCCGCCAATGCTGCTTCTGCACTAGGCTGGGTGGCCAAGTGATAGGCCAAGACGCGTGCATCGATGATCGCCTGCGAAGCGCCATTCGAACCAAAGGGATACATCGCATGCGCCGCATCCCCCAATAGGGTGGCCGCTCCGAACGTCCAACGTGGCAGGGGATCGATGTCCGCCATGGGATATTCGTAGGCCGCTTCGGTCCTGCGCACGAGCGCAGGAATATCCAACCACTCGAAGTCCCAGTGTTCGACGTATTTCGCCACGACCTCCGGCGAGATCGGCCGGTTCCAATTGCCCAGTTCTCCGGTTGCGCCCTCCGTGGGGCGCACGATCAACCAGTTCAGGATGCCGGGACCGATGGGATACACCACGCAACGCAAGTGTTCGTCACCCACGATCACCATCGAACGACCGCCGCGAAATGCCGGTCCGGGCCCGGCACCGCGGAACATGGTCCAACCGTTGGTCGCAAGAGGCTGCCCCCCTTGGTACAAGGCGGTACGGACGGCTGAACGAATGCCGTCGGCGCCAACCAGCACGTCGGCCTCGTAGGCGCTTGGCACCCCTTCGGGATCGACGGCCGCGATGCGTACCGTACCGTTCTCCTGGATGACGTGCTGCACGCGACGCCCCGTATGCACGGCCCCGGCGCCCAGCCGGTCGATCACGGCGTTCAATAGCAACTCTTGTAGTTTGCCCCGGTGCACCGAATACTGCGGCCAGCGATAACCCGCGTCCAGCCCCCGAGCCTCGGCGTTGATGAGCTGTCCTGCGCTGTCGATATAGGCAAGCTCTGCGGTGGGAATGCCGAACGAGGCGACCCCTTCGCCCAGCCCCAGCTCGTCCAGCTCGCGTACCGCATGCGGCGGCAAATTGATGCCGACTCCCAGCTGCTGGATTTTGCGAGCTGCTTCCAGCACGGTGACATCGGTAAAGCCGGCAGCGTGCAGGCTGAGCGCAGCAGTCAGTCCACCTATGCCAGCGCCCGCGATAACGATCCTCATGGTGCCTTCCTCCTGCATGCCATCACGGCTGGCGCACCAATTTTGCGAGCTCGACGAGTTTTCGCTCGGAGACGTAATAGTCGGCGGCAAACTTGCCGTATTCCGAAGGCGGGCTAAACCAGTAGGTCTGGCCCAGTTTTTCCAGGAGCTTGGTGTATTCGGGGTCGTCCACCGCAGCTTTGAAAGCGGCCGCCAGTTTGTTCACGACGCTTTCGGGCATGCCCTTGGGCCCGATCAATCCATACGGTGCGGAATTGACGATTGCATAGCCGAGGCTGCGGGCCGTAGGCACATCCTTGAGCAATGGCGTGGGCTCAGCATCGAAGGACATCAGCAGGCGCAGCGCTCCCGATTGCACGTGAGGCAACAGGCTCCCGATCGCGTCCAAGGCTGCCACGGTCTGGCCGCCCAGCAGGCTGACAGCTGCTTCGCTGCTGCTCTTGTAGCCGACGTGAGTCAATTCGGTGCCGGACTCGGCGGCGAACGCTTCCGTCAACAAGTGCATGCTGGTACCGGCACCGGCCGTTGCCACAGACACCTTGCCAGGATTGGCCTTGGCGTACTTCACCAAGTCTGCCACCGTGCGGTAGGGTGAATCGGCCTTGACCGCGAGCACGAAGGTATAGCCGCCCAACCCTGCGATCCAAGTAAAGTCCCGGATCGGATCCCAGTCGACCTTTTGCATATAGGGAACCCGGAACAGGCCTGCCGTCGCCGACGCAATGGTGTAGCCATCCGGCTTGTCCTGCCTGGCCATGGTCGAGGCTGCCAAGGTAGCCCCCACGCCCGGCTTGTTTTCCACAATGATGGGTTGGCCCAAATGCCGGGCTGCCAGCTCCGCCAGTTTGCGGAACGTCAAATCGGTCGGTCCACCGGGCCCGAATCCGACGAGCAACCGGATGGGGCGACTGGGATAGTCGTCTGCCGGTGCCGCGCCCACCACGGATGCTCCCATGCACAACGTCAGGCCGAGCGCACAAATCCTCAGCCGGGTCAGTATGCCTCTCATCTCCACGCCTCCTTCGCCTTAAATTATCCGCTTAGCGGTTACTTATGACCGCTTAATGATCATATTGAGCGAAGGAAATCGGCGTTGTCAAGAAAGTGAGAACGCCAAGGAGGGAAAGCTCCGGACCACGGGTAACGTCATGGAGGGATGTCGCGGGCGCGCAATCCAGCAGTACCGCGACGGCGTACAACTAGCTCTCTTGGGCAATGCCAGGATGACGCGGGCCGGGCCTGCCCCGGGCCGCGAGGAGCCTACGCCAATCGATAATCGCCGTCGGCGAAGGCCCGGATCAGGTGATGGGCGATGGCGAACGGCTTGGGTGCCGAAAGTCCGCCTGGATGCGTGCCGTCCAGCATCCTGCGCGCTTCGTCGCGGCTGAACCAGCGCGCATCTTCGAGCTCGGCTTGGTCCACGACCACGGCGGTGTCGCACGCGCGGGCGAAGCAGCCGATCATCAGCGAAGCCGGAAACGGCCAAGGCTGGGAGGCGAAGTACGCGACTTCGGCGCAGGAAACACCGGCCTCTTCCCGGATTTCGCGGCGCACCGCATCTTCGATGGTTTCGCCAGGCTCGAGAAAGCCTGCCAAAGCCGAATACATGCCCGGCGCGAAGCGGGCCTGCCGGCCCAGCAAGCAGCGGTCGCCATCGACGGCAAGCATGATGACCACTGGATCGACGCGGGGAAAATGCTGCGCGCCGCAGGCGTCGCAGTCGCGCCGCCATCCGGCGGAAGAGACTCGGCTCGGCGCGCCGCAGTTAGCGCAATAGCGATGCCGGGCGTGCCAGCTCAATATGGATTTGGCGGCACCGAGTTCGCCCAGTACGTCTGGCGGGAAAAGTCCCCGCGTAGCGATGGAACGTAGGTCCAGCAGCTCGAGACCCGGCCGCTCGCCCGCGGTTTGCGCCGGTACGCCGTCTAGCGACACAGCGAACAGCGCCACGCCGTTTTCATCTTGTCCCATGAAGATCTCGTGTCCTGCGGGACCGAAACCGCTCCAAGCCTGGGCAGGAAAGAAGGGATTTGGTTGGGCGCCGCGCACGTCGAGCAGGGGAACGTCGTCGATGAAGACCATGAAGCGCGTGGCGGGATCGCTCCGCAGGCCCTGGATGAGCTGCTGGTCGCCGCGGGATTCGGAGAGGCGATTCAAGGGATTGAAGCCAAAACCCACTGCGGCGGAGCGATCGAATATTTGCATGGGGAACCCAAAGGCGAACGGTCGAGGGCGAGCACGGGACGCTCGGTGACGGTCGATTCTACAGCGCCCCGCTTGCCGGAGATAACGCTCCTCAGCCCACGGCCGCGCCATCGCCCAGCAAATGGCGCAACTTGCGCCGCATGGGCGTTTCGACCGAGGCTTCGTCGCCCAGTGCGCGGCGTGCGAGGACCCGGCTGGAGCCGTCGCGCACGTTCACTTCTTTGACGATTTGTCCGCCTTCGTAAATAAAGGCGACCTCGGCAAGCTCGAGCACGTCGTCCACATCGTGGGTGATCATCAGCACCGGGATCTTCCATTGGCGGGCGACCTCGGCGAGCTCTTTGCGCAGCGCGCCGCGCAGCATCGGGTTCAATGCCGCGAACGGTTCATCGAGGAGCAGCGCATCCGGTTCGCATGCCAGCGCGCGCGCGAGCGCCACGCGTTGCTGCTGGCCGCCCGAGAGCGCAGCGGGACGGCTACCCGCCATGTCGGTGAGGCCGAATCGCTGCATGAGTTCGTCGACGCGTCGTTCGTCTGCGGGCGAGGGGCGACGGCACCAAGAACCCAATCCGAAGCCGATGTTCTGCCGGACCGTCAAATGCGGGAACAAGGCATAGTGCTGGAACAGGTAGCCGATACGGCGCCGTGGCGGTGGCACGTCGATGCCGCGCTCGGCGTCGAACAGGGTCCGGCCGCCGAGGGCGATACGCCCGGCCGTCGGCTTGCGCAGGCCGGCCACGGCCTGCAGCGTCAACGTCTTGCCCGACCCGGAGGGCCCGTACAGCGCCACGAACGAAGCCTCGGTGGCAAAGCGGGCGGCAAGGTCGAAACGCCTTGCGCCGTCCTGGATCGTCAGCGTGATGTCGACGTCGATCATGGATTTTCGAATCCGTAACGCCTCAGCGCTTCGCGGCCGGGCTCGGAAAACAGGAAATCGATGAAAGACCGGGCCAACCCTGGGGACCGGCTTTCCGGCGTGGCGGCGACGGGATAAAGAACCGGAGCGTGTCCGGCGACCGTCAGCACGACACGCGCCTTGTCTCGCGCGAGTGCGGCATCCGTGCGGTAAACGAAACCCGCGTCGACCTCGCCGCGGCCGACATAGTCCAACACCTGCCTCACGCTGTCTGCGAGGATGAATTTGGCCTCTAGCGGCGTCCAGAGCCCAGCGGCCTCAAGCGCCTGTTTCGTGTAGCCGCCCACCGGCACGGTGGCCGGTTTGCCGACACCGATGCGTTCGACAGCCGGAGAAAGCAGGTCCTGCAACGTGGCCAGGTCGGGCCCGCCGCGCGCCGGAGCGACCAGGACGACGCTGTTGGCGGCGAAGTTGCGCCTCGTGAGGCCATCGACGAGTTTTTCTGCCGCCGCACGGTCCATCGTGGCCTGGTCGGCGCTGGCGAAGACATCCGCCGGCGCGCCCTGGCGCAACTGCTGGAGCAGAATGCCCGATGCGGCAAAGTTGAACCGGACGACGGTTCCGGGATGCTGCTGTTCGAAGCGCCGTCCGATGTCCCGGAATGCGTTGGTCAGGCTCGCCGCGGCCGACACCATGAGCTCGGCCGCAAGCGTCGACGCCGGCAAGCACGCCATGCACAGGAACACGGTGAAACGGCGGATGAACGGCATCGCTCGACCTTAGCGGAAAGACAAATAACGGTTGCAAGCCAAGAGAATGGCAACGGATATGGCTGACGCGATCAACACCAGCAACATCGCCAGCTCGTCCTGGCCCGCCTGGGCCGCATCGTAGATGGCCATGGACAAGGTTTGCGTGCGATTCGGAATAGACCCGGCCACCATGAGCGACGCCCCGAACTCGCCCATGGCCCGGGCGAACGCCAGCAGGGTACCGGCCAAGATCCCAGGCCAGGCGAGCGGCAGGGTCACGCGCAGGAACACCGACCAGCGCGACTGCCCGAGCGTGCTGGCCGCGGCCTCGAGCGTGCGATCGACGCCGGCGAACGCCGCGCCGGCGGACTTGAGCACAAGCGGCAAGGCCACCACCGCAGACGCCACGACAGCCCCGTGCCAACTGAAGATGATGCTGTAGTCGAAATTTTCGTACAACCATCGACCCAGCGGACTGCGACGCCCGGCGGCCAGCAAAATGGCGTAGCCGATAACCGTCGGCGGCAACACCAGCGGCAGCATGAACAGCGCTTCAACGAAGCCGCTGCCCGGAAAAGGCCGGCGCGCGAACAGCCATCCCAGTCCTATGCCGCCGACCAGCGCCAGCAGCGTGGCAACTGAAGCGACCTTGAGGGACAGAATGAGCGGAAATGCGTCGAAGGCTTGGAATAGCGACGTCGTCATATTCCAAAGAATATAACGAATGCGGCGACCGTGAACAGTCTTTTCCCTTCAAGAACGGGGAGAGGGCGAACGGGCAAGTGGGGTCAGACGGCAAGGAGGGTGTTCTGTTGCCCGTCTCATGCCGATCAGCGCCGTGTGTCAGGCGGCGGACTGATTGGCATCAGGGCGCCAGCATCCGGCTCATGGCCGCGATGTCCTCGGCGGCGGCGGCATGCGCGGTGGCCTCGATGGCGCGATAGCGCCGGATCAGCTCCTTGCCGGACTCGGTCACCACCGTTCCCCCGCCACGGGCGCCGCCTACGGCGCTTTCGACCGCGGGTTCGCGCAGCGCCCGGTTCAGTTCGTCCACCAGCAACCAGGCGCGACGGTAAGACATGCTCATCTGCTGCGCCGCGGCGGTAATCGAGCCGGTCTGGAGAATGGCCTCCAGCAGCGCGATTTTTCCCGGACCTATGGCAATCCCCGCATCGCGGTAGACGCGCAGACGGAACTGGAAGCGGGGTGGGGTCGAAGCGGCCATAAGGGAGGGAACGAGCTGGCGACGGACATGCCGGGATTTTAGGCTTCCCGGGGGAATCGTCCAGCTTTGCGGCCGCCAGCTCACCGGCGCCACCGAATCCGCAGGGCCACGACTCAGGGCGCGGAAGCCGTGGCGAGGCTGAAGCGGAACACCGTTCCCGGTTCACCACCGTCCACCAGCCGGATCTCGCTGCCATGCAGCGTCAGAATGCGCTGCACGATGATGAGCCCCAGGCCGCCCCCGCCGGGAGCCGCACGACCCAACGCGGGGATGCGCTTGAACAACCGCGGGCGCAGTGCTTGCGGAATGCCGCGCCCCGTGTCGTGAACGTCGACGCGCACTTCCCCTTGTCCGCCAGACAGCCGTACCGTGATATCGGTGCCCTCCGGATTGTGACGAATGGCGTTGTCCAGCAGATTGGTGAGCACGCGTTCGATCATCCCCAGATCGGCGTGGACCAGCGGCAAGGCGGGCGGTATTTCGGTGAGCAGCCGCTGGCGCCGCGCCTCCGCGGCAAGCTCGAATTTCTGGACGATGTCCTGCACCAGATCGGGCAGCGCGAACACCTCCCGCTCCGGTTGCACCAGACCCGACTCCAGCCGCGCCAGCTCGAACAATTCCTGCGCCAGCGCTCCGACCTTGCGGCTCTGGTCCAGCGCGATGTCCAGGTATCGATGGCGTTCGGCCGCGCTGAGCAGGCCATCCTTGATCCGCAGCGTCTCGAGATAACCGTGCAAGGACGTCAGGGGCGTGCGCAAATCGTGCGATATGTTGGCGATCAGATCGCGCCGCTGCTGGTCCTGGCGGGTCAATTCACGCCATTGCTCGGCAATGCGGCGGCCCATATGGACGAACGCGGTGCGCAGGGTCGCGATCTCATCCCCCCGGCCATCGGCGCGGGCCGCATCGACGAGCGCGGCAGGAAGTTCTCCCGTTCCGTCGAAATCGCGTACCGATGCGGCCAGCTCGCGCAATGGCCGCGTGATGAGCCTGAAGGCGATCAGACCCATGGCCAGGCAGAGCAAGGCGACGAGGCCCGCTACCCAGGCCGTCAAGCGCCATGCGGAATAACGGACGAGCCCGGCCGCGACCGCGTCGTGCGCTTCGCCCTGCAGGATGACATAGACAAAGCCGGCCTCCTTGCCGCCCACTTGGACGGGGGCTGCGCTGAAAACTTTCCGGACGCCGGCCCCACGCGGGTCGTCTCCGAAAATCGGCAGACGGCCGCCAGCCAGCAGTTTGCGAACAGGCTCCAGGTCAACGCGATCCCGCTCGAGCCGGCCAGGGGGCGCAGCATGCCCGACGATGCGCCCCCCGGGGTCGAGCAGGTAAAGCTCTACCGAAGGGTTCACCGCCATGAGCTTGTCGAACAGATCATGCACCGCTTCGGGCCGCCAGCCGCCTGCGTCCATGAGCTGCGCGGTCGATGCGATGTGCGCGGCCAGATCGCTCGACAGCCGCTGCACGACTTCCTGTTCGCGATCGGCGCTGGCCCGGATCTGGACCAGCAGCGAAATGCCGCTGCAAGCGAGCAGTAGCACGGCGAATACCGCCGACAGGCGCTGGGTCAGAGTCAACCGCTTCATGACTGCGCCGACTCAGGCGAACCGGACGCGAATTTGTAGCCGCGTCCCCATACGGTAATGATGCGCCGAGGCGTGGACGGGTTCTCCTCGATCTTCATGCGCAGCCGGTTGATGTGGGTGTTGACCGTGTGCTCGTAGCCGTCGTGCTGGTAACCCCACACCTCATTGAGCAGGTACATCCGGGAGAAGACTTTATCGGGGTGCCGGGCGAAAAAAGCCAGCAAATCGAACTCGCGAGGCGTCAAGTCGAGAGGCTTGTCATCCAGCGTGGCCGATCGGGACACCGGATCGATGGCCAACCCATGCAGCGTCAGCAAGCCGGCTTCGATCCGGGCGTTGCGCGCCAAGGCGTCGACGCGGCGCAAGAGCGCTTTGACGCGAGCCACCAGCTCCAGCATGGAGAACGGCTTGGCCAGATAGTCGTCCGCGCCCAGCTCCAAACCCACGATGCGATGAACTTCGCTGGATCGCGCGCTGGTGATGATGATCGGGGTATACCGCGCCATGGCTCGGGCGCGGCGGCAAATTTCCAGCCCGTCCACGCCCGGCAGCATCAGGTCCAGGACGAGGGCATCCCAGGATTCCTCCGCCAGCATGCGCATCCCCTGATCGCCATCGGCCGCATGTTCGACCTCGTAGCCTTCGTCGCGCAGATGCATGCGCAGCAGGTCGGCGATGTGGGCGTCGTCTTCGACGATCAGGACGCGCTTGGCCTGTTCCATTGAGTCTGCCTTGGAAAACCGGTGACGCCATTGTCGCCAAAGGCGGCATGGAGAGTTATCACAATTATTTTAAGTTTGCGTGAGGACTCCGATAGGGCTCGCGGCCAACAATGCCGCCTATACCGCCACGGAGTTCCCATGTCCGCCGTCCTTCACCCATCGCCTCAGGCATCAGTGCATCCCTGCTGGGTGCGCATAGCGCATTGGCTCAATGCGACCGCGGTCGTCATCATGGCGACCAGCGGCTGGCGCATCTACAACGCCTCCCCCTTGTTCGGCTTCAACTTCCCCAACGCCGTCACGCTGGGCGGATGGCTGGGAGGCGCGCTGCAATGGCACTTCGCGGGCATGTGGCTCCTGGCGATCAACGGTGTGGCGTATCTGCTCCTGAATCTGGCCACGGGCCGGATGCGGCGTCGATTTTTCCCCGTTACCCCGAAAGGCGTGCTGCACGACATGGCGGCGGCCCTGGGAGGCCGGCTGAGCCATGATGATCCGCACCGCTACAACGAAGTGCAGCGACTGGCGTATCTGCTCGTCGTGCTGGATCTCGTGCTGCTTACGATTTCGGGCCTGGTGCTCTGGAAGTCCGTGCAATTCCCCATGCTGCGCGAGCTCCTGGGCGGCTACGAAGCGGCGCGCCGCGTGCATTTTGCGGCGATGGCGGCGCTGGGAGCGTTCGTGGCCCTGCACCTGGTCATGGTGGCGCTGGTGCCAGGCACGCTGCGCACGATGACACGCAGCCGCTAGGAGATACTCCATGGAGAAACGCGCTCGCTCGTCTCGGCCGGACGCCGATTCGATTCTCAAGGAGGCCCGCGAACTGCTCTCGACGCGCATTGCCCACCCCGACAGACGCGCATTCCTGAAGCGCACCCTGACCCTGGGCGGCCTCGCGATGCTCTCCGGATGTGACATGACCGACAACGCCGGCGTCGAGCAGGCACTTTCCGCTATTTCGCGCATCAACGACGCAGTGCAGGCGCGGCTGTTCGACCCGAACGCCCTGGCTCCCACCTATCCCGCGTCCATGATCACCCGGCCGTTTCCCTTCAATGCCTACTACGGCATCGACCAGGCGCCGGTGGTGGACGAATCCGATTACCTGCTGGAAGTCAGCGGCAAAGTCGCCGACAGACGAGCCTGGCGCCTGTCGCAACTGCATGCGCTGGCGCAGACCGAACAGATCACGCGACACATCTGCGTGGAAGGATGGAGCGCCATAGGACGGTGGGGCGGCGTGCGGTTCTCCGACTTCCTCGCGCGCATCGGCGCGGACACGACTGCACGATACGTCGGCTTCCAGTGCGCGGATGACTACTACACCAGCATCGACATGCCGACGGCGCTGCATCCGCAGACGCTGCTGGCGCTGAGCTACGACGGACGCACGCTGCCAAGAGAGTATGGCTTTCCGATGAAGCTGCGCATCCCCACGAAGCTTGGCTACAAGAATCCCAAACACATACGGGCCATATTCCTGACCGATACCTATCCCGGCGGGTATTGGGAGGACCAGGGCTACAACTGGTTCGGCGGTAGCTGACCAGGCCGTTTTCACCGCGCGGGAGTTCCCGCTTTCCATCACAGCTTTGAGGAGCGACTCATGAAACTGACAGCAATCATTCTTTCCCTGGGCGTGGCGTTCGGCGTGGCCACTGCTCACGCCGCCGAATCCATGGGCAAGGACGGCATGGCCAAACCTTCGGGGGCCGGAGACGCCATGAAGAAGGATGGGATGAAGCGCGATGGCATGAAAAAAGACGCTATGGCGGCAGACCAGATGAAACGCGACGCCATGAAGAAGGAAGATGGCATGGGCAAGGGCGCCATGGCCAGGGACGGCATGAAAAAATAGTTCCCGTGGCGCGGGGCGCTTGCAAGACGGCGGGCTGCCGCGCCCGCCACGCCCGGTGAACCGTCTACTGCGCGAACGCCACGATCCGTCCGGCCAGCGCGCTGGCGGCGACGGTATAGGGGCTTGCCAGCCACACGCTGCCCGGCCCGGACCGGCCCGGAAAGTTGCGGTTGATCGCGCTGATGGTCACCTCCGAGGGGGAGGTGGATTGCCCGGGCCCGCAATTGGCGCATGACCCGCAGCCCGGCATGATCAGCGTCACCCCCGCCTGCTCGAAGACGGGAAGATAACCCATCTCCTCGCAGTAGCGCTTGACCTCCATGGTGCCGAACTGTAGGAAAAACCGCGTGTGCGGCGCAACGCGCAGCCCGCGTTCCAAGCCCCGTTTCAAGACCTCGTGGTAGCCGTCGAAATCGGCCCGCTTGCCACCGGTACAGGAGCCGCCGTAGGCAATGTCCACGCGTACCGGTTCGGACAACGCGTGTACCGGCACGCCGTTGCCCGGGTCGCCAGGCCTGGCCACCATAGGCCGCAGGCCTGCGCCGTCGATGTGGATCACGCGCCGGTAGGCGGCATCCGGATCGCTCTTCATCCAATCTTCCAGCTCGAACGAAATGCCGCGTCGTTCGCGCAGAAAGGCAACCGTCTGCTCGTCCGGTTCGACGATGCCGGTGAATCCGCCAAGCTCGGCCACCATGTTGGTCAGCGTCGCGCGTTCGTCCACGGACATCTCGCGCACGGCCTGGCCGCCATATTCGAATACCGCGCCAATGGCTTCGCCGTTGCGCACGGGATCGGAACGCAGCAACTCCAGCACGATGTCCTTGGCCGTTACCCCGGGCGCGAGGGTGCCCGATATTTCCACCCGGAGTGTCTCCGGAATCTTGCAACGGACGTAGCCCGTGACCCAGCTATTGGCCATGTCGGTGGAGCCCACGCCGAAGGCCAGGCAACCGAGCGCTCCGGCGTGCGGAGTATGCGAATCGGTGCCCGCCACGACTTCGCCGGGCAAGGCGTAACGCTCGGTCATCAGCGCGTGACATATGCCTTCCGATCCACTGCCGTCCGGCAATTGGCCATGATGGCGTACCGGATAGTCCAACACGAAATCATGATGGCCCTGGACCAGGGTCGCCACGCGCGGCAACAGGCCGCCCTTGACGTGCGGCACGCTCTGCGGCGCCAGCACGAGATGATCGTGAAACGCGACGATGCGCTCGGGATCGCGCAGCGGCGCGGGCTTGCCACAGGCGCGGTGCATCAGGTGAGCGCTCATGCCTGTGAAGTAATCGTGACTGAAGCGCCAATCCGCCTTGACGAATACCCCGCTGCCGGGACCGGCCTGCTCCGTCCCGGGATGCAGGTGGCGGCGGATGATTTTTTCGACGAGCGTCAAACCATCGCCCTCTGCAGCCGCCTGCGGCTCGGTGTCGGCCCGCAATACCTGGCGGCTGTAAGCCATCAGTCCGCCGCTGCGGATGATGGCCTGAGTCAGTGCATCGCGTCCCCTCAGGAAGTGCTCGATGGGGATGGCCTCGCCGGCCTGGATACGGCGCAACACGTCGAAGTCGGTGGTGGTGAGAATGCCGATGTTGTCGCAGTTCTGCTGGTAGATGCGCTCAAAGCTCTCGGCCACGATCAGCCGAATGCCGGCCGACAGTTCGGCCAGCGGACTGTGCTCGCGCGAGGACCCCTTGCCGTAGCGCTTGCCGGCCACGGTGATTTCGAAGCCGCCCTTGCGCACGTCGTCCTGGCCGATGGGCACTTCGTCGCCAGCCTTCAGGCCGACGTAGGGATAGCTGCCCAGCCGCTCGTCGTACACCAGCATCGTCGTGACCGGCGTGATTTCGTCGGTCGATACATCATCGCGTAGCGGCGCGGCGTCGGCCAGCGATACCGCATCGCCCGCGAGCTGCCGGCGTATGCAGGCAGGATCGCGGGACAGGTACAGGATGCGGCCGGTGAATTGAATGGTGTCTTGCATGCGTGGGCTCCTTTGCCCGCACTGTAGAAGGAAGCCCCGCCGGCATGAAGCGTCATTTGGGCACGGCAGGCATCTCGATTCGTCACGCCGCGCATCCCCAGGCGCTCCTATCATGAAAAGCCGCCCGCCTGACCTGGCGGCTTGCCCGCGCAAGCTCATCGAACATCGCACCTACAGAACACGCCGACGCCCATGCCGCGCACACTCTACGACAAACTCTGGGACAGCCACGCCTTCGCGGCCGAGCCCGACGGCACCTGTCTCCTCTACATCGACCGGCACCTGATCAACGAAGTGTCGAGCCCACAGGCCTTCGAAGGCCTTCGCCTGGCCGGCCGCCAGCCTTGGCGGGCCGATTCCTGCCTGGCGATCGCCGACCATAACGTGCCGACCACCGACCGCCGGCACGGCATCGACGACCCGCTTTCGCGCGCCCAGGTGTCGGAGTTGGAGAACAACGCCCGTGCCTACAACGTCACCTTCTTCGGCATGCAGGACCGGCGGCAGGGCATCGAGCACGTGGTGGGCCCGGAGCAAGGCGCGACGCTCCCCGGCATGACGGTGGTGTGCGGGGACTCCCACACCAGCACACATGGCGCATTCGCGTGCCTGGCGCACGGCATCGGGACTTCGGAAGTCGAGCACGTGCTCGCCACCCAGACGCTCATCGCCCGCAAGATGAAGTCCATGCGGATACGCGTGGAAGGGCCGTTGCCGCGCGGCGTTTCCGCCAAGGACATCGCGCTGGCGATGATCGGCACAATAGGCGCGGGAGGCGGAACCGGCTATGCGATCGAATACGCGGGTTCGACCATACGCGCGCTGTCGATGGAAGGGCGCATGACCCTTTGCAACATGTCCATCGAGGCGGGCGCCCGCGCGGGCATGATCGCCGTGGACGACACCACCATCGAATATCTTCGCGACCGTCCGTTCGCCCCCTCGGGCGCGCTCTGGGATCGCGCCGAGGCCTACTGGCGCACCCTGCGGTCGGATGAAGATGCCGTGTTCGACAAGGAGGTGGAAATCGACGCCTCCACCATAGCGCCCCAGGTGACGTGGGGCACGTCGCCCGAAATGGTGGTGCCGGTGAACGGCGCGGTGCCGGACCCCGACGCCGAATCCGATCCGGTGCGGCGCGACGCCATGCGCAAAGCACTGGCCTACATGGGGCTTGTCCCCGGCACGGCCATTGCCGACATCCAGCTCGACAAGATCTTCATCGGATCCTGCACCAATTCGCGCATTGAAGACCTGCGCGCCGCGGCGGCCGTGATCAAGGGGCGGCGCAAGGCGCCGAACATCCGGCTCGCGATGGTGGTGCCCGGCTCCGGCCTGGTCAAGGCCCAGGCTGAAGCGGAAGGGCTGGACAGGATCTTCGTCGAAGCGGGTTTCGAATGGCGCGAATCGGGCTGTTCGATGTGCATGGCAATGAACGCGGACCGACTCGCGCCCGGCGAGCGCTGCGCCTCCACCTCGAACCGCAACTTCGAAGGCCGCCAGGGCGCCGGCGGGCGGACGCACCTGGTCAGCCCGGCGATGGCGGCGGCGGCGGCGGTTGCCGGGCGCTTCATCGACGCCCGTTCCCTGTAAGGACCATCGCCATGGAAAAATTCGATCTGCTCGAAGGTATCGTCGCGCCGCTCGACCGCAGCAACGTCGACACCGACGCCATTATCCCCAAGCAATTCCTCAAGTCCATACGGCGAACGGGATTCGGCCCTAACCTGTTCGACGAATGGCGCTACCTCGACCGCGGGGAGCCGGGACAGGACTGCTCGGGCCGCCCGCTGAACCCGGACTTCGTGCTCAACCAGTCGCGATACCAGGGCGCGACAGTATTGCTCGCCCGCGCCAATTTCGGCTGCGGCTCTTCGCGCGAGCATGCTCCCTGGGCATTGCAACAGTACGGCTTTCGCGCCGTGATCGCGCCCAGCTTCGGCGACATTTTCTACAACAATGCGCTGCAGAATGGCCTGCTGCCCGTGGTGCTTGCAGAGGCCGAGGTGGACGCGCTTTTCGCGCAGGCGCAGGGTGAGAGGCCATTGCGCGTTGCGGTCGACCTCGAGGCGCAGCGCGTCACGACGGCCGACGGGGCGGTCGCGTTCAGTTTCAAGATCGCGCCCTTCCGCAAATACTGTCTGCTGAACGGCCTGGATGACGTCGCATTGACGCTGCGAAAGTCCGAGCAGATACGCGCCTTCGAACGCGTGCATCTGGAGGCGTTTCCCTGGCTCTCGCCGGGTCGCCACGGAAGCTGAGCGAGACTGCGCGTTGCCGCGTCCTGGCGCGGTGTGCAAGAATCCGCTTCCCGGGCTGTGCACCGGCCGCCGCCGTCGCGGCGGACATCCTCTTTGCGACAGGCGGGCGTCGACATGAGCAATCTCGTCAGAAAACTGGACCTGACTTCGCTGCGCCTGTTCGTCGCGGTCTGCCAGGAGCGCAACATCGCGCGCGCGGCCGAGCGCGAAGCCATAGCGCCTTCGGCCGTCAGCCGGCGCATCGCCGAAATCGAGAACCTGCTCGGCCAACCCATTATTCATCGCGAGTCGCGCGGCATCTCGGTCACCGCCATCGGCGAGGCGGTCCTGCGCCACGCCAGGGAAGTCCTGGCCCACATCGAGCGCCTGGAAGCCGAGGTTTCGCAATACGCCACCGGCGCCAAGGGCACGATACGCATCGTGGGCAACATGTCTTCTGTCGTGCAGTTTCTGCCGGAGGACGTCGCCGCCTTCAAGCGCGTATTCCCCGACGTGGACATCCGGATCGAGGAACAGACCAGCAGCCAGGTCCTGCGCAGCCTGGCAGAAACGGATTTTGACCTGGGCTTTTGCAACAAGGTGCCCGGCATCGAGCAGCTCGAGCACCTGCCTTACCGCAGCGACCGCCTGTACCTCGCGGTGCCGCGCCGCCATCGCCTGGCCAAGGCGCCGGTCGTGCGGCTGCGCGACTTCGCGGGCGAAAACATCGTGGGGATGGGGCAGGGCACGTCGCTGACCCAATTGCTGGAGAAAGAGGCGGCGCGCCTGGGCTCGCCGCTGCACGTGAAGATCACCGTGAGCAGCCTCGATGCCCTGTGCCGCATGGTGCACGTCGGTCTGGGCGTTGCCGTCGTTCCGCAGCACAGCGGCGAGCTCTTCGTCAACACGCTCGATCTCGCGCTCATTCCCATCGAGGAGGCCTGGGCCGTGCGGGAGCTGTTCATCGTCTTCCGGCAACGCCAGGGGCTGACGGCGCCGGCCGCCGCCCTCGTGGACTTCCTGACGAGCCGCTAACCTCCCGGCGGCCGCGGGCGCCGCAAGCGCCTGGGCGCAATTGCCCGCCCGCAAGCGCGGGCGGCAGCCTGCTTACTTGGCGGTCGGCATGACGAATTCCGCGCCCTTGCCTATGCTGCTCGGCCAGCGCTGCATGATGCTCTTCTGTCGGGTGTAGAACCGCACGCCTTCTTCGCCATAGGCGTGCATGTCGCCGAACAGCGAGCGCTTCCAGCCGCCGAAACCGTGCCAGGCCATGGGAACGGGAATCGGCACGTTGATGCCGACCATGCCGACCTGGATGCGCCGGCTGAATTCCCGCGCCACGTTTCCGTCGCTGGTAAAGCAGCTCACGCCATTGCCGTATTCATGGGCGTTGATGAGTTCGACTGCAGCGGCGAAATCCGGCACGCGGACGCAAGAGAGCACGGGTCCGAAGATTTCTTCGCGATAAATCCGCATGTGGGGCTGCACGTGATCGAACAATGTGCCCCCCATCCAGAAGCCCTTCTCACACCCAGGGCCGGCCGAGGCGGGATCGAAGCGGCGGCCGTCTACCAGCAACTGGGCGCCTTCCTCCACGCCTATGCCGATGTAGTCGCTGATGCGGCGGTGGGCGGCGGCATGCACGATGGGGCCCATTTCGGCATCCAGCTCCATGCCATTCTTGACCTTGAGCGCGCGGGTGCGCTCGATCAACCGAGGCATGATGCGATCGGCCACGTCGCCCACCAACACGCCCACCGAGATCGCCATGCAGCGTTCGCCGGCCGAACCGTAGGCCGAGCCGATGAGCGCATCCACGGCCTGGTCCAGGTCCGCGTCCGGCATCACGACCATGTGGTTCTTGGCGCCGCCCAGTGCCTGCACCCGCTTGCCGTATCGCGCGCCGGCCTCGTAAATGCTTTGCGCAATGGGGGTGGAGCCGACGAAAGAGATCGCCGCCACGTCGGGATGCGCGATCAGCGCGTCGACCGCTTCCTTGTCGCCCTGCACGACGTTGAATACGCCGTCCGGCAGGCCCGCTTCTTTCAAGAGTTCCGCCATCATCAGCGAGGGCGAGGGATCCACGGGGCTGGGCTTGAGCACGAAACAGTTGCCGGCCGCGATGGCAACCGGGAACATCCACATCGGCACCATGACCGGAAAGTTGAACGGCGTGATGCCGGCGACTACGCCGAGCGGCTGGCGCAGGGTCCAGTTATCCATGCCGGTCGAGACTTGGTCGGTGAACTGGGTCTTGAGCAGTTGCGGAATGCCGCAGGCAAATTCGACGATGTCGATGCCGCGCGCGACCTCGCCCTGCGCATCGGTGAACACCTTGCCGTGCTCGGCCGTAATGACGCGCGCCAAGTCGTCCTTGTGGCGGTTCAGCAGTTCCAAGAAGCGGAACATGACGCGGGCGCGACGAATGGGCGGAATATCGGCCCAGGCGGGAAACGCGCGCTTGGCGCTGGCGACGGCGGCATCGACGTCCGCGGCGCTGCCCAGGACGACTTGGCCCGTGACGCTTCCGGTCGCGGGATTGTAGACGTCGGCCGTGCGCGTGCCGGCGGGTTGGGCAGGCGCGCCGTCCACCCAATGGACGATGCGGGAGGGGCGCTGGGCAAAAGTAGCGGGATCGATAGGCATGGCAAGCATCCTGACGAGAAAACAGCAAGGCCCTCAGTCTAGGGCCCCCGTTCCGGATGGATAAGCCGTCCAAATCCAATTAAAGTGTTCATTATTTTGAACAATCCATCGTCATGGCATCCGATTCGATTTCTCAGTGGGTGGCGGACATTCATCTGCTGACGATATTGGCGCAGACCCGCAGCTTCACCCAGACCGCCCGCCGCCTGGGCGTGTCCAAGGCCTCGGTCAGCATGCGCATCGGCGCCCTCGAGCGGGCGGCCGGGGTACCCCTGGTGCAGCGGACCACCCGGTCAGTGGTATTGACGGATGCGGGCCGCGAGCTGGTCATGGACGCCGCGCCCGCCTTCGAGCGCATCGATGCAGGATTCACCGCGGTCAAGGATTTGTCCGGCACCCCGCGCGGCACGGTGCGTGTCACGGCACCCGTCGCACTGGGCAGGCAGCACATCGCGCCGCGCCTGTCCGCCTTCATACGGCGCTATCCCGACGTCCGCATCCACCTGGACCTGACGGATCAGTTCGTGAACCTCGCCCAGGAGGGCTACGATCTGGCCATACGCCACACCGGCGTCGCGCCGGAAAGCTACGTGGCTTGGCCGTTGTGCGAGACGCGATCACTGCTGGTGGCCAGTCCCGCTTATCTCAAGCGGCGCGGGACGCCGCTACATCCGCGCGAATTGGCGGCACATGATTGCCTACTGTACCTGCGCCCCGGCGCTGACACCTGGAATTTCGTGCCAGAAGACGGCGAGGCAGGCGAGGCGCTGTCCGTCCCCGTTCAGGGGCCGTTCAAGGCCAACAACAGCGAAGTCTTGCGCGAAGCGGTGCTCGACGGCCTGGGCATCGCGCTATTGCCGGACTTCAGCGCGGCGCCCAGCCTGCGCAGGCTGAGGCAGGTCCTGCCCGGCTGGCGCGTGCAAGGTTTTTTCGGCCATCACATTTATGCGCTCCGGCCGTGGGCGCCCAGGGTCCCGCGAGCCGTCCAATGTTTCGTGGAATACCTGCGCGAGGCACTCGCGCAGGGTTTTCCTTTGGTTCAGCAATCCGGAGCTACTTGAGCGCGCGTTCCTGCGCCGAAGGCAGGAATTTGTCGGTGAAGAGCTTCTCGGCGTCGGGATAAGACTTCAACCCGAAAGCATCGGATACCTGCACGATGTTCATCCGCAGGCGGGCCATGTCCACGCCGCCCAAGCCGTCGGCGCGCGTTGCGGGCGTATCGACGCTGGAAAGGAACATGCGCAGGCGGCGCTCTTCGATCGAACTGTCGATGATGCCATCACGCGCCTTCAGGTACTTGATCGCCTCTTTGGGGTTGGCCAACGTGTCTTTGACCGCGCGGTTGAATGCCCGCAGAAAGGCCGAGACGAGAGCGGGATTTTCGGCGGCGAATTTGGGCGAGGTGACCACCATGTTGCCGTACAGGTTCACGCCGTAATCGCTGTACTTCATGATGTTCAGCTCGCTTTCCTTGACGCCGCGCGACTCGAGCGTCAGCAGCGAGGTGTAGTAGAAGCCGGTAATCGCATCGGCCTCGCCCTTGATCAGCAGTGTCTCGCGCAGCGCGGGATCGACGTTGAGCCATTTCACCGAGGACGCGTCGATGCGCGCCGCTTTCGCAAATACCGGAAACGCCTTGCGGCCGGCATCGAATGCGGGCGAGGCCAGCGTCTTGCCTTGTACGTCTTCGGGCTTGGTGATTCCTTTCTTCTTGAGCGAGAAGACCGAAGCCGGCAGCTGCTCGAGCAGCATGTACACGCCGAGGACGGAAGGCGTGGAAGGGTTGTTCGCCATGTACTCGATCATGGCGCTCGTATCAGCGGTGCCCATCTCGTGCGTGCCGCCGATGACCCGCTGGATGGCCGACACGGATCCCGTTCCCGTATCCACGGTCACTTCCAGCCCCTCCTTGGCGAAGTAGCCCTTGCCCTGGGCCATCAACACGATGGCCGACGGGCCGTCGAAGCGCCAGTCGTGGCTGTAGCGGATTTTGGTCAGGGGCTGTGCCTGGGCGGACAACGCGCCGGCCAGGGCGAAGCCTGCGACGAGCACCTTGGCGCCGCAGCGCCGCTGGCCAGCGCAGCCAGTTGAAACGCATCGAGCCAGGCTGTGCGGTCATGCCTCAGGTCGTCGATCCTCAGCCTGGGGCTTTGCCCGCTCGTATCGATGCTGAGGCGAACCGCGGCAAACTCATTGCTCAGCACGGTAAAGCGCGGGTGGATGTCCGAAGCCATGGGCGCGCTACGCTAGAGCAAATACGCAATGCATTCGAGCGGCTCTGCGCTGCGCAGCAAGTTGATCTTCTTGCGGCGAATGCGCCAGTGCGGACGAGAGCCGATCAGCGTGAACTCGCAGCGCGCCGAATGCATGGTCTGCCTGTGGCGCGCCAGTTCCACCAGCAGCATCATGCAGTGGACTTCGAAATCGTTTCCGTCGCCGGATGCCTTCGCCACCTCGACGTTAGAGATGATCCGATGTACCCGCGAGGCGGGTTCCTGGGCGAAGGCAAAGCCCGAACGCAGCCGCTTGACTCGGCGGCCCATCGCCGCCTTGTCATCGTGAATGATGGAAACGTGGCGGGTGGGATCGATGTCGTCGCGCCCGGCCGGCGCCCAGTACACGGCATCGTCGGTGAACAGGTCCAGCCATTCCTCGAAGCGCTGCGTATCCAGCAGGCGTGCTTCGCGATAAAGAAAACTCTCCACGTCGGCGCGCAGTTCATACGGATTCATGCGCGAGCCTCCTGCTCCGCTGTCATCATGCGCAGCCAATTGCGGTACAACCCGCGGTGCTGCGTCTCGTCGGTGATGTCGCCGGTCAAATAGCCATTCTTCATCTGTTCGGTCTCGAGGCCGCGCGAAAAATTCAGCCATTCCACGGCTGAGCTTTGCAGCCCGTACTGCGTGCGCTCGAAGATCTCCAGGTCGTCGGTGAAAAAGGTGCCAGCGGCGCCGAACTCGAACTCTTGATCGCGCATGCGGCGCAAGTTGACGTCTTCCGGCGCACCCTCGAGCCTGACCACCCGTGTATGGATCTCAGTGCGATCGGCCGCAATCGGCCGGATGGTGCGTATCTGGCTTCGCAACACGATCAAGTTCGGGAAGATGACAAGGTTGAATCCGCCCGAGAGGCTGGCATCCAGCGGCATGGGACCGTAGTCCGTGTGGTCGGTCACGCCGTGGCCATCCATGGCAATGACGCAGCCGCCGCCTTGCTGGTAGATCTCCATGGCCTTGGGCGTAACGGCGCTGATGTGCAAGGCGCCGACGTGATAGGGGTCGACGCCGTTCTCCATCTGCAACTTCCAGTTGCCTTGGTACACGCATTTCTGCGATCCCTCGAAGAGCGCGAGCTTGCCACCTGGCGCAGCGTCCACGTAGGCGTCGAGGAAACGCGCGACACCACCCAGGTGCTCGCGCAGGCTCGGCCCGCTCTGGCTCATACTGCCGAAGATGAACCCCTGGTAGCAATCCACGCGCGCAACCCGCTGCAGTCCCATCGTCTCTTTATTGAATGAACTGCCATACGCTTCGCGCGAAGGCACGCCTATCAATTCTCCCGAGCTGCGGTATGTCCAGAAATGGTAGGGGCACCGGAAATACTTGCTGTTGCCGAACTCGCTCTCGCACACGGTGGGGCCCCGATGCCGGCAGCGATTGATCACCGCGGCGATCTCGCCGTCCGGCTGGCGCGACACAATGACGGGATGCCGTCCCAATTGCGTGGTCTTGTAGTCGCCCGGTTCGGGAATCTCCGCTTCGTGGGCAAGATATACCCAGGTCGTATCGAATATCCTGGACATCTCCAAGTCGAAGATGCCGGGGTCCGTGTACACCGACCGATGGACGGCGCCAGGGCGTATGAGTTGATCGATGGCTGGTCTCATGGATCAGGAAGCCGAAAGGAGTTGAAGAAAGCGATCGAGATCGCCAAGGCGCTCGAGATCGCGCACGGCAGCGACGAGGCCGTCGATCGCGCCGGCGGACATCTCCGGCCTCGCAAATGCGACGTTGCGGGTGAATTTGTCGGCGGTGTCTTCGAACGACAGCGGCCGTGCCGGCTGTCCGCGGGCAACCTCGACCCGTTCGCGGTAGACCGAGCCATCGTGACAGCGGAGGGTGACGATGCCCGGCTCGACGGCGCCTGGTGCCGCCAGCTCAGGATCCACGTCGTGTTCGATGCGCGCCGCCATTCGCAGCACGGCTTCATCGGCCCGGGCCTCGGCGTTGAAATCACCGACGCCGACCGAGCCTTTCACCAAGGCCGTCGCCACGGCGTAGGGAATGCTATTCATGGCCGCAGACGCACTGGGAGGCCGCCGCCTGACATCCAAGGGTTCGCACATGGCGCGCCCCCACGGGCCGACATGCAGCCGCACCCATGCGATGTCGGCGGCCGACAGGCCGTAACGCCGCACCAGGTTGAGCGCCGCTTCGCAAAAGGGATGGCTCACCAACGTCCCTGGCTGGGGCTTGAAGCAGCGCCTCAGCGCTTCGTAGCGGGAGCCGAGGCCATCGGTTAGCGGCGCAAGCTCGAACGCTCCGGGAAAACACGCGTTCAGCAGCCCCGCCCGGCCTCCCAGCGGGTCGCCCAAGGCGGCCAGGCCGGCCAAGCTCATCATGGCGCTTTGCACGCCGCCCTGGTTGCACAGGCCGGCGTACAGGATTTTTCCGTCGCTCTGCGCGGCATGGACCACCATCTCTTCGGTGCCCGCCGCCTGCATCTGCGAAAGGCCGAGCGCGCTGAGCATGCGCGTCGGGTCGAAGCCGAGGACGCTTCCACAGGCTGCAGCAGCCGATACATAGCCGAACAACTGGCTCGCCAGCATCACCGGTAGCCCGGATCCGAAGCCGGGCGCAATGGCGGCCGCGAGCCGGGCCTGGATCTCCGACCCGACGGCGAGTGCAGCCAGTAGTCGCTCCCCTGGTCTATCCACCCTGGCAGCCTGCGCCACGGCAATGGCCGCCGGCGCGAAGCAGACAGTCACGTGGACCTGCGGATAATCGATGATGTCGTCGTAATCGAGCACGCGGGCGTGCGCCGCGTTGACGAAGGCTGCAACCCCCGGCGAGGCCCGGCGGCCCGTCGCCCAGATCAATGCTGGGCCATCGCCGCCCTGGGCGGCATAGCATTCCAGCGCACGGGCGGCCTCGCCTGCGCGCTCGCCGGCAAGGGCGATGCCCAGCAGGTCGAGCAACGCCTGCTTGCACTGCCGGACCACGGCATCGGGCACGTCGCGCGCAGTCAACGCGGCCGCGAAGCGGGCTAACTGGGTCGATACGTCGGATGGGGTGTCGTCGCGCTGCATACGGTCACATTAAAGAGGGTATGCAGCGCAAAGCGATTCGGATTCGTGCAGGCCTGGATCACATTTTCTGAATTAGTGCGACGGGCCAATACGGGCAACGTGCGCGATCGCGATTGGTTCAGCAAAACTAAACTAGTCTCCTGCCGATTGTTTGGTAGGCGGCCGCGGCGCGTACGTATGATGGAGCGGTTGCCCTTCATGGGAGCTTCGAAATGCCTATACCCGCACGTTTCAACGGCGTCGATCACCTGGTGCTGAAAGTCACCGACATCGATAGAACCGTCGCCTTTTACGAATCGGTGCTGGGCCTGCGCGTAGAACGGATCTTCAAGAAAATCCATTTGCACCAGGTTCGGTGCGGCGCGAACCTGATTGACCTCATCGCCCTGCAGCCGGGCGACACCTTGCCGCCGCCTGCCCAACGCGGCATCGAACATTTCTGCCTCAGCATAGAAGCCGACATGGACGCCTTGCTGCAAAGCCTGCGCGACATGGGCGTGCAGGTCATCCGCGGCCCCATGGAGGTCTATGGCGCCAAGGGCTTTGGATCGTCCATCTACATCGCCGACCCCGATGGCTATGAGATCGAACTGAAGGTCGGCTATTCGATCAACCCCGTCACGTTTCCATGACCGCCATGTCCGCCCGATCGACTCATATCACCAGCCGAGGTTTGTCGCTCCACGTCGTCGAATGGGGAGCCGAGGACCTGCCCGCGGTCGTCCTGCTACATGGGCTGCGTGCCTACGGCCATTGGTTCGAGGAGTTCGCGGAAGCCGCGGCCGACCGGTTCCACTTGCTCGCGCTCGACCAACGCGGGCGCGGCGGCTCGGATTGGGCGCCCGCAGGCCGCTATACGACGGACGACTACGTGGCCGACATCGCTGCCCTAATCGAGCAAAAGCAGTTGAAGCGATACGCGCTGGTCGGGCATTCCATGGGGGGCACCAATGCGTTGAACTACGCTGCCGGTTGCCCTGCCGGGCTCGCGGCGCTGGTCATCGTGGACAGCGCACCGGAACTCGATCCGCGCGGCCTTGCTCGCATACGCGAAGAACTGGGCCGCACGCCCGGCTCGTTCGCAACGAAGGACGAAGCGCTGGCATTCCTGGGTCCGCTGCATCGGCGCGCCGGTGCCCGCAGCCTCGCCACGCGCCTTGAATGGATGCTGAGGCAGGACGCGCAAGGCCGCTGGCAATGGCGCATCGACCCCAATATCTTCGATCCGCGCATGACGCCGGACCCGCCCGAGCGCTCGTGGAATGCGATCCGCAACGTTGCGTGTCCGGCCTTGATCGTGCGCGGCAGCGACTCCGATCTCGTAACCGCGGAATGCGCGGACCGCATGGCCGCGGAATTCCGGCAGGCGAGCCGCGCCGAAATCCCGGATGCCGGCCACATGGTGGTGGAAGACAACCCCAAAGCATTCACCGCGGCCGTGCTGCCATTCCTGGAACGCACCCTAGGCGCCGGCCAGCGTTAATCGCTGGCCACCCCGTCAGGCGGCCAACGCATCGGCCAGGCGCGGGGGAAGCACGCCGGGCATCACGATGAAACCGGGCAGGCGCTTGAACGCATGTGCCCATCGCCACAGCGCAGGATAGTCCTCGAGGGCCAGGCCGCAGTCGGCCATCAGCGCAACGCCAGGAAACGCGGCGACGTCGGCGACGGTGGGATGCTCTCCCACCAGCCAACGCCGGCCGTACAGCTCACCCTCGTAAACGTGGTCTTCTAGCACACCCAGCGCGCGCCGGCACTCGGCTTCGACGACGCTGCGACCGGACACGGGCGCGGCTTGGATATCGGCCATGCGCAACCTCAGGAGCGGCGCCATCTCACGCCCGGCGAAGCCCAGCCACATCATGACGCGACTGAATGCTTCCGGCTCGACCGGTAACCACCTGCGGGAGACGTCGTACCGCGCGGCAAGGAAACACAGGATCGCCTGCCGAAGACGGCACGCCTATGCGCCCGCGGTGGATAAAGCGGCGCGGCTCTCCGTCGTCGAACTCGGCAATGGTCAGGATGTCTCGCGTCGGCCGCCCCAGTGATACCCAAACGAACCCATACCGTTGCCGGATGTGCTCCAGAGGTTCGGCGGTTCCATCGCGCTTGTGCCACAGGCAGCGGAACCGGCCATCGCGCTCCCGCATGAGCTCGAGCTCTTCGCCCAGCAGCTGCGTCTGTTCGCTTTTGCCCAGGCCAAGTTCGTCGACATAAGCCACGACATACCAATCGTTCAAGGCCACCGGATCGTCACACACATTCATGGCTCATCCCCCATTTGGGCTCACATGCGGTAGACCGGGAAATCTCATGGCGCAGCGCCACCAGCGCCCGGTTCAGCCCCAGCCGGGCCTCGGCCGACAGAGGCTCCTGGGCGGCCAAGTGCAGCATGCACGTTCCGCCGTGCGTCGGTTGCACGATTCCCACATAGTCCACGCCCAAGCCTGCCGATTGCCACTTGCCATGCAGGATGCTCCCACTCCCTTCCACGTAGCTCTGGAAAAGCGCCGTCTCCGGGCAACTCGATTCCACGCGGGAAAAACGTCCCGTCGCATGCAGGCAGGCCCGCGTCCAAAACCCCGCCAGGCGTTCGCCGCTCACCGGCATGTGCATGCTTCGGACCGGGGTTACGCCCGCGGGCAGGGATGGCGGCTCGACCGACGTATCCTGCCGGGCAACCCAGATGTATCCGTTGCGCTCGACGGCGGGATAAGGCCGCACCCTTGCGGCAGCCGGTGGCGTGCCGCCGGGATGGGCCGGAATGAAATTACATTGCGCATCGCCGCCAAATCGCCAGCCGTGATAAGGGCAGACCAAGCCCTTTTCCGCGACGTCTCCCATAGACAACCGCATGCCGCGATGAGGACACCGGTCGTGCCAGGCGTGGATGCTTCCGTCGGACGAACGCCACACAGCCAACGATAGTTCTTCCAGCATGACCGGGATCACGGACTGGACTGGTACGTCGCGAGAGGCCGCCACCGCGCACCAAGGGTGGGCCTCAGAATGAGGCGCATGATTCATGAAAGTGCCCGTTCCTCAAATCGAATCGTCGAAACCAGCATCCCATAGCCGGCGATTCAGGAAAAACGGATTTCCTGGGCTCTGATTCGGATTTTTCTTTCCGGCGGCGGCATGGCGCAGATTTTGCGTGGGTGAACCTGTCTGCCCACGATGCCAATGCGCCATGTTCGAAACCCTAGATTCCCACGCTGCCGTGCCCCCGCCTCCCGGCATGCCCCACGGATTCGATGCGCCTGGCGGCCGATCCGGCCCGGCGGAACACCTCAGCGGCATTCCGCGCATTACCCTCCGGCAACTGGTGTACTTCGCCGCCGCTGCGCGACTAGGCAGCGCCTTGCGCGCGGCCGAGGAGCTGAGCATTTCCCCGCCTGCCATATCGAGTGCGATCGCCGGGCTGGAGTCCTTACTGGGCGAGCAATTGTTCGTGCGCCGGCACGCGCGTGGCCTCGTCCTGACCGAGGCCGGCCATCAGTTACTGCAGACGGCCCGTTCCATCATCGGCCAGGTCCAGGAGATCGAACTGAGCCGATTCAACCGGAGACGCAGATCCTGCCAGCGCATCACCCTGGGATGCCTGGGAGACATCGCGCCCAGTGTCGTGCCCCCTTTGGTCCGGGCGTTTCAGGCGGCATATCCGGGAACCGACGTGCGCTGGCATACGGATGGACATCCACAGCTCATGTCCCAGCTCGAAGAAGGTACCTTGGACGTCATCTTCGTGCTGGACTTCGAAATCTCGCCGACCCTATCGACGACGGTACTGTGCCCCGGTCCGGTGCGCTGCGTCCTGCCTGCCTCGCATTGGCTCGCGAACGACACCGTGGACCTGGCGCAATTGGAGGACATGCCCTTCATCATGCTGGACATTCCCAAGACCCGGGATTATTTTTTGTCGGTCTTTGCCTCGCTGGGCCTCAAGCCCAACATTGCCCATCGCGTCACTTCCGCGGAAATGGTACGGGGCCTGGTGGCCAGCGGCTTTGGCTACTCCCTGCTGAATTTCGGCAGCCATGAGCGCAAGGACATCGTGTACCGCCCCATACGCGGCTACACGCGCACGTCTCAATTGGTCGCCGTCAGGCAGTACCGGCACCCGTCATCGGAGCTCATCGAGGCTTTCGTGGCAAAAGCCGGCGAATTCCTGTCGCAGCACGGGATCAATCCGGATCGCTGACGCCCCAAGGCTAGAAGGGAAACGCGGGCGGCGGCCGCCGCTCGGCCCACGAGGTCGCGTCGTCGTAAGCGCGCGCCATGTCGAGGCAACGCAATTCGCCGTGCATGGGCCCGATGAGCTGCAGCCCCATCGGCAAATCGCGCGCATCGAATCCCGCGGGCAGCCCGATGACCGGGCAGCCAGACATCGTCCCAGGGATGACGACCTCCATCCAGCGGTGGTAGGTGTCCATCGTTCGACCCGCGATCTCGGTGGGCCAGCCCAGGTTGGCGTCGAAGGGAAACACCTGCGCCGAAGGCAAGGCCAGGACATCGTATCGCTGGTGAAGTCCCGCGACGAAGTGGAACCAGCGCGTGCGGAAGGCCTCCGCTTCAGCGATCTTGTCCGGCGTCAGGCGCAAGGCGTTGTCCAGCTCCCACTGCGCTTGCTCGCCCAGCAAGGCGCGCTTGCCCGGAGCGTCGAGAAGCGGACGCAACTGACGATAGATGGTCCACGCCCGCAATACCAGCCATTGCTCGAAAATCGCCTCGACCGGGAAGTCGAGGACGAGCGGCTCGACCACGCAACCCAGCCCTTCGTATACGGACAGTGCCTGCTCGCACACCTCGATGATGCCTGGCTCCATGGGCAGGTGGCCGTCCAAGGATCCCAGCCACCCGATCCGCCTACCCCGCAGCGACGGAGACGGCGCATCGGCATGGTCGGCGAAAACCGCGGCCGACTGGCGCACCGAGAGCGGGGCGCGAGGATCCGGACCGGCCTGGACGGCCAGCAGGCGCGCGAGGTCGCGAGGATTGCGGGCGATCGGGCCAGCCACGCCCAAAGTGCTCCCGAACACGTCGGCCTGCAAGGCGGGAACCCGGCCATAGGAAGGACGCAGCCCGAACACATTGTTAAAGGCAGTGGGGTTGCGCAGGGAACCGGCATGATCGCTGCCATCGGCCACCGGCAACATGCGCAGCGCGACCGCCGCCGCCCCGCCGCCGCTGCTGCCGCCCGCAGAGCGCGTGGTGTCGTACGGGTTGCGGGTCACGCCATATACGCGGTTATAGGTATGCGAACCCAACCCGAATTCCGGCGTATTGGTCTTGCCAATAATGATGGCGCCACTCGCACGCATGCGCTCGACCTGGATACTATCCGCGCCTGCCACGCGATCCCGGTGGGCCAGGGAACCTTCTGTCCACGGCAAGCCACGAACCGGATCCAGGTCTTTTACCGCGATGGGAAAACCATGCATCCATCCACGCGGGCCGCTACGGGCCATTTCGGCATCGGCCTCAGCCGCTTGCGCCTCCAGCTCTTCCCGCGGGCGCAAGGCCACGATGGCATTCACGCCGGCATTGCAGCGTTCGATGCGATCCAGGAAAGCCGTCATGACTTCCCGGCACGACACCTTGCGCGCAGCGATGGCCCGCGCGAGTTCCGTGGCGTCCAGAGAAAGGAGGTTCGAAGACATGGCCAGGACGAAGATATGCGATCACGCCAGCTTAACCGACGCCTCCTGGCGCATGAATCGCGTTTTATGGAGAATGGCTCGCCTTTGCTGACTCAGTCCGCGCAGGCCTCTTCAAAGACGAAGGAAAGGGCCTGCGCGCAAGGCAGCTCCACCTTCAGGGCCAGCAAATCGTCTGCGCGCGTGCGGCCTAGATTGACGGCGGCCACGGGCAGCCCGGCCTGGGCACCGGCGCGTACATACCGATAGCCGGAATGCACCATCAGTGACGATCCCACGACCAGGATCGCGTCAGACACCTGCAAGGCGGCTAATGCGCTGGATATCCGCTCCGCTGGGACGGGTTCGCCGAAAAACACGACGTCGGGCTTGAGTATCCCGCCACATGCCAGGCACGCCGGGACGCGGAAGCCACTGAAATCGACGCTTTCCAGATCGGCGTCGCCATCCGGAGCCATGCGCCCCGACAGGCCCACCCAGCCGGGATTCCGAGCCTCCAGCCGCGCCTGGAACACCTTCCGGGGTTCGCGGCGCCCACATTCCATGCACCGGACGTGATCCAGCCGGCCGTGCAGGTCGACGACGGCACGGCTACCCGCCGCTTGGTGCAAGCCGTCAACGTTTTGCGTGACGAGCCGCTCGACACGTCCCGCGGCTTCGAGCTTGGCCAGTGCCCGGTGCGCATCATTCGGCTCGGCTTTGCCGAAATGTCGCCAGCCCGCCATGCTGCGCGCCCAGTACCGCGAACGGGCGAGGGGGCTGCCCATGAAGGCCTGGAAACTGATGGGCGGTGTCCGTTTCCACTGTCCATCAGCATCCCGGTAGTCCGGAATTCCAGATTCTGTGCTGCATCCAGCGCCAGTGAGCACAAACAAACGTCTATGCCGGCCGACGAACTCGGCAAGCGCGGAAAGTGGTGAAGCAAGCATAGTAGACCCCATTCACCGAACCAAGCATACCCAAGGCGGGGCTGGAACGACATCATCCACCTTGGGCTAGTACCACTGGGCGCGCCATGCGCCAGGACGGGCAAACGGCCTGTGGATAACCTCTAGGGAGCGGGGTTGTGCACAGGCTGTGGGTGCTTTCTGGATAACTGCCTTTTTCGACCGACCCAAAAAACTTGTCCAGTTTTGGGGTACACCGTGTGGACAAGGTTATCCACATGCACAAAAAATGTGCAAATTGTTGAATCGAAAAGGTTTTTTTCAGACTCACAAGTTATCCACAGGCTCCTATTACCTGCTACCAGTGAGATAGATAGCTTTAGGTAAAACCCAAAACACTTTGCCTACTACGACCTTCGACCCGGCCCCATGTGGCTTCGCTTCCATAGACATCTGTCGTCCGGGCGCCTAGCATCTGCCTTCCGCTTTTCCAGTTTCCCGCATGCGTATCCTCCTGGTTGAAGACGAGCCCGACCTAGCCCGCTGGCTTTCAGGCACCCTGGCGCGCCATGGGGGGTTCGTCGTGGAATGGGCAAATGACGGCGCTATTGCGGAACGACGGCTCCAAATCGAAGACTTCGACGCCGTCGTCCTGGACCTCGGGTTACCCGGCCTGGACGGGCATGGGTTGCTGGCCAAGCTTCGCGCACGGGACGACCGCACACCTGTATTGATATTGACTGCCCGGGATTCACTGAGCGAAAGAGTCAGTACCCTGCACGAGGGGGCCGATGATTTCTTGCCCAAGCCGTTCAACGTGGCCGAGCTAGAGGCTAGGCTCATCGCTTTGATACGCCGCAGCCGGGGCAGGGAACATCCTCGCCTCGCCTGCGGCCCGTTGACGTTCGATACCGCCGCCCAGAAATTCATGCTCGATAACCAGGTGCTTGCGCTGTCGCCACGCGAACATGCCGTGCTGCGGGCATTGATCCAACGTAGCGGCGAACCCGTCACCAAACAGCAAATCCTGGACCGGGTCTTTAGCGACGATCAGGATGTGAATCCCGACGCGGTAGAAGTGCTCATCCACCGGCTGCGCAAGCGCCTGGGCGACAACGGTGTCCGCATCGTGACCCTGCGCGGCCTGGGTTATTGCCTGGAGCCTGCATGACCGGGCATCGAGGCAACCGGGCCAGGCGGCGTAGCCTGAAATCGACGCTGCTGTGGTGGATGCTGCCGGCCTTGGCCATGGTCGCGGCCGGCGGCTTATGGCTATCCGTCCGCCTGTTAGACGATTTGGCCAACGCTGCCTACGATCGTTCGCTCGCGGGCGCGTTGCGTGCGATAGATCTCAATATATCGACGGACAGCGGCGGATTGGCCGTCGAACTGCCGTACCGGTTGCTGCAATTCTTCGAATTGACCGCGAGTGGCAATGTGTATTTCCGGGTCGCGACGGAAGACGGGCTGGCGGAAATCGGCAATCCAGACCTCCCCCTGCCCGACCACCCGCTGCGGTCCGGCAGGGCGGAGTTCTACAACGCGGAGTATTTCGGCGAACCGGTCCGGGTCGGCGCCATGGCGCGTCGGTTGGAGCCTCCGCTCTATGGTGCAAACGAAGGGCAGCGCATCGTCATCCAGGTCGCCGAGAGCGTCCGGTCACGCTTGGGTTTTACCCGTACGGTGATCATGCGGGCCATCGAGCGCGACGCGCTGCAAATCCTGCTCAGCGCTTTGTTACTGACGGCGGGCGTCATCATCGCATTGCGGCCGCTGGTTCGCTTGAGCGAAGAAATCAACGCCCGCGGACCGGAGGACTTGCGACCGGTCGACGACAGCGAGGTACCGTCGGAGGTGCAACCGCTGGTGGCGGCCATCAATCGTCACATAGCCCGTCATGAAGCCCAGGCCAAAGCGCAGCGCCAGTTCCTGGACGATGCCTCGCATCAGCTCCGTACGCCGCTGACCGTGCTCAAGACACAAGTGGATTTCGCGCTGCGTGAATCCGATCCCCAAGCGGTGCGGCAGGCGCTGCAGGCCATGCATACGGGCATAGACCGGTCCATCCGGATGGCCAACCAGATGCTGGCGTTGGCGAGGGTACACGATGCTTCATTGGGGGAAAGCAGTGTGCCCTTCGCCCGGATCGACCTAGTCGAACTGGCGGGCGAATGCGTGCGCAGCCTGCTGCCCGCTGCGCGGGCAAAGCGGCTGGACTACGGTTTCGATACCCGGGCGGAACGCCTGCCGTTCTTCGGATCGGCGTTCTTGCTGCGCGAAGCGCTCGTCAACCTATTGGACAATGCCATTCGCTACAGCCCTGAAGGCAGCGTGGTGACGTTGTCGGTCGGGGTCGAGGACGATTGCGCCGTATTGCGGGTAGAGGATAGCGGGCCGGGGATGTCGGCATCCGACATCGAGCGGGCCGGGGTGCGTTTTCGGCGTGGACAAGCGGGCAAGGACAAGCCCGGGGCGGGATTGGGGCTGGCCATTGCAGAGCGCATCGCCAAGCTTCATAAGGGGCAACTCGTGCTCGAGAATCGCGACCCGGGGCCGGGTTTGCGGGCATCGCTCGTGTTTCCACGGAGCAAGTACCAAAACGGGGTCAGTCCATGACACCTAGGGTTTATCCTCAGTGAAGAGGCCTCGACCAGACGCCCTGCAGGCGTCCCAAGTGTTTCATTGAAAGCTGGTTGAAAGGCATGGGTTCGTACAGTCGGGCTGGTGCGGCAGCCTAGCCGCTCGATCAAGAACAAGGGAGGTGACTGATGAAACCCACAGTCCGACTTCGCGCTGCGGCATGTGCCGCGGTCATGTTTTTTGCGGGATTGGCGGCCCAATCCGTTTCTGCCGCGCCCGATCGGCCCGAATGCATCGCCCCGGCCAAACCCGGCGGCGGTTTCGATTTGACCTGCAAGCTGGCCCAGGCCGCCCTGCAACAGGGCAAGTACCTGGACGCGCCCATGCGCTCGGTGTACATGCCCGGCGGCATCGGCGCCGTCGCTTACAACACCATCATTGCCCAGCGTCCGGCCGAAGCCGGTACCATCGTTGCGTTTTCGGGTGGTTCGCTGCTCAACATCGCCCAAGGCAAATTCGGCCGCTATACCGAATCGGACGTGCGCTGGGTGGCCGGCATCGGCACCGACTACGGTGCAGTCGTGGTGCGCAAGGATGCGCCATGGAAAGACCTCAAGAGCCTGATGGCTGCCATCAAGGCCGACCCTACCAAAGTCGTGTTCGGCGCGGGCGGCACCATAGGCAGCCAGGATTGGATGAAGGCCGCTTTGACTGCGCGGGCCGCCGGCATTGACTACAAGACCATGCGCTTCGTCGCGTTCGAAGGGGGCGGCGAAACGCTGACCGCTCTGCAGGGCGGCCACGTCCAGGTGTATTCGGGCGATGCCGGCGAAGTCGCGTCCATGTTGGACGCGGGCGTTCCCATCCGCATCCTGGCCGTGTTCTCCGAAGAGCGGCTGCCCGGCAAGCTGGCCGACGTCCCGACCGCCAAGGAACAGGGGTTTGACATCCAATGGCCCATCGTCCGCGGCTTCTATGTCGGGCCCAAGGTCTCTGATGCGGATTACCAGTGGTGGGTCGCTACCTTCGACAAAATGCTGGCCACGCCTGAGTTCGCGAAGTTGCGCGAAGAGCGCGGCCTGTTCCCGTTCAGCCTTACCGGCCAGGCCCTGGATGCCTACGTCAAGAAGCAGGTTGCCGAATATCGCAAGCTGGCCAACGAGTTCGAACTGGTGCGTAAATGACGGGTAGCCGTGTCGTATTGAACGACCGGCTGCTCGGCGCGGTGGCACTGCTGTTTGCCGCCGTGATGGTGTGGCAGGGCTACGGCCTTGAAGCACCTTTCGCTTACGAGCCGGTCGGTCCCCGCGCTTTCCCCATGCTCTTGTCGCTGGTCATCGGCCTGTGCGGCCTGTGGCTGGTGGTCAAGGGAGGCAACCCGGTGGAGCCCGCCTCCCCAGGCGTCAAGGGACGGATCGCGGCTGTTGCCATATCGTTGGCGGCATATGCTTTCTTGTTCCAGTGGCTGGGGGTCGTGATTGCCACTTTCCTGATGAGCTTGCCCGTGGGCCGGGCCTTTGGCGGCACCTGGCTGAAGTCGGGCACGGCCGGGTTGATCCTGGGCATCGGGGTTTTCCTGTTGTTCGATAAGGTACTCGACGTGGTGTTGCCCACCGGGGTGCTGGGAGGATTGTTGTGAGCGAGATCCTCAGCCACTTGGGAACTGGATTCTCCGTCGCGCTGACGCCTCTCAACCTATTGATTGCCGCGATCGGCGCGTTCATCGGGACGATCGTCGGCGTACTGCCGGGATTGGGGCCGATCAACGGCGTGGCCATCCTGATGCCGCTCGCGTTCGCCATGCAGCTGCCGCCCGAAAGCTCGCTCATCTTGCTGGCATCGGTCTACATCGGCTGCGAATACGGCGGCCGGATCAGTTCTATCCTGATCAACGTGCCGGGCGAGGCCTCGGCCATCATGACCGCGCTCGACGGTTATCCCATGGCGCGCCAGGGCAAAGCCGGGGTGGCCTTGTCCATTTCCGCGTGGAGCTCTTTCGTGGGCTCGGCTGTCGCCACCGCCGGCATCGCGGTCGCGGCGCCGCTCCTCGCCAAATGGGCGCTTGCCTTCGGGCCGGCCGAATATTTCGCGCTCATGGTGTTCGCGTTCTGTTGCCTGGCTGGCCTGCTGGGAGAACAACCGGTCAAGGCCTTGTTGGCTGCGGCCGTGGGGTTGGCCTTGTCCACCGTGGGCATCGACGAGAACTCAGGGGTATACCGTTACACCTTCGATTCGCTGCACTTGAGCGACGGCATCCAGTTCGTGGTCGTCGTGATCGGCTTGTTCTCCGTCAGTGAGATGCTATTGCTGCTCGAGCAGTCGGTAACCGGTTCGAGCGCGGTCAGGCCCACGGGCCGCACGCTATTCAACCTGCGCGAAATGGCCATCACTTGGTGGGGAACGGTGCGCGGCGCCTTGATCGGCTTCGTGGTCGGGGTGTTGCCCGGTGCGGGCGCGACGGTGGCTTCGGCCATGGCCTATTCCACCGAGAAGCGCCTGGTCGAGCAATCCGATCCGGAGGGTGCGCAGTTCGGCAACGGCGATATCCGCGGCTTGGCTTCGCCGGAAGCCGCCAACAATGCGTCGGCCACCGGGTCTTTCGTGCCCATGCTCACGCTGGGGGTTCCCGGCTCGGGCACTACGGCGGTCATGATGGGCGTGCTCGCGCTCTATAACATCACGCCGGGACCGGCCCTGTTCGACCAGCGGCCGGAAATCGTCTGGGGCCTGATCGCGTCCTTGTTCATCGGCAACGCCATGCTGCTGGCCATGAACATTCCGATGGTAGGGCTGTTTGCCCGCATGCTGTCGGTACCGACCTGGGCCCTCGTGCCGTTCATCGTCACGGTCAGCGCCATAGGCGTGTACTCCGTGCATTCCACGACCTTCGACCTCGTCATGATGGTGGCCTTGGGCGTGGTGGGCTATCTGCTGCGCAAGATGTCCGTGCCCATGGCGCCGCTCATCTTGGGCTTGGTCCTGGGCAATATGATGGAGCAGAACCTGCGGCGCGCCCTGTCCATCACGAACGGCGATGCCTCCATCCTGTGGGAAAGCCCCGTCAGCATCGGCCTGTGGGTATGTGCCATTGCGGTGCTGACCGTGCCGGTGACGCTGCGCATGCTGGCGCGCCGGCGCCGGAGCGCCGCGGCGGCTACGCCTTCGGCCTGATGTTCTTCCGCGCCCGACGGCTGCCGCGCGGCGCCGTCGTCGTGACCCCTCCCCGGAGGGGTCATATTTCTTGCAGGCGCTCCAAGGCTGCGTCCAGCGTGGTGTCTTTCTTGGCGAAGCAGAAACGCACTAATTGCCGGTTCGAGGAGGGGGCCTGCGGATCAGCGTGGAAGGCTGCGATGGGGATGACGGCCACGCCGTGCTCCGTGGTGAGCCAACGTGCGAATTCGCTTTCCGGCGCATCCGAAATCTCGCTGTAGTCGGCCAATAGGAAGTACGTGCCCGGGCAGGGCAGGGGCTTGAAGCGCGTTTGCCGCAATCCCGCTTCGAGCCGGTCGCGCTTGGCCTGGTAGAAGGCGGGCAGGTCCAGATAATGCCGCGGGTCTTCGAGAAAAGCGGCCAACCCATACTGCATGGGCGTCGATACCGCGAACACCATGAACTGGTGGATCTTGCGGAACTCTTGCGACAAGGGGGCCGGCGCGCAGCAATAGCCGATTTTCCACCCCGTGGTGTGGAAGGTCTTGCCGAACGAGGAAATCAGGAAGCTGCGCGAGGCGAGCGCCGGCCTGCGCGCGACGGATGCGTGTTGCCGGCCGTCGAACACGATGTGTTCGTAGACCTCGTCGGAGATCAGCACGATGCCTGTGCTTGCCAGGATGCGCTCGAGCTCATCGAGGTCGGCGTCGTTGAGCACGGCCCCGGTGGGGTTGTGCGGAAAGTTGATCACGAGGGCCCGCGTGCGTGGCGTGATCGCGCGCTTCACTGCCTCCCAGTCGGGTCGATACCCGGGCGCCTGCGGCGTGGGCGCGAGCAGCTGAACCGCGATGGGCGTGGCGCCGGCCAGCTTGATGGCCGGCACATAGGAGTCGTAGGTCGGCTCGAGCACGATGACTTCATCGCCCGCGCCAGCCGAGGCCAGGATGGCCGTCATCAGGGCCTGCGTCGCGCCGCTCGTGACGGTAATCTCGGTTTCCGGATCGTAGGCCGCGCCGTACAGGCGCTGCGTCTTGGCCGAGATGGCCCTGCGCAATTCAGGAACGCCCGCCATCGGCGCGTATTGGTTATGGCCCGCCGACATGGCCGCGGCGACTTTTTCCAGCAAGCCGGCATCCGGATCAAAGTCCGGAAAGCCCTGGCCCAGGTTGATGGCCCGGGTTTCGGTCGCCAGCCGGCTCATGACCGTGAAAATGGTGACGCCGACGTCCGGGAGTTTGGAGTTGATCATTAGATTGCTCGTACCTTGGATGTACCATTTGCCTTTCGGCCCAGTCTACACTTGCGCATTTCCCGGCGGACATGCCGGTTTCTCCCTTCTCTCCATGCCCGCCCGCCTGCTACTCGGTTTCGTCATCGCGCTCTGCGGTTCGCTTGTCGCCGTCTATCTGAACCTGCCGTTGCCCTGGATGCTGGGCGCGCTGGTGGCAACAGCGGCCACCAAGATCGGGGGCGTGCGGTCCGAGAGCCGCACGGCGTTGCGCTGCGCCGGGCAATGGGTACTGGGCGTCGGCCTGGGCCTGTACTTCACGCCGGCAGTCATCGAGGAAATCGCGCGGAACATCCTCCCGCTCATGGCCGGTGCCGTGTTCGCAGTCGTCCTGGGCCTGGCCGGCGCATGGTTTCTCCGGCGCGCGACGGGCGTCGAATTCAGCACGGCGTTTTTCTCCTCGACCATAGGCGGTGCCGCCGAAATGGCGAACCTGTCCGACCGCTACGGGGGCAAGGTGCCGCTCGTCGCGTCGGCGCACAGCCTGCGCATTTTACTGGTGGTCGTGCTGGTGCCATTGGGCTTTCGGCTGTCCGGGGTCAATGGCACCGGTGTTTTTGCGCCGGCGGTGCAACAGGTCGATCCTGCCGGGCTTGCCATTTTGTTCGCGTTGGGCGCAGGCGGGGCATTGCTGGCGCAGCGCTTTCAGATTCCGAATGCGTGGGTATTGGGGCCGATGGCGGTCACCATTTTGCTGACCTCCCAGGAGATGGCTTTGTCGGCCATGCCGTCTTTCCTGATCAATGGTGCGCAGTTAATGATCGGCTGGTCGTTGGGCGATCGTTATCGTCCCGATTTTTTCAAGACCGCGCCCCGCTTCATGATGTTTATCCTGGTATATACCCTTATAGCGATAACCCTAGCTATCGGGGTGGGCGCGATATTGTCACGGCTGAGCGATATTTCCGTGCCTACGCTCATTCTGGGCTTGGCCCCGGGTGGCGTGGCAGAGATGTGCCTCACGGCCAAGGTCTTGCAGCTAGGCGTGCCGCTGGTGACGGCGTTCCAGGTGTTTCGGCTCGCCTGCGTGCTGCTGGTGAGTGGGCCCCTTTATCGAATTCTGCTCAGGCATTTTCCGGCCCTGGCGGCGTGATCGATTTCTGTTGCGGGAGTCTTATGCGTCATTTGCGAGACGCCCGCTAAAGTTATTGATTCAGGTTCAGTGGCCGGGTATGCTGCCATTCGCAGTTGAATTCAAGCAGCACGCAAGTCCCGTCTGCCATTTGCGGATGTCCGCCATTACCGCATTTCAGTTCGTGTCGGCGTTCTTGGTTCATTGCATTGTTTATTGAGATTTAGAGGACGCCGGATATGGCACAGAAGGGCAAGGTCAAATGGTTTAACGCGGACAAGGGATACGGCTTCATCACGCCGGATTCCGGAGGTCCGGACGTGTTCGCTCACTTTTCCGCCATCGTTGGCCGCGGCTATCGCAGCCTGACCGAAGGCCAGGAAGTCGAGTACGAAGTGAAAGACGGTCCCAAGGGCCCGCAGGCCGCGGACATCAAGCCGCTGTAAGCACGACGATCGCTATCGCGCGGCGCAGGCGCGTCGCGTTTTTTCTTCCCCGCCGCGTGGCGGGGCAGTTTTTCTTCTTCTCCGGCTTGGCGCACACCCAGCGCATCGGCCGCATTCCACAGGCAGTGGGCCTGCTGGCGCACTCCTGGCAGGCAGGCGTTGCTCGCCCCACCCTTACTGCTTTGCCAAGGCTTCCTCGTTCACGATATTTTTCGGCGTGCCTGCCACCCAGGCCACGATGTTCTCGAACGCCGCCCGGAAATAGAGCTCGTAGCTATCGGCCTCCACGAAACCGATGTGGGGCGTGCAGATCACGTTCTCCATGCGCAGCAGCGGGTGGCCTTGGAGAATGGGTTCCGACTCGAACACGTCGACGGCTGCCATGCCAGGACGACCGCGATTGAGCGCAAGTACGAGCGCGTCAGATTCGATCAATTCCGCGCGCGAGGTGTTGACCAACAAGGCTTCGGGCCCCATGCGCTGGAGATCCGCCAGGGTCACGATGCCGCGGGTTTCTTCGGTCAGCTTCAGCAGCAGGCAGAGTACGTCGCTGTTTTCGAACAGCGCCTCCTTGCTCGGCGCCGTCTCGATGCCGTCGGCGCGCGCGCGTTCCAGCGTGGATTCCCGGCCCCAGGCCGTGACGGACATGCCGAAGGCCTTGCCGTAGTTCGCGACCAGCTTGCCGATCTTGCCGTAGCCGAACAGGCCCAGCCTGCGGCCGTGGAGACGGCGTCCCAGTCCGAAATTGGGAGGCATGGAGGAGGCCTTCATGCCCGATTGCTGCCATGCGCCATGCTTGAGGTGCGCGGCGTATTGAGGAATGCGCCGCATCGCGGCCATAATGAGCGCCCATGTCAACTCGGCCGGCGCGATCGGCGAGCCGACTCCCTGGGCGACGGCGATCCCGCGCTCCGTACAGGCGGCCACGTCGATGTGCGACCCGACCCGGCCCGTCTGCGAGATGAGCTTCAAGTTGGGGAGCTTGTCGAGCAGCGCCCGGGTAATCGGCGTGCGTTCGCGGATCAACACCAGCGCTTCCGTGTCTCGCAGCCGAACGGCCAATTGGCCTAATCCCTTGACCGTATTGTTATAAACCTTGACTTCGTGGCCTTCTAACAAATTGAAGCAATCGAGCTTGCGTACTGCGTCTTGGTAGTCGTCGAGAATCGTGATGCGCATGGGCTTTCCTTCGATCAGACGCGATCGTAGTCCAGTTGGTCTCGAATGCGTGAGCAGCCAACGGTAACCATCCCTTTCGAGCCGGAAAGGCTTGGAAGGAGGTGCCGGGGTATATTAAGTTAACCGATCCGTCTCTATCGCAGCCGGATCTTTATTTTTCATAACTACTAGCAGGCGCTTCGAAAAGCGTCGAGGAGAATGTCACCCATGAACGCCGTGGCCAAAACAGCGGGATCTCAACATAATCTTGCGACGCTCAATGCACCCGAGTGGGTCCGTCATGAGCGCCTCAAAGCTTGGGTGGCCGAGATTGCCGCGCTGACGCAGCCCGACCGCATCGAATGGTGCGACGGCTCGCAGGAGGAGTACGACCGGCTCTGCGAACAAATGGTGCAAGCCGGCACGCTACGCCGGCTCAATCCCGCCAAACGCCCCAATTCGTACCTTGCGTGGTCTGATCCTTCCGACGTGGCGCGCGTCGAAGACCGGACCTTCATCTGCTCGGAACGCAAGGAAGACGCCGGTCCGACGAACAACTGGGTCGATCCCAAAGAGATGCGGGCCACGCTCAACGGCCTGTTCCAGGGGTGCATGCGCGGCCGCACGATGTACGTCATCCCGTTCTCGATGGGGCCGCTCGGGTCGCCCATCGCGCAGCTTGGCGTCGAGCTCAGCGATTCTCCCTACGTCGTTTGCAACATGCGCATCATGACGCGCATGGGCCGGAAGGTTTACGACGTCATGGGCACCGACGGTGAATTCGTGCCCTGCGTGCATTCGGTGGGCAAGCCGCTCGCGGATGGAGAGGCCGACGTTCCCTGGCCTTGCAATGAGACCAAGTACATCGTGCACTACCCCGAAACGCGCGAAATCTGGTCCTTTGGTTCGGGCTACGGCGGCAACGCGCTATTGGGCAAGAAGTGCCTGGCGCTGCGCATCGCCTCGAAAATGGGCCGCGACCAGGGCTGGCTGGCCGAGCACATGCTGATCCTGGGCGTGACGTCGCCCGAAGGCAAGAAGATGCACGTTGCCGCGGCCTTCCCCTCTGCGTGCGGCAAGACCAACTTCGCGATGCTCATTCCGCCGGCTTCCATGCCGGGCTGGAAGGTCTCGACCATCGGCGATGACATCGCGTGGATCAAGCCCGGCCCCGACGGCAAGCTGCGCGCCATCAATCCCGAAGCAGGCTATTTCGGCGTTGCGCCCGGCACCAACGAGAAGACCAACTACAACTGCATGGCCACCTTGCGCGAGAACGTGATCTTCACCAATGTCGCGCTCACCGACGACGGCGACGTGTGGTGGGAAGGCATGAGTGAGCCGCCTGCGCACTGCATCGACTGGCAAGGCCAGGACTGGACGCCCGAGATCGGCAAGGCCACCGGCCGCAAGGCAGCGCATCCGAATGCCCGCTTCACCGTCGCCGCGGACCAGAACCCGGCCATCGATCCGGATTGGGACAACCCCGCTGGCGTGACCATCGACGCCTTCGTGTTCGGCGGCCGTCGCTCGACCACCGTCCCGCTCGTCACCGAAGCACGCAACTGGGTCGAAGGCGTGTACATGGCGGCGACCATGGGTTCGGAAACGACCGCCGCCGCCACCGGCAAGCAAGGCGTCGTCCGGCGCGATCCGTTCGCCATGTTGCCCTTCTGCGGCTACAACATGAGCGAGTACTTCAATCATTGGCTCGAGCTGGGCGCCAAGTTGCAGGCGGCCGGTGTGGTACTGCCGCGCATCTTCTGCGTGAACTGGTTCCGCACCGACGAAAACGGCAAGTTCGTCTGGCCGGGGTTCGGCGAGAACATGCGTGTGCTCAAGTGGATGCTCGAGCGCATCGAGGGCAAGGCGCAGGGCGTGGATCACGTGTTCGGCGTGTCGCCTTCGTATGAAGACCTGACTTGGGACGGCCTCGACTTCAGCCGCGAGCAATTCCACAAGATCACCGCCATCGACAAGGAGGCGTGGCAGGAGGAGTTCCGGCTGCACGATGAACTCTTCGATCTGCTCAAGCACGGCCTGCCTGCGCAGCTGCTGGAGGTGCGGAAGAAGCTTGCGGAGCGCTTGCACGCCTGAGGGCGCCTTTCGCTCCGTTCCTACCCGGGCCCGCGTCGAGACGCGGGCTTTTTTCATCGGGCGCGGAGCTCGAGCGCCCGGGCATCCCTGTTGCGCCCCCTTTCGAAGCGACGGCCCTGGTTACAGTGTACCGGGCCACCATAATCATTCATGGCTGAACCCATACCGGGGTTTGGGCCGTTCGTTTTCAAGGAGACGATTATCGCTTGGGAGAATCGCATGCAACTCATGCAGGGGGCACGAAACGCGATATTGCTGATGGCTCTGGCCGTTGCTGGTGCGATGCCGGTCCATGCCCGGAACATCATCGATACCGCCGCGACGGCGGGCACCTTTAGCTCATGGTTGAACGCAGTACGGGAGGCGGGTCTGGAACAGGCGTTGAAAGAGCAGGGACCCTACACCGTATTTGCTCCGTCGGACGAAGCTTTCGCCAAATTGCCTGCCGCGCAGCGCGATGCCTTGAAGGACAAGGAAACCCTGGTGAAAGTCGTCAAGCTGCACATGGCGGCCGGGAAAATCCTGCTCAAGGAAGCAAAAGAAGGGACGCAAATCAAGACGGAAGCGGGCGAGACCCTCACTATCCATAGAAAGAACCGGGCAGTGCTGCTTAATGAGGCGGAAGTGCTGGAGCCCGACGTCGAAGTGGATAACGGCGTCATCAACGTCCTTGACTCAGTGCTGTTTCCCTAAGGGCAGCCATTAGGCGGCCTTGGCAACCGGGGATGAAGCACGCCCATATGCATGATAAAATCATGGAAATGGGGCGCCTGGTAGCGCTTGGGATGACGCCGGAGTAGGCAATATACCCCCTATGCTGGGGATTGCGCAGGCGTGCGATCGTCGTTCAGACTGAATATGTTGAGGGGGAGCGACGACGCGGCGCCGTACTCACCCGCTCCCGCATTGCGTCGCTGCCCGTTCTGTCATACGAGGATTCGTTGATCATCCCAGATGAATCGGGGCCGCCTGAGCCTCAGCCTGGAGAGCCGGCGCCGCCGGGTTCCCTCCACCAAGGAGCTTTGCTTGCTCCCAAAGTTGCGATGTTGAGCAAGGCACTGATGAGGGCGGCCGTCTACGAAGCGCGAGGCCGTTTCGGTCTCTCCCAGGTAGAGTGGCAGGTGGTCTCGCTGCTGCATGGCCTGGAGCCGATTTCCATTCGCGAACTGGCCTATGCAGCGTTTGTCGATGCGGCGCAGGTAAGTCGGGCAGTAAGTGCGCTCGGCAAGCGTGGATTGGTGGAAAGGCGCCGGTCGCTGCGGGACAGCCGGGAGGCTGAGTTGCGTTTGACGCCAGCTGGCTCGGCCATTGCGGAGGCGCTCAGGGCAACGTCGGAAGAACGAAACGTTCGCATGCTGCAGGGACTGGCGCCGCATGAGGTCGCGCAGCTCTACGAACTCCTCGACCTGTTGATCGCACGGGCGCGGCGGGAAGAAGGGCGGGGAAGGGACGAACCTCCGGGAGCGATGGGGCCCGACGCATAACGCCAGTCGGCGATGTTTCACGTGAAACATGAGCCCGGAGTTCAGTGGTGTCTGGGCTCGTCTCGGCGGATCGCCGGGGTTCGTGTTGGCAGGGTGTGCCGGTCGTCCTTTAATTCAAGATTGCGCCTGCGGATGAATCTTGCGTGGTGGATAGTCTGCGAACCGGCTTGCGACGCGAAGACGCGTCATTCCTATAGTGGTGTTGGGCAGGGGTTCGTAGGCGCGGTCTTGAAGTCGCTGGCGTAATCCACCGTCCGGGAGTGCCCACCGGGAAGGCCAGGCAGCAGATGGGCGGCCGAAAAACAATCATCGCTTCAGCATCCGTGCTCGGTACTTCTTCACCAGGCGCGCGATGGTGTGTCCCCAAGCCTTGGCGTAAGACCAGTCGCCGCCACGGCATTGCGGCGTAGGTGGCAATGCTCCGGACTGGCCGGGAGGACGGCGAGGAGGAGAATGCCGGGGTTCTCCGGAGAGGCCAACGCATCTGTCGCGGGAAGGGAGAGGGGGGAAGGCGGCGTCCATAGATGGTCCCGCGACGTTTGATCACCTCAAGGTAAATGCCTAGATGGGCCGGGGGGGCTGAGCGGTGGCGAGATCCTGGTGGGTGAATGCTCCATGCCGGTGAAGCAGCACGAGGCTTCCCTGTGCATCGCGCGCCAAAGAAATGGATGAACGCACCGGCCTCGCTTGGTGCCTGGCCTTGGGCTGCGGGTGCCTCTCGGGCATGACTTGGCTTGGCAGGGGGGCGGGAGAGGAATGCTGGCATGTTTCCAGCTGGATGGACAGAGGGGGTGGCGTGGCCTAGGGTCGGTCGATCGGCGGCCTGGGTCGTTTCCGTGGCGAGATCACGAAGCGCGGGCGAGAAGTGGGGCGCAGGCGCATTCGTGGGCAAGCGCGCCCTGTTCGTAGGAGTCTCGAGGGAAACGCGTTGGAGTGGGGCGTTCCGAGCTGCAAGCATCCGGGTTTCGCTTCTGGAATAGGGCGTGGCGGGAGGCCGCGGACCGGCCGGGGTAGGGCCGAACTTGGTCGGGGAAAAGAAAACCTGATCGGGTGGTGAAAGGTAGATCCGGTGTGCGCCAGGCGGCGCAGTAGAGTGCCCGCCGCGCACGACATACGGCGGCATCGAGCGATGCCGAGTGGCCGCCACACCACTGTTTCACGTGAAACAGTGCCCTAGGGACAATGGTGGCTCGCTTTGCAAGGTAGGGGGTCCTATAATCATGAGTGGTCGCCCCCCGCGACGCGCTCAGTCTTCGCCGCTTGCCCGTAGCGGCCGATCCGGAATCGTCCGGCATCCCTCTGGACCTCACCATGCTGTATCCGACCGAATTTGATGTCATCGTCGTAGGCGGTGGCCACGCAGGCACTGAAGCCGCCCTTGCTTCTGCTCGAGCGGGCTGCAAGACGCTGCTGCTTACACATAACATCGAGACCTTGGGCCAAATGTCATGCAATCCCTCGATTGGGGGGATCGGCAAGGGACATTTGGTGAAAGAAGTGGATGCGCTGGGCGGGGCCATGGCCTTGGCCACGGACGAGGCAGGCATTCAATTCCGCATCTTGAATGCGTCGAAGGGCCCGGCCGTCCGGGCCACTCGTGCCCAAGCGGACCGCGTCCTGTATCGGCAGGCGATTCGCCGGCGACTCGAAAACCAGCCGAATCTCTGGCTGTTCCAGCAAGCCGTCGACGACTTGATTTTGGAGGGCGATCGGGTCGTGGGTGCCGTGACCCAGATCGGCATCCGGTTTCGCGCTCGCGCCGTCGTCCTGACGGCTGGCACCTTCCTCAATGGCCGGGTGCACGTTGGTCTTGAGAATTACTCTGCGGGGCGGGCAGGCGATCCGCCCGCCATATCGTTGGCCAAGCGCCTGCAGGAACTGAAGCTAGGGCAGGGACGGCTGAAAACCGGTACGCCCCCGCGCATAGACGGCCGGACCATCGACTTCAGCGTGTTGGAGGAGCAGCCCGGGGACCTGGATCCGGTGCCGGTGTTCTCGTACATGGGGCACGCCAGCATGCATCCGAAGCAGCTTCCGTGCTGGATTACCCATACCAACGAACGCACGCACGAGATCATACGCGGCGGCCTGGATCGTTCGCCCATGTACACGGGGGTGATCGAAGGGGTTGGCCCGCGTTATTGCCCGTCCATCGAGGACAAAATCCACCGATTTGCGGACAAGACTTCGCACCAAGTGTTCTTGGAGCCCGAAGGCCTCACCACCAACGAGTTTTATCCGAACGGGGTCTCGACCAGTCTTCCCTTCGACGTCCAGCTCGAGCTCATCCACTCCTTGCCGGGGCTGGAAAATGCGCACATCCTGCGCCCGGGCTACGCCATTGAATACGACTATTTCGATCCGCGCGGGTTGAAATCCTCGCTCGAGACGCGCGCGATCTCCGGCCTGTTCTTTGCCGGCCAGATCAACGGTACGACGGGCTACGAAGAGGCTGCCGCGCAAGGCCTGCTCGCCGGCATCAACGCGGCATTGAAGGTCAAGGGAGAAGAGCCCTGGGTGCCTAGGCGGGATGAGGCTTACCTCGGCGTGCTCGTGGACGACCTCGTCACTCGGGGCGTAACCGAGCCTTACCGCATGTTCACCTCACGTGCCGAGTACCGCCTGAGCTTGCGCGAGGATAACGCCGATTGGCGCCTGACCGAGACCGGCCGCCGGCTGGGCTTGGTCGACGATGCGCGCTGGGACGCGTTCAACCGCAAGCGCGATGCGGTTGCGAGCGAGATCGAGCGCCTGCGGTCGACCTGGGTGAATCCGAAAATCTTCCCCGCAGCGACGGCCGAGGCACTGCTCGGCAAGGCGATTGAGCGTGAGTACTCACTCTTCGACTTGCTCAAGCGTCCTAACGTTTCCTATGATGCGTTGATGCGAGCGAAGAATGCCGACGATGAATTGCTGGCCGGGCCGGGCGTGACCGATAAGGTCATTGCCGAGCAGGTGGAAATCCAGGTCAAGTACGCCGGCTACATCGCACGCCAGCAAGCAGAGGTCGAAAAGCAAGCCGTGCATGAGAACCAGCGCATTCCGGAAGACATCGACTACGATTCGGTGCGCAGCCTCTCGTTCGAGGTTCGGCAAAAGCTCAAGGCCCACCGGCCGGCAACCATCGGCCAGGCTGCCCGCATCTCAGGCGTCACGCCTGCCGCCATTTCCCTATTGCTGATCCATTTGAAGCGCCGCCAATACGGGCGGATTCCCTCGGACACTGTGAATGCGGATCGGGCGGCATGAACGCAAGCCAGAAACCCACCCGCCCCCAGGAACCCTTCAATGGCGCTGTTTTTGCCGCCCAGCTCGAAGCAGACTGCGCCACGTTGCGCTTTCCGCTGGATCATCGGCGCATTGACCTGCTCCTGAATTACCTCGCGCAGATGGCGCGCTGGAACGCCACCTACAACCTGACGGCCATACGCGATCCCGAGCAGATGCTTTTGCATCACATAACAGATAGCTTGGCCGTGGTTCCGGAGCTAGCGTTCCGTCTCTGCGGGCAGGATGCACGCATCATGGACGTCGGCTCAGGCGGCGGGTTGCCCGGCGTCGTCCTGGCCATTTGCCGGCCGGAATGGCAGGTGTGCTGCGTCGACGCGGTGGAAAAAAAGACGGCCTTCGTGACTCACGTGGCGGGCATGCTGGGCATTCCCAATCTGAGTGCCCGGCACGCCCGGGTGGAAGAGCTCCAGCCTGCCGGCAACGACATCGTCATTTCGCGCGCATTCGCCTCGCTGCAGGATTTCGCCGCGCTGGCCGGGCGGCACGTCAAGCCAGGGGGACGGCTGGTCGCCATGAAAGGTCATCCGCCCGAAGACGAAATGCAATCCGTGAAAGAGCAGGGCGTCTGGCGCGTGGAAGCCGTCACGCCGCTGCAGGTGCCGAGATTGTCGGCGCGCCGGTGTTTGGTATGGATGAACCGCATCGCAGACGATGCGTCGCCCAGCGGCGACTAACCGGCGCGAGGCGTCCGAGAGACGAATTCAACACCCATCATCAGGCAGTCATTCGATGTCTTCCCATTCCACCATGGTCAACCAGGCAGCCCAGGCAGATGAACGATCCGACGAACTGGCCGCCATTTCCGGCGAGGAGTCCCTGGCCGCCAAGAGTCGTCGGGCGACTGCCCGCATTTTCTGCATCGCGAACCAGAAAGGGGGCGTGGGAAAAACGACGACTGCCGTCAATCTGGCAGCCGGGCTCGCGGCCCAGAAGCAGCGCGTGCTGCTGGTCGACCTCGATCCCCAGGGCAACGCCACCATGGGTAGCGGCATCGACAAGCATGACTTGCAGGCCACGCTTTATGAGGTGCTGATCGGCGAGGCGGGCATCGCCGAGGCGACCAAGGCATCGGAAAGTGGGGGCTACGATGTATTGCCTTCCAATCGCGAACTCGCGGGCGCCGAAATCGACCTAGTGGAGCTCGAAGAGCGCGAACGCCAGCTTAAGAACGCGTTGGCGGCGGTTTCTGGTCGCTACGATTTCGTGCTCATCGACTGCCCGCCGACCCTCTCACTGTTGACCTTGAACGGGCTGGCCGCGGCCCATGGCGTCATCATCCCGATGCAATGCGAATATTTCGCGCTCGAAGGGCTGTCGGATCTCGTCAATACCATCAAGCGCGTGCACGCCAACCTCAATCCGGATTTGCGCGTGATCGGTTTGTTGCGGGTCATGTTCGATCCCCGGGTTACCTTGCAGCAGCAGGTGTCGGCGCAGCTGGAAAGTCACTTCGGCGACAAAGTCTTCAAAAGCATCATCCCACGCAACGTGAGGCTGGCCGAAGCGCCGAGCTATGGCATGCCTGGCGTGGTATTCGATCCCGGGTCCAAGGGAGCGCAGGCCTATTTGGCGTTCGGGGCGGAAATGATTGAGCGGATGAAAACGCTGTAGCGTCGGGAAAACATCATGGAAATGAAAGCAGGAAAGGGCGTCAAGAAGCCCAAGGGACTCGGCCGTGGCCTGGATGCGCTGCTGGGCGCCGATATTCCGGCAGTCAGCACGCTGGGCGACAAACCGTCCAAGGACGGCGCATCGAAGGACGGCCCGCCGACCAAATTGCCCGTCTCCCGGCTGCAGGCAGGCAAATATCAGCCGCGTTCGCGCATGGACGAGGGAGCGCTGGCAGAGCTGGCCGAATCGATCCGGACCCAGGGGGTGATGCAGCCCATCCTGGTCCGTGCGATCGAAGGCGAACGCTACGAAATCATCGCTGGCGAGCGTCGCTTCCGGGCGGCCCAGCTGGCGGGGCTGACCGAGGTGCCGGTGTTGGTGCGCGAGGTCAGCGACGAAAACGCGGCCGTGATGGCCCTGATCGAGAACATCCAGCGCGAGGACTTGAATCCGCTGGAGGAAGCGCAGGGAGTACAGCGCCTGATCGGCGAGTTCGGCATGACACACGAGCAGGCCGCGCAGGCCATCGGCCGCTCCCGCTCGGCGACCAGCAACCTCTTGCGCCTGTTGAACCTCGCCGGCCCCGTGCAGACCATGCTGTTGGCGGGCGACCTCGACATGGGCCATGCCCGGGCGCTACTTGCAGTGGACGCAGCGACCCAGATCCAGCTTGCCACCCAGATCGTCGCCAAGCGCTTGTCAGTGCGCGAGGCGGAGAAGCTGGTTGCCCAGACCCTGCAGGAGTCCGCCCGCAGGTCCAGCCGCAAGGCAACCGAGAAATCCCGCGACGTGCTCCGCCTGGAAGAGGCTTTGTCCGATCGCCTCGGTACGCAGGTCGTTTTCAAGATCGGCGCCAAGGAACGTGGCCAGATCATCATCGATTTCCACGGCTGGGACCACCTGAATTCGCTGCTCGAGAAGCAGGGGCTGGCGGACGTGCTCGAGAACAACTAGGGGCCGGGCCTTAGCCGCTCGATGCGGCGGGGCGGTCAAAGGCCGCGGCGACGCGCTGGGCATCGGCATGCAGCGCGATGACGGTGAGTCCGGGCGCCGGTGCCGTCGACGCCGGATCGTGCGGCGATACGTCGAAACGCCGGGCATCAGGCGCGTACTGGACGACGTAGCGCCGGCCGTCACCGAGTACGACGGCTCCCTTCACGCGCAGCAGGTCGTCCCCCAGTGCGGCGGCTAATCCGTGTAGACGGATCAATAGCCAGTCGCGCGCAACCGGCTGTCCCAAGGGAATGAAGCAGGCCTGCGCCGCGTGATGGTGGTCATGCGGGCCATCGTGGTCGTGGTGGTGATCGTGGGAGTGGGGGCTCTGGTCGGCCTGGCCGCGCCCGTGCCCTGCATGCTGCGCCGGCTTCCCAGCGACTGGCGAGGCACCGGGTCCGGACGACGCCGTTTCTCCCGTTTGTACTTGGCCGGTATCCGCCGCCCGCAATACGGCCTCAAAGGGCAGGTCCGCGTGATTGGAAACCAGGACTGCGGCGTGCGGGTTCAGCTCGGCGAAGCGGGCGCGCAGCGCCTGCTCCTCGTCGTCGGCAGCGTCGCGGGTCTTGGTCAGGATCAGCACCCCCGCGGCGCGAACCTGGGCTTGCGCTTCGGGATGGCGATCGATGACCGCAGCACCGCCCGGGGCGCCGGCGACCGCGATGACGGGTGCCAGGCGATAGCGCTCCCGCAGCAGGGGATGGTCGTCGAACGCCCGGATCACCGGCGCAGGGTCGGCCAGGCCCGTGGTCTCCACCGCGACCGCCGGGAACGGCGGAATGCGGCGTTGTAGCCGTGCCCAGAACAAATCTTCCAGTGCCTGCTCCAGGCCGGGCAGGCCGGTGCAGCAGACGCAGGCGCCGGAAACCAGCGAGGCTTGGTCGGTGACGCCCAGCAGTGCCCCGTCCAGCCCGACTTCGCCCAGCTCATTGACGATGACGGCCGCTCCGTGCAGTGCGGGTTGGCCGAGCCACGCGCCGAGCAGCGTGGTCTTGCCGCTGCCGAGGAAGCCGGTGAGCAAGTAGACGGGAATGCGCGTGCGGGGAGGCATGGCCGTGGCACCAGGTTCAGGCTTGGTGGCCCAGGCGGGCCGAGACGGCGTCCGCAATTTGCACCACGGGGGCGATGAAACCCCGGATAGCCTTCTTGCTCAGCCGCTGGATCGGCCCCGCGATGCCAATGGCCGCGATCACCTGCCCGCTGTGGTCGCGGACGGGTGCGGCGATGCCTCGCATGCCCACTTCGCTTTCCTCGTCATCCACGGCATACCCGTCGCGGCGCACCTGTTCCAGGATCTTGCGCAATTCCGCCGGGTCGGTCTGGGTATGGGGCGTGCGCGCCACCAAGCCGTCCTTGAGGACGCGCGCCAAGACATCCGGCCCTTGGAAGGCCAGCAGCGCGCGGCCTTCGCTGGTGCAGAAAGCCGGCTTGCGTGCGCCGACATACGAACGCATGCGTATCGCTTGGTGGCTTTCCAGGTTGAACAGGTAAATGATGTTGCTCTGTTCCAGGGTCGCCAGGTGCACGGTTTCGCCCGTGGTTTCGCGCAGCTCGTGAAGGTACGGAAGGGCCTGGGTAGAGATGTCCATGCGCCGCCGCACCAGTGCACCGAGTGCGAAGAGACCCAGTCCGAGCCGGTAGCGGCCGCTTTCCGGATTCTGTTCGAGCAGGCCTTCGGCGGTCAGCGTGCTCACCAAGCGATGAACCGTGCTCTTGGCCAGTCCCAGCCGCTTCGCGAGCGTGCTGATGCCGATTTCCACTTCCGTTTCGGAAAACGCCTTGAGAACCCGTATCGCCGAAGCGACTGAAGAAAGTCTTCCTTCGGTGCCGCCTTGAGAGTCTTGCATGAGTAACGAAGAAGGTTCCACGAATCCTCCTTTATACCCGAGCGGGATCTCGGGCGGCAGCGTGCGCGGGAGTTACTTCTTGTCCGAGGTTTGCTTGATGTACGGGCTCCAGTGCGCGATTTGGTCCACGACGAATTTATTGAATGTCGCGGCATCCCAGTCGAAGGTTTCCATGGTCTGGCTGCGCAGCTCTTTTTGTCCTTCTGGGGACTGCAGTGCCTGCCGCACGGCGCGGTTGAGTTTTTCGACCAGCTGCGCATCCATCCCTGCCGGGCCCGACAGCGAGAACCACGTGGTCCCGGTGAGCTGCGGATAACCGAGCTCCTTGAACGTCGGTACATCGGGGAAATCCGGCAGGCGCTGCGCGGACGTCACGGCCAATGGGCGCAGCTTGCCAGCCTTGATGTTGCCGGCCGCGGTGGTGAGGGTGATGAAGGCGGCCGGCACTTGGTTGGCCGCGACGTCCGCGACTGCCGGGCCCGCGCCCTTGTAGCTGATGTGCACCAGGTTCAGGTTGGTGACCTGGCGGAAGGCCTCGCCGATGAGCGCGCCGTGGGTGCCTTGGCCCGGAGACGCCCAGCTCAGGCCCTCGGGAAGCGAGCGGACATGCTTGATGAATCCGTCCACGTCTTGGATGGGCTGGGCGACGTTGACCGTGAGCACGGTGGGCGGGCCGCCCAACAGCGCAATGTGGGTGAAATCCTTGACCGGATCGAAGTTCGTCACATTCGTCAGGGGCGCGACGACGTGTGACCCGATGCCGGACACCACGAGGGTGTACCCGTCCGGCTCGGCCCGCGCCACCATTTGCGACCCGATGACGCCGCCCGCGCCGCCGCGGTTTTCGACCACGAAGCTCTGTTTGAACGTTTCGGCAAGATGGCGCGAGATCAGCCGGCCCAGGGTATCGGCGCTGCCGCCGGGGGCGTAAGGCACCACGATCTTGACGGGACGGTTGGGCCAATCGTTTTGCGCACAGGCGGGCGCGATGACGCCCATGGCCAGGGTTGCGCAGAGCACGTGCGTAAGGGATCGGATCCTCATTGAAGTGTCTCCTTGGGGTGGGTGCGTTGGCCCGGCGACAGCGCAGGCCGAATTGACATGTTGTTGGAGCGAATGATACCTTTGTTTCCTATCAAGGAACAACGTTCTTTTATACGGAACAACCCGCAATGAGGGGACTCAAATGCTGAAAAAAGAACAGAACGATTTGCTCACCCAAACGGGGCCCGGAACCCCCTTGGGCGAATTGTTCCGCCGTTATTGGCTGCCCGTGCTGCTGAGCCGTGAATTGCCCGAGCCGGGCTGTCCGCCGGTTCGCGTGAAGCTGCTGTCGGAGCGACTGCTCGCCATCCGCGACGAGGAAGGCAACGTCGGCCTGATCGATGAATTCTGTGCCCACCGCGGCGTTTCGCTGTGGTTCGGGCGCTACGACGAGAAAGGGCAGGGCGGGGGCATTCGCTGCCCCTACCACGGCTGGAAGTACGCCGCGGACGGCAGCTGCCTCGATGTCCCTTCGGAGCCGGAGGAGAGCGATTTCCGCCACCGCATCAAGCTCAAGGCGTATCCGCTGGTCGAGCGCGGCGGCATCTACTGGACATATATGGGTCCCCCGGAATTCCAGCCTCCTCTGCCCGAATACGAGTTCGCGATGGTTCCGCCGGAGCATCGTTTCGTCTCCAAGCGCCTCCAGGAAAACAACTGGCTGCAGGCGCTCGAAGGCGGCATCGACTCGAGCCACGTCTCTTGGTTGCACCGCGACAGCCTCAAGTCCGATCCGCTGTTCAAGGGTGCTGCCGGCAACCAGTACAACCTCAAGGACCTGAAGCCGGTATTCGAAGTGGTGGACACCGATACCGGCCTGCTCGTCGGCGTGCGCCGCAATGCGGACGACGATACTTATTACTGGCGCATCACCCCGTGGCTCATGCCGTGCTTCACCATGGTCCCGCCGCGCGGCGACCACCCGGTGCACGGCCACTTCTGGGTGCCCATTGATGACGAGAACTGCTGGGCCTGGAGCTTCGACTACCATGCCGCCCGCCCGCTCACCGAAGCGGAGGTCAAGGCCATGGAAGATGGCAAGGGCATCCACGTGCGCTACGTACCAGGCACGTTCCGCCCCCTGCAGAACAAGGACAACGATTACCTCATGGATCGGGCCGCGCAGAAGGCAGGCAAGACCTTCAGCGGGGTGGAGGGGATCGGCATGCAAGACGCCTCGCTGCAGGAAAGCATGGGGCCCATCCAGGACCGCACCAAGGAGCACCTGACGTCCACCGACATGGGCATCGTCAAGATGCGGCGTGCGCTGCTGAAAGCGGTCAAGGCCTTGGCGGAAGAGGGCGTACCTCCTCCGGGGACGCATCCCTCTGCGCATCATGTGCGTTCGGCTGCCGTCATCCTGCCGCGCGACAAGCCCTTCAAGGAAGCTGCTGCCGATGCGCTGAAAGTGCAGCCCGGCAAACCCCACGCTTCGGTGTAAGGCCATGGAGCACACCGTACGCGCCGCGGTGGCGGTCGAGGCCGGCAAGACCGAGTTGCGTGAACTGGCGGCTCCGCCCACGACGGAAACGAGCGGCCTGCTCAAGGTCGCCGTCACCGGCGTGTGCGGCAGCGACTGGCCTTACTACCAGCAGCTCCCCGCCAGCCGGGGGCCGTTGGTGCTGGGTCACGAAACCGTGGGCTATGTGGCCGAGCTGGGCGACATCGCGCGCGCGAAGTGGGGCGTGCGCGAGGGCGACCTGGTGGCCCTCGAGGAGTACCTGCCCTGCGGTCACTGCGAATTCTGCCGTAGCGGTGAGTTCCGGCTGTGCGATGCGACCGACTGGCGTTTGGGAGGCTTGCGTTATGGCGCGACTGGCTTGTCGGTTGCGCCGGGCCTGTGGGGCGGTTTCAGCCAGTACCAATTCCTGCATTTGAATACGGTGTTTCATCGCGTGCCCGCGGGCGTGTCGCCGCGCCACGCGGCGCTCGCGCTGCCGCTCGCCAATGGGATCGAGTGGACTTATCTGCAGGGCAAGGCCGGGCCCGGCCAGACCGTCGTCATCCAGGGGCCCGGACAGCAGGGGCTGTCATGCGTGGTGGCGGCGCGCGAAGCCGGGGCCGAGTGCATCATCGTGACCGGGTTGTCGAATGAAACCGATAAGCGCCGGCTTGCGCTCGCGCGCGAACTCGGGGCGCACCACACCATCGACATCGAATCGCAGGATCTGCTCGAGACGGTTGCCGACCTCACTGGCGGACACATGGCCGATCTGGTGATCGACTGTGCGGCCGGCGGCACGGAATCCGTGGGCACCGCGGTCCAGCTCGCCCGCAAGCGCGGGCGCGTCATCCTGGGTGGGCAGAAGCGTCGCCGCATTCCCGAGTTCGACAGCGACCGCATCATCGCCCGATTCCTGACCGTCAAGGGCATGCGCGGCCATAGCTATGAGTCGGTGGAGCTTGCGCTCCAGCTCATCGCGGGCAATCGCCACGGCGTCACGAAAATGAGCACGCACAGTTTCGGCCTGGAAGACACCGACCTGGCACTGCGCAGCCTGGCAGGGCAGGGTGTGGACGGCGCGATCCACATGACCATCGATCCCTGGGCCTGAACTGTCGCGCTCCGGCGCGACGGGTAGCGCAGCGGGCGTTTCCGTCAAGGCTCGCCCGTGCGCCCGGCCCGCGCTTGCTCTAGGCCTGCCCTCGCGAACGCGCTTGAAGTAAGCTTGGGCCCAGGCACTGTTCGCAATCGGAGTAGAGACGTGGAATACCGGAAACTTGGCCGTACCGATCTCGAGGTCAGCGTGATCGGTTTGGGAACCATGACTTGGGGGGAGCAAAACAGCGAGGCCGAGGCGCACGAGCAGCTGGACTATGCGTTGGCCCAGGGCGTCAACCTCGTGGATACCGCCGAAATGTATCCTGTGCCGCCCAAGCCCGAGACCCAGGGCCTCACGGAGACCTACATCGGCACCTGGCTTGCCAAGACCGGCCGTCGCAGCGAGATCATCCTGACCAGCAAGGTGATCGGGCCCATGCGCGATGCCAAGCGGCCCGGCCACATCCGCGACGGCAAGACCTACCTGGACCGCAAGAACCTCACCGCTGCGCTCGACGCCAGCCTCAAGCGGCTGCAGACCGACTACATCGACCTTTACCAACTGCACTGGCCCGACCGCACCACCGCGACCTTCGGCAAGCTCGCTTATCCCTGGGTGAAGGACGACTACACGGTGCCGATCGAAGAAACGCTATCGGTACTCCAGGATTTCGTGCGGGCAGGGAAAGTGCGGCACATCGGCGTCTCGAACGAAACGCCGTGGGGCGTGGCGCAGTACCTCAAGCTCTCCGAGACCAAAGGCCTGCCGCGCATCGCGTCGATCCAAAACGCGTATAGCCTGCTCAACCGCGTGTTCGAGATCGGGTTGTCGGAATTCACGCATTGGGAAGACGTGAGCCTGCTGGCCTATTCGCCACTGGCCATGGGCGTGCTGACGGGCAAGTACCTCGACGGGGCGCGGCCCGAGGGCGCGCGGCTGACGCGCTTCACGCGCTTTACCCGCTATGAAGGGCCCGAGGCCGAGTCGGCTGCCCGGCAATACGTGCAGCTGGCGCGCGAACACGGCCTGTCGCCGGCACAGATGGCCCTGGCATGGGTGAATAGCCGGCCCTTCGTCGCCAGCAACCTCATCGGCGCAACGACGATGGAACAGCTCAAGGAAAACATCGCCAGCGCGCAGGTGCAGCTCTCGCCCGAGGTCCTCGAGGGCATCGAGCGCATTCACCGCAGCCAGCCGAATCCCTGCCCCTGAAGGCGCTCACGGCCCCGGCTGCCGCATGCCGCGGCGAGGGGCCTGGCACATATGCGGCGCCCCGGGGGGCGCCGCGATGCGTTGTAAGCCTGCTCAGATCTTGAAGGCTTCGAAGGTTTCGGGCGCGAACAGGTCTTCGGGCTTGAGCAGGGTCTTCGACAAACCGCTTTCGTGGTGATAACGCAGGAAGGTTTCCAGCGTCTTGCGGTTGTTCTCGAACCCGTAGGCCCAGAAGTCTTCGCCCATTTCCTCGACCACTTTCTCCATGTTGCCCAGGAGCCACGGGTGCATGATCTTGAGCGCCGCGGTTTCTTTCAGGTTTTGGTAGGCGATCTGCTGTGCCTGCACGAAGGCCTTGTACAGGGATTGCGCCACCCAGCGGTTGGCCTCGTAGACTTCGCGGCGGATGACCACCGTGTGCATGATGGGGAAGATGCCGGTCTGGCGGAAGTATTCGCGTTCCACCGCCTCGAAGTCGGGGAACAGGCGCTTGACCTTGCCCTTGCCGGTCAGGAAGGTGGACGGCATGCGCGCGGTGTGCAGTGCGTCGATCTCGCCGTCGAGCAGCATTTGCGACAGCGTCTGCGTGGGCCCGATCTGCTCGATCTTGATGTTCGGGGGCAGGTCCAGCTTGAGTTTCTCAGGGCGCCCGGGCTCTTCTTCGCCGCCCGTGACGTAGGTCACGCTGTCGACCGGCACGCCGTAGTGCTCGGCGAGGATGCCGCGGATCCATACCGGGGCGGTCATCTGGTACTCCGGCGTCCCGATGCGCTTGCCGATCAGATCCTTGGGCTCGCGAATGCCGGCGTCCGCATTGACGTAGATGCAGGAGTGGCGGAAGAAGCGAGACGGGAACACCGGAATGGCGATGAACGGCTTCTCCGGCTTGAACAACGACACCGTATACGACGACAGCGACATTTCGGCCACGTCGAACTCGCGGTGGCGGAGCATGCGGAAGAAGGTTTCTTCCACCGGCATGTTCAGGTAGTTCAGGTCGATCCCGTCGGGAACGACGGTGCCGTCCATTAGTGCGCGGGTCCGGTCGTAGTCCCAGCAGCCAAGCGAAAGTCTCAGTTTGGACATGGTTTTTCTCGATGCAATGACGGTGGAGGAAATCATTCGATGCGGATGCCGGCCTTCTTGATGACGGCTCCGTAGCGTTCGATGTCGGTGCGGATTTTTTCGGCGAACTGCCCGGGCGTGCCGCCCACCGGCGTCAGGAAACTCGTGCCGAGGGACGTTTGCACTTCGGGCTTTTTCAAAATGGCGTTGACCGCGGCGTTTAGCGTGTCGACGATCTCGCGCGGCGTGCCTGCGGGAGCCAGCATGCCATACCAGATGTCGATGTTGAAGCCGGGGAATCCTTGCTCGGCGCCGGTGGGCAGGTCCGGGGCAAAGGGTGTGCGCTGGTCTGCCGCGACGGCATAGACGCGCATGCGGCCGTCCTTGACGTAGCCCGCGATGTTGGTGAGCGTGATGAAGATCAGGTCCACTTGGCCGCCCAGGACGTTGGGCACGGAGTCCGAGCAGCCCTTGTATGGCACGTGGGTGATGTCCACGCTCGCCTGCTGCTTGAACATCTCTCCGGCCAGGTGCAGCGCCGAACCGGTGTCGCAACCGGCGTACGAAAGCTTGCCCGGATTGCGCTTGGCGTATTCCACCAGGTCTTTCAGCGACGCCGGCCCGAGGTCCGCCCGGGCGCCCAACACGGCGGGCGTCGTCCCGATCTGCACGACCGGCGCGAAGCTCTTGATGGCATCGAACGGCAGCTTGGGCATCAACGTATGGTTGATGGTCATCGTATTGGGAATGATGGCGAGGGTATAGCCGTCGGCCGGCGCTTTCGCGAGCTGGTCGAGCCCGATGTTGCCGCCCGCGCCCGGCTTGTTCTCCACCACGAAGGTTTGGCCCAGTTCGCTGCGCAGATGCGTCGCGATCAGGCGCGCCGCGGTGTCCACGCCGCCGCCGGCGGTAACCGGGACGATGACGCGTACGGGCTTGGCAGGATAGTTGTCCGCCATCGCGGCAGGCGAGGCGGCGGCCACGGCCAGGGAAAATGCGGCAAACAAGGCGCGTGCCGGTAGGGGCATGAGTTATCTCCTTCGTACTTCGTGATGCTTGAGGAAACGCCCGTGCCAGGGCTTGGAGGCGCGGGACGTTCGCGCCCCGGCGCGCTGGGCCGCATCTGATGCCGGTTCCGGCGCCGGGTGCTGCGACCCGGCGAAGCAGGCGGCCATGGAGGCCCCGCGTGCGGCGCTGGGGAGATTCTAAGGCGGCAAAGGGTGCTCAGGCCCCGCAAAGGCCATGATTAATAATGATCGCAGCCATCACTGAACGATATTGCCAAGGCGCCGGGCGTGCCGGCCGCGGGCGGGGCGTGGCAGGGGCGGCTTCAAGGGGAAGCGCTGCGCTACGGCTTCGCTCCCGGATGCCGTCCCTCAGCCTCGGCAGGCGTTGCGGACAATCCCCGTACGTGCTTGCGCAATACCTCCACGAATAGCGACGATGCCGTGCCGAGCGGGCGGCGGGGGTGGGTGACGCAGACGATCTGGCGCGTCATGGCGGGGGCCTCGATGGTGCGTATGCGAAGCGAGGCGCGCCGGGCGTGGCGGCGCACCACCGACAGAGGAAGAATGGCGTATAGGCCGGCGTCCTCGACCAGGTTGAGCATCGCCGTCATCGAGTAGATTTCGAACACGGGCTTGAATACGACGTCCTCCTGGCGTGCATAGTCTTCCAAGATTTCGCGCAGGTTGTGTTCGCGCGGCGTGAACACCAGCGGCAGGGACGCCGCAGCCGATAGCGGCATGGAGGCGGGCACGGTGTCGTCGTCCGGCCCCGCCAGCACGAGCTCTTCGTCGATGATGGGCGCGACGCTCAGCGAGAAGTGCCGGCGCGGTTTGTCCACGATGGCGGCGTCGATCTTGCCGGCCGCGACCCAATCGAAGAGCGGGCCGTTGGTGACCGTGACGTTGACCTTCGGGTAGGTGCGCGAGAATTCGATGAGCGCGTCACTGAGCACGCTTTCGGCGAGCGAGGAAATCATTCCGACCACCACCTCGCCCCCGACCTCGCCCTTGCGCAATGTCATCTGTTCGCGCGCGTGGGTCAGGTCCCGCAGGATGGGCAGGTACAGCTGGTACATGCGCCGCCCCGCGTCGGTGGGTTCCATGCCGCGGGCGCTGCGGACGAACAGTTTCTGCCCGAGTTCTTCTTCCAGCTTGACGATTTGCGCGCTGAGCGCAGGCTGCACCACGTTCATGCGGCGCGCCGCGCCGGTGACGGTGCCTTCCTCGAACAGGCAGATGAAGTACTGGATCTGGCGGAGTTCCAACTCGACCTTCTTTGCCTCGACGGCATAAGGCCCGGCAGGGGATGGGCCGGGGATGAGCCCGATTTTATCGGCATGGCGGGCGGCCCGCCGGCCAAGCAGGGGCCGGCGCCGCCGTCCCGCGGCGAAGGGCTGGCGGGCGACGCGGATGCGCCACGCATCTGGCGCACCGCGCCTACTGGTTTGCCTGAAGGGGGTAAACCCGCTATACTCGTATGGTTTGTCGGAAAGCAGGTCTTTGAGAGGGTGCCCATCGTCCGATGAAAAAAATCGAAGACGATCCGCGCCCCTTCGATGCTCGCACAAACGCTCGAGGAGGGAGGCAGCGGCAGGGGCATCGCCCGGCCCGGGTTGCTCCGCCTTGCGGCGTAGAGAACTCGAGGCAGGCCGACGAGCCCGATCTGTGGGGCTGGGAGGCCAGGGACGCCGAGCGCCTGCGGTCCAACGAACCGGTCGAGCCGATTCGGCTGACCGAGGCAGAAAGGATAGCGTTGCGTCAGCAGGCCGTGCGGGGCTTGCTGCATGCGATAATTGTTCAGGTTGCCGTCAGCTTGGTGGTTGCCGTGCTGGCTTACGCGGTGTCAGGGAGCGCTGCGGGAGGGTCGGCACTGGCTGGCGCCGCGGCATACGCCATTCCCAACGCCTTGTTCGCATTCACGCTGGTTTCGAGTGTGCACAAGCCGGGGGGAGCAAACCCCGCAACGTTTTTCTTCGGCGAGTTCTTCAAGATCGCCATCGCCGCCGTGTTCATCGTCGCGGTTGCGAAGTTCGGTCGCGAATGGCTCGTCTGGCCCGCCTTCCTGGCGGGTTTGGTGTGTGCGCTCAAAAGCCAGTGGCTGGCATTGGCTTTCGGCAAGAAGAATTGACGATGACGGCGCGGGCGGGACACCCCGGCCGGCATCATGAGTATTTCAAAAATCAGGTCGTAGGATAGAACCCCCCGATATGGCTTCCACCACAGCGCCGACCGCGTCCGAGTACATCGTCCACCACCTGGGACACCTGAACAACACCGGACAGAAGCAAACCCTCATTGCCGATTTCTCGGTCGTCAACTTCGACACGCTCTTCTGGTCCATCTCCATGGGCCTGCTGGCCGTGTTCCTGATGTGGCTGGGCGCCCGTCGCGCCACTTCGGGCGTGCCCGGCAAGATGCAGGCGTTCGTCGAAATCTTGGTGGAAATGGTGGACGAGCAGGCCAAGAGCATCGTCCACAACGCTACTTCCCGCCAGTTCGTCGCGCCGCTCGCGCTCACGGTGTTCATGTGGATCATCTTCATGAACGCCCTCGACCTGCTGCCGGTGGACCTGCCGCACTACCTGTTCGGCCTGCTCGGGCTCGATCACGTCATCCACTACCACCGCATCGTGCCGACGGCCGACCTGAACGCCACGATCGGCATGTCGCTCGGCGTGCTGCTGCTGATGCTCTACTACGGCATCAAGATCAAGTCGCCCGGCGGCTTCGTCAAAGAACTGTTCACCGCGCCGTTCCACGCGCACGGCGTCGGCGCCATCATCCTGGCACCGTTCAATTTCCTGCTGAACCTCATCGAATACGCAGCCAAGACGGTTTCGCTCGGCATGCGGTTGTTCGGCAACATGTTCGCCGGCGAGCTGATCTTCATGCTCATCGCGCTGCTGGGCGGCGCCTGGGCCGGGTTCAACGCCACCAGCGTTTTCCTCGGCATCGGGCACGTCATCGCCGGATCGATCTGGGCCATCTTCCACATCCTGATCGTCGTGCTCCAGGCATTCATCTTCATGATGCTCACCCTGGTGTACGTGAGCCAGGCGCACGAAGGACATTGATCCGGAGCGTCCCCGGCCGGGGAGGAACGTGTTCCGCCGCGGCCCTGGGGGTGGAAGGGTGTAGCAAGCGTTTCAGGAATACCGGAGTGCGGCAGGTTCGCCGTGATCCAGTAGCAAGTTAGCAGTATCCGTCGTTCCACTCTTCAACATAATTAGTCGTTTTTCGATTCACATATCAAGGAGTTGTCATGACCAACGTCGCTCTCGTCGCTCTCGCTTGCGGTCTGATCATCGGTCTGGGTGCCATCGGCGCTTGCCTGGGAATCGCGATCGTCGGTGGCAAGTACATCGAGGCTTCGGCTCGTCAGCCTGAACTGATGAACCCCCTGCAAACCAAGCTGTTCCTGCTGGCCGGCCTGATCGACGCGGCCTTCCTGATCGGCGTTGGTATCGCCATGCTGTTCGCCTTCGCGAACCCGTTCGTCGGCTAAGACCTCTATTCGACATGACCGCTCCGTGACGCGGCCACCGCCTCCGTCACGGATGATGTTCTTTTCCGAATAAGGAAACACCGTGAATCTGAACGCGACACTCGTCTTCCAGATGCTCGTGTTCTTCATTCTGGCGTGGTTCACGATGAAGTTCGTGTGGCCGCCTCTGATGAAGTCCATCGAAGAGCGCCGTCTGAAGATCGCCGAAGGCCTTGCCTCGGCCGAGAAAGGCAAGACCGAGCTGCTGCAGGCCGAGGCCCGCATCAGTCAGATCGAAGCTGCCGCCAAGGCCGAGAACCAGGCCCGTCTGGCCCAAGCCGAAAAGCAGGCTGCCGCCCTGATCGAGCAAGCCCGCAAGGAGGCCGAAGCGGAACGCGCCCGTATTCTCGAGCAGGCTCGCCAGGAGGCCCAGCAGGAAGCCCAGCGCGCTCGCGAAAGCCTGCGCGATGCCGTGGCCGAGCTGGCGGTCAAGGGCGCCGAGGAAATCCTCAAGCGCGAAGTCAACGCCCAGGTGCATGCCGAACTGCTCGGCCAGCTCAAGGCGCAGTTGTAAATGAACCCGCGCGGGTGGTACGGCAGCGTGCCGCTCTCGCGTTTGCGAATCACCTCGCTAACCGTATCAGGCATCGAGAGCCACCATGGCTGAACTGTCCACCATCGCCCGGCCATACGCTGAAGCGCTGTTCGGCGTTGCCCGTGCAGATAGCGCAGGCCTTGCCGCCTGGGCCGAGCTTGTCGCCGACATGGCGCAGGTCGCCGCGCACCCGGACGTGCGCAGCGCCATCGCCGATCCCAAGCTCGACAACGCACAGCGAGTCGAATTGTTTACGGCCTTGCTGAAGACGCCGCTGTCGCAGGCCGCGCGCAATTTCGTGACGCTGTTGGTCGAAAACGGCCGCTTGCTGCTGCTGCCCGAGATCGCATCGCAATTCCAGTGGCTCAAGAATCGCCACGAAGGCGCCGCGGATGCCGAGATCACCAGCGCGTTCCCGTTGACCGATGCCCAGGTTGCCGACCTGGTCGCCGGGCTGGAAAAGAAATTCGGCGTGAAGATCAAGCCCACCGTCCGGGTCGACGCTTCGCTGATCGGCGGCGTGCGCGTGTGCGTCGGGGATCAGGTGCTCGATACCTCCGTGCGAGCGCAGCTTGATCGCATGCGCGACGCGCTCGTCGCATAGTTCGGTCGCTGCGCCCTTATCGGCACCGAGAGTAAGGATTCCAGGAGTCAACCATGCAACTCAATCCGTCTGAGATCAGCGAATTGCTCAAGAGCCGCATCGAGGGCCTGAGCAGCTCTGCTGACATTCGCACCCAAGGCACGGTCGTTTCCGTGACCGACGGCATTACCCGCATCCACGGCCTGTCGGACGTGATGCAGGGCGAAATGCTCGAGTTCCCCAACAACACCTACGGCATGGCGCTCAACCTCGAGCGCGACTCTGTCGGCGCCGTGATTCTGGGCGACTACACCCACATTTCCGAAGGCGACACGGTCAAGACGACCGGCCGCATCCTGGAAGTGCCGGTGGGCCCGGAACTCAAGGGCCGCGTGGTCGACGCGCTGGGCCGTCCCATCGACGGCAAGGGCCCGATCAACACCAAGCTCACGGACGTGATCGAGAAGGTCGCCCCGGGCGTCATCGCGCGCAAGTCGGTGTCGCAGCCGGTGCAGACCGGCCTGAAGGCCATCGACTCCATGGTGCCCATCGGCCGCGGCCAGCGCGAGCTGATCATCGGCGACCGCCAGACCGGCAAGACCGCCGTCGCCGTTGACACGATCATCAACCAGAAAGGCAAGGGGATGACGTGTATCTACGTGGCGATCGGTCAGAAGGCGTCCACCATCAACAACGTGGTGCGCAAGCTCGAAGAGCACGGTGCGATGGAGTACACCATCGTGGTCGCGGCCTCGGCTTCCGAATCGGCCGCCATGCAGTACATTGCTGCCTACTCGGGCTGCACGATGGGCGAGTACTTCCGCGATCGCGGTGAAGACGCCTTGATCATCTACGACGACCTGACCAAGCAAGCCTGGGCCTATCGCCAAGTCTCGCTGCTGCTGCGCCGCCCGCCTGGCCGCGAAGCCTACCCCGGCGACGTCTTCTACCTGCACTCGCGCTTGCTCGAACGCGCCGCGCGCGTCAACGAAGAGTACGTCGAGAAGTTCACCAATGGCGCCGTGAAGGGCAAGACCGGATCGCTGACCGCGTTGCCCATCATCGAAACGCAGGCCGGTGACGTGTCCGCCTTCGTTCCGACTAACGTGATCTCGATTACGGACGGCCAGATCTTCCTCGAGACCGACCTGTTCAACGCTGGCATCCGTCCCGCCGTCAATGCGGGTATTTCGGTGTCGCGCGTGGGTGGTGCCGCGCAGACCAAGATCATCAAGAAGCTGTCCGGCGGTATCCGTACCGACTTGGCCCAGTATCGCGAACTGGCTGCGTTCGCGCAGTTCGCCTCCGACCTCGACGAGTCGACCCGTCGCCAGCTCGAGCGCGGCCGCCGCGTGGTGGAACTGCTCAAGCAGCCGCAGTACCAGCCGCAACAGGTCTGGGAACTGGCTGTCTCGCTGTTCGCTGCCAACAACGGTTACCTCGACGACGTCGAAGTCAAGGACGTGCTGACGTTCGAGAAATCCTTGAAGGAATACCTGAAGTCCAAGTATGCCGAGCTCGTCGGCCGCATCGAGGATACGAAGGATTTGTCCAAGGACGACGAGGCTGCGCTGCACGAAGCCATCAAGGATTTCAAGAAGAACGCTATCTGAACCCCCCTTTACGCGCCTAGGGGCCCGAGCGGGGCTCGGCGGCCGGCCTGACCGGTCCCGGCTCCCGCGATAGCAGGGCGGCAGCGGTCAGAGGGAAACAGAGAAGGGAAGATAGATGCCCGGAATCAAGGAAATCCGAACCAAGATCAAGAGCGTGCAAAACACGCGCAAGATCACCAAGGCGATGGAGATGGTCGCCGCATCCAAGATGCGCAAGGCGCAGGACCGGATGCGCGCGGCCCGCCCGTATGCCGACAAGGTGCGCAACATTGCCGCGCACATGGCGCAAGCCAACCCCGACTACGAGCATGCCTACCTGGCCAAGCGGGAAGAGATCAAAGCCGCCGGCCTGATCGTGGTCACGACCGACAAGGGCCTGTGCGGCGCGTTGAACACCAACGTCCTGCGCGCGGTGCTCAATCGCCTGAAGGAATCCGAAGCGAAGGGCATCAAGGTTCAGACGACGGCCATCGGCAACAAGGGCCTGACCTTCCTGACCCGCCTCGGCTCCAATGTCGTCTCCCAGGTGGTGCAGCTCGGCGACGCACCCAATCTCGAGCGGCTGATCGGCGCGATCAAGGTACAGCTCGACGCCTATGCCGAGGGCAAGGTCGACGTGGTGTACCTCGCGTACAACCGCTTCATCAACACGATGAAGCAGGAGCCCGTGGTCGAGCAGCTGCTTCCGCTGTCGGCCGAGCGTTTCGCGCAGACCGAGGAAGAGAAGAAGGCTTACTCGTGGGACTACATCTACGAACCGGACGCCAAGTCGGTCGTGGACGAGCTCCTGCTGCGCTACGTCGAAGCGCTGGTGTATCAAGCCGTTGCCGAAAACATGGCGTCCGAGCAGTCCGCCCGGATGGTGGCCATGAAGGCTGCATCGGACAACGCCAAGAAGGTGATCGACGAACTGCAACTGGTCTACAACAAGACCCGGCAGGCGGCCATCACCAAGGAAATTTCGGAAATCGTGGGCGGTGCGGCGGCCGTATAAGCCGACGCGACGTCTTAAAGAATCAGGAATCGAGGAATCGATATGAGCAACGGAACCATCGTTCAGTGCATCGGTGCCGTGGTGGACATCCAGTTCCCCCGCGACAGCATGCCCAAGATCTACGAGGCCCTCACGCTGGCTGACGAGAGCTCGGCTTTCGCCGAGAAGGGCTTGACCTTCGAAGTGCAGCAGCAGCTGGGTGACGGCGTCGTCCGTACCATCGCCATGGGCTCGTCGGACGGTCTGCGCCGCGGCATGAAGGTCGTCGCCACCGGCGCTCCCATTTCCGTGCCCGTGGGCACCGGCACGCTGGGCCGCATCATGGACGTGCTGGGTCGTCCCATCGACGAAGCCGGCCCCATCAAGTCCGAAGAGCGTCGCGCCATTCACCAGGAAGCGCCGAAGTTCGACGAGCTGTCCCCTTCCGTGGAGCTGCTCGAAACCGGCATCAAGGTTATCGACCTGGTCTGCCCGTTCGCCAAGGGCGGTAAGGTGGGCCTGTTCGGCGGCGCCGGCGTGGGCAAGACCGTGAACATGCTCGAGCTCATCAACAACATCGCCAAGCAGCACAGCGGTTTGTCGGTGTTCGCCGGCGTGGGCGAGCGTACCCGCGAAGGTAACGACTTCTACCATGAAATGGTCGAAGCGGGCGTTATCAACCTGGACAAGATCGAAGAGTCCAAGGTGGCGATGGTGTTCGGCCAGATGAACGAGCCTCCGGGCAACCGCCTGCGCGTGGCGCTGTCCGGCCTGACGATGGCCGAACGGTTCCGTGACGAAGGCCGGGACATCCTGTTCTTCGTGGACAACATTTACCGTTACACCCTGGCCGGTACGGAAGTGTCGGCCCTGCTGGGCCGGATGCCCTCCGCGGTGGGTTACCAGCCGACGCTGGCCGAGGAAATGGGTAAGCTGCAAGAGCGTATCACCTCGACCAAGACCGGCTCGATTACCTCCATCCAGGCCGTGTACGTGCCGGCGGATGACTTGACCGACCCGTCGCCCGCCACCACCTTCTTGCACCTGGACTCGACCGTCGTGTTGTCGCGCGACATCGCCGCGCTGGGTATCTACCCTGCCGTGGACCCGCTCGACTCCACCAGCCGCCAGCTCGACCCGCAGATCGTGGGCGAGGAGCACTACACCGTCGCGCGTGGCGTGCAGCAAACGCTGCAGCGCTACAAGGAGCTGCGCGACATCATCGCCATTCTGGGCATGGATGAGCTGTCGCCCGAAGACAAGCAGACCGTCAGCCGCGCCCGTAAGATCCAGCGTTTCCTGTCGCAGCCGTTCCACGTGGCCGAAGTGTTTACCGGTTCGCCCGGCAAGTACGTGCCGCTGAAGGAAACCATCCGCGGCTTCAAGATGATCGTCGAAGGCGAATGCGACGCACTGCCCGAGCAGGCGTTCTACATGGTCGGCACGATCGACGAAGCGTTCGAGAAGGCCAAGAAGCTGTAAGCCTCACCGACGCCCTGACGGCCGCCCGCGCGGCGGCTTCCCGGGGCCGGTATTCGCCTTGGGGCGGCCCGGCGGTTCTTGCCGCGGGGCGGCGCCGAGGGGCCGGATCAGCGGTGCCCCGGGTCTAGAGAGGCGGTTTTAGGATGAGGTGCAGGTGCTGCGCCGGTGCGCGGCACAGGAGAATTGAGTATGGCAACTATTCATGTAGACGTCGTGAGTGCGGAAGCGTCGATCTTCGCCGGCGAGGCGAAGTTTGTGACGCTGCCCGGCGAGGCTGGCGAATTGGGGATCCTGCCCGGCCACACCCCGCTGATTTCCCGCATTCGTCCGGGCGTGGTGAAGATCTCCCGCGCGGACAACGGCGAAGAAGAGCACATCTTCGTCGCCGGCGGTCTGCTCGAGATCCAACCAGGCGTCGTGACCGTGCTGGCCGATACGGCCATCCGCACCCGCGATCTGGACGAAGCCAAGGCCGAGGAGGCGCGCAAGGCAGCGGAAGAAGCCCTGCGCAACGCCAAAGACAAGGCCGAAGTGGCGGTCGTCGAGGCCGAGCTGGCGATGCTGGCTGCCCAACTCGCCGCCATTCGCAAGCTGCGGGGCGGCCGCGGTTAACGCGTTCAACCGGCACATCTTCCGTTGCATGGAAAGCCAGGCCGTTCGGCCTGGCTTTTTTTCTGAGTTGTAACCAATCGGCAAGACCTCGGTTCGCCGGGCCAGGGTTTTTGCATCGCGTATTCCGCGCCGGCAGGGCCGGCGCTGCTTCCCCGCCGCCAACAAATCGAAAACAAACCACGCCCCTGCGCGTGCTGCGGTGCAGGCCATGCTTGCTAGCATGAGCGCTGAGTCGACCAAGACGAGGCGTCGATATGTTGGCTTTCCTTCCGCTCGACTTCTTGCCGGCGGCGTACCGGGCCTGGTTCGTATTGGCCATCGCCATGGTGCTCGCCGCAGCAGTGGCGCTGATCGTTCATCACATCGGCTTCTTGGTGCTGCGGCGCATTACTGCACCACGCCCGTATCTGCATGCGGCGGTGACGGGCGGCGCCATCCCGAGCCGGTTCGTGTTCGCGCTGCTGGCAATCCGGATGGTATTGAGCGGAGCGCCCGGGGAGATGCTCTTTACCCGGGGGCTCTCTTATTTGACGACGGTGTCGTTCATCCTGTGCCTGACCTGGTGGGCGAGCCGCTGTGTCAAGGCACTGAGCGACACGGCCATCCGGCTCAATCCGTATGACGTGGCCGACAATCTGCGCGCGCGCCGTATGTTGACGCAGACCCGGGTGCTGGCGCGCAGCGCCCATGCGGTGATCGTGCTGCTGGGCTTGTCTTTCGTATTGCTGACGCTGCCGGGGGTGAGGCAGATCGGTGCCAGCTTGCTCGCGTCGGCCGGCGTGGCGGGATTGGTCGCGGGCATTGCGGCGCGTCCCGTGCTTGGCAATTTCATTGCGGGGCTGCAGATCGCCTTCACGCAGCCCATACGCATCGACGACGTGCTCATCGTCAACGGGGAGTGGGGCAGGGTGGAGGAAATCACCGGCACATTCGTGGTCGTGCGTATTTGGGACGAACGACGCATGATCGTCCCCCTGCAATGGTTCATCGAGAATCCGTTCGAGAATTGGACGCACCGTACGTCGTCGCTGCTGGGCACGGTTTTCCTTTGGCTGGACTTCTCCGTTCCACTGGCGCCCGTGCGCAAGGAGTTCGAACGTCTATGCAAGGCGTCGCCGCTCTGGGATACGCGCGTGGCGGTGGTCCAGGTTACCGATACCACCGAGCGCGCCATGCAGGTCCGCTTCCTGGTCAGCGCCGCCAATTCCGGACAGGCGTTCGAGTTGCGCTGCTACCTTCGTGAGAGGTTGATCGCCTTCATTTGCGAGCATTACCCGGGCGGATTGCCGCGTGTGCGCGCGCAAGTAGGAGAAGATCGCGACGCCCCGCGCCCCCAAGGCAAGGTGGTTCCGGTGTAGCGCCGGTCAAGTGCACGGGCGCCCTGCCTTTGCACCTTAGGGTACCGCCATCTTACTTGCTTAGATAGCGTCGCCTTCGCTGCGAGCGCCGTCGCTCCTCACGTCGGAAACGTCGGTCCGGGCGCCACCATCCTGCTGGTGCTGCGCGTGGGCACCGCCGGAGCGTCCTTCCCGTTCTGATTCGAGCACTCGCACGTCATGGGCGCGCACGGGCAAGCCCCAGGCCAGCGCCGTAGTGACGAGAATCATGGAAGCGGCGGTGCGTAGGTTCTTGGGCTTGGTCATGCTGCGGTTCCTGCGTCGGACGGGCTCCAGTGTGCCGCAGAAATATTGCAGGAGCGCGCAGTGAAACACCCAATTTGTAGCAGGATATGAATCGCCGGGGGCGTTGAGGCGGCCAGGGATTAACGGCCGGCGCCCGCCGGGCTGAATAGGGGTTTTTGCGTTTGTGTATTGTGCGAATTGAGGGTTCCCGCGCGTCGCTCTAGCCTGAGGCCTCGGACAATATGGGATATGGCCATGAGGGGAACAATCGATTGCGCCGTATTGATGGTGCCTGATCACGTTCAATGGATGCTCGAGCTTACGGAGCGCTGGTCCGCTCCAGAGCGCATCGCCTTGCATTGTGTCTACCTGGAATCCGACCACACATCCCTGTGCTCGGCCGATGCCTTGCAGCGGTTGGCCCTGGCGCTCAAGCGCTACGACGCCTGCTTGCTCCCCGTGACGCTCGGCACGCTGGGCTGGACCCGTACGGCATTGGCCCTGGCGCGCGATTCCTTGCAAACGCCTGTGCTTGGCCTAGTGCGGGACATGAGTGCGGTGGGCTTGCAGGATTTGCTTTCGTTCGGCCTGCACGACTTCGTGCGCTATCCGATCTGCCCGGAAGAGTTCAAGACGCGATTGGCACATGCCGTCCGGTTGGGCGGGGAGCGGGGCTTCTCCAGCGAGGGCATGGCTTCCGGAGAAGACGAGCCGCTCGAATCCATGGATGCTGCGCCTGTGCTCGAGGAAGGCGAGCGCGAAGCTTTCCAGATCGCCAAGGCGCGGGTCGTGACCGAGTTTGAGCGCGGCTACATCGCCGACATGCTTGCGCGCTACCAAGGCAACATTTCCCAGGCCGCGCGCGCCGCCAGCAAGAACCGGCGCGCGTTCTGGCAGCTGATGCGCAAACATGCGATCACGGCCGAGCCGTATCGCAGAAAAGAGAGCGGGTGTCGTCCGTAACGGCGGGGTTGCCTCCGGTCGCCCCCCTGCGCTGTCGAGCATCCGGCCGAAGGGCGCGTGGGGGCCTGGCCGCCCCGGCCTACATGGCGCGCGGGCAGCGTAGGGGTGCCGGGACGGCCGGGCTCAAGAACGGCCGGTTGCGAACACCGACGCGAGGAAATCGACGAAGGCCTTGACGTGGGGAGGGGCGGGCCGCCGCGCGGTATACAGCGCGGCGATGGGCGGTCCGGGGCGCTTCCAGTCTGGCAATACCTGGATCAGCCGTTTCTCCGCCAGGGACTGGGCAAGCAGGAAATCCAAGTCTTCGTAAATGCCCAACCCGGCCAACGCGCAGGTCAGGCCGGCGCGGGTGTTGTCCACGATGAGATGGCCTTGGGCCGGCACGCTCGCTTTGTGTTTGCCTTTCACCAATTGCCAATCGTAGGGGCGGCCGGCATCCGGATCCCAGAACTCGATGAGCCGGTGCTGGCGCAGTTCGTCGGGGTGTCGGGGCGGCGGGTAGAGCTGGAGATAGGCGGGGCTGGCAGCCATGATGTAGTTGCCGCGGCCGAGCAGTTTGAACCGAAGGGTCGAGTCGCGCAGCGGACCGACGCGCAACCCGATGTCGGCACCCGATACGGTGGGGTCTACCACGCCTTCGTTGAGCGAAATGCGCAGCGAAATGTCGGGATAAGCGCGCACGAACTCGGGCAAGCGCGGGATGACCCGGGCATTGGCCACCGATTCGGCCATCTCTACGTGCAAATGGCCTTCGGCCCGGCCGCTGCGCGATTGCATTTCCGCATCCAGCGCTTCCAACCCTTCGAGCAGGCGGCCCGCGCGGTTGGCGTAGCGCTGGCCTTCCCGGGTGAGCCAGACGCGGCGCGTAGTGCGGTTCAAGAGGACCGTGCCGAGGTGGCGTTCGAGCTCTTGGATGTGGCCGGTGACGGCCGAGCGCGACACGCCGAGCTTGCGGGCGGCCGCAGTGAAACTTCCGCTTTCGGCGACGGCGAGGAAGGCGCGCAGCGGCGTGAGACGATCCATTGTTCAATGATACCGAATAATCATGTTACGGCGCGCGAGCAATGACGGGCTATACTGAATAAGCCAAAACTGTCCTTCTTGAAAGGAGCGACCCCATGTTCAGCCCGCAATCCGGCGGACCGAGCGCAAGGCGCCCTGTCACGCCCGGTACAGAACCGTTCAGCCATCGCATGCCGCTGTCGCATGCGGCAGGCAATCGCTTTTCTGCCCGCGTTTCCCGCGCTTCCTCGGTCCCCGAACCTTACCGTTAGGTCCGGCCGTGTCTCCCGGCGCATCTGCGCCGCAAACCAGAGGTCTTACGCATCGTAGTGCCCGCTGCCGTTGGCAGGCGCGCGCACGCCTTTTACCGAGGAAGTTCATCATGACGCCGCATACCATTCATACTTCTATGTCACCCGGAGCCGTTGCGGCCCCGGCCGTCAAACGTTTCCAATTCAGCGCCGCCGAAGTGTTGACCGCCGCGGCGCGCGTGCTGCTGCCGTTCCTGGTCATGGCTGGGATATTGTTGCTGGCACGATAACAATCGAACCTGAATCGCGCAGGCACGGCGCTCCTGCCGGGGGGTAAAATCCCTGGCTTCCCTTTGCTGAGGTGTGACGTGTCTGAGCCCACTCTTCGGAACGATGTCTTCTTGCGGGCTCTTGCGCGCCAGGCGACCGAATACACGCCGGTCTGGCTGATGCGCCAGGCCGGCCGCTACCTTCCCGAATACAACGCCACCCGCGCCCGTGCGGGGTCGTTCATGGGCCTGGCCAAGAACCCGGACTACGCAACCGAGGTGACCCTGCAGCCGCTGGATCGCTATCCGCTCGACGCGGCGATTCTCTTCTCCGACATCCTGACGGTGCCCGATGCCATGGGCCTGGGCCTGGATTTCGTTGCCGGGGAAGGGCCGCGGTTCGCCCGGCCCCTGCGCACCGAGGATGACGTCGCCAAGTTGGCGGTGCCGGACATGGCCGATCTCGACTATGTGTTCGCCGCCGTCTCCCAGATCCGCCGCGAGCTGCATGGACGGGTGCCGCTGATCGGTTTCTCGGGCAGCCCTTGGACCCTGGCCTGTTACATGGTGGAGGGTGCGGGATCGAGCGACTACCGCACCGTGAAGTCGATGATGTACAGCCGCCCCGACCTGATGCACCGCATCTTGGCGGTCAATGCCGAGGCCGTGGCGTTGTACCTCAACGCGCAGATCGAGGCCGGCGCCCAGGCCGTGATGATTTTCGACAGCTGGGGTGGGGTACTGGCGGACGGCCTGTTCCAGCAGTTTTCGCTGGATTACACGCGTCGCGTGCTCGGGCGCCTAGTGCGCGAGCGCGAGGGGCGCAGGGTGCCGGCCATCGTGTTTACCAAGGGTGGCGGGATCTGGCTGGAAGAAATTGCGTCCTCGGGCTGTGATGCCGTGGGCCTGGACTGGACCGTCAATCTGGGCGCTGCCCGCCGGGCCGTGGGCGATCGCGTCGCGCTGCAGGGCAACCTGGATCCCATGACGCTATTCGGCGGGCCGGAGGCGATCCGGGCGGAGGTCATCCGCACGCTCGACAGTTATGGGGCCGGGTCCGGGCACGTCTTCAATCTTGGACACGGCATTTCCCAGTTCACCCCGCCTGAGGCAGTAGCCGTGCTCGTGGAGACCGTGCATGCGTATAGCCGCGAGCAGCGGAAAGCCGCTGATGCGGCGCTGTGAATAAGTGTTGCCCCGGGCTAGGGCTAACCCGGCTTGTGCCCAGGCCTAATTCGACTTATGCACAATTTCCCGCTGCCCGGGCACACCACTTGCGAGTTGATATCCACATTGGAATGTCGTTGTAAGCCATTGAAATAAAAGAAGTTTTTGCTCGATTTCTTGCTTGTGCCCGGAGCCGACGCATGGCCATGCCAGTTATCAACGGTTTTTTCTCCCGGTTTTCCCCAAAGTTATCCACAGGCTTTCCGGGGAGAAAAAATGTTGATGGGGGACGGGTTTAGGAAGGTTTCAGAGGTTTTACTTTAAGTTTTCAGCCGTTCGGCTGGCCTCTTGCGCCGGAGCTCCCAGTTGTCCACATCGCCCCCCTTCACATGCCAGTGATTTCGCCCACCGAAACGGAAACGCCGGTTTGGGTCCGCGTTGCGCTGGACGTTCCCCTGCCCGGACTGTTTGACTATCGGTCGCCGCGGCCGGTGGACCCGGGGGTACGGGTCATCGTGCCTTTCGGTCGTCGGGAGATGGTGGGCATCGTCCTGGAAACACCCGGCGCGCCCGCCGTGGACCCTGCGCAGGTCAAGGAAGTGGTGCGCATCCTCGACGACACCCCTCCCTTGCCGGCAGACTGGCTTAAGTTAGCGGCATTTGCCGCGGACTACTACCACCGGCCGGTCGGCGAGGTCATGTTGCCGGCGCTGCCCGGGCCGCTGCGTAAACCGGCGGCCTACCAAGGCAAGCGGGCCGGGGGTGGGCCGGTGGCGCGCCTCGATGCCCGCGCGGCGCGCGCCAAACGGGCAGCCAAGGTCCAAGAGAACGAGGCACAGCAAGATAGTGAGCAAACACTTTCGAAGCGTCCGTCGCTGAACCGGGCGCAGCAGGAAGCCGTCGACGCAGTGGCGGAAATTTCCGGCTTCAAGCCCGTCCTCCTCCATGGGGTGACCGGCAGCGGCAAGACCGAGGTCTATCTTCACGTCGCCGAGCGCGTATTGGCGAGGGGCCGCCAGGTGCTGCTGCTGGTGCCGGAGATCAACCTGACACCGCAACTGGAGAACGTGTTCCGCCGCCGTTTCGAGGCCATTGCGGGCCCGGCCGGCGTGGCGGTGCTGCACAGCGGCCTGGCTGACGGCGAGCGGCTGGAAGCCTGGCTTCGGGCCGTCCGGGGCGAGGCCCGGGTGCTCTTGGGCACGCGCCTGTCATTGTTCACGCCGTTGCCCGAGCTGGGGCTCATCGTAGTAGATGAGGAGCACGATCCCTCGTACAAACAGCAGGAAGGCCTGCGGTATTCCGCGCGCGACCTCGCGATCTGGCGGGCGCGCGATCGGAACGTGCCTATCGTGCTGGGCTCGGCCACGCCCTCATTGGAAACCTGGCACCACGCGCAGAACGGTCGCTATCTGCTACTGAGCCTGCCGCAACGCGCGCTGGCAGCCGAGCCGCCCCGCATCCGGTTGCTGGACACCCGCAATCAGCCGCTGAAACAAGGCCTGGCGCCGCAGCTCGTGCAAGCCGTGGCGCAGCGGCTCGCGCAGGGCGAGCAATCGTTGATCTTCCTGAATCGCCGAGGCTATGCGCCGGTGCTGCACTGCGATGCCTGCGGCTGGGTCAGTGGTTGCCACCGCTGTTCCGCCTATATGGTGTTGCACCGCCATCCGCCCCGTACGCCCGGCGGCCTCGCCCGCCACGAGCTGCGTTGCCACCACTGCGGCTGGCAGCATCGCGTGCCTGCCGCGTGCCCGGACTGCGGGAACCAGGATCTCCAGCCCATGGGGCGGGGGACGCAGCGATTGGAAGAACACCTGGGGGAGCTTTTTCCCGGCGCCCGCATTGCGCGGATCGACGCCGACAGCACGCGGCGCAAGGGCAGTGCTCAGGAGTTATTCGGGCGCATGCATGCGGGCGAAATCGATATCTTGGTCGGCACCCAGATGGTCGCCAAGGGACACGACTTCAAGAACTTGGGGTTCGTCGGCGTGCTCAATGCCGATGCGATGCTGTTCTCGCATGACTTCCGTGCGCCCGAGCGCCTGTTCGCGCAGCTGATGCAGGTGGCCGGCCGTGCGGGGCGCGCCGGCACGCCGGCCGAGGTCTACATCCAGACCGGTTATCCTGAGCAACCGCTCTACCAGGCCCTGGTGCGCCATGACTACCCGGGATTCGCCCGTTACGCGCTCCGGGAGCGCGAGGCCGCAGGCCTGCCACCGTTTGCCTACCAGGCCCTGTTGACGGCAGAGGCCCGCGAACTGGCGCAGGCCCTGGCGTTCCTGGCCTGCGCGCGCCGCCTGGCGGAGGGGCCCGATCCCGAAACCGGGACGGAATTGTCCCAGTCGACGGAGCTGTCCCGGATTACGCTCTATGATCCCGTACCGCTGCGCGTCGTGAGGGTGGCGAACGTCGAACGGGCCCAGCTGCTGGTGGAAAGCAACAGCCGCCCGGCCCTGCAGGGGTTCCTGCGGGCCTGGATGGCCGTGCTGCCCCAGCTTTCGGCCGCTTCCCGGGTGCGTTGGTACCTGGAAGTCGACCCGCTGGAAATCTGATGGCTTTCGGCCGCCGCCTGCCCGCCGCGAGATTCTCCTGCGTCATTCTTACCTGCGCATTTGCGCGCCCTCGATTTACCCGACCTGCATGACTTCTTCTCATTCCGCCGCGACTCGAGCCATGGACCGCGCCGCCGCGCGGCTGAACAAATCGAAATCGGACACGAATGCATCTTTCGCCCTGCCTCCGATCGACGCGGGCATGAACCCGGCGCAGCGCGAAGCGGTGAAGTATCTCGATGGGCCGTGCCTGGTCTTGGCCGGCGCGGGCAGCGGCAAGACGCGGGTTATTACGCAGAAGATCGGCTATCTGCTGCGCGATTGCGGCTACGATGCCCGCAACGTTGCGGCGCTGACCTTCACCAACAAGGCAGCGCGCGAAATGGCCGAACGGGTCAAGGCCATCGCGCCGCCCAATGCGATCAAGGGGCTGACCATCAGCACCTTTCATTCGCTGGGAGTGAGGATCTTGCGCGAGGAGGCCAAGCTCGTCGGGCTCAAGTCCCAGTTCTCCATTCTCGCGGCCGATGACGCGATGGCCATTGTGCAAGACCTCGTCGCCAGCACCGACAAGGGGCACATACGCGCCGTCCTGAGCGCCATTTCCCTATGGAAGAACGCGTTGATCGAACCCGATGAGGCCGAGCGTCGTGCATCGACCGAAAGCGAGCGCGACGCGGCGCGGGTATACCGGAGTTACAACGCCACCTTGCGCTCTTACCAATCAGTCGATTTCGATGACTTGATCCGCCTGCCGGCGCGCCTGCTCGAAACCGATGCCGAGGTGCGCGAACGCTGGCAGTCCCGGCTGCGCTATCTGCTAGTGGATGAATACCAGGATACCAATGCGTGCCAGTACCGGCTGGTGCAGTTGTTGACCGGGCCGCGCGCCATGTTCACCGCCGTGGGCGACGACGACCAAGCCATCTACGCATGGCGCGGCGCGACCATCGAGAACCTGGCCAAGCTCACCACCGACTATCCCAACCTGCGGGTCATCAAGCTCGAGCAAAACTACCGCTCGATGCAGCGCATCCTTGCCGCGGCCAACAACGTGATCGCGCACAATCCCAAGCTATTCGAGAAAAAGCTCTGGTCGGACCTCGGGGTTGGCGATCCGATCACGGTCGTCCCCATGGAAGACGAAGAGGCCGAGGCCGAGTCGGTCGCCATGCGCATTTCGGCGGCGCGGTTCGAGCTCAAGGCGCATTGGCGCGACTTCGCCATCCTGTACCGCAGCAACCACCAGGCGCGCGTGTTCGAACAGGCGTTGCGGAACTTGAAGATTCCCTACATGGTCTCGGGCGGGCAAAGCTTTTTCGACAAGGCCGAGGTGCGCGACATCATGGCGTATCTGCGGCTGATCGCCAATGACGACGATGATCCGGCATTCATCCGCGCCGTGACGACGCCCAAGCGCGGGGTCGGGCAGTCTACGCTCGAAGCGCTCGGCGCCTATGCGGGCGAGCGGGAAATCTCGCTGTTTGCGGCCGTGTTCGAAACCGGGCTCGAGCAGCGCCTCTCGGCGCGCCAACTCGCGCCGCTGCGCGAGTTCTGCGAGTTCATCAACCGCCTGCAGTGGCGGGCTGGGGCCGCCAAGGGCGACGGTGCGCCGACCGGCGAAACCGCCTCCGAAATCCTCGACGACCTGGTCCGCGCCATCGGGTACGAACGCTATCTGTACGACCATTTCGACGAGCGTGGCGCCCAGGCGCGCTGGCAGACGGTGCTCGACCTGCTCGGCTGGCTCAAGCGCAAGGCCGAGGAAGACAAGATGAGCCTGATGGAGCTAGTCCAGCACATTGCGCTCATCACCATGCTGGAGAAGAGCGACGACGAAGACCCCGACGTCGTGCGGCTGTCCACGTTGCATGCGTCCAAAGGGCTGGAATATCCGCACGTCTTCCTGGTCGGTGTCGAAGAAGGGCTGCTGCCCCACCTCGGCAAGGACGATGAAGAAGGCGACCCGGCCAAGGCGGCCGAGTCGTTCGAGGCGCGGGTTCAGGAAGAGCGCCGCTTGATGTACGTCGGCATCACCCGCGCGCGGCGCACCCTGACGCTTACCTGGTGCAAGAAACGCAAACGGGGCCGTGAAGACATCCCGCGCGAGCCGTCGCGGTTCATCAAGGAAATGGGCCTGGAAGACGACAAAGTCGCGGACGAAAATCCCGGCCTCACGGCCAAGCAACGCCTTGACCGCTTGAAGTCCCTGCTCAAGAAGGAATAGGGCGGGGCCAGGCCCCCCATTTCCCGCATTTCTCCACGGCTCCTCCAGACGACGGGAAGTGTAGCCCCCAAAGGGTAATTACCTATACTTTTAACTTTCTATAGTTCTATACATAGAATGTTTTTCGGGTTCTAATGAGGCCTGTTTTGGAAGCTGCGATCCGGCGCCCCCGGGCGCCCCTTTCGGCGACCCGATCGCCCCGGCAGGGCGGCACTTGGAGGAAAGGCTTGTGTCTTACATAGGTACGGATATCGGGGGAACGTTTACCGACCTCGTTCTTCTGTCCGACGGCGGCGAAGTGCGCATCTTCAAGGCGTTGACGACGCCCGAGGACCGCACGCGCGGCGTGTTGGACGCAATGAAATTGGCCGCCGAGGAGCTCGGCATTTCCACCGACGAGCTAGTGGCGGGACTGAAATACTTTTCTCATGGCACGACGGCCGCTACGAACGCGTTCATCGAGCGCAAAGGGGCCAAGACCGGATTGCTTATCACCCGTGGGTTTGAAGACACACTGCGCATCCAGCGCGCCATGGGGGGCTGGATCGGAACGCCACCACACGAGATTTCGCATTTTTCGAAGCGGCGAGTGCCCGATCCCATCGTTCCTCGGGACCTAATCAAGGGCGTGGTCGAACGGGTGGACTATAAGGGCGACGTCATCGTTCCGTTGGATGAAGCGCAGGCCAGGCAAGCAATACGGGATCTGCGCGCCGCCGGAGTCGAAGCGATTGCGATTAGCCTGTTATGGTCGTTTCGTAATCCGGAGCATGAGCGTCGCTTGGCCGAGCTCGTCGAGGAAGAGGCCCCAGGTACCTTCGTCACGACCTCGTCGCTGCTGGTGCCCATCATCGGGGAATACGAGCGCACGTCCACGACGGCCATCAATGCGTATTTAGGGCCCGTCATTCACCGCTACATCAACGGCCTGGAAAGCGCGATCCGGCGCTTTGGCTTCAAGGGGCCGATTTCTATCATGGAATCGGGAGGGGGCGTGCTTCCGGCGGCCGAGGCGGCGTTCCAGGCTGCCAATCTTCTCACCTCCGGCCCGGCAGGCGGCGTACTCGCGTCGCAAAAGCTTGGGGAGCTGCTGGGCTATCGCAATGTATTGACCGCCGACATGGGGGGTACCAGCTTCGATGTAGGCCTGATCGTGGACGGCCAGCCATTGCTCGAGACCGTACGCGAAGTAGGCCGTTTCCATGTGGCGCTGCCGTCCATCAAAGTCACGGCCATCGGCGCGGGTGGCGGTTCGATTGCGCGCGTCACCGACGGGCACCTCACCGTGGGTCCGGAAAGCGCTGGGTCGATCCCGGGCCCCGCCTGCTATGGGCGCGGCGGCGTCGAACCGACGATCACGGATGCCGATGTGGTGCTGGGCATCATTGATCCGCGTTACTTCCTTGGCGGACGCATGAATCTAAACCTCGAGGCTGCGCGCGAGGCAGTGCGCAAGTATGTCGCCGAGCCACTGGGAATGACCGTGGAAGAGGCGGCGGCCGGCATACGGGAAGTGGCCAACAATCAAATGGCCGATCTTCTGCGGCGGGTGACGCTGCGCGCAGGCTACGACCCGCGCGATTTCGTGTTGATGGCATACGGGGGAGCCGGGCCTACCCATGCGCATCAGTATGCCGAAGTTGCGGGAATCGGGACCATTGTCGTGCCGAATACGGGGCCCGCCCATTCTGCCTATGGCACGGTGACCGGCGATCGCCACCGGTCGTTTTCGCTTGCGATCGCCCAACATGCGCCGGCGCGTTTCAAGCGTGCGTCCGACCATATCGACATCGCGGCGTTGAACGAAGGCTTTGCGCAGATCGAGGCGCGCGCACGCGAAGCGCTGGGTGACGAGGTGACGATTCATCGCTACGTTGGCATGCGCTTCCGGCAGCAGGTTCACGAACTGGGCGTAGAAGTGCCGCCCGGTGTGCTGGGGGCCGCGGAGGTGGACGCATTGGTGGACGCATTCGAGGCCCAGTATGAGCGCATATATGGCAAGAACACGGCACTTCGCAGCTCGGGCGTGGAGTTCACCGTGGTGCGGGTAGAAGGCACCTCGCCGGTCATCAAGCCCGTCCCGCACAAAGTCGACGGAATTGGGCGTTCGAACCGGCCGGTCTCGCAGCGCCAAGTCTATTTCTACGGCCGCGGCTTCTTACCTACGGACATCTATCGAAGCGAAGACGTGGGGCCAGGGCATCGCATCGAAGGCCCGTGCATTATCGAACGCCCCGACACCACCATCGTGGTCGGTCCGGGACAAACGGCCGAGATGGAGCCCTACGGCAACTTCGTGATTTCCATTGCGCGCACTCAATAACGATATCGAGGCAACCATGCATCAGGTCTATGAATACACCGCCAAGGAGGTGGATCCGATCACGTTCGAAGTGATCCGGCACCGTCTGCTGTCGATCACAGACGAGCAGGCGGCAACCTTGGCGTCCGTGTCGGGATCGGCCTTGGTGAACGAGGCCACCGATTTCAATACCGGGCTTTACCGCGCGTTCGGCGAAGTGGTGACCATGGGTAAGACCGTGACGTTCCATGCGGCTTCGCTGTCGTTGATGGTCAAGCACGTGATCGAGGATTGCGAAGACACCGTCGGCATCCATCCGGGCGACATGTTCATCGTCAACCATCCTCACAAAGGAGCGCTGCATTGTCCCGACGTAGGCGTGCTCGCGCCCATCTTCGTCGACGGAAAGCGCATCGGCTGGACTGGCGCTTGCGCGCACCAGCTGGACGTGGGCGGCATGGTGCCGGGCAGTTTCGCGTCGATGGCCAAGGACATTCGCCAGGAAGGCATGTTGATTCCACCCGTCAAGATCATCGATCGCGGCGAACTGCGCAGTGATGTGCTGAACTTCATTACCGGCATGTCGCGTCTTCCCACCAATCTGAGCCTTGATTTGAAAGGATTGATGGCGGCCAACAACATCGGCGTCAAGAGTGTTCTCGATACCATCGAGAAGTACGGGGTGGACACGGTGTTGACGGTGATGGACGGCATGATGGCGCTGTCCGAGACCAAAATGCGCAACCGACTGCGCGAGCTGCCGGACGGCGTGTTTCGTGCCCAGGCTTTTCTGGATCATGACGGCTTTGATAACAAGGTCTACAAGATCCACGTCGAGCTGCGCAAACGGGGCGACAGCATCCAGTTCGACTACACCGGGTCCGATCCGCAGGCGCCGGGATTCGTCAACGCCACGCGAACCGGGCTGCTGGCCGGCGTGTATGCGGGCATCCTGCCCGTAATTGCTTACGACCTGCCATGGAACGAAGGCTTGCTGCGGCCGTTGGAGGTGATTTCGCACGAAGGCTCCATCGTCTCGTGCAAGTTTCCGGCGCCTTGCAGCCAGGGGCCCTTGGGCGCAATGTGGCTCGTGGAGGTGACCACCACAGAAGTCATCTCCAAACTCATGGCCACGCATCCCGACTATCTCGCGGAAGCGCAGGCCGCGCCGGCCAGCGGCCCCGACCTGTTTCACATCCACGGAAAGAACCAGTATGGCGAGCCTGCCACCGCGCCCATACTCGAGGTCATGTTGTCAGGGGGAGGCGCCTATGCGCACCGCGACGGTGTGACCGTCTCGGGCCAGCGCAATATCACGGCGGGACGCGCGCCCAATGTCGAGACCACCGAACTCAAACTGCCGGTGCTCTATATGTACCGGCGCATCGTCACCGATAGCTCTGGACCCGGCCGCAACGTCGGCGGCCAGGCCGCGGGGGCGGCCTTCGTTCTGCACGGGGTAGATGAGGTCGAATCGCTCGTCGCCTGCCACGGCTATGAATCGCCCACGTCGCGGGGCCTGTTCGGAGGCTATCCCAGCGGCTGCAATCATCGCCGTTTCCTGCGGAGCACGAATATCCGGCAATGGATGGCCGAGGGCGTGTTTCCCGATCGTTTGGACGGGCTCGACGGCGAGGAGGTCGAGTTCACCGCCAAGCCACCCGAGTTCGCATTTGGCAAGGACGATGTATACGAATGCAATCCCACGGCGGGAGGTGGCTGGGGCGATCCCTTGCTTCGTCCTGTGTCCGCAGTGGCACGCGACGTGGCGGCGGGCGTGTTCTCGCCGCAGGTGGCTGAGCGCATTTTCGGTGTAGTGGCCGGTGAGCAGGGCGTCGATGAGGTAGCTACCGAGGCGGCCCGTGCGGCGATTCGCCGACGGCGCATGGCGTGGCCCGCGGGCAAGCCATTGGCTGCCCGCCCCGCGGTAGCGGAATCCGAGCCAGTCGCAATCGTCGGCGACGTTGGGCGCATCGTGCGCAGCGGGGGCGCCGCATACTTTGTATGCAACCATTGCGACGGTGCGGTCGCGCCGGCCTCTGAGAACTGGAAAGACTACGCCCGCTGGCATCTCGCCACGCCGGACGAGCTGGGGCCGCGCGTGCGCATTCACCACGATCTTGAAGTGGTCCAGTACGCGTGCCCGCATTGTGCGACCCTGCTCGACGTTGAAGTCCGGCGTAAAGGCGAAGCGTCGTTGTTCGACATACAAGTGGCGGCATAAGAGAGGAGAGGAGGGGCGGTATGGTCGAAAGAAACAGCGGGGGACGCTGGGTGACGTTTCCCAGTGGCAACGACGAAATCCGCGGATATCTGGCCGAGCCAGAAGGCGAGGACGTGCTTGGCGCGGTGGTCTGTGCGCCCGAGAACTTGGGCGTGACAGAGCACCGGCAAGAGGAAACCCGGCGCCTGGCGGCGGAAGGCTTCGTAGTGTTGACGGTGGATCCGTATAGCCGCATCGGTGGTCGCCCGCCTCAGGACTACACCACGGCCGAAGAGCGGCGCAGCAAGGCCTTCATCGCGGCCCGCGATGAACTGATCGTGCCCGATTGCCAGGCGGCGTTGGAATGGTTGCGCACGCTGCCGCGGGTGGCGCCGGACCGCATCGGCGCGCTCGGGTATTGCCTGGGCGGAGGGACGGTGCTCGCGTGGGCGGCGCAAACCCAGGACCTGGCTTGCTCGGTCGTCCTGTATGCATTGCCCATCGTTCCGGCTGCCTATACGCCCGACGGTCGGGAACGCTCGCGCATTGCGTTGGCGCCACATCTCCGCAGTCCAATGCAGCTGCATTTCGGCGCAGCAGACGAGGCCATCCCCATGGAGCAAACATTGGCGCTGAAAGCTGCGCTGGAGGCTGAGTCGCCGCATCCGGTGGAGTTTCACATCTATCCGGGCGCGCGCCATGCCTATATGGACAGTACGCTGGACCGCTATTCCCCGGAAGCCGCCGCGCAGACCTATGAACGTTTCGTGGCATTCCTGCACTGCTATTTGGATCCGCGGGCATGACGATGGGCGAAGTCGTATGGGCTGCCGCCGCTGCGCATACGGGGGCGATGATGCGGGCGCCCAAAGGCGATGCCGATGACCTGGCGCGGGCCGAGCGCGTGTTTGCGGGCTTTGGGGCGTTGTCGGCATCGCTCAAGGCTGCCCGTCCCGACGTGATTGTTGTGGCAGCCACAGATCATTTCCTCACTTTCGACTATGCCGCGTTGCCGCTCTTTGCCGTTGGTACCGGCGCCTACTTCCCAGGCCACGGCGAGTTCGGGGTGCCCAAGCGCGACTACGCCGGCGTGGAAGGCTTGGGCGAAGCCATTCATGCGGATTTGGTCGAAGCGGGCTTTGATCCCGCGAGCGCCCGCGACCTGCCGCTCGATCACAGCTTTTCCTGCCCGTTGCAGTTGCTGCTCAAGGGGTGGGATGCGCCCGTGTTGCCCATATACGTGAATTGCACGGTGGAACCGCTTCCCCGGCTCGATCGCTGCCTGGCTTTCGGGCGAGCGTTGGGCGAAGCGTTGCGGCGGCAGACACTTGCTCCGCGCGTGGCCGTCCTGGGCACGGGAGGGCTTAGTCATTGGGTCGGCTTGCCCGAGACCGGCCGCATCAACGAGGCGTTCGACCGCCGTTTTCTCGAAGATTTTTCGGCGGGCCGATTTGACGACATCGCGTCCTGGAACCCGGGCGAGGTGGTGCGCAGTGCGGGAAACGGGGCTGCCGAAATTCGGAACTGGCTGCTAGCAGCCGGCGCGGCGCGCGCTCGTCGGGCGCGCGTACTGGCCTATGAGCCGGTCGCCGCGTGGGTGACCGGCATCGCAGTGGCGGAGCTCGAGCCATGAGCGACATCGCTTTGCCGCGCAAGGAGGAAGGACCATGAGTCGATCGGGATTGGAGCGCTATCTCTTCCGCTTCGACAAAGAACCGGCGCTGCGGGCCGCGTTCGAGGCGGGTGCGGCCGAGGCGTTCGAAGGATACCGCTTGGACGAGGAAGAAAAGCGCGTGCTGTGCGAGCGCGACCTTGCAACGTTGTACGAGTGGGGCGTGCATCCGCTCTTGATACGGAATTTCGCCGGCACGCTGGGCCTGAATTATGTGCAGGCCTATCGGGAGCGCGGCCTCGTTCCCCTTTCATCTAATCGACAGGAGACATCGAAATGAGCGACACCGGAATACGTTCTCGCTGGGTGCTGGCCAATGGCGTGCGGACCCACTATTCGGAGGCCGGCGACGACGGCAAGACACTGGTGGCCCTGCATGGTGGTGGTGCGGGTTCCTCCGGCGCCTCGGGCATGGGCCTGGTTCTGCCGCTGCTGGGCCGGGATTTTCGCGTGCTCGCGCCTGACTCCATCGGTGGGTTTGGCCTAACCGATCCTAGTGCACCAACCCCGTACGGGCTCATTAGCCGTACGGCCCATACCGCGGATTTCGTCGATGCACTGTGCCTTGACAAGTTCAGCCTGCTGGGCAATTCGCAGGGGGCCTGGTCGGGAGCCTACTACGCCATGCTGCATCCGGACCGCGTCGAAAAGCTGATCATCGTGTCGTCGCTAACCATTGCGACGTCGATGGGTATCAAGCAGGAACCTAATGAAGCCATGCGGGCGCTGATGGGCTACGACGGCACGCGTGATGCAATGAAGCGCTTGCTGGAAGCCCTGATCATCGACAAGTCGCGCATCACCGACAAGCTGATCGATGATCGCCAGCAGGCCGCTACGAGGCCGGGCGCGTTCGAGGCCTTCCGTCGCATGGCCGAGGGCATCGAATTCGTGCGCAGCGATCCCGTGCTGAGGCTACAGACGCAATGGCAGGAAGCACTGCCCGCCCTCACGCGGCGCATTCCCACCTTGATCCTGTGGGGAACGGCCGACACCTTCGCATTGCCTGCCACGGGGCGCGCCTTGGCGGAAATGCTGCCCGATGCTCGCTTCGAATGGGTGGAAGGCGCGGGCCACCAGGTGCAGACTGATGCGCCGGACCGTACTGCTGCCATCATCCGGGAGTTTCTCAATGGATAGGCAGACCATGCCTCAATCGCCCGACGCTCCCGAGCGCATGGCTGGCATGGTGCCCGGCGTACGTGCCGGAGGCTTTTTGTTCCTGTCGGCCATACGGGGGCGCGATCCTGCCACAAACCGCATGCCGGACGATCCCTATGAGCAGGCGTGCCAGGCATTGCGCAATCTCGAGGCCGTGCTGGCTGCGTCGGGCGCCACGTTGCGGCATGTGGTCAAAGTGACGCTCTATTTGCACGATTTGGAGAAACGCCAAGCGTTTCATCAGGCATGGATGGCGTTTTTTCCGGAAGACCCGCCGGCGCGGTTGGCCGTTGGGGTGGCGGATGCCAATGCCGCGCCGGGAGGCAATGCGCACTACGTGCTCGACGTCATCGCGTTGGCGCCTTGAGTAGGTGCGCGGCTTGCATTGTCAGCGCGCCGCCTACCCCGGCACAATACGTGTTTGCGTTTTTTGCAGATCTAACGCTTCTAGCAGGTACCCCTTCATGTCGCCAGCACGCCGGCCGGCCGCCCATACCGACACCGCAGCTCCCAGCGCCGCGAGCAATGGTGCACGTGGCGGGCTGCCGATGTATGCTCAGCTCTTTGCGTTGTTTCGCCAACGCATCGAGGACGGTACCTGGCCGCTGAACGAGTGCATTCCGTCTCTTGACGAATTGATGCAGGAATTTGGCGTGGGCCGCGTCACCGTCCGCCATGCCTTGGGCATGCTCGAGGCCGAGGGGTTGATCGGGCGGTATCGCGGCCGGGGCACCTTCGTCATGGCCAGGCCCCAGTCCAATATCTGGTATCGCATTCCCATGAACTGGGACGAAATCACCGGCGCACGGCCCGACATCGACGTGGAATGGCTGGAAACCCACGAGTGTGCCCAACCGCCCGCCTCGGTCCACGCTAACGCGAAGTTGGGTAACGCCTACCAGGCGTTGAAGCGACGACTGGTGCGTCACCGCATCCCCTATGGCATAGGCCATACCTATATCGAGAAAACTGTTTACGAAAGCATTGGCGCCGACGTGCTCGCCAAACCCATCCCGTTGAAGGTGCTTGACGCAGGATTACCCGGCGGCATAGGCCATGCCGAACAGACCGTGCGCGCAGGCGTTGCCGACCTCGATACGGCGCGCCTGCTAGACCTGACCTCCGGTGCGCCGGTCATTCGCGTCACGCGCTCGGTTCTCGACCGGGAGGGCGTCCTCGTCTATGAATCACTGGGGATTTTTCGGGGCGACTTCGTCGAGATCCACACTGACCTGAAATAGGTCGTCGTCTCGCGCCGCTAGCGGCACGGCGGCCCGCGTGGGCCTGCTGCAGACGTCTACCCACTCCGCATCGACCAGCTGCGCGAGACGCTGCGGGGAGATGCGCACCGCGCTGTGCGTGGAGCCGGCAGCAGGTAGGACTTCGTCGTAAGCGCGCAGCGAGACGTCGCAATACACCGGCAACGGGCGAGCCAATCCGAAGGGGCACACGCCACCCACCGGATGACCGGTGATGGCCGCCACCTCATCGGCGGGCAGCATCTTGATCCGTCCGCCGAACACGGCTTTGGCTTTCTTGCTGTCTAGCCTCGTGTCGCCGCAGGTCACTACCAACATCTCGCGTCCCCCGACGCGCAGCGACAGGGTCTTGGCGATCTGGCCGGGCTCGACGTCGTGATGCCGGGCTGCCAATTCGACGGTGGAGGTGCTTTGGTCCAGTTCGATGATGGAGAGGTCGGGAGCCTTGGCGGCGAAGAAAGCGCGGACGGATTCGATGCTCATTCGGACGAATATAGCTTACGGGCCCTGCGCCGGCAGTCGCGAAGAAGTCTGTAGAATGAACATCTAGTCGACCAGCATATATGTTTCTATGACGCCTCCGCCTATCGCCTCCCGCGCGACATCGTCGACCGCCATCGCGAATCTGACGCAAATCGGGACCCCGCTCTACGTCAAGCTCGTCATGTCGTTCAGGAAGCGGATTGAAACCGGAGAGTGGGCGGTCAACCAGCAAATTCCGTCCCTGGACGAATTGGCGCGGGAGGAAGGGGTAGCGCGCGCCACCATCCGCCATGCCATCGGTTTCCTTGAGGCGGAAGGTTTGATCGGTCGCTACAGAGGGCGCGGTACCTTCGTCTTGCGCCGCCCGCAAAGCGGGGTGTTTTACGACATCCCTACGAGTTGGGATGCGCTGGTGAACAACGAGCCGGACATCCAGATCGAATGGCTGGAGAGCAGTACCGTCATGCGCCCGCAGTCGATCAACCATCACGGCGGCACGCTGTCTCCCAATGGCTATCAGCACTTGCGCCGGCTGCAAAAGCACAACCAGATACCGTACTTCGTCGGCGATTCATATGTGGAACGTACCATTTTCCGCGACGTGGGGAAAAAGGCCTTTAATTCCCCGGTACCCATGAGGTTGATACAAAACCACTCCGGTGATCGCATCGGCCGCGTCGAGCAGACCATTCAAGCTAGCAACGCGGATTTCGAAGTCGCTCAATTGCTCGACGTGCCGGTGAATACCGCCATCATGGTCGTGACTCGCTCGGTTTTCGATAAAGAAGAAGTCCTCCTCTACGAATCGCAGGGACTGTTCCGCAGCGATTTCGTGCGGGTGCACATGAGATTGAAGTAAGGGCGGCGAGGCGCGCCCTGGGCAGAGCTTAGGCTATTCGATCGAGATGCCCAGCCGTTTCATGCGTGCTTCCACTTCCGATAGTTCGTCGCCAATCCGCTTTTGCAGCTCAGCCGGCGTGCTGCCCTGCGGCTCGATGCCGAGCGCGGCGAACTTGCTGACTAACTCAGGATCCTTTAACGCTTGCGTGATCCCCGCATTGAGCTTCTCGATGACGGCTGCGGGCGTGCCGGCCGGCGCCATCAAGCCCACCCAGGTTTCGACCACCAGGTCCGGACCGCCCGATTCCTTGACCGTGGGGACCTGTGGATAGTCGGCCAAGCGTTCTTTCGAGGCGGTGGCCAGCATCTTCATTTTGCCGGCTTTCACCAACGGGAGCCCCGAGCCTATGGTGGCGACGCTGAAACTGATATCTCCATTCGCCACGGCGGTATAGATTTGCGCGCCTTCCTTGTAGTGCACCGGCATCATCTGGGTGCCCGTGGCCTGCGCCAGGATCGCGCCCCCGAAGTGAGCCGGGCTGCCGACGTAAGGCGTGCCATACGTGATCTTCTTGGGGTCTTTGCGGGCAGCCTCGATGAGGTCGCCGATGCTCTGGTAAGGCGCCGAGGACGAGGTATAGAACAGAAACGGCGCGCGGAAGAAGAGCGAGACCGGTTGGAAATCCTTTTGCGGATCGTAGGGGACGGAAGTGAGCAGCTTGGGGTTGGTCGTCATGTGGGCGTCGCCCACGACGACGAGCGTGTAGCCGTCGGGCGCTGCCTGCTTGGCCCCCCCAAGGGCGAGAAAACCGTTCGCCCCGGGCTTGGCTTCGATGACCAGTGGCGTCTCCCAGATCTTGCTCAGCTTGTCGGCCAGCACGCGGGTTGCAACGTCCGGTGTGAGGCCGGCAGGATAGGGGGTCAGCAAACGAATGGGCCGGGAGGGAAAGTTCTCGGCATGCGCGCCGGCGGCGCACCCCAGCGCCAGCGCTACGAAGCTGGCGCGCCAGAAATGATCGAGCTGCAAGGTTGTCTCCTTCGAGCGCGGTGGACGCGTGCGGCGGATGCGAGTCTGCCGTCTTTGCTAGTAGGTCAGTAAACTATACTACTAGCTATTAGAGGGCGGTAGAGGGTTAACCGCAGGGGGCGGCAGCCGGCGCGTAGGCTGCGTCAGGAAAACGGGAAAATCAGGAAGAACGCAAAAAAGCGCCGGCCCGCCAAATGCGGGCCGGTCGGCGCGGGAGTCCTACTGCACCTTGATGCCACGCTCTTTGATGATGGCGCCCCAGGTGGCGGATTCGCTCGCGATGAACTTGGCCAGTTCTTCGCGGGTCATGGGGTCCGGCGTCAGCCCGTGCTTGATGAGCTGGCCGGCCACGTCCGGGTCTTTCAATACCTTTACGATCTCTTCATTCCACCGGTCCAGGATCTTCGCCGGCGTCTTGGCGGGGCCGACGAAAGCGTACCAATTGGTGGCATTGAAGCCGGGTATGCCCGATTCTGCGATGGTCGGGATGTCCGGCATGAAGGCGGGGCGCTTCAGCCCTGTGGTGGCGATGGCGGTGATCTTGCCGGTCTCGATGTGCGGTTGCGCGGAGGAGGGCGTCGAATAATAGGATGCGACGCGGCCGGCCACGAGGTCCACCATGGCTGGCGCGCCTCCTTTGTACGGGACATGGACGACGTCGATGCCGGCCCGTTGGTTGAGCAGTTCGCCCGCCAGGTGGGACGCCGATCCGGCGCCCGTCGAGGCGTAGCTCAGGCGGGAGGGGTCCTTCTTGGCGAGCGCGATGTATTCACCCAGTGTCTTGATGCCGAGCCCGGCATGGGTCACGAGTACGTTCGGGAAGTTGACCCCCATGGTGATGGGCGCAAGGTCCTTGACCGGATCGTAGGGCAGTTTCATGAGGTGCGGCGCGATTGCCAGCGGGCCGATGGAGCCGAGCAGGATGGTCGAGCCGTCAGGCTCGGCCCGTGCCACTTGGTCGTGGGCGATATTGCCGCCGGCACCGGCCCGGTTTTCCACGACCACCGAAAGTCCAAGGTTCTCGCTCAATTTCTTGGCGATCAGCCGGGCGGCCGTGTCCGCGCCGCCGCCGGGCGCAAAGCCCACCACCATGGTGATCGATTTGCGGGGAATGTCTTGGGCTTGGGCGGTCGGGGTGAGGCCCAGGGCGATCGCTGCAGACGTCCAGGCGGTCAATGCACGGGCAATGCGTACCATATTGGCTCCTCCGGAGAGTTGGTCTGGGCCATGGACTGGCTCTCGTTTCGTGCAGCATACGGAAGGCCCGCGCGCCGTGTCCCGCCCCGGTCGTGAGCGCATGAGAAGGGGTCTTCACGGAGCGTGACGGGCGGGGCGGGCGAGAGGAGCGAGGTTGCGATGCCTTTGCGTTCCGGATGATCCGGGCTTCGGATCGCCACGTGCGCCGTGCGCGGCCGGGGGCCTGAGGTAAGCTTACGGACCGCGTTGCAACTGCCGGGGCTCCCGGCGCCTTGACTTCAGAGCAGAACATGACTGAACGAGCTTCTCCCTTGGCTGGTATTCGCGTCCTCGACCTGACGCGTGTCCTCGCCGGTCCGTGGTGTACCCAGAACTTGGCCGATCTGGGCGCCGAGGTGATCAAGATCGAGCGGCCGGGGAGCGGTGACGACACTCGCAGCTGGGGGCCTCCATTCCTAAAGGATGCAGAGGGCCGCGAAACCTCCGAGGCGGCCTATTACCTGAGCGTCAATCGCAACAAGCGCTCGGTGGCGCTCGACATTTCGACACCGGAGGGCGCCGCCTTGGTGCGCCAACTCGCGGCTCAATGCGACATCCTGATCGAGAATTTCAAGGTCGGTGGCTTGGCGAAATACGGGCTCGATTACGCCTCGCTCAAGACGGTGAACCCCCGGCTGATCTACTGCTCGATCACGGGTTTCGGTCAGTTCGGCCCCTACGCGCACCGGCCGGGCTACGATTTCATGATCCAGGGGCTGGGGGGCTTCATGAGCATCACGGGCGAGCGCGACGGCTTGCCCGGTGCCGGTCCGCAAAAGGCAGGCGTGGCAGTCGCCGACATCCTGACCGGCATGTACGCCACGGTGGGCATCTTGGCCGCGCTACAGGAGCGCCATCGTAGCGGACTGGGCCAGCACCTGGACATCGCCCTGCTCGACAGTGTCGTGGCCATGCTCGGCAACCAGGCGCTGAACTACCTGACGTCGGGCGTGGCGCCGCGCCGCGCCGGCAACGCCCACCAGAACATCGTGCCGTACCAGGTCTTCGCCGCGTCGGACGGCCACCTTATCGTGGCGGTCGGGAACGACGGCCAGTTCCGCGCTTACTGCGGCGTGATCGAGGCGCCCCACCTGGCCGACGATCCCGATTACGCCACCAATAGCAACCGGGTGATCTATCGCGACAGGCTGGTGCCCATCTTGGCCGAGATCATGGCCAAGAAGCCGCGCGATTACTGGCTGGAGCGCTTGGAGGCCGTGGGCGTGCCCTGCGGCCCCATCAACACCATCGACCAGACGTTCAATGATCCGCAGGTCCAGGCACGAGGGCTGCGCCTGGACCTGCCGCATCCGCTGGCCGGCACCGTGCCTTCGGTCGCGAGCCCGCTGCGGTTGTCCGAGACGCCCGTTCGCTACCGCAATGCCCCGCCCCTGCTGGGACAGGACACGGAAGCGGTCTTGCGGGAATACTTGGGCATGAGCGAGGAGGAGGCGCGGCGCTACGCCCCCGCCGGGCGCGGCTAGTTGACCGCGGCCCCCGACTGCCGAACCACCTTGCCCCATTTCTCGATTTCGGACTGGAGGAAGGTGCGGAAGTCGTCGGGGCTGCGTGCAGCAAGGCTGCATCGTCAGCCCGGGTATCTTGGCGGATGCGCCCGCCGACAGCCCCATTTGGACGGAAGAGGTGTTCGGCCCGCTGGCCGTCGTGCAGCGGGCGCGCGATGCGGAGCATGCCTTGCAGTTGGCCAACGATTCGCCTTTCGGGTTGCAGGGGGCCGTGTTCACGCGCAGCTTGGCGCAGGCTTTCCATTTCGCGGAGGGCTTCGAGGTGGGTTCGCTCTGGATCAACGAGGCGAGTCGGTTCCGGTTGGATCTGTATCCCTTCGGCGGGGCGAAGCAATCCGGCTTTGGGCGTGAAGGCGTGCGCTATGCGATCGAAGAGCTGTCGCAGCTGAAATTCATCGGCATCCGGCCGCTGTGATCGGCTTGACGCAATGAACAACGCCCCGGCGCCGCAAGGCAGCCGGGGCGTTTCTCTCTTGGGAACCGGAGTTCGGTTCCGCGGATGGCTTACTTGGCCGCGTCGACCATATATTGGACGGCGGCCCGGATTTCCGCTTCCGTGGCGTTGGCAGCGCCGCCCTTGGGAGGCATTGCGCCCTTGCCCTGCATGGCGACGGCCACCATGGCGTCCATGCCCGTGGCGATGTACTTGGCCCAGGCTTCCTTGTCGCCGAACTTCGGCGCGCCCGCAACGCCTGCGGCATGGCAGGCGAAACAGGTGGAGTCGTAGAGCTTCTTCCCGTCGGCCGTCGAGCCGGCGGCCGGGGCCGTCGCCTGCGGAGCCGGGGCAGCTTGGGGCGCCGGGGCCGGCGCGGCGGCGGCTTGCGGTGCGGGCGCTGCAGGTTCTGCAGCGGCCTGGTTCTCGGCGGCCGGCGCGGCAGGAGCGGGCTCCGGCGGTTCCTTGAAGTTGGCACCGCTGTTATTGGCCATGTAGACCACGGCGCGCGCGACTTCGAAGTCGTCCAAGTCGGGGTTGCCGCCTTTCGCGGGCATCGCGCCTTCGCCTTCGATGGCCACTTTCAGCATGGCGTCGTACCCCTGCGCGATGAACTTGGCCCACGAGCCGCTGTCGCCGAACTTGGGTGCGCCTGCCACGCCAGCTGCGTGACAGGTAGCGCATACGGCCTTGTAAACGGCCTCGCCGGTCTGGAAGACGCGCGGCGCGTTGGGGTCGCGCAGTTCGAAGCCGCCCACCGGCTTGATGCGGGCCGCGATGGCTTCCGGCGTTTGCGCATCCGACCCGGCGTTGGACTTGGTGCCGCTGGCGACGAAGTTGACGAGCAGCAGGATGACGGTGATGGGGACGAGGAAGGCCAGTATGACCAACGTGATCAGTTGTCGCGGCGTCCTGATCGGCGATGCATGTTCTTCCGTGTGGTTCTGCTGCGCGTTGCTCATTGCCAAGTCCTGCAAGTCTATAGGCCGGGCGCACCCGGCGCATGACGGTTTATCGGATGAATGACTGCTTGCTTTGATACTTGTGAAGCGAGGATGCGCCGCCGCCTGTCTCCCCGGTCGGCTGTCGTCCTGCACATAAACGCCCGATTATAACGGTAGGCAGGTATCTCGGTTCAACGTCGATTTCCGGACCCGGACGCGGCCCTTCGACAAGGGGGACGAAGAGGAAAAGACGAAATCGCCCGAGCAAGGTACAATACATGGCTACGCGCCCGTAGCTCAATGGATAGAGTACTGCTCTCCGAAGGCAGGGGTTGCTGGTTCGATCCCAGCCGGGCGCGCCATTCCCGCTTTTCCTCCCTTGGTTTTCTTCCCCCTTAGTTGATTTTTCCTGCCGGGCCGCAGGCCGCTTCGTTGCGCGGGTCGTCAACGATGCAACGGCGGCGGCCCCGGTGCGCGGGCCGCCGGTTGATCGCCCCTGACCGCGTCGATGCGTTCGCACAAGCGTTCGGTGGCCTCGATCATGCGCGGGCCGGGCCGGTGCATGGTGTCCGGGTCTAACGTCCAGATGTGGTCGGGCGCTGCGCGGAGCGCCGGTCCGAACGCCCGCCATTTCTCTACTTCCTGCTCGGCCGCGGTGCCGGTCTGGCCAATGACGATGGCCTCCGGACCGGCGTGCAGCACGCTTTCGGAGCTGATCAGTGGGGCGACGGCGGGCAGCTCGGCAAAAACGTTGATGGCTCCGCACAGTCGGAGCGCATCGCTGATGATGCTGCGGCCGCTGATGGTGTACATGGGGCGCGCGCCGACCTGATAGAACACGCGCACCGGCGGTTGGCCCGCGTACCGGGCGGCGAGGGCCCGCAGCCGCTCGCGAAGCTGGGCCGCCGCCGCTCGGGCTTCGCCTGACGTGTCCAGGAGCTCGCCCAGGCGCTCGATTTCGTCGGGAATGTCTTCCAGCCGGCGTGGGCTGCTGTAGTAGACGGGGATGCGGAACTGATCCAGGAGCCCGGGCAAGCTCCCCGGGGCGGCGGGGCTGGCATAAGCCCAGGCCACGACCAGGTCTGGCCGCATGGCCAGCAGGCGTTCTGCATCGGGCCGCGTGCCGTCGCCGACGCGGGGCAGGGGCTGCACGGGCGGCGGGTAGTCGCTGTCGCGGTCCACGGCAACCAGCGCCCGGCCGCCCCCCGCGGCAAAGATGAGTTCCGTGGCATGCGGCGCCAGCGACACGACGCGCCGGGCCGGCGCAGGCAGCACCACTTCCCTGCCCGCGGCGTCTTTCGCCATCGCGGCGCCGCCGGCCAGGACTGCTGCCAGGGCGGCGGTCATCCATGCGCAAGGGCCTTTCACGATCTCGTCCTCAAGGCCGGTAGGTCAGTGTCACGAACACGTTCGAGCCCGGCGTGGCGTAGCCGCGCACCAGCTCGTAGTCTTTGTCGGTCACATTGTTCCATCGCAGCTGGACCTGCGTCTTGCGGTCGATGTCATACGACGCGACGAGATTGAGGACGCTATAGCCTCCCAGCCGCGTGACTTCGTTGGAGAACGTCGTGGCATTGAAGGAGTTGTCCATCCGGTAGCCGCTCGCCAGCCATTCGGCGCCCAGGCGCCAGGGGCCGATGCGATGATCGGCCGCGATCTTGAGGGCGGTGCGCGGTCGCCGCGTGAGCATCTGGCCGGTGTTGTCGTCGCGCGGGTCCATCCAGTCGACGCTGCCGCGCACGGTGGTCGCCCCCAGCCGCTGCGTCGCGCTCACCGTGACGCCTTTGATGACGGCGTTCTTGTTGGCGACTTGGGTGTAGCCCTGGTACTGGATCAGGTTTTCAATTTCGTTGCGGTAGGCGAGGACGCTCGCTTCGCCGGCGGCGTGGCGGTAGCGCAGGCCGGCCTCCACGTTGCGTGAGGTTTCGGGGCGCAGGTTTGGATTCCCGTAGACGGGGTAATACAAGTCGTTGAAAGTGGGCAATCGAAAGCCTGTGTTGGCGGCGGCCGTCAGTTGCCAGCCTGGTGCCGCGTCGTAGCCGTATGAGAGCCCGCCCGTGGTGCGGCCGCCGTAGCGGGCTACGTGGTCGTACCGCAGGTTCGCCTGGAGGTGGTGGCGGCCCAGGTCGACGCGATATACCGCCGCCGCCGCGTTGGTAATGCGGCTGTCCTGCGCGTAGGCAATCGTGCCGTCTATGTCTTCGACTCGCCGTTCGGCCGCGAGCGCCAGCGTTTGTCCGGCAGAAAGGGCCAGGTCGTTCTGCCATGCAAACAGGGTCTGGCGAGTGCGGAACCGGTCCCGGCCGGTGTCTCCCGGGCCGTAGATGCTGGTGTTGTCGTCGACGGTGCGCGCCACGCTGAGCCGGCTGCTCCAGGCGTCGTTGATGCGATTGCGGCTGGCCAGGGCATAGCTTTCGATGCGCTGCACGCTGCGGTCGTCGAACGTCGGGCTGCCGTCGTAGCGGCCGTTCAGGCGAGACCGGTAGAACGAAGCTTCCCATTCTTGGCCGTCCCGCCACGCATAGCCTAGTCGGCCTGCGGCGTGGTCCAGCTCGTATCCGTCGCGGTCGGGGTTGTAGACCCCGCCTGGATTATTCGGTTTGGCGGCGCTGTATCCGTCGCTGCGGGCATGGCCGGCGGACAGGGAGTACGTCCAGCGGTCGAGCCGGCCCGCGAGCCCGATGTCGGCCTTGCGTGTGTTCCAGGTGCCGAGCCCGACTGAGCCCCGCGGTTGGAAGGGCCCGTCGGCCCTGGGGCGGCGGGTGATGATATTGACCACGCCGCCGATCGCGTCGGCGCCGTACAGGCCGCTCGCCGGGCCGCGCAGGATTTCAATGCGCTCGACTTCTGCGAGCGAAATCGCGCCGAGGCCCATGACGCCTGCCGTCGATCCGCCCACCCGCTGCCCGTCGATTAGAAACACCGTGTGGCCGCTGGTGGCGCCGCGCAGGAATACGCTGGTCGTCGTCTGCGGCCCGCCGTTCGTGGCGATGTCCACGCCGTGCGTGTGCTGGAGCAGGTCGGCCAGGCTGCTTTGTCCCGCGCGTTCGATGGTGTCGGCATCGATGACGGTGACGTCGCTGAGGGCCTGTGACAGCGGTTGTTCGATGCGCGAGGCAGTGACCGTGACAGGTTCGAGGGCGACTGGCCCGGGAAGCATCTGGGCTTGGGCGTGGGTGGCGCAAAGCAGTGCGCCGGCGGCGCCTGCCAGGCGCCGGGAGCTGAGGCTGGATGACATGGTTTTTCGTTCGTCGTTGACGCGCATCCCCGCACGTCGGCTTGCGATTCGGGAAGCGCCGCGCGCAGGTGCGCGCCCGGGCATGCCATCCAGGCTGATGAACTCGGTTCGCCGCCCACCCGCGGCGCTTCCCCCGTTGTGGTCTCGAAGACCGTGAGCCGGCCGGTATCCGGGCTGGCACCCATGGCCGCATCCCCTTCCCATGCGACCTGCGCCCGAGGATGTGGGCAGGTCGGCACAGTGGGTTTGATGCAGCGTGTCGCGCGGCTGGGCCGCGGACGGGATGCTTACCGTTGCGGGGGCAGCACAGGTTAGATCCCCGGCGAGGGGTCCTCCTGTTTCCCGTTTAACTCTCAAGCACCGGCTCGGGAGCTACTCTAACATGGCCGGGCGCGGAGGCAGCCGGCCCGGGAAGGGGGCGCGTCGTTCGGCTGCCCCGGGGAAGCGGGGCGTTCAGGCGGTGTAGTCGCCGTTGGCTTCGGGCTGGTAGTCGATCCGCACTACGCGCATTTCGCGCCGCTCGCCGTCGGGCGGGGTCCACGAAATGTTGCCTGGAACCCGGACGCCCAGCAGCGCGGCGCCCATGGGCGAAAACACGGAGACCATGCCTTTGCTGGCGTCGGCCTCCTTGGGATAGCACAGGGTGATCAGCCGGGTTCCGTTGCCGTCCTCGACCTCCACCCGCGTATGCATGGTGACGACGTCGGCCGGCACCTCGCGCGGGTCGACCTGGTCCGACTGGTCGAGTATCTCGGCGATGAGCGCCGGGGTGGAGCCGGGCGCGGGTTCGCGCTCCATTTGATTGAGCAGACTGGTGAGGCGAACGTAGTCGAGTTCGTTGATCGTAATGATCGGGGGGCTGCTGGTTTGCATGCCTGTCTCCTGAAAACGTCGTGCCGCAGGGCGGCGCTGAATACGGTGGATTCAGAAAGCCCGGCGATCGGTCACGAAAAGGTGGTGGGGAGGAGGGGATCGCCGGGCTCAGGAGTGAAAGGCCGGGATGGAGCGAAGCAGAATCGGCGCGCACGACAGCACGCGACGCGCGGTGACGCGCGTCGAGCAGGGCTGGTGCGAGGTGGTGGGCGCCGACACGGCGCGCCGGAGCGATTCCATGCGCCTAGGATAGCCCATTACCGCAGGGCCGTTCAAACCCGGTCGTCGAGGGTGGCGAGCCACGTCTCCAGGTCGGCATAAACGGGGGCGGCCAGTGCCGGTGCCTCGTTGAGCACTTCGTGGTACGCCTGGTGATACCAGCGCAGCGCCAGCTTGCCGGGCGCCGCGGAGTCCGCGAAGCTGCGGCTGCCGGCGGGCGAGACAATGGCGTCATCCCCGGCCACCATGAGGAGGGTACGGGCCTTGAGGCCGGATGCCTCGGCGATGGACTGGGCGCCGCCCGCCACGATGAAGCGCAGCAGGCGGGCGCTGATGCGGTCGTGCACGAGGGGATCGTTGGCGTAGGCGTCGACGACTCCTTGGTCGTGCGAGAGTTTGGCGATTTTCAACCGCGTGCCGACCCGCAGGTCGGGCGCGAACCGGTTCAACAGGTCGAGCTGCCACCGTTGGGCGGCCGACAGCTCCAATTTAAAGGCGGGCGAGGACAGGACCAGGCCGGCCAGCGGCACTTTGCCGCGGAGCGCGACGCGTGTCGCCACGAGGCCACCCAGGCTGTGTCCGATCAACAGGGGCGGTGCGCCGGCTTCGCGTTCGTATTCGGCGAGCCGGTGTTCCGCGTCGATGACGAGATCTTCTTCTGTGCGCAGCGTCCCCCGTTTGCCGCCCGAGCGACCATGTCCCCGGTGATCGTGCGCAGCAAGCGACCAACCGCGGGCGGCGAACCAGCGCACCAGGCCTTCGTAGCGGCCGGCGTGTTCGCCCAGGCCGTGCAGCAGGTAGGCAGGCCGGTACCCTTCGGGCCGGGGCGGCACGTCCCAACGGTAAACGGCCAGTTGCGTGCCGTCGGGAGCGGTCGTCATGGAAATCAGCGACAATTCCAGATCCTGTCCGTGTCGGGTTGAGTTCAAAGGCGGATTGTCGCTCAGCCGCTCGCGCCCGGCCGACTGGTCTGGTGTAACAGCTTGTACCCTTTTGTCGCGCCTGGCCGGCGTTTGGCGGCGCATCATGCCGATGGAACCCCCATGTCCATGCCGCTTCGCATCTTCTTCGTCCTGCTCTTGGCCGCGCTCGCGGCATGCTCGCCCAAGTTCGATTGGCGCGAGATGCCGACGGCCGAGGGCGCGGTACGCGTCACTTTTCCTGCGCGGCCGCGGCCCGATCGGCGCGAGGTCGACATCGCCGGGCACACCTTGCCGCTCACCTTCGACATTGCGCCGGTGGACTCCTCGATCTTTGCCGTCGGCTACATCGTCCTTCCCGACTCCATCATGAACGACCCGGCCGAGCTGGCCAGGGTTGCCGATGCGTTCGAAGACGTCTTGCGCGCCAACCTTCGCGGAACGCTGACCTACCGGCGCGAGGTCAGCCTCAAGCAGGCACCTTCCGATACCCGGAAGGTCCTCCGGGCGGTCGAATTGGAAGTGCACGGCACCGCGGCCAACATGCCATCGTGGATGCTGGGGCGGGTCTATGTCTTGGGCAGTCATCTCATCGAGGTCGTCGCGCTCGGCCGGGAGGATGAGTTGCCGCGCGAAGCCGCCGAGACCTTCGTGCAGTCGGTACGGGCCGATTGATGGAGCCGGAGATGGAATGCCGTCCCGGGTGCGGCGCCTGCTGCACCGCGCCGTCCATTACCTCGCCCATACCGGGCATGCCCGAAGGCAAGCCGGCCGGCGTGCGATGCGCGCAGCTGGACGAAGAGAATCGCTGCAGGCTATTCGGGCGGCCCGAGCGGCCGGCGGTGTGCGCCTCCCTCATGCCGGCGCCCGAGATGTGCGGCGAGAGCCGCGAGCATGCCATGCGCTGGCTGGCTTGGCTCGAGGCGCAGACGCAGCCCGGTGGCGCTAGCGCGCCACGGGCGCGCCCAGCAGCCACATGAGAAAAGGCGCCAGCACCAGGAACACCAGCGTCGAGATGAGCACCGCGCCGGCCGAGGTATCGCCCACGTCGGTGTAGCGCCGCGCGTACATATAGCTGACCACGGCGCAGGGCATGCCCATTTGCAGCGCAATGTTGCCGATCATGTCCGCCGGCAATCCAGCCAGCCAGGCGCCGAGCGCCCCGGTGCCCAGGCCGAACGTGAGCCGCATCACGCTGATGATGCCGCCGAGCGACAGTCCGGCGGGGGGAATGAGCGCCAGCGCGTGGCCCAATCCCAGCAGCATCAGGGGAACGGTCATGCTCCCCAACAGCTGGGCCGAGTCCATGATCCATTGAGGCGGCGTGAATCCCAGCAGCCGACAAGCGACCGCGAGCACGGAAGCCACCAGGATGGGGCTTTTCCACGGCGCAGGTATGCCCGGCGCGCTCGGCAGCGTGCGCACGCCAACGGTGTGCTGGATGAAGGATGCGACGGCGAAGAACGCGATGGAAGTCGACAGGCCCGCATCGCCGAATGCCAGGTGCGTGATGGGCAGCCCGAGATTGCCCGCGTTCGGGAACGAGGTGGTCTGGAGCAGCTTGCGCACCGGCAGCCGGCAAAGCTTGAGCGCGATCGCACAGGCCACCATGCAGAGACCCAGCGCCAGGACCGTGGCAATGGCCACCTTGCCCATGACCTCGTCGCTCAGCTGGGTCGTGACCAGGGTGTAGAACACCAGTGCCGGGGTCGTGACCGTCGTGGCCAGCACCGTCACGAACTGGGCGGGAAAAGGATGGCCGAGCTTGCCCCAGATCGTGCCCACGCCTATCACCACCATGAGCGGCGCGAGCAGGCTCAGGAGCGAGAAATAAATGTGGAAGACGTTCATGGGCGCGCTCCTCGCGCACCCGGGGGAAGAATGGGAAGCGTCACGGTCGGCTGTCTGAGAGGGATGGCGACTTCACCCCCGCGGATGGGTGCGGACATGGGTACGAGAGGAGGTAAGGGTTAGCCCGAAGCTCGCAAGAATAGCGCGGAATGCGCGACTTACGCCGGGCACCATGCGCGCCGACCCAGGGTAAATCCGCAGATCCATTTGTTGACTAGTCTACATTGCGCGCCGAACATGTGGACATGTCTACATCGATTCATCCGGCAAGGCGCGTGGCGCAGCCCGAGTGTCCATGGCTGGCGGCGGGCGCAGCCACGCGGCTCGACCTCGACGACTATCCCGTCTCCCTGCTGCAGCGCGTTGCCTCGGCGGCGCAGCAGGACATCACCCGTGTATACGCCAAGGCGCACGGGCTGACGCCCACCGAATGGCGCTTGATCGCGCGCCTGGCGCAGTGGAAGAGCCCGTCCATGCAGCTCAGCGCGTTGTGCCGCATTACCGGCGTAGACAAGGCGCAGGCCGGGCGCGTGCTGCGCGGGCTCGAGCGGCGCGGCCTGGTAGCCATGCGGGATGATGAAACACACGGTCGTCGCCTCGTGGTCGAGATCACCGACGCGGGGCGCACCATTGCGCGGCGGCTTTTTCCCGTGGCGCAGCAAAAACAGATGGCGTTGCTCGAGGTGCTGACGCCCCAGGAAAAGGCCGCGCTCTACAGCGGCTTGCAAAAACTGTTGAAGGCCATGGGTAGGCCGGGCATGGGCACGGCGAAGGAGAGGGAGTGAAGATCGCGCGCATCGACACCTTCCAGGCCGATGGCGGCTATCGGGTGTGCAGTTACCTGAAGTTGACCACAGACGATGGCTTGGTCGGCTGGTCGGAATACTATGACGGCCTGTCCGGCGCGGAGCTGACGCCGCTGATCCACGGCTTCGCGCGCATTGCAGTGGGGATGGACCCGCGCGCCACCGGCATGCTCAGCGAATCGTTGCTGGCCACGACGCGCCTCGCCCCTGGGGGGTTGTCGCACCAGGCGATCGCCGCCATCGAGAATGCGTGCCTGGATGTCCATGCCAAATCGCTCGGCATTCCGGTCTATCGCTTGTTCGGCGGTCCGTTTCGCGACAAGGTCCCTGCATACTGGACCCACTGCGGCAGCTTTCGCGTGCGCCATGCCGCGTTCTACGAGCGCCTCGGCTACGAACCGGTGCGCTCGCTGCAGGACTTCACGCGGATCGGGCGCGAAGCGGTCGCAGCCGGGTTCAAGGCGCTGAAGACCAATGCCGTGTTTTTCGAACCGGGTGGCCCCGTGATGATGAACGCCGGCTTTCGCATCCAGCTCGGCTTCTTGGACCGAGCCATCAGCGACGGGCAGATCGAGGCCATCGTCGATCAACTTCATGCGTTCCGCGAAGGCGTGGGGCCCGATTTTGGTCTCATGCTCGACGTGGGTTTCAGCCAGCGCACGGAGGGGTTCATCCGGCTCGCGCGCCGGCTCGAGCCCTTGAATTTGTTCTGGCTCGAGCTCGACACGCGCGACGCGGAGGCCTTGGCGCTCATCCGTAACAGTGCCCGCACGCCCATCGCCTCGCTCGAGTCTTTGCACGGGCTGTCCGAGTATCGCCCATTCATCGCCGGCCGGACCGTGGACGTGGCCATCGTGGACCCGATCTGGAATGGCGTTTGGCAATCGGTGCGCATCGCCGCCTTGGCGGACGCATTCGAGACCCACATCGCGCCCCACAACCCCGTAGGCGAGCTGGCCACCTTGATGAGCGCGCACTTGTGCGCGGCGGTGCCCAATGTCCGCATCATGGAGCTGCGGTACGACGAAGCGCCGTGGACCCGCGAGTTCCTGACCCACCCAGTGCGCCTCGAAGATGGATGCGTATGCGTTCCGGACCGGCCCGGGTGGGGATCGGACATAGACGAAGAAGCCCTGCGCGCGCACCCTCCCGCCCCAAATTGATTCAATCACGGAGTGTTTTTCATGCGTCTTCTTTACTGGGCCAATGCGAAGATCGGCCGCACGCAAATCCTGGAACGGCTGGGCGCGGTCGAAGGACTCGAGTTGGTGACGGTCGAAAGCCTCGATGACGTCCTGGCGCGCCTGCCGAGCGCCGATGCCCTGGCGCTATACGACCCCCCGCTCGACCAGGCGCGGCAGCTGGTGCAAGCCCTGGAGGCCCCAACCAGCAAGGTGCGCTGGATGCACGTCCTGACGGCCGGCCGCGAAAAACTGGAACAGGCTGGCCTGCCGCGCCACATTGCCGTGACGTGTGCAGCCGGTGCCAACGCCGTGGCGGTGGCCGAGCATGCCCTGGCCCTGATGCTCGCCTTGTGCCGGCGCCTGCCCGATGCCGTCGAGGCGCGGGCCCGCGGCACGTGGGACCGCAGCATGGCGCGCAGTGCATCGTCGCTCGAAGGCGCCACGTTGGCCATCGTCGGCTACGGCTACGTCGGTCGGCAGATTGCCCGCCGGGCGCGGGCTTTCGACATGCACGTGCTTACCGTGTCACGCGCCGCGCAGCGCGATGAATGGGTGCACGAGGCATTGCCCATGGAGCGCCTGCATGAGGCGTTGGCGCGGGCGGACGTCATCGTCACGAGCATTGCGCTCACGCCCCAGACGCGCCATTTGCTCGGGCGGGCGGAGTTCGCGCAGTGCAAGCGGGGGGCGTTGCTGGTCAACATTGCGCGCGGCGGGGTGATCGACCAAGCTGCGCTCTGCGACGCACTGGCATCCGGACAACTCGGCGGCGCCGGGCTGGACGTGACAGACCCCGAGCCGCTCCCGGATTCCGATCCGCTATGGAAAGCGCCCAACCTGCTGTTGACGCCCCACTATGCGGGCGCTGGTAGCCCGCGCGGCCTGGAGCGCATGGCCGAAGGGCTCGCCGAGAACGCGAGGCGCTTCATGGCGGGCGAGGAATTGCTGCACCGAGTATCGAGCTGACAGAAAGATCGGCCCCATGACACCAAAGAGGAGATACGCATGCCAACTCGTCGAGACTTCATCGGAGCGCTCGCGGCAGCGTCCGCGCTTCCGGCGCTTTTCCATTCACGGTTCGCCGCCGCGCAAGGCGCGCCCGCGGTCAAGCAGCTGAGCGTCGTGGTGGGATTCCCCGCAGGAGGCGGGACGGACGTCATTGCGCGCCTGATTGCCGAGAAACTGCGGGGCGCCTATGCCGAGACCGTGATCGTCGAAAACAAGCCGGGCGCCGGCGGCCGCATCGGCGCCGAATACGTGAAAGGGCGACCCGCAGACGGAAGCACGGTGCTGTTCACGCCCGCGTTCCCGATGGTCATCTATCCGCACGTGTACAAGAACATGCCCTACGACACGCTGCGGGATTTCACGCCTATTGCCCTGACTCATCGCGGCGTGGTGGCGTTCGCGGTCGGCCCGGCCGTGCCGCAGAGCGTCAAGACCCTGCAGGATTACGTGGCTTGGGCCCGGGCCAACCCCGAGCAAAGCACCTTCGGCGCCCCGCCAGGGTCCACGCAACATTTCGCCGGTGCCCAGTTCGCCAAGTCGGCACAGGTCCCGCTGCGGCTGATCAGCTACAAAGGTGGCGCCCCGGCGCTCGTCGATTGCCTGGGAGGACACATCGCCGCCGTGGTCGCCCCCCTTTCCGAGGCCGCGCCCCAACGCGGAGAGGGCAAGCTGCGTGTGCTCGCCACGACGGGGAGCAAGCGCTCGCCCGCCATGTCGGATGTGCCCACCATGGCCGAGGCAGGGTACGCCGACGTGGTGTTCCAGGATTGGAGCGGCTTCCTCGGTCCGGCGGGCATGGCGAAAGAACAGGTGGCGCGCCTTAACGCCTTGGTCAAGGACGCCGTGTTCTCGCAGAACGTCTCGGAGGCCATGATGAAGCTGGGTTCGCCGCCGGATTCCGTGCCTCCCGACGAGTTTGCCAGGGAAGTCCGGGCGGGCTGGGAGAAGTACCAGCGCATCATCAAAGAGGTCGGATTCGTCGCGCAAGAATGAGCGGGGGAGAGACATTCGGTTGCATCGCCGGTGCGCCGCGGGCGGCGGCGCCCTTTAGAATCGGAGGACCTGCATAGATAAGAAGAGGCCGGCGATGACCGACAGGCCAGACTCGGGCGATACCCCGCTGAAGCGGGTGATGGGGCCGAAGTTGCTGTTGCTGTTCATAGTGGGGGACATTCTCGGAACGGGCGTTTATGCGCTGACCGGGCAGGTTGCGGGAGAAGTGGGCGGCGCCGCATGGGCACCGTTCTTGGCTGCCTTCTTCATCGCGCTGCTGACGGCGTTCTCCTACCTCGAGCTCGTGACGAAGTATCCGCGTGCCGCCGGCGCGGCCCTCTACGTCCACAAGGCATTCGGCCTGCACTTTCTTACCTTCCTCGTGTGCTTCACGGTCATGTGCTCCGGCCTGACCTCGGCCTCGACTGCGTCGCAAGCCTTTGCCGCCAATTTGTTCGCGGCGTTCCACGTCGAGGCTAACCCGCTTTGGGTCACGCTGGGCGCCGTCGGCTTCATGCTGTTGGTCATGCTGGTCAACCTGCGGGGCGTCTCCGAGAGCGTGAAGACGAACGTCGTGCTGACCCTGGTGGAGCTGGGCGGCCTCGTGCTCGTCATCCTGCTCGGTTTCTACGCCATGAGCCGGGGTGGTGCCGATTTTTCGCGCGTCGTGGCGTTCGAAACCCCCGAGGACAAGAGCGTGTTTCTCGCCATCACCTCTGCCACAGCGCTGGCGTTTTACGCCATGGTGGGCTTCGAGGATTCGGTCAACATGGCCGAGGAGACCCACGATCCCCACCGCATCTTCCCCAAAGTGTTGCTGACCGGGTTGGGCTTCACGGCCGCCATCTACGTGTTGGTCTCCATCTGCGCGGTCGCCCTGATTCCGGTGGGCGAGCTGGCCTCGAGCTCTACGCCCTTGGTACTCGTCGTCAAGCGGGCGGCCCCCGGATTACCCACCGAAACCATCATGCCCATCATCTCCATGTTTGCGGTGGCGAACTCGGCGCTGATCAACATGATGATGGCCAGCCGCCTGCTGTATGGCATGTCGCGCCAAGGCGTGCTGCCGGGCTTTCTCTCGCACGTACACGAGCGCACCCAAACGCCGTGGTCTGCCATCGTCTTCACCACGGTGCTCGCGATCGGCTTGATCGTGCTCGTCACCGCCGCCAGCGACTCGGAGGCCATCCGCGCGCTGGGCGGCACGACCGCGCTGTTATTGCTCGCGGTGTTCGCGTTCGTCAACGTGGCCGTGCTGGTGCTCCGGCGCGACCGCGTCGAGCATGCGCATTTCCGCACCTCGGCCCCGGTTGCCGCGTTGGGCGCCTTGGTGTGCCTCTTCATGGTCACGCCCTTCACCGGTCGCGACACCATTCAATACGAAGTGGCCGGTTGGCTGCTCGTGCTCGGCGTCTTGATGTGGGGCCTGAATCTGCTCGTGCATCGGAAGGCGCCTGCGCACCTGGATCCCGAGCGATTGCGTTAGGTGCAGCGCCTGCCGTTCCGGCTCAGTGGCGGCCTTGCGAGCGCACTTGCAGCGGACCGCCTGGCACCACTTACCCTTGCAGCTCCTGCAAGGGGCGCCGGAATTGCACTGCCTCGGCCATGTGCGCGCTCTCGATCGCCGTCGAGCCGGCGAGGTCGGCCAGCGTGCGCGCGACCTTCAATACGCGGTGCGCCGTGCGTGCCGACCAGGCGAACTGTTTCATCGCCTGTTTCCATAAGGTGCTTGCGGCTCGATCGGGACGGCAATGCGTTTCCACCTGCCCCGGCGCCAGGGCGGCATTGGTGCAGCCTTGGCGCCGGTACTGGATGTCGAGCGCGGCTTGGACGCGCCGCCGCACGGCCTCGGATGGTTCTCCCGGCGGCAGGTCGGCCCAATCGTCGGCGGGGGCGGGGACTTCCACTTGCAGGTCGATGCGGTCGAGCAAGGGGCCGGAGAGGCGTGCGCGGTAGGCGGCGACCTGGTCAGGCGTGCAACGGCAGGCGCGCAGGTTGCTGCCGTACCATCCGCAGCGGCACGGGTTCATGGCGGCAACCAGCTGGAAGCGGGCGGGGTAGTCGGTGCGATGCAGCGTGCGCGCGATGGAAACCCGCCCGGTTTCCAAGGGCTCGCGCAGGGTCTCGAGCACGTGCCGGCCGAACTCGGGCAGTTCGTCCAGGAAAAGAACGCCCAGGTGCGCGAACGTGATTTCGCCCGGCCGCGGCCGCGTTCCGCCGCCTACCAGCGCGGGCGCCGAGATGGAGTGATGCGGGGCGCGGAAAGGCCGCTGCCCGAAAGGCGGCGGCGGCCCCGTCCTCAGGCTGGCGATGGCCGCGGCTTCGAGCGCTTCGTCATCGCGCAGCGGCGGAAGCAGCCCAGGGAGGCGCTGGGCGAGCATGCTCTTGCCCGAGCCGGGCGGGCCCAGCATCAGCAAGTTGTGTCCGCCCCCCGCGGCCACTTCCAGTGCCCGGCGGGCGCTGTATTGCCCGCGCACGTCAGACAAGCAGAGCGGTGCCGGGACGGGCGCGTCATCCGGGGTCGCGGCGACTTTCAGGTCGGCTTTTTCCTCCAGTTGCGCGACGACATCTTGCAGCGTGGCGGCGCCGTAGATGTTCAATCCGGGCACGCGTGCCGCCAGGCGCGCGCTTGCGGCGGGAAGCATGAGGTCGGCGCCCGGCTGGCGGCGCGATACAGACAGCGCGATGGCCAATGCCCCAGCGACGGGAACCAAGGCCCCGCTGAGCGAGAGTTCGCCCGCCAGCACCCAACGCGCAAGCGGTGGCATGCCGTTGCCGCTCTTGCGGCGCGCCAGCGCCGGCATGGCGATCTGGCCGGAGGCGAGCAACACGCCTATTGCGATCGGCAGATCGAAACGACCAGACTCCTTGGGCAGGTCGGCGGGAGCGAGATTGACCGTGACCCGGCCCGCCGGGAACTCATAGCCCGAACTAAGCAGCGCCGCCCGCACGCGTTCCCGGCTTTCCCGGACTTCGGTATCGGCCAGGCCGACCATGGTGAACGAAGGCAGCCCGGGCGCGAGATGGACCTCGACGCGGACCGGCGGTGCGTCGATGCCTGTGAGTGCGCAACTGGCGAGGACGGCGAGAGTCATGGCGATGGTGCGGTGAAATGCCTGCAGTATCCCTGCAAACCCCGCATGGCCAAAGGGCGACTAGGATCATTTGACCCTCGGCGTACCGAAGAACGCGACGCTGAAGGATGGACTAGCGGTATCGCGACAGGCGTGGCGCGATGCGGCCAGGCTCTTGATGGCGAAACCCACGCCGGCGTGAACAGGCCGCCATGAAAACTTGCAGCGTGCGTGCCGAAGCCGGTCGTCGTGTGTCGGGTTCAGGGGCATCCTGGCCTCTTGGTCACCAGGTAGCAGGCTTCTGGATGTGCGCCCCATTGTTGTCAGTGACTATCTCCGGCAACTGGCTTGCTTGCACCACGCCGGGACGAATTTGCTTGAGAAAGTCGCAATGATCACGAAGGTGAACGCTTGGGTACTTCTGGGGATTCAGGATGCCAACGCGCTTACCCAGCTCTGCCCGCACCAACTTGATCGGTTCAACGAGGTCGGAGTCGTTTGAGATGACAACGGCGACGTCATACCGATCCAGATGGGCATCGTGCAGCAGGTGACTCGCCAGGTTGACGTCCGAGCCCTTCTCTTCAGTTCTGAGGACTCTTACCCAGGGATTCGCGCCTCGCTGCGGATTGGCGAGGCGAGCCATGACTGCGTGCGAAAGATAATGCCCGTAAGTGACCTGGACGGTTGGAAGCGTTGCCAATGCTCGGAGGTAAGCCTGCTGGCGAGCGGGTTGTTGAGGATCGTTGGGACGCGCCGATACAAGGGCGGTGAAATACTTGATGGCGGTGATGTCGTTGCGGGGAAGGTAGCGTCGGCAAAGAAGTTCAAGGTCCAACCATTTGTAGCCAGGGCCGCGGCCTTTCATCGTGCCGTAGTAGAGGTTGAACGCATCGACGTAGACGCTTGTTCGTAGTCTTGCGTCCGTCATGGGCACCCCGCAAAAGCAGAGGCCCCCATGCGGGGGCCTCGCACCCTGCTGTCGAAACAGCAGGGGGGATAGGGATGCTGGGAGCCTTGCGGCTCCCGCGCCCAGCGGCCGAAGCTGCTGGGGGGATCCAGGCGGGTAATGCTAACAAGTTGACAGGGCTCTGTAAATGAGCAAGCCCTGCCTTTCGTCGTATACCCAGGCGTAGCATGGGGGGTGAGCGCGCAACTGGCGAGGACGGCGAGAGTCATGGCGGTGGTGCGGTGAAATGCCTGCAGTATCCCGGCTAAAGCCGGCTGGTCCCAAGGGCAGCTAGGACCGTTTGATCCGCGCCGGGGTGCCGCGCCGCTTATCTCTTATGATTGTGGCCATCATGACCACACTTGATTTGCACGAAAGCGGAGCCCGGCTCCTGGAGGGGCCCGCCGGAAAAATGGAAGTCATATTCGACCTTCCCGACGGGGAGGCCGAGGGCATCGCCGTCGTAGCCCATCCGCAGCCCTTGTTGGGTGGCAGCGCTCGACACAAGATCCCGCACTTTTTGGCGCGTGCGTTGCGCGAGGCGGGCTGGGTCGCGGCACGCCCCAATTTTCGCGGCGTCGGCAATAGCGAGGGCGCACACGACGAAGGGCGTGGCGAAACGGACGACATGCTCGCATTGTGCGCGATGCTGCGCGCGGCCTATCCGGGCAAGCGCCTGGCCCTGGTGGGGTTTTCCTTCGGTGCGTTCGTGCTTGCCAAGGCGGCGCGCACGCTGGCCGATCGCGGCGAGCCGGCGTGGCGTACGTGCCTGGCGGGCATGCCTTACGGAAAGATCCATGGGCGAGGGCCCTACGAGCCGCCGATGCAGATTCCCGATGCGCTGGTGGTACATGGCGAACGGGATGAGCGCGTGCCGCTTTCTGCCATTTTCGATTGGGCGCGGCCCCAAGGGCAGCCGGTGGTGGTGATTCCGGATGCGGACCATTTTTTCTCGGGCAAGCTACCGGTGCTGCGATCGGCGGTGTTGGGGCACCTGGCGGCCTGAAGCTGAAGCGGTGGCCGCCGGTCGTTCAGTTCAGTTGGTAACTCAAATCACAAATCCGAATCACAAATCTGGAGCAGGCCAGGGGTTTAATGCCCAAGGCTTTACGCCTTGGAGGAGACCCCATGAAGAAGATTCCATTGCCGCGCAGGACGACACTGGCGGCGTCTATCGTGTGTGCCCTTGCGACCACGGGATGCGGAGACGGCAGCGTCGATGGGCCGGGCAGTTCACCGTCCGCGTCCATCGCATGCGCTGAGCTGCCCGCACGCTTTGTTTCCGGACAGACCGAGCGTGTCGAGATCGCCTCGGCCACGGAGGTGCCCGCGCAGGGCGACAAGCCGGCCTACTGCGACGTTCGGGGAACAATAAAAGGGAACGTCAAGTTTGCCGTCTACCTGCCGCGCGATTGGAACGGAAGATTCCAGATGGTGGGCAACGGCGGCAAGGCCGGGAGCATTTCCCTTGCCGACATGGAAACAGCCATGAAGGCCGGGTATGCGTCGGCGTCCACCGATACGGGGCATGATGCGAGCATGCCGGCGCAGTCGGGAGCCCGGTTCGGATTCGACCAGGAGTTTGGCGATGAGATGGAAATCGACTTCGGGTACCGTGCCGTTCACTTGACGGCAGTGGTGTCGAAGGAAATCGTCGCGGCACATTATGGACGCGAGATTGCCTATTCCTACTGGAACGGATGCTCCACGGGCGGCCGGCAAGGCATGATGGAGGCGCAGCGCTATCCGGACGATTTCGACGGCTATCTGGTCGGCGCGCCGGTCTATGACTACACGCGGCAGCAGCTGTCCGCGCCCGCGCTTCTCCAGCATTTGTACAAGAGCGGCATACCCGGCCCTTCGGAGCTGCCCTATGGCAAGCTCAAGCTGCTCAACGACATCGTCTACCAGGGCAATGGCGAGGACTTCGAGGGATGCGACGCCATCGACGGCCTCGAAGACGGCATCATCCGGAATCCTCTTGCGTGCACCTTCGATCCTGAGCGCCATTTGCCACGCTGCGCCGATGGCGACGACGGCGACGCGTGCTTTACCCCGGGCGAGCTGGCAGCGATCCAGGGGGTGTACGCAGGCCGTCCGGACGTGAACGTCCTGCCGTTGCCTCCGGGAACGGAGTTCACCGATGGCGGCTGGGGCACGTGGTTCATCGCCAGCGGGGCAGGCGTACCCCAGCTGCACACCATCATGGCCGACGCTTTCCAATACCTGCTTTTCGAGCCTGATCGGCCCGACTTCGACTATCTACGCGATCTGGATTGGTCGAAGGACCCGTTGCTGATGGACAAGGCCAAGCAGACGTACAACGCTACCGACGCGGATCTGCGGGCATTCGCGGCCGCTGGCAAGAAAATAATCATGTATCACGGCTGGGGCGATCCTGGCGTGAACCCACGCGGAACGCTCCAATATCGGCAGAACGTCGAGGCCGTGTTCGGGAATGCGGAAAAAGTCGACGAGTTCTACAAACTCTACATGGTCCCGGCGCTGGGTCATTGCCGTGGGGGACAGGGACACAACGCCATTGATTGGATGACGGCGCTCTCGGCCTGGGTGGAGGAAGGCAAGGCGCCGGAAGCGATCGTGGGGACGCGGCCGTCAGACGGGTCGACCCGGCCGCAATGCCCGTACCCGCTCGAGGCGGTCTATGACGGCGTAGGCGATCCCAACCAGGCGTCCAGCTTCTCATGCCAGAAGGTGGCAAGCCAGGTGAAGGCGCGGATCGAGTGAGGCGGTGAAGTGCGGTTGCGGCGGGGCAGGCAAGTGCGAGTCTTGGTCTGCGCCGCCGTCGTCCGTGCCGGCGTCATGGGCGGGAAGGTGCGGCTTGGGGTAGTTGGCTATGCGCGCGCGCCTTTCCCGAACAGCGATGCGATGCAGGTCCTCAGCCAGCGGTGGCCGGGATCGTTGTTCCACCGCTTATGCCAGAACTGCCGGATGGTCAGCGGCGCAATCTTGAAAGGCAGCGGCAGGGCGGCGAGCTCGTTGGGCGCTGCGAGCGCAGCGGCGACCGAAGCGGATGTCACGGCAAGGAACGGGCTGTCGCGCAGGATCATGGGCACCGACAGATAGTGCTGGACTTCCGCTGCGACCCGGCGCCGGCTGGCCAATTTACCCAGCGCCTTGACGATGAACCGGTCTCCCATCGCGGGCGCGCGGACGACCACATGCGGTGCGGATAGAAATCCTTCCACGGTGAGTCCTTGGCGCACGACCGGGTTGCGCACGGAGGCCAGGCACACCAGGACATCGTCTTCTAGCCTTTGCTGCACGAAATCACGGTCGCCCAGCGGCAGCATGCCCAGCGCCAGGTCCGCGCGCCCAGTCTCGAGTTCAGTTCCGTATTGATCGCGCGGCACCTGGCGGCAGCTCAATCGCACGCCCGGTGCCCGTTCGTGCAGCCACGCGGTGAGCTTGGGCAGGAACATCAGCTCGCCGACATCGGTCATGAGCAGCCGAAATTCTCGTTCTGCCGATCTTGCATCGAAATCGCGCGCCTCCTCCAGCGCGCTGCGGATGAGTCCTAATGCGTTGCCTACGGGCTGGGCGAGGGCGGTCGCCAGGCTCGTCGGTTCCATGCCTTGCCGGGTCCGGACGAAGAGCGGGTCATTCAGCTGTTGGCGCAGGCGGTTGAGTGCGGCGCTGGTGGCCGACTGCGTCAGGCCCAGACGCGAGCCGGCTAGGGTGATGCTGCGTTCCTGCATGACAGCCATGAAAACCCGCAGCAAGTTCAGATCGAGCCGGCTCGCCATTACATCTATATCGTCAATAGTGGCCATGATCAGAATTTGTTTGAGTAATTCTCATGGCACCAATAGCATGTTTTCTCACCCGTTAGAAGTACTCGACAAAAGATAGGAGACATGGGGATGCGAGGCTGGGTCTATATGGCGATTGCGGCCGTCTGTCTGGCCGCGCAGGGCGGCGCGGCATACGGCGCCGATGAGTTTCCGACGCGAACGGTGTCGATCTACGTGGCCAACGCGCCAGGCAGCCAGGCAGATTTGCTCGCCAGGATCCTGGCGCAAGGCATGAGTTCCCGCTTGGGCAAGAACGTCATCGTTGAAAACCGTCCGGGCGTAGGCGGGTTGATTGCCGCACGGGCCACGGCGCAAGCCGAGCCCGACGGGTACACGGTCATGCTGGGAAGTTCGGGTGTAATGGCCATTAACCCGCACGTGTATGCGAGTGTTCCCTACGATGCCAGGAAGGATTTCGTCGGCCTGGCATTCGTGGCGTCTTCGCCGAACGTATTTCTGGTATCCGCCCAGAGCGAGGTTGCCGACCTGCGCGAGTTCGTCGGGATGGTCGGCAAGGCCGGACGCCCCGTCAACTATGGCTCGCTCGGTCCCGGCGCGACCACGAACATCGTGTCCCAGCTTTTCGGCCGCGAGGCGTCGCTGCCCATGACCGAGATTGCCTATAAGGGCGAGACCATCATCATCAATGACCTGGTCGCGGGCCGGCTCGACTTCTCGGTGCTGCCCATTTCTTCGACGCTGTCCTACATCCGATCGGGCAAGCTCAAGGCGTTGGCGGTCACCTCTGACAAGCGCACGAATCTGCTGCCGGAGCTGCCGACCACGGCCGAAGCTGGATATGGCTCAGTGCGGATGACGCAATGGTATGGCCTCTTTGCCCCGGCCCAGACACCGGAAGGCGTGGTGGCGAAGTTGGTCACCGCGGCCGAGGCCGCACTGGCTGATCCGGATACCCAGCGGCGGATCGCCCAGCTGGGCGTGGAGCCGGGGTCCCTGGACAGGCCGGCCTTCCTGCGGTTTTTCGCGTCCCAATACGAAGACTACGGAACGATAGTGAGGAGACTCGGGATCAAGATCGACTGAGCGGAGGTACACATGTTCTTGCGCAACACTTGGTACATGGTGGGATGGGCGGGCGAAATCGACGCCGGCATGCTGGCCCGGCGCATTGCCGATACGCCGGTCGTCCTCTATAGGCGGGAGGACGGCACCCCGGTTGCCTTGCATGACCGCTGTCCGCACCGCTTTGCGCCGCTTAGCCTTGGTCGGGTCACGGGGGATGCCATCGAATGCGGTTATCACGGCCTGCGGTTCGACGGCACTGGTAAATGCGTGGGCAATCCGCATGGCGACGGCAAGATTCCCCAGGCGGCCCAGGTACGGACATTTCCCGTGGTCGAGAAGTACACGCTGCTGTGGATATGGCTGGGTGAGCCCTCGCGGGCGGATGCCTCGCAGATTCCGGATTTTTCTTTCTTGGAAGATCCTGCACGGCGCCGCGTGGACGGCTATCTCCACGTCCGAGCCAACTACCAGCTCGAGACAGACAATTTGCTCGACCTCAGCCACACGCAATTCGTCCACGCCAACTTCCACTTCAGCGAGGCGATACTGAAGGGCAAGCACGAAGTCGTGCAAAGCGGGAACACGGTGCACAGCAATTTGTGGTGTCCCAATGGCGCGCCGTCTCCTTGGTTCGCGAAACGCATTCCTGGCTACGATGGCCGGTCTCCGGTCGACCAATGGATGGACATGCGTTGGGATCCGCCTTGCGTGCTGCGCCTGGACACTGGCATCACGCCGGCTGGTCGTCCGCGGGAAGAGGGCGGGCAGAGCTTTACCGCGCACATCCTGACGCCTGAGACCGAGACCACGACGCACTACTTTTTTGCGCACAGCAGAAACTTTCGCACCGACGATGCGGAGATGGACGAAGCGATTGCGCATTGGCAGCGCGTGGGCTTCGGCGAACAAGACAAGCCCATGCTCGAGGCCGTGCAGCGGGCCATGGGGACCACCGACCTGATGAGTTTGAAGCCTATTCTGCTGCCCATCGACACGGCGGCGGTCCGGGCCCGCCGTATCGTCAAGCGGTTGTTGGACGCGGAGCAGCAGGCAGGCGCCGGGGTTGCGCATGCGGAGGGGGCGCTGCAGTCGGCTTGATGCAGCCGCCGGGGGCGGCCCGTCGGCTTGGCCGCACGCCGAAGATTAGGCGTAGTGCGGGCGCAGAGTTGTGCTAATTTTTCGGCTCTGCCGCCGTCTTCCGCATACATGAACATACGCACGCAAAGCCTGGGTTTCGTCGTTGGTACGCTCAATCGCCGCATCGTTTGGCGCCTGGCGCAATTGACCGCTCCGCACGGCGTCATGCCGGGCCAATTTCCGGTGCTGCGGTGCCTCCGGGACGTGAAGGTTTCGACGCAAATGGAGCTGGCCCGCATGGTGGGCGTCGAACAGCCGTCGATGGCGGCGACGCTTTCGCGCATGGAGAAAAACGGGCTGATCGAGCGCGTGTCGGATGAGCAGGACGCCCGGCGCCGCCTCGTATCGTTGACCGAGCGCGGAAAGCAGATGCTGGCCGTGATGACCGAGTCGGCCGTCGAGGTCTACAAAGACGCCTGTGTCGGCCTGACCGAGGCCGAAGTCGCGGAATTCCTGCGGATAGGCGCGAAGATGATCGAGAACCTGCAGGACGAAAAATGACTTTCCCTGCCCCGGCGGCAACCTTGGGCTGGCAGTCACTGGGTCGGGCCGCGGCTCGTTGATGCCTGGCGTGCGTGTGTCTGGAACCGAATGTGCGCGGGGTGGACGCTGGCGAGAGGTGTCGCGCCAGACCGATTCAATGGGCCTGGTCCGCCGGGAAGGCGGCCTTTCTGAATGCACGCGGTGAAGTCCCATACCGTTGCCGGAACGTCCGGCTGAAATGGGTGATGTCGTTGAACCCCCAGAAGTAGGCGATCTCCCCGATGGAGCGCGCACGCAGCGAGGGGCTGGCCAGATCGGCGCGGCAGCGTTCCAGGCGTGTCTGCCAGATCCACTTCATGAGCGGCACTTCTTCGTCTTCAAAGAGTTCATACACGTAGCGCGTCGACAGGTTGACCGCGGCGGCGATGCGCGACGCATTCATTTCGTGGTCCTGCAGGTGGTCCCGGACGTAATCCTTGATGCGTTGTTTGTGCAGTGCGCGCAGGCGCGATGGGGGGACGCTGGTTCCCGATTCTGAGCCGGCCAGGCACGCGACGACCAGGAACGGCAGTGCATCGGCCAGGCGGTCCGCTTCCATGTCCGACAGGCGATCGGCCTGCACGACCAATTGGTCCATGGTGTGGCGCAGCACTGCGCCTGCGCCGTCCGTGGTGCATATGCGGCGCGCTGTGTGCAGTTCGATTTCCGGCATGATGGCGCGCAGCGCGCCGTGCTCGATGTAGAGGGAATGGGCCAGCACGTTTCCCGCTTCGATGAAGAACGGCTGGGCAGGATCGATGATGAACAGGTCGTCCGGTTCGATGCGGGTCTCGCGACCGTTCTGGTGGACGATGGCGACTCCCTCGCGGTGCAGCGATATGACAAGGCGCGAGCGCTGCCCCATGCCGTGCGGTGAACACGTCGTATGGGGCGTGAACCGGAGCGCCGCGAAGCGCAGGCGTTGGCCACTGTACCCTTTGACCTGCGTGCTGAAAGGGTGATAGGCGTTGCCTTTCACGGACAGGCCAACGGCGAACGCCTCTTCCATCTGCTTGCGGAAGAGTGCGGTGCCTGCGCGCTGCTTTTCACCATCGATGATGAACTGAAAGGCGGCCATGGAACGTTAACCTCCCTGCCCTATGAGTGGACAAAGAAACCCATGGAGTTTCGGTTGGTGTTGCCGGCCGCGTCAATTGGACCTTTTCCGTAGCCGTCCGGGAATGGGGGCGCCAACGCAACGAGCAGATGGCGCGGCCCTGGGCAACGGCGGCGCGCCAGTCCGCGCGTCGCGCAGGAGAGATCAATCCACGTCCCAGCCGCCCAGGCCTATGCCGGTGTACCAGTTGGACACGGCCTTGTAGTAAAGGCAACGGAAGGGGGCTGATCCCGCGACACCGTGCGCGACCAGCCAAGTGCGGATTTCTTCCGCGCCGTTTCCCGCCTCGTGCACATGGTCGGTGGCATGGCGGAGGAGGGCTTCGGGGTCGTTTGCTGCAAGTAGCGCCAGGAAGCGCCGGTCGAAGTCCTCGTTCAGCAAGCCCATGCGAGGTGTTGCGATGTCGTGGCTGAGCCCACCCGTCGCGAGCACGGCAACCCTTTCGGCTCCGTTGAACCGCCGCAGTGCATCGCCGATCATCGTGCCCCAGGCATAGGCCCTGTCCATCGTCGGAAGCGGTGGCTGGACGCAGTTGACGAGCACAGGCACCACGGGAACCTCGCCTGCAATGCCAGCCAGGTGCAAGGGAGTGATCACGCCGTGATCCAGGGTCAGGTCCATGGAGAGGGCGGGGTCGAAACCAGCTTGCAAGGCCTCTCCGACGAGATGGGCGCCGAGTTCCTGGTGTCCTGGGAGCACCTGCCGGTCCACTTTCAGCCAATGTTCCACAGGGGTCGGGTACGACGTCGCCGCGCCGATGCAGAATGCGGGAAGGTTATCGAGGAAGAAGTTGTGCAGGTGATCGTCGGATACGACCACGATCACGTCCGGATCGGCCCTGCGTATGGCCTGTCCCACCTGCAGGAAGGCCGCGAAGATCGCTTCCCGGTCCGTATCGGGAATGGCATCGGGAAAATTGAGCATGACCGGCGTATGGCTGACGGCATGCACGCTGACTATGCGGGCCACGTTATGCCTCCTCCTGCTTGCCCGCTTCCCGCATGGCTTGCACGAACACGGGCTCCGGTATGTGCAGGCCGAGGCAATGGGCCCGCAACAGGTACGGATTGACCCCCGCGAGATACATCGCGCCGATGTCGTTGTCCCGGATGGCTCGCTTGAGTTCGGCTGCGAGCGGGATGCCGGCCATGTAGGCGTCGGGGTCCTGCTTGTAGCGCTCCAGATGGTCCTCTCGGTGGTGGATGTCGAACAGGATGCGATTCATCCAGTAAGCGTCGGCCGTTGGGATGAGCTGCCGCCAGTTGCTCGGCATCAATGGCCTCCTTTCAGCTGCCTTGCCAGCCAGTTGACGATGGTGGGAAGGGTTTGCGGTGTCAGTCCCATGTGTCCGCCAGGGAAGAACCGGACTGTTTTCGGATCACCATGCTCAAGCAGCAAATGGATGTCAGCCACGGGACACTGGCGATCCTCCTTGCCGTTCACTAGCAGCAGTGGTGCGCAGGGGCGGTCCAGCAGGCCCTGGTCGAGGAGTGACAATCGCTTGAACGCGGCGACGTAGTCCTCGTCCGTTTCCACGCCCAGCATGCGCTTGCGGGTTTCGACCAGTTCCATGAGGTAGCTGTCCGGATAGCGCGATGCGGTGACCCAGTCGGGCTGGAACATGAAATGCGCGCCTCCTCCCCAGTTGACGGCACCCGCCAGGCGATCCGGAAGGAGATGGGCGAGTTTGGTTGCCCAGTAGCCTCCGAACGAGCGGCCTAGGCAGGCCACGCGCTCGGCGTCCAGGTCATTGCGGGTGCGCAGCCAATCGAGAACAGTGATGAACTGCCGTTCTGCATCCACGACACCGTGGACCGGGGATTCGCCGGTGCCGGCGTTGTCCATGGCGACCGTTGCGATGCCATGTGCGAGCACCAGGTCACTGGCGGCGGTCATCTGTTCCTTGCAGGCGTCCACGCCGCCCCACATCAGGACCACCCGCGGCCGTTCGACGCCGCGCGGACGCCGCAGCAGGACCGGCACCATCTTGCCTTCGCCGTCCCGGCCATCGAAGGGGACGACGATGCGCTCGATGGGGATGTCCCAGTACGAGGACGTGGCAAGGTAGGTCTCGCGTTCACGGATGGCGCAGTATTGCTTGGCGGGATGGTTGGGGCAGGGAAAACGGCCCATGAAGTAGGCGCCGCTGGCACGCTGGTACAGCTCCGCGGCGCGGGCGGTATCGCCGTCCCGGTGTGCCTGGCGCGCCTGTGCCTCCAGCCCATCGCCGATCTTTCCCCAGTAGGTGCCCCAGGACTCCCCGTCCAGGCCGGTCACCCCCTCGATCCACGCCGCGCCCTCGTCGGGGGGCAACGCATTCATGGGGTGGACGCGTGCCTTCCAGCGTTTGATCATCCAGGCCTTGGCTTCGGCAAGGGTCTTGGGGCGGCCAGAGACATCGGCGTCTACGGTGGCGCTGGTGGACTGCACGGTCACGGTCGTTCTCCAGGATTCGATGTTGAAACGAATGCATCGTCTCGATCGGATCCCATGATGTTCGCAGGCGGCGTCATGCTTGACTTGGCCCGGCGTGCACAGGAAGTTGATCGGTCGTGAAGGTTGATGCGAAGTTGTCTGGACGTGCGCTGAAGCTTGAGTGGGAGTCGGTCACTGCGGCCCAGGCGTTGACGGGCGCCGCTCCCTCTTGCGTAATTGCCGCGACTCATGCGTGACGGGGCCGGTGGCGCCGGTCACCATAGATGGAGCAGGCAAGAATGAGCAGCATCGGAAAGGTACTCGTGGTGGGGGGGGGCATCGGCGGCATGTCTGCAGCCATCTGTTTGCGCAGGAGCGATGTCGAGGTGCACCTGATCGACCTGGATCCCGAGTGGCGAGTGTACGGGGCGGGCATCACGCTGACCGGTCCCACGCTGCGCGCCTTCCGTGCCCTGGGGGTCTTCGACGAACTGGCGTCCCAGGCATATACCGGCCACGGCATCCAGGTCTGCAACATGGCGGGCGACCGCCTGAAGGTCGTCCCAACGCCGGTCGTCGGTGACCCGGACCTGCCCGGGAGCGGCGGAGTACTGCGTCCCGTGCTGCATGCGATCCTTGCACGCAGGACGCTGGACAGTGGCACCCATGTGAGGCTGGGCGTGACCGTGGACAGCCTCGCCCAGAACGAGGGCGATGTGACCGTGCGGTTTTCCGATGGCATGGAAGATCGGTATGACCTTGTCATCGGTGCCGATGGCATCTTTTCCCGGACGCGCACGCTGATCTTTCCGGACGCTCCAGGGCCCGAATTCACGGGCCAGTGCGCGTGGCGCCTCGTGATCCCGCGCGCACCCGGCATCGATCGCCGGCATTTCTTCCTTGGCGGGCCGGTCAAGGTGGGGCTGAACCCAGTCTCGGCCTCCGAAATGTACATGTTTCTCCTCGAGGCCTTGCCTGCGCCGAACCGTATTGAGGATGCCGACCTGCATCTCAGGCTGGCAGAACTGATGCAGGGGTATGGAGGCGTGCTGGCCACCATTCGGGAGCAGCTCAACGAGTCTTCCCGTATCGTCCGGCGCCCCCTGGAGGGGTTCCTGCTGCCTGCGCCGTGGTTCAGCGGCCGGGTCGTGCTGATCGGCGACGCCGCGCATCCGACCACGCCACAGTTGGCGTCAGGTGCCGGCATGGCGATCGAGGATGCGCTGGTGTTGAGTGAGGAACTGGCCCGCCAGGGCGAGGTGCCGCGGGCGCTCGAGCGGTTCATGGAGCGCCGGTATGCGCGCTGCCGCCTGGTGGTGGAGAACTCGTTGCAGATCGGGCGCCTGGAGCAGCAGAGGGCACCCATTGAAGCCCAGGCTGCCCTCGTCGAGGAGTCGCTGGCCGTCCTGGCAGAGCCGATCTGACGACCGGGTCATGTGCCGCCGGCTTCGCCGCGGGAGGCACTTGGCCTTTCAGGACGCCAGGCTCATTCGATCTTGGTTCCCGTTTCGCGGACGACGCGCTCCCACTTCTGCATTTCCTTCTTCACCATTGCGGCAAACGCTTCTTGCGAGATGTCGGACGTTTCAAAGCCGACGTTGGCGAGCTTGGCGCGCACGTCTTCGGCTCTGGCCGCAGCCGACAGTTCACTGCGAATCTTCTCTATGACCGGGGCTGGCGTGCCGGCAGGGACCCAGGCGCCGACCCAGGATTCGTCCTCGAAGTCGGTGAAGCCGGCTTCCCCGATGGTGGGCACGTTCGGCACGGCGGGACTGCGCTTCTTGCTCGTCACGGCCAAACCGACGAGCCGGTCGGACTTGATCAATGGCACGGCAGGGGGCAGGGCCGTGGCGGAAAGCGCAACTTCGTTCGCCATGGTGGCCTGCATCGTGGCCGGGATGCCCTTGTACGGTACGTGCGTGACGGGAACCTTGGCGAGGATCTTGAACAGGTATTCGGCCGACATCTGAGGTGTCGTTCCATATCCCGGTGATCCGTAGTCCAGGTCCTTGGTCGCGCGGGCCCGCTCCACGGCATCCCTCAGCGTGCGGATTCCGCTCGTGGGGCTGGTCACCAGGATATTGGGTGCCGTGGCGAGCAGTGCCACCGGGATGAGGTCCCGCTCCGAGTCGTAGCCCGTGTCCTTGTAGAGGTAGGGGGTGACCGCAAACGCGGTGGAGCTGACGAGGACCGTATAGCCATCCGCCGGTGACTTGGCTGCGGCCTGGATCGAAATCAGGGCCCCGGCGCCCGCGCGGCTTTCGACGACCACGGCGTGACCGGAGCTCTCGGTGATCTTCTGGGCGAAGATTCGGCCTATGACGTCCTGCGGGCTGCCGGTCGATGCGGTAATGAACTTGATGGGTTTGCTTGGATAGGGTTGCGCGAGCGCCGCGAGGGGAGCGCCCAGCAAGACTGCGACGCCAAGTATCGCTGTACGGGCATTCAGGGCCATCACCGTCTCCGATTTATGTGTTTGTGTCGTGAGTGAATAGCGGCCTGGCTCGTGGATGTCCTGCCTGGACGGTCCAGGGCCTGGGCTATTCTAGGCAGACGGTGGATGGCGATAGTGTGCTGTTCGTGCGCGATAAGTTGATCGTCATGGAACCCCTGGTGCAGGGGGCCATGACGTGGGTTCGTGACATGACGAAAAGCGGCCGGTAGGCGCGAATGCCCTGCCCGACCGACCATTCACGCCAGGGTGGTAAGGCCGCAAGGCGTCATTGCAGCTTGATGCCCGCCTCGGCCACCACCTTCTTCCATTTCACCGTTTCTTCCTGCACGAAGCGGTGGAGCTCCCCAGGGGTGCTGCCGGCGACTTCCAGCCCTTGCGTTTGCGCCCGGGCCCGGAGCTCGGGCAGGGCCAGCGCCGTCCGGATCTCGGCGCTCAGCTTGTCGACGATGGGTTGGGGCGTCCCCTTGGGTGCGAAGATGCCCACCCAGGTATCGGCCGAGAATCCTGGCACGCCTGCTTCAGCCACGGTGGGAACGTCCGGCAGGGCCGGCGAGCGGCGGGTGCCGGTCGTGGCCAGGGCCTTGAGCTTGCCCGAGTTGACGAGCGGAATGGATGCGGTCAGGTCCATGAACCCGATGGGCACGCGACCGCCGATGATGTCTTGCAGCGCCTCGGGCGTGCCTTTGTAGGGAACGTTGCGCATGTCGAGGCCGGTAGCTTGGCGGAACAGTTCGGCTGCCAGGTGATGACTCGTGCCTACGCCGTTGGTGGCGTAGGTCAGTGCACCGGGCTGCGCCTTGGCCCGCTCGATGAGGTCCTTGATGCTATGGATCCCGGCCTGGGGGTCGGCGACGACGGCGACAGGTGCCCGCGCGACCATGGAGATGCCGACGAAGTCTTTCGCAGGATCGTAGTCCAGTTTGTAGAGGTTGGGGTTGATCACCAGCGCTCCCGTGACCCCGACCAGCAGGTTGTAGCCGTCGGCAGGAGCCTTGGCGACGTAGCGCGTGGCGACGTTGCCGGCCGCGCCGGGACGGTTCTCGATCAGGAAAGGCTGATTCAGCTGGGCCTGCAACCTTTCGGCCATGGCGCGGGTAATGGTGTCGGCCGAGCCGCCGGGTGGGAAAGGCAGTGCCAACTTGACCGGACGGTCGGGGTAGTTGGCGGCCGGATCCGCGTAAGCGGCGGGCGCCAGCAGTACGCCAGCAATGGCCAGGCATGATGCGAAGCCGCGCGCAGCGATGAAAGTCATAGTTGTCTCCTCGTTATTTCGTGGCTACGACTGCTCAAAAAGATGCGCCTGCGCCGCGGCGCGCGCCCTCGTGCAGGGGACGCGCCGCGGCGCAAGCGGACGTGAACGTGATCAGGCTGCGTCTTTGAAGTGGGGGATGACCTCCTCTGCGATGGCCTGCATGTTGGCGCGCACCATGTCGTCGGGCATGGTGCCGAACTGGGTCTTGGTCAGCGTCGTGCCAAAGCCCGCCAGTTCCTGGTACTCGGCCAGTTTCTCGCGTACGGTGGCCGGGCTGCCGATGATGACCAAGCCAGATTTCACCAGGTCTTCCGCCGACTGCGGCTTGGAACCCACTGCGCGCGTCGACTTGATGCGCTTCATGGCTTCGATGTTGGTGTAGCCCGGCGGCAGCAGCATTTCCATAGGCATCTTCAGCAGGCGCGTCATGAGTGCTTCCAGGTGCGGCTTGGCTTCGGCCATCGCGCGTGCATCGGTTTCGGCCACGTAGATGCAGTTCGACCACGCGAGTTGGTCCTGGCTTGCCTCATAGCCGGCCTTGCGCGCTTCCTCCCGGTACATGTCGAAGAATTTCTTGACCGTGAGGATGGGGCTCAGGGTCTGGCAATAGGTATACCGGCGTTCCGCGGCCCAGCGGATCGTGCTGCTCGATCCCTGCGAAGGCACCCAGATTGGCGGATGGGGGGCCTGGTAGGGCCGGGGCCACGGGTTCACGTACTGGAATTGGTAGTACTTGCCCGTGTAGGAGAACGGTCCAGGTTCGGTCCATCCCCGCACGATGAGGTCGTGTGCTTCGAGAAAGCGCGCCTGCGATTCGGCCGGGTTGATGCCCATCGCGTGGTATTCGGCGCCGATGCCGCGTACGAAACCAGCGATGAAGCGGCCCCGCGTCAGGTTGTCCAGGATGGCGAATTCTTCGGCCACCATCAGCGGATTGTTCAGTAGCGGCAATGCGCGGCCCAAGACGGCGATCTGCGCCCGTTTCACGCTGCGGGCCAGTGCGCCGGCCAGCACGCCCGGGATCGGCATCATGCCGTAGGCGGTTTGGTGGTGCTCGTTCAGGCACACCCCGTCGAAGCCGAGGCGATCCGCGAATTCCATCTGGTCCAGATACTCGTGGTAGAGCTCTGCACCCAGCTTCGGATCGTAGTGGCTATTAGAGAACGTCACCCACGCCGAACCGTTTTTCTGGATCGCTTCCAGGTCCGCATGGCGATAGGGCATCAGGTGGAAATTGAAGAACTTCATGCGGGGCTCCCGATCGAGGCGGTGAATCGTGTCAGCGCGGCCACGGTCTCGGCCGTGCGTTCGAGATGCGGTGCATGGCCGCACTCGCCGAGTTCGACCAGGTTGGCGCGGGCGATGCGGTCGCGCCAGGAGCGGCCGTATTCAGCGGGGAGGATGCGGTCATTCGCACCCCAAAGGACGAGCGTCGGAACGGTGATGCGGTGCAGCCATTTGGCGAGGTCCGGGTCGTGGCCACGGGGCTGCCACGTCAGGCGTGCCGTGATCTCCTTATTGCGCACGGCCAGGTCCAGCTCTTCTTCGGTCGGCTTGCGCTCCAGCACCTTCTCGGCCAGGGCCGGGTCGTGATAGGTGTCGCGCACCAGCTCTTCGTCCGTGCGCAGGAATACGTCGATCGTGGGCACGCCCGGCACGTGGATGCCCTGGGCCGAGATCAGGGTGAGCGAGGCCAGCGCATGGCCGTTGCGCACGGCCAGTTCCGCCGCGATCCAGCCGCCCAGGTCGTATCCGACCAAGTGCACCCCGCTCAGCTTCTGCTGGTCGAGGTAGTCGAGATAAAAGTTCGCGAGATCCCGGACGTTGTCCAGCCACGGGGGCACGGGGCTGCCGCCGTAGCCGGGGTGTTCGGGCGCATGGCAATCGTAGTGCGCGGCGAGCGCCTCGACCAAGGGCTGCGATTCGGCCAGCCCGGCCGGCCCGTGCAGGAACAATAGCGGCTGGCCTCGGCCGGCGCGCGAAATGCGCAGCGCAGTATCGCGCACGCGCAAGGTTGACGCGTCCATTGCGGTCATGGATGTCTCCTCGATGGAACGGTGTCGGCAGCGCCGCTTCAGGCGGCAGCGCGTACCGCGCTAGGGTTGCAAGCCTGGTGGGCGCGCATGCGATGGGCGAATTCGAAGACCTCACGGCCCAGCGTGCGCAGTTGTTCGTCAACGCGGGCGTCGATGCACCGACCGTCTGGCGCGAACGCCGGCTCGGTGCCGCCGATGCAGACGCCGAGGGGCGTGGGCCAGCCGCGCAGCGCATGCACGATGTCGCGCAGCGCGCCCAGCGTGGTGACGGCGCCTTGCCAGCCAGCCGCGTTCGCGATGCAACCCACGGCGCGCCCGCTCAGGTAGGGGCGGGCGTCGTTGCGCAGGTCTTCGACATAGTCCAGCGCGTTCTTGATGAGACCGGACAGGCTGCCGTGGTAGCCAGGCGAAGCGATGATGACACCGTCGGCGCGCCGCAGCTCGGCGACGAGGCGCAGTGCGGCCGGCGTGCGGCTCGGGTCGTGCGGTGCATACATCGGCAGGACCAGATCGTCGCCCGTGAGCAGGACGACTTGTGCGCCCGCTTCGGCGACCGCGTCGAGCGCATGGCGCAGGGCGCGTTCGGTGGACGAGTCGGGACGGGTGGTGCCGCCCAGGGCCACCACGCGTAGCGGGGAGGGGTTCATGCCTGTCTCCGTCGTTTAATACATAGCTAGCTATGTATTACGCTCTCCGGCGCGCGAAAAGTCAAGTGGCGCCAATGCAGCAGAACGGCGTCAGTCCGCCAGGCCCTTGCTCCATGACTTCGGGGTCTTGGCCCATTCCTTGAGGAATTCGAGGAAAACCTGGACCCGCATGGGCAGATTCTTGCGCGAAGAGTAAATGGCGTAGACGTCCAGGCCCGAAGGAACATAATCGGGAAGGACGACCTGCAGTTCGCCTCGTTCGATTTCTTCTGCCACCATGTAGTACGGATGCATGGAAATGCCCATGCCGGCCAGCGCCGCTTCCTTCAGCGCATCGCCGAAGTCCGAGCGCAGCGGGCCTTGGACGCGGACGGAGACCGGCCCTTCCGGCCCCTTGAAGTTCCAGGTGGCGGTAGGCGATTTGTTCCAGTTGACCAAGCATTTGCAATGCTGGAGATCGCTGGGATGTGCCAGCGGGCCGGTCTTGGCGAGATAGGCCGGGGAGGCGACCAGCGCTTGGGGGGCTTGGGCGAGCGGAATGGCGATGAAGCTCGCGTCCTTCAGGACGGGCACGATGATGATGCCCACGTCCAGGCCTTGCTCGACGAAGGTTTCCTGTTTACGGACCGTGAGCAGGCTGAGTGCGATCTGGACGTCAGGGTAGCGCTCGTGGAATTCATAGATGACGGGCAGCAGGCGCTGCGTGCCGAAGGCGGGAGGCACGCCCACCCTCACGACGCCGGAGACGTCGCGCGACAGATCGAGCACGGATTCGCGCAGGTCGTCGTAGCGCTTGAGGAGCTCCAGCCCGTTCTCCAGGACTTGCAGTCCCGCCGGCGTCAGTCCGAGCTGCTTCGTGGTGCGGTTGAGCAGCTTGACGCCCAGCGACCGTTCCAGCCACGCGACCTGTTTCGTGCAGGTGGCCCGGGATACGCCGAAATGTTGGGCGGCGCCGGCGAAGCTATTGCGCCGGGCCACTTCGACGAACATGCGTAGGCAGCTGAGTTGATCCAAGCCCGCGTCCTTGATCGTTTCTTCTTGGGAAATTTCAAATTTAGCACCGCTGCCTTGTTGATCAGCGCCTGCGCACGAATAATCCCCTCGTTCATTGTTTCGAAACCGACATCACCCCTATTCCGGCGCCATGCCGTTGCTGAGCACAGGGCGTCCGTCCTATATATCCGGAGACTCGTCATGTTCCAACCTCCCTCCTCCTTCGCCCGCCGTCGATTCGCCGCCCTGGCGTTCGCGTTCGCCGCGGCTGGAACCGTGGCCGCGCCCGCGGCCGCGCAGAATTTCCCGACCCATCCCCTGCGCATGGTCGTGGCCTATGCCCCGGGCGGCGCGACCGACATCGTTGGTCGCATGTTCGCCCAAGAAATGTCCGAAATCCTGGGGCAGTCCGTCGTGCTCGAGAACCGGGCCGGCGGCGGCACGTTGGTGGGCACCGAGTCGGTCCGGCGTTCCGCGCCGGACGGCTACACGCTGTTGTTCGGCACCAATGCCTTCGTGATCACGCCGTTGCTGCACGACACCAAGACTTACGACCCGGTGGTGGACTTCCAGCCCATCGGCCAGGCAACTGTGCAATCGCTGGGCATTCTCGTGACGCCCGGCCTCAAGCTTCGCACGGTCAAGGAGTTCATTGAGTACGCCAAGGCCAATCCGGGCAAGATCAATTTCGCCTCGTCGGGCAACGGCTCCGCCCAGCACTTGGCCGGCGAGGCCTTTGCCAAGGCCGCCGGAATCAAGATGGTGCATGTCCCGTACAAGGGCACGGGTCCCGCCATGGCGGACCTGCTGGCCGGGCGGGTCGACGTCATGTTCAGCTCGCTGGTCGGCAACATGGAACATGTTGCCGAAGGCAGGCTGGTGCTGATCGCGACGACGGGCTTGAGCCGTTCGCCCGCCACGCCCAATGTGCCGACCGTGGACGAAAGCGGGCTCAAGGGCTTCCAGGCCGAAACCTGGCAGGCTATCCTTGCTCCCGCCGGCACGCCTGGGCCGGTGGTCCAGCGCTTGAACGAAGCCTTGGTCAAGGCCGGCAAGTCGCCGAAGATCATCCAGACGCTGGCTGCGCAGGGAATGGAAGTGCGCACCACGTCCGCCGAGGAACTGCGTCAACTGCTCGTGCGCGACACCACGCAATATAAGGCGTTGCTGCAGGAGACCAAGAACACGCTGCAATAACGCGGGGTTGTTGCCAGAAACTCGTCTTGCCCGTGCGGCAAGACGAGTTTTTTTATTTAGTTTCCGAAGCGGCGCTGTCCACGCTTTTCTTCTACCAGCCAGCGTCCGTCTGCTGCCCGGGAGAGGCGTTCGCGATAAAACGTGATGGACAGGGGCGGTGGCAGGGGCACGGGGCCAGTCGGCGCGGCCGGCGCATCGACCCGATAGACCAGCGTCATGTAGCGCGCACAGGCACGGTCCGGCGCCTCGACGTCAATGACGAGGTTCTGCACCAGATGGGCCGTGGTGCGCCCGGCAGGGCGATCCGCCAATGCCTGGCGGACTTCGGCCGGCCCCTGCAGGGCCCGGCCCTGGCGATGCCAGACGCCTCGTTCGGCCATGCAGGCCGCGACGGCGTCGAAATCGCCGCCGTCCAGGGCGAGGTAGAAGCCGTGGATGGCTTGTTGGCAGCCGGTCACGGCGGCCCAGCGTTCGAGATCGGTCATGGTCATCCTTGGACGAAGGGGTTGCGCAGGGTACCCAGTCCCGTGATCTCGACCTCCACCACGTCGCCCGCCCGCAGGTCGGGCGATTGGCCGTCGGTGCCCATCCATACGACGTCCCCTGGGTAGAGCGTCAGGTACTTCGTCATGGCGCACAGGAAAGTCGGGATGTCGAAGATCATCGCGGCCGTCGCGAATTCCGTGGTGCACTTGCCGTTTACACGCACGCAAGTCCGGGCGGCACGCAGGTCGAACTCGGTTTCTATCCAGGGCCCCATGGGCTTGAACGTATCGGCATTCTTGGCGCGCCAGAACGTGCGGTCCGAGCGTTGCCAATTGCGTTCGCTCACGTCGTTGCCGATGGTGTAGCCCAGCACGCAGTCCATGGCATTGTCGGGCGTCAGGTGCCGGGCTTGTTTGCCGATCACGACCACCAGCTCGCCTTCATAGTGGATCGTCCGCGCGTCGGGCGGTATGACCACCTCGTGCCCGTGCGGTACCAATGCGTTATTGGCGCGGTAGCCGATGTCTGCCTGCTTGGGCAGCTGCGGTTCCTCGCCCCGCTTGCGGGCCGCCTCGGTGGCATGCTCGGCGTAGTTGAGGCCGGCACAGTAGAAGGTGCGCGGGATGACCGGCACTTCCAGTCGCACGCTTTGGAAATCGACCCATTCGTCCGTGCGGACGTATCCGTCGAAGGGGGAGCCTTCGACCCGGTTGACCCGGTCGTCTTCGACGAGGCCGTAATGGGTGCCTTGGCTATCGGTGAATCTTATCCAGCGCATGGAGGGTTCTCTTGATGGGTTTTGTCGTTACGGCTGCGTCGAAAAGTGCGGCGGCGCCAACAGGCTCGCGTCGATATCCTCGATGCGCCGGGCCCCGCACAATTTCATGGCGCGCACCAGTTCCTCGGTCAGTATCTGCAAGGCCCGGTGCGCGCCGGCGTCACCGCCGGCCACCGCGCCGTATAGCGTGGCCCGGCCGACCAATACCCCCTCGGCACCCAGTGCCCGGGCCTTGAGAATGTCCACGCCGCGCCGCACGCCGCCATCGAGCCACACCGGGATGCGGCCTGCCACTGCCCGGACGACGCCGGGCAGCGCATCGAGCGTGGCGCATGCGCCATCCAGCTGGCGCCCGCCATGGTTGGAGACCACCACGGCATCGGCGCCGAGCTGCACCAGCTTCTCGGCGTCGTCCGGCCGCAGCACGCCCTTGACGATGAGCTTGCGTGGCCATCGGTCGCGAACCTGGGCCAGGCGGTCCCAATCGAACGACGGGTCGTAGTTGCGGCCCACGGCCGAGGCCAAGCCAGCGACTGTCGTGACGTCGCGCTGCAGGCCGATCAGGTTCTTGTTTACCGGCATGCCGTGCCGCAGCAGCGAAAACGCCCAGCGAGGATGCATTGCAACGTCGCCGAAGCTGCGGTAGGTAAGCCGGAACGGCGTGCGGAATCCGTTGCGGACGTCGCGTTCGCGTTTGCCGCCAACGGGCAGGTCGACGGTGATGACTAGGGCTTCGTAATCGGCGGCGCGCGCCCGCTCGATCAGCGAATGGAAAAAGTCCTGGTTCTTCAGCACATAGGCCTGGAACCAGAGGCGGCCGGGCGCGATGCGCGCCACTTCTTCGATGGAAGCGGTGGCGCTGGTCGAGAGCGTATAGGGGATGCCGAACTGTGCCGCTGCCTTGGCAATGGCCAAGTCGCCGCCGTGCCGTCCGTAGCCTACGCCCCCGGTGGGCGCGATGGCGAGCGGAAAGCCGGCCGGCGCCCCCAAGGCGGTGCACCGGGTCTGGACCTCGGCGACGTTCACCAGGGTGCGCGGCAACAATCGCACGCGCTCGAAGGCACGGCGATTGTCGTTCAGGGTGAGCTCGTTCTCCGCGCCGCCGTCGAAGAAATCGAAGACCAGCCGGGGCAGGCGGCGGCGCGCCGCCTCGCGCAGGCCATCGATGGATTGGGCGCGGGCGATGTTCCGGTCGAAGAAACCCATGGCGCGCTCAGTGTTGGGCAGCGTCGCGCGCCGGTCGGAGTGCAGCCGGCAGGAATGACGGATCGAAAATGCGGTCAGCCAGCACCTGGCAGCGCTTGATCAGGCGATGTTCGTGCGGCAAGTAGTCGGGCCAGGCAGCGTGCAGCGTGCCGATGTGGTCCCACATTAATACATCGCCTTCGGTCCACTCGTGCGTGTATTGGTACTTGGGCTGCAACTGGTGGGCGAACAGCCGTTCGAGCACTTCGTCGCTTTGCTGCGCGTCGAGTTCGTTGATGCGGATGGCGTAGCCCGGATTGCAGTACAAGACCTTGCGGCCGGTAATGGGGTGGTCCAGGAACACCGGATGCGTGGAGGGCGGGCGCTTGGCGCGTTGCTCAGGGGTGAGGGGCGGCCGCGTGCTGCCCGGGCGCGAACGCATGTTCTCCCAGAACTTGTTGAAGTCGTGGGTGGCGGTGGCGTTGGCGAGCAGCTGCTTGAGGTCTTCGGGCAGGTCGTCGTAGGCGGCGTGCATGTTCGCGAAGCTAGTGGATCCCAGCGCGCGGCCGTCCCGGCGCGGCACCTTGATCGCGTACAAGACGTTCACGAAGCCGACGGTCGCGTTGTACGACATGTCGGTATGCCAGTCCTGCCCGGCGTCGGCAATGCCTATCGGTTTCCCGTTCTCGACGATATTGGAAAGAATGCTCACTTCAGGGATGCCCGGCTCGTTCGCATCCGAGACGGTGCGCTGGAGGCCGCCGAAACGCGCCGAGAAATCCCGCAAGTGCGCCGGCGTGATGGATTGCCGCGGGAAGCGCAGCACGCCGTGCCGGCCGAGCGCTTCCAGCAGCGCTGCGAAGTCTTCGTCGGACAACGGGCGGGAGAGGTCCAGCCCGAGTACGTCTGCGCCAAGTATTTTTCCGGTGGGAACGATATCCAGCATGATGATTCCTGTCTGCCTGTTCGATGGCGAAATGGTAGGCAGCGGCGGGCCATTTGGACATCCTCGGGGCGCAAACTTGTTATTTCCCGATGAGAAACAACTGAATGGGGAAGCGAGCATGGCCCCTGGTAAACCCTAGGTCAAAACTGCTTGTGGACGATCCGGGCCGGCGATAGTATTTCGAAAAGATAATATGTTTTATAAAAGATGGAGTGGAGCATGGCCCGCTACGATGCCTATCGAGAAGAGGTGCTCGGCCGAGCGAACGTGAGCGACACGCCGGAGCTGGTGTCGTACTACGAGGAACTGGCCAAGTTCGAAACCGGCGCGCTTTGGACGGTCGCGAACAAAATCGAGCCATGGCAGCCGCAATCGGATTCGGTGCCGGTGCTCTGGCGATATAAAGACCTGAGGGAGCACGTCCTGCGTTCGGTGGACCTCGTCAAGCCCGAGCAGGCCGGGCGGCGCGTGATCTACTTGAATAATCCGGGACGCCGCGAAGTGTCGGCGGCGGTCGGCTGGCTCTATTCTGGCCTGCAGGTCATGCATCCCGGGGAGGTCGCGACGGCGCATCGCCATTCCTCCAGTGCCCTGCGGTTCATCATGGAAGGCCGCGGCGCCTACACCATCGTCGATGGCCACAAGATGACCCTGGGCGCCAACGATTTCGTATTGACGCCTAACGGCACCTGGCATGAACACGGGGTCAGCGAAGACGGTACGCCCTGCATCTGGCAAGACGGCCTGGACATTCCCCTCGTCAATGCCCTGGAGGCGGGCTTTTACGCCGTCCATCCCGATCTGCACCAGGCCGTGACTTTCCCGGTGAACGATTCCACGGCGTCGTGGGGCGGTGCCGGGCTCCGTCCCTATGGCGACAGCTGGAGCAAGCCGTATTCGCCGCTGTTCAAGTACGAGTGGGAGCCTACCTACGAGGCCTTGCGCCGCTACGCGGCCACCACGGCAGGCAGCCCGTACGACGGGGTGATCATGAACTACGTGAATCCCGCCACGGGCGGACCGGTCATGTCCACCATCGGCGCCAGCATGCAAATGTTGCGGCCGGGCGAGAAAACCAAGGCTCATCGCCATACCGGCAGCTTCATCTACCAGGTTGCCAAGGGCAAGGGGTACTCCGTCATCAACGGGCGGCGCTTCGACTGGGAAGAGCGGGACATCTTCTGCGTGCCCTCCTGGGCCTTCCATGAGCATGCCAATGCGTCCGAAAGCGAGGATGCGTGCCTGTTCTGTTTCAACGATTTGCCGGTCATGCACGCGCTCCGGCTTTATTGGGAAGAGGCCCTGGTCGACAACGACGGCCATCAACCGATAGTCGCCTAGTCTTTCCTCGCGGGCGCGGCCCGCTTTCTTTCAACCGCTTGTCGTATATCGCGGGCTTCGGTCCGCAGGGATTCTTGTCGCCTCGTGCGACCTACGGAGTAGAAAAAATGCGTCTTGTGACTTATCGCACCGCCGTTGCCGAAGCAGCCAAATTAGGTGCCGTGGTGGGCGATCGCGTGATCGACCTGGAACGCTTGGGTTCGGCAGCCGGCGTGCCGCTGCCTGGCGACATGCTGGCCTTCATCGATCTCGGGCCCGATGCGGTGAATGCGGCCACCGGGCTGTTGAAGTCGTACGAGGGCAAGTGGCCGGTCGGGACCTCGATCCCGCTCGAAAACGTTCGCCTGCTGGCGCCGATTCCGCGTCCCCGCAAGAACATATTCGGCATCGGCCTCAATTACGTCGAGCACGTGGAAGAGTCCAGCCGTTCGCTCGACACCTCAAAAGATCTTCCCACCAAGCCGGTCATTTTTTCCAAGCCGCCCACCAGCGTGATCGGGCCGGGCGAGGCCATCGAGCACAACGCCAAGATCACCCAGCAATTGGATTGGGAGGTCGAGCTCGCCGTGATCATGGGCCGGCGCGCGCAGCGCGTGGCTGAGGCGGACGCACTCAATTACGTCTTTGGCTATAGCGTCATGATTGACATCAGTGCGCGCGACTGCCGACGCGCCGGGCAGTGGATCTATTCGAAAGGGCAGGACACCTACGGACCGTTCGGCCCCTGCATCGTCACAGCCGACGAAATTCCCGATCCGCACGTCCTCGACCTCTCGCTCACGGTCAATGGCGTGACCAAGCAGAGCTCGAACACTCGCCACATGCTGTTCAAGGTGCCGCATCTCATCGCGGATATCAGCGCGGCGATGACACTCGAAGCCGGCGACATCATTGCGACGGGTACGCCCGAGGGAGTGGGCGCCGGCCGCAACCCGCAAGAGTGGCTGTGGCCGGGCGACGTAGTCGAGGCCACGGTGGAGAAGATCGGCACCCTGCGTCATCCGGTGGTAGCCGTCTAGCCGGGCTTTCACGCCGGGCCGGCGCGTACTGCATGTCGGCTCGATTCCGCCTCGTTGCGGGCTTTCCAGTAGTTGCGGTACATCCTTGGGGAACGACCATATGATCTCGACTAGGATCCGGGGCGTGCTCTGCGCGCTTCTCGTTGCAGGTACCGGCGTCGCTCAGGCTCAAGCGCCGGTCAAGATAGGATTCATCACGACCCTCTCTACGCCAGCAGGCTATATCGGGGAGGACGAACGCGACGGCTTTAGCCTCGCGATCAGGCAAGGCGGCGGTAAGTTGGGCGGCGTGCCCGTGGAGCTGGTGATCGAGGACGACGCTCTCAAGCCTGCCAATGCGAAGCAGGCCGCGGACCGCATGTTGCAATCGGGAATCAAGCTCTTTACGGGCGTGAACTTCTCGAACGTGCTGGCCGCCGTGGCGCCGGGCGTGTTGCGCGAAGGCGCTTTCTACGTGAGCGTCGAGAAAGGCAAGGTAGTGTGGGCCGGCAGCCCCGGCGAACTGTCTGCCCAGCCCGAACTGGCTCAACGCTATCTCGGCCTTTGATTTCACAAGGACTGAACATGCTGACGCTCCCCCGCTTCAAGGCCGCCGCGGTGCAGGCCGCCCCGGTTTACCTGGACACCGACGCCACCGTCGAGAAAGTCTGCGCGCTTATCGAGGAGGCGGCAGGCAACGGCGCCTCGCTCGTCGCTTTCCCTGAAGTATTCGTGGCGGGTTATCCGTACTGGAACTGGATCATGACGCCTATCGAGGGCAGCCCATGGTTCGAGAAACTGTGCCGCTGCGCAATCGAGGTTCCCGGCCCGGAGATCCGCCGCATCGCCGCCGCCGCCCAGGCATGCGGGGTGCACGTGGTGATCGGCGTGAACGAGCGCGCAACACACGGGGTCGCCACGATCTACAACACGCTGGTGACGATAGGCCCCGACGGCAAATTGCTGGGCCGCCACCGCAAGCTGGTTCCCACCTGGGCCGAAAAGTTGACGTGGGCAAATGGCGACGGATCGTCGCTGCGCGTGCACGATACCGCCATTGGCAAGCTGGGGGCGCTCGCATGCGGCGAGAACACCAATACCCTCGCGCGTTTCGCGCTCCTCGCCCAGGGCGAGCTGGTGCACGTTGCGAGTTACATCTCCCTGCCGGTTGCCCCCGCCGACTACGACATGGCCGAAGCCATCAAGGTGCGCGCCGCGGCCCACAGCTTCGAAGGCAAGGTCTTCACCATCGTGTCGTGCTCGACCATTTCCGAGGAAATCGTCGAGGCAATGGCGGCTACCCATCCTCACACCCGCGATTTGCTGCGTCGTTCCAATAGCGCGTTCTCAGGCGTGCTCGGCCCGGACGGGCGCGTGATCGGCGAGCCGCTGATTGACCGCGAGGGCATCGTCTATGCCGATATCGATCTTGCCTGCTGCATCCAGCCCCGCCAGATGCACGACATCATTGGCCACTACAACCGCTTCGATGTGTTTGACCTGCGCGTGAATCGCCGCTCGCAGCAGCCGGCGCAATTCTTGGACGACGACGCGTTGCGCGATGAGTTCCCGGAGGCGCCCGCGGTGCCTCATCCGACATCTACCGAGGTATGAATCCATGATTCCCGTGCCAAGCCGCGCCCCCGGCGCGCCCATCAAGATTGGCCAGATCGTTCCGTCGTCCAATACGACGATGGAAACCGAGATTCCGGCCATGTTCCGCATGCGCGAGGCCGTGGCGCCCGAGCGCTTCACCTTCCACTCCAGCCGCATGCGCATGAAGAAAGTGGTCAAGGAGGAACTCGAAGCCATGGATCGCGACAGCGACCGCTGTGCGATCGAGCTGTCCGATGCGCGCGTGGATGTGCTGGGTTACGCCTGCCTGGTGGCCATCATGAGCATGGGCAAGGGCTATCACCGCGTGTCCGAGGCGCGCCTGCACCAGCGCACGGCCGAGAACGGTGCCCCTGCGCCCGTGGTCACCAGCGCAGGCGCCCTGGTCGAGGGGTTGCATGCCTTGGGCGCCAAGCGGGTGTCGGTGGTCTGCCCATACATGAAGCCGCTGACGCGCCTCGTCGTGGAATACATCGAAAGCGAAGGCATCGAAGTCAAGGACTACGTCGCGCTCGAGATCCCGGATAACCTGCAGGTGGCGGCGCAAGACCCGGCGCGCCTGCTCGAGATCTACAAGCGCCTCGATCGCGGCAACATTGACGCCCTGGTGCTGTCGGCCTGCGTCCAGATGCAATCCCTGCCGTCTATCCAGGCAGTACAGGATGAATCGGGCATTCCCACGGTTTCCGCCGCGGTGGCGACTTCCTGGCAAATGATGCGAAAACTGGGCCTGTCCACCAACGTTCCGGGTTGCGGCGAATTATTATCTGGGAAGTATTGATTCACCGCTCCCCAAGGGGCGGAGCTTGCCCAGGAGACGATGCTTGAAACCAAGAGTCAAGGCCACCCGGCAGAGCCCCGAACGGTCTTACGATGCCCTCGGCGGCGGGGTCGAGGAGATCACCTTGGCCGAACAGGTCTATCGCGCGCTTCGGCGCGATTTGATCTCCGGAGAAATCGAGCCAGGACAGTCGTTGCGCCTGGAATTCCTCAAACAGCGCTACGGCATTAGTTTTTCGCCCATACGCGAGGCCCTGAACCGCTTGCAGAGCGAACGCATGGTGGTCTCTACCGCCTCGCGCGGCTTCCGGGTCGCGCCGTTCTCGCGCGAAGAGATGTGGGATGCCGCCGAGACCCGCATCCTCATCGATTGCGAGGCCATGCGCCGTTCGCTCAAGAACGGCGACGATGCCTGGGAGACCCGGTTGGTGGCTGCTTATCACGCGTTGAACCTGGCGGCCAAGCGCGTGCAGGGCATGCCCGAGCCGGACGCCGAGGCGAGCGAGCTCCTAGAGCAGCGTCACCTCGACTTCCATCAAGCCCTGATCGGGGCATGTGGGTCGCGCTGGCTGACGGAGCTGTCGATGCAAATGTATACGCAGACCGAGCGGTATCGCCGCCCCACGCTGCGCGGCCGCTCCGGATGGGGCGACATCGATCGCGACGTGGGCCGTGAGCACCAAGAGTTGATGGACGCGGCGCTCGCTCGCGACAGCGAGCGAGCAGTGCGTTTGCTGGCGGAACACTATCGGACTACGGTAGCGCTGATCGAACGCTTCGCTTCTTTCAATGACGAGCCTTCGCATGAACCCCAGGATGCCTGACCTGCTGTTTTCCGATCTTGCCGAGCGCGCGGTCCAATACAACGCGCGCGCCTCCGTACCCGATTTCGACGCCTGTGTGCGCGAGTATGCCGAACTGGCCGCGGTGGCCCGCAGTCGCTGCGCTGCTGTGCTCGATCTCTACTACGGCATGGGCGCGGCCGAGCGGCTAGACATTTTCCTGCCGCGGGCCGATTGCCGGCCGGCGCCGGTCTTCGTTTTCATCCACGGGGGTTATTGGCGTTCGCAGACCAAGGAAGACGCCCCGATCATGGCGCCGGTGTTCAACGCCGCGGGCGTGGCGGTGGTGCCGGTGGAATACACCCTGTTGCCCGAGGGCACCTTGGGCGAAACGGTGCGCGAGGTCCGGTCTGCCATCGCCTGGATCTACCATCATGCCGAACAGTACGGCCTTGACGGGAACCGCATTTACGTGGGTGGGAGCTCGGCGGGCGGCCACTTGGCGGGGATGCTGGCCGCTGCCGGGTGGCAAGACAGGTACCGCGTGCCGGATGACGTCATCAAGGGCGTGGTGGCCTTGAGCGGCCTGTACGACATACGGCCGCTATGCGACATCAACGTCAACGAGTGGCTCCGGCTGTATCCCGACCAGGCCGAGCGGCTGAGCCCGCTCTTTCACCTGCCGCGGCCCGGGCTGCCCATGATCGTCTCGGTCGGGGGCCTGGAGACGCAAGGGTTCAAGAACCAGACCGCCGCCTACGAGGCCGCGTGCCGCGAGGCGGGCCTGGACGTCCGGCGGGTCGATGCCCCGCACTGCAATCACTTCAACCTGCTTTGCGAATTGGCCAAGGCCGACAGCCCGCTCACGCAGGCGACGCTGAAGATGATCGGGGTTTCCCGGTAATAGGCCTCGAGCGGCTTTTCGCCCTGACTGGCCTCTGGGCGTGCCGGCACGCGGGTGTCGCCCAGAGGTTTTCGCTCTCCGAAAACTATCCAAAAATGACTTGAGCGGGCCTCGGCGGCCGGAGCATGCTCGCTTCTTCGTTGGGGCCCGGCACACGACCGGGGAGGAAGGGTCGCGCGTGGGGCCGTGCGTTCCCGCTGGCCGCGACCGACACATCGAGGAGACGATTCATGGAGTACGGGATACCACTGCGCCGCGCCGCTTGCCCGCGGCAGGCGCCTTGCCAGTACCGGAGGGTAGCGAGCCGATGAGCGCCAGCGTGGAACAAGGCCGCCGTTTCGAGGACTTCCGGGTGGGCGAGCGGTGGACGAGTGAACCGTTCACGATCACCGCCGAGGAAATCATGGCGTTCGCGCGGGAGAACGATCCGCAGCCCATGCATACCGATCCCGCTGCCGCGCAGGCCGGACCGTTCGGGGGGCTGATAGCCAGCGGCTGGCAGATCGCCGCGCTGGCGATGCGTGCGTTTCTCCGGGCAGGCGGTTACGGCAAGACGCCGATGATAGGCATGGGCGTGGACGAGTTGCGCTGGCTCAAGCCGGTCCGTGCCGGCGATACGCTGGTGGTGGAGCGGGAAATCATCGAGACGATCCGTTCCAAGAGCCGGCCCGACGTCGGCACGATACGCACGCGGGTCCAGGTGCGCAATCAGCATGGCGACGTCGTCATGTCGATGATCTCGCTGGGGCGCGTGCCCGCCCGATGAGCGCTGCCGCCCGGCTTCCGGCGTGGCCCGGTTCGGCCGCGGGCGGCGATGCAAACAGAATACAGAATAGGAGGTGACATGGTAGTCCTGGACCGCCCTGCCGACCTGCAGGCCTGGGTAGGCAAAGAGATCGGTGTCAGCGAATGGCTGGCCATCGATCAATCCCGCATCGACGATTTCGCCCGGCTTACCGGGGACGACCATTGGATTCACGTAGACGTGGAACGCGCTCGCCGGGAGATGCCTGGCGGCAAGACGATCGCGCACGGTTTCATGACGCTGTCCCTGATTCCTTATCTTGCGCGCTCCATCTACACCATCAAGCATCGTGGCCGCGGGCTCAACTACGGCACCAACCGGGTCCGCTTCATCAACCCAGTGCAGGTCGGTGATCGCGTCCGGCTGCGCCAGCGGATCAAGGCGGTGGAGCGTGGCGAAGGCGGAGGCCAGGAAGGCGCGACGCGCGTGACCTCGGAATGCACGATAGAAATCGAGGGCAAGGCGCGTCCGGCCGTGGTCGCGGAGTTCTTGGTGCTGATCTATGACGAATGAGGCGGCCATGGCGGAGACCGTCCACGACATTCGAGCAAGACTCGGGCAGCAGCCCTTCGTCGATTTTCCGGCGTTGATCGCACGTCACGCCAAGGAGCGCCCGCAGGCACCGGCTTTCCGATGCGGGGCGGAGGAGCTGGGTTGGGCCGATCTCGTCCGCCAAATGGACCGCGTGGCCGGTGCGTGCCTGGCTTCGGGCCTGGTTGCCGGGGAAAAGGTAGCGCTGCTTTCTGCGCCTTGCTTGCGGGCAATCGAGACATTCTTCGGCGCGGTGCGCGCGGGATGCTGCATCGTCCCTCTGGCGACCTCGGCGACGGCCGAGGCGCTGCTCGGCATGCTGCGCGATTCCGACGCACGGTTGCTGGTGGCGGATGCGGCCGGATGCGAGCTGCTGCGGACCGTGGAACCGGCGCTGCGCGACGCGTTCGCCGGCCGCCTGGTCGCGCTCGATGGCGCCACCCCGGGCTGGGCCGAATGGGAGGCTTGGCTGGCAAGAAGCCTGCCCGTCGGCACTATCGAGTACGGTGCGGACCAACCCTTCAACATCATCTACAGCTCGGGAACCACCGGCCATCCCAAGGGAATCCTCCACCACCACGGCATGCGGGCGCGCCAGGCGATGCGGCGCAATTTCGGCTTGGGGCCGGGCAGCGTCATGCTCTTGTCCACGCCGCTTTATTCGAATACGACCTTGCAGCCGATGCTGGCTACGGTTGCGGCCGGCGGCCTGACCTTATTGATGCGTAAATTCGACGCCGGGGGCTACCTGGACCTGTGCGCCGAGCATAAGGTCACGCATACGATGCTGGTGCCGGTACAGTACCAACGCCTGCTCGCGCACGAGAACTTCGGGCGGACCGATCTATCGTCGTTCGTCCTCAAGCAGTGCACGGGCGCGCCGCTCGATGCGCGCCTCAAGGCGCTTATCCTCGAGCAATGGCCCGGTGGCCTGCGCGAGATCTATGGCATGACGGAGGGCGGATGCAGCTGCGTACTCGATGCCCATGAGTATCCGCACAAGCTCGGCACCGTGGGCAAGCCCGCCGCCGACCATGACATGCGCATCATCGACGAGGATGGCCGCGTCTTGCCACAGGGCGAGGTTGGCGAAATCGTCGGCTGGTCGCCCTACATGATGGCTGGCTACTACAAGCAGCCCGAAGCCACGGAGGCCTTCTATTGGCGCGACGAGACGGGCGTGGCCTTTCATCGTAGCGGCGACATCGGCCGTTTCGATGAGGACGGCTTCCTGGTCCTGCTCGACCGCAAGAAAGACCTCATCATCTCGGGCGGCTTCAACATCTATGCCACCGACCTCGAGTCCGTGACGGCGTCTCACCCGGACGTGGCAGACGTCGCCGTGATCGGCATTCCCAGCGAACAGTGGGGCGAGACACCCTTGGCGCTGGTGGTGCGCAAGCCCGGCGGCACGGTCGATGCCGAGACGTTGCGGGAATGGGTCAATGCCCGGGTCGGCCGCACGCAGCGGCTCTCCGCGGTAGAGTTCCGGGACGAGCTGCCGCGATCGGCGCTGGGCAAGCTGCTCAAGCGGGAGCTGCGCGAACCGTATTGGAAGAAATGAACGAGGGGACGAAATGGAAAAGGTTTGCCTGGTGACCGGCTCGACCGGCAAAAACGCGGCCGGTTCGGCCACGATCAAGTATTTTGCCAAGCAGGGGTGGCGCGTCGTCGTCCACTATTCGCGCGACACGGCGGCGGCCGAAGAGGTCGCCGAGGAGTGCCGCAAGCTGGGCGCGGCCGACGTCCTCGTAGCCAAGGCCGATGTCACCAGCGATGAGGCTTGTCGCGCCATGGCGGCCGAGATCGAGCAGCGGTGGGGCCGGCTGGATCTCCTCGTCAACAACGCGGCCGTGACCACGTTCAATGATCACAAGAACCTCGACGGCCTCTCCTTCGAAGACTTCCAGCGCGTCTTCGCCGTGAACGTCTCGGGCGTGTATGTCGTCACCCGCGCGGTTGCCACCTTGCTGCGCGGTACGGGAGGCGCATCAGTCATCAACATTTCATCGGTCGGTGGCTTGCGGGGGACGGGCTCGAGCATGGCGTATGCCGCTTCCAAGAGCGCGCTCAACGCCATGACCTTCTCCCTCGCGCGCGTCCTGGCACCGGAGGTGCGGGTCAACGCCTTGTTGCCGGGCTTCATCGAAGGCGATTGGATGATCAAAGGCGTGGGCCAGGAGCGCTACGATGCGCTGCGTGCCGCCCTCATCGCGAAGAATCCGTTGAAATCCGTGCAGACACCGGAGGACATCGCCGAAGCGGTATGGTGGCTCGCGCACGGACCCGCGGCACTGACGGGAGAACTGATCCAGATCGATTCGGGCGGGCGACTGGTGGTGTAGCGGCGGGCGGCGCCGGCCACGAGCAAGGGCATCAAGCCGCTCGCACGTCCACCTGCATCGATCCCAATCCTTCAATGGAGCAAAGGATGCGATCTCCCGGAACCACGCGGCTGACGCCCGACGATGTACCTGTCATGATCACGTCTCCCGGCCACAGGGTGCAGGATTCGCTGATCCAGGCGATTTGTTCCGCAATCCCCATGATCATGTCCCGCGGGTAACACGATTGCCGCCGCGAGCCGTTGACGTCCAGCCACATGAAAAGCGACCCGGGATCCGCAATCTGGTCGGCAGTCGTCAGCCAGGGGCCCAGCACGGAGTAACTGTCGAGCGATTTGCGCATCGAACGGTCTTCAGGGCCGCGTACGACCATATCGAGGCCGATGCAGTAGCCAGCGATGTATCCGGCAGCGTCTTCGGGCCGGACGCGATCGGCACGTTGCCCAATGACGACGGCAAGTTCGAGTTCGTGATGCGTCTCCCGCTCGGGAAACCGGATTGCAATTCCCTCGGATGGGCCAACGAGGGAACTGGATGCCTTCAAGAAAAATCCTTGCTGCCGGATCGATCCGGTGTAGCGGTTGGTGAAGGTTTGGCGGGCCTGCTCGACTTCATCGACGTGGTCCTGGTAGTTGACAGGAATGCCCACGATTTTTCCCGGGCGCCGCACGGGGCTCAGCCACGCAGTGGCGTCGTTCACGGTTAGCTTGGGCGCGCCGTCGATGGCCCTGGCCACCGCCTCCCGAACGCGCGGCAGGTGAGAAATCAGCCAATCCACGTGGCCATCATCGATGCTCGGCGCCGGAAGTTCCGCGAGGATCGCGGTGACGTCGCGCCATGTGTCGCCGTCCAGGCTGGCGGCGAGTGTGCCGCCATGAATCCATCCCAGTTTCATTGGGCTCCTCGGTCTAGCAAGTAGGTTCGATCTTCGCTTCGTGGCACCCCAGCCACCGCATCAATGGGGCATTGCTGACGACGAACAGCCGGGACCGCTTGCTGAGCGAAACGTGGCGGGCCCACTGCCCTCGCGGGATGGTGAATACGTCTTTGCTGCGCCAGTCGATTCGCATGTCGCCAATTTCGCTATACCCCTCGCCTTCCACCACGCAGCACAGCCTATCCTCGTACAGGCAGTGTTTCGCGACGGCGGTATCCTGCTCGAGCTGCTGGAGCGAGCACGACAGTGTATGCAAGGCGTCGTCACCGGTTTCCGGGGTCACGTATCGCAGCTCGCGCAAGCCGACGGCATTGACCGGGCAATGAGGCAGGGCTGCCGATGCCCAGGCGTACGGGTAACGGTATTGCGTCGATGCCTTTTCAGGCGAATCGGTGACCGGGACCATGCCCGGCGCGTAAGCCACGTCCGGAATGTGGGAGGGGAGGCCGTAGGGTGGGCCTGCCTCGAACTTGATGGTCCGCAACGCGATATGCAGCGGGACGTCGAGTACGTCCAGCCACAAGGCGGGCTCGGTGCCGCCGTGATAGTGCTCGTGCCAGGCCATGGACGGCGTGAGGATGAGGTCGCCGAATTCCATGGGACATTCTTTGCCGTTGACGATGGTCACGGCCCCCGAACCCTCGAGCATGAAGCGCAGCGCCTGCATGGTGTGCCGGTGTGGCCGGGCTCGCTCGCCGGGCATCAGGCACTGGATGGCTCCCAGCACTTGGCCGCACGTTGCCTCCCGGCTCCAGTCCGGCAGGTCGGCCGCGAGCAATTGCAGGACGCGCCGTTCCACCATGTCCGTGTCGACTTCGTGCTGCACGTCTACGATGAGCCCGCGCAGGCGCTCCCAGGCCCAATGGCTGGGCAAAGGGGGCGGCGGCGGTGGCTTATGGGCAGTGCGGCTCAACCATAGGGGAAGCACGTTCGCATCGCGCCAGCGCGGCGGTATCGAATCTTTCAGGGAGGGTGCATCGTTGGGAGCCGTCATCTCATTCACCTCCAGGTGCCTGCGCACTGAATTCCGCGAGCACCGCTTCGGTATGTTGTCCGAGCGTGGGTGGCGCGGAGCCGATCGGCGGACGTACTCCGTCGACCAGGACGGGAGTCCGCACTGCGGTATATGAGGTACCGCTGGCGCTCGTGATGTCTTCGAGCGTTCCCAGGTGCTGCAGTTGAGGGTTGTCGGCAATCTCTGCGACGTTGCGGATCGGCGCGTGAGGGAGGTCTGCCGCTTCCAGTACGCTCAGCCAATGAGATAGCGGCCGGGCGCGGAACGCTTCTCCCAGCATTTCGTTGAGCACATAGAAATGAGACGCCCGGCTCGCCGGGCTGGCGAAGCGCGGATCTTGCTGCCATTCCTGACGATCGAGCACCTCCAGCAGCTTGAGCCAGTTATCCTGGCTGGAGGAAAGATGTAGGGCAAGGAGCTGCTCGTCGGCACAGCGCACGGCGTATGCTTGCGAGATGGCGACGCGCGTATGGGGCGTGATCCGCCCCGGAAGATGCCCGGCAATGGCGATGCAATCCGGAATAAAGGCGACGGAGGCGTCGAGCATGTTGATCTCGATGCGGGCGCCTTCCCCCGTCTGGCTGCGTCGGTAGAGCGCGCCCAAAACGCCATAGCAGGCATACATGCCGGTCACGTTGTCGGCGATCGTGGGGCCGCTGAAGAATGGATTCGCCGGATCCACGGTCAAGGCAGCCACGCCCGACAGGGCCAATGCGACGGAATCGTAGGCGGGGCGCTGCGCATAAGGGCCGTCGCGGCCGAAGCCAGTGATGGAGCAACGGACCAGGCGCGGATTGACGGCGCAGAGCGTGGCGTCGTCCAGGCCGAGCCGTGCCAGTACGCCCGGGCGGAAGTTGTCGATGAGCACGTCGGCCGATTCCAGCATGCGCAGCAGTGCCGCGCGACCGGCGGTTTCGCGCAGGTTCAGCGCCACGCTCTCCTTTCCGTGGTTGTATGCGCAGAACTGGGGGCTGTCGTGGCCGGTCGCATGGCGGCGGAAAGGGTCACCTTGCGCGGGGTTTTCGACCTTGATGACGCGCGCGCCCAGGTCGGCGAGCATGCGCCCGGCGAGCGGCGCCGTCACCATGGTGCCGAGCTCCAGGACGGTGACCCCTGCGAGCAGCGGGCTGCGAGAAGCGGATGTACTGGGATTCATGGAAGGGACGCTTGGATTCGGCGGGCCAGCGTGGTCTTGAGGACCTCGGTTGCCCCTTCGGTAATGCGGAAGCTTCGCATCTCGAGCCAGAACCGATGAATGGGCGACTCAATGGAAAGCCCGGTAGCGCCGTGCAATTGCAGGCAGTCGTCGACCACCTTGAAGGCGTGTTCCACGGCAAAGAGCTTGGCCATCAGCGTTTCGTATTGCACGGGGAGGCCGGCATCGGCCTTGGCCGCTGCATCCATGGTCAGCAGGCGGGCCGCATGCAGGTTTTGATAGCCGTCGGCAAGCATCCATTGCACCCCCTGGCGCTCTCCGATGGGCGCGCCGAAGGTGCGTCGCTGGCGCACGTACTCCATGGTGAGCTCCAGGCAACGTTCCATCGCGCCGCAGGCCTGGGCCGCATGGCGTATCCGGCCATGGTTGATCGCGTGCTGCGCGAAGGCGAACCCTTCGCCCTCAGCACCTACCAAATTCCGCGCCGGCACCCGTACGTCGTCGAAATGAATCTCGCCCAGGGCATCGCCCATGATCATGTGGTCGGTGCTCCGCGTGATCCCAGGGCTGTCGAGGTCTACGAGGAAACAGGAAATCCCTCCCCGCGCCCGCTTTTCCGGATCGGTCACCGCGAACACCTGGGCAAAGTCTGCATGGTCGGCATGGCTGATGAAGCGCTTGGTGCCGCTCAGGATGTAGACGTCACCTTCCTTGCGGGCGCGGGTCCGCATGGAGGCGGGGTCGGACCCGGCGTCCGGTTCCGTTTGAGCGAAACATGCCTGCTTCTCCCCCGCGAGGACGGGGTCGAGGTAGCGTTGGCGCAGCTCGCCCTGCAGGTTGCACAGGATAGGCCCTGCGACCGGGCCGAAGACGTCGAGGTCGCGCGCGGTCAGTACGGCCGCGCGGGCCACCTCTTCCCAGAAGACCGACATGGCTTCCAGTGAAAGGCCCTGGCCGCCCAGCGACTCTGGAATGTCCAACATCCAGAGTCCGGCCTTGCGTGCTCGCTCGCGCACCGCCGCCTTTTGGACCTTGTCCAGGCGCGGGTGGTGCTTGAGTTCGGCCTCGAGGGGGATCAGCTCGCGTTCGACGAATCTGCGGACCGAGTCGCGAAGTGCATTCAGTTCGGGCTCGCGATGGTAGGGCGCGGGTAGGATATCCATACGAGCTGCTCGTTACGCGGCGGATTGGGCCAGGCCCGGCTGCGTGGGCAGGCGTTCTGCTTCTGTCAGGCGGCGCCATTCCTTGGTCGGTTCACCGTTGCGGAGCTTGTCCAGCTCGCGCCAGAAGAGTTTGCGCAGCGTGACGATGCCCAGGTCGGAGCGGCCCAGCACTTCCTTGGTCCGGTCAACGATGCGGCCTTGCCCGCGAATGGCGAGGTAATCCTGGGCAGCGGTCAGTCCCACGAACATGTCGTCCGGGTTGTTCCACTCGCGCATCGCAAACAGTTCGTCGTGATGGGCGGCGGGATCGTACTTGCCATAGGTGTCGAAATATTGCTCGAACCGCTGCCGCGATTCCTCGCTGCCACCTGGGGGCAGGCTATAGATCATGAAGCGGGTGGTGTTTAGGTCGTCGTTCGGCACCATCCAGACGAATACGTCTATCCACGGGTCCTCGGGCTTGAGGCCGGGAACGGTGATGTGATTGTTGTTGGGGAACGTCCAGTCGCTCACCCGTACGTTGTTGTCGGCGCGACGTCCGATCTGCCGGATGCCGGCGGGGGTTTCCTGGTATTCCAGCTTGGGTACTGCGTTCGTGACGGCGGCACCGAATGGCCCTACCTTCAGCGCGTGGTGCACGAAGCTGACGTGCGTGGCATCCATCGAGTTCTCGATCTGCTGGAACCAGTTGTTGTCCCAACGCTCGACGCCGTTGCGCAGGACGGCGCCTTCCAGCTCGGTCAGCGCCTTCCTGGGTAAATCGAACTCGGGTACGGGGGCTTCTCCCATGTAGGCGAAGATCAGGCCGCCGTACTCGTAAACGGGGTAGCCCGCGATGCGGGTGCGCGGCATGCCGGTATCGACTTCCGCGGGCCGCTCCACGCACGCTCCGCTCGAGTCAAAACGCCAACCATGGTAGATGCATCGCACCGTGTCGCCGTCGACCCAGCCCGTGCTCAGCAGTGTGCGGCGGTGAGCGCATCGTCCGCCGATCAGGTGCGGGGTGCCGGATTGGCTGCGATAGAGCGTGAGTTCTTCGGAGAGGATGGTAATGGTCTTGGCTTCGCCCGGGCCGACGTCGCTGGCAAGTGCCACCGGGTGCCAGAAGCGGCGCAGCAGTTTGCCCATGTCGGTGTCAGGGCCGGTCTTGGTCAGGGCGAGGAATCGTTCGGCGCGTTCGTCGAGCGCCATAGGCGTTACTGTGGTCATGGGGGGTTACTCCGTATTGCGCGGTTGCCCGAAGCGTTCGGTCAGGGGTTCGTTCGGTTCCCCGTATCGGGTAATGAAGGTCTTGCGTACGTAGTCTTGAATGGACAGCGGATGGTGGCGGCCAGGTGTCCAGGTCGGGTACTTGTGGCGCAGTCCGGCGTCCACGGGTATATCGATTCCCGTGATGCACGAGGATTCGTCCGATGCAAGAAACACGGTCGCCCATGCAAGATCCGACGCTCGGGGGAAGCGACGCAGCGGCAGCTGGTCGAGGTACTCCTGGCGCGAATAGAACCCGGTGCGATCCGGAACCTTCCAGTTGGGGTCGAACACTTCGTCCTTCATCAACGTCCAGAGCTGGTGTTCCATCGAACACGGGGTCACCGTATTGACGCGGATTTGGTGATGGGCCAGATCCATTGCGGCAGATCGGGCGAAGTTCAGCAGGGCTGCCTTGGCAGCGCAGTAGGCTGCACCGTCCGCTTCGCCGAAGTGTGCGGCGGTAGAGAGCAGGTGGATGATGCTGCCACCCTGGCCCTGGCGAATCATTTGCCGTGCCGCATATTGCGTGGTGAGGAGGCCGGCCGTGGCGAAACTGCCCACGGCGTCTTGCCAGTCGTCCAGGCGCATGTCGAGCGTATGGGCCCAATGAACACGGCCGGCCATGTTGACGATGACATCCACGCGACCGAAGGTTTCTACCGCGGTGCGGATGGCAGCTTCGACGTCCGCTTCTTCGCGTGCATTGCAGGCCGCCCAGGCCGCCCGCAGGTTCTTGCCCTGGATGAATTCGGCGGTTTCCCGCGCCGCTTCAGCCACGATGTCGGTCACGAGTACCGATGCCCCTTCGCGCGCGAGAAAGTGGGCGATCGTGCCGCCTATGTTCGGACCGGCTCCGAAGACCACGGCAACCTTGTTCTGCAGTCGCATGTCGATGTTCCTCTTATTCCGGGGTAACGCCAATCCGCCGGACCACACTGCCCAGGCGCTCGATGTCCGTCTTGATCACGGCGTCGTATTCCAACGGGGTGCTGCCGACTGCCTCGACCCCGTCCGATTCGAGTTTTCGGACGATCTCGGGGTCACGCGCGGCGTCCGCGAAGAGCTTGTGCAGTCGGTCGATGGTTGCGTCGTCCGTACCCGCCGGTGCAGAAACGCCGAACCAGCTGTCCACGACGACGCCATTGACGTTGCGTTCTGCCAGGGTAGGGATATCGGGCAGCAATTTCATGCGCTTATCGCTCGCCACGGCGAGCACGCGCAGGCGACCGTCTTCGACGAGCTTGCGTATGGATGAGTACGAGACAAAAAAGAAATCGATGCGGTTGGCCGCGAGGTCCACGATTGCAGGCGCTGCGCCGCGGTAGGGAATGTGAGTCATGGGCTTGCCGGTTGCTTCCGAGAGCATGGCACCCAGCAAATGGCCGCTAGACCCGGTACCCGCCGATCCGTAGGTCAGGTTTTTCTCGCTCGCAAGCTTGATCAGGGAGGCAACGTCCCGGGCTTGGCTTTGGGAAGAGACGGCCAGTACGGAGGGGAATCGCCAGAGCAGGCTGACTGACTTGAAGTCCTTGATTGCGTCATAAGTCAGTCGGTCGCCATAGAGGGAGGGATTGATGCCGTGCGACCCAATGTTCGATTGGTACAGCATCGTCCCTCGTCCCGCCGAGCTTTTCACTGCTTCGGCGCCAATGATGCCGCCGCCCCCGGAACGGTTCTCGACGATGACTGTTTGTCCGCTTTGTTCGGTGAGCTTTTGCGCAATGGCACGCATGGTGACGTCCGCGCTCGCGCCCGGCGCAAAGGGCACGACCACCGTAATGGGATCAGAGGTACGGGCGAACGTGGGAGGGGTTGCACAGGCAAGGGCACAGAGAATCAGCGCCGACCGGGGAAAAAGCATGCGGGTCTCCTTTGGCTGTTAGTCCAGTGGGATGTAGTTATGGGCGGCGATTATCGAGACAGTGCCGATGCGCGAGCAACGCTAGAATCGCCAACGCTGCTATGCTTGATCCGTATAGCTCGATAATGAATTGCAAAATATGGATATCGAACAGATTCGTCGATTCGTTGCCGTGGCTGATAGCGGCAGCTACATCCATGCCTCGGATTTGTTGGGCGTCGCGCAGCCCACGCTCAGCCGCCAGGTTCGTGCGCTTGAGGTCGAGCTGCGCACCACGCTCTTTCACCGGCATGGACGAGGTGTCGTGTTGACGGAGCCGGGCCGGCGGTTCCTGGAACACGCACGCGGCATCTTGCATAGCGTGGATGCTTCGCTGCGTGCGTTGGATGACGGGGGTGCCGAGGAGGGCGGGCGGGTCGTGATCGGTTTGACGCCAACGGCCGGACGCTTGCTCATACCGAAGCTGTGCAATGCGATCCTCGAGCGCTTCCCCAAGGCCAGCGTGAGTTTCATCGAAGGCTTGTCGGGCGCACTATTCGAGCGCACCTGCATCGGGCAGCTGGATTTTGCGATCGCCCACAATCCGCCTGCAACGGGGAACCTGTACGTCGAACCCATTGTGACGGAACCGTTGTACTTAATTGGCAGGAAGCCCCACGGGCGTTATCGCGATAGAGTCCCGCTAAAGAGCTTGGCAGAATTGCCATTGATCCTGCCCGGTAGCCATCACTCCATTCGTCCCGCCCTTGACCGCGAAATGGTCAGGCTCGGCTTGCGCTTGAACGTCCGCGTGGAAGTGGATTCTTTGCCGTCCATCCTGGACCTGGTGCGCAGTGGCCGAGGCTATACCATTGCCCCGAAGAATCTGCGTCGAACGGCGGAGGGATCCGACCTCTCGTGGCAGCGGATCATATCTCCCGAGATCACCACCACCCTGTGCTTGATCGCGCAAACCCGTTGGAATCGTTCGGCCGCCGTCGTCTATGCAACAGAGCAGGCTGCCCGGCTTTTCCGGGAAGTGGCTGGATGATGTGCGATGGCGCAAAGGCATCCCGGCATGGCTAAACCGGCAGCGGCAGCTTGCTCGAGAACTTCACCTCGCGCAGGGATAGGCTGGTGCGCACCGTCGCGACGTTGGGCAGCGTGCGCAGCATGTTGTCGATGAAGTCACGCACGGAATCGAGGTCTTCTGCGACCACCATCATGACGAAGTCGGCTTCACCCGTGACGCGGTGGCAGGTCAAGACTTGGTCGCTGGCTTCGACCAGTTTTTCGAGCGCCGCAAAAGCTTCGGCGGTATGGGGGGAAAAATTCAGGCTGATGAAGGCCAGTTCGCCAAGGCCGAGCTTGCGCCGGTCGAGCAGTGCCTGGTAGCCCTGGATATAGCCTTCCGCTTCTAGCTTGCGCAGCCGATGCCAACAGGGCGTTTCGCTGAGGGCGACGCGTTGCGCGAGCTTGGCGTTGGAGAGGCGGCCGTCTTCCTGCAGGAGGCGCATCAGCTGCAGGTCAATGTCGTCCAACGAATCGGATGGGGCATTCTTCTTCATTCCAGCAGGTTAGAAAAAGAATCGCCTGATGTAAAGGCAATGCGCAAGAACAATGTCAACCCCTTTGTGGGGGCAGGGCGGACGATCAGAACACCTCGCCTGCCGCGTCCTCCACATGGCCCTTGCCCACTTTTGCAAAGTACTCGCGGACAAAGTCGCAGAATCGCCTGACGCCTTCGATGTCGGCCCGGCGGGAGTCGACGAAGAGCGAGTATTGGCGGCTGACGACCGGCGCTTCGAGTTCCACGACTTTGAGTTGATGGACCCGCGTGGCCGGTTCGACGAAGCCCGGGCAAACCGCCAGGCCCATGCCGGCGGCGACCAGGCTTAGGGCGGCAGTGGTATCGCCCACTTGCCGGACTTGGCTGAACCGGAACTCGGGGCCCAACTGCCTCGCCAGGTGCAGCAGCGGAAGATTACCCACGAAGATCAGCGGCTCGTCGACGATTTCTTTCCAGCGCAGGCGCTTACGCCGGGCCAGCGGGTGGCGGGGCGGGCAGACGACGCAGATGCGGCTTTGAAAAAGGGGCGTGGCGATCACGTGCTCGGCCACCGGAGAATGGGTGGAGATCGCCAGGTCGACCTGTCCTTGTTCGACCGACGCCCGGATGTCGTCCACCTTGACGTCCACAGGCGTCAAGCGAACGTCTGGATACCATTTCGACGACACCCGCCGTTACCTGGATGCCGTCGAATCCCTGAACGACGAGGCCCGCTATAAGATTTTCGAAGGCAACGCGAGAAAGGTGTTCCCGCGCTTGAACCGGTTGCTCGACCGCCGCGCGGCCGCGCAAGCCTCTTCCGCCAACCAAGCTCCTGAACGGGTGACGCAATGAGCACGCCAAGACTCAACGGAATCATCCGCCAACTCGAATCGGGCCGCGTGGCGACCATGTCGTTCTGCCCGCCCACGATCGAATCGGCCATTGCCTTTAGCACCACCAAGTACGACGGCGTGCTGATCGAGTGCGAGCACCAGCCCTGGAACCCGCTCTCGCTGCGCGACACTTTCCAGTACCTGTTGAATCGCCGCCAGATTGCAACCTCCGGCTCCATCGCGCCGGCGGTGACGCCCATTGTGCGCATACCCGCCAACGGCGCCGAGCAGAGCCAGTGGATGGCCAAGCAGGCGCTGGACCTGGGAGCGTATGGCATCGTTTGGCCCCACGTCAGCACGGTGGAACAGGCGTATGCCGCCGTCGCGGCGTGCCGTTATCCGACCCTCAAGAGCCATCCCCTGCACGAGCCCTTCGGGCAGCGGGGCGACGGCCCGACGACCGCCGCGCGCTATTGGGGCCTGACCCGGTGCGCGACAAGCCCCGCCGTTCAGGGCGGGGAAGGATAGCGCGGACGGCGCAGCCGTCCTTGTCTTTGGGTTTCAGTGTGGGGTTTGCTGCTGCTCGATGTACTGGCGCACGATGGAAATCGGCGCGCCGCCGCAGCTTGAAGCG